>MDTD01032551.1_pt1 | contig 558297 bp, 475 predicted proteins | sample 811221 | NCBI WGS metagenome assembly MDTD01 (sample SAMN05326646, study PRJNA326480) | marine metagenome | isolation source: seawater | place: Pacific Ocean: South West | collected 2011 | reverse complement strand
TCCACATCCAGAGGCTGATTTAATTTCAAATCGAGGTTACGTGAAACCAGGAATTGACAGTTGGTTTCCACATCTACTACCGGACGGGCTACTCCATCAGGACCAGTCAAACGAAAGTCTGTTGGATCTACAGAAGAACAACGAATATTGTTGCTAAATTCAATCGACACGATTGAATCGAAACATTGGTAACCCTGGAAAATTGGAATTTGATGTACGGTTGCAGTACCATTGCTGATACTGTCATCTCCACGGAATTCACGGATATTATATAGGTTCTTAAGGCTGTCTACTTCTGCTTGGGTGAAGTTTTGAATGGTGGCATTATTTGAAGATGCGGTTAAGGATAAACGCGGACCATCGGCAGAAGCAGGGTTACAGTTAGCCGTAACCGGAATTTGAATTTCACGTACCGATTCTCCAATATTTAACCACTGCAAAGTGATAGGGTCAAAACGCCAGTCTTCCACCACAATTTTCACCACATAAGAACCTTGTTGGTTAGGACTGAAGGTGAAGATCCCTGTGCTTTGATCAATCACAATCCCGGTAGAACTTGGGAAGGGAGCATTAACGGTATAACCGGCAGAGAAAGCAATATTGGTTCCCGGGCCACACACCACGCCAGATTGCGGATGACCGAAACGGTATAAAATACTGTCATTATCGGCATCAATTGCGGCTTGAATAAACTGGAAGGGCTTGGCACCAGGCTGAGTTAAGCAAAAAGCTTTACCCGCAGGAGCCTGGATTTCGGGAGAAGAACTTTCACCTAAGGTGTTGTTCAATTTTGCCTCCAGATACATGTTGGGCGAGGTAGACAAATTAGTGGAAACATCACGACAGCAAATGGCATTGGCTGTAAACTTAAAGTCACCACAAGTACCGGGTAAGCTTACAAAGCCCGAAAATTTATGAACCGATAAATCCTTGTAAGAAGGATCGGTAGCATTGGCGCACTCATCCAAACCGGGTACAATCCAGCCCCCATTGTTATCATTTGGAGATGCCTGGCCGGGAGGAGGCATAATACGGTTTAGGGTAACATTTACGTTCGGAAAGCAGCTACTGGTAATGCACACTACCTGTGTAGTTTGGGTAATGGCAATACCGCCATTGTTCCGATACCAGTTTACAAAAACTTCATATCGGCTCGAATCGTTTGCGGTTGGGGCCCAGCGGTAATAGATTTCTCCACTGGAGAAGTGAGAAGCTTCGGCTTTTTGATTTCCTAGAAGGAGAAATACAAAGGCCAAAGCGAATAGTTGTTTGAATAATTTCATGCCACAGTTCATTATAAACCGTAAATGTAAGAGATAGCGCCTAGTATCCCAAGAATACACTTGATTCTCAGTACTAAACCATGAGAATTTTGATAGATAAATCGGCTTAGTATGCGAATCGAATTTTAGGTCGTCCTTTTACGTACTTTCGCAGTTTAAATGAAATTGCGCCCTATGAAGATGAATAACATCCGAAATTTCTGCATCATTGCTCATATCGACCACGGGAAAAGTACCCTGGCAGATCGTTTATTGGAGCATACGCAGACGGTTACGGAGCGTGAGGCGAAAAACCAGCTGCTCGATGATATGGATCTGGAGCGAGAACGTGGCATTACGATAAAAAGTCACGCCATCCAGATGAACTATATCCATGAGGGCACCACTTATACCATCAACCTGATTGACACCCCCGGACACGTTGATTTCTCCTACGAGGTTTCTCGGGCCATTGCCGCTTGTGAAGGGGCTCTTTTGGTGGTGGATGCCGCGCAGGGTATTCAGGCGCAAACTATTTCAAACTTGTATTTAGCCTTGGAGCATGATTTGGAAATTATTCCCGTGCTCAATAAGGTGGATCTTCCTAGCGCCAACCCTGAGGAGGTAAAGGATCAAATTATTGATTTGATTGGCTGTGAAGATGAAGATATTATCATGGCCTCTGCAAAAACGGGAATTGGTATTTCCGATATTTTAGAGGCGGTAGTGAATCGTATTCCTGCTCCGGAAGGAGATCCCGACGCACCCTTACAGGCCTTGATTTTTGATTCTGTTTTCAACCCCTATCGTGGTATTGAAGCCTTCTTTAAGGTGGTAAACGGATCGATGAAATCGGGTTCGGCAGTAAAATTTATGAATACCGGCAGTAAGTACGATGCTGATGAAATTGGAGTTTTACGCCTTCGGCAAGAGCCCCAAAAAGAAATTGGCACCGGTAATGTAGGTTATATTATTTCCGGGATTAAAGAAGCTAAAGAAGTGAAGGTGGGAGATACCATCACCACCGTAGAGCGCCCAGCAGATAAGCCTATTGCCGGTTTTGAAAACGTAAAGCCCATGGTATTCGCCGGGATTTATCCTGTAGATACAGATGAGTTCGAAGAGCTACGCGCCTCCTTAGAGAAACTACAGCTGAATGACGCCAGTTTAACCTTCGAGCCTGAATCTTCGGCAGCTCTAGGTTTTGGTTTCCGTTGTGGATTCTTGGGTATGCTCCACATGGAGATTATCCAGGAGCGTTTGGAGCGCGAGTTTAATATGACGGTTATCACAACCGTGCCTAACGTAAGCTACCATTCCTTTATGAAAAAGGATCCAGAGCGCTGCGTGATTGTAAATAACCCTACTGAATTTCCGGATCCAACTAAAATGGATCATATTGAGGAGCCCTACATCAAGGCTCAGATTATTACCAAGGCCGATTATGTAGGGGCGGTAATGAATTTGGCGATTGAGAAACGCGGTATCCTTACCAATCAGGTTTACCTGACTTCTGAGCGGGTTGAGCTTAGTTTTGATATGCCCTTGGCGGAGATTGTATTTGACTTTTACGATCGCTTGAAATCTATTTCCCGAGGTTATGCATCTTTCGATTATCATCCTACTGGCTACCGCGAAAGCGATATGGTGAAGGTGGATGTGATGTTGAATGGCGAGCCAGTGGATGCTTTGTCGGCCTTAATTCACCGCAGTAATGCTTTCGATATTGGGAAGAAAATCTGTGAGAAGCTTAAGGAATTGATTCCCCGTCAGCAATTTATGATCGCCATTCAGGCCGCCATCGGTGCTAAGATTATTGCACGTGAAACCTTAAGTGCTCTACGTAAAGATGTAACGGCCAAATGTTATGGTGGTGATATCTCGCGGAAGCGTAAACTCTTAGAAAAGCAGAAAGCCGGTAAAAAGCGCATGCGCCAGGTTGGGAACGTAGAAATTCCCCAGCAGGCCTTTTTAGCGGTATTAAAGCTAAACGATTAGAAGCCTAAACTTCCTCTAACACGGTTTAGAACCTCCCGAGCAATAGGACGTACTTTTTCGGCTCCAGCCAAAAGATAGTCCTCGAATTGCTGTGGATTATCAATCAGCATTTGGTATTTCTCACGGGCATCGCCATAGCGTTCCATGATTAATTCCAAGAGCGCTTTTTTAGCATGACCATAGCCATAGTTTCCGCCTAAATAATTGGCGCGCATTTCTTCAATTTGCGTTTCAGTAGCCAGGAGTTGGTAGAGAGCAAACACATTACAGGTGTCCGGGTTTTTGGGCTCCTCCAATGGAGTGCTATCAGTAACAATACCCATTACCTGCTTTTTCAGGGCTTTCGCCGAAGCAAAAATGTCAATGGTATTACCATAGCTTTTACTCATCTTTTGCCCATCGGTTCCGGGTACGGTTTTTACTGACTCGCGAATTACGGCTTCTGGTAATTTGAGCACTTCTTCACCTACACGATGATTGAGGGCACTAGCCATATCGCGGGTCATCTCTAAATGCTGTTTCTGATCCTTGCCCACCGGCACTTCATCCGCATCATACAAAAGAATATCAGAGGCCATTAATACCGGATAGGTAAACAAACCGGCATTCACATCAGACAAACGATCACTTTTGTCCTTAAAGCTATGTGCATTGGCCAGCATAGGATAGGGCGTAAAACAAGAGAGGTACCAGGTAAGCTCTGTTACTTCTGGGATATCACTCTGGCGGTAGAAATAGTTATTCTCTACATCAAAGCCCAAGGCCAACCAGGCAGCGGCTACGGCATACACACTTTCTTTACGTTTATCTGCATCCTTAACCGAAGTAAGGGAGTGCAAATCCGCAATAAAGAAAAAAGATTCGTTGCCGGCTTTTTGCGACAATTCTATTCCGGGCTCAATTGCGCCCAGGGCATTTCCTAAGTGGGGAATTCCGCTGCTCTGAATACCAGTGAGGATCCTTGCCATTGTGTTTCTTGCTTTAAGACCACAAATGTAAGAAGCAAGATCGGGCGTACCGGGCAATATTTTACTTTTGCCGCCATTGTGTGATGCGTTATATCCTGGCCCCATTATTTAGAGTATGGTTTTACCTCGCGAACTTTATCGCGATTATACTCTTGTTTCCCTTTATTTTCTTCACTTCCTTAAGTCCGAAGACCTATCTCCAATTCTTTTATTTTGAGCGCCTTTGGGCCAAAATAGTCTTGGTGCTTTGTGGCTTTCGCTGGAAGGTGAATTGGGCTGAAAAGCCAGAGCCAAATGGCCAATATATTATTTGTGCCAACCATACTAGCATGCTGGATATAATGTTAACCCTGGCCGTATTTCCCACTCCATACCTCTTTATTGGAAAGAAGGAGCTCACCAAGCTACCCCTCTTCGGCTATTTTTATAAGCGTACCAATATACTGGTGGATCGCTCCAGCTTAAGTAGTCGTAAAATGACCTACGACCTGGCAGCAGAGAAAATTGAAGAAGGCTTGGGGATGTGTATCTACCCGGAGGGGATGGCACCACGAGAAGAGATAACCTTAGCACCTTTTAAGAATGGAGCCTTTCGTTTAGCGGCCACCAAAGGGGTGACTATAATACCAGCCGCCTTTCACGATTGCAAGCGTTTGCTGCCTTATGATAATTTTCGGGGGGGGCCGGGATTACTGAAGGTAGATGTGATGCCTTTTTTAAGACCACAGGAGAACAGTCCTGAAGAAGTAAGTCGTTTAAAACAGCAGTGTTACGACGATATTTTCCAATCTTTGCAAGCGCAAAAGTAGCTCAAGACATGAAGATCAGTATAGACGAAATCCGTCACTTAGCCCACCTGGCACGTTTGGAATTCAGCGAGGAAGAAATGCAGTCGATGCAAGGGGATATGGATAAAATTTTGGGCTTCGTAGAAAAGATCAATGAACTGGATTTAGAAGGTGTTGAGCCTTTGGTTTATCTCAGTGAAGAGCGCAATGTCTTGCGTGAAGATGTTTCTAAAACAGTCTTAACCAAGGATGAAGCCTTGAAGAATGCCCCGGATAAAGACAGCGATTACTTCCGCGTTCCTAAGGTTCTGAGGCGGGAAGAAGACTAATACGCCTGGTAGCGGAAATCGCGGATAACAATTTCCGTTTCCCTTTCTTTTAAAGGAGCGCCTTTGGCTCCGAGTATCCATAAATTAAAGCGAGCTTGATTGCTCTCACCGGGTTTTGGAACGGTGATGGCCTCACTGAACTGTCCTTCTATACCTTTTTTACGGGGAGGATTTTTAAAGCTGTAATGGAAACTTTCGAGCAGCTCTTCGTCACCGTGGTTTATCCGATAGGAATAAAAGGTGATGGAAGTATCGCGCCACTCCATAATATGACGGCTGCGACCATTCCAATTCTGCGGATTGGAATTGGAGGATTGAAAGCGTTCCAGAAATAATTTCTGCAAAGAAACCGGATGCACAGAGTAATGCAGAACCCTGGGCGCCAGAGGGAAACCCCAACGCGAAAATTCAATGTCAATCTCACTGTTGGCTTGATCCTCAAAAGTATGAGGGTCCCAGGTGAAAAAGCCGAAAACCAAATAGGGGTCTAAGTCTCCTAATGGACCTTCCACCTCCATTTCATAGCGGCCATAGCCAAGGCTGTCTTTGGTGTAGACCTCCGCGCAGGTCCAGCGATTGTCCTTTTCTTTTACCTTCAGATGTAAATGCCCTTGCCAATCGACCCATACATTGCGGTAACTAAAAACATTGGAACCTGGACCTTGAACCTCCGGGCTGGACTTTATCCACCAATCGCGATGCGCAAAATGCAGGCTGTGGGGCATGTATTCCCGATGGCGGCGTTTCGGCCCACAAGCCAAAAGACCGAAAAGCAAAAGGATACTAAAAATAGAGTTGCGGTTCATGAAATACCAGTGGGGGCAGGGCTAATTTAAGCTTTTATCACTCCAGCAAGGATTAGGCAGAGGTGCACTTTTTGGGGGAAGCGGAAAGATTTAAAGAAGATTCTATCTTTAGCAGTCTAAAAACTTAACTATGAATAAATCGTTTTTAATGATTTGCGCCCTGGCGATGCTAAGCACTGCCTGCGTTAATCTGCCGCATTCGGCTCACCCCCTGGCTGCAAATGCTATGGAAAAACCTGTTGCTCCCGAAGATGAAGAATTGAAATTGATGATTCCACTTTCTGGAGGGCTGGCCTTTTATGACATTGATCCACCTTTTGCGGAAGATGCGACCATGCTCAATGATGTGAATCTCCAATCTTACTTTGGAGAAGCGGGAATAAGTTTCTCAAAGTCATTATCAAAGAAATCGGGCACGGCCTTTAGTGGAGGTCTTAGTATGTTTAGCTATTCCGGTCGGTCCATCGGCCCTGAAGAATCGGAGCAGTTTGGAATGAATCGCAGACAAAGTTATTCTGGCTATGGTGGTCGAATAAACCTTTCTATCGATCTCAACTATGAAATGAGCCGTAAGAGCAATTTGTGCTGGCGGGTATTTAATGTGCAGCACACTTTTGCGGCTGAATCCGGAACTTATGGAGACTATCGACAGATTGCGATTGATTCCAGCTACACCTATTTCCTTGATCCTTTTGATAATGAATTAAGGGCCACACCGGCGGCTTCGAATTTTATGAGTACCCACTTCTATTCGGAGCTAATTTTAGATTATGAGACTTATGGCTTTACTTTTGGATTAGGTTTTCTAAATCATTTGTATCAAACGGATTTAGGCGTTTGGGAGAGTTATATTTTTAATGGTACCATGCATGTGGGCTTCAATATTAGAGACTTCTATGCACGCTTCAATTTTGGAAGTTTAACTTCCATCTATCCTTTTGCAGATCCTTTCAATATGAATATGTCGGTGGGATATCGAGTGCAACTTTTATAGAGTTGAAATACTGATCATAAAAAAAGCCAGCTGTTGCAAAACAGCTGGCTTTTGTATTTTAAGGAGAGCGTAGCTTAAACTACACCTTGGTCTAACATGGCGTCGGCTACTTTTACAAAGCCAGCAATATTGGCTCCTTTAACGTAGTCTACATATCCATCTTCACCTTTACCGTATTTCTCAGCGTTTTCATGAATGTTAATCATGATGCTGTGTAATTTCTGATCTACTTCCTCAGCAGTCCAGTTCATACGCATGCTGTTTTGCGCCATCTCTAATGCAGAGGTAGCCACACCACCAGCATTGGCCGCTTTACCGGGAGCAAATAAGATTTTTGCAGCGTGGAATGCTTCAACTGCTTCAGGAGTACAAGGCATGTTAGCTCCTTCAGAAACAGCAATAGTTCCATTAGCGATCAAAGTTTTTGCTTCTTCACCATTCAATTCGTTTTGAGTGGCGCAAGGGATAGCGATATCACATTTAAGGCTCCAAGGACGCTCACCAGCATGGAAGCTTACTCCGTCGAATTTATCGGCTACTTCATGGATACGCCCGCGACGAAGGTTTTTCACTTCCATAACGTAAGCTAAAATCTCCTCAGTAATTCCTTCCGGAGCATGGATGTAACCGGAAGAATCAGACATGCTGATTACAGTACCACCCATTTGCTGAACTTTTTGACAAGCAAATTGAGCTACATTACCAGAACCTGAGATAGCTACTTTCTTGCCGCTAAGATCTTGACCTTGTGTCTTCAGCATTTCTTTGGTAAAGTATACTGCGCCGTAACCGGTAGCTTCTGGACGGATTAATGAACCACCCCAGTTGATGCCTTTACCCGTAAGTACACCGGTAAATTCGTTACGTAAACGCTTGTACTGTCCAAAGAGGTAGCCAATTTCACGACCGCCAACACCGATATCTCCCGCAGGAACGTCGGTATCAGGACCAATATGGCGTTGTAATTCAGTCATAAAAGACTGGCAGAACTTCATTACTTCATTATCGGACTTTCCTTTTGGATCGAAATCCGAACCTCCTTTACCGCCACCGATAGGCAAAGTGGTAAGTGAGTTTTTAAAGACCTGCTCAAAGCCCAGGAATTTAAGGATGGAAAGGTTTACCGAAGGGTGAAAACGCAATCCACCTTTGTAAGGTCCGATAGCGGAGTTAAACTCTACCCGGTAACCGCGGTTTACTTGGGCGTTTCCTTGATCATCGATCCACGGAACGCGGAACATAATTACGCGTTCGGGTTCTACGATACGCTCCAGGATATTACTGTTTTTGTACTTAGGGTGCTCTTCCACAAAGGGAATAATGGCCTCAGCCACTTCATGCACCGCTTGCAAAAACTCAGGTTCGTGGCCGTTTTTGGCCGCTACCTTATCCATGAAAGCGTTGATCTGAGAGGTGTAATTTGCAGACATAGATTATGCATTAATTCTAAGGCAAAAGTAGTTTTTTTATCATTCCAAAATCATCGGAAAAAACAAGGCTTTAAATTGAGCAAAGCCCAGTATTAGAGCCTTTGTTACCGGCATTTATATGCTACTTTTGCCGCTTAATCTTCCATCATGAATATTTTGATTTTGGGCGGCGGTGGCCGCGAACATGCTCTAGCCTGGAAAATTTCTCAAAGTGCCAATTGTGATCAACTTTATTTAGCACCTGGAAATGCCGGAACCGCTTCATTGGCCCAGAATGTGGCGCTCTCGCCTGAAGATTTTCCCGCGCTTAAATTGTTCTGCCTGCAAAATGCCATTGATATGGTCCTTGTAGGTCCTGAGGCTCCTTTGGTAGCTGGTGTGGTTGATTTCTTCCGTCAAGATGAGGAGCTAAAGAATGTGAAGATTATTGGTCCTGCTCAAGCTGCTGCGGAGCTTGAAGGAAGTAAGAAATTCGCCAAGGAGTTTATGGCTAAATACCAGATTCCAACCGCGGCTTACCGTAGTTTTAGCAGGGGTGAAGTAAGCGAGGCCGAAGCTTTTTTAGAAAGTTTAGAAGCTCCCTATGTGCTTAAAGCCGATGGATTGGCAGCGGGTAAAGGAGTGCTTATCCTTCAAGATTTACAAGAAGCCAAAGATGAAGCTAAAGCAATGCTGGAGGGTAAGTTTGGGGAGGCTAGTAAAACCTTGGTGATTGAAGAATTCTTAGACGGACGCGAATTTTCAGTATTTGCCCTAACTGATGGAAAGGATCATATTATTCTTCCGGTAGCCAAGGATTACAAACGAATTGGAGAAGGAGATACCGGACCTAATACTGGTGGTATGGGGGCTGTTTCTCCCGTAAGCTTTGTAGATGATGCCTTGTGGCAGAAAACAGTTACGCAGGTAGTAGAACCAACTATTAAAGGCCTTTCAAGCGAAAGCTTCGATTATACCGGTTTTGTATTTTTTGGCTTGATTGAAGTAAAAGGAGAACCTAAGGTTATTGAGTACAATGTTCGTATGGGAGATCCGGAGACGGAAGTGGTAATGCCACGCCTGAAAAGTGATTTATTGCAACACCTTAATGCCGCTGCCGAAGGACGATTAGCGGAGGAGAAAATTGAAATTCACCCCGACTTTTGTACCACGGTAATGGCGGTGTCTGAGGGCTACCCGGGCTCCTATGCTAAAGGCAAGGAAATTACTGGCTTGGAAGGGATAATCGATTGTATTCCCTTTCATGCCGGAACCAAATTGGATGGTGAAAAGGTCCTTAGTTCAGGTGGTCGGGTAATAGCTTTAAGTGCGATGGGTCCAAATAAAGAAGCCGCACTGGCAAAAAGCTATGCGGCTGCTAAAACTATATGTTTTGAAGGCATCCAATACCGAAAGGATATTGGCTTTGACCTTTAAGATCGTCTATTTTTCGCCTGCTTTGGCGTGGCCCGCCATTTGACGCATCCAGTAAAGGAATAAGAAGAAAATGATTCCCGAGAAGAGAATGTTAGGAAGGTTTTCTAATTGGGTCAGAATTCCGAAGGTCCAAGCGAAAAAATCGCCTAATCCTAAAACAACATCTTTAAATTGCATGGCCTAATTGATTTGTGGCCCCAAAAGTAGCTAAAAAGCCCAGATGTTTGCAAGACTGTTTAACAATATCAGCCCCAGAAATTTGCTCAATGCCCTGGTCTTGATATTGGCTTTGGCTTCTACGTATTGGTTTTACCCGGTGCATAAGGGATCTTGGTTTCCGGTTGCGGATTGGGAATGGCCCTTAATGTCGCCCTGGTTTACCTTCATGGTATTTATCATTGTAACTATTGGCGCTTCATTGTTTTATGCCGAAAGCTTAAACCGAAAGCATCTATTCTCTGGACAATATTTAGGATTCCTATTGGCTGCTATGCAATTTTGGATTTGGCTCTATCCTTTAAATGCTGGTCCGGAACTATGGAGTATCCTCCTTTTCAGTCTCTTGATATTCCAGATGATGCCGGTTTTGGTACCTAAGGCCAATGCGGCGCCTTTAAATTTTGGCGCCGGATTTTGGATAGCGATTGCAGGCTTTATTCATGGGGAAAGCATTTTTTTACTGCTTATCCCATTGGGCTTGAGTGTAGCCCTGCGACGTTTAAATGGTCGTAGTATGCTTGCTCTGCTCTTGGGCTATGGAGCCGTTCTATATTTCGCTTTCAGCCTGGATTATTTCCTGGATTGGCATTTACTCCAAGCCTGGACTTCTGAAATGCAATCCTTGGAATTCTTCAGATTTCAACTGGATTACCAACGCTTAATCCCACTGGCAATAATGGCCCTCTTTCTGGGCTTTTCCGTTTTGGTCAATCTAGCTCAAGCGAATCAATACAATAATGAGCAAAGGCAACAAGTAAATTTCTGGCTCTATTATGCCCTAGTGGGAGTGGCCGGTTTCTTACTCTTTGCCAATAGCAATTTCTGGCTCTGCTTGATTATCTTCCCTAGTGCGAGCCTGGGAGCTCTAGCCGTTCAAACTATTCAAAACCGCTGGTTGCGGGATGGAATTTTGCTCTTGCCTTTTTTGGCCTATCTAAGCTTTTTCTTCCTCCCCTCCTAAGAACAGAGCTTTTAGTTCGGTAGCTTCAGAAGGTTCCATTTTACCACTTAAGATCAGCGATAATTGGCGACGACGTAAAGCGCCTTCGTAACGAGCTTTTTCCTTTTCTGTTTCGGGCTGTATCGCAGGAATGTTGATGGGATTACCCAATTGATCTACCGCCACAAAGGTGTAAATGGCCTCATTGGCTTTGGTCTTTTTACCAGAGATGGTTTGATCTTCGATATATACATCCACAAAAACCTCCATACTGGAACTAAAGGCACGAGACACCTTAGCCTCCAAGGTTACAATGGCGCCCTGGGGAATGGCTTGATTAAAGGAGACATTATTTACGGATGCAGTAACCACAATCCTCCGGCAATGGCGATGAGCTGCAATGGCTGCACAACGATCCATCCAGCTTAAAAGCTGGCCTCCAAATAGATTCTTAAGATTGTTGGTGTCGTTCGGGAGTACGATTTCGGTCATTACCGTTAATGACTCCGAAGGGGTTTTCGCTTTCATGCCGGAATTTTCGGCAAAAGTAAGCTATTACAATCGGTTCACCCAGGCGCGGTTGTTAACTTGCTGTTTTACCTGACCTAACAAATTGTTGGCTTGATCACGATTCTTAAGCTTGCCAATAGCTACTCTGTTAAGATTGCCTGCACGATAGCTGTATGCACTCCATCCCTGTCCTTTTAATTGCTCAACATAATTATTTGCATTAGCGGTGGAAGAGAAGGCGCCAACAATAATTTGGAATTCACCGGCTTCGGCCAAATTCTCTTGAGAGTTTGGATTGGGATTTACCCTTTGCTCAGCAGTTTTCTGAACCTTTTGGTCCGTTTTATTCAGAGTAACAATTGCTTTGGCGGGAGCCATCTCAGACTCGGAAGCAATTTTGGGTTGTGCCGCTGCAGCCTTTGGCTGATTCTCCGTTTTGGGCTTGTAATTTGGAGTATTGCTTGTCGCCAGATCTTCAGGACGCTTCTTCACATTGTAAAGAGGCTTTCCTTTGGCGGAGAAGTTATAGTGTACCTTTTTGGTGTTCTCTATTACCGGACTTTCAGATTTATTCTCAGCTACCTCAGTGCTGTTCGTCTCTTCTGAGTTTTGAGGCAAATCCACCAGAGCAGGTTTGCCAGATTTTTCTTCACTAATGGTTTTAGCGGGAGTCGCTTCCTCTGCGGCTATTGCAGTCTCATTTGTTTCAGTCGCAGGGTCGATTGCCTCCTCAGAAATGTGCTCTTCGGTGAGAACATCGTCTTCAGGACCGTAATCGCCATTTAGACGAGGACCTTCAGATTCCTGGAACCCTAATCCTGATTCGTTGGAAGCAATATTGGAATAAGTCGGGCTATCAAGCGTATCTTGAGAATGGTTGATAAAGATGCCACTTACTTGTTCTTTAACCGTGTTGAAACTACCGGGGGTAACGTAGAGATATGCACCTACTAGCATGGCTGCAGCAACTGGACCTAAAACGGCGGCCCAGCGACGGAAATTGAGCTGACGTACTTTGGCATCTACTTTAGGCTCCACTTTCGCTTTTACCTTTTTGCCTTGGTGCTTTTCGATAGCTTTGTTAACACTGCGCTTAATTTCCTGCTCTCTTTCCATAGCGTTGGCTCTAAAGATGTTTAAGCCGTAGGATTGAATATCATAATTGATATCATGGGCCGGGTTAAACTGCAATTTGCCGGTGTCGCTCATGTAAAGACGACCAATTCCGGTTAGGTTTACTTTTCGTCCTGCACGTAAAACTTTTTTCCAGCTGCGCACAGAAATTTCAATGCTTTCCATGGCTTTTTCATAGCTCACTCCTTCGGTTTTAGAAATGTGCTTAGCCAATAATCCGTCATTCTCTTGAATGCGGGCATTGAATGCTACTCGTTTGGAAGGTGGACGGAACATATGGGTAGCAGAATTGACCTCTGCCGAGAAATAACGCGTAAGGAAGGCGCCAAATCCCGGTACTACTACGCACTCGTTGAAATACAACAAATTGCTGATGTAGTGATCGATCGTATGCTTTACCATTTGAGGATTTTCTTAATTCCGTAACTTCAAAAGTAGTAAAAATGTCTTGTCTATCCAGCCTTAGCGGGCGAGAGGCCTCATTTTTTCGATTATTCGTACCTTTCTGTCAACCTTAACCTGTTCTATGAAATTTTCTGATGACGCTAAAGCTGCGGCTTTGGCCTTAAGCCTGATGGAGGGCATTGGTCCCATTCGGGCACGCAAGCTTATCGCCCATTGTGGCAGTCCTGAAGCGGTTTTCAAGGAATCACAAGCCAGTCTGGAAAAAATTCCCGGTATTGGGAAATCGATCCTTAAGGAAGTACGGCAGCCCGACAAATTAAAAGTGGCAGAAGGGCAATTGATTGAAGCGGATAAGAAAGGATGGCTAATCCATTATTTTGAGGATAATGCCTACCCCAGACGCATGAGGCATTGTGAAGATGCACCCATAGTGCTTTTCCAGAAAGGGCATACACCTCTTAACCCAGCTCGTTGTATTGCCATTGTAGGTACTCGAAGTATGACTGATTATGGTCGGGATTTTCTGGCGCAATTTTTAGCAGAAGCGCGCAGTTTGAATCTTTTGGTGATTAGTGGATTGGCCTACGGAGTAGATGCCTATGCGCATCGAAAATCGCTGGATAATGATATTATCAATTGCGCAGTATTAGCACATGGCCTCGATCGTATTTACCCGGCAATACACCGAAAGATGGCGGAGGAAATTGTGGAAGCCGGTGGTTCTTGCTTGACCGAGTTTCCTACTGGTACTAATCCCGATCGTGAAAACTTCCCCAAACGCAATCGCATTATTGCTGCTATGAGTGATGCTACCTTGGTGGTGGAAGCTGCTCGAAAAGGTGGGGCCTTAATAACTGCCGAATATGCCAATCAATACAATCGAGATGTATTTGCTTTGCCCGGTCGGATTCAGGATCCCTTAAGTGAAGGCTGCAACCTGCTCATAAAAAGTCATCGCGCCAATCTATTGGAAGGAGCACGAGACCTGGCTTATGTAATGCGTTGGGAGCCGGTTAGCCCTGTGGCCCAAAAGAAGCAACTGGAATTATTCGAAAATTTAAAGGCAGAAGAGCGTTTATTAGTAGAGGCATTAAGTCTTGAGAAGGAGTCTAAAAGTTTGGACTGGTTGCTGGGTAAATGTGGTATGACCGGGGCTCAGTGCTTGCGCATTTTAATGACCTTAGAGCTTAAGGGCATTTTGGAAACAGTGCCGGGTCCACGCTACAGATTAAAGGCCTAAATAATCAAAGAATTATTAGTTAGCTTTGAGCGCTTTAAACAGATTTTATGGGGGGAGACCTGAAACTCTTAATGGCCGAAGACAATGAGATTAATCGCAAACTGGCCGATTTACTTTTCAAGCGCCAGGGTTTTAATCTCGATTTTGCTGTTAATGGAGAGGCTGCATTAGAATCTGCGGTAAGCGGTAGTTACGATCTTATTTTCATGGACATTGAAATGCCGATAATGGGAGGTCTGGAAGCTACCCGCAGAATTCAGGATGAAATGGGCGACTCTGCTCCTCCAATTATTGCTCTCACCGCGCATGCCATGGACGGAGATCGGGAACGATTTATCGAAGCCGGTATGTCCGACTATCTTACAAAGCCCATCGATTTGGGTGCACTTCAAGAAATTATAAGCCGTCATACTTCTTGAAAAAATAGGAATAGCCCTATTTTTTTATCCTTTACTTTTTCAAATCTTTGATTAAACCATTCTTTTTAACAGGCCTCTAACAGCGAACTTTAGGCCTTTAAAAGATATTTGGCCTTAATTTGAATAAGTACCATGACCAGAATTACTTACCTTCTTGCTTTATGCCTTCTCACGGTATATGGGCAATCTCAGAACATTGGTGGCACTGCTACCTATAAAACGGCGACTTCTCTTGATTTGAAAATTGAAGGTGACCAAATGAGTCCCGAGCAAAAGAAAATGATGGAAGCCAACATTGCCAAAGCCACTCAGAAAGAATATGAGTTGGACTTTAATCGCAATGAGTCCATTTATGAAGAGGTGGTTGAGCTGGAAAAAGAAGGTCAAGGAGGTATGCGCATGTTAGCCATGTTTACTGGTGGATCTGGAACCTATTATAAGAACTTACAAGAGCAGCGCTATACAGAGCAAACTGAGTTTTTTGGGAAGATGTTTTTAATTCAGGATAGCCTTGAAAACCTGGACTGGACCATTGGAAAAGAAACTAAATCCATCGGAAATTACATCTGCCAAAAGGCGACTGCAATGCGAATCCGTGAAGCCAAGCAGTTAACGGGAGATTCCAAAGAAGGTCTTAGAGATAGTACCATTATTGATACTGTGCAGATTGTTGCCTGGTTTACTATGCAGATTCCTATCTCTCATGGTCCCGCGCGTTTTTACGGTTTACCCGGATTAATTTTAGAGGTGAACGATGGCAATACCACGATCCTTTGTACCAAGGTGAGTATTAATACAAAAGAGCCGGTAGAAATTAAGGAGCCCTCGGAAGGTGAAGAGGTAGATGCACAAGAGTACCAGGAAATTACCGCGCGCAAAATTGAAGAAATGCAGCAGAACTTTGGCAATGGACCCGGCGGCAGAGGCGGCGGTCATCGCGGCTCTTTTCAGGTTACCATCGGTAGATAGGCAGTTATGAGGGATGTGAAATTTGGGCTCATGCTTTTGGGCCTTTTAATGAGCCTGGGAGCAATGGCTCAAAAGGTTAATGTACGCGGAGCTCTGATTGGCAGTGACCAGGCAGGTTTGGAAATGGCCAATATTTTGGTCTTAAACCCTGATGATAGTTCCATGGTAACTTATGGCTTTAGCAATAGCGAGGGCCAATTTCGCTTTCAGTTGGAAGGCAATAAACAGTACTTATTCAAATTCAGTTATCTGGGATATAAGCCCCAGGAATTATTAGTAGTCCTCAATTCTGAGGATCGTGATTTAGGTAAGATACCATTAGAAGAAGATTCCGAATTACTACAGCAAGTAGAGGTAGTAGAGGAAATGCCCATCGTGGTGAGCGGAGATACTATTAGCTATAAAGCAGATGCCTTTACTACCGGTGAAGAGAAGAAGCTGGAAGATGTAATTGAAAAATTACCGGGCTTTGAGATTGATGAAGATGGTCAGGTTAAAGTGGAAGGCAAAACCGTGGAAAAAGTATTGGTTGAGGGCAAGGAGTTCTTTGATGGCGATTCGAAAGTGGCCACTAAGAATATTCCAGCGGATGCCATTGATAAGGTGCAGGTACTGCGTAATTATGAGGAGATTTCTCCTTTGCAGGGTCTGAGTTCGGATGATCGAATTGCCCTGAACATCAAATTGAAAGAAGGAAAAAAGAACCTCTGGTTTGGTGATGCGGAAGCGAAAGTGGGTGATCCCGAGCGCTATTACGCCCATGGAAATGCTTTTTACTATTCACCTAAAGCCAGCTTTAATTTTATTGGCGATCTCAATAATATTGGACAAGCAGCCTTTACCGCTCGCGATTATTTCCGATTTAGCGGGGGCTTCCGAAACCTAAGCTCTCGTTCGGGCTTCAATTTCAATTTCGCACAAGATGATCTGGGGATTCCACTGGGTTTAAACAATCGGGCGGATGAGGTAACCGGTCGTTTTGGAGCGGCTAACTTTAGCTATTCGCCTAAGAAGAATCTCACCCTTTCGGGTTTTGTGATTGGCAGCGACAATGTAGTGAGCAGCCCTTATACAACCAGTCGTACCTATATCGGATTAGATAGTATTGGAGGCGGAGTTGAGCAATTAACAACCGAGAATTATCAGCATTCTACCGCCGCCTTGGCTAAGTTTTCGGTAACCTATGAGCCGAGTAAGGAAACCTATCTGAATTATGATGTATTCCTAAAGGTATCGGATCAATTAAATACTTCTCGTTTATATTCCAGTTTCAGCGATTTTAACTTTAGCAATAATCTGGGCACTCAAGAGGCTAAGCGCCCTTGGTCCATCCAACAAAATTTAGAGTTCTTCCGCAACCAAGGGGAAAATGTATTTGCCGTAGAATTGCAACACTCCCGCAAGTATCAGGATCCCACCTTTGCTATGCAATCACAGCAACAGCCTTTTGGTCAGCCTTTCGTATTTCTGGATACTAATATGTATCGATTGGTGCAGACCCGGGAAGTTTTAAGCGAAAGCATGGAAGGTAGAGCCAGTTATTATTGGGTCTTGAATGGCAGCAACCACTTCGAATTTAACCTGGGAACGGTTTACAATACCCAGGATTACGATAACCGACTGGCAGAAGGCGAGGTTTCGGATGCCGTAGAATTCGCAAATCCTTTATTGCAAAATACCGTGGATTTCAGCTTGCTGGATGGCTTTGGCGGTCTGCATTACAAAACCAAATTAGGCAAGCTCACTTTCCGTCCCGGCGTGAATTTCCATTATTACCAAGTGAAGGATTTTCAAGCAGGAACAGAGGATGTACGCGATTATCAAGTGTTATTACCAGATGCATTACTGCGTTACGAATTTAGTTCTAGCAAGGGCCTGGATTTACGCTATAACATGTCGGCTCAGTTTAATGACGTAAACCAAATTATGGACGGGGTGATCCTTCGTTCCTATAACAGTTTGTTTACGGGGAACGACAGTTTGGACTTCGCAAGAGTGCATAATGTGAGCCTGTTCTACCGCGATTTTAACCTCTTCAACTTTACCACTCTTTTTGCCGGGATTAATTATTCCCGAAGCTTGGATCCCATCAATAATGCTGTACAGTACATCGGCTTGCAACAGGTCTTTAGCCCCATCAATGCCAATGGCTATAATGAGAACTTGAGCGGATTTGGTTCTTGGTCTAAGAAGTTCAAATACCTACGCTTGGAGAGTAGGGTAAATCTCAATTATTCCACGGTGAATAATGAGGTAAACGGAAGAACCAATGTGAACAATACTTTCTCGCAGAACTACAGTGGAGAAATTGGTACCAACTTTAAGAAGTGGCCCAATATTGAACTGCAGTACCGTTTCTCACAAAACGATTATAGTGGAGCCCGCAGCAATAGTGTGTATACCAATCACTCTCCCAGTGTTGAGGTAACCGCCGTTATTGCCAGCGACTTTGTTTTAAGAGCAGATTATAGCTATAACAATTACGGAAATCCGGGCTCTACCCGCACGGTTTACGATTTCTTAAATGCCAGCTTGGAGTATCAAAAGCAAGACAGCAAATGGCTCTTTAGCATTCAAGCCTTGAACTTACTCAATACTACCTTCATTCGTGAAGATGCCTTAAGTGCCAACTTGATTAGCACTACAGCCTATAATGTATTACCGCGTTATTTACTCTTAGGGGTACGCTACGACCTTTAAAATGGCTGTTTAGCCAAATCCACATTGCCGCCGCTGAGGATGATTCCGATGCGGCGGTTTTTGTAGCGCTCATTTTGTTGCAAGATGGCCGCAAGGGCCACGGCACTACTGGGCTCTACGACGATTTTGAGCCGCTGGTAAATCAGCTTTAAAGCTTCAATTATTTCTGTTTCACTTACCGTGATAATATCTGAAACCAGTTCCTGAATAATAGGGAAATTGATCTCGCCCAGAGTGGTAAGCAGTCCGTCAGCTATTGTTTGACTTTGATGTTCCTTTATCCGCTCACCGCTGTAAAAAGATAGAAAGGCATCGTTAGCCCCTTCGGGTTCCCCGGCAATTACTTGGCACCTTTCCGCGAAATAATGCGTAGTTAAGGCGGTTCCGGCCAAAAGACCACCTCCACCAACCGGGGTGATGATCAAATCTAAATCCGGATTTTCATCTAAAAGCTCTGCGGCGGCAGTGCTCTGACCAGCAATAATATGGGGATGATTATAGGCAGGAATAAAGACCGATCCGAATTGATCCTGAACAGCTTTTAAGCCCGCCTCACGAGCAGCCAGATTCGGCGCACACAAATGCACCTCGGCGCCATAATTTCGAACGGCAGCGATCTTTACCTCAGGAGCATTTTCAGGCATTACCACTTGGCAAGGTATGCCCAGCTTTTGGGCGGCCCAGGCTAAGGCCTGACCATGATTTCCCGAGCTATGTGTTGCCACCCCGCGTTTTTTTTCATCCTCCGAAAGACGAAGGATAGCATGGCTTGCACCCCGCGCTTTAAAGGAGCCTGTTTTTTGAAAGTTTTCACACTTAAAAAAGAGTTCAGCTCCACTAATTTTATTCAGGGCCCTACTCTTCAAAACCGGTGTTTGATGAATATGAGGGCTAATTAATTGTCGGGCTTCTATGAGTGTATCTTTGCTTAAGGTATCCATTATTAGGCGCGGGATTGAAAGGGAATATCCGGATTAAACATTTCTTCGAAAATGGCTTGCAGTACGGATACAATTGTTTCTTGATTTTCGGAATTCAGCACGGCACTTTTTTCCATTTTCATGCTGAAGGGATTATCGCTCAGTTTTCGCAGGGAGAGCACGGAAGCCTGGATTTCTAAATGGGGGTTTTGTTGCCAGTACATCAAGGCATACATCGGTAATTGAATCGCTTGAGGTTTTTTAATGAAGGCCTCCATGTCGAGGCTGGAAATGCTGTAATCGTATTTAGATTTAGCTCCTGATTTATAGTCAATAATATGAATGCATTCGCCTTCCTGATCAATACGGTCGGCATTTCCAATTAAATTTATTTGGCGCCCGGAAGGCAGGCTAATTCGACCTTCCAAGCCTTTCTCAGTAGCTAAAACTTTCCAAGTTGATCCTAGTTTTTTAAGTCGTGTACTTTCGAATTTCAGAAAATTACGCAGCATAAAACTCATGCTCTCTAAATGCAGAAGATTAGGACCTTGTTCCAGTGGTAGGCCGGGTACGTGCTTAAGCATTAAGTCTTTTAACTGGGACTTTAGCTCTGGATGCGTTTGTTTAAAGAAGGGTCCTTCCGGATTAGGGCTATGTGGAATTCGCTTTTCGGGTTTTTCAGGATCAGGCAGACTAAAGCCATATTCCAAAAACTCATGCAAGACATTCCCTTGTGCGGGTAGATCCAGCTCTTCCACTAAGCTGTCATCTGGCTTAAGCCCTAAAACCTTTTCATAATAAAATTGCAGCGGGTCTTTGAGGTAGAGGTAGAGGCTACTAGGTGAAAAGCCGCGCTCCGCAATTTCCTCCAATCTTTGCAGCAGGGCCGGACTTTTAGCTATTTGCTCCTGGGATGTGCTTTCTTGGCTGCGCGCAGTGGCAATCTGATTTTTGAAAAGGAGTCGGGCATTTTTTTGCGGCCACTCTAATTCTAATTGCCGCACAAATCGAGAGGGCTCCACTACTCCAATACCGCTGGCAGAGGTGCTGTGTAAGAGGTAAATATTTTGCGCTCTTTGCATGAGGCGGTAAAAGTGATAGGCAAAAACCGCATCTTTTTCCAGATAGGTAGGCAGGCCAAATTTGCGTTTCACATCGAAGGGTAGCAGGCTGCTCTCGGAGCGTCCTTTGGGCAAAACACCTTCATTAAGGCTGAGCACCACAATTTGCTTGAAATCCAGACAGCGCGTTTCCAACCAACCCATAACCTGCATTCCTTGCAGTGGTTCGCCACGAAGATCGATTCCAAGGTCCGGTAATAGCTCTCGGTAAAACTGTAAACTTTGCTCAAAGCTCTCCAAATAAGGAAAGCGGCTCAAGGTATCAGCGCTTTGTTTAAAGAGCTGGTAAAAAGCAAAAAGCCCCTCTTGAAGACTGGATTGGTCCACTAAGAGCTCCAAACCAGCTTCACAGAAATCCGCCAGCCGCCGGTATTGTTCGCTAATGGTTTGATCGATTTTAAAGTAATCAGCCGATAAAGGATTCATTAAATGCTCAAGGCCCAAATCCATGAAGCTGGGATAGAGCGCATTTTTGCGGTGCATTTCGGCTCGGATTTCCTGAAGCTGGTAGGCGGATGAGCCGGCAATTTTATGAGTAATCGGATGATTGAGTAAGGCTTCCCAGCGTTTAAAATGATAGCGCGCCCAATTATCTTTTGTCTTCTTGCCATTCCGTTCCGCTTCCAGAGGGAAGTCCAGCAGTATTTCAAAAAATCCAGCCAATGGGGAATGCTGCAAGCCCAAGCCCATACTGAGGTTCAAGCTGGGGAAATTAGGGTGAATACTATTGAGAAAGGCAGGAAGTAAAGCCTCATCACTTAAAACCATAGCAGTTTGGGCCAGGTCGTCTTTACTTTGCTCACTTAGTAGATTACTTGCAATTATCGATTGGAGATTAGATCCGGCTACGGCAATGCTTTCCACCTTTCGGGTACCATGGGCTAATTCATCATGCAAACCATAAAAGGCATCGTGTTTTTGCAGTCGCTTTACCAAGGGCGAGTTTCGTAAGAAATGTCCTGCTTCTTGTTCCGGATCTTCGAAATAGTAAGAGTCCACATCCCAATAAAACTGAGCTATGCCTGCTTCGTAGAGATGAAGCAAGGCCTTTTCTTCGGCATTATTAAGCGCATTGAAGCCAATAAAGTAGAACTGCTCGTACTCTTCAGCAATGGCCTTGGTTTCATTTTGGACTTTTTCGGCGAAAGCCCGATAAGCCAAACCTTGCCAGGCTTTTCCTTCCGTTAACAAGCTTTGTTTGAGCTCCTGATAAACCTCAGCCAAAGCGGGCCAAAATTTAAGGTAATCATCGAGCATACGGGTGTGTTCTCCCGGTTCAAGGTTCCATTGCTCAATGCGTTTCAGATCACCCAGATAAGCGAAGATCTGATCTGGCTCAATCAGATAGCGATCGATCTCATTAAAGTCCTGCAAGAGCGCTCTGCCCCAGCGATTGTATTCCTCAAATTTCAGATCTGGCCGAACCGAATTCCGCAGGCATTCAAAGAGCCGGAAATAAAGCTCGGGTCGCGAAACGGCTTCCAAGCCTGTAAGTTCGAAAATCAACTCCTCGATGCTTAAGAAGCGAGGGGCCAAACTGGGCTTATCCAATTGGGACTCCAGGGCTTTTTGCAGAAAAATCCCGGCTCTTCGGCTAGGTAATATTACCGTTTGCCGATGGAGAGGAAGCGGTTGGCTGAGCAGGAATTGCGCAACTTGATCGAGAAATGAGCTCAATGTGGCGGTCTTTTCTACGAAGAACGGGAAAATGCGGCTAGGGCGCAATCAAAATCCTAGAGGGCTCTTAAGGCTTCCAGAACTTCAGAAGGGTCGGACCTTTGGGTATAGTCGGGGTCGAAGTGCCGCCAGCGGATAATACCCTCTTGATCGATTAGAAAAGTTGCGGGTACCGGCAAGAGCTCTCGCTCATCACCATGTGCTTCGCTGAGCCTGGCGCCTAGAATAGTATTGTATTTAAAGCGGGTACCGGCGGAGGGCAAAAAGGCCAGATTGTAGGCAATTATAGTTTGATAAGCGGAGTCATAAAGCAAGCTGAAACCGGCTTCCGTTTTTTCCTGCATCTCTTGCAGGTATTCAGGCTTTTCTGGTGAAATAGCAAAGAGTTGAGCACCTTCCATTTCGAGGGAATCGCGAATCGCCTCCAAAGCAGATAAATGGCGATTGCAATAAGGGCACCATTGTCCGCGGTAAAAAACCAAAACGATGGGACCTTTTTTCAGGGCTTCACTTAGGGAAATACTTTGGCCTTCTTCATTCTGTAAAGTGGGCAAAGGGGCTTGGTCGCCAATGGCAAGGCCTTGGACACTATCTAAATCCTGGCTGCAGGCACTAAAGAGGAATAGAGAGAAAAGGGCACTAAAAAGATATCGTAACATATAAATAGGGTTTTGGGAAGAATAAAGAACGGGCCGAGTCAGAAGAACCAAGAAAAAGTCCCGGCCCGCTCTTCTTAAATATTTTCAAGGGCTTCAGTAAAAGCCTTGCGAATCTTTTCAGTGCTTTTTGAAACACTAATTTTATCGAGCACCTTCTTGGAAGTGGGATGTACAAAGTAGATACGGCCGGTACCATTGTTCTCGGCGCTAAAGTTTTCTAAACCGGCTTTCATCAGAATTTTCTGACTGGCCGCTTTGCTTTCCTCGCTGCTCAAATCATTAACGATAATTTGGTAGGATGCGTTTGCCTGATAGCTAGAAAGAATATCATTTTCTACTCTCTCGCCATGCTTTTGGCAAAGTGGACACCAATCGGCTGTATTTACAACTACAATTAGGGCTTCCGAAAGTTCAGCGGCTGCTGGATTTGAGGCATTTTGATTGAAGGAAGATAAGCTTAAGATCAAGCTTAGACTTAGCAATAAAGTTTTCATATATGGATATTTTTATTGCTATACGGACGAGTTGAGAACTGAAGCCTTACAACTAGGCAGAGCCCTTTTCGCGAATTTTAGTCTTGAGCTCTTCTTTGAATTCCGGATGTTCCTTGGGCTTGCGATCCTCAAAGTACTGGCCGATAAAGTCATTGATTCGGCCACTTTGCTTTTCATAATGCCTGCAGAAAACGCAAATACTCAGATGCAGACGTAATTGCATGCCTTGAATAGGGCCTAATTTCCCCTCCTCCTTTTTTTGAATGAGGGCACTGGCTTCCTGACAACTTAATATGAGAGATTGTAAAAGCTTCATGATTTCCAATACACTTCAAGGCATTTTTTCAAAGACAGCTTGGCGCGATGAATAATTTGCCAATAGTTGGACGTACTGATATTGAACTCCTGACTAATGTCCTGACCTTTCTCCTGAGCAAAGTATTTGGCTGCGATAATATCTCGCCAGGCTTGAGGTAAAGCATTTAGGCATTGTTCGAAGAGGCTGCGAAATTCTTCCTGATCCATGAGGGTTTCATCCTCTTCCCAACCACTTTGGAAGATTTCGGTACGCCAGTGCTCTTCGGTATCAAAATGCGATCGCTCCGGACCATCATCATCAGAAGCTTGACCTTCAAAAATGTTTTTTCGATAATAGGCAGAGCGGAAGTAGTCGACAATTTTGTTGCGGAGGATTCGCGATAACCAGGTTTTAGGATTGCTATCACCCTTAAACTGATGATAGTTTTCGAAAGCCGCAATAAAGGTTTCCTGAACCATGTCCTGAGCTAAGGCTGAATCACCGGTACGGTATTCGGCCCAGTGCAAGAGCTCATCGCTGTATTGGTCGATCCAGGATTCTATGATTTGTGCGGACACGTGCTGGGGTTTCGGCGACAAAGGAAACTAAAATCAAAAAAATAGGATTGAATTATTTGTGGATATCGAATAAGCCTATACTTTTGTGAGTGATTACTCACCATGACTGAAAAGCAAGAACAGATACTTAAAACGGCCCTGCAGTTATTTGCGGAGAAGGGCTATGATGGCACTTCCACTGCCAAGGTGGCCAAGGCAGCAGGGGTATCCGAAGGTTTGATTTTTCGGCACTTTACCAATAAAGAAGGTCTTTTAAAGGCGGTATTGGAGCAGGGTCATGAAAAGGTCAATCAACTCTATATTCAATTTAGCCAGGAAGAAAATCCACGCAAACGTTTAAAGAGCATTCTGGACTTTGTATTTACAGTACCGCCAGAGGATCATGATTTTTGGCGCTTGATTTATGCCCTGAAGTGGCAGACAGACACTTATGATGATAGCGCCACTGCTCCCTTAAAGGCTATGCTAAAAGGCATTTTTGAGGAAATGCACTACCAAGAGCCGGAGGCCGAAGCAGAGTTGGTGATGATACTCCTCGATGGATTGGTTACGGCGATTTTGTTGCGTAAACCCAAAGAATTAAGGCAGGTGCAAAACTTATTGCATTCAAGATATATGCTCTAAAAAAAATTTACCCCGAAGCATAAGTAATTAATCACTTACAATTAGATTATGAAAAAACAAGTCATTTTAGTAACCGGAGCCTCTTCTGGAATGGGTAAAGATTTTGCCCTGGATTTAATCAAACAAGGTCATATCGTATATGGTGCTGCGCGCCGGATCGACAAAATGGAGGATATCCTAAAAGCAGGTGGACATGCCCTGGCTATGGATATCACCAAGGAATCTGAAGTAGAGGCCGTAGTAAAAACCATTATTGAAGAGCAAGGGCATATTGATGTATTGGTTAACAATGCAGGTTATGCCGTTTATGGAGCGGTAGAAACCGTTTCCATAGAAGATGCGCGTCGGCAATTTGAGGTAAATCTATTTGGTTTAGCCAGCCTTACCCAAAAGGTATTGCCCTATATGCGAGAGGCGAAGAAGGGAAAGATTGTTAATATTTCTTCAGTGGGTGGGAAGGTCTACACCCCTCTAGGCGCCTGGTATCATGCCACCAAGCATGCGCTGGAAGGTTGGTCCGATTGTTTACGTTTGGAATTAGCCCCCTTCAATATTGATGTGGTATTAATTGAACCAGGCGTAATTCTTACCGAATTCGGAGACGTTATGATGGATCCGATGATTGCCAGAGCTCAAGGAACAGCCTATGAAGGAATGACCAGTACAGTCGCTAAAGCCACTAAACAAATGTATCTTGATGGTCAAGGCTCACCAGCTTCAGTGATTACGGGTCTGGTAAACAGGGCGATAGCTAGCCCGAAGCCAAAAACTCGCTATGCAGGGGGAAGAATGGCCAAACCAATGATCTTTATTCGACGTTACTTCAGTGATCGATTCTTTGACAGAATCATCATGAGCCAAGTAAAATAGTGCTCTTTTTTAAACAATGGATCGGGCCGGTGCCTCATAACCACCGGCCTTTTTTTATGCCTTTTTGCGAGCCAGTGCACCACGGTTTTGATACAGCACTAATGCAGATACGATAAATAGAATCACATTAGTGGCTATGGGTTCTTCTCTTTCCCAATGCGTATAAGCGGCGCCAATCATTAGAATCATAAATCCCAAACTGGCCAACGGCACTAAAACCTTAAAGGACTTAATCCTCAGGCTAAGAATTAAAGCCAAGCCTCCCAAAGCTTCAAGAGCACCAATAATTTTAATAAAGCCGGCAGAAAACTCTTCGGCCCAGGTCATACCTTCGGTTACCAGCATTTCGGAATAAGGGGTGAAAAGCTTCATTGTACCTACCATAAGAAAAATTAGGGCTAACAGTACTTGAACTATAATTTTAATGATTTGCATGATTTAAATTTTGAATCTCTAATAATGAGACGAGGAAGGTATTAAATCCTTATCAAGTTAGATCTTGATAAAATCAATATGTAATGTCGTAAAAGTCTAAAAAATAGCTACTTTGAGGCATCAATAAATTAAAGCATATGAAAAAACCCCTACTATTTACCTTATTGGGAAGTATGAGCATGGCCTTAAGTGCCCAGCAATTACCGCGTGCCGAAGCCTCGGAGGGCTATCAAGAAGTAAAGCCTCACAATACTGCTTTTCAGTATCGGCCAGAATCCTCGGCTCAAGCCGTTATTTGGTCGGAAGACTTTGCCAATGGCATTCCCGCAGGTTGGTCGCAAAACGGAACTCCGGCCTTAGCCCTTTGGGAATACCGTGGTCCCAATACCGCTCCGCCCGATACCGTAGGTTCCCGAGGATGTTGGGCTGGCCCTAATAATTCAGGTAATCTTGGAGCGCCGATTAACTCTCCCACTCGTTCCAATGGATTTATGATTTTTGATTCGGATTTCTTGCATTCCAATGGAGATCGTGCTACCAATGGCTCGGGTCCGGTACCAGCGCCGCATGTGGGTCGTCTGCGCACGGATACCATCGACCTTAGTGCGCATTCAGGTGCAGAAATTGGCTTCTATATGTATGCCCGTCGTTTTCAATCGGCCTGGTATGTAGCTGTAAGTACCGATGGTGGTGTGACTTTCCCCGATACGGTGGAAGCATTTCCAACCAGCGAAATAGCAGTGAATGCCTCTACTGATCAGAATGCCTATTACCGTGCAAACCTCTCCAGCTTTGTGGCAAACCAAAGTTATGTGGTACTGGAATTTGTTTTTGATGGTACCGTGAGCAATAGTAATGGTTCTGGTCGCTATTATTGGATGATCGATGATATCGAATTATTAACTCCACCCGAAAATTCACTGGTATTTACCCGTGCTACCGCACCTGGCGCCACTGGTGAAGCACCAGCGCATGACATTATATTCGATAACAATAGCAGCTATCCTAAATACATGCATTTGTCGGATAAGCAAACGGTGCCGATCACCTTCGATAGTAATATTTACAACTACGGAACCAATGCTCAAAGCAATGTAGCGCTGGCCGTGGAAATTCTGGACTCGAATAATGCCGTGGCTGGAACCGTGTTCTCGCCCACCGTAGCCACTTTGGCACCTTATGATACGGCCTATTATACCACGTTAACTACCTCCGCTTGGACACCTCCTTTCCCAGGGAATTTCAAACTGGTTTATAAGGCCATTTCCGATAGTATCCCCCTGGCATCAACCACTGCAGCAGATACTTTCAATTTTTCTTATGGAGATACTTACTCAATTGATGATAAGGTGGCAGATAATTACTTTGGAACCAATACCGGTACCAATGGAATGATTGCCATTGGAGTACTCTTCAATTTGGAAGATCCCGATCAACATCCTTATGGTAATGGTACTAGTGTATACATCCAGGGAATGGAAATGCAAATGAGCTGTTTAACCGACTCCACCGCTGACATGGAAATAGCCATATACGATACGATCGGTTTTGCGTTTAATGCAGGATTCCCGGCAGGAAAAAACCCTATTTACCGCAAGGTATTCTCCTTTGATGGCACCGTACCCTGTAATTTGGTTAACTTCTCCTTTGAGGATGCTAATGGCAAGCCCTTAGAAATTCCGGCCGATACCTATTATTTTGTAGCGAGCTTATTTCCCAATGCTCCAGATGGAGTAATTCGTTTTGCCAATAGCACCAATTGGGGTCAGCCTACCTATGCATCGGTATTCCAGAATCAAAATGGAAGTTGGTTCAGTGGCTTTAGCAATAGCACCACCTTTGAAGCACCTCACTATCGTTTGAACATGGCGAATCCAACCAATATCAATTTGGTGGAAAATGATTTGGCAGAGTTTCAGGTTTACCCAAACCCCACTACCGGGAAGGGTCTAATCGAGTTTACAGAGCCTGGTCAATACAATTTGGCAGTTTACTCCCTGGCAGGAGAAAAAGTACATGAAGCTCAATTGGCTATTAATGCGCATGAGAAATATGAGCTTAATCTCGATCATTTAGCCAGCGGAACTTACCTTCTAAAACTTCAGAATGGTTCAGAAGAAGCTAAAACAGTGAAGCTTACTATTCAGAAATAATTTTTTTCTCGAGAACTATTGGCCGTCCCTTCTTATTGATGGGGCGGCTTTTTTTATGCCTTATCCAGAAAATCTAAATAGGTATTAGCCTGAATTCGGAATTGCCATTTAGGGGCCTGATAATAGCTTCTTTGTTTCAGCTCATCAAGCTTGGACCACAGCCTCGGCAGTTCTTCTTTAGGGTATAAAAAAGCTCCGTCCTCAAATTCATCAGCACCAGGACTACCAGCTTCGATAAGCATTGGCACTTTAAAAGCCAAAGCCATGTTCCAGGAACCTGAAATTTGTTTTTGATACAGCTCGCCACTGGCTTGGTCTTTATGAATTAAAGGCAGTACGAAATCGGCTTGAGCCAGATAAGCGTAGAAAGCCTCATTGGGAACGAAATTATCCCAGATTTGGAAGAAGCTCTCTAGTTGCCGTTTCTTTAACTCTGCTTCAAATTCATTTCCATTTCCATGGCTGTGTTTGGATTTGCCTAAAAGAATAAAACGCAGTTTTGGATTTAGAGAATTGGGGCTTAAACTATCCAATAGAGCCAGGTAATCACGACGCTTATATTCCAGTTGACCGGGAACCACAATCCAGGTTTCGTCAATGGGTTTTCGAAAAGCTTCATCAATGGTGAAGTCAGGGAGAAAACCAGCGTAGAAATGCCCGTAATTTAATTTGGGTTTTAAGGATGGGGCTTTCGCCTGAAGGTATTCCGCCAGAAAGTAATAGTTCTTTAAATAGAGGCTAATTAATTTTTGGGTAGTACTGCTTTCAAGCTTGCGCAGATGGTGTAAAACGCCGTAAACCTTCCAGGGTTTTTTAGGGCGCAGCCATAGGAAGTTGCGAACCGTTTTACCACTGGCTGTATTAATCACCACTTTTTGAATGCCCATTTGCCTTAATCGGCGATGTAAGTCAATTAAATCGCTACGCTTAGGCAGGGCCGGAATAAAGAATACTTGATGAGAGGGATAGTCAAAAAGACGTTCCTTCAAAGCTTCAGAAACAAAGAGAAAGACTTCATGCTTTGCGCTCTCTTTAAGAAAGCGATATTGCGGATATAGGACTTCGTCGTGGGAAGTGCCAAATTCGATTAAGGCAACTTTTGTCAAGGCAGGATTTAAAAGCGTAAACTTAATCCAATCCCATTATTTTGGATCAATAGATGGGCTTTAAGGCCTTCTCGCATCTTCTCATTATAGAGCATGATAGCCTTTTCTGCCTTATGTTGAGAGCTGATCTCCAGTGGAATGGAAACACCCCAGAAGCCCAGGCCTATTAAACTCATATTGTAATTCGGAGTACGCCCAATAGCCGCACTAAATAAGGGGTAAATAGCCAGGAAGGTTCCAGACACTTGCAGGAAACGTGCAAGGTCATGTTGATTATTCGCCTTTCGAATCAGGATATTCGCCTTTGCATTTCCTTCAAAGAGATCAATCAGTTCAGAAAGTTTGTATTCAACGGTGTCTTGATGGAACTTCTTGGACCAAAAATTTCCTTCAATCTCTAAAGGACTAAATTCCTGAGCCTGAAGGCTGGAGGCCGCAATACAAATTACTAGTATGGAAAGGAAAAAACTTTTCATTCTCATGCAAAACTAAGCTAATCAATTGCCATTAGTCTTTTAATAGAAAGAACTTCTATCTAAAATCGTATGTGAAAGGGTGATTTTAACCTTTTAAGCAGCTTCTAGGCCACCCGAATTCTGAATAATAGAATGCTAAACGTTTGATTAATGGTTTGCTAAACGTTTAATCTGGCTTTAAGCCTGAAGAGGACCTCAACTTTGTTTCTCAATCTATAAAACCAAAATCATGAGTGATTTAAGAAATCGCGTGTCTTTAATCGGACATGTGGGTGCTGATCCTGAGGTAAAAAGCTTCGATTCGAAAGGCAAGTTGGCTAAGTTTTCCATCGCCACCAATGAAACCTACCAAAATGGCAAAGGGGAAAAAGTAACCGAAACCCAATGGCATAATGTAGTGGCCTGGAATGGCTTGGCCGGGGTGATTGAGAAGCATGTTAAGAAGGGCAGTTTCCTAATCGTTGAAGGCAAAATTGTGAATCGGGCCTATTCGGCTAAGGAAGGTGAAAAGCGCTATATAACGGAGATCATTGCCAATAGCATGAATTTCCTGGGCGCCAAACCCGAATAGCCTTTTGGGATAGTTAGGTGGAAGCCCTTTCGGATTTACCGGAAGGGCTTTTTTCGTTCAGAGCATAACCATTCGGAGGATGTATCTTTGTTCAAAATTTGATTTATGTCGGCAAACTGGACTACCGTAAAAGAATACCAGGATATCACCTATAAGAAATCAGGAGATGGCGTAGCGCGTATCGCCTTTAATCGCCCCGAAGTACGAAATGCTTTTCGCCCTAAAACCGTTGCGGAGCTCTATGAAGCTTTTTTGGATGCACGTGAGGATACTTCGATTGGAGTTGTACTATTTAGTGCCGAGGGCCCTTCTCCCAAGGATGGGATCTATTCTTTCTGCAGCGGTGGCGATCAAAATGCCCGTGGCCATCAAGGTTATGTGGATGATGATGGAATGCCTCGTTTGAATATTCTCGAAGTTCAGCGCTTAATTCGCTTTATGCCCAAAGTGGTAATTGCGGTGGTCCCAGGATGGGCTGTTGGTGGTGGTCATAGCTTGCACGTTGTGTGCGATCTCACTTTAGCCAGTAAGGAGCATGCCATTTTTAAACAAACGGATGCCGATGTTACCAGCTTCGACGGTGGCTACGGTTCTGCTTATTTAGCGAAAATGGTAGGCCAGAAGAAAGCTCGTGAAATCTTCTTCCTCGGCCGTAATTATAGCGCAGATGATGCTGTGGATATGGGAATGGTAAATGCCTCAATTCCACATGCCGAATTAGAAGATACTGCTTACCAGTGGGCTCGTGAGATTTTGGAGAAATCACCGACCTCCATCAAAATGCTGAAGTTCGCCTTTAACCTTACCGATGATGGTATGGTAGGTCAGCAAGTATTTGCCGGAGAGGCCACTCGTTTGGCTTATATGACCGACGAAGCGAAAGAAGGTCGTAATGCATTCTTAGAAAAGCGGAAGCCCGACTTTAAAGACATTAAATGGATTCCATAGTGCCCAATTATCGTCCTCAAGCTGGAGATTATCCAAGTTATTATCAGAACTACTTTTCTTGGGCGACTGAGGATCAGCCATTTTTAGAGAGCTTTCAATATGCCATTCAAGACGGATTGGAGTTTTGGCATAATATCAAGGAAAGTGAATCAGAATATAGCTATGAAGTGGGTAAATGGAAGATCAAGGAATTAATGCAACACATTATCGATGTGGAGCGGGTCTTTGTTTACAGAGCAATGTCTATTGTACGCGGAGAAACTAAAGTATTGCCCGGATTTGACCATGATGCATATGTGGAAAACAGTGCGGCAAATGATCGATCTTGGGCTAGTTTATTGCATGAATACCAGCATCTAAAGCAATCTACTTTTGATTTCTTTGAATCCTTAAATGCCAATCAATGGCAGGCAAAAGGCGAGATAGAAGCAGGTAAAGTTTCATTACTGGCCATTGCATATATCCTGGTAGGCCATGATAAGCATCATCAAAAAATTGTTAAAGAACGCTATCTGGTAAAATTGCGCAAGGCCTGACAAGGCAAGCCTAAACCATCGCCCTACTTTTGAATTGAAATAGGATAGTTGATGGTTAGGGCGTATTAACACTAGGGACCCGGCCCATCACAAAATTTTTCCCGGCTATTGTTTCAAACAGTGGCCGGGAAATTTTTTTAGTCGCGGTAAAAAAGCTCCTGATCGATGTAATTCCAAACCGCTGGAGGAAGCATATAACTCACATCTTTTCCTTCTTTAATGGCTTCTCTAATTTCGGTAGAAGCAATTTCAATAATGGGTGATTTGGTAATATGAACTTTAGGATGATTGGCTAATTCGCCACCGTCGCTGGCAATGCGCGGATATACATAAAGTTCGTGCTGTTCAAGAATACTCTCGAAATTACGCCAGCGGGGGAAACTTTCTAAATTGTCTTCACCCATAATGAGGTGAAAGCTATACTCCGGATGGCTTTCCTCTAAATGCACCAGGGTATTGGCAGTATATGAGGGTTGAGGTAGTCCGAATTCAACATCGCTTACACGTAATTTATAATGATCACCAATGGCCAGATTTACCATATGCAGGCGTTGACGATCGTCAAGTAAGCTACTTTTCTTTTTATGAGGATTATGGGGTGTAACCACAAACCAAACTTCTTCCAGGTCGGTAAATTCCAGCATGTATTGGGCAATAATGCAATGGCCCACATGGATAGGATTGAAGGTGCCGAAGTACAGTCCTACTTTTTTCTTCATTTTCCTAAAAAGAGTTTTACCAATTGGTAAGCTTCAGTCTTTGCGATGTCGAGATCTTTATTCAGTAGGATATGATCAAAACGGTCGGAGCGACCAATTTCTTTGCGGGCCTTGGCCATACGCTGACGAATTTTATCATCACTATCCGTATCCCGACTTCTTAGGCGACGTTCAAGTTCCTCCTCATTGGGAGGCATCACAAAAATCGCCAGGGCCTGATCCCCATAGAGGCTTTTCAGGTTTAAACCTCCAACCACATCAATATCGAAGATTACATTTTTACCTTCTTTCCAAAGACGATCAATCTCAGAGCGAAGGGTACCGTACTTGGTACCGGCGTACACCTCTTCCCATTCCAGAAAAGCACCATCTTCTACCTTTTTATTAAACTCTTCATTAGATAAAAAGTAATAGTCTTTTCCGTGCTGCTCTTTTCCGCGTGCGGCACGACTGGTAGCAGAAATGCTAAAAGCTAATTCCAATTCTGGCTGCTGGAGCAGATGACGAACTAAGGTGGTTTTTCCGGCTCCGGAGGGAGCGGAGAAGATGATCATTTTGTTCTTTCGGGACATGCTTTTCCTTTTAGAGGATATTGAGGGCTTGCTCCTTTATTTTTTCCAGCTCATCTTTCATCTCCACAACGAGGCGTTGCATTTCAGCGTGATTGGCCTTGCTGCCTAAGGTGTTAATCTCGCGGCCAATTTCTTGACTCACAAAACCGAGTTTTTTTCCTACCATATTCCCTTCTTCCATTAATTCACGGAAATATTGAATATGAGAGCTTAAGCGAACTTTTTCTTCGGTGATATCGTATTTCTCGAGGTAGTAAATCAGTTCTTGCTCAAAGCGCTCCTGATCCACATCGCTCTTTAATTGCTCCAGACTGCGCATGAGCTTGTCCTTTACACGCTGACGTCTTTCTTCTTCCAGGGGAACCACCTTGGCTTGAGCCTCTTCGATGTTTTGCAATCGTAATTGAAGATCTTCCGCCAAACGGCTGCCTTCGCTGGCTCTAAATTCTTTGAGGGCATCCAGCGTGTTTAAGAGACCTTGTTCTAAAACTTTCCACTCCTCATCGCCCAATTCATCCTGAGCACTTTGTAAAACATCGGGCAAACGCATTACAGATCCCAAAAGATCGCCGCTGGTTCCGGTGGCGTCACTCAATTGCTTGAGCTGCTTTAAATAGCCTTCAGCCAGTTCCATGTTAATCCGAGGAGCACTCTCGATACCGGTAATTTCCACATTGATATTGCAATCGATTTTTCCCCGAATTAAAGATTCTGAGATTAATTGACGAATATCTCCTTCCTTACTCCGATAGAGTGAGGGTAAGCGCAAATTGATATCAGCCTGCTTGCTGTTCAGGCTCTTCATCTCGATGCTAATCTTCTTACCCGGCAATTGCAAAACCTTTTTGCCAAAGCCGGTCATACTGTACAAAGGCGTCATAGGCGGCAAAGGTAAGTTATTGTGTCCGCTTGCGATTGTAAAAGGATACGAGATATACTCCGCTGAATATCAGCAGAGCAGCAATGAGCATATGGCTCTCCGGATGATCGCTGCCCACCAATACTGCAGCGGCAGTGGCAATGAGTGGTTGTAGGTAGATATAGAAACTTACCGTGGTGGAGCTTACGGTTTTAAGAGCGTAAATATTAAGCAGGTAAGCCAGGAAGGTGGTGCCAACAACTACAAAAGTTATTTCCCAGTAAATCTTGCCAGGAATACTTAGCCATTCAATTTCAGGGATTTGTCCAATTCCAAAAGGAAAGGCAAAAAACCAACCCGCAAGGAAAACCCATTTAATCACAGTTAGCGGACGGTATTTCTGCATTAAAGGCTTAACCACTACCAAATAGGCTGCATAGGAAAGGGCATTGAGCATCACCAGGATATTACCCAGCGACTCTCCTTTTTGAAAGAGATTATTGAGAGATTGCCCCTGGCTGATAAGATAGAGCGCTCCGCTTAGGCCCAGGGTGATACCCATAATACGGGGCCAGGTTAATGGTGCCTTGAGGAAAATAGCTGCCAGAATTAATACCATGATCGGATTGGTAGTCATGATAACCGCTGCACTAATAGGACTGGTAATATTGAGGCCTTCGAAAAAGAGGAGTTGATTACTGGCAACTCCGAACAGGCCGGCACCAATGATTCGCAGCCAATCTTTACGGTCGATTTTTTCCTGGGTGCCGCCAATGCTAAAAGCAAAGAAGAGCAAGACGGCTCCGCTAATGCGTAATAAAATAAAGGCCCGTGGCTGTAAAAATTCGGGCATAACATCTTTGGCTATGGAGTAGTTGAGCCCATAAATCAGGGCAACTCCAAGCAGAGCAAGATGAGCTTTTATTTTATCGAGATCGCGCATTTACTGAGCGCAAAAGTCCGTAAAAACTCGATGGGAAATGCTTCCGACTAGCAATCAAATCATAGAGCTTAATGATCTTGCCCATAACGCCTTTTCAGTTCATCCAAAATTTCATGCAAACCTTCGGTGCGGATTACAAAAAGAGTTTCCAATAGAACTCCAATTCGCCCTTTGGGCCAACCTTGAGCATAAAACCACTCCAAATAATAAGTGGGCACATCACAGAGCTTACGACCTTGATATTTACCAAAGGGCATTTCGGTGCGAACAATGTCAATTAAGACTTTGGGGTCTCCCAGAGGTTGACTAGTCATGTAAAAGCTGAAAAATTACAGGATATTTGGTTGCTTCTGGCTGGCCGAATTTATCATAATACTGCCAGTATTGGTAATTGGTATCCGGTTGATTGATGTAGATCGTTCGTTGTACAGGGCGTAAATCGGTATCGAATAATAGGGTGATGGTGCTATCGTACAAATAATTGGGGCTGGGAAAATGATGGCGTTTGGAGAGCGAATAGAGCTGGCCGTTACGACGAAAGGCTGAATCAATTTGCCAATCATTTGCGCAGGTGCAGTGGGAAGAGTAGCGCCAATTTCCCTTTATCATATAGAATTGACTCCGTTCACAGGAAATAGAATCTTCAATGAAAATTTGATCTATTGCATGGCGGTACTCTCCTGGTTGAGGGCTTAAGTTAGGCAGCTTTATATGGCTGCGATGATATTCCCAGGAGCATGCGGCCAGGAAAAATAGCAGCAGTAGGGATATGCGCCTAGCAACCATAGCTAAAGTGAAGTAGAAGGAAATAGGGCTTCAGTAATTTGCCTTTGCGGTAGACCTCAATTTTAATTCGCGCTTGAGGAATGGAATAATTGGCGGGTTTATTTAAGTAAAGGAATTCAGCCGTGGTTCCACCCATTTCGCCAGGATATTCAATTAGCGTGTCCTGTAGCGCTAGCTTTTCGAATAGTCTTGTCGGTGGGTCCTCATAGCTACCTGCATTAAACTGGGGAAAGCGAAAAGACTTTTCTTCAAAAACTAAAAATTGGTAGGGGCTCCATTCTTGCCAGCTTTGTCGATTCTTTAGCCAATGGGAATAGTTGCCGGTAGGGTCATTGGCAGCATGAGGGTATACCTGGGTCACGTTTTCGAGCTTACTTAGATAGAGCTTTAGACTTAGGTCAGAATCCAGAATTTCCGGGCGAAATTTCTTTTGGTAGAAATAGAGGCCAGGCGCCTCATAAAGGTGAATGCTATCTCCTTCTTTTTGCTGTTCAAAACGCCCTTGGAGGATAAAGGCAAAGGAGCCAAAATCAAGATAGGTAGTTCCCAGGCTGTCTTTTAAGTCCGCTTTTCCCAGGAATCCCTTTAGTGTATCAATTGCCGGAAGGCTGTCGTTATTGGATTTCTTGGTGGCAAGGCTGTCTTGATCAACGTCCAAATTAGCATCCTCTGATGTGGGATTTTGCTGACAAGCACCTAATATCAAGAGAAAGAAGATCCAGCGTTTTTTCATCTTTCTAAGGTCCGAAAAAACGTTTTTGAATGAGTCCTTATTTTAATTATTATAAATGAGGTTTCTTACTGACAAGACTATCTTAGTCTAGCAAGAATAAATTCTCAGATTAGAAATTTTTTCATTTTGTCTTGACACAAAACGAAACAAAAGGTCAAGGCTTGCAAGCTCTAAACCTGGGTCTTTCATTAAGCCTAAGTTCGGTCGCGGGATCTCCTTGGGAGCTACGCGATCTCACTAAGGCTTAATCACAATCCTGCGGTTTGTCCCTTGCTATGCCCTTTAATCCTTCAATAATATTTCCTTGAAGCCTAAGTTCTTAGTTTTTCAAGGAAAATGCGAGGGATGCTTTATCCAAGTCTTATTATTCAAAAATGAATAGGCTTTGGGGTATAGCAGCAATTAATACGCTCTCTCCCGCTTGCCTTCATAGAAGTTTAAGAAAGCCTTGTTTACCACGCGCATTCCACCGGGGGTGGGGAAGTTGCCGGTAAAGTACCAGTCGCCTGTATTGTTAGGTGCGGAGGCATGTAAGTCATCAATTTTTTGGAAGATGATTTTTACTTCAGCTTTCATACCTTCTGGTGTTAGCATTTCCGCCATTTTATCGGAAATCTCCTGAGCCTCAAAGGGGGCGTAAATGTTCTTCACGAAATTCTTCACCTCACTATCGGGTAAATCCTTTTGGGCCAAACATTTTTGGTAGGTGTCATCAATAATAGATTCCATGCCTCTTTCCTTGAGCAATTCAATGGCGGCTCTAAAAGCAGCGAAATCTTCCAATAAGGACATATTAATACCGTAGCAATCCGGGTAGCGAATTTGCGGGGCGGAACTTACTACAACAATCTTCTTGGGGCCTAAGCGATCCAGGATACTGAGAATACTTTGCTTGAGAGTGGTACCACGCACAATGCTATCGTCGATAACCACCAGGTTGTCGTCCGACTGAACCGTTTCGTAGGTAACATCATAAACATGGCTCACCAGTTCATCGCGGCTGTTATCCTGGGTGATGAAGGTGCGCATCTTAACATCCTTCCAAAGTGATTTCTCTACCCGAGGGCGAATTGAAAGTAGGGACTCTAGTTTTTCGCTGTCGAGATCCCCTTCGAATTTTAGAATCTTATCCCGCTTACTGCGGTTGAGGTAATCCTCCATACCCTTCACCATACCGTAAAAACTAATTTCGGCGGTATTGGGAATAAAGGAGAATACGGTGTGCTTAAGGTCATGATCTACCTCATTGAGGATGGCCGGACAAACTCTGCGCCCTAGCTCAATTCGCTCACGATAGATATCGGCATCATTACCACGACTGAAATAAATCCGCTCGAAAGAGCAGGCGGTGCGTTCCCCAGGTGTGCGGATTTCCTGCATCTCGGTTTCACCTGATTTCTTAATTACCAGGGCATGTCCGGGATCAATTTCTTTAATCTCTGCAAAGGGTACATTAAAGGCAGTTTGAATCACCGGCCTTTCGCTGGCTACCACGCAAACTTCATCGTCATCATAATAGAAAGCCGGACGAATACCATTGGGGTCGCGTAAAACAAAGGCATCGCCATGACCAAATAAACCAGCCATAGCATAGCCGCCATCCCAGCGCTTCGCACTTTTACGGAGGATCTTGGGGATGTCTATTTCTTCCGCAATTTTAGGACTGATATCTGATTTACTAAGGCCTTGTTTTTTGAATTTGCGGTAGAGCTTTTCATTTTGCTCATCCAAAAAGTGACCGATTTTCTCCAGGATGGTAACGGTATCCGCTTTTTCCTTGGGATGCTGACCTAATTGTACCAGATTATCAAAGAGCTCATCCACATTGGTCATATTGAAGTTTCCGGCCAAAATCAGGTTTCGGGTTAACCAGTTATTCTGACGCAGGAAAGGATGGATGTTCTCGATGCTTTGCCCGCCATAAGTGCCATAGCGCAGGTGACCGAGGTAGAGTTCACCAATAAAGGGAACGTTCTGCTTAAGCCATTCAGGATCATGGATTCGGTCGTCCTGACCTTCGAGGCCTTTGTAAATCCGCTGATTTACACGCTCAAATAGGTCCTGAATGGGGGTTTTATCGATAGAACGGTAACGGCTGATGTAGCGTTTACCAGGAGGCATATCTAGCTTGATGTTCGCCATACCGGCGCCATCTTGTCCACGATTGTGCTGCTTTTCCATCAGCACATACATTTTGTTTACACCATAGAGTGCAGATCCGTACTTTTCGTGGTAGTAGGAAATGGGTTTCTTTAATCGAACCAGCGCAATGCCGCATTCGTGAGTTATTGCATCGCTCATGACGGGGCTTTAAAAGAGCTGCAAATTTAGCCCTTTTCAGAGAGCGCGAAACTACCTTTATTAGTCCCGCCTATCTCAAATCTACTTTTATCGATATTTAACCACTCCAAAGCGGCATTTGCAAAGATGTCTTCTACTACATTTTGCTCTAATCCCATGTCATTGATAAAGGCACCAATTTCGAGATCGCCCAGCGGGAAGGGGTAGTCACTGCCCAGCATAACGCGTTTAGAGCCTTGCATGCTGAGGATATAATCCAATAATTTGGCATCGTGAGTAATGCTGTCTACCCAGAAATCGCCCACATACTGGCGGGGATTTACATTATTGTGGATGGCTACCAAATCGGGGCGGCAATTAAAACCATGTTCAATTCGGCCTAAGGTGGGTAAGAAGGAACCACCGGCATGGGAGAAACATACTCTTAGTCCAGGAAGGCGTTCCAATACACCTCCAAAGATGAGGGAACAGGCAGCCCTCGAAGTTTCGGCTGGCATGCCTACCAACCAGGGGAGCCAATATTTTCGCATGGATTCCATGCCCATCATATTCCAAGGGTGGATCATAATGGCCATGTCTAATTCTTGAGCCGCTTCAAAGATGGGGAAGAACTCAGGTTCGCTAAGGTTTTTATCATTGATATTAGAACCAATTTGCACCCCTAATAGTCCAATTTCCTTGCAGCGCTCCATTTCCTTTATGGCCAGATCGGCATCCTGCATGGGGATAGTGCCCAGGCCCAGGTAATTTTGAGGATAGTTTTCCGAAAGCTGGGCGATATCATCATTCAGGAACTCACTGAGCGCTTTGGCATCTTTACCTTTAGCCCAATACGAAAACATCACCGGAATGGTACAAACTACTTGCACTTGGGTATCGAACTTTTCATAGTCCTTAATACGGATATCCGGATCCCAACAATTGGGTTGAATGCGACGGAAGAACTTATCGCCCTGCATCATATTCGCCGAACCATCTTGGTTGTGCATTAAGTAAATAAAGTCTCCGTATCCGAATTTCTCCGCGAAGTTGGGGAGGGTCTCGGGGAGAATATGGGTGTGCATATCAATTTTCAGCATGGGTCAAATTTAAAATTTTCGGGCGGGAGCGCAGGATAAAAAATTGTCGACAGATTATTCCTGAATCTTGTTGATAACTTAAGATAGAATTAGTTACATTTGCAGCCCTTTTTTAAGGAAGTATAAAATAGTCAATTCCAAAGTTTTAGACACTTGACACCACAAGCGAAAATTTTTGCGACAAGGAATTCAATGGAGATTGCCCAGAAAATGGCTGATGCTTACGGCTTGCCATTGGGAAAGGTGGAGATCAATGAATTCAGCGACGGGGAGTTTCAACCTTCTTTCGAGGAGACCGTTCGCGGGGGTCGGGTATTCTTGGTAGGCTCAACTATGCAACCCAGTGATAATTTAATGGAGTTGCTTTTAATGTGTGATGCAGCCAAGCGTGCCTCAGCTAAGCACATTACCGTTGTGATGCCATACTTTGGATGGGCGCGTCAGGATCGTAAAGACAAGTCACGAGTTCCCATTGGAGCCAAAATGGTGGCTAATTTATTGATGGCCGCTGGTGCTACCCGCATCATGACTATGGACTTACACGCAGATCAAATTCAAGGTTTCTTCGAAGTTCCGGTGGACCACGTATTTGCTTCCAGCATTTTCGTACCTCACATTAAAGGCCAGAAACTGGAAGATTTAACCATCGCTTCTCCTGATATGGGAGGTTCTAAACGAGCCAATAACTATGCTAAATGGTTAGAGAGCGAAGTGGTGATTTGCTATAAGCAGCGTAAGAAAGCCAATGTGATCGATAAGATGACAGTAATTGGTGAGGTAGAAGGTCGTAATGTGGTATTGATTGACGATATGGTTGATACTGCAGGAACTTTAACCAAGGCTGCCGATATGTTATTGGCCAAAGGTGCGAAGAGTGTACAAGCTTATTGTACGCACGGTGTACTTTCTGGAAAGGCCATAGAAAGAATCGAAAAATCCAAGCTTAGCCGCTTGGTAATTACCGATACCATCCCTCAAGAACACAAATCGGATAAGATCGAGGTACTTTCGATTGCCGAGTTATTTGCGGGTGTGATGCATAAGGTGCATCATCATGAATCAATCAGTTCACACTTTTTAGAAAATTAAAATTCCCAGATACAATGAGATCAATTAGCATCGAGGGTAAATCAAGAGAGGAGCTCGGCACGAAGAGCGCCAAGTTGTTGCGTCGTGAGGGTATGGTTCCTTGCGTGATCTACGGAGCCGGTCAAAACATTCACTTTTATACCGACAGCCGTAACTTCCAAGAATTACTCTACACTGCCGAAGCCTTAATGGTGGTTATCAATGTAGACGGTACCGAATATAAGTGCGTGGTTCGCGATTCTCAGTTCCACCCTGTAAGCAGCGAAGTAGAGCATGTAGACTTCTTCCAGATTACTGATGGTAAGCCATTCGAAGCTACTGTGCCCATTAACCTGGTAGGTAATGCTCGTGGTGTACGTAATGGTGGTAAGTTGAAATTCACCTTACGTCGCGTTAAAGTATTAGGTACTGAAGAAAACCTTCCCGGAGTAATTGATCTCAATATCGAAAGCCTTCGTATTGGTCAGTCTTTACGTGTGAAAGACGTTAAAACTGAAGGATTCGAAATTCTGGGTGATGGTGGACGTACCGTAGTAGCTGTTCGTACTTCTCGTAATGCTGTTGATGATAGCAACGATGAAGAAGAAGGCGAAGGTGAAGGTGCTGAAGCTGCGACTGAAGAGTCTGCTGAAGCCTAAGCTTTTTTCGGGTGTCCACTTACCTCATAGCCGGATTAGGAAATATTGGGCCAGAGTATGAGGGAACCCGTCATAATATAGGATTTGATGTGCTGGACCGGCTTATTGCTGGCTCCGGCACTTCTTTTTCTACGGAGCGCTATGCCAGTCGCGCCGAGCTGAAAGTAAAGAACAAGAAGCTCATTCTTATTAAGCCTACCACCTATATGAATCTCAGTGGTAAGGCGGTAAATTACTGGCTTCAACAAGAAAAAATTCCATTGCATCAGTTATTGGTGGTAGTTGATGATTTAGCCCTCGATCCCGGAACCTTGCGTTTAAAGCTTAAGGGAAGTGACGGCGGTCAGAATGGCCTTAAAAACATCAATCAGGTATTAGGCAGACAAGACTATGCTCGCCTCCGATTTGGAATTGGCAGCGATTTTCCTCGCGGTCGCCAGGTAGACTATGTATTAGGTCGCTGGACTCCCTCGCAATGGGATATCGTAAACCCACGCATTGATAAGGCCGCTCAGGCCATTGAGAGCTTTGCTTTAGCAGGTCCTCAGATTACCATGAATCAGTTTAATGGCTAATTGGTTTTAGCAACCTTCATTCGGAGGTCAATAAAGCCGCCGCCATTAACAATCTTGTAATAAATCTCCAGGGCCCGGCCATTGAATTCGACTGTATAGCTGATATAGTTGTTGTTTTCCTCATAGTTCCCGGAGCCTTTTCCATCGGCATCAATAGGAAGTGCATCAATTGTTAGAGGCTTATAGCCATCAATGTTCATCGTGAAGTCGATAGCATTTACCACGGTACTTTTCTTAGCTTCAATACTGCAGTCTGCAATAGAGAGGGTGGGGGTGCCTCCAAAGGGGTAAATGTCTACATCTGAGTAACCGGAATAGGAGCCAATCCATTTATCAACATAGGTGCGACTTAGGGGCTCATCTTTTTCGCATGAGCTTAGAAAAATGGCTAGAATAAAGAGGATAGAGAGCTTTAAGCGCATAAGCAGTGTATCAAGGTTTACAAATAGGCTTGTAATAATAAAGTATTCCCGCCTCTCAGTAAAATGGATTATCAAGCGAGCATGATGCCTCATGGCAATATTAATTTTTGTGGCTAAAGTTAAATTAAGCTGTCAAACTATATTGACAAAGCAGGTCTTAGGGCTTGGTATACAGTATGTTGATACACACCGGACTATTTTTCCGATAGAGCGGTAAATATAGGCGCCCTCATTTTCAACTCATTCTTTTACATTCGCCACAGAAAGTATTTTTTAGCCTTTGTCTTAAGGTTGAATTATGGGGGTGTGGGAGTTTCCTAATTCTTTTTAGACAACCTTGTTTTTGATTTTAAGTCAAAGGCATAGACCTTATAATTAATCTATGCTTTGTACTCAGTTTAACCGCCTGGGGAAAGGTCTGCTTATAGCAGGCCTTGTTTTCCTCTTTCCACAAATTCAGCAAGCTCAAACTGAATTAGGTCAACCGGATATTTGGTACAACCAGCCGGCACAACCCTTTAATCCTAATCAGATTTCCATTCCTTCTGGATTAATTGGCAATCATCCGATACTATCCAATGACTCGGTGAGCAGCGCTTTAAAGAAATTCGCGCGATTACCGGAAAGAGGGCATAGTATCTTTTTAGTAGTAAGGCCTCTATACAATCAACCTTCTGGCAAGAGTTATTTGCGCTGTAAAGGTTTAGAGATTACCGATACTGAAATTTTATATCGTGGGGCTGGGAGAGAATTTGTGCCCGATCAGAACCGTCCCTTAATATTATCGGCTTCCTTCCCCGCTTATCGTATGCGCGGTGGTGTGGCAGTGGCGCCTCAGATTGACACCAATATGTTTGAGGTGGCTGAAGTTATCGCCTACAATCGCTTTTTCTCCAAGCAGGAAATGCGCTTAATGGAGGCTTACCTTTCTTTGAAGTACTCCATTCCCACTACTAAGAATGAGGATAAAAGCTTACGCAGTTATCCAGGGGACAGTACTTCGAGTTATTATTGGACGCCCCAAAGAGATAAGGTGTACGACCGCGAAGTAATTGCCCTGGGAAATTTTCCTTTCTCCGGATTACAACAAAGCCAGACCGTAGCCTATCATGAGGATTCTTTAATTGTAGCCTTGGATACCATCGTGCCCTTTGGGACCATGCCCCAGCGCTATATGCATGAAGGTTCTTTTATGGTGCTTTCCAAGCGAATCGACCAAAGTGAGACTTTTGATTGTGAGCTATACCTCAATCAACAATTCCCAATTACCGCCTGGCGCCTACGTACCCAAAATTTTCAATCCCCTGCGGATAGTTTGAGATTGTATTATCCCCAACATCAGAATTCCACATTTAATGATACCATCATCTTGACTGATGGCCTGGATACCATTTCAGTGAAGTCGGTTCAATTTGGATCGGATTTAGCAATGGCTCTGGCATTAGCCGATCTCAAAGCCAATCGTATTTACCGCTTTCGCGTGAAGGGTAATAGCTGTGATGATACTGCCAGTGTAGGTATTATGCCGCAAGGGCCGGGCCTAATGGCGCTAAATGTAGATCCCGGTCAATTACCGGTTGAGGTACAATTAAATGCCTTGCAAGGTGAAGCTCAGTATGATACTACCATGTACGAAACGCCTTTACTGATTGAGGTAGGTAGTGGGCAGTATGACCTATGGGTGAAAAGCCAGGAAGGTGATGCCAAAGGAGACTTTTTAGTGGCAGGCCCGGATAGTGCTCAAGGCGGAATTCGTTTTGTGGCCAGCAACCAAGCTTCTTCTATTTCCTATGAGGAAGGTCAGCGTATTGTAGTTTATCCCAATCCCGGCTTCACCGGTGAAAAGGCCCACTTCGAATTTCATGAATTCCCAATTGATGAAAGTCTTCGTATAGAGGTATATGATCCTCAAGGAAGGTTGATGCATCAAGAGGAAATAAGCATTCAATCTGATCTGCAAGAATGGACCTTCCGCGTAGGAATCCCTGGCGCCTACACCTTTATTTTCCACAGCCAGGATCAAGCCTATAGCCAAAAACTGACCGTTAAGAAACGCTTCTAAGACCTTATGAAAACTGATCGTATAAGCCAAGTAGCTTCCTGTCTACTCGTATTTTTCTTTTTATTCAATGATCTTCATGCCAGTGCCCGTGCCCTGAGTCATTGGGGAGAAGTGCAGCCTATAAGTCCGACCTTAACTAAATCGGGCCATATAAATAAAGAATCCCGAAGCCTGAGCAAGGCTAATAGTGGCACTCGAAGGAACACTCCAATCCATCAAACCCAACCTGTTCAGGAGAATGAGTTGCTAGATCTTAGTGAGGTACAAAGCTTTGCCGTGCCAGCCCTGGAAGAGGAGGCATTAATCGGGATGGAGCTCAATATGCCCTTGAACGATCCTCAGGATGATATTTTCAATTTTCAATTACCCAAAAACTTTAAGTCTGCCGATTGGTCTTCGGTTTATTTGACTTATGAGGTTAATGGGGTTGAAGACGGTCGCAGTTTAGCCAAGAGTTTTAACTCGAATGAGACCTTTGGGGAAAGAAGCCTGGTGAAGGATGATCGCTGGCATCAGGTACGCGAGAAAATCGCGGCTTCTGATTTAAAGGAGGGCTTAAACTATTTGCGATTTACCGTTCCCAGTGGCTTAGGGATCTCCGCTCAGATTAAGAGCCCAAAACTGGAATTCCAACGTCAGGCGGATGGAGCCATGCAAAGTCCACGATTGGAAAGAGTGGTGGTGGAAGACCCTACTTATTTCCAGGCTATACCCGCGATGGAAACCGTGCAAGCCTATCGCCTACGCGAGGTGGAAATGCCGGTTTTACCGCAAGGGATTATCAATATTACTTCGGGAGCCAAGGCCTATCAGCCCTCACCACAAGTAGCGGCCCAAGCGGAGCAAATTGGCTTTAAGCTGAACATCGCCCAACTAAATTCCCAACAGAAATTAAACGAGTTACAAGTTTATTATTTTGATTACAGAACAAAATCCTGGCAGGGAGTAGCGATTGATTCTATTGATACCAATGGGGAAATTGCCTTTGTGCCCAATAAGGGGCAGACCCAATATTTTGGGGCCTTGATTAAATCCCCAGAAATGCCTGAGGCTAGTGCCTTTGCACCTACTATGATTCAGGATATCAAGCCTGCTAATCCGGCTTCGGGGATGAATTTAATGCAGCCTCCAAGTATAAGTCAAACTGGCGAGGCGAGCCTTTCTTATCCTTTTGAAATTCCTGCGGGAAGAAAGGGCATGCAACCACAGTTGAGTCTAAGTTACAATTCAGAAGGCGGAAGTTCCTGGGCTGGTTATGGCTGGAACATAGGTGTGCCTAGTATTTCTGTAGACACAAAATGGGGAGTACCTGAGTATGATAGCCAAATTCAAACGGAGTCCTACACAATGAATGGGGAGCCTTTGTTCGAAGAAAATGAATATAATGAGCAGGCCAGTTCTCAAGGGGGTAGAAGGGCTAACCGTGAAGTGTATAATCGCTCTTCTGGAGATGTCCGGTATTTCGAACGAACTCGGACGGGGTACAAAGATTTAATCCGGAAAGGAACAGGCCCGGATGATTATGTTTGGATTGAGCAAGATGCTTCAGGAACAAGGTTTTTCTATGGCACCTATGACGGGTCTACAGTGGCTGCAAATGCGGTATTAAGGAAGCAAAAGAATGCGGCAAGTGACATTGCAGAGTGGAAGTTGTGTAAGATCATTGATGTTTGGGGCAACTATGTTGAATACCATTATGCAAGAACCGATGTAAGTAATGCAGGGAGCATGGAAGACGGCGCTCAACAAATCGTCTTGGATTATATTGATTATACAGGTCACACTTCTGGAAGCCCAACGGCTAAATATAAAGTGGAGTTCAATTCTAGCAATAATAGGCCAGATGCCAGATTGATGGCTAATTATGGCTTTTTGGTTTATGACGATTATCAATTAGATGATATCAAAGTATATTATGGTGCTCAACTGATTAAGTCCTATGATTTTGCTTATGTGAGCAATGACACTACGCTATATAAAAACCGTTTAAGTGGCATAGAAGAATACCGCAGCGGAACACTTTTTCATGGTCATGATTTTGAATATTATGACCCAGCGATTGGTTTTGAGGAAACACCGGAATACGTTAAACACAATGTGGAAATACAGGCTCTTTTCCCTCAGATTTCAGATGAGTTACGTGGCGTTGAAAAAACGCTTGTATTTAACTCACCCGAACTGCCAATTTCCAAAAGCACCAGCTTTGGTATAAACTCAAAGCTTTCTTTAGGTACTGGATATGCTCCCCTACCTCAAGAGAAGAAGCCAGGTAAGAATATGGCCTTTAGTGCTAATATCGGTGGTGGTATTAGTAAATCTTATCAAAGACAGGGTTTAAGAGATATGAACGGCGATGGTATTCCTGATTTATATGAACATACCTTAAGCGGCGATTATTATTACCCTATTACAATTAATGAAGATGGGAATCTTGTAAAAGGAACTCAGCTAAAAATAGATCAGGAAGTATTTAATAAATCCTACAGTACATCTTTCGATTATGGTTTTGACTTTGTTGGTGAATTAAGTATTCCAGGAATTATTAGTATTAATGTGAACTATGGTCAAAATTGGAACAGAAGCTGGTCAACAACCTATCAATATTTAACGGATTATAATGCGGATGGTCTTCCAGATTTGGTGCGTCCTGTAGGGGATAATGACTACATCTACTTTGGGACCTTGGATGATATGGGGAATTTGCAATATACCGAGCATTCGGATGCAACTTTGAACCCAATTGTAACCGGTGCGACCCCTCCTGCTGATCCTGATCAAGAACCGATTAAGGATCTTCAATTAGTTCGACCTTGGATCGCCCCATTTACTGGTACCATTGACATCGATGGAAGTGCAGCATTAAGAGGCAGTAATACGGGACCCGTAAAAGTGGCTATTGAATACAATAAAGCTTTCATGGGATCAGGTTTTCAAACAGTGGCTGCCGGCAGTCCTGTGAATATGAGCTTTAGCAGCGTTTCTGTACAAGAAGGAGATACAATATTCTTTAGAACTTCAAGTGGAGATAATGGCTACAATGATTTGCTGGAATGGGATCCAGGGATTACTTACACCAACCATAGCTCCACCAAACGTGATGGTGCCGGAACGGACTTTACCGAGACGAGCGCTGCCGGTTCCTTTCTCCTAAGCGGCCAACAACCAGTTGAGATTCCATCTGAACTTGATTTTAAACTTAGCTGGCCAAGTTTATCTATTTCTACTGGTTTATCGGATGATGTGGTATTTGAGGTGGGTATAGCTTTAATGAACCGGGCCCGCGGTGAATATGAATATGAGTGGACTTATCAGTATGTCTTAGAAGCAGGTACTACTAATACCATTACTGAAGGTATGTTTACAAAGGCTAATGCCTCATATCCCAATGCTAGTTTCTTTAATACATATGGTAGCGCAGAGGATATGCTTTCGGGTATTTCTACGGATGAGTATGAAGCCTTTTTAAGTTTCAAAGTGAAAAGTACTTCTACGGTTAATTGGCAAAGCATTGATTGGAGACCCAAAGTGGAAATCGATATGGCATCATGCTTAAATGGCCCTCCAGGAAACCCGGTTCGATATCCGGTAGTAGGTTATGGGGTATTTAATAGACTTGTAGAGCATAATCCTCCTGCCGCGTTTTCTGTAAACCCGGGATCAACCTATCGAATTTGGCCAGCAATCGGAACTGTTAACTATTCGCAATTTTATTCTACAGAAGAGTTTTCCGCTCACACGAATTATGGCGTAGACATATACAAAACGGTGTATTTGGTGCAGAAAATTGATGGGACATTGGTAGCGAAATGCGCTATCCGTTTTAATGTAGACCAAAGCTATGCGGTATATGCTCTCGATGATGATGGAACTTTATTAGGAACTATTTCTAGTCGATTAGCTTATCCAAGTAGTGGGGCCTATCAGTTCCCTGGCTATGCCGTAGATGGAAAGGATGTATATCTGGAAGTTTATTCTACGGACCAAAGCCTGGCTGAATATTGGTCTACCCTGGTAGGTGCTTATGAATTAGTGGACCTGGGAAAAAAATCTTTTTTTAAATTAAAAGATTTGTATCCAAGCATTTATGCCCAAAATCCTAACCTTTTAGCGGATCAAATGCAACATTGGGGATATTTTGGTTGGAGTGAACCGGATTTGACCAAGTTTATCCACAAGGCAGATATAAAGATGCCTACCATGGCTCTAGCGACAAGCGTTAATTACTTAAGTGATACGCAACCTGGTAATGAAGAAGATGTAAGTGGCCTCTCAAGTTTGTTCCCAGATATTGATGAATTGTTATTTGTGCCCGTTTCACCATATCGCGGGGAGTATGGCGCTGGCCTCAGAGATTATACACGAGATTATAGCCCTTATACACCGTATTCCTTAGATCGATATTCTGTACTTGAATCGCATTTGGGCTTTTTTGGAAAAGATGGTGTTCAAGCACCGGGAAAATATTTGGAGCCCGACTTAGACTTAGGGCCAAGTCAGAGCCCTCCCAGCGGAACAGATATCGCTTATGGAATTAAGCAAAGAAGTGAATCCTATACAAAAGGAATCAATTTTGGTGGTGGAATTGGTGTCCCTCTGGATTGGACCAATTTGGGAACATCTTATACAAATAGTCGATTAGCTTCCGGAAGCCAGTATTATGGCGAACCGACTCGACAATTAATGGATTTAAATGGGGATGGATACCCTGACCTTTGGGGAGGGGATGCCAGCCTAGAGGCTAGAGTTACTAATCCATTGGGAGGTTTGCAAACTTCGGCAATAACCTATACTGGAGGCTATAAAGGACAGAGCGTAAGTTCTTCCGGATCAGTTTCTGTTTCTTCCGGATCTTTCTTAAATCAGGATATGCGATTTGTGAAGACGGAAGATAAATCCGCTACGTCCACACTTTCCTTAGGTGGAGGATTTAATACCACGAGTTCAGAAACTAAAATTAGTTGGAAGGATATCAATGGGGATGGTCTGGTAGATAAGGTTAAGGATTATGGTGCGGCCAATCAGAAAGTAAGCCTGAACTTGGGCTATTCCATGTCTTCTTATGCTCCAATGTCATCTCTGGTAAAGGACCAACAACAACAGATGTCGGTTAATCTGAGCAATGGACTTCAATTGATAGACAGGTCTGGTGGAAGCCAGAATGAGAGTTTCAAGTTTGGGATAAATGTGAACCGAATACTGAATTATGGCAAGATCGAATATCTGGATGTTACCAAGGATGGCTTGCCTGATAAGTTGATTTATTCAACATCAGGAAATATTATTGGCTTTGAGTTAAATACTGGTTCGGGCTTTTCTGTTTACTCAATTAGTCCCAGTCCTACTTTGGACGAGCCAATGAGTGAATCGGTATCCACCGGTATTTCAGCCAGCTTCGCAGCCCCTACTATTTCCTTTACCATACCGGCAACCTCGATTAAACTCAATATCAACGTCGAAGCCAGTCCAAATGTGTCCTTCAACTCTAGTCAAGCCGCCTTTATGGATATGAATGGAGATGGCGCACCAGACTTTGTGGTTAATGATGGAAGTGATGAATTGGCCGTATATTATAATAAAATAGGAGAGGGTAACCGACTTAAAACAGTGACCAATGATTTAGGTGGGACCTTTACCATTGACTATGAGCTGGTTGGGAATAAGGTTGGATATCACGAACCTAGGGTGAAAACGCATCGTAGCTCCGATAATCAATTGGTGTTTTGGGATATGCCCATGGGTAAATGGGTTATGAAAACCGTCACCGTAGATGATGGATTGCACGCTGTGGTAGATGCAGTAGATGTCGATGGTGTCGATGTCCGCGTCTATGAATACGTATACGATGGAGGCTTTAAGAGTAGAAGGGAACGCGACTTTTTAGGCTTTTCAAGATTGGAGGTGATCCAACCCAAGTTTGAATTTGGTCTTCCCGATGGAGCCTATGTGAATGCGAGTATCCCTCAAGGCTATAAGCGTGTTTCTATTGATGCCAATAATGATTTAGAGTTTATAGAACAGCGTTTTTACTCTCAAGTATTGCTCTATGAGCCATTTGCAGATCCCGATTTTGAAGGTCGTAAGAGGTATGAGTATAAGCACAAGGTGTTAAAGGATGAAATTCACTTATTGAATTTTGATATTAGCTATAAGTTAGAAAACCTTTTAAATAGCGCTGATACCTATATCGAAACAGATGAGTATCAAAAAATGATCAGTCATAAACATAATACGATAGAGTATTATTTAGTAGATCAAGTTTTGGACTTTAACGAAACGGAAACCAGCAGTCCGGTAGTTTGGGGCGAGATTGGAGAGACCAATACCCTGTTTCCTGCGATTGTAAATGAGCAAACGGTGGTTAGACCTATTGTAGACTCGGTAGATGTGTTTACAAGCGCATCAGCTCCAAGCACTTATTTTCACCAGAGCTCGCAATTTAGCGCGGAGTACGACAACTATTTCAACATTACGCGTTACGAAAAAGGAGAGGCCAGCACAAGCACTTCTGTTAGCACCTCGGTAGTGGATACTATCCACCACTACTATTATGAAACAAAGTCTTTTGATGTATTAATTGAGGATCTTATTGATAATAGTACCACCGAGTTTCAAACTGTAACGCTTACGGGCTTGGATATTCCCAATGCAATGGTTTTTGAAGTAAGCTATACGGCTGATCCGGCCTATTTGGTTGATACAATTATTATTGAATCATATTGGGATCCAACTGTGCCCGATTGTGGAGGCCCTATGTTTACTGGTGAAGGTCGTGAACCTTCGGTCACTATTGATTTCAAAAAACCGGTTCATGATATGATCTTTATTGAGGAGGATAACTATAATGTAACTTATAGTGCTGATTTGATTGCCTTGATGCAGTATTTTGACCCCCAAACGGGCATCAATACCAGTGATGCCGTTAACGTTTTGAAGAAGCACGAAATTTATGAAGGTGCTACTTCAAATCCAGTGTCAAGATATAGCGAAGTAAGTGCTTTGGTTTCAGGCAAGGGTGTGCCTTCGGAGTTGAAGCAAAAATTAGCTGGTGGAGCAGAGGCTGTGACTAATATAACTTTCGATATATACGGAAATGTAACCCAGTTCCTGGGTCCACTAGATGCCAATTCACAAAGAGCAGATATTAATTTAAGCTACGATTCAGATGTCGAGTCCTATGTCGTCGAAGTCGAAAATCAATTTAACGATAAGGCTTATTATGATTATGATCTGAAAAACGGAAATCTGCTGCGTTCCATTGACCTGAATGGCTATCCACTCCATTATGTGTACGATGGTTTATTCAGATTAACTGAGGTTTGGGCGCCAAGAGAGTATTATGCACATCTGGAGAATTCAGCTTCCTATGCTACCCTAACTTTTGAGTATGATTTGGATGGCTATAATCCTGCTTCTAATGATCCACTAAAAAAGGTTCCGGTGGCCATAACTTCAAGAAATGTTAATGCTCCTGCATCAAATTATGCTGGATTAACAAATCCGGCGGTTAATCCAGCCAGTGCAGTGCCAAGCCTCAGCAGCTCTGCTTTAAATAATCCAATGCGCACAGCAATTTTTGTGGATGGATTTGGGCAGGTTGTTCAATCCAGAAATGAGCGTTCCGGGAACTCTGGAACAGGGAATTTCCAGATTGAAAGAGAGGTTTCCGGTTTCAGTTGTATCAATGAGATGGGTTGGACTAGGTTAAGCAGATGGAGCTTCCTGGAAGAAGCTTCAATATTGCCTGACTTTAAAGAACTTAATTTGGTGGAGTTGTCCGGTAATAAAGTACATACTGGAGATCCTGCAAAAAATCAAGAAATCAAGTATGATCTCTTGGGTAGAGTTCAATATACAAGTGTGTTTCCAGGTTCAGGAGGAAACATCCAAACTGAGTTTAATTATTACCAGTCCACGGATGCATTTGGTGAAGGAACTGATTTAATGGTAACCGAATCTAAGCTAATAGGTGTCGCTAGTATTCCTGATATGTATAAACAGATGTTTACTGATGGACGGGGCTTTCAAGTGATGCAAGTAGGTTTTAAAGGTGCTGGTTATTCGAGCCCGGAGATTACCGTTTTTGACTACAATAATTTGGGCGAATTGGAATCTTCCACAAATGAAACAGGTTTGTCCACCACTTATACCTATGATAATTTTGGAAGACTAACTGAGGAGAATCATCCAGATCGAGGACTTTCCAAATTCACCTATGATTTGGCAGGAAACCTCTTAAAAACAGAAACACCGGCCACTGGAACCACGGGTATAACCCGAACCTATTTTAAGGGTCGACTTTTAACTGTAGAATATCCTCAAACCGGTAACTTAAATGATGTTACTTATACTTATGGTACCAAAGGAGATGGGAAAAACGGTGCGGGAAGAATTGTCAAGATTGAACAAGGCAATGGTTTTAAAGAGGATCAGTATAAGTATGACCTATTGGGCAATGTAGTTTATGAGCGAAAGTTAATTCAGGTCCCAACCGCTGGTGATCGCAAATTCACCACACATTTTTCTTATGATAGCTGGGGTCGAATTTTGGATATGACCTATCCGGATGGTGAACAGGTGTCTTATAGCTATGATTTCTGTGCTAATTTAACGGCAATGGATGGGACCTTACCCGGAATGACCAGTTCGTACTCTATCCTGGATACCATTTTATACGATGGTTTAGGTAACCGAGAGTATATCGTTTATGGTAATGGGACCAGTACTCAGCTTCAAATCGATAACACTCGACGTTTGAGCAATGTCCAATTGGAATCCAACAGCGGTCAATTGCTGAATAAAAGCTTTGCCTATGATATAAGAGGCAATATTGCCAATATTGAAAATACAGCCAATAATGTCACTGTTAATGGTAATTCCTTAGGCGGTGCATATAGTTTTGATAATATTGAGTATGACGGTTTAAATCAGATTACTAGTGTTGATCAGAATTATCAAGTTCAATCAGGAGGCACCACCACGGTTGTTCATGATATTACTCAAACAATGTCTTATAATTCCGTTGGTCGATTAGCTACAAAAATCTTGACCGATAATGCTGGAGGAATATCGAATTATAATTTTACCTATAGCTATGATACTACCAATGGAAAAGATCATCAAATTACCCAAGTTGCTAATAGCCTTGGCAAAGGGTATCAGCTGGATTATAATAATGTTGGAAGTATAATTCAGCGTAAGGAGATTGGGGGATCCGGGACAAATCAGATTGAAGATTTTTGCTGGAATGAGCATCAAACCTTGAGAGGGGTTAAGAAGGGGGATAATGATCATGCGGATTTGGCTCATTATGTTTACGATGATGCAGGTGAGCGAGTGCTAAAAACAATCATTACCGGTAGCTTGGTAAATACGAATAGTCAGGGTCAGACGGTCTTAAGCCTGGAAAGTCCAACTGTATATGTGAATCCGTATTTTATTGCCTCTCATTATGAGGAAGCGGTATTAATTAGTAAGCACTATTATATGGGCGATCAACGTATTTCCTCTGCTTTAAGTCATTTAGTGGACTCGGCTGGCTTTGTGTCGGGTATTGGCTATGAAGGGGGGAATATGAGCCTTGCTACTGACGCTGTAATACAGGATATGCAGGCAACTATGGACTGTTTATATGATGTGTCGGTGGAGTTGGATTGGGAGGCTATGTTAGCTCAACCTAGTTTAACGGATGGGGTTACTTTAGCGGTTTATTGTGAAGATGATTTAGATCCAACTATTTGTGCATGTGAGCAAAGTACATTTGTAGCCCAAGTGGCAGGAAATATTGACTGCTCAGAAATAGCAGTGATGTATTGGTACCATCCTGATTATTTAGGTTCTGTGGAGTTCATTACCGATATGCGCGGTGATGCATATCAGTTTTTCCATAATACCATTTGGGGAGAAAATTTGCAAAATCAGATGGCTTTCAATTATCGCTCTTTCTCCAGTCGCTTCCGCTTTAACGGTAAGGAATGGGATGAGGAGACCGGGAACTTCTATTATGGAGCTAGGTATTATGACCCCAGAATTAGTGTATGGCTTAGTGTTGATCCTTGGAGAAATAAGTATCCTGACTTAAGTCCATATAATTTTGTAGCAGGTAATCCATTGAGGATGATTGATCCAACAGGAAAGGGGCCGGATGACATAATTAATGGAGGGACCCTTAAGGAAGCAACCAAGACGGCTAAGAAACCGCCCTTGGCTTCAATACTCTATTATCGGTCAAAGTACAGGCTGCAAGGGTTCTTTAAAAAGCTTTCAAACTTTTTTGATGAATATGATTTTAAAAGAAAAGGTAGCACAACTGTCGATATAGGTATTGGAGCTGGTTTGAAAACCAAATATTTTGGTGGTTCCATAAATATTATCTCAGCTCAACTATTTAAGGGATCCTTTGATAGTAGTAGAGAGCAAAATTGGCAAGTTGATGATCATATTTTTGACGGAGATATTAATGTTACTAACGGAGTCTCTCTATCTTTGGGCGGAGAAGGAAACCTAAGTTTGGTGAATGTAAGCCTGAAACAAAGTCAAGACCTATATCTTGACTCAGATACAGATGTGAGTTCCACCAACTATAAACAATCTAATTCGGTCAATTTATTAAACACACAACTTCATGGTGCTGAAAACAAGGATATTGGGGGTAAGGCCTCTTGGGGTTTGAGTGTTGATGTAAGCGACGGTGTTATGATAAAAACAAGTGGTAATTTAAAGGCGATAATTGGAGCAAGTTGGGATTTTAGTTTTGGATTTGAGAAAAAGAAAAAATAAATTGATTATGGTTTTTATCAGAAAGTGGCTTTGGATATTTGTAATTGGAATCATGTTATCATGTAATAGTTCGCCCGATGAAAATAAAGCAGAAACAGCATCAGATTTGATAAGTAAAGAAAAGATGGAAGATAATCGAGATACAGGCCCCATGGATGACCAAACGAGAAAAGTAATTTTAGGGGATGTGTCATTTAGTTTGTCTACTTCTTGGAGTGAAGAAACTTCAACGGATTCCGCGAGAGGTTATAAGTATAGTCCTTGCTCTGAAACTTATTGTAACAATCTTTTTGTTTCTATGGCAGAGATTGGTCCAGGGTTTGAGTATTTAGACTGGTCAAACTTAGTTTCAGCTTATGTAAAGGATTTAGGGAAGTCGTCTCTTCTTAAAATATCACTTTTACAGGATAGTTTCGAGAATTCGCAAGATTCAACTTGGTATGAGTTAAGATACAGTTATGAGAATGAAAGAGGTGATGTGTTTATTTCTGAGTTACACATGATCTGGTTACCTTCTGCTCATCTTTATGTATTTGACTTTACTGCAATAGACTCACCTAGTGGGGCGTTCGCTAATTTCAAAGTAAAAGCTATATCTGATGTTATTAAAAGCATAAACTATTAATTAACTCATGGGTGCTATTTATAATAGGCGACCTGCTTTTGTTTTCTTTTAAGAGGATAATAATAGTTTTGGAATTGGTAAGGTTTAGGGAAATAACTGGACTTATTTGAAGTATGCAATTTTTGTTGGGATACTTATTGCCATACCCTTGGCTATTATTGGGCATTTTTTAGGCAGGGATGATTTAGCTCCTATCGGGGCAACAGTGGGTGCAGGTACAGCTTTTGCGAGCCGAATACAAAAAGAAAAGACTTCGAAGTAACAAACTGGATTTAGTCAGATTCAAGGATCTAATGAGAGAGTCCTGCAAGTGGTACATATTTGGAACGTAGTAACTATGGGGTCAAACGTGATTTACTATTTTTGAGCGCTTTGCCCCTTTTATTGAAATAAAGATCCTTAACCCTATGCGCTTAAAAGAGCTTATCCGAATTGCCTTTTTCTTATTAATATCTTTTTCTTTAGAAGCTTCCCACGGTGCAGGAGCCTATCTGAATGCTCGCACCTTTAATAATGGGAAAGATATAGAACTAGAGTGAAGGCTTCAGAGTACGGAAAGTAATAGAGTAATGAGATGAGAAAATGGATATTGTTTGTTGTACTAGGTACTTTAGGCCAATCATGTGTAAACAATGAAAGTGAGTGTAACCACTACCTATGTGCTAATATGGTTAAAGACGGCCTTTATATTGACCATAGAGCGGAGGAGGGGTACATTTTAATTGGACAATCGGATGGAGAAGGCAGGTTAAAGGGTAAATTTATTGAAGCATACGATATGAATTTGGAAACTTCTGATACTGCTTACGGAATTGGTGAGCGAATTGGAAATATTAATAAGCGAGTATCCTATTTCAATAATGAAAATTCTATACTTGAAATTTTAGAATTGAAAAATGGCCATTTAACTACTACTGAATTTGTACAGTATAAGAAGGGTGTTCCAACCGATAGAAGTTTCTTTATCCAGATATCAAAATTGAATAAAATGTTCATCCTTAAACCCATTTATAAGGGTAGATTTGATTCTTTAACATTGAAACGAGGTAAGAATTTGTTGCAATCTTCAGTTAAGGACTATATCACAATTCCTGAGAGCACGATATATGATTCAATTTCTCGGGAATCAATTGAAATTGGTGTGTGGGACAGAGGAGTCAAGGATAGTGTAAAGCTGGTTAGTGGATTTAACAAGGAGATTACTTTTGAAAGAATAGTAAATTTTAAAGAGATACAGTTTATACCTGACCCAAATACTGATGTTGGGAAGAAAGTAAGATGGTATTTAAGTAGAGAATTAAAAGCGAAGGTGGATCAAGAGCTTAAAATGAGAAAGCAGGGTTCTGCTTCCTTGCAGTAGTTGGTAAATCGTATTCGAGCAACTGATTGGGTAATGTGCTACTTTAGGAGGTGGCGATAAAATTGAATCGTAACCTGTTGAGAATCAAAAATTCTCACCATTAGAAATGATAGAACAGAGGGTAATTCAGATGAGTTATCCTCTGTTTTTGTTTCGGATATAGAGTTTGATCTTGAAAACACACACTGAAAATGCATATAGGGACTCTACCTTCCGCTTTAACGGTAAGGAATGGGATGATGAGACGGGGAATTTCTATTATGGGGCCCGTTACTACGATCCCAAGATTAGCGTGTGGTTGAGTGTGGATCCATTGGCTGAGGACTATCCTTCTTTATCCCCCTATACCTTTGTGGCAAACAATCCTGTTGTTTTTATTGATCCAAACGGAGAATCCATTTGGACAACCTTAAAAGGTTGGGCAGTGATGGAACGTGCTTTTCACGCAACCCTGGGCAAGGACAATCCGTTCACATTTGATGGAGTGGAAGTGAAATTTGATGAAAATGCAGATTTATCTGGGTATGACGAGACGCAGATGGAGATGATTGAGCATTATAAAACCCTTATTCAGGATGAAGATTATGATACCTATGTTTATGTGGTGGGAAATGATGAAGAGTTTAAGGATGAAAATGGGCAAACTTCTACTTTACGAAAACGTAAGGCAACTGGAGTAACTGTGCCTAGCAGTGCAAAGGAACAGTCCATTGTATATTTAAGTGAAGACCCCTTAGTTAGAATTGATGGGGAGTTAAGGCCAACATCTCAAACTCTAAACGAGCAGGGAATAACATCAGTTCATGAAATTGGCGGCCATGCTTATTATAATCAACAAGGGATAACTAATAAAACTATTAATAATACACTTACGACTGAATTTGAAGGAAGGATGCGTGAGATTTATAATGCTTTATATCAAAAGAACTATATTAGAAAAAGACCTCCAATAAGTCATTAAGGTTGTAATATGAGAGTCAGTTTAATTTTATTAATAGTAATTGCTACTAATTGTTTAGGTCAATCAACTTATGACAATTCTAGCTCTCAAGTGGAAGGATATTGCTATTTGAGCTCCAGTAGTTTTGTTATTGGGGATACGGTGAAGGTGCGAATGTATGGAGGCCATTATAAAGGTTTCTGTGAAGGTAAAAGCAGTATGTTCGATTGGGCGTCGGATTCGCTAAAGGCCAAGAGTGACTGCAGTTATAACCCAAAAGAAGGTGAAATAGGAGTCATTAAGTATGCGTCTCCAAATTTAAATGACCGTATTGGGATTAATAATATCTTGTATCTAGTTGATTTTAATGGTCACATGGTGGCTATAGGATGTGGATATATTGTCGATGTGGATAGTTTAAGTTTAGGGGAGTTCAATCAACTCAGAGCCCAAAATGAATCTTTAGCAAACGAGGATTATGCTAATGGGTGTGGTTTTAAGACTTCTTTTTTTAAAGGAGGCTTATATGAAGCAGGTGTTTTTTCGATTGATAAGATGGCAGAGACCTTTGCGTGTCAGTTGTTAGAAGATCAAGTTGATACAATTCTCTTGTTTAAGGTTTTTTACGAGGAAAATCATAAGCTGGGGTTCTCTGAATATGAGGCTGTTATTTGGAGAGAGAATGATGTGTCTACTATTAAATTATTTCAGCAAATTGAGGAGGATTTAGGATTACCTGAAGCTGCTATTATTGACCTTTCAGCTTTTTTCACATATTTTGAAGAAAACAATCTTGGCTTAAAAGAATCTAGGCCAATTGCTTTGGGCGGAATGAGTTCACAATTGATTTATTCAATCCAATATATGAGGGGCGATAAATTTTATACAGATTCTTTTTCGGAGTTTGAAGTTCAAAACGACCCTTCAAATAGGACCTCCATTTGGGTTGCGATGCTATTAAGTGTTATCGAAGAGAATTTTAATAGAAAATAGAGGGGTAAACTTTCGTAAAAAATTATTACGATAGGCACTAATGGAGATTGGTACTGAATGTATGCTTTTGTCTTTGTAGAAGGTAAAAATGCATTCTTCGCGAAAGTAGTTCTGGTTTATAGTATGTTTATTTCCGAATGATATTAAGGTTTTTCCGAAGAATTTATTGGAGGTTTCATGTTTTAATCCAACCAATTACTGCTGATTCTGAGTCGGCTAAAATTCTTGGCTCATCTTCTTTATTTACTATGGCAACTTTGTTTTGGCTCATTTCGATTTATAAGAGCATTGCCAAATTCTACATTGTTAATCCATTATTAGATAGGCCAAAGGTTGGTATTGTTTTTATCCTTGCTCTGGCTATTTCAGTTTTTATAATTTTAACAACAAATAAAGAAATTGAAAACTGGGGACAGAGACAGGGGTTTTTATATAAATACGTATTTGGCCTTTTAAGTTTGATTTATGTGGTTGGTTCGTATATTGTTTTTTTCGGTTTTACCTTATAAAAGCTATTGCTAATTATTGCCTTTGATAAATGAGTATTGGGATTAATTATTCAAACCAATCCTAATTTTGGGTATAGAACTTTGTTTGAAGGGCAATGTGCTACTTTAGGAGGTGGCGATAAGTTAAGAATCGTGACCAGTTGAGATTTAAAAATTCTCACCATTAGAAATGATAAAACAGAGGATAATTCAGATGAGTTATCCTCTGTTTTTGTTTCGGATATAAAGTTTATCTTGAAAAAACACACTGAAAATGCATATGGGAATTCTACCTTCCGCTTTAATGGTAAGGAATGGGATGATGAGACCGGGAACTTCTATTATGGGGCCCGTTACTACGATCCTAAGATTAGTGTGTGGTTAAGTGTGGATCCGTTGGCGGCTAAGTATCCTAGTTTATCACCATTTAATTTTGTTGCAAATAATCCATTGGCTCTAATTGACCCCGATGGAAAACAATTTAAATTAGCAGGAGATCAGAGAAGGGCTGCTTTTAAGCAATTGAGAAAAGCAATGAAACAGAATGGCATAGAACTTTCTATGAATAAAGAGACTGGGGTATTAAGTTATAAAGTTACGGACCCAAATGCTAACCGATCCAAAGCTGTTAACACCTTTTTAAACGCAATTATCGATGCTAAGATGGATGTTACTTTAACAGCTGATTCAGATATGATAACAGATAAAGGAGCAAGGCACAATGGTGGTGCCTTTCTCGGGGCACAATACCTCAAAGAGCCGAATGGTGGGGAAAGTGTAGTTGTTAATCAAGAAGCAAACCCTATATTTTTTAGCTCCCTTGAAAGTGCATCAGGTGAATCAAATGGAAAGAATTTATTACATGAGGCGACTGAAGCTTCAATTATTGGATACGAAGTGCTAAAACAAAAGAAAGATGCAGCTCCAAATGGACCAATTTATCAGAACGCACATACTTCGGCAACACCTCACACAAACTCGATAATAATTAATGGGTATGATAGTCAAGGAAATCAGCTTCCTTCATATACTGATCCTTCAGTATATGAGTTTCGATATTATACGGATGACGTGTATGGGAATATTATTCCAGTGCCATTTTATACAGATTTAAAATGAGAACTATTTTCCTTATTCTACTTACTTTGATTAGTTTAAATGGATCGCCTTTTGTTGTGTCCAAAATGGATTTATCAGAGTGGGATAATGGCGTGGGTATTTTCTGGATAACAGATACAGAGGATACTTATAAAGTTTTAGTATTTCGAGACTATCATAGCTTTGATCAATTGCCAAGTATAGGGGACACTGTTGACTGGAATCTTGTAAACTATAGTTTCCCAAAAAATACTATATCATCTGATGGAGATAGTATTTTATGGCATCCAGGAAGTCACTGGCCAAAATGTTGGTCAAATACTCAAATTAAAATATGTCCAGATACCGATAGCTCTTATTTGTATATGTTAGAAAGGTAAAAGGTGATGATCCAATTTATCACTTTGACTCTGTTTAGTCATAAAAGTTAGCATATCGATTTTAACATAGTTCTTTAAGGAGTGGGGGCCATTTTTATTGGTTGTGAGCCTATTAAGATTGAACTGTAAATTATACCGCCTTCTCCAGTCGTTTCCGCTTTAATGGCAAGGAGTGGGATGAGGAGACTGGGAACTTCTATTATGGAGCGAGATACTATGATCCTAAGATTAGTGTGTGGTTGAGTGTGGATCCGTTGGCAGAAAAGTATTCAAGCTGGAGTTCGTATAATTTTACCATGAATAATCCTATCAATTTGAAAGATCCTAATGGAATGTGGGTTGAAGGAGCAGGGTTTTGGAATAATTTGCTATACTCTGATCAGAGAAATGAGGCCATGTTATTAGCAGGCGAAAACGGTTCTTTTTGGAAAACGAAGAATGGATGGCGAGTTTCTAGGCCAACGCAACAACAACCGGTTCAACGTGACGTGTATTTCACTAATGAAGTTTTAGATGAAGTTGAGGTATTTGATATTTTAGATAATGGAGAGAGATCGGTAGATGATCATGCAACAAATTTTGTAAGAGGATTAGCTAATATAGCTGTAGTGTTGGGGACGGCCTTGTCTATGCCATTTGTTGCGTTATATAACAATGAAATAAAAAGTGATCGTAGTCATTATAAATCATCAAGACCTTTTATAATAAGAGAGGATGTGGGTTTTAGGCAGTTGGATGATGTTAGTAAGCAAGAGGCCGCAAAAGAGACAATGAAGGCTACTGTTGGGGCAATCCTATTTGCTATGCCACCTTCACAAGAGTTAAATTGGATGGGTGAGAATATTACGAATGGAGTGAAAGGGATTTTAAGCGGTCAAGCCCGCGATGCAATTGATGATATAAAAGAAAATTAGAGGAATTATGGATGGATTAATTGAAGCTATTATATTAATGATATTTGCCCCAGTCGGCTCTTTTTTTAAATTCCTAGTTTTCAGAAAAAAGACTTTAAAAAAGTATATAGAAGATCAGTCCTTAGTAGATGGATTTTTAGGCTTGTTTATAGTTTTAGGAATAATGTGGGTCATTTATCGATTATTTGGTTGATTCTTAAAGCTTGAGGTAATGTGCTGCTTTAGGAGGTGGCGATAAAATAGAGTCGTAACCAGTTGAGAGTCAAAAATTCTCACCATTGGAAATGATAGATCAGGGGGTAATTCAGATGAGTTATCCTCTGTTTTTATTTTGAATACAAAGTTTGATCTTGAAAAAAACACTAAAAATGCATATAGCGATTCTACCTTCCGCTTTAACGGTAAGGAATGGGATGATGAGACCGGGAACTTCTATTATGGGGCAAGGTATTATGATCCTAAAATTAGTGTGTGGTTGAGTGTGGATCCAATTATCAAAGCTCATGAATCGCCCTTTATCTTTACCTCCAACAATCCTTTAATGTTAATTGATCCTGACGGAAGGGATACAACTGGGGCATTTGATGCCAATAAAGGTTTAAAGAAAATATTTGATTATACCTACAATTATGTTTCTGGTAGAGCAAATAAATATAATAGGCAAATTAAAAAAATTGAAGATAAGGCTAGGGGTAAAGATGGGAGTGTAGATTATTCCAAGCTCTCAGATAGACAATTGAGTAGGCTAGAGCGAAAAGTGGCAAAATGGAAGAAATGGAATGACATTAAAGCCGACTTTGATGAGGCAATTAATTCAGAAACTCAAGTGACTTTTTATACGTTTATCTCACAGCGTAATGCAGGTGAAACATCCTGGGAATATGGCGGGGTTAGAGCAATGCTTGAGTGGAAGGATACTGATGCTGAAAACATTGCGAATTTGATTCATGAAATGTCCCACGTTGGAGAACTATTGATGAATGGCGGCCCAATGAAGGGGTCGATTGGAAGTGAAATGACTGCTTATAGAAAAATGCAAACCTATTATCCTCAGTATGTAGAAAGTTTTATAAATGACTATAATGGACAAGGAAGTCTTTTAAATGCAGTTTATAATGCATACCCTGGATACGACAAGAGGATACTTTCGAATGCAGATTTTAAAAAATGAGTAAATTGAAAAAAAATGAAAAAACACTTTTTCAGAAGGTTTGCGGCATTTTACATCTTAGTTTATCTTTTAACACTTTGTTCTCAGACAGGCTATAGCCAATCTAAGGATACACTGCATGAGCCTTTTGAGGTAAGTGTGTTGTACGATTTGTATTTAGCTAGAGGGGTTAAGTTAAGCGAGATGGGCTTGACCTTCACCTATAAAGAGACTCGGTTCAAGCTTTGGGAAATGAAGCGTGTTTCGTACTATGAAACCATAGAAATACCCTGGGCTGAGCTAGATCAAAATGTTATTGATAGTCTATGTGATTATTTGAAGGCCATGGATTGTTTCAATAATTTAAAAAGCATACCGAGGCCCGAGTCCATGGGAAAGACATCCTTATATATTAGAATTAACGGATTGTGTTTGACGGGACGTACTATGATGGAACATGGATCGTATTATTCACTTTCTAGCTCCAAGGATGAATTCCTTCCTAATTATAAACTGGAGGTAGAAGCTATTAATACCTTAGTGGACTATATAAATGCCTTAGTCCCGGACAAATACGATACAATAATAGAACCGCCTAGACAGATTGTTAATTAGAAATTTACATTTGATTTGTGGGCATCTTTCCCATCAGGTAATGTGCTACTTTAAGAGGTGGCGATAAATTAGAATCGTAACCAGTTGAGAGTCAAAAATTCTCACCATTAGAAATGATAGAACAGAGGATGATTCAGATGAGTTATCCTCTGTTTTTGTTTCGAATACAAAGTTTGATCTTGAAAAAAACACTAAAAATGCATATAGCGATTCTACCTTCCGTTTTAATGGTAAGGAGTGGGACGATGAGACTGGGAACTTCTATTATGGAGCCCGTTACTACGACCCTAAGATTAGTGTGTGGTTAAGTGTGGATCCGTTGACGAGTGAGTATCCTGGCTGGACACCCTATCATTTTGTTCATAATAGTCCCTTGAATTTAGTAGATCCAAAAGGCATGAACGCATGGAAGCCTGGCGATATTGAGGGCACTTGGATCGCTCAGCCAGGTGATGGTGCTGAATCTTTAGCAAAAGATGCTGGAATTTCACGAGCTGAGGCTTACCGAGTGATGGATGAGCAAGGACATGGAACATATGTGGACCGAGCCGATGGAGTTACTAAATCTAAAGTTGATCCAGGTGATGTGGTGACTTTAAGTGAACCACGATCAAGTACAGCCTCAGCATCCGAACCTCCTCTCGATTTATCGAAGAAAGTGGTTGTGCCGCAAATAGGGGCAACAAGCGGGTCAAATAATTCTCCTAGGGTGAGTAACCCTGATTACAATAAGCGTGCAAATGCGGTGTCTTTCGGGCTAACGGTTCAAAACTCTATTATTGAAATAGGAACAGAGGGTCAAGTTGCCGGTCAAGGACTGAAAACATTAAATACAACCACTAAATGGTTAGGTAGAGGAATGGGAGCGTATAATGCTTATTCATTGATGGAAGACTATCAAGCTGGTAATATAGGAGATGTACGCTTTTATTCGGACCAGGGTTCAAACGCCGTTTCAACTTTGGGGGGCTTATATGGTGCTGCCTGGGGAGTAGGTTGGGAAGGTGGTCGAAAAATAACTGAAACGGAAAGTTATCAGAGTTGGAAACAGCAGACTTGGTTACCTTTTAGAAAGGAAGTCTTAGGATATTAACTTTATTAAATAGATGTGTTAAAAGCAGTGTATTTCCATTATTATCAGTTTTATACTAAAGTTGTACCAGATGATCAGCCTAATGCGACGGTTATTTTCGTGTTGAGTTTTATTGAGTCATTATTAGTTATAGCATTAATTGACTTTTATTTGTTAAAATTCCATTGTCAAGGAATTACTAAATGGCCCATGATTAGTGTGGCAGTTGCTTTGATTATTTTTAATTATCTATATTATTACAGGTCTGGCTTGTATGTTAAAATACTAGAAAGTCAAGGTGAATCGATAAAAAACATGAGATTGTCGCGACTGATGACATTATTTATTTCACTTGTTATTGTTTCATGGATGTTTTGGGGACCGGTATATGGAAAGTATGTTTTGGAGGCTTGTAATTGAGAAATCGGTATTGTAGGGTAATGTGCTACTTTAGGAGGTGGCGATAAAATAGAATCGTAACCTGTTGAGAGTCAAAAATTCTCACCATTAGAAATGATAGAACAGGGGATAATTCAGATGAGTTATCCTCTGTTTTTGTTTCGAATACAAAGTTTGATCTTGAAAAAACACACTGAAAATGCATATAGCGATTCTTCCTTCCGCTTTAACGGTAAGGAATGGGAGGGCCGAGCGTTAAGAAATAGGCCAGTGGCCTATTTTAGCGAAGGAGCCAGGCTGCCGCTCTGGCGGAGGAACTTCTATTATGGGGCCCGTTACTACGATCCTAAGATTAGCGTGTGGTTGAGTGTGGATCCGTTGGCCAAAGACTTTCCTGGTTGGACACCCTATCATTTTGTTCATAATAGTCCCCTGAATTTAGTAGATCCAAAAGGGATGGCAGCTGTTGATCCTGGTGATGGTGACCCCACAAAGCCACCAAAGACGGATCGGGGACCCGAAAGATTGCCAGAAGGAACAAACCCACATATTCCAAGGCCTGTTGGTAGTGGAAGTGGTGGTTCAGGTAGTTCTTCTACTGAATCAGATCCATATGCTACTGAACCATGTGATGGCTGTGGGGTAATTGGAGGGGCAGGTGGACTAGAATGGATCAGCACAGGCGGTATCAGTGTTGTAAAGGCCGCTAAAACTCTTCATGGATTCTACAAAGCTTATCGGGCGGGCAAAACTTTAAAAGGAGTAATGAAGCTGTTAAAGCCTGGAGGTAAGCTAATAGGAAAGCAAGCTGGTAGACGTCCTGATATTAGAACTCTTTCACCTGAAGGAGCTAAACAATTGATAGAAGGTCTGAAAAAATTAGGAGCGAAAGTAGTTCCAAGGAAAGGTTATCCAGGCACATGGTACGAACTTCCCTATGGTATTGGTGGTTTTGGAATCAGAAACAGCGTATCCAATGCATCGAAGGCAAAAGGTAGTTCTTCAGCCATTGATTTTAGCATTTCTGGATTAGAATGGTTAAGTAATATTAAGTTTTAAGGCATGAATTATATTGAATTGGAGAAGTGGACATTGGAAGGTTTGGATGTTGATTATGTTCCCCTTGATAATATTGTTAGACCCTTTGCTGCAGATATGTTTACTCCTAAAGAACATGAATTTGAGTTGGCATTAAGTTTTCTCAAGGAACTTCTTGAAAAGAACTCTATCAAGGTATTATATGGTAAGGATTTACGCGATGTAGTTGGAAAGAGCCCAACGCAAGTTGTCGAATGGTTAAGAGAATTGTGGAATAGCGAAAAGTATGAGGATTTTAATTACGCCGTTTGGTTGGACAAAATGGAAGGTGGTGTATCAAAATAGTTGACGTCCTAAATTGAACATATTAAAACCCTAAAAATCAGCAATTAAAATGATTTTTCGAAATCAAAAAGGGATTATGTCTAGTACATAATCCCTTTTTTATGTTCTTAGAGGGCCTAAAAATCATTCAACTCGATCTAAGTGTATCAAAATAGTTGATGGTTATGAAATGTCCTAATTGTCAGAGTCTTTGTGTCAAAAATGGTTTACAGTCTAATGGAAGTCAACGTTATTATTGTAAGCAATGTAAGGTAAGTCTACAGCGTGAATACAAGAATCATGCTTGCGCTAGAAACACTGACCACAAAATAACAGCTCTTTTAAAGGAAGGAGTTGGAATACGAGGTGTAACTCGGCTTTTAAACATTGCTCCCAACACCGTTATGAATCGAATTCTTAAGATCAGCAACTCCATTGAAAAGCCTTCTGCCTCAATGGGCAAGGTTTATGAAATGGATGAGATGTGTACATATGTGGGCCGAAAGAAGCGACTGGTATGGATTGCCTATGCTGTTCGGAGAGATACGAGAGAGGTTATGGATTTTAAAGTAGGACCGAGGACAAATAGGACATTAACAGCTGTACTTAAAACGCTTGAGCTTTCTTTCGCAAAAGCTATTTATACCGATGGTTTGAAGCAATACCGATATTTGATTCGAAAGGAAATACATAAAGTAAAACACAGAGGAACGAACTACATAGAGCGGAAGAACTTGACACTGCGTACACACCTGAAAAGATTAAACCGAAGAACGATCTGTTTTTCCAAGAGTTTGGTGATGTTGATTGCGTGTTTGAAGATTTATTTTTGGGGATAGCATACCAGTTTACCACTAACGTTCCAAATCTATATCCATATCCTTATTTCTGCTTTTTCGAAGCATAGTCAAACGAACAGAATTCCAGTTCAAGGTGTCCAGCCTTTCGGATAGTATGCTCATCGTGTCAGAGATATCTTTTTCTGTTGGTAGTTCTCCGTATACCAGTTGACCAAAGGTGGTCTTATACTCCATTTGAATCGACTTCCAAACGTGTTCCCACTCTTTGAAAACGATTGCATCTCGTGGGTTTTGTTCTAACCAGGCATTGTTGTTCGGATAGCTGTCCATATCATCCATTGCTACGCGTATCATTATCTGTTCAAATGATGGACTTTTTACAAAATCAATGGTCCGCTTTTGTCCTAGTAATGCATGAAGATCATAAAGGTGTCTGACTTTTTGTTTCAAACGCTCTTCTGGATTATCGAAATACGAGAATCGAACTAAGCTCATAATCTTCTCACACAGGACTTTGTTGGGGTGTAAGACTGCAACATCAAATGCTTCTAACTCATATTGTACTATAAGATCAATTTGTCCGGTGCTTCTAAGCACTTCTCCGATCATGGATTGTATGGGACGCACCTCATAGGGCTCCGGTGTTCCATAGCTGGTCGTTTCAATAACTACTTTATCCCTTACCTGACCAAATACACCTTGAAAGGCCTGTGAATAGCTGTGAACGGTTTTTCTATTCATTCCTCTTTTTCGTGTAAGATCATCATCTACTACTTCGGGCATAATGGTGTTGACCAAGGTGCTTACTTCCTGAAGTTTTCTTTTAACCTGATTTCCTGATTCTTTACCTGTGGTAACAAGTACTAGGTCTATGTCTTCCGAGAAGCGTTCAATGAGTTTATACGCTTTAGAAAGTGCTGTACCTCCTTTGAAGATGAGTTCTTTTCCAATTTCTGAGGTGAACACATGCTTAAGAGCAAGTGTCACCCAATAATCCTTTTCAATGTATATCTCCGGAATGCCTATGTGCTGAGAAGCAAAACGAACTGCTTGAGCATATCGCTTTTTATCATGATGGAGTTTCATATAAGGTTCCAGTTTTTTGCGCTGGTTAATACCGATGACAAATCTTGTCCCACCTTATAAGTTGTAATAGGGTTAAGGGATGTTTTCAATACACCGGTATCGTTACTTTGATTTCCCTTGTCAAGAATAGCCCCTAACAGTGCACGTGTAGAAGGGGGATATACTAAAGCAAGAGCAATCAGTCGCTTGATCTTATCTGAGTTTAGCTGATTAATCAATTTAATGAGTTGTTTAACAGATTTCTTTGGGCTACTATCCGGTATCTTTTTAATGTAACGGATAATATCCAGGATTTGAAGCAACTCTACGTTTTGATTGGTAATATCATTCTTTTGGCGAAGGTAACTTATGGTATATCTGCCTCGTTTAAACTTGGGTCGAACAGAGGTGCTTCCTATCTGCAAAGTGTTACTTACCTGTGTGGTAAACCCTAAGCTATTATAGATGCTAAGGCCTGTTAAGTAACCCACGCGTTTTCCATCTTTATAAAGTAAGTCCTTTACAATTTCCTCTTCCTTTGGCTGAAGGGGTCCAAAGGGGCTGTTTTCGGGTTTAAAAAAGCGCCCTTTGCTTATCTTCTCTATATCCCCTTGTTTTACTGTCCGGTTAAGGGCTTTGATGATTGCCTCGGAGCCTGCTCCTTCTATAGACAAGAAGTCTTTATACCCAAAGACAAAGCCAGAGGGCATTTTTCGAATTTTCTGTTGTATTTGCTGTGTTATACTCATAGTAATCAGTATAGCAAAAGTACAAACAATGTCCAGTAAATTTGTAAATAAACTGGACTAACTTAAAAAAGACGAAAAAAGAAAGTTGTTTGATTGCCCAATAAGGGTGGCCCTTAAGAAGTATTTTGTACACCTATCCATTTAGTTTTACAAGAGGTAAGGGAAGTAAGACAGTTGGGCAAAAAGCGGTGTCCAACTGCCAACCCCAGGTCACTATTATGAAAAGCAGTAAGACAGTTATTAAAAGTATTAGTAGGCTTACACGCTTCCGCTTTAACGGTAAGGAATGGGAGGGCCGAGCGTTAAGAAATAGGCCAGTGGCCTATTTTAGCGAAGGAGCCAGGCTGCCGCGCTGGCGGAGGAACTTCTATTATGGAGCGAGATATTATGATCCCAAGATTAGCGTGTGGTTGAGTGTGGATGCGATGGCTTCAAAAGACCATAACAGGCCGTTGTCACCTTATCATTTTGTTACTAACAATCCACTTATCCTTATTGACCCTGATGGTAATGATTGGATAAAAAACAAATCTACTAATAAAGTGGAATGGAGAGCGAATGTTACTTCAGCGGCGACTACACCACAGGGCTTTAGCTATGTTGGTGCTAGATATAAGGGTTTAGCTGTTGGATTCTATCAGCATCTTAGTAATTCATCGGGTCAAGATGGGGTAGAAATATTTGTAGGGTATACGGATAACTCTAGTCCAAACAAAAATTATAGATGGATTCAAACAGTTAGGACTAACACTCCTGAAGGTACAACAAGCAATACTTATAATGATCCAGCAAGCGGTCCTGATGCTGATGGTAAACCATTTTATTATACTGATGGTGAGTCCGCAGGACAGAAGAATAAAAGAGGAGAGGATTATGTTTTTTACGATGGACCTCAGAGAAATGCAATCATAGGATATGACAAGAATGGGAATAAGGTGTGGAATAAGTCACAATATTGGATGGGTGAGCTAACTCTCGTTGAACTTGATAATAATGGCAAAGCAAATCCTTTACTAACAATTGGCTATGGGTTTCGATTAATTAATGGTGTCGTGACAATGGTTCCGTTGGAGTTTAAAAACGGTTTGTCTACTTTTCAGCAGAGTACCGTTGATAATTACAATAATCGTTCTAATCAGGCAATACCAAACTTGACACCCAAGGGATTACATAGAGTTGTTAATCCATAAGAAATAAGATATGAAAAGTGCAGTACCTCGACTTATATTACTAGTGATAGCGTGTGTTTTCCCATTTTTTGCTCACTCACAGATAGTGGAGATTTCAAAATGGGGTCCTTCAGACAGGCCTTTTAAACTCGAACTAATTGTATCTTCGGATTCCATCGATTCTTATAATGTGGGTGGGTTGAGGTATTTATCAATTACGAAACAGGATTTTAGAACTGTTGTTTCAGTTCTTGACAGTTTAAATGTCCCAGAGCTAATGCTTGCAGATGTTTCAAAAGTTCAACAACCAGGGGCTTATTCAATCGTTGTTGTTTCAGAGCTAGGTTTAAAGGAATATTATCTGTCTGATTCAAAAAGCGCAAATAGTTTTTTCATCGCCCTTACTAAGCAAATGAACGGGATTGAGCCAAAGGCCGTTTTTAAGGCTATTTCAATAAATTCAAGGTGAGCTAGTTTTTAATAGTCTCATTGAAAGGTCTAGATACATATGACAACATTCTTCAATAGAACAGGGGTTCGGGGCTTCCCCCGACAAGATCGCATGTCGTGTAGAGTCAACGGAATGACATGCTATCTTGCTTCAAGTCGACCGCTAACGATAGACCACCAATGTTAACTTCATAAAAGAAAAATCCCCCAGATAAAACTCGGGGGATTTTTTATTGAATTGTCGTCATTTTTTAATGACTCTCTGTACCAAAACAGGCTCATCAGCCCTATCTGTGATATGCACAAAGTACATACCTGAGGTTAGGGCGGAAAGGTTTACTCGCTCACGTAAATCGAGCTCCATGGAAATAACTTTCCCGGATACATCGAATAGGGTAAACGTGTAGTTTTTGTTTTGATATTCCTGAGGAATACTCAGGTGGTCATGAAAAGGGATTTTTTAGTGTACTAGCTATGCTCTATTCTTTAACTAATGGGATGTTAATGCCCATGAATTACTATTTTTGAGCGCTTTGCCCCATTTTTCAATATTAAAACCTTAACCCTATGCTCTTAAAAGCGTTCATTCGTTTTACCCTATTTGTCTTTTTGTCTACTAGTTTACAAGCTTCTCATGGCGCAGGGGCTTATCTGAATTGCCGGACTTATAATGATGGAAAAAGCATTGAGCTTGAACTTCATCTTTTCCGCTATAATGGTGCAAATAGTAATCAATACAATTCAGGTTTTACCGTTACGGGGCCTCAGTCTATCAGTTTAGCTCGGGTAGCAACAATTATCCATTCAGTGGGCGACAGTCTTTGTCCGAATGGCTCAATTAGCGAATATATCTATCGAGGCAATGCCTATTTAGGTAATGTTTTGAATGCTAATGATGTAGTCTTGGAGGCTATTATCCCTTGTTGTTTGTTGGGAGATATGCAGAATGCATATTCGGGTTGGGTTAAGATAATGACTAGCATTAGTATTCCAACAATCGCTAGTACTGGGAACCAGTATAAAATGGTTGAAGTGAATACCCTCAATATGCAGGCTAGAATGTTGCATTCTGCCCGAACAGACCAACCTAATGTAATTGATTTTTCAGTGGTCGCGAAGCCTTCAAGTGTGGATTCGATAGTTTACCATTTGGCGCAAGTGAATAGTCTCAACAGTAATTCGGTTTATAAATCGGGGTATACCGGACTCAATCCCCTACCAGACCAAAGCGAAGATTCCTTAAATGCTCAAAACATATTTGATTCAGAATTGGGCACTTTGAGCTTTAGGGCACGTGGTCAAAGTTCAGATACAGGCTTTTACCTACTTTGTACGGATTATGATGTGTATGTAGACTCTGGGAAAGTGGTAAGCATGAATGCTTTGGGCTTGGTTTATTTAGAATATGGTGATTCTACTCTAAACTCCAGCCTGGTCTTCAATCATAAAGATGGAAGCAATGTTCAGGTTTTACAACATGGAGACACCCTTTCTCGAACTTTGGTTTACGGGGATAGCCTAAGCCTTGACTTGGAAGCGTATTCAATTTCAGGATCTAAAATTCTTTATGGATGGTTAGGGGGTGTGCCAGATACCACGGGATTTTATAGCCAATTTCAGGGCCTCTTCCGGCAACCAGCGGTCCATAGTATTGGAGCCGCAACGGGAAGTCAGGATACAATAAAGAAGAGACTTTTTTGGGAACCAGCATTGGATGATTTCCAGTACCGTCCGGGGCATTATAACTTTCGATTGTATTATAGGATTGATACCTGTGGCAGCTTGTCGCAATTCATCAATGTGAATGTGGAACTTTTACAAGAACCATTTATCTATAAAACCCAGGATACCCTTTATACATGTTATGCTCAAAACTTGGATTTGAGCGCTTATTTTTGGGAAGATTCATTGTTCTGGCGGCCCGGAACCGGACTAGGAGATTCAACATTGGCAAATATTAGCTTTAAGCCTTTTGAATCCGGTTACCTCTATATTACTCATCCCCGTTTAGGTGATCTGGATTCGATTTACCTCAAACTGGGTGATTTGCCTAACCGCATTCCCTTACAAATGACCACTAATGGTATGGAAATGGAGTTTGTTGAGCCGAATTATTCCGTGTATCAGCAGTGGTGGTTAAATAATGTAATTCCTTTTCATGGAGTATTGGAAGATGAGAATCCAATAATTGGAGCGGGAACTTATAATGTTTGGTCTTATGTGGATTTAGACTTCTGCCCAAATTTAACCGATACCCTTACGATTCCCCACAATGAACGTTGGGGAGGGAATTCTTGGGTGGGTCATTCTGAAAGTATTTCCAGTCAAATGGTAAGGGGTGGAGCCAATAATCCCAAGTATACTCAGAAATTGAAAATCACTAAAAATAGACAGCTTCAGAATGTTTATTTTATTGGTTTAAACTCGATTGCTTCATCGCAACAGGTTATGGTGGAGCTGCAGTTTGCAAGCGGTTTGTATTTTACTCGAACCTTTAATGTCAAGGATGAGAGCTATATCGACTATCCTATATACTATGCTTTGGATACCACTATGGAAGTGGACATTAGTATAACCGTACCTCAATACATTGAACTCTCATTAATAGAAGGAACAGGCGCCAGCTTCGAACATAATGGATTACGCTTTTCGGACTTCAGAAAGATTATCGGCACAGATACAACGGCTACCAATCTAAGGCCAGCCATTGGCTTTAAATTCGAAAGTGATATTAGTTTGTCAGAGGACGACTTCCAACCCATTGCTCTTTACCCTAATCCTGCCAGTGATCACTTGATTCTAACGGCACCTAAAGGCTCATTCTGGCAAATACACAGTCTAAGTGGGCAAATGGTAGCTGAAGGAAGACTGGAGTCCAATATAGCAGAGATACTGATCGATAAGTTCTCTCCGGGCTTTTATTTGCTTAGTGTGGGTGGTCAAAACTTGAAGTTTGTGAAGGAGTAGATGGCTTTCCTAAAAAATAACTTCCAAGGCTAAGTATTTTTAGAGTGAATTATGTCTGGGGCTAGGCTTTGGAAATTATCGAAGGGACAAGTCTTCGCTACCTTTGAATGGCAATAGAATAAATCCTTTAAGCTCTGAAAATCAATTTAAAATCATCACAATGAAGAACCTGGTCCTAATATTGGTTTTGCTTGTTACTGCTTTCAATGTGCAGAGCCAAAATATGTCCTATTACTGGGCCGAAATGGTGCCATCAATAGAGGGTTCTCGCTCCTATGAGCAACGAGGCTCTCCGGACTTGTTTCCAATAACAGCTTATTTTGAGATAGATTCAAACTCATTGAAGAATGATTCCATATCGATCAAAATTCATTTTATAAGCTTTACTGATAGTAGTTCTCTTTTTTTTATAACTACCCTAGGCTTATTTTCTAAATATCCATTGAATGATAAACGTCGGGATGTTTATTTGGTAGATAAGTATGTTATGGAATTAGATTCTATACCAATGGATTCGAATTGGATAAAAGTTCATAGGAGTGGCGGCCTAATGATCACGCAGGTAACGGCTTGTAATACCAGTAGAAATGTGGGAGTATTTCCTGTGATCGAGTGAGCTTGATAGTAAAAATTCTTCGTGCCATTTATTGGCGGTTTCATATTTTGATCGAGCCTTTTACAGCTGATTCGGAGTCGGCAAAAATTCTAGGTTCATCTTCATTATTTGCAGTAGCAACTTCATTTTGGTTTTTATCAATCTATAAGGGTATTGCAAAGCACTTTATGGATAGGCCTCTATTGGATAGGCCAAAAGTTGGCGTCGTTTTTTTACTTGCCCTGGCTATTTCCATCTATATAATCACAACAACAAAAAGTGGTAAGGAATATTTGCCTTATAGGAACACTTGGGTATACGGTCTTTTGAGTTTGATATATGTGGTTGGTTCGTGGTTGATGTTTTTTGGGTTTACTTTAAGCTAAATGTTGCCTACGAGGTTATTTCTTTAGTTGAATTCAATATGAAACGAGATCAGGCTGTGAGCTTCCTTTTAGTACTGTTTTTGCTTGGCCTGACTCCAGATGCTTTTGGGGCTTCTAAAGCGATAGAGGTAGATTCCTTACTAAAGGATTTTGTAAGCTTAGAGATATGTGAAAGCATTGGTTCTGAAACTGCCTTTATTGTTTTGCAGCATTATTCGGAGCATGAAAGTGACTTATTGATCTTTAAAATGCTTCAAAAAACTGAATTGAAGTCCTATGAGTATACGCGTATGACTCATTACTCTTTTATGGGCTGGACCGTCTTTATAGATACCAACCTTTTGTGTAAGACCTGTAGCCACTTGGATGAGGAAAGCTTGTGTTTTAATGCAAGGAATGAAGACTTCTATCCATTTGCTATCGCAAAAGATGCAGATACAATTCTATTGCTGTTTGATGAATTTCCTATCTTCAAGATTAGTGAATATGAAGTTTTTGACACTAAAAGTCCTGTGCTCCTAAATGAGCAAAAATGTGATTTAAATAAGGTAGATATTTATCTCGATTCACTCTATTTTGAAGGTTGGGATAAATTGTATTGGGAAGACTGGAGTTTATTCAAGAACTATCAATTAAAGCCATCTGAAGAGCCTTGATTGCATTGTATTTTTAGAGCGCATTTGTAAGATTAAAATAGATAACTGTGTCCCTGAATAACTTTCATACTAAGTTCTGGCTGCTCTTGGGCTTTGTCACATTCATAAGTTTCTTCGTTCGTTGTCAGAAGATTGAAATACGACCACATTCTAAGATTCAGGATGGAAGTTTTATAATCGAGCTAATTGTCGCAGATAGCTTGATTGAAACCACGCAGACTTATGCGGGACAGAATCGATATTTTTATTCGATTTCCAGATCAGAATTCGATTCAATAAAGCGAAAACTAGTGGAGCAGGAAATTCCAGAACCTCGTATGAAGGAGATTTACGGTTCAGCTTCGGATGTATTTATTTTGATTTTCATAATGGAAGGGGATAAGGTGTCTGAATACTACTTAGAAAGTCCCCAAAGCTTTGAGGACTTTTTTAGTGCCAGCGCAAAATGTATTCAAAACGAAGCCTTGAAGAAGCAGGTTTTAGCTTTAAGGGAATTTGCCGCTCATTTGCGGGAATAAATTTCAGCACATATAGATTAAACTTTTTTCGGCATCATGGTGAGCTTAAAGAAGGCTTTTCTTTTAAGTTGTATAATACTAGGATTTACAGTTCAGGCTCAGAACAAACATTCTAAGGCTCGGACCTATGCAGACTCAGTTTTGTTTCATGCCGGACTAAATTACCTTACCGATACCGCAGAGTCGAATAGCATTGAATTAGATTCTTATCAGATTAACTTAGAGGGGGATAGCCTATTGATTTCTAAAAGGAATCATACAAAAGTATATCAGATCAAGTCAAAGTAGGCTGAAGACCTTTCTGGGTTTCAGGACAGAGAATACAAAAAACCAAGCTTCATGGTTTTCAGATGAAGATGAATCGAAAGTCCTTAGAGCTATGGTATTTTGATTCAGAAAGATTAATAAAACGCTTGATTTTTTTATTGGAATAATGCTTTGGCAAGCCAAGTTTAACTTCATGGTTTAAAGATTTTATACTTAAAATTTTAGTACTATGATTTCGGTTCTTAAAAGAAAAACCGGATTCTTGCATTCAGTTGAATTGAGCTTCGGAAAAATAAAGCAGCAGTAAGGAGGCTTCATTTCCGGGCTTTGAAGTGTACATAATTTAGAAATGCTATGAAGCTTATTAATCTTTATTTAGTCTCAATCCTTTTGTTGAGTTCATTTGCCAATATCCCAAAAATCGAAGGGGATCCTGCTTTCAATGATTTACCTGAAGTTGAAGTAAAGTTCGGTAGCCATTCCCTTAATCTTCCCGAAAAGTGGAGTGTCGAGAAAGGTGAAGATCCAAGAATTGTAACCGTAAAGAAAGACTGTGGTGGTGTGGTTCCCTGTCCATATTTAGTTTATCAGAAAGAATCTTTGGAGAGTGGAAATTTCGAAAGTGATGAAGCCTACGCCACCTATTGGATTCAATCTCTTAGGGAAGTGGATATGGATGTTAGGATTAATGAAGTGGATTTTTTAGCTCCGGGAAAAATGAGGTTCGAGTATGTGGTGGTTTTACCGCCAAATGAGCAGAATATTAGTGGCTTAAGAGGAGTGGTGTTTGCGAGTTTAAATGCCTCGACGGTTGAAACATGGACCTTTACAGGCCCCAATGACTATGCCGAAAGAATCGAATATATCAGTGAAGCAAATGATATAATGTTTGGGACAAATCTTTTTTAATCGGCATTCATGCTTGGATATGAGGTGATCTTCATTATTGACCCCCTTAAGTATATCGGAAGAGTTTTGTGGCCAGGGATTTAACTTAATGAGCTCCCTATGTATCGCTTGCTGAAACTACTATTAACAACCCTTGGACTGTACGCTATTCTGGCCAAAGCCTACTTTATATTTGTTTTAGTTAATGGCCTGCAAAGCATGGGCTTCGAGCTTTTAATTTCTCTTTTGATGCTATTCTTGGTAGGCTTATTTCTAGTTCAACTTTGGCGGCCTCGATTATCGAAATTGGCTAGGCCCGGAGGTATTTTGACCTTGTTTGCAGCTTCTTACCTCTACCTGCATTTTAGCTGGCTTGCCGCTTGGGACTTGCTAAACAAAAGACCGGATGCCGAAATGGCAAATACAGCCTTTTGGCTAAATGATCTTCCCAATCTCTTAGTATTGCTTTTTGGACTTTGGTATTTAATAGGCTTGTTTCGTAGGCAGTTTTCAAGCTCGAGTATTTCTTAAACCCCTTACCGCAAATCCGTTTTACCTTCTTCCATTAGTTTATAGTGCTTAATGGCTTTTTTAAGAGCCTTTTGCAATTCGTCAACTTTGCCAGAGCCAATAAAAATCCTTTCACCCCAGCTGGTTTCTACACTCATACCATTGCGTCCCGAAAAGGTAAACTTCTTCTGAAGTAAGTAGTGGTTATAGGATTTTTGCCAACTAGCCAAGCGAGGAATGGACACTATCCGGATAAAGCTAATTTCATCCCAAGGGATGATTCGTTTGCTATGGTGAAAAGGCATCATTTTATACTCGATACCCTTTTCACTAATTGAGGTTTTTAGGCTTAAGTGCATTAAAAACCAGATGAAGGCTAAACATAGCATAAGGGCAATGGCTCCCAAGTACAGATCTTGAGCTTGTACTTTAAAAGAGGGACTATAGTAAAGGTGAAGCAGCGTAATGCTTAGCAAAAACATAAAGCTGCCTATTACCCAAATGGGCTTAAATGAAAAGAATTGCTGTTTCTCTTTAAATACTTTTTTGGCCATGACAGCTATCTGTGTTAATACTGAATTAACTCCAAGTTAACAATAAATTAACAATATACAAGGCTTTTCAATCTGAGTCTGATATTAGAGCAGGGTTTCTTTTGGTAAAAATTAGGCATTTTAATAGCCTACCAAGGTTCAGTAGGCGAGTTTCTCTGTTGCGAATAATTTGAATTCAGCTCTTTCCCTCAGCCTTCTTTCTCTACAACTTAATTGCTCTCTCTAAGTCCTTGACTGGCACCTTTTTCGCTGCTATGGGGTGAAAAAAAAAAGATCCCATGAAGCGATTTTACCCTCTTATTTTCAGTTTCCTGGCCTTAGGAGCACAGGCCCGTGAACTTCAGATTAATCCCGGAATTCGTTTGCCAAAAGATAGCCTTGAGGCCAGTCATTTGATCCAATCCTTAGCAGGCTTTTTAGAAGCTAGCCAATCGGAGAATTCGGCCAACACCTATGTTTTACCAGCGGAGAAATTCGAAACCTATTTATTGCTGGATGAGTTTAAAGGCATAGAAGCCAGTTCCTCTTTTAAGGACGAACATTTCTATCAGCCCCAGCTTTGCAATGTTGCTCCCCTGGAGGAGGGGCAGTATTGGTTGCAAATTTCCTATTTCGGCCTTAAGGGAGATGCTTCCATCCTGCGCGCCAGCTTTGATCTGATTGCCCATCCGGATAAAGATCAATTCAAATTTGCCTCGCCCCTTAAGCGCAATACCCGACATTGGAAGGAGTATAAGGTCGGCAAAAGCCACTTCTTTTATCAAGATAGTCTCAATGAAGCCCATGCCTATCAATTAAGCACTCGCTTTGATGTTAACTTGAAATCCGAGAACAAGGCGAATATTGTTTACTGCTGTGAGAATTTAATTGCCATGGAGCGATTGCTGGGCCTCACTTATAAGATCGATTACAATGGCTATAATTCCAGTGTTTGGACGGTTAATGAAGCGGGCACTAAAATTATGGCCCTAGGAAATGACAATGCCAGCTTCGAGAATTTTGATCCTCATGATTTGTGGCATGCACGCCTGAGTATGGTGATATCGCGCAGGGCGGTAGATCATTCGGTAGATGAAGGCTGTGCCTACCTTTATGGGGGTAGTTGGGGATACACATGGGATGAAATCCTAAAAGCCTTTAAAGAGCAGGTCGCTTCTGATTCAGGTATGAACTGGCATGAGCTCAAAGAAAAGCCACAGTACTTTCAAACGGGTGAACATCGCAATTCGGCCGACTATGTAGTTTGTGCCCTGCTGGTACAAGAAATTGAAGCCAAACACGGCTTTGAAGGAGTTTGGGAGTTTTTGAATATTGGACCCAGAGAAAAGGGCAATGCCAAATTTTATCAAAAGCTGGAGAGCTTATTGGGGATCTCGGTAGAAGAGTATAATGCCAAAGTTTGGGAATTGATTGAGAATAGTTGAATGGGCAAGGTTTATTGCCTACCATCAAAATAACGTCGGTTCCAGGCACCCATACCTGCATTTTGATTATGGATAAAATGCAGAGAATCTCCATCAAAGCGATACTGTAAGGTACCATACAGGCTACCGCCATCCCAATCGTAGAGTCCTTCTCCCGAGCTATGGATTTTGATATCCTTAAGGATGTAAACATCTCGAGAATCGTAGTCAATTCTAAAGTTTAAGGTGGAGTCTCCGGAGCCCAGGCTAACTTTTACAATAGCATCCGAATATTTATAACTGCTTCCGGTAATGACATCACCACCACCTACTAAACCCCCACCGATATAGGTGCCAGTGTATTTGTCTAAATAAGAACTTTCTTCCTCTTTTTTACAGGACAATAGACTTAAACTGAGGCAGAGGAGAAAGATGCGAGCTTTAATCATGGCTAAGATTTTAAAAATTTGCGTCCTCTAGTTCCCTGTACTTTGGTAAGGTAAGGATTTCAAAACATGCTCCAAAGCTTCCAGTCGGGCTTTGGTTTTTTGATCGGCCTGAATAATGATCCAGGGCGCATTCTCTGTATGCGTTTCCTTAAACATTCGCTCCTTGTATCGGGTGTATTCATCCCATAGCCCTTGAGCCGCTTCATCTACCGGAGTCATTTTCCAGCGCTTCAGTGGACTGCTTTTGATATCAGCAAAGCGACGCGCCTGTTCCTCCATAGTGATGGAGAAGTAAAACTTGATGAGATAGGTGTCTGAGCTTTGTAGCATCCTCTCAAAGTCGTTCACCTGCCCCATAAAAGTTTCATATTGTTCGGCCGTGCAGAATCCATTTACAGGCTCCACCACCGCTCGGTTGTACCAGGATCGATCGAAGAAGACCATTTCCCCGGGCTTGGGCAAATGATTTACATAGCGCTGAAAATACCACTGACCAGCTTCTTCTTCTGTAGGTTTTGGTAGGGCGATAATGCGATAATGCCGGGGATTGATATGAGCGGCAATCCGGCGAATAGCACCGCCTTTACCCGCGGCATCGCGACCTTCGAAGAGGATGACCACCTTTTTCTGTTGGTCAATTACCCATTCCTGGAGTTGGATTAATTCGGCTTGTAAGTCGCGCAAGCGTTGCTCATAATTGGCTAAACGCAAAGCCTTCAAAACATCCGTTTTCTTATCCGCAAAAAGGTACTTCAATCCCAGCGGAGAATTGAGCAATTCCAGTTCGGCATCGCTCAGGGCCATGATTTCTTTTTCTTTCGCGTTCATTAGATGTCAATTTGTTCAATATGTCGATAATAGCGTGCGACCACATTGGGATCAGGTAAAATAGTAGTCCGGTTTTTCACCCTTCGATCTTGATAGGGGAATTGGGAGAGCACATAGCGAATGCTTTCCAAACGCGCTTCCCGCTTATTATTGGTTTTTACAATGATCCAGGGACTAAAGGTAGTGTGGGTTTTGGAAAACATCTGCTCCTTATAATGGGTATAGCGGTCCCATAATTCCTGTCCCTTCATATCTACCGGCGAAAATTTCCATTGCTTCAAAGGGTTTTTCATCCGCGATTTAAAGCGTTTCTTTTGCTCCTCTTTGGAAATGGAAAACCAAAATTTGATCAGGATAACCCCATCCTCATAGAGCATATGCTCAAAGCCCGGTACCTGCACCATAAAGCGATCGTACTGCTCGGTATTGCAAAATCCCATTACCGGTTCTACCACCGCTCGGTTGTACCAGGAACGGTCAAAGAAAACAATCTCACCCGGATTGGGAAGCTCCTTAATATAGCGCCTGAAATACCATTGACCGCTCTCCACTTCGGTGGGTTTAGAGAGGGCCACTACCCGCATGGAACGCGGATTGAGATGTTCTACAAAGCGCTTAATTGAACCTCCCTTGCCGGCAGCATCCCGACCTTCGAAGAGCACCGCTACTCGCAGCTTTTTCTTGGCTACCCAGCGCTGCAAATTCACCAATTCGGTTTGCAGCAGGCGAAGCTCTTCTTCATATCGTTGATTGCGAATAATCTTACTGAGATCGGTTTCATTTTGCTCGGCAATCTGAACCAAATCCTTGCGCTGTTTTACTTTACACAGCTCTTCACGAGTATACATGTACAATAAGGCTTGGAGAAAAGTCTAAGTTACGAATTAAGCCGCCCGGAGTGGCTCTAAATAAACGGCTTTTCCCAGGTGAAGCCTTGCCTCTATTTAGCAGAGCTACTATCTTTAAAGCATGTATCGATGGACTTTTTTAGCCTTCTTGTTTTTAGGTGCTTGTAAGAGTAGCCAAGTGCAATCTGTTGCGACGAATCCGGATTTCACCCGTATTCGCTTTGAAGAAGTAGGTGGTTTTACCGGCGGCGGTGGTATGTATAGCTTGGAAGCCGATGGACGGGTCTTTAATAAGGGAGCAGAATTAAAGCAGCTTAGTGAAGCTCAGTTAAAGTCGCTTCAGGCGAAAGCCCGGGCCATCCGCAAATTAGCGCCACATCAAAGCTCTGGTCAGCATATCCAAAGAAGCATTTGGCTTGAAAGTGCCCAGGACACCTTAAGCTTTAGCTGGGGCCTAGAAGATACAGCGGCCAGTGCTCATGATCAACTCTACCGCAGTTTGTACCAACTCACTATTGAATAATCATGCGCTGGGAATACTGTTTTCCCTCCGGGCTGCGTAAGAGCACGAAATAGGTGCCTGCGGCCAGATCCGTGCTAAAGTTCCAATTTTGATCCCCGGCTTGGGTTTGAATACTGCGCTTGCTGATTACTCGACCTTGGAAATCTTGTACTTCCAAATCATAGGTTCCAGCGGAAGCTTTTTCTAAGCGAATGCTGAAATCACCACTATGAGGATTGGGGTAGAGAACAAAGCCAAAACGGGCTACCTTAGGTTCTTTTAGACCAATGCTGCTACTGCCTAAGTAAATATTATCGAGGTTGATTATATCGCCATCATTGGTAACCGAATTGGTACGCTTATCCACCAATAGATGGGTCTCAAAACAGAGCTCGAAATACTGCCCGGCAAAGTCATCCAAATTCACAATTTGACTTTGGAAACCATCTCCATCGGGATTGCTGGCAATAAAGGTTCCACTTACCGGCTGTCCGTTGGCTATAATCCGCAAGCTGCTGGTATAAGCGCTATTACTGGGCTCGGAACGCAACCGGCGGATTAGGCGACTATATGCCTGTTGCAAATCGAAGTTTAATTGGAGGGCTCCTTCCTGACGGGCATCAACACAGGTACAATAGGTGGAGCGGAAACTGGGGTTTACCTGCCAAACCATAGTGTCATTGCGGGGTACCTCAAAAGGATCCGGGTAATTCACCAAGGGACCACCCACTATTTCCAGTCCGCGATTACCAGTACTGGCCACGGTATTACGTCGGCTGCTGCTATTATTACCATGGCGAATAAGTAGAGAATCTGCATAAGCGAAGTCCTCAAAGCCAATTTTTCCGCCGAGCAATTCATAGGGTTTTAAAACCCGATAGTTCACAATGCGGTTATTGTTCAAAGTAGGATCGCCGCTGTAGACCAGATTTAAAGTAAGGGTATAGGCTCCACGGGCATCCATATTCAAATAGGTAGGGAAGTCGAGAATTAGGGTGTCGCCATAATGCACGGTTCTGCTTAAGCTGGCGCCGATATTTTGGCTGGCTGTGCCGGATAAGCTATAATCCAAAGAAATGCTGGTACCTGCAGACAGGCTATCGCAACCCAGGAATACCGCTGAAACGCTAATGTTGGTGCTGTCATTTAATTCACAGCCCGAAATAGGATTGAGCACTTCCAGCAATTTCCATTCGGCATTTTGATAGCTCTCCTGACGAACCCTTTGCTCGTAGGTATTATTGTAGGTAAGGCTGTCGCTGGATGTGGATATCGAAGCGAAGAAATCGTAATTACCCGTCTGACTTAAATCGGCAGTTTGACTGTGTACGAAATAGGCTACGGAATCCGGTAAAAGGGTATTGCTAATAACCGTACTCACGGTTTGCAGCAGTCCACCATTGATGCTGTAGCTGAGGTTAATTGCCGTTCCGGCTGCAATGCTTTGTGCGCAGCTATTATTGCGAATCACAAAAATTACATCTTCCGCTGCACCTAAACTGCAATCGCGTTCGGGAAGAACCAGGGCATCAAGACTAAGATCATAATCGCCGGTGGGCTCTCCTACTCCCACCGCATACCAGGCATTGGTGGTTTGAATGTATTCATTGGAGCAAGCGCCATAGAGGTCAATAGCCGATTGCATTGCACCCATACGGGCATCAAAATGATCCGAAAAACGGGTAAGGTAATTATCAAGATTATGGTAGGCGATATCTGCCGCCGCTTGATAGCCAAGGCCTTCAATATTGTAGCGGTCATTGTTGTCGTTTACACCGGAATCACCATCACTTAGCAGGTAGTACCAAAAGTTCTGAACCCCGGAATTGCTATGAACATAGCCATTATCGAAAAAGAGACCCTGGCCCCAATTATTGCCCTTGTAAGTATTGGGATGACTGAATTGAGTGGGGTTGCGCAAGTTTCGCAGGCCATTGCCAGTATTTAGAAAGTCTTCACCCATTTTCCAATCTCCACCAGCCGAATCGTAGGCAAACTCAATCGCTACTCCGAAAATATCACTAAAGGATTCATTGAGCGCTCCCGCTTCACCCTGGTAAATTAAACTGGCCGTGTATTCGGTAATACCATGGGTGATTTCATGGGCTACCACATCCAGGGAAATTAGTGGGGTGGAAGCCACACCATTGCCATCACCATAGGTCATTTCCTGACCATTCCAAAAAGCATTTACATAATTGGAGTCGTAGTGCACAAAGGAGTTGAGCGGCGAATTTTGATCATCATAGCTAAAGCGATTGTAATGCTGTTTAAAGTAGCTGTACACGCGCTCTGCACCCCAATGCGCATCAGTGGCCGCTTCATCAAAATTGGCATTGAAATTATTCCAGTAATTGTCATCGTCGTAAAAGTCGATGGCCGTCCCCTTATTGGTTCGCTTTTGCATATTAAAGGTATAGATACCTCCGCCGGTAAGGCTATCGTGCAAAACATAGAGCGCCGAATCACTATCGTAGCTGGTGTAAATACTGCGCGTACCTGAGTATTTAGTGCGTGCGGTGCCGGTATCCTGACTGTGGATACGACTGAGGCTATGACTCAAGCTGCCGTTTTGAGCATTGATATAAACCCAGTTGCGATCATAAGGCTTATAGCTGTATACATCAAATTTCCAGCTGAGCTGATATTGCTGGGCATCCTTGCTGAAATTCTTATCGAGAATAACCAGGTTTCCTTGTGGACTGGCTTCTCCATTGGCCTCCCAGGCAAAGATTTGAGCAGGGAAATAATTGAGGGCGTATTGTAAGGCCTGGCTTTCGCTGATGCTTGCTTCTGGATTTAAATTTAAATCAGATACAATTTCGCCATTGGCCAGATATACTGCATTATTACGTAGGTGAATAATCAATTCAGCGGCCTCTACAGGAATTCCTTGATGCATTTGCTGATAATGACGATGCTCAGAACCATCCTTGCCATAGCTCACCCTTTGCAGCTCCAGGCGATCTTTCTCGCCTAATCCTAATTGTTGACGGTACTGCTCAATAAAGGACTCGGCACTTAAGCTTTGATCGCCGGTATATCGATACCAACCGGCTGTTTCCAATTCTTGAAGTCCAGTGCTGCTTACCTGCTGGGCATAGAGGCCAAAGCTCATTCCAAAAAGGAGGCCGGCCATTCTCAATCGTACATTCATAGCGCTGAAATTTAGGGTCGTGGAAGTTACACGCAATTCTTGAAATAGCATTTCAGCCCCCTAAATGTTCACTAAGGTCGATCGAGAGCCCTTATAAAGTTGCGATAAGTTTGGGCTTCCACACTCCAATCCGGTGGGGCAATATCTCCCCAGGCCTTAGGCACATCATGCATATTGAAGTAGTTAATCCCCGCAATTTCTTTGGCTGCTTTTATAGTTTCAGCTGCCTTTAAAAGCCACTGCTCCTGAAAATCTTCGGGGCCTTTTACTCCAAATTCGGTGATGAAAATGGGCTCGGGGGCTTGCCGTATTCGCCAGGACTTGCGACGGTAAATTTGGGCGAATTGCTCCTGCTGGGTGGGGTCGGTGATATTTTTATCTGGCAGGCCATAAATGGCGATGCTGATATAGTCCACCTGATCACTGCCTGGGTACCATTCCAAAGAACCGCGATCACCAGCCGGTCCCCAAACTTTTAGGATATTGGGAATTGCCTTTTCGGCTCTCAGCATCAAATAGCGATAGGCATCGATGTATAATTTGGGATCTTTACTTTGCCAGGGATAGCGCTCAATGGGGATTTCCATTTCCTGTGAAAAGCGGAGGTAAATCTGCCGAGGGAAATGTTGCAGGCTATCCAAAAGCTCTTCTAATTCAGGCTCGTATTCACCCGCCAAGAGCTTTTCCAAACATTGATCATCGCGCTCAAAATTGCGATCTTCTATGGTTTCCAGGGTGAGAATCAGCTCGCGTCCATTCTGCTTCACTTTTTCCAATTCCTCAAAGAAGCCCTCCTTTTTATAAGTCGCTAAATTGATGAAGAGATGCTCGGCATTAATTCCGGCCAGGCCATCTAATTTTCGATCTGGATCATATACTCCTAAATGGAAGAGGCTGTCCTTAGCGACCTTGGTTTCTGGATGCTCAAAATATTGGCTATTGTAGAGCTGGGGATTCTCTTTCTGAAAGGTGATTTGTGATTGCCAGAGTTCCGGGCTTAGATCATCATACTGTCCGGCTAAAACCAGGCATTCATGATTAAAGAAACGCAGGCGATGTAAGCGGCGGTACACTTCATCTTCTAATCCCATTTTGGGATAAACCTCTAAAGGGATTTCCGAATGAGCGATAAGGGTAATGCTCAGAGCATCCACATATTCGGATCCGGGATAATACTCCTCCAAACCGGGATAACCTGCCGGCGACCAAAGCATTTTTACCTGCGGTGCTTTGGATTTTATTAAAGCCTGCACATGGCGATAGGCATCGATATAAACGGAAGGATATTCTTGCCAGGGATAAAAGCGACCAGGCACTTCCATTTGGGGATTGAAATTAAGGTAGACCTCCTGCTTGAGGCTGGCTAACATCTCTGCTAATTGGATAATCTTTTGATCGTAAACTCCCTCCGAAACAGCGCCAAGAGGGGCACTGCGGTATACCGGCCAGTATTTGCTTCCCCAACATTCCAAGTCAATAATTAAAGAGGTTTGGGCTGAAAGGTCTTCAATAAGGGCAGTAGGAATTTGCCAATCTTCACTTTGGTTGAGCTGTACATAGCGATGCGCAAAAGCGGGCTTTAATTCATATAGACTGTAATCCGCAATCTGGGTTTTAAGCAACACGGCTTGATCGCGCTCGCCCCATTTGTGACTGATGTAAAAGTCCTTGGCGTAGGAAGGGTACTTTACCCGGGCCCAAAGGAAAAGGGCCGAAAAAATGACCAGGCCCAAAGCCATGGCCAGAAGAATAAAACGCCGCCACAGTTTTCGCCCCGCTTTGCTCATAGATTAAAGATTTGTCCCTTCCAGGCTAAGTGATAGCCCCTGGCCTCCACTTCCTTAAAAGCATCCGATTGAGGGTTCCAAAGGGGATTGCTATGATTGAGATGGATGAAGTGAATCTTGGCTCTTTCCTCCGCATCTAAGCGATCGAAAAGGGCCATACTTTCTATTACAAAAGGATGGGGAATTTCACTCATATCGCGGCCTGGCAATTCTTCGGCATTGTAAAAGGTTGCGTCCAAAAGAGCATAGTCAACCGTTTGCACCAATTCCACAATATCTTCATCCCAGAGCTGCCATTTATCGATATCTGGAATGAAAAGGGCCGTCTTGGATTTTCCTTTAATGATATAGGCCAGCGTTTCTGAGAATTCATCCCGATGGGGTACTTTAAAAACATAAATACCCGGACTATCTACCTGGGCAATAAGATCTGCCGCTCTTAAACTTGCTTTTTGGGGATGGAGCTTCAAATTTTGCAATTCGAATAATTGCGACCAGGGCCCATTTTGACTTAGAAATTCGGCCATTTGCTCTCCGCAATACAAGGGCAATTGATGCGTATTGCAGGCTTCACGACCGAAATACATCAAACCCGTATAATGACCAATATGGGCATGACTAACATAAACAGCCTTGGGTAATCGGGCATAGCCCTGGGGGATTAATTGAAATTGCTCACTGATATCCGGACTGGCTTCAATTAAGGTCCATTGCGCCGAATCCGGCTCCAGCCAAGCTAAGGAAACCACATTGCCTTTAGTGGCTCCGGGCTGGCAGCATTCTTTTTCGCAGCCTAATTGAGGCTTCCCGGCATCTTGAGCACGACCCAATACCATGAGCTTTTGGGCTGAAAGCTGTAGGCTGAATAAGATGCCAATCCAAATTTTGAAATTAGGCCTCATAGCTTTCCGTATTTAATACTTGCTCCAATTGCAAAAGACTTTCATAGGCCTGCCCCTGATCAAACACATCGATATAGTATTTGGGTCGAATCCAGAGCTGCAAATGGGAATCAATATTTTTCAGGCTGAGCACTTCGCCAAAGCTGCGCCAATTGGCCTTACGGCGGATGCGAATTTCTTGATGATCCGAACTCAAGTCCACTTTAAATTCTCGCGGGGGAAATTTTTCCAAGAGGGCGGGATAAAGGCGCTCCAATTCTAATCCGGGAATCAAATAGCTTCGGCGGAAATACTTAAACACATCGCCGGGTTTTAGGCCTCGTCGGCTTAATTGATAGGTCGCTCCTAAGGCTGAAATCAGGCTAACCGCAGCAATTTTCCAGGTGGGAACCACATCACCCATCAAGGGGCCAGTGACTAATTCGCCCACCACATTTAGGGCGAAGAAAAAGAGCAGTAATACGAGGATAGATCTTAAGGGGTACAAAGCGGCCTTTTGGCTAAGTTAATTATTTAGGGCTTGGAATAGGGCCAGCTTTCCGGAATGATAAAATAGCGTTCTACCTCTTTAAGGGAGCTGTTTGAATCGCTCATTTTGGCGATGAGCTGCGGCCGATAGATTCGCTGGAATTCAGCTTCTAATTCTTCTACCAGGTATGTAAGGGAGAAGCAATCGGAAGGGTCTTCTGTAAAATAGGGACCGATCCAATCCGGTTTTTTAAGGATGCAAAATTTAGTTTCACTTTCAGAATGTAGCTCTTTTAGTTGATGGATGTTGAGGAAGTAATAGGAGGGCGCATCGGCTCGAGCCTGATTGGGTAAAACCTTTTCTTTAGCCCAGGGATAGTAGAGTTCGCCTTTTAAGAAGAGCTCCGATTTTAAGTCACCATAGTCCGCTCGGATTTGCGAATGATGTGAAAGGGGCAATTGTAATTTGCGAAGCTTCTCCATCTTCCGACCTAGGAAATCACGACGGCTGGGACCCAGGAAATTATGGTGATTTCCATCTTCACCTACTTGCAGATAGTATTTCAGGGCTACCTCCCAATGTCGTTTTTGATCCTTTTGTTTATCATAGAGGATGAGGTCTAATTCACCGCGAGTGATTTTTTCTTCGATAATCTGCACATTGGCAGCTAGTACCTCATAATGAGGGTCGAGCTCCAGAACGTATAATAGCAATTGCTCAAAATAACGCCCCATGACTTGGGGAACCTGAGCTTTAAAATGCGCATCGACTTTTGCGTTTTCTTGATCCTCATTAATTAAGAGCTCGGCAATTAATGCGCGATGTTGATCATCGTGAAAATAGTGAGCGGAATCAGGTAAATCCAAAAATGATGGGGTGCTAAGTGCCCACCAAATACGGCGGAGATGTACATTTTGCAATGCTACGGGAGCCATAGCTCTAAGGTAGGGGCAGAAGATGAGTCGGCAATGGCCGGAGCTTAAAACTTAGTGCTCCTTTCTTCCCAAAGGCAAAAAGGGACTTTCCCATCCATAGGCAACCGCCAAACTGCGAATGAGTACCACTACGCAAATGGAGATCAAGGCATTGAAGGCGGTGTTTACTTCCAACAAGCTACCCAGCCAATAGAGTAAACCGCCGGCCAGGGATGCCAGGGCATAGATTTCTTTTCGGAAAATCAGTGGAACCTGGTTGGTAAGCACATCGCGGATTACACCTCCAAATACGGCAGATACTATGCCCAGTATTAAGGCGATGGGAATACTAAGTTCCGCAATCATTGCTTTTTGAAATCCCAGAATAGTGAAGAGCCCTAAACCAATGGAGTCGAAAATAAATAGGCTGCGGCGGATATGACTTAAGCGGGGATAGAACAGATAGCAAAGGATCATCGCCAAAGCCACAATACCCAAATATTCCAGGTTCAACATCCAACTTACGGGTGTGGCCCCCATCAAAACATCGCGGGTGGTGCCGCCTCCCAGGGCCGTTACAAAGCCAATAATAAAGGCACCTACCAAATCGAATTTACGCTCTACGGCCGCTACCACGCCCGAAATGGCAAATACCAAGGTGCCTAATAAGTCGAGGATATAAATGAGGTCTTGCAGGGGCATGCCGCGAAGGTAGGGTAAATGAAAAATGCTTCGCTATTCCATGGCTTAATCCTGATCCCAGTAAAGGATTAGATTGCCCTTCTTTTGGCCGGAGCAGGCATAATGGTAGGCATCTTCCGCCTTTTGGGGCTGTATCTTTAGTGGGTCTACCAAGCCCTTGTATTTGCCGGCTGCCAATAGCTTGTGCATCTCCTTAAGGCTGCCGGGAATATCCTTGGGAATAGGGAAGTACACCTTCGACTTTTGCATAAAGGGCCGCAATAAGGCCAGCCACACATTGGAGGCATAAGGTCCCAGTTCGGAGGAAACATAAGCGCCACCATGGTTGAGTAGATGCTTGCATTGGAAATAGCTGCTCTTGCCCACCGCATCCAATACATGGGCGTATTTTTTAGAGCTCTTGCGAAAGTCTTCCGTCTCGTAATCCCAATAGCTTTCCACGCCTTTTTCTTGCCAATAATCGCGATGACTGGCAGGCCCCACCGCGTCGATACGGATTCCACGGGCACGAAGAATTTGAATAGCGGCGGATCCTATTGCTCCGGTAGCTCCAATCACCAGAACCTTGGAGCCCTTCACCAAATTTAAGGGTCGTGAAAAAGTAAGGGCATAATGGGCTCCTTCGGCGCAGTAAATGGCATCGACATAGGTCTTTTGACCCGGAATATGACTGATGGCAGCGCTTTCTTTGATCTTTACAAATTGCGCTTGACTGCCCAAACCTTCATCGTTGAAGCCAAAGACATGATCGCCTGCTTTAAAGCCTTTTACTTCAGGTCCCACCTCTACTACCTCGCCCGCAAAATCGCTGCCCAATATGGGATTGCGAGGTTTGGGCCATCCTACAAAGAATCGGAAAATATAGGGCTTGCCTCCTAAGATGCCACAATCGGTACGGCTAATCGTGTTGCAATGCACTTTAACCAATACTTCATTTTGAGCAGCTTTGGGTTGAGGTACATCCTGGAGCAAGATGCGCTCCGGTCCTCCGTAATTCCTGCGGACTAAGGCTTTCACGAGGGGAATTTAAAAACAAATTTGCTTGATTAGTCCACTACTTTTATAAATGACTGGGCCGAATTTCCTTTTTCATCCATGATTAAAAGGCGGTGGGTACCCAGCTCCAGGGCTACCTCCATGCGGTGATTGATCCGGCTGGAGCCGATGTACTCGTCATCCACATACCAGAAGATTTCTACCTCACCTTGTCGATGTCCCGCTTCGAGAATTACTTTTCCCAGACTACCTTCAAAATCACGGGATCGACGCACGACCTCAAATTTTTCCGGGTAAATAAATTCCAAGACTTCATCAACTGGCGCTAGGCATTCGGGATCCCAATCCGGAGGGGCCTTGTAATTTAATTCCGAGCGTTGGGCATACCAGGTCATGGCCGGACTTAAAATCATCCAGCTGGAATCTTTGGGTTCTTCCAAACTGCATTCGCGATGTATCCTCAGACCTTCTGCATTTAAGAAGATTGGCTCACAGTAGGGGCAGTTTTTAAGGCTCGCTTTGGAGCCATAAATAGTATCCCGATAACGACAGTGCTCTTGCGCCAGATAACCACTTTCACGGCAAATTACCTTGGCATGCTGCCAGTCGTAAGGTGGTTCGAAGAAAGGGGAAGCTGGTAAATAATCCATAATGCTAAAGAGCAGTGGGGCTGAGGTTTCTACTCCAATTACCCCGGGTCGACCTTCATAATTAGCATTGCCGGTCCAGCAAACTACTAGCCAACGACCATCGGTACCCACCGCCCAGGCATCTCTGAAGCCATAGGAAGTTCCGGTTTTCCAGGCTATTCTCCGGCTGGAGCCCCATTGTTGCCAATTGCTTGGTCGGTTGAGGCCCTCCATAATTTGTAAGCTGCTGTATATCGCCGCCGGATCTGAATTTGGGATAGGACCCCAGTCTTGGGCTTTCCCCAGTATATCATAAATACTGTCTTCTTCTTTGCCTTGCATGGCCCAAATCCAGCGGCGATACATATGGGCAATTTGCATAGCGGGTACTTCGGCCCCTCCTAAGATTAGGGACAAACCATAGTAGCCCGCATCGCGATCTAAATTATGTAAGCCATAGGCGCGCAAGCGGTGCAAGAATACGGGTACGCCCATATCTCTTAAAACTCGGGCTGCGGGCACGTTTAAAGATTGTTGCAAGGCTTTGTAAACCGGGGTGGCGCCTCGGTATTTAAGATCAAAGTTCTTAGGAGTAAAATCACCAAAGCGGGTAGGGATATCAGGTACCAGGGCCTGAGAAGATAATTGCCCCAAGGCCATGGCATCGGCATAAAGCATGGGTTTTAAAATACTGCCCGTACTGCGCGGTTTATTGAGCATATTAATCTCTTTGCCATCGGCCAGCTCATTCGTGGTATTGCCAACATAAGCCTTGATACTCCCGTCTTCGAGATCCATAACCAGGGCTGCTGAATTATGCACGGAATTCCCCCGCCATTGCAAAACATGAAGGTTTACCAAATCTTGAATATGCTTTTGCCAGCTGGCATTTAAGCTACTGCGCAATCGGCTTTCTGGCATCATCTTCATTTGATACTGACTAAGATGATGGGCTATATCAGGCAAGGCTTGCGGCTCCAATGGTAATTCCTCCAATAAGGAAAGGCGATAGGTGAGAGAGTCAATCACTTCCTCCTTTAGCAGTTTTTGCAGCAGGCGATTGCGTTTTTGCTCAAAAGTCTGACGATTACGTCCCGGGTGAATAATGCCCGGTGCATTGGGCAGTACCGCTAAGGCTGCGCATTCTGACCAGGATAAACGATGCGGAGCCAGGGCAAAATAACGCCAGGCAGCTGCTTCCAGTCCAACTACATTTCCGCCAAAGGGAGCTTGACTGGCATAGAGCTCCAAAATTTCTTCCTTGGAATAGCGCAGTTCCAATCGCAGGGCTCGCAAGATCTCAGTAAACTTTTCCCAATAGGTACGCGGTGGATTGCCACGAGCCAGGCGTATGCATTGCATGCTAATGGTGGAACCCCCCGAAACAACTTCACCCGCCTTCCAGTTTTGGTACAGGGCCCTAACAATGGCAATGGGGTTAAAGCCGGGATGCGAATAGAAGTGTTCATCCTCATAATATACAATCGCCTCTCGGAAGCGCATCGGCACCGAATCTGCCGGTGGGAAACGCCATTGTTCATCTTTTGCAATGCGCGCCCCTAATAATTGCCCGTTCTCAGCCTCGGTAACCGTGCTGTATGGCGGGTCAAAAAGGGGGTCGGGCAGGCAATTCCACCACCAAATTAAAAAGATCAAGCCCGCAATCAGGGCAATACGGCGCAGTATTAGTCGACGAGGACTTCTACCCATTGGCCTACATTATTGGCGTTAACGCTTCCTTCATACATTGCTTCTACCCAGGTGGGAGGTAAATACCATTTTCCGGGATAGGTAGCGGTAAGCACTATTTGGATGGTCATGCTTGGCTTGTGATAGCCATTGTAATAGGTCAGCACACGATCATCGCGAATATCCTGATAGTCGAAATAGCTTTGCGTGTCTTCGCCACCAGCCAATACTCGATTATTAGTGATCTCCCAGCCACTGGGGAAGAGCTGACTCACCGCCAGGTTCTCATAATCTTTGGATAAGCTTAATCGTTGGAGGGTCACCTTAGCGATAATCGGGGTGCCAATTTTCAAGGCGGAAGGATCTAGTTTATTTCCACTTTGATCGAGGTATTGCACCGTCATATTGATGCGACTGCTATTGGCAGTTTCGCTTCCGTATACCGGTAGACCTTCGCGCATCACCGTTAGGTAGAGTGCTTGACCATTTAAGCTTTTGACGCTGATATCTTGAGCCTTCTCAAATGTTGCAGCTTCATATTGGAATACGCTGAGGTCGCTGCTAATAAGGCGGGTCTTGCCATTCACCACCAATTCGAAATCCATTTTTTCGGTTCCACCGCCAAATACCTGACTCATAGCCTGAAGGGTATAGGCAATGGTTTGAGTGCTATGCCAACCATCACTCATTTTATCCGCAATTTCTTTGGCTAAACGCAAGGCTTCCTCCTTATCGCCCATAGCGTAGAAAGTTTCCATTTGCATGGCCAATCGACGGGTAGCACTGCCATAGCAGTAATAGTAATAACGATCTTCAGCTTCGGTATAGTCATGGGCTTGTAAGAGTGCACGAGCCGCCTCTTTTTCGCCTACCAGGGCATAGGCCGCAGCCAAACGGAAGGCGGCAGAGCGAGTAAGGTCATTGCGGTTTTTCAAGCGCGTCATGGCCCCTAATTCGGGTCTTCCGGCTAAAGCTAAAACATAGAGGCGATAAGCCTGGTTGAAATCATTATTGTAAGAATAGTGATTGTTGTTATTCCACTCTCGGGCGGCTTTACGAGCAAAGCGTAAATAGGAATCCTTCATCCCTACCGGGAGCTTATAGCCAGCCTTTTCGGCGGAAAGCATAAAGTGCCCCACATAGGTAGATGCCCAGGCATTGGCAAAGTTTTGTCCCGGCCAATAGCGGAAGCCACCTTCACCCAATTGCAGGGTTCTCAACTTGGATAAGCCTGCTTGAATATTGCTTTGGATTTCTGCTTTTTGATTGGCATCCAGTTTAATCCATTTATCCAGATTAAGCTGTGCAAAGCATTTAGAGGTAGTTTGCTCCAAACAGCCATGTGGGTATCCAATGAGGTATTCCAAACGTTCGCTTAGGTTCATCTTCGGTAAGCTGCTTACTTCCACTGTAAGTTTATTGCTCCCCGCAATTCCAAAGGGCTCCGCTTTATAGCTTACCGGATTGCTGTCTTCCAAAATCGCATCGTGGAATTGTTTTTGGCGACGTAAGGGGCTGCGCACCGCAATTTCCGTTTCTTCAAAACTCTTCTCTGCACCCGATTTAGCGGTGATCTTTAAACTTCCCTTTCCTAAGGCCCGTTTTACCTTAGCCTTGAAATAGACAGTTTGTTGTCCGGTTTTCGAGAAACTCACTTTTTTACTGCGGTCAATCAGTTCAATTTTGCCGGTAGAACTCAGTTCCAGACTCACATCCTTTATGCCCTCTTCCATGGCAAATACCGTTACCGGAACTAATAATTCCTCTTCAGGACCCAATACCCGAGGCACCGTCATTTGAACCATTAAAGGTTGTTTAACCCGAATATTGGTATCGGCAGCACCATAAGCTTCCTTATCGTTGGCTGCTACCACCATTACCCGCACATTACCAATGTAATTGGGCATTTGCAATTTATGATTGGCCTTTTCGCCCGCCTTTAGTTTGAAAGGTCCTAAGTGACGCACTACCGGTACAAAGCGATCCGCGTCTTCCTCATTGCTTTCGAGCAGGGCTCCATCACCACCGATGGCCAGCATTTTGGCGATCTCTCCACTAAAGCCGCCTATCACTTCATCGTATAGGTCCCAGGTGCGTAAACCCAAGGCGATTTTTGAATAGAAATAAGGCCAGGGATCGGGACTTTGGAAATTGTTAAGACCTAATAAACCTTCATCAACCACTGCCAGGGTGTATTCCATGGCTACCCCATTTTTCTCACTCACCTTAATGTTGTACTCCGAATTGGGTCGGATTTTCTCGGGTACTTCAAGTTGTGGATGTAAGTGCGTTGCAGGATCTTCCACCATAATGGGGATAATGCCATATAGCCTAAGTGGTAAATCATTGCCTTTACTACTATGGGGCTGCAAAATCATAGCATGGGCATAGCAGTTGGGCGCCATTTCTGGGGTGATCTTAAGCTCATGCACTGTAGAGCCTGCATTGGTTGCCAATACCTTTTGGGTGATTTGGCCCGTCGCATTTTCATAGCTGAGGATTAAGCGACCACCGGCGGCACTGGGTACGCTGATTTTAGCGGTTTCCCCCACCTGATAGTTGTCCTTATCGGTTTGAACATTTAATACGCTTACTGATTCGCCACCGGCTCTGCCACTGCGATCGCGACCCCAACCCCAATCTACATAGGCCAGGCTGGAGCTACGGTGACCGCTTTCAAGGTCTTCTACTACAATGTAGAGTCGGCCCCAATGATCATCCGGGATATTTAAAGTGTAACGACCACGTCCGTTTACCAGCTCTACTTCCTCACTGGCAATACGGTTGTTGGAGCTGTTATTTAGATAGGTGGCATTGCCTCTTTGGGCCGACCACCACCAAGACCAACTCACCTTGTAAACACTCACCTTAAGCTTGCCATTTACAGCTTCACCTTTTTGATTAACTCGGATCAAACCAATCGGATGGTCTTTTTCGGTTTCGAGGTAGCCATATTTATTGGTTTCGGGCATTTGGATCCCTACGAAATTTTTAAAGGGTGCTAATTCGAGGCTGGTGCTATTAATGCTAAAACGACCTCCCGGTTCAAATACCTTGGTGCCCATATTGAGGCGCAACATCCCCGGGCTGTTTTTTAGGTAACCCAGATCGGCACTGATATCGGCCATTCCCGTGGCATCTAATTTATCCTTGAAGATTTCGTTGCCCGACATGGAAGGAACAGAGCGTGACTCATCGTAGAAATCAAAAAGTGGGTGCTTATCGGCGAAAGCCCTCGGATTACCCGAAATACTGGCCCGTACTTCGGCTTGCAAATCGGAGGCCGAGGCACCGGTGAGCCATTCGGCTTCCAGTTTAATTTTGGTTTCACCTCTTTCGCTGCCATCGATAATATCTTCTGGGGCGCTCAGGGTGATATCGAGACGGTTAGGTTGGATGGTTTCTACGGGTAAAGATTTGTAGAAGCTCTTACCACCTACTTTGATTTGGGCGCTGTAATTACCGGTAATGGCCTCCTTGCTGGTAGTAATTGGGAAGCTAAATATTTGAGCCGTTTTTCGAGATTGAACTGTGCGGTAAACCTCTTGACCACGAGGGTCTTTTAAGGTGAGTACGATGGGGTGACTGGCCGGTAAAGGGCTTTTGGTGTCGTTTAAAATGAAGTCGAGGAAGAGGGTGTCTCCGGGGCGCCAGATTCCACGCTCGGTATAGATCATCCCTTCAATGCCAGTACTCACATCACGACCCCCAACCGCAAAGCTGGAAACGGAAAGGCTGCTGCTGTTCTCCAGACTGAGATAGGCACGCTCGGAGCCACTTTCAGCGACCACTAAAAATGGTCGGGTGTCTAAATCCATGCGCAGGTAGCCATCTCCATCGGTAACCCCTTCTTTAATCAGCTGACCCTGGTAATTGTAGTATTTGATTTTAACCCCGTTTAGGGAGCTGGTGCTGGAAATGCGTTGGGCATAAGCATACCATTCCTTATCGGTTCCTTTTACCACCAGGCCAATATCTGAGGCCAGGACATTGCGCTCAATTTTCCGAGAGCGGTTGTAATAGGAATTATGACAAGGATTGTCTCGCTCGCTATAATCGTAATCATCATAATACCAGTAGTCATAGTAGTAGTTTTCGTCAAATCTTTCTTCGGGTTCATCCCAGTTTTCGGGTTCCAGACTTTGTAATTCGCTATTGTCGTCGCCTTCACAAGGATAAAGGGAATAAGCTCGGAGGTAATCGATTTCAATGCGATAGATAGCACCGGGTTGTCTTTCGATGATGCGGTCCAGATCAATGGCAAAATTGTTCCATTCTTGCAGGTTTAAGCCTTCGCCATCCAGTTCAATGCGTTCGCGATGAATAGGGCGAGCCACCCGGCGTAATTCGCGCTTGCCACTCAGTTTGTTGATTTGTAGAAACTGATGCACCTTATTGGCATAGATCTGATACACCTTTAGGTCTACCGCCCGCAGGCTTACTGCCTGAAAAGGAATATTTACAGAACCCTTGGTAGGGATGATGGTACCGCTGTTTACAAAGCGAATTTCGGGTTTGCGTGCCTGGAAGCTTACCTGTGTAATGTATTCCTTAGGGAATTTGTAACCGAGGATGTTTTTTAAGCCCGGGTAAATTTTCAGTGGTACCGTACCGGTTTTGCGACTTTTAGGATAGAGATGCACCACCGAGCCTTCAATTTCCAGTGAGGCCACATCTTCGCCATCTACCTGGAACATACCATTGGTACTTTGCTTTTCGCTGAGAGGGTCGGAAAAAGAGATGCTAATTTTCTGTACCGGTAATTGCTGAACATAAACGCCAATCACCTCAAAGTCGGAGAGGCTGGGTACTTTAAGGCTGCCAATTTCTTTGCCTTTGTGAAGGATTGGAATGTCGGAAGCCTTTTCTTTTCGTTCGATCGAATCAATACTAAAGAGCCAACGGTGCTCGTCGCTGCCGGGGTTCCAGTGAATAGCGCTGCTTTCTATACCTTCAAATTTCAGGGCTTCACTCAGCTCTTCGGCATGACTTAAATCGGCAGTATTGACCTCTCCCTTTAAAACATTTAAAGCAGGGTTTTTTGCTTCATAGGGTTCAATATGAAATTGCAGTAAGGCATAGCTCTGTTCAATGGCTTGAAAAGCAAATTCGAAGGTTTTTAATTTGGACTCTACTGTGGCCAGGGCGCCTAATTTGAATTCAGCGCTGTAATGCTGACCTGGCTTTAGGCTTTCTTCCGGCTTAAAGCGAATTTCGCTGCTACTTTCCCAAACTGCCTGGCCTTTAATATCCGGACTGAAATCGAATATTTTGGCATCAATCGGGGTTCCGGGTTCTACCCCCGGATTTAGGTCTTGGGCTAAATGAATCTCAATCTCCGAATAAGCGGAAATAAGCCCCGAGGTATGAGCCAGGATATAATCGGCAAAAGCCGGGTCATTTTCAGGGATTTCAGGTTGGTTATTACAGCTCAGAATGAAGAGACTGAGCAAGAGTAGGGAAAGGCGGCGAAAAGTCATGAATTGCAGAACTAGAATTGAAAAGCTTGAACCCCTACAAGTTAAGTTAAGCTCTAAAGTGCCGCAAGTATCTTAGTTTATTTTCCCGTGATTTTTTTGAGAGCCTCTATTTTCTGTACTTCCCAAGGCGCTAATTCTGTTTTAAAGGTCTCCAAACTCTCTAAGAAAAGGGCATAATGTTGCTGCATTTCTTTGAGCCTTGCGGCGGATGGATTAAGTTCCAATTCCCGGAGGACGCTGTCCCATCGAAAGACTTTTCTAAACAGTTCCAAATTGCGGTTTTTGGCTTCGCCATTCTTGGAAAGCCGATAGCTGAAACCACGCACATAGAGCTGTTCTTTGAAGTCCTTATAATTGGCTTGGTTCACGGTAAATGAGATGTGAAGTGGTCGCTCACCGGAATATTGATCCAGAAAATAGGTACTTACATTTTGCCAGTTTTTAGCGAATTCCCCGATTTCGATCTTCTCAAATTTGAATGGCTCTAAACCCAATTTGGCGAAAGTGGGTTCCTGGAACTCCGCATAAAGAAGGAAGTCGATATTAATAACCTGCACATCGGTGCGGATAGCCAAAGCATCTTGCAGCATCCAAAGTGGGTAGCTGTCATTATCCCCCTGAGTTAATAAAATTCCATTGGGTTCCACGGATTGTAAGAGATTATAGGCGAAATCGAGCCAGGCTGCCGAATAATCTCCACTGCGATACCAACGCATATTGGCTTCCTTTCGCAAAGCTTCATTATGGGTGCTGATGCTATAGGTTACCAAAGGTGCCAGTAAACCCGGGAAATCGGGGTTCATCTCATAGGCTTTGAGCAGGTGATCACCCGCTTGAGGATCCACTCCACCGGTAGAGCCTTTTACATAATGGTAAATAAAGGTGCCCGGAATGGCTTCTTCCATCAAGGCTACAATATCGCTGCCTACTCTTAAATGCGGACCATGATTTACAAAGTTGGGGTTCCAACCAGCGCTGCCTTCGGCATTGCGACAAGCGCGGTAGTAATTCCACCAGGCCATTTCATCTTTGGGGCTCTTTTCAATTTCTTGCCACCAGAGAGCGGCTTGCTTTACATAGTAGTCGTGACTGCGACTTTCCTTTGCAAAGGATATTTGCGCTTCCGCTTCGGAGAGGCTTTGGGCCGATAAGAAAAAGGGACTGAGGAGGAAATAGAATAGTACCTGTCGCATAGAATAAATTTCCTCAAAGATGGAAAACCAATCAAGGACAGGTACTTAGTAAAATCTTAAAATTGAAAATTAGTGGGGATCGGATACCAATTCGTAGTGCTCCATAGCTACATTGGGGAGATCCATCAAGGCGAAAGCCTCCTTGCAAAGTTCTGATTGCATAGCTTGTTCCGAAGCTTCTTGGGCATCATCTAGGCTGTCCCACCAAACCAGGTCGAGGTATACCGGATGTTCCATTTCGGTGTAAGTGCGATTGCGGTAGCCTTTTTGCGCCTTCAGAAAATCATTTAATTGAGCTAAGGCTTTTTGAGCTTGGTCGGCATTTACATCATCGCGAAAGCGACAGCTTACCAATTCTAAACAAAGTTTTTTTGTTGACATATGATCTGTGTTTTTAGGTCAACAAAATTCGAGGGGGATTATGACAACAGTATGTCAGTAGCTATAAATGGGATTCCTGCTTTTTTTGAAAATAGCGTTGCAGAGCGAAGGGTCTTAAGGCAAAGTGTTCCTCTTTTTCTCGTACTTCTTGAATTCGATCAACCCGGAATTCGCGTTCTTCTTTGCGCAGGCGGCAATGGGCTACCATTACCCAGCTTTCGACAGTAAAGTACAGGCCCAGAGGTTCTACATCGCGCTCGCTCCATTTACCTGCGGAGTCGAGATACTTTAAATGCAGTACTTGATATTCTACAATGGCCTTTTGAATCTTGAGTAATTGGGCTTCCTTCTTATTTCGGGAGGGTAAGGAGGTGCCCATTTTTAAGTCCAATTGGCCCAGTCTTTCTTTTTGATCGGAAGGCAGCAGATTACTCACTTTATCACTCAGGCTGCTAAAGGCTTCTTTTACGCTTTGGTCGCCGTGTCTTTGCAAAAGCGTATTGGCAATTAAAATAGCAAAGGCCTCCATCTCACTCACTTGTAAGGGGGGTAGATGATAACCATCGGCCAGGAAGTAGCCTTCACCAGCCTCGGCCCCAATGGGGATGCCCGCCTCTTCCAGCACGCGTAGGTCGCGGTAAATGGTACGTACACTTACATCAAAGCGCTCGGCCATTTGAGCGGCGGTAAGCACTTTCCGACTTTGCAGCATAGAGAGCAAGGCAATAAGGCGAGGCAAACGTTCCATTATCCGAGTATGCGTGCTTTGGTAGCTTCCAGGTCGGCCTGAAGGTGACTGATAAACTGATAGCGATATTTAGCGGAAACACTACTGATGAGGTTGGCCTTGCGCACCAAGCGCTCATACCAAAGCAAAGTTTTTTGATTTAAGGCCGGATGATCGGAGGTTAAGGTGTGGAAAGTAAGGTGGCCGATAAAGCTGAGGCGGTGCTCACCTACCATCGCTAAGGCGCCATTACCGGTTAACTCAATATCACTTTCGTAAAGCTTGTAGTTGTCCTTTTCCTTTTCCGTGGGCACGCGATCAATCACCTTGGTGCCTTTTTCGGCCATGGTATTGAGTCGGTCCAACATAATTTGTAAATCAGCAAAGAGGGCTTCATTTACTTCAGGCGAGCGGATGTGTCCGGCATTATTGTAATACTCAATTTGGCGTAGGGTGCTGTTTAAGGTATTGGTGGTCCACAGCTCAATGGAAGGGATTTTACAATAGGTATCGTAAATCAGCTTTCCTTTTTCAATGAAGTAATCCGGAATAAGCTCCGGTTCGAAGATTTTGGTTTGCAGCTCTTCCACCTCTAAGATGGAATGCATCCAATAGAACATTTTAAAGGCCGCAATCTGTGGAGACCCCAAATTGAAAAAGATGGGAATGTCTAAACAGGAATAGTAGAGCCTGGCATCTGGAGCCGCCGCTAAGCGATTCAGATTATTGAGGAGTAGGTCCAGGTATTCAGCAAAGCTGCTGAAGCTGGGCTGTAAATCTTGAAAGCTGAAATGGGCATTCTGCTGGGTGGGGTCGGTAAGCCCATCGAGACTCAGGTTATACTGACGGGCTAATATTAGGGCTTCTTCTAAACTAAAGGTGGTTTTACCATTGATACGACGATAAGCAGAGTCCATACTGATGTCCAGGGCTTCGGCAAGCACCGGAGCTAAGGATTGACCGGGAGGAATAAGCTCCTGCAGGCGGTCAACGAAGAGCATCTGTAAGGTTTGAGATTTTGTCATAGTCCTAAAATACGCATATATCGCAATATTGCCTATAACTATTTGCACATTTTGCAAGTAAGGTGTGGCCCATTCCGATATGCCGCAAGATGTTAACGAAAATTTTTGGTTTCTCAGGCCAGGCTTGCGAAAAGTGCCGGATTACTTAGTTAAAGCAGCGTTTCACCGTTTTATCTAAAAGTTATGCACGCATAGCTTTGATGTCATAATCAATAAAACAATTCGATTATGAAAAAGATGGTTTTAGGTCTGATCACGTTTATCGGACTTTTTGGCGCAAGCCTCCAAGCACAACCCAACACGGAAAATTACCGAAGTGTAGCTATAATTAGTGTAGATGCCAGTGGCATTGCCCTCGACAATATTGCCATGGCAAACTTGATTCGCTTTGAGCTTGAAAAAGCCCAAAAATTTGAAGTACTGGATAAGTACGATGTAGAAGCCAAAATGAAGGAAAATAAAATAAACCCCAATGAGGCTTTTGGTAAATCGGCCCTGATTGATATTGGAAAACAGATTGGGGCCGATTTTATGTTGAGCGGTTCCGTTCAACGGTATGGCTCCAAGATCATTTTCATTTTAAGGATGATCGATGTGCAGAAAGAGCGGATCTCCCGCTCGGATGTCAATGAATACGTTTACGATGAAGATTACCTCCAAATGATGGCCAAGGTTTCTATAGCCAGTCTCCTGGACCTGCCTGGAGACCCAGAATTAAAGGCCAAACTAACTAATGTGGAGAAGCCGGTTATTACCGATGGGCAAACCCTCAGACTTAATGGCCCTCGATTCGGAATGCAGGTGATTGGAGGTAAGGTGGGTCAACGTTTAATGGCTCCTGAATCAGAAGGTGGTTACGCTTCGGTAAACTACTCTACCGTATTCGCATACCAGCACGAAGTGCAATATGTAAGCTCCGGGCACTTCCAGGCCTTGTTGGAAATCATTGGATCTATTAATGCCATTGAAACCAAGTATGCCAGCCCCAGCTTAACCCTCTTAAATGGCTTCCGTTACCGTGGATTCGAAATAGGTTTTGGTCCGGTGTTCCGCTTTAGTCGTACCGCTTATGGCTATTACGACTACGAAGGCAAATGGAATATTGGAGAAGTGCCCGTTGGTACTGATTTCGAAAGGGAACTTAATATCGACCGTCGCGGCGATCTGGATTTAACTACCGGATTAATTGTAGCCGTGGGTAAAACCTTTCGCTCCGGTCATATCAACTTCCCCGTTAATATCTACTATTCGCAGGTGCCCACCTTCGATTCCCATGTTGTGGGAATCATGTTGGGATTCAATATCGCCCGCTCAAACAAATAAACCCTGATTAATCTATTCTTTAGATTGGTTGTTCAATAAAGCGGTGTTCTTCGGTCGAAGAGCGCCGCTTTTATTTTTAAGCCTTGCTCAGTTTTAAAGCATATACCATGGGCATTTTCCCTTCCAATCCTTTGATCTGAAACTTCCCTTTTTCGACTTCCACCAAATTGGCAAAGCAGGCATAGGGTGAATAATCGAATTCCTGAAAGACCTCCAGTTTCAATCCGGCCTTAATTAAGGCAGTCATCACCTCGGCCAGATTATGGTTCCAACTTATCGTTTTGTACTCGATATTGGCTTCCTTATCGGCATAGGTGCCGCTTACAGTTTCCTCAATGCGTTCCCGATTGAAATAGGGATATTCAATTTTTTGAAACTGACTGTCGAACATCCATACTACCGGATGGAATTCAGCAAAAATGAATTCGCCTCCGGGTTTAAGATAGCGGGCCACGATCCGGGCCCAGCGATCAACATCCGGCAGCCAGCCGATAGTTCCATAAGAGGTGAATACCCGATCGAATTGTTCGTCTAAATGCTCCTCCAGGCTGTATAGGTCACAGGCAATAAATCGACTGTTTAAACCCAGTTTTTCATTTAAATTTTGGGCTGCTGCAATGGCGGCATCCGAGAGATCTACGCCCGTAGTTTTAGCGCCCATACGAGCCAAACTAAGGGTATCCTGTCCAAAATGGCATTGCAAGTGAAGTAAACTTTTGGCATTAATATCACCTAAAAGGCCTAACTCGATTTCATTTAAGGAAGTAGCACCGGCCATGAAGTCTTTAAGATTGTAGAATTCAGACTCTAGATGGCTTTCCAGTTTTCGATTCCAGGCTTGGCGGTTAATGTCAATGTAATCGTCTGACAAGGTCTTAGGCTTTTTTTACAAATTCGGATTTCAGGGCCATAGCTCCGAAACCGGTGATTTTGCAATCGATATTATGATCGCCTTCTACCAAACGAATATTTTTCACTTTGGTACCAGCTTTAATTGGTTTTGGGGATCCCTTAACCGGTAGGTTTTTTATCACCACTACATCATCGCCATCTTGCAATTGCTGGCCATTGGAGTCAATTACGGTTAATTCATTCTCACGGGCTAAGGCTTCGGGGTCCCATTCATGTCCACATTCAGGACAGGCAAAAAGGACATCTCCAGTGGAATAGCCATAGGGAGAATTACATTCGGGACAAGTTTGGGAGTCGGACATAGCTTGAAATTTGGCGGCAAGTTAGAAATTCCCCAAAGTTCAGGGCATAAAAAAACCCTCTCCGATTTTATTCAGAGAGGGTCTTAATTAAGTTTATGCTTGGATTATTTCAATACTACTTTTTGAGTAGCAGTAAATCCTTCATCATTGCTCACATTTACAATGTAAACGCCGGCATTTAATTGAGCGGCATTCCACTCAACTTTACCTTCTACATTGCTCATGTGCTCAACGAGACTTCCGGTTAAGTTGTACACTTTAACTTCGAAGTTACCTTCTGGCAATTCGATGGTGGTGCTTCCGGAGAATGGGTTAGGATATACTTTAAGGCTAGCAACTTTGTTCTCGCGGATGCTTACAGTAGCGCAGTCTTCCCAAGGAGCACTGTTTACGATAGCATTGCTGTTTGTACGAACTAAGAAACGGTTATAGTCACCAGTTCCACTAGGCTCTAAACAAGTGGTGTCGCTTGCACTGGCAAAGCTTTCTTCTTGTTGATTACCGCTACCATCTTCAATCATGTATTTGAAGGCGATACGACCGGGGCATAATTGAGTAACAGTAGTTTCGAATACACCAGGCTGAGTAGTAGAAGCGGTAAGCTCGATAGCACCACTTTGCCACTGAGGATTGGTGAAGTTACCAATCAAGTATACTTTAACAAAGCTGGAAGGACCATTGGTCATGTCTACCTGGAAAGTTACATCGGCGGGAGGAGGAAGTGGAGAACAAGCTCCGCTGGCCTGACCGAAACAACGAGGGGCAATGGTGGTGTCGCTATTGAAGTTGATAACATTATTGTTACCGGGCTCCCAGCTGGCGTTACCACCGCTAATGATACGGGCCTTATATTGGAACTCAGGTGCTACAGCACGAACAGTGATTTCGTAAACCAAATCATTGTCTGGATCTTCCATGTAATCACCACCGCTCCAGCCATTGAATGGGCCCGCGATATCTACAGAGTCGGTAGCAGGATCGAAATCACAAAGGGCACCGCTCATATCCACTTGAAGGGTTAAATCGAAAGTATCAGGAATAAAGCAAGGACCACATTGGGCATAGCAAAGAGGACCGAAAACGGTGTCGTTTGCGATAACCAATTGACGGTTGTTATTCACTGCACAAGCAGAAGGAACTCCTTCATCAGTTCCCCAAGCCGCACCATTTAAGAACTTGAAGTTCATGGTATCGGTAGTAGGGATGTAAGAGATATAACGATACATAGAATCGTTAAGGATATCATATAGAACCGTAACACCAGGGCTCCAGCCTTGGAAATCTCCGGCTACACTTACGGTATCAGAAATACTGGCCTCCAAGCTCATGTCTAAAACCATAGATACGGCGGACATACCTGAAGGAGCAGCTCCTCCAAACATCACAGCCGCTAAGGTGTCATCTTCTGCTACTTGTACCCAACGGTTACTGTTACCGCCATCAAATCCTAAACCGGCACTTACTTGAGCGGCTGCAGGAACACCCTCGTCATCACCCCAGGCATTTCCGTTAATGAATTTGTATTGGTATAATCCGTCAGGAATGTTAACAGTTACTGCGTAAATGTTGGTAGCACCAACCTGCGAAAGTGCAGTGGCGGCAGGATCCCAGTTACCGGCAGCACCGGCAGCCATTTGAAAATCACCGGCAATATGAACACCATTGGCGCTCACAGTTTGCCCAGACATGTCTACTTGAAAAGTAACACTTCGCTGGGCCCAGGCTGCACCTGCCATCATCATGGCCAACGCTAGCGTGTAAATTTTCTTCATAACAATTAATTTAAAGTTCCGATTTAGTAAGTGTAAGAATTACATTTATTAGACAAATAAACGAAAAAATATCTTGTTTGCGCTAATATTGTGGGCAAGTTAAAATCACTTTTCTGCATGAAAACTGCTCAAAATCATAGTTTTTGGATTTTCTTATTGTCACTTTTGTCTTTAAGCCTCTTCGGGCAAAGCCACTTTTACCCTCCCCATTGGTTCCATGGCTTGCAGGAAAGTCAACTTGAAATCATGGTGTATAACCCCAAGGGTTTTGGCAATTCGCCTAAGGTTGAGTTGCCATCAGGCCTGCAAGCGAGTTGGCATCAATTAGAGGGAGCAGCTGGTAGTGCCCATTATCTCTTCATCGATTTGGACCTGGCTACTTTTCAAGGCAATGCTTTTGATATCCGTATCAATGGCAAGAAATACCAATATCAAATAAAGCAAGCCTCCACTTATCAGCCCCAGCCCTTAAATCCTGCGGATGCTATTTATCTAATTACCGCCGATCGTTTCGCTAATGGTGATCCGGATAATGACCATCCCAAGAACATGAATGAAAAGAAATACGGTCGGGAGCATGAATTTGGTCGCCATGGAGGTGATTTACAAGGGATAATCGATCAACTGGATTATATTCAGGATTTAGGCTACACGGCTACCTGGACCTCTCCGGTTATGACTAATGATGAGTTCAAGGAAAGTTATCACGGTTATGCCATCACCAACCATTATGAGGTGGATCCTCGTTTAGGGGATGCCGAGACCTTTCGTCGTTATGTAGATGAATCCCATAAGCGGGGAATGAAGGTGATTTTAGATGTGGTGTACAATCACAGTGGTTCGCAACATTTCTTAAATCAAGATCCCCCGGATTCGGCTTTCTTCCATTACGATATGCGTAAGACGCGCAGTAATTTCCGGGCCGTTAACCGGATGGATCCCCATGTATCTAAAGCCGACCTCAAGAAATTTGGTGAAGGCTGGTTTGATGATCATATGCCGGATATTAATCAGCAACAATCTGAGTTTGCCAACTACCTTATTCAAAATTCACTTTGGTGGGTACTGGAATATGGTTTGGATGCTTTCCGAATTGATACCTATGCTTATCCCGATCAGGATTTTATGGAGGAGCTCGCTAGAAGAATCAAGTTAGAGCGTTCCAGCTTTTTCATCTTCGGCGAAATTTGGGTGCATTTCCCAGAGGTGCAGTCCTACTTCGCTGGTGGCAATCCCTTTAATAAATACAATTCGCAATTAGATGCAGTAACCGATTTTCAGTTTCGCTATGCCTTAAAGGAAAGTATTGATAATCATCAAAGCTGGACCGGAGGTATCGCCAAGCTGTACTATCGTTTGGCCGCCGATCATATGTATAAGAATCCTTCGAACTTGATCACCTTTATGGATAATCATGATGAGCCGCGCATTTTTGGAGAGCTACATGAAGATACTGCCAAGATGAAAGTAGCCCTGGGGATTTTATACACCATGCGCGGAATTCCGTGTACCTATTACGGCACCGAAATCTTGATGAAGGAAACTAAAAATCACGGAGTAATTCGCGAAGATTTTCCAGGTGGTTTTACCGGTGATGCCATCAATAAGTTCGAAGCTCAGAACCTGCAAGGCAGAGAAGCCGACTTCAATCAGTATCTGCGTCAATTGCTAAAATGGCGGGCGCAGAGCTCAGCGATTACCCAAGGTTCCTTCCTGCATTTTGTGCCGGAGAACGACGTTTATGTTTACTTCCGAATGGTAGAAGATGAAACTGTAATGGTAGTGGTAAATAGTAATTCGAAGGAAAGCAGATCGGTAGACCTCAATCGATTCCGTGAAGTTTGGCCAGTTGTAGGTGAAGCCAAGGATGTAATGAGCGGCGAAATAGCCCCGATTGATAGCTTGGAAATGCCGGCAATGTCAATCCGGATTTTCAGCCGTAAGCCTTAAAAAATCGCAAAAGCACAGAGAAGTGAATTCCTTCGCTTCTCTGTACCAATGCGACAACTCCTGTTTAGTTGGTACTTTTCTTCAGGGCATCTTCTTCCCTGAGTTTAATGATTTCCGCTTCCCCGAATAAGGGCTCCTTAATACGTAGGGTAAGCAAGGCGGCAATTACAAAGAGCACTCCGCCAAAGGCCAAATAATAAATCGCGTAATTGTTAAAGAAGGCATGTACGATTGGCCCACCAACCAAGGCATTTACAATTTGGGGAATTACAATAAAGAAGTTGAAGATCCCCATGTACACTCCCATTTTAGCCGGAGGTAGGCTATCGATGAGTAGGGCATAAGGCATGGTTAAAATACTGGCCCAAGCAAAACCGATTCCGATCATGGGGATCAGCAAATAAGTGGGGTCATGAATAAAGAGCATGGAAATCAATCCCAAACCACCTGCCAATAAGGAAATGATATGTACAAATTTACGGCTGGTACGGGCGGCGATGAAGGTGATTAAAAAGGCAAAGAGGGTTGCGATGGCATTGTAAGTTCCAAAAAGAACCCCGGTCCAGTCACCACCTAATTCATGTTGCACCTTAACTCGCTTATAAACAAGACTGGTTTTTAAATCTTGATTAAAGCTGAATGCGCTTTCATCCAATAAATAGCCCAGGATTTCAGAATCTCGCAAAAGCTCTGCTGGAGTTTTGGTTTCAATTTCACTAGCGAAATTTCCCGGTTTACTGTTTAAGGCCTCCAGAGTACTTTCCTCAAGTTCTTGATCCGAAACAAAAAAGCTATTGGCAAAAAGTCCAGCTTGGCTCGAGTTAACAAAGTAAAGACCCTCATTAACTTCAATGTTTTTAAAGCTTTCAATCAATTTAGCCTGATCCTCGGCCTCTTTCTCATCGGCAGGAATAGGCAGGGATTCCAGTTTGGTCAAGGCTAATTGATAGGCCTCTTCATCTACTTCTACATCATAGGCGTTTTGAGAGATGGCGACGGTAGTAAATACCCACATGGTGAAGAGTGCAAACCAAGAGAAGAATTGCACCAATCCCAGTCTTCGCATACGCTTGGGCATTTTCCAGGCATCTTTGAAAATATCACTCATCGGTGATTTCTCAAGGCCTTCGCTGTCTTCAATTCCTTGAAAGCGTGCAAAATCCTCGGGAGGATATTCCTTGGTAGTGATGATGGTGTAAAGAATGGTGCCCATCAGGATTATTGCACCTATATAGAAAGACCAGACCACATTCATGGCAACATCACCTCCCTCGGGAGTATTCGAGATCCCAAACCAATTGCTGAGGATATAAGGTAAGAAGGAACCTAAAATGGCACCCAATCCAATCAAAATCGTTTGCACGCTAAAACCCAGTGTCCCCTGACTTTTGGGGAGCATATCTCCCACCAGGGCCCTAAAGGGTTCCATAGAAATATTAAAGGAGACATCCATTAAAGCTAAAAAGCCAATGCCAATCCAGAGGATGGCCGAAATGCCCATGAAATCAACCGCCGACATGCCTTCGCCAGCAATGATATTCGAATTCGGTAAAAAGATTAATCCTAGTGAAGCAAGTAGAGCCCCGATGAGGAAATAAGGTTTACGTCGGCCTAATTTACCCCAGGTATTATCGCCCATATGCCCAATAATAGGCTGAACGATTAATCCCGTTAGAGGGGCTACAATCCAAAACCAACTTAAATGGTGAACATCTGCACCATAATTGGCCAGAATCCGGCTGGCATTACCATTTTGTAAACCAAATCCCATCTGGATTCCCATAAACCCCATGCTGAGGTTTATAATGGATCCCAGTCCTAATTTGGGCTTTTCAGCTCCTCCTACGCTGGAAGTATTTTGACTTGCTACACTCATGAGATTGGAGCTTAATTATTTACAAGAATCAGGAAGTCATGGCCTTTCAGACTATGTGCCTTTGAAGCATCCATGCTTTCGCCATTCATGTAGTTTTTCAAATTGCCAGCATCAGAAGCTAACTTGATATCCGCAGCTTCGTCGCCAAAGTTCATGTAGAAAATAACTTGCTTTTCACCCTTGCTACGGCCATAGGCATATACATTGGGATTATCCGTTTCAATAATCTCTAGCTCACCTTGCTCCGCGCCATTGATTAAGGCAGGATGACTGGCTTTTAAGGCCAAAACTTTTTGGTAGAAGGGATACTGACTTTCATCGCTCCAATTAATAGTGTCTTTTTCAAAGAAGGCCAAGCGCTTGTTTAAGCCTGCTTCTTGTCCGCTGTAAACCAAGGGCATGGAACGTTTCATGCCGGCGCAAAGCACAAAGTAATTGTGCACATTAGCACCCATGCGCTCGTAGGCAGTACCATTCCAGCTGTTCTCATCGTGGTTAGTCACGAAATTCATGCGGAGGTCTTCAGGGGCATAAAGGCTGTCTTCTTTGCTCAGGTAATTGTTGAAATGGCTGAAGTCCATCTCACCTTTGGCAATCTCGTTCATGATGTGATGCATCTCCCAACCATAGGTCATGTCGAAAGCGCTGTGGAACTCAGGTCCTTCGGCTTCAGCCAACATAAATACCGGCTTGAGTGAATCCAAAGCCTGACGAGTCTCATTCCAAAATTCCATGGGCACCATCATCACTACATCGCAACGGAAGCCATCTACATCGGCTTCTTTTACCCAAAATTGCATGGATTCCTTCATGGCGGCCCAAAGGCCTTTCTCATCATAGTTTAAATCGGCCACATCACTCCAATCGGCAACAGGGGGAATAATGGCTCCAGTAGAGTCGTGAGTGTACCATTCGGGATGCGATTTGGTCCAGGGATGATCGAAAGCGGTATGATTCGCTACCCAATCCAGAATAACCTTCATATCACGGGCATGCGCTTCATTTACCAAAGCTTTGAAGTCCTCCAGGGTACCAAAATTGGGATTCACCGCAGTATAATCGGAGATCGAATAATAGCTTCCTAAACCACCCTTGCGGTTTTCCTTACCGATGGGTTGCACGGGCATAATCCAAAGCACTTTAATCCCCAGTTCTTTTAAACGATCGAGGTGCTCACTAAAGGCATTAATGGTGCCCTCAGGAGTATACTGGCGGATGTTTACCTCATAAATACTGGCATGCTCAGCCCAGGCAGGAGTAGTTTTGCCTTCGCTTTTAGTGGTAATGGTGTTAGCAGTAGTGCTCTCCTCGCTGGGGGCCGGAGTATTTTGACAGGATGCCAAAAAGCTGGCGGCCAATAAAAGGCTGGTAATCTTCTTCATAGTAGGTTTAATAGTTGGCTAAAATTTGATAGGATAATCCTTTGATTGGAGCTAGGCCGGCTCGTTCTAAATTGTCTTCTACCAGTCCGTTTCGAACCGTGTTTAAGCTGCGTTTCACTTCCATTTCAAATGGGAGTTTCAGCTCTTGTTGAGCTTCAGAGAGGTTAAAAACGAAGGCTATGCTTTGCTCAAAATAATCGCGACGGATAATCAATAATGGGCCTTCTACATGGCAGGTAGTTTGACCGTAAAGCAAGGCCATTTCTTCGCTGCGTAGTTTGTTGAGCTCCGCCACCTGGGCAAAAAGCAGACTTTCATTTTTATTCCAATCCTCAAAAACCATCATGCGACGGTTATCAGGATCATTGGCGCCGGGCAGCCCAATTTCATCCCCATAATAAATACAAGGAATCCCGGGTACGCTGTAATTAAAGGCATGGAGCATGGCCAACCTTTTATAGGCTTTGGGGCCGGCTTCGGGAATTTCGCGATCCCATCCTGCGAGCTTGGCATCTTCATCAAAACGTACATCGCCATTGGCATAGGAGATAAAGCGCGCCCGATCTTGATTACCGGAAATATTGCCCATTAAATGATGGTAACCATAAGTGCTTAAACCCGCTTCGAGTACCGATTTTAAGTTGGCCAAATTTTCACTGAGGGCAAAAGTATTTACGGCCGCATCGTAGAGGTTAAAATCGAATTGAGCATCCAACATCCCGGTAGAGATATAGCTGTTTATTAGCCCCGGACTGCCGTAGGTTTCGCCAATTTGATACACTGGCTCTGAGCGCAATTTGCGAATACGATAGGTGAGGGTGCGCCAATACAGTTCATCAATGTGCTTGGTGGCATCGTGGCGGAAGCCGTCTAATTCATAATTTTTTAACCAAAAAAGGGCCGAGTCTACCATGGGGTCTACTACCTCATAGCGGCGTAAATCTAAGGTGGGTAGGTGATCATCAAACCAGGTGGTTAACCTTTGCTCATCCCATTTTTCGGTATTCTTGGTGCCATCCGGCAGATAAAGTGGGGTGGCCCAATCTTTATGTTGCTGGTAAATGGGGTGATTGATATGCACATGATTGGCTACGTAATCCAGGATCACATTGAAATTATGGGAATGCGCATCCGAAATGAGAGAATTGAATTCTTGAGCATCGCCAAAACGATAATCAATGCGAATATTGCTGATCGGCCAATAGCCGTGATAACCAGAAAACTTGCTCTTTACCTTACCCTTATTCCAATAACCCCAGGCATCAGTTGGGTTTTGCATGATGGGAGAAATCCAAATACTATTTACCCCTAAGCGATCGAAATACTTAGCGTCAATCTGCTGTTGGATGCCCATTAGATCACCGCCATAATAATTGGCTTGGGGCTGAATGCTGGTGTCTTGTACCGGCTCATCGTTGGTTGTGTCGCCATTGGCAAAACGGTCTACCATAATAAAGTACATGCTGGCGCTATGCCAATCGTGGCGATCCAGTTGGGAGGCATAACGTACCACCTTGCCATATTCCAAGGGAATCAATTGATCTTTACCGCGGTTTTCACCCAAGAAATGATAGATGCGGATATACGAACGCTTTTGTCTTTTCGCGTCTTCGGGCACACGAATAATACAGGTGGGAGGTAAATTCTTCTTGCAAATCACTTCCAGGCGACGGTTGTTCCAAAGGGCTACTAAATGACCGGCAGGATTTTGATGCTGCACTTCCAAAACATCACCGTTTTCCTTGATTTGAAATTCGGCCGGCTCAATGGAGTCTCCTTCTACGATTAAGATATTATTGAAGCTCCCCATGCCATTGCTTACGGTCTGTTCCACCAAGGGGTCAAGAACTTCGGTACCATCTACATAAAGTTTGTACTCATAGCGACCGGGTTCCAATTGCAAGCTTTTGGAATAAACCCCACGATGGTAATCCATCGGCTCCAAAGCCCGGTTCCAATTATTAAAGGTGCCTATGAGGTACACTTCCTTGTCTTTACCAATATCATCGCGATCGTAGGTAAAACTGATTTCCTTAGCGGCGGATTTAATTAAAACCAAATGCTCAGTTCCCTTGCGGTGACTGATCTCAACAGTGCTGATTTTTTGATGCGGATTACCCACCAGGAGCAATTGATCAGCATCGGTACTGATATTCGCTAAACCTTCGGGTAAAACAATTTTTTCGGCTTTCAGATCCGCCAGATAATCTCGAAGGATAATTCGAGTCGTATCAGGTTGTAGATAGATGGGGGTATAGAGCCCGCCTAATGCCACCTGGGCCTGACTGGACAAGCCAATCAGCAGGGCAAAAACTAGGATAAACGTTCTTCTCATAGTAGGTCCTTGAGAACAAATATAAACAACTGTGTAAAATGTACACTTATAAAATAAGACTCTAGAAAGGTAAGGGGATTAATTCCAATGCGGGCAAAGCAAAAGCCTTCTTTTTCAGCCTATAATCCCGGCTTATAAATTTTGCGCGATGCGGAAGCCTAAATCGTCAATCTTAAAACTATGAGGATGGCTGCGCCTGCGATTGCTGGCTAATATGCCGCGCTCCGGGTCACACCAACCACCACCTCTAATAATGCGGTAGCTGCCATACACTTCTTCATCGTATAAGTCGTTGCACCATTCCCACACATTACCCAGCATATCATAGAGGCCCCAGGCATTAGGTTTTTTTAGGCCTAGCGGCTGACTTTGGCCTTGGGAATTTTCTTTATACCAGGCGATATCATCGATGGGGCCATAGCGTAATTCCGGGCTTCCGGCCTGGCAGGCATATTGCCATTCGGCTTCCGAGGCTAAACGGTATCCATTGGCTTTCGCCTGATAGGTCACTATTTTGTTTTCGTCGATGTGATAGCAGGGGGAGAGTTCCATTTGCATGGATAGGGCATTGCAGAATAGGATGGCCTCCCACCAGCTTACATTTTCTACCGGCCTTTGGGGATCGACAAATTGTGCTGGGTTTACCCCCATAATAGTCTGATAAAGCCCTTGACTAACAGCGGTTTTAGCTAAGCGAAATGCTTTGATATCCACCTCCCAGTTTTTCTGGATACGATCATCACGCAGGGCGATGGTACCGGCGGGGATGGGCAGCATTAAAGCATCGAGTTGGGCTTGGAGTGCAGATTTATTCATTGGGAAACCAAAGAAAACAAAAACAGCCCTGATATCTCAGGGCTGCTTCCAAGCTTTTTTCAGCGCTATTTTAAAGGCTGATGGTTTCGCCATGCACGACTACTTCTACCGAATCACCACTGAGTTTTTCGATAGCGTGATCTTTGGTGCTGAGGCGTATTTTCAATACTGAATTGCGGAAGTTGATTTTAAAAGCCAATGACTTCCAATGCTCGGGTAGGCGGGGGTTAAAATGCAATTGACCATTGCGAACCCGCATGCCACCAAAACCTTCTACAACGCTCATCCAGGTACCCGCCATCGAAGTGATGTGCAAACCTTCATGAACTTCGCGGTTGTAATCATCAAGATCCAGGCGTGAGGTACGTAAGTACATTTCGTAAGCCTTGTCCATTTTACCTAAATAGGCTGCTTGTACCACATGGACGCAGGGTGAAAGCGAACTTTCGTGAACGGTACGAGGCTCATAGAAATCGAAATTGCGCTCCAATTCTTCTTTGCTGAAATGATCTTCAAAGAAGTAGAATCCTTGCAGTACATCCGCTTGCTTAATAAAGCAAGAACGAAGAATTCGATCCCAGCTCCAGTGTTGGTTTATCGGACGTTCGCTTAGCTCCAAATCATCGGCCATGCGTTGTTCTTTGTCCAGATAGCCTTCCTGTTGCAATACAATGCCCAGTTCCTCACTCGTGGGGAAGTAAACATTGCTGCTAATCTCTTGCCATTGCTTCAATTCGCCTTCGGCATTAAAACCGGTTTTGGCCGCAATTCTTTGCAAGGCAGCGGGGTCCATTTCGGCTACTCGGGCATAAACTTCGGCAGCATATTCAATACACCATTTCGCCAGGTAATTGGTGTACCAGTTGTTGTTTACGTTGTTCTCGTATTCATTGGGGCCGGTTACTCCCAGCATTACGTATTGCTTCTTGCTTTCGCTCCAATTAAAGCGCTGGGCCCAGAAACGGGCAATGGCCATTAGCACTTCCAGGCCGTATTCTGCCAGGTAGGCCTCATCGCCGAAATAGCGCACATAATTGTAAATCCCAAAGGCAATGGCACCATTACGATGAATTTCTTCGAAGGTGATTTCCCATTCATTATGGCATTCTTCCCCATTCATGGTTACCATAGGGTAAAGGGCGGCACCATTGGTAAAGCCGAGCTTGGCAGCGTTTTCAATGGCTTTCTCCAAATGATTGTAGCGGTATACCAAAAGATTGCGCGCTACCTCTTTTCCGGCAGAAGCCATATAGAAGGGCAGGCAATAGGCTTCGGTATCCCAATAGGTAGAACCTCCGTATTTTTCGCCGGTAAAGCCTTTAGGTCCGATGTTTAAACGGGCATCTTCGCCGGTATAAGTTTGCGTAAGGTGGAAGATATTGAAGCGAATACCCTGTTGGGCTTCGGCATCGCCTTCAATGCTAATATCGCTTTGCTCCCAGCGCTGTTGCCAATCGGCTTTTTGCTCTGCTTGTAAGGTTTTAAAACCATCGCGACGGGCTTGAGAGGCTAATTCATCTGCCTTAGCTACCAAAGAATCTTTAGGGTAGTGGAAGGAAGAACAGATGGCGGCGTATTTGTACAAGCTGTATTTTTCGCCGGCTTTCGCCTGAAGGGTAAAAGCGTTTTCTGCGTATTTGTCGCGGGTGCTTTCTTCGGGATATAATGGTAAAGGCTCGCTTTCATCATGATAGAGCTCATAACGCATGGCGGCAGCTACCTGAAAATCGAGTTTGCGAGTGCGGGCTTTAATCACCGCTTTTTGAGTGGCCACATTTTCTTCGAGGCCTTCCCAGAATTTCTCGTCGTAATTCGAATCGTGGTTCTCTACATCAAAATCGAGGTAGGGGATAATTTCCACGGGTACATCGCCACCTTCAATTTTAAACTGGTAGCTAATCGCTCCAATTTCCTTGCGCTTCATGCTGATAAAGCGACAAACCTCGGCTTCGAATGTTAGGCCTTCGCGGATTTCCACTTTAAAACGACGCAGGAGATGTCCCTCCTTCATATTGAGCTCGCGGTAAAAATCCAGCACCTTTAATTGGGCTAAGTCGAGCTCTAGGCCATCCACGCGAAAGCGAATGCCAATCCAATTTACGGAGTTCAAGACCTTGGCAAAGTATTCCGGATAACCGTTTTTCCACCAGCCCACTCGCGTTTTATCGGGATAATAAACCCCGCCTAAGTAGCTACCCTGCAGACTTTGTCCGCTATAGCTCTCTTCGAAATTAGCTCTTTGGCCCATAAAGCCGTTGCCAATACTAAACAGCGACTCGGAACCTTGGTGTAAGCTTGGATTCCATCGATCCTCGATGATCTTCCATTCGTCGGTTACCAGGTACTTATTATGCATGTGTATTTTAGAAATTCAGTTGGTTAATCACTTCCACCGGGCTGATTTGATCCAGGCCGGAAACCACAATTTCGGCATCTTGTAGGATTGATTTGCTGCCAATGCCTACAGTGCGAAATCCACCACGACGAGCAGCTTCAATCCCGGCAAGAGAATCTTCGAAAACCACTAAGGATTTGGGCTCCATTTGCAAGGCCTCGGCTCCTTTGAGGAATACCTCCGGATCGGGTTTGGATTGGCTTACTACCGTACCGTCAATAATGGTTTGGAAGAGGGGGGTAATTTCGAGAAGATCGAGAATAAGACGGGCATTTTTACTGGCCGAACCCAATCCAATCGCTAAATCCAATTGGGCTGATTCACGCAAAAACTCCTTGGCTCCGGGCAGGGCTTCTTCCTGTCCCATTTCGCGTACAAATTCGAGATACCAATCGTTCTTTTGCGCCATGCGCTTTTCGAACTCAGACTCACTCAATTTGATTTGACCCCAGTCCAATATTTTTTGGAGGGACTCACGACGACTCACGCCTTTGAGTTGTTCGTTCTCTTCTTCGGAGAAATCGATACCTAAATCCTGGGCCAGTCGGTGCCAGGCCTTAAAGTGAAATTTTGCTGTATCAACAATTACTCCGTCGAGATCGAAGATAAAGCCCTTAATGGTTGCCATGGTCAATCTTATGTAAGTTCATTTTATAGCGTCGGTAATAGTCGATCAGCCCATCCACCGGGCGACGAATGATCTTTCCTTCTTGTAAATCAAAGAAATCGAGAACATCTTTCAAAACCGGAGCAAAATGATAGGCGATGGATCCTACAAAGCTAATGGGAACTTTTTGGGATTGAGAAAAGGGCAATACCTGGGTTTCGATAAACTCGCGGAAACCGTTGAAGACCAATTGATAGAAAAAGGGATGTTGAAGATGTTTATGTGCAAAAGGAGCAAAGCTTCCCAGGAACACATTAGCCCCCTGGGGAGCGTATACTTTCTCACGGATTATTACTTCATCCACCCCGAAGGTTTCTTCAAACTCGCGGCAAAGGGCATCGCTCATCTGACGATAGAGATAGGCGCGTACTAATCGTTTGCCGATATAACTCGCAGATCCTTCATCGCCAATGATAAAGCCATAGCCAGATCTACCGGGCTGTAAGCGTTGACCATCGTAGTACACTACATTGCTGCCCGTACCTAAGATACAGGTAATTTGAGGCAGGCCATTCCAGGTGGCATAGGCCGAGGCTCTTAAATCGTGGTCTACCTGAATTTCCGCGTTGGGAAATCCGGCTTTAAGGCCACGCGCAATGATTTCGTTTAATTCGGGAGTGGAGCAACCTGCTCCGTAAAAATAAACTTGATCCACCTGGCTGCCGAGTTCGGCAATCTCAGGAACCTTAATGATTTCCTTCGCCACGAATTGCTCATCGTGGAAATAGGGGTTAAAACCAATGGTGCGGATACGCTTAATTTCTTCCCCCTCGTTAGTCAGGAATACGGCATCGCATTTGGTGCTACCGCTTTCTGCGAGGTATATCATAGAACCAGTGTTTGATTGAGGCTAATCTGATCTTACAGAGAAGCCATTTTTAAGGCCATATCAGCAAGTCGGGCAGAGTATCCGGCTTCATTATCATACCAACCTACAACTTTGGCCATATTACCGTTTACGTTGGTTAAATCGGCGTCAAAAATACAACTATAGCTACTGCCCACGATATCAGCGGATACGATTGGATCTTCGGTGTATTCGAGGATACCTCTTAAGTAACTATCAGCCGCTTCTTTGATGGCCGCATTAATTTCTTCTTTGCTGGCTTCTTTGGCCAACTCTACGGTTAAGTCGGTTACCGAACCGGTTGGGGTTGGCACACGTAATGCGAAACCATCCAGCTTACCTTTCAATTCGGGGAGCACCAGTCCTACGGCCTTAGCGGCACCTGTTGTAGTAGGGATAATGCTTAAGGCAGCTGCACGGCTTCGACGTAAATCGCTATGTGGGGCGTCTTGTAAACGCTGATCAGCAGTATAGGCATGGGTAGTGGTCATAAAACCTTTTACGATGCCAAATTTTTCCTGCAGAACCTTGGCCATTGGGGCTAAGCAGTTGGTGGTACAAGAGGCATTACTGGCAATCACGTCGGAAGCTTGTAAGTCCTCATCGTTTACACCTAATACCACGGTTTTCACTCCTCCTTTAGCGGGAGCGCTCAATAATACTTTCTTAGCGCCTGCCTGACGGTGCAATTCCATTTGCTCGGCTGAGCGGAAAATACCGGTACACTCTAAAACCAGATCTACACCTAAATCGCCCCAAGGCAATTTGGCCGGATCGCGTTCTGCAAAAAGCTTAATACTATGGTCACCAACTACGAGGGTGTCACCTTCCAGGCTTACCGCCTGAGGAAAGCGACCGTGAATGGAATCATACTTTAATAAATGCGCCAGAGTAGCGGGATCCGTAAGATCGTTAATGGCAACAACTTCAACATCGTCTTTGGCGATAAGATTGCGGAAGCTTAATCGGCCGATGCGGCCGAAACCATTGATGGCAATTTTTTTCATTGCTTGATTTTTTAAGATGCTAATATTTTAAGAATGCGATTCAACTCCATGTCGAGTTTTGCTTTGCTGCGAATGGCCTCTTCAAAAGGCAAATAGGCCAATTGATTGTTTACGATACCAATGGCTTCGCCTCTGCGACCATCCAATAAACTTTCGATGGCGGCCACACCCAAGCGGCTGGCTAAAACCCGGTCGGTACAAGTGGGGGAGCCCCCTCTTTGCAAGTGCCCCAGAATGGTGATTTTAGATTCCCATTGCGGATAGCGATCCTTAACCGCGGCCGCGATTTCCTGAATGCTCCCCATTTTATTGCCCTCCGAAACCAGAATAATCCGGTTGGTTTTGTTGTTGGAAGCGCCTCGCTCTAATTCGGCGAAGAGGTCGATCATGGGATTCTCCTCTTCGGGGAAAATCACATCCACGGCCCCTGAGGCAACACCGGCTCGGAGGCCGATAAAGCCAGAATCGCGACCCATAACTTCCACTAAAAAGAGGCGGTTATGAGATTCGGCCGTATCACGAATACGATCAACACATTCGATAACCACATTACAGGCAGTGTCAAAACCAATGGTGAAATCGGTACCGGCCAAATCATTGTCGATGGTACCCGGCAAACCCATTAAAGGGAAGTCGAACTCTTCACTGAAGTACATGCCTCCGGTAAAGGTTCCGTTACCACCAATAAGCACCAGGGCATCAATACCATGGGCCTGTAGGTTTTCGTAGGCCCGTTTCCGACCTTCTTTGGTTTTGAAATCTTCGGAGCGAGAAGACTTGAGAATAGTCCCTCCGCGGTTTAAGATACCTTTTACCGAGCGGGCATTCAATTCCAAAATTTGATTTTCAATCAAACCTTGATATCCCTCGTAAATCCCAAAAACTTGCTTTCCGTAATGATTACCAGCTCTAACTACCGCACGGATAGCGGCATTCATGCCCGGGGCATCGCCTCCGGAAGTCAGAACTCCAATAGAATTTATTTCCTTTGCCATTCCTTTAAAACTGACCAGACAAACTTAGTGTATTTTTTACACTTGGGGAATTTTTTCTTATTTTGTTGACCCTAAACAAGGTTCAACCACAATACTTAGACCGTGAGCGAAACTCTCAAGAATGTTAATCCGAACGTATCGGTAGATTGCGTAGTATTTGGTTTCGATAATGAGAAGTTAAACATTCTTCTTATCGAGCAAAAAATGGCCAATAAAGAAAAGGTGCAGTTCGCCTTACCAGGTGATTTGATCGTTGATGATGAAGGCCTGGACGATGCCGCCAATCGGGTTTTAAGTGAAATCACCGGAATTTCTGGAGTGTTCTTACGACAGTTTAAGGCCTTTGGTGATCCCAATCGGGTTAGTGATATCAAGGATTTGGATTGGTTGAAGAATTACCGTCAAAATCCTCAGGCTCGGGTAATTACCGTGGCCTATCTTTCTTTGGTAAAGATGGACGATTTTCAGCCTGAAGCTTCTTCTTTCGCGGAGCGCGTATTCTGGCAAGAGTTGGACAGTTTGCCTTCCCTGGCTTTCGACCACAATCAAATTTTAAGTGAGGCTTTGGATCGCTTGCGTGATGATTTTGTGAATCACCGTACGGGCTTCGAATTATTACCCGAAATGTTCACCTTGGGGCAGATTCAAAAGCTCTATGAGATCATCCTGGGCAAAGAATTGGATAAGCGAAACTTCCGCAAGAAAATCCTCAAAGAGAAATTAGTTTCAGCTACCAACCAAAAGCAAACCGGAGTATTGCATAAACCGGCTATCCTCTACACCCTCAATCACGAGAATATCTAAACTTATTCTCTGCTTCTCCCCATGAGATAGATTAGAGCAAAAGGCAGTCGACTGCGCCAGGCGGTTTCCCAATGTGGATCACCCGGGGCTACCAAACTTTTATAGTCCCTAGCGCTTAGCATAGGCCAGGATTGGAAAAGGGAATCCACTCGATCTTGATGAGGGGGGTAAAGCGCATCCAGCGAAGCGTCTCCACGATCAAAATACCAACGACTCTTGGCTGCGGCTTCTTCATGTGAAGCGATGTAATTAATGAATGCATCAGGCACTGGGTTATTTTCATTCTGAAAGAAACCCGGCCAGTGAGTCGACATGCAGGCCACGCCCTTTAACTCATCAGGGTATTCAAGGGCAGCATACATGCTAATCAAACCTCCCATACTGGAGCCCATCATATAGACTCCATTATTCTGAATGGGGTATTCGGATTTAACCCAAGGTAAAAGTTCCTTAAAGATGAAGCGCAAATAGGCATCCGAATTGGGGCTGCCGTAAAGAAGCTTGCGTTCTTCACCGGGTCTTTCCAATTGTAAAACAGAATCCGTAAAGGCTTTCGGTAAGCTCTCAAAAGCTTTTTGAGGAAAGTAATTTTGATGTCTACGTTCGGGGATGTTCCAAATACCTACTACCAGGGTAGGGCCGATAAGGCTTTGATCGTAGAGCGAATCCAAACATTCATCCACACCCCATTCCTGACCATTCCAGGTAGAATCGGCTTGAAAAAGCATTTGTCCATCGTGCATAATCAGCAATTGATAGGGCCCTTCCGAAACATTAGCCGGCTTCCAGATATCTATCCTTCGGTCTTCAATTTCGAGGCTGTGAAATTTCGAGATAGTTCGAAGTTCACCACTTAATTGGGCTTGAGCTGCTGCGCTGAAAATGAGGCAGCAAATACCCACTATTCTAAACCGCTGAAAGTTATTACTGATTTTAGTCATAGTTAATGCTTTGCACTTCATCTACTTTAGGTTTCGCTTTCTAAAAATAGATCGAAAAGCGAATTAAAACCAAGGCCTTAAATCTGAGCGCTGAGCTAGCAAATTAGAAATATTTTAGTGTACTTTTTACACTTAATGCTTTTTTTCTACTTTTGAGGAACCAATCTTAATGTAATCTCTATGAAAAGAACTTTACAGTCTCTCTTTGCACTGCTTTTTTCCATGGCTGTGTGGAGTCTGGAGGCTCAGGTGGTTAAGGGGACGATTACCGACAAGTCTGGTGAGCCCTTACCGGGTGCATCGGTATTAGTTGTTGGCCAGTCTGGAACCGGAACCGCGGCCGACTTTGATGGAAACTATAGCCTTAGTGGCTTAAAAGCCGGGAAGCTCACCTTAGAGTTTGCCTTTATTGGTTTTGAAACCAAGCGAGTGGAAGTAACACTCGCGGAGGGTGAAACCAAAACCCTAAATATGGCTCTGGCCGAAAGCAGCTCGCAATTAGACGAGATTGTGGTAGTGGGTTACGGTGTACAACGTCGCCGGAATATGACCGGTAACGTAGTGAAACTAGACGCTAAAAAATTAAACGATATGCCAGCACCCAGCTTCGAAACAGCGATGCAGGGTAAAGCGGCCGGGGTACAGATTGTTACCGGTAGTGGTTTGGCAGGATCGGCATCAGTAGTTCGGGTACGGGGTATTTCCAGTATCGGAGCCGGTGGTGATCCGCTTTATATCGTAGATGGTGTTCAGTTAAATCAGGATTATTTCAGCCGAGGTAATAGCGGGGGTATGAACCAAAACCCTTTAGCTTTCTTAAACCCGGATGATATTGAATCTGTAGAAATTTTAAAGGATGCGGCTGCTACAGCCATTTATGGTTCTCGTGGTGCCAACGGTGTTATCCTTATTACCACCAAACGTGGTAACAAGGGTGGTCTCCAATTTAACTTCTCAACTACTCAGGGTATTTCAGAGCCTACTAAGCGCCCTCAGATGTTGAACTCTCAGGAGTATCTTCAATTATACCGCGAAGCCTGGATTAATGATGGCAATACCGGAACTCCGGTTTTAACCAATCCCGCTTTAACCTGGGACGAAGCCCAAAGAAATAATACCGATTGGGTTGATCAGGTGGTACGTACAGGCTACAAAGCTTTCTACGATTTTAATGTGTCTAAAGGAACGGATCGTTATAACTTCTATGCAGGTTTGTCTTACGATCAAAACCAGTCCTATATTATTGGTGATGAGTATGATAGGATGAGTGCACGTTTTAATGGTGATTATCGCGTCAACGATAAGTTGACCCTGAGTGCCAGTACGGGTTTAACCCAAAGTATTTACAATCGGGTAGATAATGCTTGGTCTGGAGGTTTAGGTGCGGCCATGAGTACGGCACTGCCTTATTATCCGGTAAAATGGGATCGTTATTATGTAAGTGCCGGCGATACAGTAGCTCGTCCGGGCGACTGGTTTTTACAAGGTACCAACCCCGTAGCTCAGCGCGAATTAAAGGATTGGAGAATTACAGACCTCCGTTCCATCAACAATGCTAAGATTACCTATTCGCCCATTAAGAACTTTACCATCTTGGCTTCCGGTTCATTGGATTACTTCCAATCGATGGAAGACATTTGGGAGCCTGCGGGTCGTAATACCTATCAAACAGATGTGGCCACTCGAGGTCAGGGTACTGCGCAACGCTATCCCAGAAGATCCTATAACTACAATGGTTTCTTAACTGGTACTTACGATTGGCAGTTAAACGACGATAATAAGTTTGCCTTTATGCTTGGAACCGAGTATCAGGAAAACTTTACCCGCAGCTATTACATTACTACTTACGATACAAATGGCGTTGCGAATGGCATCCGTAATGATGTGTTCGATGCGCCTTCGGCTTTTTATGAAAGTGCAGACCTCCGCAATAACTACGAGTTTGATTCCGTAACCACTTCCTTCATCAGCCGCTTTATGTCCTTCTTTGGTAGAGTAAATTACCAGTACAAGGGTAAGTACCTGGCTCAATTAGTGTTGCGTTCAGATGGTAGTTCTCGTTTCGGACCTAATAACCGCTTTGGTTATTTCCCTTCCGTTTCAGCGGGCTGGATTATCTCGGAAGAGAATTGGATGAAAGAGAATCGCATCATCAACTATTTGAAACTGAAAACCAGTATCGGTTGGATTGGTAATGCGAACCTTACTAATACCGAGTTTGTGGCTCGCTATAACTATGCTTCTCAGGCCTATGATGGTCGCGATATCTTATATCCTTTAAATAACCCTAACCCCGATTTACGCTGGGAAACTACTCAGGTAATCGACTTAGGTTTAGAGTACGGTTTGTTTGAAGATCGCATTACAGGTGAACTAGCCTATTATCGCAAGAATACTACCGATGTATTATTGAATGTAACCTTACCCAGGGTTTCGGGATTTAGTAATTTCTATGATAATGTGGGAGGCTTGTTAAATGAGGGATTTGAGTTCCAAATTAAATCTCGGAACCTGGTAGGCGACTTCCGCTGGACTACAGACTTTAACATTGCTTATAACCACAACGAAATTGTAAGCTTAGGAGGCTATTCTCCGGATGCAGTGGGTGGTGGTACCAATGATACCCGTACCATTGTAGGGGAGCCTGTAGGTACTAACTTCCTGGTGCGTTTTAGCCATGTAGATCCTACTACCGGTCGTCCGGTTTATTTGGATATCGATGGTAATCCAACCTTTGTTTGGGATCCCGCAAACCGTGTTCCCGTAGGTAATGTATTGCCAGATGCGGTTGGTGGTATCACCAATAACTTTGGTTACAAACAATGGGATTTAAGCGTTCTGTTTGTGTTCACCATTGGATCGGATATTTATGACTCTTCTTCCAAGCGTCAGTTAGGACGTATGGACGACTGGAACAAAACGCCACAAATCTTCGATCGTTGGAGAGCTCCGGGTGATGAGGCATTATACCCGCTTTTAACTTTAGATGCGGCTAATCACGGATCTAATACCCCTTGGATTAACACTGATCAGTGGATCCACGATGGTAGCTTCTTGCGTTTACGTAATGTAACCTTAAGCTATCGCTTGAACCGCAATCAATTGGAGAAATTAGGATTGAAAGGTGCTCAGATTTCCTTCATCGGAACCAACTTACTCACCTTTACTACTTACCCTGGATTGGATCCAGAGATTGCTCGTGATTTTGAAAATGCAACAGATCGTAATATGAGTGTAAACATTACTTACCTCACGCCTCCACAGGAGCGTACTTACTCTGTTCGCGTAAATGTTAACTTCTAAGCCTCAGATCATGAAAAAGTCATTTAGCGCAATATTATTAGCCGGTGGCCTGCTTTTGAATACAGGCTGCGAGAAACTTTTAGACACTCCCCTTCAGGGAACAGACCTTACAGAGGAAGAGGCTCTGCAGACCAAGCAAGACGTTTTAAACGTACTGCAAAGCTGCTATGATGTTACTGCCAATGTTTACAATGGTCGTATTCAATATTTGGGAGAGCTCTTAAGTGATAACCTGGCTAAACCTCGTTCCAATGAGGATTTAACCGAGGTGTTTAATCACAATACCCTTTTCTTCAATAGCACAATTGGAGGTATTTATGCTGACCCTTATATCACTGCTTTCCGTTGTAATCGTATCCTCGAGATTGTAGACAATTTCGATTTTACTACCGCCGAGCGTGATGAGATTGTAGCGGAAGCCAAGTTCTTACGTGCCATTTCACAGTGGGAGATTCTTCGTCTTTTTGCTCAACCTTATGGCTTTACGCCAAACAACGGTCACGATGGAATTATCTATAAGACCCGTACCGAAGAGCAAATTGTAGCGCGTTCTCCGGTAGGGGTGAACTACAATGAGATTATTGCTGATTTGGAATCGGCTCTTCCTAATCTAAGACCCAGCTCAGACTATTACGCCTCTCAAGATGCGGCCAATGGTTTCCTGGCAAAGATTCACTTCCAAATGGGAGATTATGCTCAGGCAGCGGTTTATGCGAATGCCGTAATTGGTAGCGGACGTTATAGCTTAGGAAGCAGCATCGATCGTTTCGAAAACGATACCGTGGATGTTACCGAAGCGATTTTCAGTAATACCAGCCGTCCTGAGTTTGGTGATTTCCGCTCCTCCGGTTTTGGAAACTACCGTTCGGATTTAGCTTCCCCACCTGAGTTTTTCGCCAGCCGTGAATTCTACGATATCTATGCAGCCGATACCTCAGACCGTCGTTTGAAGAATTTCTTCGAATTGGATGAGAGCGGCGATGCCCCTCGCGTATTGGTTAAGAAGTTTAATCAAGAGTGGTTTAATGTTACCATCCTGCATTTAACCGATTTAAAACTTCTGCGTGCGGAGGCTTTAGCTGAAAGCGGTGGAGACTTAAGCGTTGCGATTCAGGATGTTAATGATGTACGCGAAAGAGCATATGGTTCTAATTTGAATAATTTACCATCAGGAAGTTCTGCAAGTCAAATTATTGAGGCCGCCCGTTACGAGCGTCGTATCGAAATGTTTGGAGAGGGAGACCGTATCCAGCAAATTAAACGTCGTGGTGCCCTGGAAGGCGAAGCTACGGAGGTACGCAGCCATCCATGGGATTGCAATGGTATGATCATTCAATTCCCTATTTCTGAGCAAACCACGAAATTTGAACTGAACCCTACCGGAGGATGTTAATTTATAGTACTATGAAGAAATTACTCAGCCTTGGCCTTTTGGCCTTAGCCATAAGCGCTTGTCGCCCGGAGCCCTTCAAAGAAATTGGTGCTCCCTACTCGGTAATTACCGGGATTAATGGAAACTGGGATTTGGAAATGGTTGAGGTAGAAGACCGTTCTTTCCCCCAGTGGGAAACTTTGGAATTCACCGACTTTTTCCTGGATAACCCAGTATCGATTAATTTCAATTCTGCGGATAATAGCTACGCCATCAGTGCAAATTCCTTAGATGGATTACCCTTCAGCTCCCTCAACGGAACTTATGCCTTTGATGATCCGGAATATCCAGAGAATCTTTATTTAATCAGTACTGACGGTGATACCAGTACCGTAGGAATGGGAAATATGGTTCGGGCTATCGATCCCAATATGATTTTTGAAGAGTTGAAAAGCAAGTGCGATGCGGAGTATGCCCGCTACATCTACACCTTTAAACGCAGTAACTAGTTATGAAGAATTTGAAGTTTAACACGATATTTTCTCTGGCTGCCCTGCTTATTGGGCCTGCGCTTTCAGCTCAGGTTAGCACTGATCCGCCCGAGTATCAAGACCCTACTACAGAATTAAAGATTATTGTAGACCTCAGTAAACTGGATGCCAGTTTAGATCATACCCAGAACTTATTGGATGCTGCGGCGGCAGGAGAAGATATGTACATCTGGACCTGGAGTCCGGCCGAACACCCTGCTGGTCACCCCTTGGTAAATGGTGTGGGAACAGCGCCCTGGAAAGAGAGTAATGATACCCTTCGCATGACTAAAGAAGCGGAGAATATTTACTCCTATACCATGACTCCCACCGAGTTTTATGAGGTAGACGCCCAAACCGTTTTTGCCAATGATATCAAGTTTTTGGTGAAGCCAAAAGATGGCGGTGGTTATGGGGATCCCGACATTAAATCAGAAGACTTAACCATTTTAGTAGATCCTCCTGTTACTACCCGTAATCCGGCTTTCCTTTTCCCTGGATCATTTAAAGACGATGATCTGGTGATGTTGTACTATGACAATAAACTGGAAGAGGTAGAAGGAATGCAGAACCTTGCAACGGACGATGTTTGGTTTTTCGCAGAAGCGACCTTAAGCGACAGTAGCGTTGTTAAGATTGCCAATAATGCTTTTACCGTTGGAAACTATCCTGAATTGCAGATGACCTCCTACGGAGATGGTGTTTATAAAACCTATATGGTTCCCCGTAAGTTCTTTAGCGTTGCTGAAGGTAAGACCGTCACTAAGATTACCATTTATGTGATGCGCCGTGTGTTTACCGGTGCTGGCTCACGTACTAGTTACGATATCATAGCTGAACTAAGTTGTGAATAGGGATCTAATCAAACACTAGAATTTGAACCTCGTCTGCAAAGACGAGGTTTTTTTATGGGGTATTTTGCATCAATACTCCTGCAACTCTTTGCAATTCGATTTCCGCCAATTTAAGCTGATAGCGCAGGCTGTTTAAGGAGGCTTTGGTGCTGATGTAATTGAGCTGGGCCTCGCGTAATTGCACATTGGTAATATTCCCTAATGCATAAGCTTCTTCGCTACGCTCAAAGTTGATCAACGCTACTTTTAGGTTACGTCGCTCCAGATCTAAAACCTTGCGAGCATTGGTATAGTCGAGCCAAGCATTGGCCAAATCGGTTTGTACTTGTTGTTTGGCTTTTTCCTGACTTAATTCCGATTGGAAGATGGCAATGCGAGCTACTTCTACCGCAGTTTGAGAGCGATAGGAACTGAAGATATTCCATTGAGCACTCAGGCCATAGTTCCAGCCTGTGTTTTGAGTAAAGCGTAAAAAGCCTCCCTCATTATCCTGCCTGCTGTAAGAATAACCTGCATTGGCTGCAATTTCGGGCAGGCGGTCGCTCCAGGCAATATTGAGGTTTTTGCGGTTAATGTCGCGGGCAATTTGCGCCTGAATTAAAGCCGCATTGTTTTGCAAGGCCTCCGTAAGTAGGCTGCCAAAGATCAAATCACTGCGATAGTCCAATTGAGTCTCAAAAGCATAGCTGGTGTCAATGGGGAAATTGAGCAGTCGATTCAATTCGCGCAGGCCTTTCTCCAAACTGTTTTGGGCATTGAATAGGGCCACACTATCACGGCGTAGGTCGACCTGCGCACTCAAGGCTTCCAAACGACTCTGAGAACCTAATTCCAGGGCGGTTTCTGCTCTTTGGTATCGCTTCAGCGAAAGCTTAACCGACTCCCGAGCAATATCTACCTGCTCACTTTGTTGGGCTAAATTGAAATAGGCACTGAACACCTGTAAGAGGGTGTTTTCGATGGTAAAGCGCAATTGTACTTCACTTTGCTCTTTTTGCAATTGCAGCTTTTGCAGATTGTTAATCCGTCCTAAGCCGTCAAAGAGTACATAGCTGGCATTGATTCCGGCGCTGTAATTTTCGGCTACTGCATCATTAAACTCACGGATGGGAGCGGGGGCGCCACTAGTGTCGCTGCCAACGGCCAATTGCTGTTGCACATCGGTTTGAGAATAGCTGTAGGCGGCATTGGCACTTACATTGGGTAAGAATCCCGCCTGGCCCCAATTCTCTTGCTTATCGGCTATACGCTGACTTTGCTGAGCCACGCGGATGTCGAGGTTTTGCTCCAGAGCAATGCGTACCGCTTCACTTAAGGCCAGAGTGTCGCTTTGGGCCATAGCCTGGCCTGCAAAAAGCGCTAAGATTAGTAGGAGACTATTCTTCTTCATCTTGCATTTCGATTATAGCGGGTTCAACCTCTTCATTACTGGGTTTGTTGCCTCTCCAGAACCAAAGTCCGTATATCTTGGCGTGATTTAAATACGTCAGTAATACGGGTAGTAATACCAGAGTTAAGAAGGTGGCCATGAGAATACCATAGGCCAGGGAAATGGCCATCGGAATCAGGAATTGGGCCTGAACACTTTTCTCCAAAATTAAAGGTGCTAAACCGGCAATGGTGGTGGCACTGGTTAAGAGAATGGCCCTAAAACGAGAAAGACCTGCCTGGAATACGGCTTCCTTAAACTCCAATCCTTCCTTAAGGTAATTATTCATCTTACTTACCAATACCAGGCTGTCGTTCACGATTACCCCAATCAGGGCGATAATTCCCAGGAAGGAGAAAATGCTAAGGGGAATTCCATGTAAATAATGGCCCCAGGCTACACCTACCAAACTCAGCGGAATCAAGGTGAAGATCACCACCGCCTGATAGAAACTCCGGAAGGTAAAGGTGATTACCAGGATGATCAGTACCAGAATTAAAGGGAAAGTTTTTTGGGCAGATATCATGGTTTTCTGCGCCTCGCGATTCTGCCCCTCGAAGAGCACGGATACTCCCGGGTAATCCGCTAAGATGGGTGGTAAAATGGTATCACGCACATAGGCAATCATATCCGGAGCCGAGCCATTTGGATCGGCTAAATCGGCTTCTACCTTAATTTCTCTTTCACTATCAAGGTGGTTGATGCTAAGTGGACCTCTTTCAATGCTGTAGTCCGCCAGCTCGCGCAAGGGGAATCTACCCCCTTGAGGAGAACGGATGTACATTTCTTCGAGATTGTAGATAGAGCCACGAGTTTGATCATCATAGCGTACCCATACCTTCACTTCATCCTCGCGCACCTGCAGGCGTTGTACTTCATAACCGAAGAACCCCTGTCGTACCTGCTGCATTAGGCTGGCGGGGTTAAGTCCAAGGAGGTAGGCTTTTTCCTTCAACTTAAGGCGGATTTCGCGCACGCCCTCCAGGTCAGTGTCTACGATATCTCGTAAATCAGCAACAGTATTCATCCGGGCTTTGAGCCGATATTTCACCGTTTCCAATTCACTGTAGTCCTTACTTAATAGCGATACGGATACTGGCTTTCCAAAGGCTCCTACTGTTCCAAAGCTTAGGTTTTCGGCCTCATAGATAGGGCCGGTTTGGTTTCGTAAGGCATTTACCACCAGGGTACTGCTTACGATTCGTTCTTCGCTATTAAGGAGAATTACATCCAGTTTCCCTTCATTGGTAGTAGGACCAGTGCTGAGCTCTACCATGCGAATTACATCCTGGCCGCCGGGAATTTGATCTCTTAAACTGTCGTTTACCGCCAGGGCAGCTTCACGAATTCGGTCGAGATAAGAAATAGTTACATCCTCCCGCGTACCCGCCGGCATTTTAAGACTTACCTCAAAATTATCGCGATCGATAAAGGGGAAATAGCTAACGCGTACCAGCTTCCCTTGCAAGGCTCCCAGCGTAATTAGAAAGGAAGCCACGGCAATACTGAAGGTGAGGAACTTGTAGCGCAGCGCGAAATCTAGGATAGGACGGTAAAAGCCTTCTCGCATCTTCTTTAAGCCATGCTCCAATTTACGCTCCAGGATATTCTTTTTGTAGGATAAGCTCAGAGCTTTGGAATGCCCGATATGGGAGGGCAAAATCAAGAGTGCTTCTATTAAAGAGACTCCCAAAGTGGCAATTACGATGAAGGACATTTCGGAAAAGAAATCTCCGGCTCTTCCATCAATATAAAAGAAGGTTGAGAAGGCGATCATGGTGGTTAATACCGCTGAGATTACCGCTGGCAGTACTTCCATGGTACCATCAATGGCAGCTTGAATACGACTTTTCCCCTTTTCGTAATGATGGTAGATGTTTTCACTTACTACAATACCATCATCCACCAGGATCCCTACAACTACAATCATCCCGAAAAGGGAGATCACATTAATCGTTACACCGAAATAGGTGGCCAGAATAAACATCCCGAAAAAGGAAATGGGTAAACCTGCGGCTACCCAAAATGCCACTCGGAAATTGAGGAATAAACTCAGCAGCACTAATACCAGTACCACCCCAATCAGGCCGTTTTCGATAAGCAGGGCTTTACGTTGGGAGAGCAGATCGGCGCGATTGTTTACTACCGTGGCTTGCAAAACATCTTGCCCTGCATTAAACTCAGCCACATAAGCTTGAATATCTTCTGCGGTGATGAGGATGTCTTCGCTATCGGTATTATTGATTAGAACCTTTACGGCGGTTTCGCCATTAAGCTCCACAGTGGCGGGGGCATCGCTAAATTGCTTGCGTACCTCGGCCACATCTGCCAAACGAACCGCTGCTCCTTGAGGATTGGCTTTTACGACTATATTGAGGAGGTCTTCGGCTTCGTAGGATTTGTAGCGCGCACGAATAAGAAGTTCTTCTTCATCGGTTTCAATTTTACCACCGGTTACATCCAAATTGTTAGCGGCAACCGCCTGACCAATTTGCTCGAAGCTAAGGTCGTAGGCCCGCATGTGCTTTTGGTTAACGGCAATCTCTATTTCTTCATCTGGCAGGCCAATCAGCTCTACCTTGGAGATACCATCTATTTTCCGAAGCTCATGCTCAATTTCGCGGGCGGTAGATTTCAAGGCACTTAAGCTAAGTCCTTCGCCTTGCAGGGCAAAGGTGATACTAAGGGTAACATTTTCGCGTAGGAATACTGTTACAGGCTCCAATCCGGCAGGGAAAGAGGGAATTTGATTTACCGCATTTTCTACATCATCCAATACTTCTTTACTATTGGCATTGCGTAGAACCTCTACCGTAATGGTCGCCAGGTTTTCGCTGCTGCTAGAGGTAAAGCGATCGATGCCCGAAATCCCTTTTAGGTTTTCTTCAATTTTATTGACTACCCCCTCTTCAATTTCCTCAGGCGAGGCACCAGGGTAAATGGCATTGATAACGATAAAACGCTCAGGAACCAGCGGGAAGAAAGTAGAGTTCAGATTGTTCCAAGCTACGGCACCGAAGATCAGCGAGGCGATCATCAGCACATTTACCGTTACCGGATATTTGATGAAAAATCCCAGGAAACGTTTCACTCGGCTTGCTTTTTAGTGAGGCGAATCTTCATGCCTGTATAGGCTCCGGTTACTTTGGCCTGAGGTAATCGTAAGGTCGAGTCGGGAGCTTCAATAATTACGCTCTGGGGCTCACGATGCAAAACCTTAACCTTTTGCTGTACCAAGCTACTGTCCTGAATGCGGAAAAGACTATTCTCGTCGATCAACAATTTGCGGTCGATCTTCATGGCGTTTTCAATTTCCTGACCGGCAAGAGATCCTTTCAGGTATTCACCATCATTGAGATTATTGGCTTCAATACGGATGTAAATACTGATTCTTTGATTGCTGGGATCTACCTTTTCGTTTTTACGGAAAACCTCCCCGGTATAATGTCGGCGACCATCGGTGCTACTTAGCTGAACGCTATCCCCAATTTGCACCAGGCGGGCCTCATCCGGGCTTAGGCTCGAAATCATTTCAAATTGCCCCTTGCCGATAAATTCTCCTAAGATTTGACCCGCGCGCACTAATTGGCCACTCTCTACTCTGGCGTCGGTTACGGTACCATTAAAAGGAGCTTCGATATTGTATTTGCTTAAGCGCACCCGCAGGGCTTCTGCATTTTGATAAGCGCTGTATACATTGCGTCCACTCAGAAACAAGCGTAATTTCTCGTTGTTTTCTTTGGGAGGGGATTGCAGACCATTGCCATTATTCAGTTCTCGCAGATATTGATAATAGGTATCAAAACGCTCGGGGTAATCAAGCTTAATATCGGGTAAAACCTGGCTGAGTAAACTGAGGTAATTGCTGCGGGTACTTTGGTAATTACTCTGGGCTTCGCTGTTTTCGAGGTGGAGCATTATTTCTCCGGCTTGATAGCCTTTACCTTCCTTAAACTTTTGGGATTGGCTGCCCACGATTCCGGTTACCTCCGAGTAGATTTCAATTTTATTGAGTGCTTCTACTGGCCCGTCAATTGGGATACGTAGAGCTACAGATCCGGCTTTAAGGTCTTGGTAGGCTATGAGTTTTCGTTGGTCCCGAGTGATGGGGCTTTTTCCTTCGGCGGAAGCGGCGAGGTAGTTTTTGAAAAACACCGCTAAGGCCAGGATGGCAAAACCACCTAATATGGCCCATTGTCTTCTTTTCATGAAGCAAGCTTAAAATGAGAATGCAAAGTAAACCAATAAATGTGGTCAGTGTTTGTCCATCAAAGCTTATGATAAGTTTAAGCTATATGGCTGCCAGAGATGCACTACCTTTGCCCCAATGAAAGCATTTTGGCGCATCGTACGCTATGCCTATCCCTATAAAGGGACGGTGATTTTAAGCGTTTTAGCGAATCTGTTTGCCACCGTTTTTGCCTTGGCCAGTATTGGTTTGGTGGTTCCCGTTTTACAGATCATATTCGACAATACTAAGGCTCCGGAACAAGCTCCGGTTTTTGATGGGGATATTATGGCTTATGCCGAAGATTTCCTCTCCTACGAAATCGGCACTCGCATGGAGGCCATTGGGCAGCAAGAGGCCTTATTATATGTTTGTTTTTGGGTGATTTCGGCCTTTTTCCTTAAAAACGTATTCCGCTATTTAGCGCTCTATCTACTTGCGCCTATGCGAAATGGTATTACTCGCGACATTCGCTTGGATTTACACCGTAAGCTGCTCGCATTGCCAGTGGGCTATTTTACCGAACAGCGCAAGGGCGATATCATCTCCCGAATGACGGCCGATCTTAAAGAAATTGAGAATGGCGTTTTGGCTACCATTGAGATGTTCTTCCGGGAGCCCTTCATCATCCTTAGTTCGCTGGCAGTATTAGTGTGGATGAGTCCGCAGCTCACCATTTTTGTATTGTTGCTTTTACCGGTGGTTTCCCTCTTAATTACCCGTATTGGAAAGAGCTTGAAGCGCGCCAGTACTCGGGCCCAGGAGTCGATGGGGGATATTTTGTCTTTAACTGAAGAGACGGTAAGTGGCCTAAAAGTAATAAAGGCCTTTACGGCTGAAGAGCAGAAGGCCAGTCTTTTTGCACGGGCTGCCAACAACTACTTTAGTTTGATGAATAAGGTGATTCGCCGGAATGATTTGGCTTCACCCATCTCCGAATTTATGGGCTCTTTGGTAATGGCCATTATTATTTGGTACGGTGGTAGCTTAGTGATGGAACCCAATGATTTTACGGCGGAGAAGTTTATTGCCTACGTTTTATTCTTCTACCAGATTATTCCCCCCAGCAAAAGCTTATCGCAAGCCAGCTATAAAATTCAAAGGGGGAATGCATCTTCCGAAAGGGTATTGGATCTTTTGGATGCAGAAAATCCCATTCAGGATAAGCCCGATGCTAAAGATCTTAAGGAGTTTAAGGAAGCGATTGAGTTTAATGATGTTTGTTTCTCCTATCAGGATAAACAGGTACTCAGTCATATCGACCTTAAAATTGAAAAAGGGAAGACCTATGCTTTGGTAGGACAGAGTGGGGGCGGTAAAACCACCTTGACCAATTTGGTGCCTCGTTTTTACGATATCAATAGTGGTAGCCTTAAGATTGATGGCTTGCCCATTGACAGCATCAAGTTAAAGGACCTGCGATCCCATTTGGGAATTGTTACTCAGGAGACCCTGCTCTTTAATGAGACCGTGGCTTATAATATTGCTTTGGGTAGGCCCGATGCGACTAAGGAAGAGATTATCGCTGCCGCCAAGATTGCGAATGCCCATGACTTTATCGAAAAATTACCCAATGGCTATTTAACCAATATTGGGGATGCCGGTGGTAAATTGAGTGGAGGGCAAAAGCAGCGTTTAAGTATTGCCCGTGCGGTTTTGAAGAATCCACCGATTCTGATTTTGGATGAGGCGACATCGGCCTTGGATACTGAATCGGAGAAATTGGTGCAGGATGCCTTATATCGATTGATGGAGAACCGTACCTCATTGGTGATTGCTCACCGTTTGAGTACCATCCAACATGCGGATGAGATAGTGGTGATTAATGAAGGCAAGATTTCGGAGCGCGGTAGTCATCAGGAATTGCTGGATAAGCAAGGGATTTACCACAAGTTGGTAGAGATGCAAAGTTTCGCATAGAACAACCTAAAATACATAGCCATGCGTAAGATTGAGCATATCGGTATTGCCGTAAAAAACCTGGAGGAAGCCAATAAAACCTACGCTTCTTTATTTGGGGCTGAGGCTTATAAGCAAGAAGGCGTAGAAAGTGAAGGGGTAATCACCTCTTTTTTTCAGGTAGGACCTAATAAGATTGAATTATTGGAGGGGACTAATCCTGATAGTCCTATTTCGAAGTTCATTGCCAAGCGCGGTGAGGGTATTCATCATATCGCTTTTGATGTGGAGGATATCGAAGCCGAAATCGAGCGATTGAAAGGCGAAGGCTTCATTTTATTAAATGAACAGCCCAAATTTGGAGCAGATAATAAATTGGTGGCCTTTTTACATCCGAAAAGCAGTCATGGTGTGCTTGTAGAACTCTGCCAGGAGCGCAAAGACCAGTAAATGACCCATCCGCCGAAAGGCAAAAAAAAGAAGCCCCGGCAATGCATGACTACTACCGAGGCTTCTAGGGGGAGGGATTGCTTTCTTAGTTCACATTAAGCACAGTGAAACTGGTGAAGATCACGTTTCCTGGGAAGGCCAGGTTACCGAAGATCTCGGGTCCGTCGAAGGCACTGTTACCATCGAATTCATATACACCAATTTGACCATTATCCAAGTGTAACATGGGGAACAGCTTTTGACCGCTGCTCAGGTTTACACTGGCGTCTAACTGAACGGTAACATTGGTGTTTACTCCTTTGCTTACCTGAACTTTACCAATGATCTCTGGCAAAACAATGCCGCCCATGCCGTTGTCGTTGTGGATAACCAACCAGCCATCGGCAGCGGCTACCACCTCAGGAAGAACTACCGTATTATTGGTAATGTCCATATCTGGAGAGGTGATTTTAGCCGACATGATATTTACGGCACTCATAACGGGTGCACCATCTACTACGAAGGGAGGGTCTAAATCATTATTACCATCAAATTCGTATTGCATTTTGGTGCCGGTGTCTTCGTGCAACATTACCCATACCTGATCACCGTCAGTAATGGTGGCATTGGCATCAATTTGTACCATCACGCTCATATTAGAGCCAGCTTCGATCCATTTAGGTTCGGAAATGATAGCAGGTACTACGGGGCCATTACTGCCATTATCGGCATGGATAACAATCCAGCCATCGCTGGGAACCTCAGTCATAGTAACTTCTACCCTATTTTGGGAAATCACCTGGGTACTTACATCGAGGGTAGCCACTGTGGGCTCATTGGTCATGTCCGTGCTATCGTCATCTTCACTACAAGCGGTAGCTCCGAAAATCAGTGCTGCGCCTAAGGCAAAATTTAATAGCTTTGAACTGTTTGAGTAGATCATGATTGTTTCTTTTTTGGATTCAATATTATCTACGAGGATTCCTGATAACTGGATTTTTGAAAACCTCATTTTTTGAGTAAGCGCCCTCCCATTGAAGTGAAAATCGTTGATCTGCTGCAAGATGGCAAGCAGGAGGCGATGTCATTAATTTATGACAATTACGGAGCAGTGCTCTTTGGATTGTGCGTGCGCATGATGCCTTCGCGCGAAGATGCGGAAGAGGTATTTCAGGAAGCGATGATTAAGATTTGGCGTTATGCGCAGTCTTATGATGCGGATAAAGCAAGGTTATATACCTGGATGATGAATATTACGCGCAATGCTTGTATTGATCAAATTCGTAAAAATGATCGCCGTCCACAAATCCAAGATGTAGAGACGCACGTATATAAGGTTGATGCGGTTCACCAATCGAACTTACCAGTAGATCATATCGGACTGGAGAAGGAATTGGAGAAATTGCGTCCGGAGGACCGAAAAGTACTCGAATTAGCGTACTTCCAGGGTTTCACACAGGGAGAGATTGCGAAAAAGTTAAATGTGCCTTTGGGTACGGTGAAAACCCGTGCTCGTAAGGCGATTAGTGAATTAAAGCGGTTTTTAGCCAGAGACATTGGATCCTAAGAAGTACATAGAAAGCGGAATTATAGAAGACTACCTGATGGGTTTTGTCTCAGAGCAAGAGCGTCAAGAGGTGCAGTGCATGAGCAAGATTTATCCGGAAATCAACGAAGCACTTCGTCAGGCTGAAGATATTATGTCGACCTGGGCAGCGGCTAGTGCCGAAGAGCCCCCTGCTGGCATGAAGGAGAAAATTATGGCCAATTTGGGCGAACAGGAAAAAGGACCTGTGGCTATGCCGGCATTAAAAGTAGTGGCCTCCAGCCATGAGCCTTCGGTGAAATCCAGCATTAATCCTGCGGCTTCCCCATCTAAATCTTCGCAACCCATTGGATGGATTGCCGCCGCGGCAGCTCTTATTTTATCTTTCTTCCTAGCCTATCAATGGCAAGATAGTTTGCAGTTTATGCAGGCTATGGAGCAAGAGATTGTAGCGCAAGATCAAGAGCTGGAAACGCTGGGCAATCAGTTGCAAGAGCTGCAAGGAGATAAAGAACAATATCAAAGTTTATGGGCCGCAGTTTCCGAACCCGGAACTCAGAAGATTACCCTCAATACCGTTCAAGAGGATAAACCGGCCACCGCAACGGTGTACTGGAATCCTGAGAAGGAAGAGACTCTTTTCTATCGCGATCAATTACCCGCCGAAGCAGAAAATAGCCAATATCAGTTATGGGCTATCGTAAAAGGTAAGCCGGTAAGCATCGGGCTATTGGCCTTAAATTCCAATGAGTTGCAATTGCAGAACATGAGCGGTTTGGCGGAGGCTGATGCATTTGCCATTACCCTGGAACCATTGGGCGGAAGCGAAAGCCCTACGCTGGATCAGATGGTGGTGATGGGGAAAGTATAAATCACGGAGTGATTTATACTTTAGACGATAGATCGCTGCGCTGTTAGATTTTAGATCGCTACGCTGTTAGATTACCTGGGTTACCTAAAAGTTTCAATTTTATCTTTTTCGGTTGAAGTACCAGTATTCCAGCTTGGGTTTGGTGGTGACTTCAATATTATCTTCCCGATAGTCGATAAAGAAATTTAGAGTTTAGATCGCTGCGCTATTAGATGTTAGACGATAGACCGCTACGCTGTTAGATTAGAGGCGTTTCTTGATCGTTTCAATTTTATCTTTTTTCGGGTCGAAATGCCAGCATTCCAGCTTGAGCTTGGTGGCGGCTTCAATATTATCTTCCCGATCGTCGATAAAGAAACAGTCGGCGGCTTTTAGTTTTTGCTCCTTCAATACTTTCTTGTAGAAATCAGCTTCAGGTTTGCGATGCCCCGTTTCGTGGCTGTAGTATACCGCATCAAATTGACTGATAAACTGCTTGTATTTAAAGGGTCCGCAAAGGGCCTTGATCTTTTCGATATGCAAGGGATTGGTATTACTCAGGAGATAGAGTTTATGCCCCTTGTTTTTTAAGTTTTTAAGCAATCGAATGTTCTCATCCGGAATAGCCTCGTAACAGAGGGCGTTCCAGGCTTCGGCTAAATCCTTCTTGAAAATGGATTTACGAAAGAAAAATCCTTGCAATTGGCTTAGGAAATCGTCGGTGCTAAGTTCCCCGCGTTCAAATTGATGGAAGAGCTCATCTTGCTCTGCTAGCTTTTCTTCGGCGCCTAAGGCTTCGAAGGCCTTGTAAGTAAGCTTGGTGTCGATGGGAATAAGAACCGCTCCGAAATCGAAAAGCAGGTGTTTAGGCATTGCGTGGTATTTGAGCACAAAAGAAGGAAATAAGGCTTAAAAATTTCCCGCTTTTGGGAAATATGGCCAAGTAAATAGTGGCCTAAGCAGGGTCAAGAACCTGGTATTTACCGATAAAAGGACGATTATCGGTTTCGATGACCGGTAATCTACTTTTGTAAGTAGCTGAAATTCAATACGTAGTTGTTTTCGTTTGCCGGTAATCGAAGATTATTGACCGTTTAACGAAAAGATTAGATCGCTGCGCTTTTAGAGTTTAGACCACTGCGTTATTAGATTTTAGACGATAGATCGCTACGCTTTTAGATTGCTTCAACACAGAGGCGCGGAGGTAAGGAGTTCACAGAGGAGCAGTGCTTGTTTTACAGCATCTTTATCTGAGGGTATTCTATGGGCTTCAATTCAATGATAAATACTAAATTTGCCCTCCTTTTCGGGCCCATAGCTCAGCTGGTTAGAGTAGGTGACTCATAATCACTTGGTCGCAGGTTCAAGCCCTGCTGGGCCCACTTGAAAGCCGGTAAGTTACGTTTTTGTACGTGCTTGCTGGCTTTTTATTTGCATACTTTTTTCTCTTAAAACTAGAACAAATGAACTTTAGAATGAAGATACCCGAAGACTCTAAATGGTTGTTTCAAAGCCATGTAGGTTTTGATCAAACATGGGGAAGTTACTTTGCGCAGTATAATGCTGCAGTTGATAATTTGGTGGAGGCAGTACAGACCGGTGCGGTCAAAATTGATCAAGTTTCTTTGCCTATGATATTTTTGATTAGACACGTGCTTGAGTTGGGCCTCAAAAACAATGTTGCTCAACTGGAAAAAATAAATGGCAAAGAAGGCAAATTGCGACCTACCCATAACCTGGAGGCTTTAATTACGGCTTTTAACCTTGAACTAAGTAAAATCCTAGATAATAACAGCATTTCAGAAACTACTCTTTCGGAAATTACCAAATATCGGAGTAAGCTTGCTGAACTAGGAGATACCATACATAACCTAGATCGTGGATCTGATGCGTTTAGATATCCCGTAGATAAGAATAACGCTATCAATTTCGACTGGAATAAGACAATTGCCGTTGACGATATTCTTCACTTATTTTTTGAATTGAGGTCATTTTTCGCATTCACGATTGCCGTTCTTGCAGACGAGGGAGTTAAAGGGGTGGAAAATCTCTAAAGATTAAATCACTTTAAATGGATGCTGGAAATTTATTCTTATTAAACTCCCAAGATTTTAATTTCTCGTTTTCCTCGGGTATTATGTTCGGAATAAAAGCGTGAAAGCAGATTTGACAAAAAATGATAGAGTAATTACAAATATTTACACAATCATTATTATCATATTCCCTCAAACAGTTAACCTCAGCTTTTTTAGATTCGCCTTGAAACTTGATTTTCCCCGGAATCGCCATTTCGCCATGAGCTAAGCCTGATAAGTCTCGGTAAATAATGTTGTATATGGCGGGATACCCCAAATTATGTGCGAGTTGTTCTAGATTTTTAGGACCACCATAAAAGGAGTACCAATACCTGGGTCTTTGGCGTTGCTCTAATTTTCTATAGTATTCGTAATGCTCCTTTAATGGTTCAGTAAATAAAAATGATTCCAAATCATCCATCTTTCCTCTGAGGTCCTGATCCCATTCGGGTAGACTAAACAGATAATTGAATCTGTCCTTGGAAATATCGTTAGCCAGCTTTCTCCTTTTTTCAGACCCTGCGACAAGACTCCCGTAAAAACCAAATTGTCTCAACTTGAACATTAGATTGTAATGTAAGCCCCTCTCATTATTAGAATTTTCAGTCATATATTCAACTTGAAGAGCAAGTTCAAGCATTGTACGTAAATGAATATTACACTGTTCAGTTGCACCTTGTTCTAGGAGGATTATAATTGCATCTAGCTCGGATAGAAACTGCCTTAGAAGCATGTGTGCACCTAAAGTTGGATCAATTATTTTTTCGGTGGTAAAGCTTTTAACAAATAGGCCGGCACCAAATACTTTGAGCTTTTGTAAAGTTTCAACTTGGGTCCAATATGGGTTTTCAGATTCTTTATTGTAATGCTCACCAAGGAAGTTTTTTAAGTCATCCGTACTTCTCATCATGTGCAGTCATTTTTTTTGGCCCTAGCTCAAATTATGAAGCCATGGTATACACGCTTTTACCCCCACCATAATAATTCGAATAAACATGCTGATAAACAGCGACTGCCTTAAAGTCTACCTCTTCATCAGAATATGACTCTTGAGGGAGCCAAAGCAGGTTTTCATAAATGAGGTTTCGTACTTGGGCCTTAATGGATCTACTTTCTCGCCAGCGATCTACTTTAAGCCTCTCTTCTTTGAGTTTTTTTAGCGTTTCTGCAGCGACCTTCTTTACTTGCTTAATTTCTTTTTCCGAAAGCTCCTTATCCTTGATCAGAAGGTCGTAAATCGCTAAAGTTTCTTCATCACCCAGTTTTTCTCTTACCGCTCGTTTCTCTTCGGTGCCAAGGCTTTCGATAAAGGCCGTGAGTTCATCAAAAGTGCGCTGGGTATTTTCAAGATCCTTTCCTCGGTTGTATTCATCAATGATTTGCTTATAGCGCTCGTAAAAATCCAGTCGCAATGGATTTTCCTTGAGCATTTGCTCCAGTTTTATTTCTATAGCTTGCTGCAAATCGTAGGTTAATGTGTTTTTACGAGGAGCTTTGGCAAAAGCGGCTTTAAGGGCTTGAAAATCGAGCCTGCTTAAATCGATATATCCAGATTGCTTCTCCTCTACACTCTGAGGAATAATTCGAATGCTATCACTTACCTCTCGTTGGAGCCTCATTATGATTTCCGTAACATCTGCGGACTTTACATTTTGATTTAACTGGTTGTAAATAGCCTCAATGGCATCATGCTTCTTGGTGTAAGGTTTGACTTGTATTTCTGGGAATAGAGCCTTGTATTTCCGGAAAACATTACGAGCCATGATTTCAAATTTTGTGCGGGTGGACTCATTTAGGCAAACACAATCGGCGGCCTCTTTAATTTTACCCAGCTTAGCCATCGGCTTCGCTTTAATCAGCTCCAAGAGATCGAAGTTTAGGGACTTTAGATTTTGCTCCGTTTGATCAATTGCCTCCTTAAGCTCAACTTCTAGTCCTTCTAAAAGTTCCGCGGGTTTGGCAGTGGGTTTATCCGTTCCTTTGTCTCCTGGAGATTTAGAACCTTCCCCATAAACAGAATAAGCCTTTTCGAGTTGTTGGTACACATTACCGTAATCAACGATTAATCCATTTTCTTTTTCATCATCGTACACCCGATTGGCTCGGGCAATTGTTTGCATTAAGGTATGGCCTTTAATAGGCTTATCTAAGTAAACTGTGCTAACACATTGTGCGTCAAAACCTGTGATCCACATTGCGCAGACAATGGCCAAGCGGAAGGGGTTCTCCGGGTCCTTAAATTCTTTTTCAAGATTACGATCCACCATTTTACGACGATGCGTTTCGATATCTAGACCCATTTTTTTGAACTTGTCTACTTCGTTTTGCTCGCTGCTGACCACCACACAGATTTCAGTCTCCTTTACTCGGTCATATTTCCGCTGCAATTCTTGAGCTTCTTGTTGGTCATCCGATTTTTCAATTCTTTCGGCCAATTCTTGAAGGTACTGGGGCCAATAGCTTTGAACGAGTTGATACATTTTTACGGCAGTAGGCTTATCCAGGGCTACAAACATTGCCTTACCTTGATATCCTCGTTCATTAAAATGCCAAACTAAATCTTTAGCAATCGCATCTAGCCTGGGTTCAGCGGTAAGAACAGCGTAGTTTTTCTTAAATAAATAGGTCAACTTCTTTTGCTGATCTTCATCGAGATTTTCATCTTCTAAGATTTCAGCCATCCGCTCATCTAAGTCCGGATTTTGAATATTTAGCTTCTCGCCCTTATTTAAATACCGAAGGGGTAGGGTGGCTTCGTCTTCTATAGCCCGTTTGAAGTCATAAACTGATACATATTCACCAAATATGTTTTTGGTGATTTCCGCTTCTTCTTTGATTATGGGGGTACCCGTAAAGCCCAAATAGGAAGCATTGGGAATGCCATGAAAACGCATGTTTCGAGCATAGGCACCACCTTGGGTGCGATGCGCTTCGTCTGAAATTACAATGATGTTTTTCCGATCTGTAATAAGAGGATACTCAGACTCCCTGTCGGGGTTAATCGAAAACTTATGTATTAAGGTGAAAACATAACGGTGATTTTCGGATAGCAATTCCCGTAAATGCTCTCTACCTGTAATCCCTTTCTTGTTTCCGGCAATGACGGACTTATCATTTACGGCTCCCACTCCAGAAAAAGTATCATAGAGCTGGCTCTCTAATTCTGTGCGATCCACGGCTAAAACGAAGGTGTAAGAACCACCCAGTTTGCGGTGTATTTTCTCACAGAGGAAAACCATGGAATACGATTTTCCGCTTCCCTGGGTATGCCAATAAACACCGAGCTTCCCTTGTAAGTCTTGGATGTTGTTCACATTTTCGATCACCTTATTTACACCGATATATTGGTGATTTTTAGCCATGATCTTTACCACATCTCCATGGGAGGTGTCAAAAAGCAGGAAGTTTTCGAAAATATCCATGAGGTGATGCTTAGAGCAAGTACCTCTTAGTAGGGTGTCTAGACTTACGACACCTTCCTGATCTTCCTCGATACGTTTCCATTCCAAGAAGTACTTATAGGAGCTTGTTATAGCGCCTACTTTGGCATCCGTTCCATTACTGAGAATTATAAAGCCATTGCTGTGGAAAATGTGAGGAATAGTGTCCTTGTAATCCGAGAGGTTATCCACATAGGCGTTTCGTAGATCCTTGTTATGAGCTTTTAGCTCCATAAAAACGAGAGGGATGCCGTTTACAAAAGCAATTACGTCTGGCCTGCGATTATAAAGTTCACCAACTATTTCTAGCTGACGTACGGCAAGGAATGAATTATTACTGTAGTCTTTGAAATCAAAAACTTTAAGACGCTTCTTTACTAATTCCCCTTTGCTATTCGTGAAGCTAACCGGAACCCCACTTTTAAAAAGCAGGTATTTCTCCTGGTTTACCTGAGCGAGAGTCTTATCCGCAATGCCTTGATAGATCAGTTCAATTGCATGATTATAAGCTTGATCTGGTAGCTCGGGGTTGAGTTTTATGAGTGCTTCTCGGAGATATGGGGTTAATATTACTTCACTCTTGTCTTCACGGCCCAGTAAGCCGTTTACACCAAAAGTTTCATTGTGCCAGGCGGTTATAACTTCCCAGCCCAATTCTTCCAGTACATCTTGAGTGGCCTGTTCTACAAGACCGTCTTCGGAGTATTCGTGACTCATCAGGCTGGAGCTTAAGGTCTACACTTATGTTACTTCAGTAGATCATTGGGGTTAATAATGGGCAGCATGAAATTACGAAGCGCTGTCCCTTGAAATCTTGTTAGTAGAATTCCCCTGGAGGTAGAGTAGGTCACCGAGGCTATAGCATTTGCAAGGTTACCATCAACAATAGGTTTGTTTTGCTTGGCATCCTCAAAACGTACTAATTCTTTAAGGTTATGGATACCAAATATGAAAGCAAAGGTGAACTGACCGCGGGCTTCTTCTTGTTCAATATTGGATTTAGTGGTGATGTCAACTTCAAAATCAGCCTTGAGTAAGCTGTCTTCAATATTAAAGCCCATATTGAAGTTTACTCCAAAGTCATGGCCATCTACTTCATTAGGGTTGAACTCAAATGGACTTTCAATAGCTCCTTTAATTAATTGGAAGTCGAGGAGCTCCATTTGTTTTACATCTAAACTTGATTCAGCTTTCATTAGGCAACTTGTCCTTGGTGTTCTACTTTTTGTACTTCAGCTATTTTGAATCCGCCCGTATTTCTTACCACATTGCTATGTACGGTCATAGTTATCGGCTTTGTTTTTAGAGAAACAAACGTTCTGTGCTGAGGCACATGAATTATTGTTTCTCCCAGCTCAGCCTCAAGTTTAGCCAATGAGCGTAAAGTGAAATTGTGCTCACCATTTAGCCATTTACTAATCTCAGATGGTTTTTTACCAAGACGTGCAGCCAGGCTTTTTTGGGTGTAGCCTTTTTCCTTTATTAAGGCATTTATGCGCACCACGATATCCGCGTATTTAGCCACGAAAATTTTGGTTTCTTCAGGTACTTGGCTTTCTAACCTTTGTGCGATTTTACTTCTCATTTTAGTGCAGGTAGATGTCTGTAGTGTTTGTTCCATCTGTAAGAAATCGACCTGAATGGTCAATTTCTATTAGTCCATGTTTTAAGTAATCTTCAATTCTCTTGACAAATATTTGTGCGTCGTTGAATTTAGTTTTCAAATCTGGACTGTCTTGTGCAGTAGCGGCACTCTTTATACCTCCATTAAAGAGGATAAGTATCTTCTCATTAATTCGGTAGCAAAACAAGCGTAATGGAAAGTTGCTGCCTAAGACTGCAATTTCTTCAAGTCTTTCATTTGGCTTAGGTGGTAGGGCCTGAGCCCGTGCTTCATGACGATTAATGAAATCATTGGTTGCGCCATACTTGTTTTTAATTGGGTCTGAGATTAATTGGTAAAGCTCTAAAGCTGCGTCATAGTGCTCATTTTCTTGATCCTCGGTAAAGCGATCAAAGAAGCGATCGGTTTCATTGTCAGTTAAACCTTCTAGTTTAACTGTGTAGAAGGTGCATCGAGTTCCCTCGTCATCCCATATTTCTAGCGCGAAGTTATTCACTTTTAAGTTAATTTACAAACAGATGTTCACTTTTAAGTTAATTTTTGCTATCCGGTTATGAAAGCCTTTGATTTCATCAAATCTACTTTTTTATATACATCCATTTGCCTCAAGCTAATGCCAACTCTCTTCAGTACGTGTTTAATTACATCTGCATTTAATACCGAATGATTTTCCTTTCCCTGGATTGCGAACTTATTCAGGGCTAAGGTTTAACTTACAAATCAGAAACATCAATTAGGCCGGACATTAAGCGTGGGAGTAGGATGTCTCTAGCCTCCTTGAGAGCTTTATTCTGCCTAACAAGGTTTTCAATGAGCTTAAATTTAGGTTCGACTGACTTATCAAATGATTCTGTGATTCTCTGAGGAGGTATGGAAACATAAAACTTTTCGAAACACTCCTTTTGTACTCTTTGGCGCCCATCAGAACCTACCATACTTTTAATAGCCAGCTCTCTAAATTCATCCGTTCTTGAAATACAGTAAATGGAGTAACGGCTAAGCTCTGAAGTTTCCCTAAATACAATAAATTCAGTCGATCCAGATGCTACTTCATCATCCGATTTCATAAACTGGACAAAACCTGTTTTTCCGTTTTCTAAACAAGGGGTGATTCTAGCAAATAACGTGTCGCCGTTTTTGAATTTTGCCCCTCCTTTAATGGGTCGTTCTTCTACAGTTGTTATTACCATCGAGCTTTCGGAAAGTGAGCCCATTGGCACATAGGGTGCATTTACGCCCTTACTAAACTTAGTTTTTGGATTGATTTGAACGATTCTAGAAAAAGGCTTTCTCACCCACCCCTCAGGCAATCCACTCTCCTCATCCATTTTCACCTTCTCATGCCCAGGAAAACGCATCCGTACAAACCACTCCTCATACATCAATTGCGCTTTTTCTTCCAGCAGTCTAATGCGTTTGAGGTTGTTCTCGATAAGGTCGTCGTAGGCGGAAAGGATGGAAGCGATTTTTCGCTGGGTAGGTAGAGGGGGGAGTCCCAGGAGGTGTTTAGGAATGGCCTTTTTGTTTCCCCTAGGCATTTTTGTGCCATTTGCACCAGCCATCATAAAATCGAAAAAGTCCTGCCTAGATAAAGTGTAGTAAAGAAATCGCGGGTCTATTATATCGTCTTTTGCTCTAAGTACGAAAACATCGTTTGAACAACCTCCAGTAAATTTCGCCTGCCAAATTTTTTTGAAATAGGGCCTAATATTGGACACAAGAATATCTCCTTTTTCAAAGCGAGTGGCTCTTCCTTTGGATAGAGGATAAGCCGAGTCTGTTATACCTCCTCTATCAACCTCCATATTGTCTGCAGACACATAATTACTGGCGTTCAAATGGATAGCGTCAACCTTGGTCGTAATGTAAGAAGCGACCTGCCCTAAGGGAACCTTTTTCCAATTCATGGTTATAAAACAGTGTCTTGGATTTTTTTCATCAACATATCAGCCTCTTTGTTTAGCTTAACTAATTCTGAATGGATTTCTTCAACCCTAGATGAATAATCAAAATCCATATCCACCTCTATACTTACCCCCACATATCTACCTGGAGTCAGACTATAATCCTGCTCGATAACCTCCTCTAAATCTACCACCTTACATAGGCCCTCTACGTCTTCGTATTTTCCCTTTGGGAAGTGCTCTTTAAACCACGCATTATCCGCCCTAAGGCCTAAATCATCACCTCTAAAGGCATTAATAATTGCCGTAAGTCCTTCCATTTGGTCTTCGCTAAAGTCATTCACCGTGGAGCTTACTTTGCGATAGGTGTTGCGGGCATCAATCATTAGAATCTTGTCTAGATTCTCTTTCTTCTTGCCTTTATTGAAGAACCAAAGATGACAAGGTAAACTACGGGTGTAAAAGAAGTTATTGCTGATCGCTACAATGCATTCTACATGGCCCGTCTCAATCAATTTTTGGCGAATGAGTTTTTCGCCATGCCCGGCATCGGTAGCCGAAGAAGCCATTACAAAACCTGCTCGGCCAGTCTCATTCAAATAGCTGTAGAAATACTGCATGAAGAGGTAGTTGCCATTGCTAATGGTGCCTTTACCAGTTAAGGGTGCCCCAAAAGGCAAGCGAGGGTCCTCAGCTAAAAACTTGTTTTTTGCATCCACCCGATCCACATTAAAAGGGGGATTGGCCATTACAAAATCACATTTTCCAACCAAGTCGTGAGGATCAGAATAAAAGCTATTGCTCTCAATAACCTTCCCTTCAATTCCATGAATCGCCAGGTTCATTTTAGCCAGCTTGGCATTATTGCTTTTAAGCTCAGTGCCGTAAACGGTTATCGCTTCATTTACCTTACGATTAGGGGAGTGGTCATTAATGAAATGTGCGGTTTGTACAAACATGCCACCCGAGCCACAGGCTGGGTCGTGAATAATACCATGATTTGGCTGGATGAAATTCACAATCAGGTTCACCAGAGATGGGGGTGTGAAGAACTCTCCTCCTTCCTGGGCTCCGGCTCCTTGCATGGAAAATTTCATCAGGAAGAATTCATAAATACGCCCAAATACATCGCCCTTGGCGTTCCGCACTGCATCTTTGTTGAAGACGCGCACCAAATCCCTTAAAAGTTTGTCGCCTAACTCTTGGTAATTCTTAGGTAGGATGCCTGCTAAGTCGGGGTACTCAGCCTCAATAAGCTTCATGGCATTATTAATGCACTCTGATATGTCTTCACTTTCAGGTAAGGCAACCAGATATTCATACTTGGCTTTTTCGGGTAACATTATAGCACCGGCGGCAGCATAATCGTCTTTGCTTGCTTCTCGCTTTGCACCGGTACGAGGATTTACAGGAAGGTTTTTTTCTATTTCAAGTTTGGCATTTTCGTAGCGGTTTTGAGCAAATCTTAGCAGAACTAAACCTAGTACAGGATCCTTGTATTCGGCCGCTGTAAGTTTAGAATTACCTCTCAGCTCATCGGCGGCTTCCCAGAGGTCTTTTTCAAGTTCGCGTATTTCTTGTTGGGTCATGGTAAATAGAATCTTCAGCTCAAGCTTTTTGGCTTGTTAAAACTAAAAAACAGAGCTAAGTATTGGGCTTTCAGCTTAATGGTTTGCCTCCATTTTGAGGTAAATCGAAAGACCAAGATAAACTACAATTTTGGGACCCATGGCTATTGGATAGAGCTTCTATTTAATGCTCAAGATTGCAGGGGAATTTATCAGAATTGAAATAGTTCTGTTCATGCTGAAATATTGATAAATCAATCCTTCTTCAAAACCTTCACTACCCTCCGATAAGTAGCCTCCGTAATACTCCAAGAAAGTCCACCGCTGGTATTGATAAAGAGGACAACCACGGCGTCCAAATCAGCATCGTAGCGGGCAATGCTGGAATAGCCTGGTAAGAGGCCCGTATGTTCCAAGCGATAAAGTGATTCATAAAGCGCTTGCTCTTCCGGGTTCAGGAAACGGCCTTCATTGAGGGCGCGCAAGAATACCGCAATATCACGGGCCGTGGAGATCATGGACCCTCCGGGGTGAATGTAATTATTGCCTTTGATGTCGGGTTCGTAGCCGATATGATAGCCGCTCATTAAAGAGTCTTGATTTACTTCGTCGAGCAGGCTATAGGTGTGTTTTAAGCCTAAGGGATCCAGAATTTCTTCCTTAATGTATTGGTGGTGACTGTAGCCTAAAGTACTATCTAGGATGGCGCCTAGCAGTAGGTAATTGGTATTGCTGTATTGGTATTTTTCATCCGGTTCAAAATCGGCCGGGAGATCAAAAACCAATTTCAGAGCCGGAAGATCTTCGGTGAAAAGATCGGTCCAGGGATAATCCGGTTGATCCAGGAAATTGGGGATACCACTGCGATGTTGGATCAGCATTTTTAATGTGATGCCATCAGCATTAGCGATATGGCCTTGGGTAAAAGGCAGTAGGCTGCTTAGGGAAGCATCAAGATCCAGTTTTTTCGCCTGAATCAATTTAGTAGTGGCGGTGGCTATAAAGAGCTTGCTAATGCTAGCTACCTTAAATAAGCTTTGAGGGCTGGCTGCCATCTCATTGGCGCGATTATTCCAGCCTGCAGCATAAGCTTCCGGAGCTTTCCCGGCTTGATCAATATAGAGAATGACACCATCTACCTTATAGTCTAAAATGTCTTCAATTTGGGCTTGAGGACTGTCTGGCAAGGGGCTGAGCCAGAGTTTGATCAATAGCCAGGGAGCGAATAAATAGGTTCCGATCATGGAGAGGAGGATAAGGCTTAGGCCGATTATTTTCTTTGGACTCATACAGTTATTTGGTTTTTTGCACCCGCCGGTACTTCATGCCAAAGAGGGGGCGCAAGAGAGGAATTCGCTTAATGATTAATTCGAAAATCAACAAGCATCCCGCTAAGGTTAAAAGTACGCTAAGTGCGAATTTTAAATAGGGGTCCAGGTTTAATTTAAGTACCCATGAAGCTACCGCATAGAGCACAAACATGTGAATGATGTATATAGGATAGGCACTTTCACTTAAGTAGCTCAGGGTTTTGCTGGGGCGATTGAGGTATTTGTATCCCAGGCCAAAGATTCCTAAGATCCATAAATTGGATTCTATCGCCATAAGGGCATTAGTAAAGTACGCTTCCAAAATGCTGATGCGCAATAGGCCCATGCCTAAGGCTAAAGCTAAATAGAGCCAATGCCATTTTAATAAGATTTGCCAAAAGCTTTTGCCGATATAAACCATTATAAAACCAAAGAAGAAGGCCAGGAAACCAATAGCGTAGCCATGTAATGTTTGGGCATAAAGGGCAAAAATATCAGGTTGAACGATGAGCACTTCCAAGATGAAAAAGGGAAGGATGGCCAAGGGTCCCAAGGGACTGCGCATCATCTTTTCCAAGCTGCGGCGGAATTTACCCTCTGGCTTTTTAATTAGCTGGAAGAAGAAGGGAAAGAGGATGGAAATATAGATGACAATATTACCTAAAAACCACAGGTGGGCAGGATGGGCGAAATAGTGTAGAGGTTGATTGTAATAGTTTTGAAAGAGCAAGAAGTGCAAGGGCACGATAGTAACAATGCCAAAGAGGTAAGGGACCAGAATGCGCTTGGATCGATCCAGCAGCAATTGCTTGATGTTCCGTTTTTGCATGGCGAAGTAAACACCCATTCCCGATACAAAGAAGAGGAAGGGAATGCGCCAAACATTAATTAAAGACATCGGTTTCCAAAGTCCTTCTAAAAGTTCATCGCTGCGGATAAAACCAATGAAGAGCGCCCAGGGCTGAAAGACTATGGCAATATGATAGATCAATAAAAGTCCGATGGCAATTACCCGTAGCCAGTCGATATCGTGCCTTCTTGCAGTTTCCATTTTTTAGCTGTTTTAGTTTTCGTGATTATTCTAACATCATGGCGATTACGGGGCGCGCTTTTTCGAGGGCCACCATATCTAATTGTAAACCCATGGGGCTTAATTGTTCCTGCATCATTTGGTAAACAGGCTTCAAGGCTTCGAAATCGGCCAACACAATTTCGCGGGGAGTAGCGCCGTAGGTATTGCGCAGGTTTTTGTCGGCCTTGGCATCGATTAGCATTTGAACGATTTCTACCCGACCAAAAAAGGCAGCGCTGTGCAAAGCACTTGATCCATCATTGTTTTGAAGGCTGAGGTCTGTGCCTCCATCAATTAGGGCCTGGGCGATTTCGCGCTTATCGAAAGTAGCGGCTGTAATTAATGGCGTAGATCCGGTAAAGGCATCCTTCTGATTGAGGTCGGTGCCAGCAGCAATATGTTGCTTTACGGCGGCTAAATTTCCACTAATAACGGCCGTGGCAATATCCATTTCGGGGGCCTCAATTTTTGCTTCGCTGGATTCCGAATTTTGATTTTGACAGGCGATGCTAAGGCTGTAAATAAGTATCAGGCTAAGGCTTTTTAAAAGGTTTTTTCTTTGGAAGAAGTTTAGTGTGTTCATCTCTAAATTTTGTTTTGTGTATTTGATGCTTCAAAGGTGCGGCCCTTGCCAGGCTTGGGCTATAGCCTATGCTTCGCTTTGTGTAAACTTTGCTGCGGCTTTGAAAAGAATGACGCATCTCTATAAATTATGACGCAAAAGCCCATTTGAGCCCCGATTTTAAAGCAGAAATGCAGGCCTAATTTTTTCTACTTTCGAAAGGCGAAAAAGCAGCATGGAAGACCGTCAAAATAGTCCCAGTGATTTCATTAAACAGGCCGAAGAAATTCTATTAGAGAATTTAAGTTCGGAGACATTTGGGGTTTCAGAATTAGCGGAGGCCATGCACATGAGTCGCTCCAATCTTTTGCGAAAGATTAAAAAGGATACGGAGCTTTCGGCCAGTCAGTTTATTCGGGCTTTTCGCTTAAAGCAGGCCTTGCTCAAATTGGAAGGAGGTGCTTCCTCTGTTTCCGAAGTAGCCTACGAGGTGGGCTTTGGGAGTGTGAGCTATTTCGTTAAATGTTTTCGAGAACACTATGGATATCCTCCCGGGAAATGGGAGCAGAATAAAATTCCGGAGCCACAAGAGGAGCTAAAGATAGATCCGGCGAAAGCCGAAAAAAAACCAAAAGCCAATGGCTTCTATTATGCCTTGGCTGCGGTAGCTCTAATCTTGATTGCCTTTTTCTTCCTTTATCCTGATGCGGACCAAGAACAAGCTTTGGAATCGGAAAAGTCGATTGTGGTTTTGCCTTTTAAAAATGAAAGCAGCGATTCGAGCAATTTGTATTTCGTGAATGGCTTGATGGAGTCGACCCTCAACAATTTGCAGAAGATTGAAGATTTGCGAGTGATCAGTCGTACTTCAGCGGAGAAGTTTCGTACTACGGCATTGTCGATTCCGGAGATTGCCGATGAGCTGCAAGTGCAGTATTTGGTGGAGGGCAGTGGCCAAAAGGTGGGCGATAAGGTTTTGCTGCACATTCAGCTGATCGATGCCGCTCGCGATGAGCCTTTATGGGCTGCCGAATACCATCGGGAGCTCCAGGATATATTCGATTTGCAACGGGAGGTAGCGGCCGAAATTGCGGATGCGATTCAGGTTTATGTTTCGGAGGAAGAGCGTGCGCGCATTGCCAAGCGGCCCACTCAGAGTTTAGCGGCCTACGATTATTATTTACAGGGTTTGGATCCCTTTTATGCGCGGACCCATGAGAGTTTGCAGAAGGCGATTGGCTTTTTTGAAAGGGCCATTGCCGAAGATGAAGAATTTGCTTTGGCTTATGCGGATTTGGCCTTGTCCTATTATTTCCTGGATCTTTTTCAGCGGGAAAAGCAATACACCGATTTGATTAATCAGTATTCGGATCAGGCGCTTTTATACGATTCAAAATTGGATGTAAGCCTGATCGCTAAGGCTTGTTATTATTTGCAGGTGCAGGATTATCGCCTGGCCTTACCGCATTTGGAAAAGGCTTTGGACTACAATCCTAATTCGGCGGCGGCCATTCAAATGCTTTCGGATTTTTACGCTTATTATATTCCCAATAGTGCCAAATATGTGGAGTATGCCTTAAAGGGAATTCAGCTGGATGGGCAGGCTCAGGATTCTACCGCCAAGAGTTATCGCTATTTACAATTGGCCAATGCTTTGGTGCAGGCGGGATTTTTTAAGGAGGCGGATGCTTATTTGGATCAGTCGCGGACTTTGTATCCGGCCAATCCATTTGTTCCGCATTTAAGAGTTTTTGTGGATTTGGTGCAGGATAAGGATTGGCAAAAGGCGGCCAATGCGCTTAGTCGCTTATACCAACGCGACACCAATGCTATGGATGTGCTGCAGGACCTGGCAAAACTGCATTATGTGCTGGAGGATAATGACAGTGCCTATTTCTATTTCTCCAAATTGGTGCGGCATCGCGAAGCGCATAATTTGGAGCTCTATACCTATGAAAATGCCAAGATCGCCTATGTGTATCGCGCCTTGGGCTATAGGGCTAAGGCTGATAGCTTATTCGCGGATTATGTAGCTTACTGTGAGGCTAATGATTCGAAATATCAGAATGCGCATCAGGCCATCCGTTATGCCTATGCTCAGAATTGGGAAAAGTCATTGGAGTATTTAGAGCAATTCGCGCAAGAAGACCATATTCAGTATTGGTTCCTTTTATTGGAGTATGAGCCCTTGGTGAAGCCCATGAAAGAGAAGGCTGAATTTACTAGGGTTTTCCAGCAGATTAAAGATCGCTTTTGGGCGAATCATAGGAAGATGCGGGAGGATTTGGAGGCAGAAAACTTACTCTAATTATTCCTCACCCCCACCCGAATATGTTCCGGATTTTGAGCGGTGCTAAAGGCTTCATCGATATCCTCCAAAGCAAAGGATTGAGATACCAGCTTTTGGAAAGGGAATTTCTCATGCCATTCTTGAATAAAGTTGAGGGCATAAGCTAAATCTTGGGGTCCGTAATTATGCAAGCCTCTAATGGTCCAGAGCTTACGCACGATATCTTCGGCATTAATCTGCAAATCTCTCTGCTTAAAAACCGAGCCTACCAGAATTAGTCGCCCTCCTATAGTAAGGGCGGGGAGAAAGGTTTCAATGGCATCCGGACTGCCGCTGGTGTCAATGATCAGGTCTATACCCCCTTGAGATTGAATTTCGGCTAGAGGGTTTTCGGTGGCACTGCTTACAAAAGCCGCTTCGGCGCCAAATTCCAGGGCCAGTTTAAGGCGTTCAGGATTTTGGTCGAGGGCAATTACTTTATCGGCCCTAGCAATGCTCGACATGGCGCAGGCGGATAATCCTAACATTCCGGATCCTATCACCAGCACTTTCTTGTTCTCCAGATCTTCAGCCAGGCGCAGGGCCCCAGCAATAGTGGCATGCGTGCAATTAATGGGTGCCGCTACTTCATTGGGTACATCCGCGTTTAAGCGGAAAATATCGGTGCCCTTTTTTAATATACAATGACTGGCAAAGCCTCCGCCTAATGGGGCTTCATTGCTAATCTGATGATGACCGTATTTAAAGAGGTCTGCCGATTTTTGGGGAACTCCCATTTTGGCCATCTCTCCTTTATGGTCGTAGGCGTAAACCGCCCAGGTAATGCGATCACCTTTTTGGATAGCTCCTCCCGAATAGTAATGCGCACTTTCTGAGGCGGCCTCAACTATGCCAATTATCTCATGACCTAATATACTGGGGGCCGGGCTGTGGCGGCGTCCGCAATAGGTGTGTAAATCACTGCTGCAAATAGTGGAATAGCTAATGCGTACTAAGACTTCTCCCGTCTGTAAATCGGGAATAAAGCCATTCCGCTTTTCAAATTTCTCACCTGGAGCGGTGAAGACCATCGCTAAACTTTCTGGGCTATCGCTATGCATGCCAAAATCAATTAGAGCGCAAATGTAGTTCTATCAACGAAAGTTTCTTTAAAGGAAAAATAGGCATGCTTTGCCGGCTTCAATGATTTTAGATTGTGTAATTGGTTAAAGTGGCTGTAAAACAGGGTTTGAAAGATTTTCACTTCTTCTTTGCTTCATAAATTCTTAATGCATAATTAACAAATTGTAGTTTACCAATATGCAACTTTGGCGCTCTCTAAAATTGGATAATAATGAAGAAGGGAGGCTTGGCAAGCAGTGCAAAAAGAGAATCTGCCTGGTGGTTAATGTTGGCGGCCTTTTTGGCTTATACGGGCATGTATGCAGTGCGAAAAGCCTTTTTAGCGGCCCAGTTTGACGCTGCCCTGCTCTGGGGTTTGGACCTCAAAACCGTTTTGGTGATTAGTCAGGTTTTGGGATATATGCTTTCCAAGTTTTTGGGTATCAAGTTAGTTTCGGAAATGAAGGGTGATCGTCGGCCCAGAGCGCTATTCTTATTTGTGGGTATGGGTCTTTTGATGCTTTTGCTTTTTGCATGGCTTCCGCCTAATTGGCGCCCACTGGCCCTCTTTCTTAATGGTCTGCCACTGGGGATGGTTTTTGGTTTGGTTTTATCCTATTTGGAAGGTCGGCGAAATACGGAGCTGCTAGCGGCGGCTTTAAGTGCAACCTTTATTTTTTCTACCGGTTTGGTGAAAACAGTAGGCTTGTGGTTGTTGCAATCTTTCGCGGTTTCAGAGTTTCAAATGCCTTTTTTAACCGGGCTCATCTTCTTTCCAATTTTTCTTCTGGCTATCTGGATGCTTTCCAAATCCGCAGCTCCTAGCTTGGAGGATGTAGAGGCGCGCACGGAACGAAAGCCGATGTTGGCGGCCGATCGCAAGCGCTTTTTAAAGGAGCATGGCTTGGGTTTTGGGTTTCTGGTGCTGATGTATGTGGTTCTAACCATCGTCCGGGATATTCGAGATAATTTCATTGTGGATTTTTGGGCGGGTAGAGGTCAGGAGCCGGATCCGGCTTTACTGAGCTTAACCGAAATCCCCATTGCGGTTTTGATCTTAATCATCGCAGCAGCAGGAATCATGTTTAAAAGCAATTACAAAGCTTTTAAGGTGGGTATGCTGCTTACGGCCTTGTGTTCAATTCTCTTAATTCTGTCTTCAGTTTATTTCGAGCTTTCGGTTTTAAGTCCAGTGCTTTGGGTAATCTTAAGTGGCTTCGCCCTCTATTTGCCTTATATCCTCTTCCACACCATGATTTTCGAGCGCTTTATTGCTCTTTTTCGGGTAAGTGGCACAGTGGGCTTTCTCTTTTACGTGGCCGATGCCTTAGGATATTCGGGTAGTGTGGCCATTATGCTTTACAAGCAATTTGGTCAAGGCGCAGCAGGATGGGGGGCATTTATGATTGATCTAAACCGAATTGTGGGCATTGCGCTCCTGGGGCTTTCAGTCCTAGCTTGGTTCTATGTGCGGAAAAGTCGCGCTAAGCGGGTTTTAGAAGTTTCGTATTAGTCTACAAAATCGACTAGCGCTACACTCTTTATGGGTCAGGTGTGTGGTCTTAGGGTTTTCAGTGAGTTTAGCGGGGTATTTACGATGGGGAATGTGTGAATAAGGTTAAGAAGCAGTAAAACAGTTATTTAAATCTAATTTGAATAAAAGTTCATTGAAAGGTAAGTCACTCGATTTGTTAACTATTAGTAAATATTGTTTACTTATGATTAACGAATTCATAACTCAAAAGTTTATAATTAGTCAACAATCTTGAGGCTTCTTTGCAGCGGAATAAAAACACAAATCCATGAAAAAGAAATTACATCTGTTGTTAGTGGCCATGCTTCTCCAGGTGACTTTGGGAATGGCTCAAGGGGCGGAATCGGCCCTTAATTTTGATGGAACGGATAACTTGATCCAATTATCTTCTCCTTTAACTGTCGGATCTTCCAGTCATACCTTCGAGCTATGGGTGCGTGTGCCTTTGGCAGGTACCGAAGGGCTCACTTCTAGCGAGCGGGTTGGAAATATTTTAGGGGCTTACAATTCTACTCCCCACTTCAACTATGAGTTGTATAGCAATGGATCGCCACGCGTATACTGGAATGGGGGTGAGATTAACTCTACCGCCTCTGCTTCTTATGATTTCCGTGATAATAAATGGCATCACCTGGCCTATGTGCGCGATACTGCTAATTCTGAATTCCGAATTTATAAGGATGGAGTTTTAATCCATACCATTAGTTCGGTGGGTACCGATATTACTATGGCGGTTCCGCATCGGATTGGCGGGGATAACCGTAATAGTGGTGGTGGGCCTAGCTTCCATGGTGATATGGATGAGATTCGCATGTGGGACTATGCTCGCTCTGAGGCGGAGATCCGCGCAAGCATGTGTTCTAAAGTGGATACAGCTTCCGCTGGATTGGTATTGTACTACAAATTAGATGAAGCCGCAGGTTTAAGTACCCATGATTTTAGTGTGAGCGCGAATCATGGTGTCTTGACAAATATGGCTGCAAATGGCGATTGGAAAACTTCAGGTGCGGCCATTGGTGATAGCTCTGTATTCGTGTATGCGCCAAGTATGGCGGGGCAGACTTTAGCCATGGGAACTACTGCTTTGGGTAGTTTAACCATAGATAGTTTGCAGAACAATGCGGCAGGTCTGCATTTGTATCGGGTTAATGCGGTTCCAAATACCGTAAGCGGAGTAAAAGATTTGGCGGCCAATAATACCTATTTCGGTGTGTATGTGGCAGAGGATAGTCTTTTACGTTACAATGCCCGTTTTCAATATTCGAATTTTCCGCTGGCGATTACCAGCGAGGATAGTTTGAAGCTTTACAACCGTGAGGGTGCAGATTCTACGCTATGGTATGACTTAAGTGCTTCTCGCTTAAAGACTATCGACGAATTGAAATTTAGCAACGACAGTGGCTATCGCAATGAGTACATCCTTGGTAATCTAGTGGGTTTTGTGTGTCAAAGTCCATCTGCTTTGGCGGCGGCCAATGTTTCCTATAGCTCTGCTTCTTTGTCCTGGACTACCGGAGGTGCTGTGCTTTGGGATGTTTTGATTGATGTTGCTGGTTTTAATCCTGCTAATTCCGGTCGTTTAGATTCGGCAGTAGCTTCCAATCCTTATGCTATCACAGGCTTAAAGCCTTTAACTAATTACGAGTTCTATGTTAGGGATAATTGCGGAAGTCAGGGTGGTTCGGCTTGGGTTGGACCTTTTGCCTTTACTACTCTGGCTGCACCGCCCTGTCCTCAGCCTACTGGCTTATCGGTGTCTAATGTGGGTTCTTCCTCTGTGGAGGTTTCCTTTGTGAGTGCTAGCAATAATAGTAATATTCAATACGGTCCAGCGGGTTTTGCCTTAGGTAATGGCACCTTCGTGGATTCGGTATACGCTAGTCCTCATTTATTAACGGGTTTGAACTCCTCTACTAATTATGATTTATACATCCAGGATAGTTGTAACCTGGTAAATGGTTCTGCCTGGGTGGGGCCAATTAGCTTCCGTACTGATATTGTGGTGGTGGCTGGTGCGGCCGTGGCCTTAGAGTTCGATGGCGATGATGATTACATTCAGCTGCCTAATATCCTTCCCTTAGGGAATAGCTCACATACCGTCGAGCTTTGGGTGAAAGTGCCTCGCGTAGGTGAAGGAAACCTGGTTGCTAATGAGCGTGTAGGGATCATTTTAGGTTCTTATAACTCCTCGCCAAACTTCAATTATGAAATTCATAATGCCGGTACTCCTCGTATTTACTGGAATGCTGCGGAGGTAGATGTTACGGCTTCAACCGAATATGATTTGCGCGATAATGCCTGGCACCACCTGGCTTTTGTGCGTGATACCACCATTGCTGAGTTTAAAATTTACCTCGACGGTGAGAAGATTGTAGGGGTGAACTCTGCGGGTAGTGCGATTGCAATGGTTGATAATCACCGTATTGGTGGGGATAATCGTAATGCAGATGGAGGTCCTAGTTTCCATGGTCAAATGGATGAAATCCGGATTTGGGATTATGCGCGTAGCGAAGCGGAGATTCGCAGCTTTATGTGTCAGAAGCCTGTTTCTAATGCTGGAGGTTTATTGTATTACTATGATCTGGACTCTTTAAACTTCAATGATGGTACCGGTAATGGTATGGATGGGTCTTTGGTGAATTTTGCTTCCGATATGTGGAAGAACTCCGGTGCTCCCATTGGTGATACTAGTATTTATCTGCACGACACCCTATGGGCTGGTACTCAATTGGCACTGTCTTCCAATGGTAAGGGTTTGCTCATGCTTGATTCGGTTAAAGGTGATCTTCAAGGGATGCATATTTATCGCTTAAATGATGTGCCCAATAGTACCGAAGGTATTTTCGATATCGGAAATCAAGATGTGCATTTTGGGGTGTTCCTTTCAGAGGATATGGTTACGGATCTGCCTTCTTCTTATGATTTGGCCTATCAGTACTCCAATTACCCTACTGCCATGGCAAATGAGGCGAACTTGAAATTGTACAACCGTGGTGATGCTTCTGTTTCTTTATGGACTAATACCGGAGCTTCGGTAAACACTGCTGCGGATGAGGTGAAATTGAAATCACTGTCTAAAGGTCGTCAGTTCCTCTTGTCTGATTTTGTGCCTAATCCTTGTGCTTCCAGCTCCGATTTGGGTGTGCAGGCCATTGGTGTTGATTCGGCTCAATTGGTGTGGACGGCTGCTAGCACTGGTCAAACGATTGAGGTGGGTTTACGTGGCTTCAAACCGGGTGCAAATGAGGCGGTATCTTATGCCGGTGCTCAGTCGCCATTTACAGTTGTGGGTTTAAATCCATCTACGGTGTATGAATACTATGTTCAGGATAGTTGTGCGAATGGTGATGTATATTGGGTAGGTCCCTTTAGTTTCGTTACTGATCAATTATGTCCTGCACCAAGTTTTGTGTTGCAGTCTGTGACCGATTCTTCGGCAACCTTCCAAATTCAGTCGAATGGATCGGATACCACTTGGGTATTAACCTGGGGTCCTGTTGGCTTTAATGTGGCTTTCGGAATTCAGTCTGCGGTGCATGGTTCGCCTGTGGTGTTTACAGGCTTGCAGCCTAATACTTCCTATGATTTTTACCTACATGCAGTTTGCGATACTTTAACGAGTTATGTGATTGGGCCAATTAGCCTCACTACAGACTCTGCTTCCAGTGGGGTGGGTCAAACTGAATTTGCTTTGGAAGAAGTGGCGGTATATCCAAACCCGGCAGAGCGCTATTTCAGTATTGAGATGTCGCTGGGTAGTGAAGCTCAATTCGAATTATTGTCGGCTGTAGGAGAGCTTATTGCTCAAGGTTCTTTTGTGGGTCAAACTCAAGTTAGTTTGCCTGCAGATCTAGCAGCGGGAATTTACCTCGTAAAAGTGAAAACGGCTTCCTCTGTAAGTCTGAAGCGCTTGCGGGTAAACTAAGATTTTATTTTGCTTAATTATCTGAAGGGAGGTGCTCGTTGGGGTGCCTCCCTTTGTTTATTATAAGGAAACATATTTGTGTGGTATATTATTTGACTGAATGTGTGTTGAGGTGGCTTTGTCTACTCAAGTCATTGAAATACAGGTGTAAAAACCTAATAAAAATCACTTTCTTTTACTTAGGCTTAACAATTTGGTAAAAGGCAGAAGTTGAATATATGTAATCAAATCGGATACATTTGCCACAGATTATTAACATGATGTTTCCGGTTCTGAAATCAATAATGACAACAAAAGGAAGGAGCGTAAATCCATTTTACGCAAGCATGGCAAAGGCCTTAAAAGGTCTGTGTTTGATGGGGACTTTGTTGCTGGGGCAAAACGCTTTTGCACAAGCCAAAGTGATAGGTGAGGTTCGGGATGATGTGGGTCCTTTGCCGGGTGCAACTGCCCATGTAAAGGGAACCGAGCTGGGGGCAGTGGCCGATACTGCCGGAGTATTTGTGATTGAAAATGTGAGCTATGGCAACCATATTCTGATTATCTCCTTCGTAGGGATGGAGAGTCAGGAGCTTTCCATCAAGATTGCAAAGCCGGTTTACCGGCTTAAGAAGCCAGTAGTTCTAGGCGGAGGTACTATGCTTGATCAAGTTGAGGTGCAGGCTCGCCTGGATGAAGGGGAAGAGAAGGCTATCCTCCTGCAAAAGAAATCCTTGAACCTGGCTCAGGTAGTGTCTTCAGATGGTATTGAGCGCTTGCCAGATCGTAATGCAGCAGAGGCCTTGCAGCGGATGCCAGGGGTGGTGATGGAAACGGATCAAGGGGAAGGGAGTTCAATTTCTTTTCGCGGTACCCCAGCCGATTGGGGCGCGGCCTTGGTAAATGGTGATCGTTTGCCGGTAGCCAATGAAGAGGATGAAGGTCGGGCTATGAACTTCGAAGTTCTACCCACCAGTTTGATCGAATACATCAAGTACAATCAAAACTTGTCTCCTCAAATTGAAGGAGATGCCATTGGCGGTAGTGCCAATTTCATCACTAAATATGTTCCTGAAGATCCTACCATTAATGTACAGGCAGGTTTGGGGGCAAATTTCAAAGCTCAGCAGCCGCTGTGGAACGGTACCCTTTTAATGGGGCGCCGATTCGGGCCCAATAAGCGTTGGGGCTTAGTAGGCGGCGGCTCCATTTACCAAAGAAACTGGGCGACCGATAATTACGAGATTTTCTATAGTAATAACGATAACCATAATATCGAGCGATTGGAGCTTCGGAAATACAATGGTGAGCGTACAACCTATGGCCTGCATGCCAAAACCGATTTCCGTTTAAACGAGAATCATACTTTTTATGCCCTGGGTTTTTACGGTCGTCAGGATGATATGGAGTTTAACCGTAAAACCATGTATAATTGGGTTGCGGGTGTAGGGCAATCCATTGTTTTGCAGAACATCCACAATCTGATGATCAATGATCTTTCGGGCTTTAATGTGGGTGGAGCCCATAATTTCGGAGATCGACTCAGCTTCGATTGGAAACTATCGCGCTATGAATCAGCCTTCCGCTACGGCCCTTCGGGCGATAATGGTGGCCAGCCTTATGGCTATAATGTAATTGAGTATGAGAAATTAGTTCGATTTAAGGATTACCTCTATCTCGATGAAAATGGCAATCCTACCGACGAACAAAATGCCTATACCCGATTAAAGCTTTTGGATATTGATAGTCCCATTCCAGGCTATGGAACTCCAGCGGATAATCTTCAGCCGCAGTACGAGCACATCGTTCCGGTAAAACCAGAAGACACCCTCTTTACCCATAAAAAGACTTATACCGAATTGCGCAAGGTCTACGAGCGTGATCCTATTGTGGTAACAGCCGATTGGCATTACAATCTGAACTCACGCATGAAATTGCACTTCGGGGCGAAGTTTCGCCAGAAAGAGGGATATCGTACTTATGGCTTAATCACCTGGATTCGCGATCCACAAAAGGTGAATGAGGCTTTCCTTTATAATGAAAATGAATTGGCGGCTATTCCGCAATTGAGCAATTACCTTTCCGAAGAAGGGGGGAATTATCAACCTTATACCGAAACCTTTATGTCGGATGCCGGTATGCAAAATTGGATTTCGACCTATAGTGACAAACTGCTCTTTTTACCCTTCGGTTCCAAGACTACCGAAATCTATAAACAGTTTATCGGCTCTAATTACGATTATACCGAACAGGTAAAGGCAGGCTATCTCTCTTTGGAATGGGAATTAAGTCAAAGGGCTAGCTTGGATTTAGGTTTACGTGTGGAAGAAACTCAGGTAGAAGTAAATGCTGCACGCTCGGAAGACAGTACCTATTTCAATCCCAATACCGGCGACGTGATGGTAGATTCCTGGTTGGAAACCGATCACATCGAACGCAAGTATCTATCGGTTTTACCCATGGCCAATTTGAATGTAAAGTATGGGGATGAGTCTAGTCTAAGGGCTGCAGTTACCCGCGCTATGCGCCGACCCAATTTCAATGAGATTAAGCCTGGCCAGCCGGATATCCACTATACCCATTTCCATGCGCTTTATGGAAACCCGGATATACGTCCTACCTATTCCTGGAATGTCGACCTTACTTTTCAGCGCTACTTCGGCCTGCATGGATTGTTTAGCATTGGCGCTTACTACAAGTATGTAACCGATCACATCTTTGTTTCCTTCCGCAGTGATGATTTAAATGTAAGTGGGGTTTCCAATACCTACCGTCCACCCGGTGGTATCATGTCTAAAGAGTATAAAAATGCGCCATATGCTCATGTGGGTGGATTTGAATTATCCTATCAGCGTAAGCTCGACTTTTTGCCCTGGCAGTTAAAGTATAGCTCGGTATCACTAAATTATTCCTATACCGCATCGGCCATGAAGATCCATGCTCGGGAAGAAATGCAGGATTTACCTCGACAGTCGGGCAATGTTTTCAATTTCCGCTGGTCTTACGAGCGCAAGAAGTTGGGTGCCAATATTGGTCTTAACTACCGCGATCCTTATTTGGTGGAACTCAACCTTATCGCGGTTAAAGATCCTCAAACCGGAGAACCGGTGGTATTTAATCAGAGCAATGACTTTGACATGTACATGGGCAAGAGTTTGGGCTTGGATTTCTCATTGAGCTATGACCTTACCGATAAGCTCAATGTCTATGCAGAATTCAATAATCTTCTGAATACGCCTTATGTGGTTTACCGCGGTCGCCGTGAAAGACCGGTGCAGGTAGAGTACTACGGTATTAGAGCCTTAATCGGAGTGAAATATCAATTTCTCAAATAATTACTATGAAAATTAAACAACTACTTGTTGCGGCCGCAGTATTTGGCTTCACTGCAGCGCAAGCGCAAACCAAGGAGCCTAAAGTTTTATTCATTGGTTTGGATGGCACCCGTTCGGATGCCCTTCAGCAGGCCAATACTCCTACCTTGGATAGTTTGATGAATACCGGGATTAACACCTTCGATGCCTGGCATATGGGAGTTACGGTATCTGGTCCATCCTGGAGTAATATGCTTACTGGCGTAAATGAGGCCAAGCATAAAGTAACCAATAACAGTTATACCGGGGCCGACTATGCGAATTGGCCTTATTTGGTGAATCGTATTAAGGAAGAGAGGGCTATTAAAGCCGTACAAATCATTACCTGGAACTCCATGGATGATGCTTCTAAAGGAACGGGTGGTCATGTGTACAATGCCAAATGGGACCTTTCGATTGATGTGGGTAATCAGGGTCAGGATTTAATTCGTGACGCTTCCATTATCCAGTTGCAAGATCCTAACCTCGATTTCCTTTTCGCTTACATTCAGGACGCAGATGGTGCCGGACACGGAACGGGCTTTTCCCTAACCAGCCCAGCCTATATCAATGCCATTGAGAATAATGATGCTCAGGTGAAGGCTATTTTAAAAGCCCTCAAAGCCCGTCCTACTTATGCTCAGGAAGAATGGTTAATCGTATGTTCAACCGATCATGGTGGATTAGGTTTTGGTCATGGTGGGAACAGTGATCAGGAGCGTCATATCTGGTGGTTCGCCAGTGCCCCTTTCTTGCAGAATAAAACCTTAACCGGTCCTGATATTGGCTCCTATCAAATGCCCAGCAATCCGGTAGATTCTACTTTATTGGGTCAGGTGCCCAAGCAAACGGATGTAGCGGTTACCATTATCGATCACCTTTTACCTGGTTTGGATGGTGATGATGTAAAATCACGCTGGAATTTAGATGGTCGTTCCTGGTTAACTCCTGATAATTACGACTCTACTTTATACGAAAACCAGAAAGGGGGAATTAAAGGAGTGTCTTTAAATGAAAAGCATGCAGATGCGGCTTTCGGTGTATATCCCAATCCCGTACAGTCTCAAATTCAATTGCAATCCAATGGTGCTTTTAATGGTAAGATCAGCTATGAATTAATTGATCTTAATGGTCGCTTAAGTGCAGCGGGCGAATTGGACTTGAGCCCGCAGGCTGTAATTGAGGTCGCTCATTTGGAAAATGGATTTTACCTCTTGCGCATTCGTCAGGGTGAAGCGCTCATTAATCGCAAAATTGTGATCCGCCATTAAGGGAAGCAGAAAGAATAAGTTTCCCAAGATTCAACACAAGCTTTAGTATTTAAGATTTAAAATGACAATAGATTTAGTAGTCTTCGACATGGCCGGAACCACGGTACATGATAAGAATGAAGTGCAGTCCTGTTTTGAGGCCGCTTTAGTTAAAAGTGGATTGGAAATTCCAGCCGAACGAATTTTAGCCTTGCAGGGCTGGTCCAAGAGAAGAGTGTTCCAGTTATTATGGACAGAGCATTTGGGGCAAGGCCATCCGGAGATCGAGAAAAAGGTGGATGAGACCTATGCACTGTTTCGCGAGGTTCTTGAGAATCATTATAAAACGCATCCGGTTATTCCGCAGCCATTTGCCGAAGATTTATTTAAAAATTTAAAGCAGAAGGGAATAAAGATTGGTTTAACTACGGGTTTTTACCGGGAGGTAACCGATTTGATTTTACAGCAATTAAACTGGGACAAGGGCCTCAATAGTGATTATATCGCCGAGGGCGAAAGTATTATTGATGTGTCGGTTTGCAGCGATGATGTGAAGAACGGCAGGCCGGCCCCAGACATGATTCAACTGGCAATGGAGAAACTGGACTTGAAAGATCCGAAGCGGGTAATTAATATCGGAGATACCCCTTCTGATCTTCAGTCTGGGAAAGCCGCCGACGTAGGGATTTCACTAGGAGTGGTGAATGGAACCCATAGCCGTGATCAATTAATGGTTTTTGAAAACGATGGTTTGTTACGCGATTTATCTGAACTCACAGATTATATCGATACTCAGGCTTCAATTGTTGTTTAGGGTTAAGACAGGTGCCCTCCTCCGGGAGGGTGCTTTTTAACTTTCCTTATTAAAGAAATACATAATGAGCATTAAGCAGTCTTCACTACCATTGTTTTGGGGAACGTGAGGCAGACGACCATTAAAATAGAGGCTATCCCCTTCTTCTAGCTCATAGGTTTTATCGTCAATCAAGTAAGTTGCAGAACCTTTAAGAATGTATTTGTATTCAAAGGCATCGGTGGTAACCTTTTCGCGTTCGGCCCCTGGGGTTAGCGTTAGTAAAACGCATTCCAGTGTTAGGTTTTCCAGGTCTTTGCTAAGGATGTGTTGGTAATAAAAGCCTTTAGCTTCTTCCTTTTCAAATGACTGATATTCTTTGCGCTTAACCACTTTCACCAATTGAGGGTCTTCGGTAGAGCTAAAGCCTTGAAAAAACTCTTCTGCATTGGTCTCGAGGCCGCCAATGATAGATAGAAGAACCGGTAAGCTGGGGATGGTGCGTCCATTCTCAATTTTGGAAATTAAACCTTTACTCACATCAGCGCGAGTTGCAACTTCTTGCACGGTAAGGCTGTGTTCTTTGCGAACCCTTTTGATTTTTTTCGCGATTTGAAGTAAGAGGTGCTCGTTCATTTTTTGTTCTTCTGGGCCTCAAACTTACGATAAGCCCCTGTTTAATGGAAGTAAACATCCTGGCAATTGCTGCATTTTTCAAGGATTCCGATGCGGTGACCTTCACAGCAGTCAAAAAATGATAAATACGGGCTCAGCTTAAACCGGACAGACCTGTATGTTTTAATCATTTTTCCTTGTTAAGGTTAATGGCTTAGATCAACATTTTCATTTATAGAATAGCTTCAATAAGGCTCATCAAATCCCATTAAGGATGGTAGCTTTTGAATCAATTGCTTTCATCCTTTGAACCTTAAGTTCAAAATAGAAGCGCTGCTGTAGGCTAAAAAAGGCCTGCGGGACGATGCTACTTCAAACACTAAGCTATCTTTGAGCTTTAAAGCATAGCCAAGCATCTTTGAAACCGCGTATTCTAAACTTTTTTCTGGTCCTGGCCGGCATTCTGTTTTTTGCCTTATTCTTCTTTCATTATAGCCTTTGGTATTTTGAAGAACTGAATTCAGATCATGCTATACATATCCTCATGGCGGAGCGATTCGACTGGACTAAGGATTGGTATTATTGGGGGCAAAATCGTTTGGGAAGCTTTATCCCCATGTTGGGGTCCTTGCTAATTAGACTGGGGGTCGATTCGTTTACGGCCCTGGGCTTGGTGCAGGTTTTAATTTTGTCGGCCACCAGTTTCATGCTCTGTCGCTTGAGCAATTTTAGTTTTTGGTCATTGGGCTTATGTGCCGTATTGCTATTCCCTGTTTACCCATTTTGGATGCAGGTTTCATTGGGGCATCCCTATTTAGCCCAGTTTTTCTTTCTGATCCTAAGCTTAAGTTTGTTCTGCAGCTCCAAAATCAAGGATTCCTGGAAATCTTTCTTAGTGCCCTTTATAGCATTCCTGGCCATTTGGTCTTCCGAAATGTCCTTGGCTTTTTACCTAGCATTAGCACTCGTAGAATACAGGGCTATTTGGAAGCTCTTGCAGAAGGGATGGTATTTCCTGCTTTCTGGCGCCGGATTGGGTCTGGTACTGGTTTTAGCGGCAAAGAATCAGGCCGTAAAAATAAAGGATTATCAAACCTTTTTCGCGCCATGGTCTAAGGTTTGGGAGTCATTTTCAAAACAAGTGCAAAGTTTAGGGGAGCTCTTAGTTTTCGATGGAAACAAGCCTTTTAACAGCTATTTGCTTTATTCTGTTTTACTGGTACTACTCTTTACTTTGATTCGAAGAATCCGCGGAAAACAAGCCTTCAGCTCGATCACCAAAATCTTTTTCCTCTGTGCAATCTTTTCCTTTGTGCTTATTCATCTTTCTAATTGGAATGCAGTCATGGGAATGCCCTTTCGCTATCATACCATGCCCTATTTTTTCTTTGTTTCGGCGGTGGTATTCGGGGCTATGGATCAGTTTGGCAATAGTTGGGAACAGTTCTTTCTTGTGGCTTTAATCTCTATGCCGCTTATGAATGCCTCCCTGCGCTTTAATCTCGAATTTGAAACCGGCGCTCAGGGTAGAATTCGTCGCTCTGGCGCCGAAGAATTGATCACTAAGATTTTAGCTCAGCCCGAGATTGAACACTTTACGGTGATCGGCTCCTATTGGAATACTCATCTATTGGATGCTCTTTCTCCTAAAGTTTTGGCTATAACCCGCGAAGGGGATCATTTACGCGATGGTCGGATGATGGAAGAAGCACTTAATGAAGAGTACTTCCTGATTATTGCAAACGATTGGCTGGATCATTTTCCCAAGCAAATAGAACAGCGTGGCATTCGACTCCGGAAGTTGGAGTTGGAAGGGAATAGTCGTGAAGTACGCTATGCCTTGTATCGAAAGTTGCCAAAGCCCATCGCTCAGCCTTAAATTGCGAATTGCTCGATAATCATCGAGCGAATACCTATTATCGCCGTCTAAATGAGTTCTGATTCCTGAATTAGAACCTGGTTCAGGCCCGGCTTTTACATCTTTGGTTTATATCTGTAGACCATGACTAACAAAGCCTATTTCATCTTTATAGTTCTGAGCCTGTTAATCTGCTTCCTTTCTTTTTTACTCCTACACCAAAAAGTCGAAGTGCCAGGGGAGACACTTCAGTTGCATTGCAGTGAAAAAGGGGGGAGCTGTTATGGCCCTTCCCCCATACCTTCGGATTCACTAGGTTCTGCACATAATCGGATTCCCCTCTTGCTGATGCATTATGAGCAAAGAGTTTAGTTATGTCAGTTTGCTTCATGGCTTTGGGCTTTTGCTCTGCATGTTCTTGTTGTTTAGGATTTCGGCACAAGCTCAATCTATGATACCGGAGGGTGTAAACTATATCCACTTGTCCGATCAAAGGCGTTTAGCTTATGCGGAGTATGGCGATCCCAGGGGGAAGCCTTTGCTTTATTTCCATGGAGGGCAGGAAAGCCGCTTGTCTAGCGCATTTCTGGACACTATTGCTCGAGAAATGGGCCTGCGCATTATCGCTCCGGATCGCCCGGGAATTGGTTATTCCGATCCTCAGCCCAATCGAAGTTTTGCTGACTATGCTCTAGATATGGAAGAGCTTTGCAATCAACTGCATTTAGATTCGGTATATCTTTTGGCTTTATCAGGAGGAGCACCGCATCTTTTAGCCTGCGCCATCTATTTTCCCGAGCGTATTAAAGGAGCGAGTATAGTCGCAGGGGCCAGTCCAGTCAATTATAAGGGGAGTAAAAAGGGAATGTGGTTTCCCTTGCGGATGATTCACTGGGCAGCGTCTTTAAAGAACCGCCGTTTTATTGAATCTATTATTCGCAGTGATTTTAAGACTTTACAAGAAAAACCAGAAGATCGTTTGAAGCAGATGCAGCGCCATTTGCCACCGGCTGATCGCTCCTTAATGCAGGAACATCCTTACTATGGCCGGGATTTTTTGGAGGCCTCCTTAGAAGCTTATCGCCAGGGTATTGATGCTGTGGTGCAGGAGTGGCAGCTTTATGTACGGGATTGGGGTTTTGAGCCTTCAGAGGTGACCATCCCTATTAGTCTCTGGTATGGAAAACAAGACCGAATGGCACCACAGCAGCGCGGTTTTTATTACCATTCGGCCTTGCGTTATTCGAGGCTCTTCTTAAAAGAGGAAGGACATTTTTCCCTCATTCGGCACTACCAAGCCGAAATCCTCGCGGAACTATGTGATTAAGCTTTTAGTGAATCAGGATTTGCTGACTCATACTTTCACCCCGATAATCATATCGGATAAAATAACTGCCGGGGCTAAGGCCTGATAAGTCCAAGGCTTGGTTTTGATATTCCTGGAATTTCAATCCGGATTTCAAAACTTGTCCACTGCTGTTGATTAATTGAAACTCTTGCTTCTGCAGGTCTTCAAATCCTTCCCGGATTTCAATTTGAATATGATCTTTAGCTGGTTGCGGATAAATCCTGAGCCCTTCGGAGCTTGCTTCTATGTTTAAGGTTCCCAAGCCACTGCTGGTGGTATAATAGCGCAGATTTCCACTACCGTACTCACTAATCCAAATCGTGTCGCCCGCAGCATTGGGAAGTACACCATTGGGCTGACTAAAACTAGCCATTGCAGGGCTACCATCTTGATTTCCACTTATCCCGGCTTGACCGGCGAGGAGCTTAACACTATCGGTATAAGCAGGGTCGATCTCATAGATTTGATGAGCATTGAGGGAGCTGGCATAGATTTTATTATTAGCAAATTTGATAAAGCCCAGAAAGGCATTACCAGTGGTATTTGGGGCTGGGACGGTTGCTACATAGTAAATGCCTAAATCGTTCATGCGGTAAATCTTCCGATCATTAAAATTGCCCACATAATAGTCATTGGTTTGCGGATCATAGCAAAGTCCAACCGGGGCATTTAAGGGTGCGCCCCACTGCCAGGTAAAATCGGTACCAGTAGCAACCTCAATCTGACTGATACGGTTATCCTGCCAACTGCTGATATACAACGTATCGTGATTTGGGCTGGCAATAATATCCGATGGGCTTTGCATATTGATGGTTTGCACTAAGCTTTGATCGGAGGTGTCAATCACATAAATCTTATCCGCCACCGGATTAGCAATGTACAAATGTCCGGTAATAGGAGAGAGGTACAAACCATTGGCCTTTCCTAAGCCAGTAACCAAATAGCGACTTTGCCCGGTTTTGATATTGATAAGTGATACCCGACCATTGTCGTAATCCGAAGCTAAAATTTCATGATCTGAGGCAAAGATCATAGCGTCGCTGATAACCCGATTGGGATTAGGGGTGAAGGTTCCGACATGCTGGGATTTTAAGAGGCCAAAGCTGAGCAAAGCCAGGGCAATTGAGATGTGTTTTTTCATGTGTTTATGTTTTAGAGCTGCAAATTAGTTTTAGCATGAGTTGCAGCTCTGTCCTTACTTGCGTGATTTGGTTCGACTTTAGGGATTTACGGAAATACGAACGGAAATATGCGATAAGAAAGGGAAGGAGTACATTCCTTCCCTTTCGATACTCCATATAGCATGGTGCTGCTATAGATGGAGTAGTCTCAAGGACACCCATTGGGAGCCTTGTCGCACACGGAGATAATAGACACCAGGGGCCAGATGATCGAGGGTCCACGACTCTGCTCTGTTACGTGGGGATTTTCGGGTCTGGTCCAGTACCCTGCCTTGGGAATCCATTATCTCGATTTCGAGTTCAGTATTTCCTTCCCAATCGATATAAACCTCATCCCTGAATGGATTGGGGTAGGCAGAGATGCGGGGAATTGCATATTCTGGTAATCCAATAGCTCCAAGTTTTCTTTGCGTAGTGTCCATTTCGCCACAAGCATTGCCAACAATTAGGCGAACATTGTAATTAAGGCTATAGGTTGCATAGGTATGTACTACTTGTTGGCCAGTGCCACTACTTCCATCCCCAAAGGACCATTGATAGTTTTGTGCATTGCGCGAAGGCTTGGCATTGAAGTATACCTTCATACCACCACCCTGGCCTTGTAAATTGACGATGCTATCGGTCCAGGCAGCCCAAACAGGCGGGCAATAGTTGAGGGTATCCAGCAATTTTAGCGTGTCGCCACAGGCATCTACAAAATGAACGCTAATGGGAACCCTGCCACTGGTGTCGAGCAAGCTTTGGTGTTGCCAACCAGAGCCGGAATATTGCGAATTTAAGTACCAATAAACCGCTTGAGCACCACTGGCTGTATCGGCTTCTAAAAAAAGACTGTCCAGATTATAGGTCCAGCTAAAGGCGGGGCTCATGCTGTCGCAAACTGTTAAGAGCATAAAGAGACTGTCTTTTTCTCCACAGCTGTTTAGGGCTACTAATTTGAGGGTATAATTACCGGGAGAGCTAAATTGATGGTGTACACTGTCGCTGTTTCCTATCAACTGATTTCCGATGAACCAAGCTACAGAATCACTACCAAGGCTGCGGTTATGGGCATAAAGATCCAGACCCAATTTGTTAGCTTGAGCCCGTGCTTGTAAGGGCTCGCACTGGGTTCTAAGTTCAATAGTGTCAGCATAACTTTGGGCGCTGTTGCCACAGCTGTCAGAAACCTCTATACGATAAAGCACTCCTTCTTGAAGGTTGTTCAAGGTATAAGGGCTTTGCACGCCATAATACCATTGCGGACTTCCCGCAGGGTCCAGGGCCGTGATTTTTATTCGACTGTTAATCCCATTGTAGGAGTTCCATTGAATCTGGATACTGTCGGTTCCAAAGCTCAGCACCTGCAGGCTATCAGGGTTTAGGCAAAGAGCCTGATTACCTTCAATGCGAATATCATCGATGGCAATATCTCCGCGGTAGCCACTGTTTGTGCCTTTAAAGCGCAGTTGGATGGTATCGTTTATATAGGCATATAAGGAGAGGGAGTCTTCTAGCCAGGGATCGGTGCTGGATGTTTGTTGAGTGCCATTTAGACTATACAAGTTTTGGAAGGGCCCACCATTGACCTGAACTTCAATTTCCAAGGAACCAATATCCAGACCGTACATATGGTAGGCCCACTTTAACCAAACAGTCCCTTGGTTTTGAGGTATGAAAATTTGCGGTCCGGTAATTTCTCCGGTTCCGGTTCCATTTGTGGCTTCAGTATAGAGGTAATTACCACTGCCTGAAACATCGGCGGATGGCCCCGTGGTATTGCTAAAGGTGATTCCGGTTCGCGGTCCGAAATGTGGCCCGGCACTGGTGGGGGTAGTCCAGCAGGGGTCTATTACAGACCCCGCATTAGCCTGCCCGGTGCCACTTATCCATTGTCCCCCGTCAAAATTTTCACGGTAGGGTAGGTTTCGGACCCCGCAATTGGTTGATCCAATAATTGAATTGGACCAAAAGCTTACGTCGCCTACTCCACAACTGTCTCGAACAATAATTTCATAGGAGTTGGAAGGATTAAGTCCCGTGAGCTCATAAGGATTGCTGCTTACATTTAGAATCTGAAAAGCCTGACTGCTACCAGCAGGGCGGTAGCCAATCTGCCATTGATTGGCTCCTCCACTTAGCCAGCTCAGGTAAATACTGGTGCTACTGGCGCTATCTTGCTGCAAATTCGTGGGGAAGGCACAGGTTGGTGTTTCCCGAATTTCAACATCATCAATGGCCAATGCCGTTAAGGAACCCAAGGTGTTTTTACGATGAGACACAAAGCGCAATTGAATGGTGTCGTTGGCAAAAGCTTGTAAATTGACCAGGTTTTCCTGCCAGGCTGCAGCGCCTGATGTTTGAGGTGAACCGCTAAAAGTGCTGAGTATTTGCCAGCTTTGACCATCATTTACCTCTATTACCAATTTGTCGATATCCGCACCATAGGCATGGCTGAAGAATCGCAGTTCTGGAAGGTTGAGCGTGCTGAGGTCTATTCGAGGAGTGTAGAAAGTAGTGCTTAAAGGAGTAGAGCCAAAGCCATTTTTAGTGCTGTAGAGGTATTTGCCTGTACCTCCATTTCCGGCATTGGGTCCCGTATTAAAGGTGAATACCTGACCTTGATTGATCTTCCAAAAGAAATTGGGATGATTGTCGGCTGACCAGCAAGTATCGAAGTTACCTTGGTCGGCAGCAGCAATTGCTCTTTGGAAATTGGAACCATTAAAATCTTCGAGAAAGGGAGCGGCCATTACTAAACAACCAGTGAATAAACTAACCCGGCCGCTCCACAAACTCAAGCTGCTACTACCGCAGCTATCGCGAACAAATAAGTCGTAATTCGTTTTAGGGTTTAAATTGCTCAGCAAGAAAGGTTTGGAGCTAACATTTACAAGGGTGCCCGTACCCGGACTAAAGCCTGGTGCTCCATATTCAATTTGCCAGTTGTTAGCCCCTCCACTAGTCCAATCCAATACTACCGAGCTGCCATTTTGCTGCAATACCATAAGGTTAGAGGGCGCCGGGCAACTAGGTGTTTCCCTAATTTCAACATCATCAATGGCAATGCTGCCACGGTAGAAATAGGTGTTCTTGCGACGACCCCTGAAAATGAGTACAATCGTATCTCCTTGCCAGGCAGATAAGTCAATGAGTTCTTCTGTCCAGGGAGCCGTATTGCTATTTACCTGTGCACCGTTCAACTGCAGTACTGTTGAAGCCGAATCTTTGTTCATGATCAGAACTTTAAGGCTTTCGATGTCTGAACCAAAAAGATGATGGAAGAAGCGTAGTTGTGGATTCTGTAAGGAGTTGAGCTCAATGGGAGGGCTGCTGAAATCTATTTCCTGCGCCGCATTCACAAAATTGGAAATAACGGTTTGCATAGATTTGCCACTACCACTGGTATGGTCGGCTGAGGGACCGGTCTGGGTACTAACGGCTCCGGTCCCTCGAGCCTTCCAATAAAAACTTTGAGTTTCATTCCTGCGCCAACAAGGATCTATGGTTCCAGCCTGATGGATGGAACTTCCGCCATTAAAGCTGCTACCATCGAAATTTTCGAAAAAGGGGGAGGATTGAACATTACAATCGGTTTTCACCGTGCCAAAGAACTCCTGGCTGCTCAATAAATTAGGCCCGCAACTATCCTGAAGGTAGAAGTCGTATTCGGTATTTGGAGATAGGCCATTAACGGTAAAAGGATTGGAGCTAGGTATAAAAGTGAATCCATTGCCGGGGCTAAAGCCTTTAGGGCCGTATTCTACTATCCAGTTGGAAGCGCTCGAAGTCCAGCTAAGCTGCACCTGGGTGCCCAAAGCACTGGCATGGAGATTAGTGGGCTTGGGGCAGGTGGGTGTTTCTTCAATATTGAAATCATCAATGGCGATGTGGTTGGCGTAGCCATTGTTGGATTTCTTGGCCTTAAATACGATTTGAACTACCTGATTGGCAAAGGCACTGAGGTCTATAATCTTCTCTTTCCAGGCATCCGCTCTGCTCATCTGTTGAGCGCCATTTAAGCTGTCGATGAGATTCACGATACCATTGGCTACTACCATGATGTTTAATCCGCCTATGTCGGCTCCAAAGAGGTGGTAGTAGAAGCGCAGTTGTGGCTGACTTAAGGCGCTGAGGTCAACCGCCGGGCTGGATAAACTGCTTTCTGTAGCTAAGGCTGAAAAACTTTCGGTTTCTGAAAAGAGATATTGACCTGATCCCGAACTGTGATCACCTAAAGGACCGGTATTTACGGGTTGGGAAACTGGCGGTCCAACTGTCCAGAAATAAGTGTGATCGGATGAGGAGAGCCAACAAGGATCAAGATTGCCATGGAGGCTTCCGATGGCCGCGGTGCTAAAATTGGATCCATCAAAATCTTCAATATAGGGTGCGCTGATCGCATTGCAGGCGGTACTTGCTTTTAGAACTGGGCTAGGGTTGGAGATGAGGTTACCAGGACAGATTTGCCGAATATAGATGTCGTATTCTGTGCCTGCACTAAGATTGCTAAGAGTGTAAGGGTTTTGAGTGGTGTTTTGAGTGGTGCCGGATCCGGGGCTAAAGCCTACCGGGCCGTACTCAATTTGCCAGTTATTGTTGGGATTGGAAGGTAAATTGAGCACCAGACTTTGGGGAGCTCGGCTCAGCAAAACGGCTGGTACCAAAGGCGAGGGACATGCGGCCTGTTCTGCAATTTTAATATCATCGAGGGCCAGGCCCACCGCATAGCCAGCTTGAGCCGATTTTGCGACAAATCGTAAAACAATGTTTTGCCCTGCATAGGCCGCTAGAGAGCTTCGGCGTTCTTGCCAGGGGCTGCTGCTACTATTTTGCTGAGGTCCATTAAGCGCATCCAGTAGCTGATAGCTCAAACCTGAGTTGGCGCTAATCCAAATATGGAAGTCTTCAATGTCATCCCCATAGAAATGATGCCAATAACTTAATTCAGGGTTATTGAGACCACTTAAGTTAATGGTGGGGCTTTCGAAATAGACCGAGTCATGTTGCGTAATTCCGAAGTTGCGGACCTGATACAGAAACTGTTGACCATTCGCGCTATGGTCCTGGCTGGGGCCAGAGTTGGCAATCGCACTTTGACTTTGAATGGTCCAAAATTGCGCCATGCTGTCGGCGCTAAAACGATAGCAACTGTCCACATGAAGCAGATTATTGGCATTGTTGTTAATCGACCATTCCAGGCCTTCAAAATCTTCAATCCAGGGACTACTTATGGCAGAGCATCGGGTTCTAATAAACAGAGTATCGCTCCAGGGACCTAAGGAGTCTAAACCACAGGAATCCCTCACTTGTACCCAATAGTTTTGGGCCGGGCTAAGTCCGGTGAGGGTATAGGGCTTGGAGCTAACTAAAACAGGGCTGCTGATTTGACTATTTCCTTGGCCATAGCGCAATTGCCAATGACTGCTGCTACTTTGCCAATCCAGAACTGCTTGTTGATTGGAATGGGCTAGGGAAATCAGACTCTGTGGCTTCGGACAAACCTGACCGAAGGCCACAGAACTGATCAGAAAACAGGAAAAGAACCGAAAAACAAACTTTTTCATAAGCGGGAATTGTAATTTGATAATCCCGCTTATTCGCGGATAAAACTTTGATATTGACCGGAGGCAGTGCGTATTTGATAGAGGCCTGCTTTTAGGAAGCTGAGGTCTATTGCCTGTCCTTTGAGGTAATTCAAGCTTTGGAGCACTCGGCCTTGCAGGTCGATTATTTCAATGCTTTGATCTTTGTCTAAATCAAGGTAAAGGAGGCCTGAACATGGATTGGGATATAGCTTAAAATTGGAGCTTGAGCTTTCCTTTAAACCAATAGAGTTCATGTCAATTTGGATACGGCTGTCAGGGTCAAAAAGGTCATCATTCCAGGATTGATTGGAGCCAACTGCCGCGGCAACGGAGGCGCTTAAAATGCCAGTAGATGGTGATTGAAAGCGCGCTGGCATTATATCTTCGCGCTTCACCGCAAAGGTTACCCGGGTAAGATTGGGTTCAATTGATATTTGAATATTGTTCTGATAGAGATTGGTGTAATTTTGAGCATTGACCCCGTTTGCATCCGCAATACCAATGGTTCCGGTATAGTTAGAGGGAGGACTGCCCGTAACCCAAGCAGTAAGCAAATAATGGTAAGGCAACTGATTGTCCTGTCCCCAGAAATTGAAGGTGGGCTCAGTACTAAATAAATTCACCATTACATTACAGCCAAAACCACTGGCCATGCTTGGTGTTAGGCTATTTAGCTCTACCCGAAAATAAAGGCTGTCGCTCTGCGCGTCATAGTGGTAAGCGAAATGGGTGCCATCTGCTAATTGAGGATTGGCTCCGTCGTTAGAGGGGTCGGCAGCCAATAGTTGATATTGTCCGCGAAGATTAAAGGAGAACAGGAGGCAAAGGTTTAGTACGGTGGAAAAGAAAATCGTTTTCATGAGCGCTAGTATTAATTGCAATACAAGCTTAGCAAGCCTCATGAAGCCTGGCCAGAAAGCCAGGTTTACATCTTCTTTACAAGTTGTTTTCGTCTCGTGCTCGTGCTCATTTGATGAACTTACGGAGGTATTCGGTGAGGGAAAGATCTGGCTCTAAATCGAGTTTTTTCTTTAATCGATGCCTTGCGATGTCTACCGAGCTGGGTTTGATACCTAAGATTTCGCTCATTTCTTTCGCGCTAAGTCCTAAAACACTTAAAGCACTAATGCGAAGTTCCTTGCTGCTTAAGGAATGTTCAGCGCTTAAAGACTTGAAAAAGTCTTGATGCACCGATTGGAAATGGCGATTGAAATTCTCCCAGCTGTCCCATTTTCGCTGAGCTCCTTTCACGATTCTCAGGAGGTCAGAACTGGAATGGCCTTCCTTAATTTTGGTTCGCAGTTCTTGAAATTCCTCACGGAGCTGGGCCTCTTTTAAACTATAGGATAAGAGTTCCTTTTCTTTAAAATGAATGAGCTTGGCTTGTTCTTCATGCAATTTCTTTTGGTGCAGTACTTCCTGATTAAGCTTTTCATTTTCAATCTGCTTCATTCGTTGATTAAGGCGCAGGTTTTTGGTTTTCTGCTGGATATACAGGCCCAGACCCAGACTTATCATTACCACAAACATGAGGCTTAGAATGAGCTTTTGCCGGGCATAACTTTCTTCCAGGAGGAGTTCTTGAATCCGCATTTCTTCCTTTTCATTGCGGAGGTTCTCCAATTTGAGTTGGGCCTGATAGAAATTCTCAACCAGCATGGTAATGTTTCGATCCTGATTACCGGTGAGGCTGGAGTCGAGATGGAGCTTGGCGCGAAGGTGGTACAAAGCTGAATCACTATTGCGACCCTGAAACCATTGGAATAGGATGGCATGAGCATCGCGGGCTAACTCTCGGAAAGAAGCCTCTTGACATTTAGCCAGACTATTTCTTAGGCCGCCTACATTAAAACTTTGCGGTTTTTCCTTGAGCTCGAGATTCCAGGCAATGATTTCATTGGTAACCTGCATTTTCACATTAGGACCACCGCTAAACAGAGAATCTGATTTTTGCAGGTGCATACGAGCTTTAGGCCAATCGGCCCGAGCCAAATAGAGTCGTGCATAATTGGAATGGCATAAAGCCTGACCTTCTATAGAAGCCTGGTTCTGATATTCATATAAGGCCTTATCTAAAAAGAATTGCGCTGAGTCCAGTTCTCTTTCCCGTAGGTAGACTGTTGCGATATTGAGTAAGGAATTGGCATGGATTAAGGTGTTAAAGCCCTTTTTATAATAGCTCTTCGCCAATCGATAAGCACCAAGGTCATTAAAGACATTGGCCAAATTTCCTTCCATGCGAATGCGCTCTTCCGGAAAACCCATTTTGTCGGCTAACTGAATGCCTATCACGTAATCTTTACTGCTCTGACTTAATCGGCCCTCGAGCCAGGCGGCCCCTCCTTTTAAATTCCAGAGTTCGACTTGTTGTTGAGGGGCGAGCTCGGCATGATTAAGCAGGCTATCCGCCAATTCATAACTTTTAGCAGGTTGAGCATAGATGGAATTGCGAAGGTTTTGAATGCTTTCGTTTTCGGATTGGCTAAAGGCGATTTGCTGCCAAAACAAAAACACTAAAAGAGAAACTCTAAGGAGGGGATTTACTAACTGCATTTTGAAATGGGCTTGGCAGTAGGGTCGGCTATTTCCTCAGCAAGCGAATTAAGCTATCCCTGCCTTTGTAAAGTTTTTTTTGCCCTTCAAATTGGTTCGAATACAGAAATCCGAACCATCCTAAGGAGCTTGATGCTCGTTCCTAGTAAGGCAGTTTAAATGCATACGAAATGGACGCAGTACATTTACCCCGCTTATTGCACCTGGCTTATGACTTTTAGCGCGGCAGAGATTATTCCCTTTATAGTATGCTTTCAAGGCTTACTGTTTGCCCTCTTTTTGGTGATGTCAAAAAGACCAGCGGTGAAATATCAGAACCGCTTTTTAGCCTTATTCTTTTTCAGTTTAAGTGCTCAGGCCTTCATCATGATTCTGAGAAATCAAGCAGTTTTACCTGCTTTTTTCCTAGACAATTTCTGCTTCTTTGGTTTTTTATATGGACCCTTGCTCTACCTTTTTGTGAAGAACAGTCTGGAGCGAGACAGTGGATTTCAAGCGCAGGAATTACTGCATTTTATCCCGGCAATATTGATCTTTTTCAGTCCCCTTTTTGATTTCCCTTTTTGTCTAGATTGGGGGATACTACTTTATGCCAGCTTAGCTTTTTACAATCTGTTTAGTCTTTGGGCTTTACGGCGCTACCATCGTATAGTTTTAGAAACGCGCTCCTTGCTTCAGGGCGCCAATACCTCTTGGTTAGTATGGCCCATTTTACTCTTTACGCTGGTGGTGCTCATCGATTTTTTGGATATTCTTTTTATCAATGTAAACTTAACTATGGGCATTAGCCTTACCTCAATAAGCATTTTGGCTTTGGTGAACTACTTTTTCTTAAAGGCCCTTTGGGCTCCAGAATTGTTTAGAGGAACCGATGCATTGGAGCGTCATATGCATGCAGAAATTCAGAAGGTAGAAGCGGATTTAGAATTAGAGCCCGATGAAAGGGAAGAGCAGGATTTAATGCGGATCAAGAACTGGATTAGTAGCGAGGAACCTTTTTTGGAACCGGATCTGAGTTTGGCTCAATTGGCTGATCAGCTGGCGATGAGCCCTCGCTATTTGTCTGGTCTCATTAACCAATATGAGCAGAAGAACTTTATGTCCTTCATAAATGAGTACCGCATTGAGAAAGCTAAAAGCCTGCTAACCGAAAATGAGGATCCGGGTTTCACCATTGCTGAGGCTATGTTTGGCTCCGGTTTTAATTCCAAGTCCTCTTTTAATACTCTTTTTAAGAAGTTGGTCGGTCAAACGCCGAGTGAATATCGAAAGAGTCTGGTTTCTTCATCTGCAAAAGAAGATAAGTAGCCATTCAGAAAGCCGGAGGCTGAGAAATATCATAAACCGCTAGTTATTTCCTAAATAGCTTTGTGCCCAAATCCACAAAGCTCATGAACTACTCGTCCAGCCAAAATGAATTGGTGCAGGAGATTAATCGCCTTAAGGCAGCAAAAAAGGCTTTGATATTAGCCCATTATTATCAGGTGCCTGAAATTCAAGATATCGCTGATTTTGTGGGAGACAGCCTTGCTTTATCTCGAAAAGCCGCCGAAACCGATGCGGAACTTATCGTTTTTGCGGGAGTTCATTTTATGGCGGAAACGGCTAAAATTCTCAATCCTGGTAAGAAAGTGGTTTTGCCGGATTTAAAGGCGGGTTGTTCTTTGGCAGATTCCTGTCCGCCGGCCGACTTTAAAAGCTTTCGCGAAGCCCATCCCGACCATACTGTGGTAACTTATATCAATTGTACGGCGGAGGTGAAAACCCTGAGTGATGTGATTTGCACCAGCTCCAATGCTTTGCAGATCATCAATTCCTTTCCAAAGGAGCAGAAGCTCATTTTTGCTCCGGATGTAAATATGGGTCGATACCTGAATAAGGAAACCGGCAGAGATATGCTGCTTTGGGATGGCGCCTGTATTGTGCATGAGGCCTTTGATTTAGATAAGATTCTCAATTTAAAAGCTGAGCATTCAGAAGCGAAAATTATTGCTCACCCTGAGTCGGAAACACCCATTCTTAAGGTGGCAAATTTCATTGGATCTACCGCTGCTTTATTGCGTTTTGCTCAGGAAGATCAGGCCCAAAGCTTTATTGTGGCTACGGAACATGGTATCTTACATAAGATGCAAGAACTAATGCCGGAAAAGACTTTTATACCGGCCCCTGCTTTGGAAGATAATACCTGTGCCTGCAGTGAATGTGCCTTTATGAAGGTGAATACCTTGGAGAAATTACGCAATTGCCTACGTGATGAGCAGCCCGAAATTCTCTTACCGGATTCGATTATGAAAGAGGCGCTTAAACCTTTAAACCGAATGTTTGAACTGAGCTAATGGAAGCACCAATTAAAGAAGAAAGCTGTGATATTCTAGTGGCCGGTGCAGGAGTGGCGGGATTAAGCTTCGCTTTGCATTGCGCAGAGCTCTACCCCCAAACTAAAATTGTGGTTTTGAGCAAAGGAGGATCTGAAGATTCCAATAGTTATTATGCTCAAGGCGGAGTGGCAGCGGTAATGGACCTGGATCACGATTCTTTCGAAGACCATATTCAAGATACCTTAAAGGCGGGCGACGGACTTTGTGATGAGGCCGTGGTGCGGGAAATTGTGGAAGAAGGGCCCTCGCAAATGCGCCAATTGATGTACTGGGGATTGGATTTTGATGCCACCTCCAGAGGTTTGGACCTGGCCCGAGAAGGGGGGCATAGTGCACACCGGGTTTTGCATGTGAAAGACCATAGTGGTAAAAGTATTGTGAGTGTCTTGCTGCATCGAATTGAGCAGCATCCTAATATTAGCCTTCGATATCATCAACAGGCAGATTCTTTATTAAAGACCAGGTCTGGTCGATGTGCCGGCTTGCGCTTGCGAACGGCTACCGGCTATCAAAATATCAGAGCGACCTGGACCATGTTGGCCACTGGTGGGGCGGGGCAGCTTTATCGTTATACTTCCAATCCGGAGGTAGCCACTGGCGATGGTTTGGCCCTGGCCCTTAAGGCGGGCTTGGACCTCGAAAGGATGGCCTATATTCAGTTTCACCCAACGGTGATGATCAATAATGGCGGGCGTGATTTTCTTTTATCAGAAGCTTTGAGAGGTTTTGGCGCTATTCTGCGGAATGATGCGGAGGAGGACTTTATGTTTAAATACCATCCTTCAGGCTCTTTGGCCACGCGCGATATTGTTTCACGGGGTATTTATTCCGAACTGGCATCGGAGCCCAACCGCAAGGTTTTTCTGGATTTGCGGCATCTTGATCAGGAGGTGCTGGCCCATCGATTCCCAACAATTGTGCAGGAATTAAAAAGAAAGGGTTTAGATCCGGAAGTGGAAATGATTCCGGTGGCTCCAGCTGCTCATTACTTCTGTGGCGGTATACCTTCTGATGTGCAAGGTCGCTCAGCAATGGAAGGCTTAATGGTAGCCGGTGAAGTAGCTTGCACAGGCTTGCATGGAGCGAATCGCTTGGCCTCGAATTCCCTTTTAGAGGCTTTGGTGATGGCGCATCGGGCAGCGCTTAGTTTAGCGAAGGAGCTTCAATTAGACCTTACTCCGGAGGAACTGATTAGTCCTACTGTCTCCAAACATTTCCCAATGGTAGATTCTAAATTGCGCTATCTGCAGCAACTGATGTTCGATAAGGTGGGGGTAATTCGTGATGAAGAAGGCCTAAATACCGCTTTGGCTGAAATCAACTTTGTATTAAAGCAGGGGGTGGACAGGGAGCAAAGTAGCCAGGCTGATTTAGCCTTGGAAAACCTTCTTTTAGTGGCCAGGTCTGTGGTTTTAGACTCCCTGGATCAAGAGGAGAACCGCGGAGTTTTGTATCGCTCCGATCGGGTGGTGAGCTCTTCTCACTAAGAGAGGCTAATACAATTTAATTCCAGATAGGTTAGGAGGAGGTAGGCACTTTCTTGAAATTCGTGTTGAATGATGCGGTGAATCTGAGGTCCGTGGCGCAATGCTATTAATCCTATAAAAAGCAGGGTGTAGCCGTATTTGGCCATTCTTAAGTTTTTCATGTGTCTTAATTCTGGAGCAAAACTGCCTCTGATCATATTAATAGAGGGCCGGATTTGAGATTCCGAACTAAATCATGTCTACTGTTTTAAGGCTTTTCAGATAATGGGTCGGCAAAGGGCCTAGTTTATTGGGTTCAACTCTTCGATGCAAGGGATTGGCTAGAATGCAATTCGCATTTGATCCTTAAATAAGTTCTGATTTGTATATCCGGTCGCCCGGTCTGGGAGCCGGCTGCACTTTTGCCTCGTCAAATTTCGATGGGGGCTTATCCGCCGAAAGGCGACAAACGAAAACAAACAACAAAAACTAAAAGCTAAAACATGAAAGTGAATTTTAAACTTCTGCTGCTCTTGACGGGATTGTCATTCAGCACATTTGCTCAGGAAACAGAATCTGAATTTAATCATCAACTACGCCTTAGTGGGGGTGTAGGTAGTGGGATTTGGGAAGATCAACTTGCCTCTGATACAACGATGCAAACGCTAAGTCAGGTGTGGCAGGCGGATTACCATCTCAATTTTAATCAGCGTCAGAACTGGTCTATTGGAATGGCCTTGCAAAGTGGTCCCATGTTTCCAGAGGGGATGCGTGATTTGGATCAGGGATTTGTGCGCTTCCAGTTTCGCACTGCCTACACTTTTACGCTAGTTCAGAATGAAGATTCACGCTTTGATTTGGGCTTACAATACCGCGCCCAGAGTCGCTTGATTTCTGATGTTTTGGATGAAAATCAAGATAAGGATCTGGTGCAGCATTTCAGTCGCCAGGGATTAAGTGTGGTAATTGGCGCTCAATACCAAATGGATAAATGGCGCTTCGAGGGACAGGCTTTATTTCCGATGGCCACCACGGTAAATCGCGGAACTAAGGGCGGTACCAATTTAAATGAAGATCTCTTTGAGCAAATTTTTAAGGGCTCTGAATGGGGAACCTGGCATCAATATTTTGCCGCTGATTTAAGCCTGACCGCGGCCTATGAAATTAACGAGTGGCTAGACTTTTATCTGCAATATCAGGCCGAAATGCAGGCCATGCCGGTTAGCCCGGAATTGTTTTCCGCCCAACAACATTTGAGCTTAGGAGTAAACCTCAAATTTTGATAACAGCTTCGCTAGCTATGCTGTTGAACCGCTCTGGATTATTTCGGGGCGGTTTTTTTTAGCGTAGAATGGTGATTGTCCCATGTTCTTCCCTGCTCCTGTGCTTAGTTTCAATCTGGAGCTTGTAGATATAGGTGCCTTCTAGGCAGTCTTCAGAATAACAGATACCTTCAAAATAAGCTTCAGGGTTTCGGCTTTCAAAAACCAAATTGCCCCAACGGTTGTATATCTGCCAGTGATAATAGATGAAATCACAAATTCCTTCGGGTCTAATGCGATCATTGAGGCCATCGCCATTTGGCGTGAAGGCATTGGGAACTGCCAGTTGACAATCGCAATCATAAAATTCGAATTGTAAAAAGACAATGGTGTCCGAGCAGCTATTGGAAACTTCGGCTCTTACAACCTGGCTGCGGCTTACAGTAAAAGATTCTGTGCTGCCATCAGGCCATTTTACTTGGGTTCCTTGAGGTGCCCGAAGATAGAGGGTGTCTCCAAAGCAGAGGTCGCTAAAGGTTAAACTGTCGTTTATTAATTGCGCCAGGTCGGTATTACCATTGATTTTAAGGTTGAAGCTATCCACAAAGCTACAGCCGTTAATGGGGTCGCTTGCTGAATAACTGTAGGAGCCACTATTTTTAAAAGTTCGATTGATTTGATTGGAGCCATCGAACCATAAAATATTGTTTAATACAGGGTCCAGGTTGATGGTAATACTATTGCAGGACTCCTGGTCGGGTACCGGGGTATAAGAGGCCTGCATAATTTGTAAGCTAATAGTGTCCAGGTGTTCGCAATTTGCATTATCCGTGCTAATCACCCAGAGGCTGGTGCTTTGGTAGAAAGTCCTTTGTAAAGCGGTACTGCCATCCTGCCAAAGAACTTGATTTACAGTTGATGGTAGTTGAATGTTAATGCTATCGCACCCACTATAAAGTGGGTCTAAAAGTCCGGCTCCGATACAAGTGTCCGAGACCAGCCAAAATTCTTGTTGCTGAAGCAAATTGCTTTGGCTTAAAGAAGGATTAGGGCTGTTATTGTATACGGTCCAGGTGGGAGAGGCATTATTATCTCGATGAGCTAGCTTTAGCTTTGTATTCGTGCTGGTTGGTGGGAGAAGCTCATAATCAAAGCTGAAAAGATCACTATTGCCAGTAGCAAAAACACCGTAGTAATGTTGGATTCCAGGGGCGCTGGTAAAAACGCCATTTTGATTGCTGGGTAAATTATCGACTCTATAAATATGTAAGCCTTCAAAATTTTGATTTGAGTGAATGTTTAGGCTATCCTCATTGGCTACCACCATTTGCTGACTCTGATTGTTGTTAAATGGATAGGAGAAAACAGAGTGGTTGCCAATTGGGGCCGGAGAGGTAATGGTAGTAGTTCCTCCATTTCGAATACCGGTAACTTGATTGGTAATATCACTAAGGTTAGCGCTAGATTGTGCTTCATTGAAATCCCAAGCCCCAATAAGATTGGGAGATGAGGGATCGACCTGCCGACACATTTCTTCTCTAATTTGATTTACACTGAGTGCGGCATCCCAAATCCGGACTTCGTCGAGGGAGCCATTAAAATATACATTGGGATCGGAGCTGCCACGACGGTGGTATCCGATAGTAGCTTCGCCGGTGCTGCTATTTACCCAGTTGTTAGCAGAGCCATTGTAATTACCTCCTACATCAATACCATTTACATATAGTCTAATATCGTTTGGTCCATTGAGGACTGCACAGAGATGGTACCAATTGGTATGGAGCGGAAAAGGTAAAAAGGCTCTTTTGGTTTTTCGACCCGCTGGTGTGAAGCCACTCGAACCATCTGCGAAGGCGGCTTGAAAACGATTGTTGGCGCAGTGGAGCCATATACCATGCCAATCATTGGGGTCACCTGAGGAAGAAAATATGGGGTTAATCTTACTTTGGTTATTTGTTTTAACCCAAGCCATTACGGTAACCGGGAAGTTTAAATTATTGAAACTTGGTCCTAAGGAAACATAGTCATCTACTCCATCCATTTCCAGAGCATTTCCAGAACCAATGGGGTTAGCACTTTGAGCAAAGATGGGCTGAAGAGAAAGGAATACTAATATTGATAAAGCAACCCTCACGAAAATGGGCTTTTAGCGAAACAGGTTATTAAATAAAGCGAAGGATTCAAAATTGGTAATTTTCAGTCATTTGAGAAAATTTCCTGGTTTAAAATAACAGTAGTCTTGCCGAGATGAGAAGTCCTTTGATAGTAATAATTTGCAAACAAAGTGTATTTTCGAAGGGCTATGAACCGCGAATTCATCGACATAAAAGACTTTACCATTTTAGTAGAACTTGCTGAGGCAAAAGAAGCCTTGGTAGATACCTGCTATTTTGATGAGCCGGTGATAGCGGTGGCTTTTTATGGATCGGGTAATGTGCATCTTGAGGTTGAGTATGCCGGTGAGCAGCAATCCTTTGATCATACGCAAGGCCTGGCCTTATCCTTCTATGCCGATGCGGAAGTACAGTTTAAACATCATGTTTCGGCGGATCGCCCTCTGGAGTGTTTGGTAATCGCCACTTCTTTACGGCATATCGAATCTTTGCCAGAACAAGAAGTAGCGCTTTTTCAGGAATTGCTGGATCCTCTGCTTCACCCCAAGGGTCATTTTGTGGCCGGACCTCAGTTTTATATGAGTGCTGCTATGCAGCAAACCGTTGATCAGGCATTTAGGAATCAGCTGGAAGGCAAAGCCAAAATGATGTTTTTCCGTTCTCAGATGACGGCCTTATTGGCACATTATTTCGGAGAACTTTCTAGAAGTGCCGATCAAAGCTTGCCCCATGACACCTTGCAGCGGCTGGATAAAGCCCGTGAAATTCTCCTCGCTAATTTGGAAGAACCACCGGGTTTATCAGATTTAGCAGCAGAAATAGGGATGAATACCAATAAGCTGAAACAAAGCTTTAAGGCTCATTTCGGATTACCGGTATTTCGTTACCTCCAAAATCAAAGATTGGAGAAGGCCCATGAACTAATCCGTAGTGGTGGTGCCACCGTTCAAGAAGCGGCCTGGCAGGTGGGCTATGATAGCTTAAGCTCTTTTTCGAAGGCCTTTGCCCAAAAATTTGGCTATCGCCCCAGCGAGATTCGCGCCTGATTCTTTTCGAACCAATTTGAATTCTTTTCGAACTAAAGCCCTGGACTAGGAGGGCGGACTTTTGTCTCATCAAACTTTAAATGTATGAGCACAAATTTCCAAGCTTTTAAATGGCTCTTAGTATTCCTGCTACTAGCGAAAGCCAGTCAGGCTCAAAGCCTTCCTGAGGATGGTTCTTATCCTCTTTTGAAAGATGAGGCCCTGATGGTACTCAAGAATAACTGCAATCCCTGCCACAAGCGGATGAATCCAACCAAGCTCTTTACCGAAGAGAATATGGAAGAATTTGCTCCATTGATCCATGAACAGGTATTTGTGAAAAAGCGCATGCCCCTTGGTTTTTGGAATAAATTGGAGGAGGAAGATGCTGAAAAACTACGCCGCTGGATTAAGGCTAATGCTAAACGTAAATCCTCATGAAAGCAATTAGTATCTATTCAGCCGTCTTTCTCACGGGGCTTTCCGCAGGCTTTTACTATGCCTGGCAGGTATCGGTGATTCCTGGAACCAAATTGATCAGCGACTCTTCTTTTTTGGAGAGCATGCAGAATATTAATCGGGCGATTCAAAACCCGGCTTTTATGCTCATTTTCTTCGGGACTCTCCTGGCTCTGGTGGGTGCAGCTTATTTTAATTTTAGCCAAACTGAGGTTTTTCGCTGGATTTTAGCAGCCACTCTAATCTATGTTTTTGGTGTATTGGGTGTAACCATTTCTGGTAATGTGCCTCTCAATGAGTACCTCGATCAAGTACAATTGGGTCGCTTAGATGCCCGAGGTCTATCCCATGTGCGAGAAATTTTCGAGAAAAGCTGGAATCTTCGGCACCTTATAAGGACTGCCTTTGCCTTGCTGTCCTTTTTCTTAATTCTGGGAGCCCTTTATCGCTTTGGCTCTGAAAATCTAAATTTTAAATAATGAATCGTTCTTTTTTTAGCTACCTGGATGAGTGGTCGGATATTACGGATATCACCTTTAGAGATCGCCCCCGCTTAGGACCTTTAGATAAAGCTTCGCATCGCATTATGCGTGGGCCGGGTCGTCTTTCTTTTGCCGACCGTGAAATGATTGCGGCCTATGTTTCGGGTTTAAATGCTTGTTCTTTTTGCTATGGCTCGCATGAAGCGGTGGCAGCGGAATTTGGAGTAGAGTCCCATCTGTTAGAAGAATTGGTGGACAATCTGGATCAGGCCGCAATTTCAGAGAACAATCGAGTGCTCCTGCGCTATGTTCAAAAACTCACCTTGAGCCCGTCGAAAATGAGCAGGAAAGATGCCGAGGCGGTGTATGAAATGGGATGGACCGAAGAAGACCTTCATTTGGTGGTGCTGATTACCAGTCTCTTTAATTTTTACAATCGTCTCCTTGATGGTCACGGGGTAAAAGGCAATGGGGCCATCTATCAAATGGGAGGTAAGCATCTCAGCCGCAAAGGCTATAAAGTGCCCTGGTTTATTGGGGCAATTAAGAATATCATATTCAAAGCAAAACGTAAACAATTGAAAACTAAGACTAACTGAAAATGGAAAAAAGAAAAATTGTAGTGCTAGGTGCCAATGGCAAAACCGGTCGAAAGGTGGCCGATATTTTGGAGTCCAAGGGGGAGAATGTGGTTCGGGGAAGTCGTCAGGCTTCCCCTCCCTTCGACTGGCATCAACCGGAACAATGGTCGAAGGTTTTGCGAGGTGCTGAGCGCATGTACATCGCCTATCAACCCGATTTGGCAGTTCCCGGGGCTTTGGAGGCCATTGAAAAACTGGTGGAAGTAGCTAAGGATGAAGGCTTGCAAAAACTGGTACTCCTTTCTGGTAAAGGAGAAAAAGAAGCGGAGCTCTGTGAGCAAGTGATTATTAATAGTGAACTAGACTACACCATTGTACGGGCATCCTGGTTTAACCAGAATTTTAGTGAAAGCTTCTTTTTACCAGCAATCTTATCTGGTGATGTGGCTTTACCCATGGCTCAGGCCAAGGTGCCCTATGTGGATACCGATGATATTGCGGCTGTGGTGGCCAAAGTTTTATTGAATGCGGAGCACAATGGTCAAATCTATGAGCTAACCGGTCCGCGTTTGCTGAACTTCCAACAGGTAATGGAAGAGATTGCAGTAGCTAGTGGCAGAAGTATCAGTTTTACCCCAATTTCTTTGCCGGCTTACATTAGTATGTTGGAAGACTTAAGAGTGGAGAAAGATTTTATTTGGCTTATTCAATACCTCTTTACTGAGGTACTTCTGGAACCTAAAAATGCAGTCCTTAGTGCTGATATTCGCAAGGTATTAGGTCGTTCTCCTAAAGACTTTCGTCAGTTTGCTATGGAGCAAGCAGCTCTGGGAACCTGGACCCCTCAATAGTCCATTTTATAGCATTGCATAATTGTAATATAATTTTTAAAAGGCTTTTTAATCTGAAAGGCATTTTCTTAAATTGCTAGGAATCAAATAAAACTAGAAGAAAATGAAAGCTTTAAAAACGGTAGTTATTGCAGTTGTTGTGCTAATTGGTGGATTATTAATAGCAGCTCTCTTTATTTCCAAGGATTTCTCTTATGAGCAGACTGTGCATATTAAGGCACCGATATTGCAAGTTTGGAATCATACCAATAGCTTGGAGAATATGAATGCATGGAGTCCCTGGGCGAGTATTGATCCTGATATGAAGCAAGAATACAAAGGGGCCAGCGGCGAAGTAGGTTCGGAAAATTGCTGGGATAGTCAAAATGAGAATGTTGGGGCCGGATGCCAAACCATTACTAAGGTGGCAGCTCCTTATACCCTGGAAACGCATTTGCATTTTACACGTCCGTTTGAATCGCATGGTGATGCTTATGTAAAGCTTAGTGAATCGGCCGGGGGTACAGAAGTAACCTGGGGTATGAAAAGTGAGATGGCTTATCCCATGAATCTGATGAAACTGTTTATGAGCGCTGAGGATGCTATGAGTGAAGACTTCACCAAGGGTTTGAATAAATTGAAGAACTTGTCTGAAGCTTAATCGCAATTGTTGAATAGATTTGAAAGACTGGGTCGAATTTCTAATTCGACCCTTTTTCTTCTTTTGCTCTCCACATTTCCTCAACTTTCTTTTCGCCTCGGGGATTGAGTCCTCTTAAGGATGGTGAAGTATAGAAATAGCCTTTCCACGCTCCATCCTTTCGAAAGTAAACCCAGCCATTAACATTTCGTTTTAAGAAAACATCCTGCTCACAAGGGATTATTAGGGAGTCACCACGAATGGAGTAGACTCCCCACTTGCCATCTTGCTGAACTAAGAGTTGGAGGTTAGGGTCTCCAATTAGGAAAACAATACTGTCGAAAATGGCTGGACGGAAATTCTCCGGGCTTGTCGGATTGTAATAGGAGAGCAGCCATAAACCTTCCTTGCCATCCTTACCATAAGCCATAAACCAGCCTTCGAGTGCACGGGCATAATCTATCTTAATATTCGGATGTATTTTAAACTGAAGGTGATAATAGTCAGCCAGTACTTTTTCCAAACCTCGATGTAATAATACAGCCGAGGAATGAAGGGGGGTAAATCCCTGCCAATCCTGTTCTACGGAGGCTATATTCCCTTGTCGATCCCGAATTTCAAATCGCTTTCCCTCTTGACTAAATAGTAGACAAGAATCTTTAGAAATGCCATCAAAAACCAAAACGCCAAGGCTATCATAAACCGAGGGAAGTAGCTCTTTACCATTTTCATCGGCCAGGCCCCATTTGCCGTCCTCCCGATAGAAGAAGCGATGCGCTCGGTAGAAAATAGACTCGTAGGCAGGCTTTAGGGTAGTGTCGCCAAAACTATTGAGAATCCCCTTTTTACCATTATTGATCATCTGGTAATAGAAAAGAGAGTGGATACTGATGCTATCATGGAGAGGGTCCTCATCCCAGGAGCGACTGTAACCATTGAAGAGCCCTGAACCCTGCTTGGTAACTATGATGGAGCAATAGCGGCAGGCTCCGGGTTCAATTCGTTCTAAACCTTCGCCCAATACCAAATTGCCATGGCTATCGTAAACTTGAGTGAGACTATCTCTATCCCAGGTTTGAATAAGTCCGCGTTCGTATTCAACTCTATCAAAAAGGAAGGGCAGGAGTACATTGCCGCTGGTATCTGCCAAGCCCCAATACCTTCCGGCTGCCCAGGGCTTTTCCGCATCTTCAATGGCTGGGCTGTTTAATAGGGCCTTCCAGGCGAAGAGCTGGTAGTCGACATTCTTTACCGGAAAAATGCTATCGTATTTTGGCTTGAGAATTTCCTTGCCATTCCAGTTCAATATACCTTGACCTTGCTTGCCAATTACCTGAAATTGGTCTTCGATATAAAGTCGAAACTGAAGGTCTTCTCTGGACCATAGCAATTGGCCATTAGGATTATAGACTTCAATGCCGTCTTCATCCTGTGCCAACATTCGGTAATTGAAATTGCGTCTTAAGAACTGTAATTTCTGATAGCCCTTAGAGCTGATTTTAGTCCCATCTTGCAAATAGAGATACCACTTCCCCTTACGTAGACCGAATACAAAGGGAAGACTAGGGTCGTGCCTTAATAGCTCATAGCGCGCTTTAATGATCACCTTGTCATCACTATTGCGCTTTAATCCATAGTGATGATTTTTAGGATCTTGAAACAGGGCATAAACACTCTGCCGTTCCCATCCATAGGATGGTTGAATCATCGCCAATTCGCGCAGGCTTAATCCGGATTTCTGCTGCCAGGTTACCAGAGCGGAATCTTCCATATCCAGTAAAAAGTGGAAGCGAAATAATCGGTTTATTCGCTCGGCTTCTTCCAGGCCCGCACTTTCGGCAATTAAGTAGCCTACCGCGCAAAGGCGCCCCTCATCATCAATAAAACAGGGTCGTCTTTTAGCCGGATAGCTAAAAACCCTAGGAAATTCTCCCATTTGGATATAGGCTTCTAAGGCAGCTAAATTTTGGGCTCTGGCCAGTGAATCGCCGGGGTAGTCTTCTTCGGCCCTGAGCTGATTTAGAACATAAGTCAGATGGGTACTGATTCGCATTTGTTCCGAATCTCCAGAATTGGGCCAGCGATGATGTTGATCATACCAGGAGCTATCACCAATAATGGCGTTGATACCCTGAGCACTTAATTGAAGGCTCAGTAAAAAAAGAAGCACAGTCCTCATGGAGGCAATTTAACTTTTAGACGCTAATATGATTTGCGGTTGGCTGCTAATTAATCGAATTAAGCCTTAAAGGAGGTTCGACCCAAATAGGTGCGATGCTCGGTTCGCTCAATCATTTTGCTGAGGTGCAATTTCAGAACCTGGCCCATGCTTTCAAGTCCGGTAAAATCTTCCGTGCGATGAAACTCATTGAGGTCGTCACAAAGTGAGGCAATTTTCTCGGGTTTGGATAAAGGAACCTTCGCCATGGAATCCAGTAATTCATCCAATTGCTCTTGAGCTAAAAAATAGCGCTTGCGCATGAGGGTGCGTTCCTCAGTTTGGTACTGGTCTACCGTTTCCGGGGATAAGACATCCATGCAAAATTGAATCACCTCAAAATTCTCCTTGTAAAATTGAGGGAGGTAATGGTTTTTACGGCCTTCGTAGGTCAATTGATCAAAGTCGATGGGCCGTACCCGATACTGCTCCATATCGAAGTCGGGCGTTACATCTACCACATAATTATAGGAGCGCATATCGCCCAAAAGCATGGCAAAACAGCGTTCATTAAATTTCACAAATTCCTTGGCCATCCGTGTTTTGGCAAAGGTGGGGCGATCCATATAATGCCCTAAAAACACATCTCCGGGAATACCGGCAATATGCTCTTCCACCAGGGTATCGCCATCTACCAAATAACCTATGCGATTCGGACTGAGGAGATGTTCCAACTCCAGGCCATATATCCGGGAAGCATCGGCCTTCTTTATGTAGTAGTAATCGTGGTTATCGTTGATGGTATTTACAATACGGATGCGAAAGGGATTGGAATTCCCGAAGAGGCAATGGTCAATACGATCGGTGCGCAGTTGCCCCACAAAACTCTGGTCGCCATCCGTTTTTAAGGCGGCGTAAATTTCGACCAGGGCCTTTTGCACTTCGGCTTGGAGGTAATTATCGTAAATCACACTTTGCCAAAGGGTGTCTTTGCCCTCCTGATCTAAAACAGGAATCGAATTACTGAATTGCAAAAGGGCCTCGTAGGTAGCGGCTAAATGCGCTTCACGGCGGTATTTACGCAGGTAGCTCCGCAGTTCAGGGTGAATGGGGTAATTGGGTTTTTTCTTGGAGATTTCCATGTCTGAAAATTAGCGAATTCAGTAGTGCAGGCTAAAGTCTTAAATTAAAAAGCCCGATCGAAACGAATCAACCGGGCTAAAATCCAAACATGTATATAAAATCTTACCAACGTGCTTTAATTCCAAATAGGAAGGAGCGTGGCATGGTGGGTCTTAATCCGGCAGGACGCATGGCAACGAGGTTTACAGCATCACCTAAATTGCGTACACTGGCAAAGAGACTGAAATGATAGTTGAGGTGATAGGTGCCGGAGAGATCAATCATCCATTGCGCAGGAATTTCATGATCTGCATCGATGACTCCGCTGCCAGCTTGGGTGCGCATAGCACTTTGGTAGCTGATGCTGGAGTTTAATGCCAATCGTTTCCAGGCAGCACCTATTTGGGCATTGAGCATATGCTCCGCCAAGTAGGGAAGCTCATCACCTTTGTTTACCGTTCCCCAGGCTTCATAATCACTTTCGAAGCTATTGTCGAATTGGGCATGGGTGAAAGTATAAGCTAAGGCCCAGGGAAAGGCCCAGTGGCTTGCACCTGGACGAAGTTCACCCTGAAATTCAGCTTCCAGACCATATACGCTGGCGGCACCTCCATTGTAAACTAAATTATTGCCTACGCCTCCAGTGGCGGCCATATCTGAACCTAAAAGGTTTTGATAATCATTGTAAAATGCAGTGGCGCTAAGCTTGGCAAAATTGAATTCGGAACGAAGGCCTAATTCGGTATTAATGCTGGATTCAGGTTGGCTGCCAGCTACACTTCCGGGAGGGGCAAAACCTTTGTGGATACCTCCGAAGATTTGACTCTTGTTATTAATGTCATAACGAATACCCAGGCCTGGAATGAACACCTCTACCTGGTTTTCGCGTTCGGATAGATTCACGCCGGTGCGATCTACATCGGATTTACCATAATCGTGTCGAGCGAGATTAATACTCTCATAGCGCAGGCCAGGATTAAAAGTCCATTTTTCCCAAGATAAGCGGTACTCAGCAAAAGCGGCCCAGGCGCGAGCATCCTCAATGCGATTACTTTCGGTGCCTGGGGTGCCTGCATCAATTAGGGTGAAGTCCCCTTGATTCAAAGTGAAAGTATTGTTCCACTGGAAGCGATCCATGCCATCTTCATGGTAGCGCAATCCTGCTTTGATCTGATGATTATTCCAATTGTAAACTACCTTAGTCTGCAGGCCTTGGGCATAGTAAGAGCGATTGTTGTTTTTTACATAAAGGGTATCGTCGCCTGCACCTATCAAGGTTTGGTAGGCATCGGCATAAGCAGTTGGGTCGGCTAACAGATTGGCAATGCCTACATTTTCGCCATTGGATAGAACCTTGTCCAGCTTGTACCAATTTCTGCTGAATTCATTGCGATAGGCGGTGCTAACAATACTGAGATTGTTATTGGGCTTAAGGGTATAGCTTAGTTTATACTGCCTTTGATCGGTTTCCATACGGTCGAGGCCGGATGCGGCATAGCGACGGTAGGGATGGGCGGCGAAATCATCTTGACTTAAGCCCAAATAAGTTTCATCACTGTTGTTAATGCTTTGCGCTAATTTCAATTCCAGGGCTTGATATACTTTGGCCTCTTTGGAGGTGTTGAGTCTGAATTTAGCTTGGTAATCCGCTAAATCAAAGCCAGTGGGACCGCCAAAATCTAATTCCTTAAATCCATCGGCGGAAGCCTGATAGGTTTCTACCACAAAGCCAAAATGAGTAAAGGATTCACCGGCGTAGGCATGCAAGCGACGTTGACCAAAGCTTCCGGCCAATACATCCAATTTAGCGCGGAACTCATCGGGAATTTGAGTGGAGATGAAATTCAGGGCGCCACCAGTCGTATAGGGACCGTATTCAATTTGGGAACTACCCTTGCGTACTTCCACGCCTTCCATTCTTCCGGTAGTGGGGAAATAATAGGCAGAAGGCGCGCTGTAAGGCGCAGGGGCAGCCAGAATGCCATCTTCCATCAAAGTGATTTTAGAGCTGCGTTCCACCCCGGTGCCTCGCATTCCGATATTAGGGCGTAGGCCAAAGCCATCTTCTTCTTGGAGGTAAACGCCGGGTATGCGACGCAAGAGACGAATAGCATCATTGTATTCGTAAGTTTCGAGCTCTTTTAATCCCAGGTAATGAGCAGAACCGCTTAATTGACGAATGCCCTTTTCGCCGCCGGTTAAGCTGCTTCCATTAACCACGGCCTCGGCCATAAGCTCATTCTTGAATTCTAGATTGGCGAAGAAATCCTGTTTGCCTTCTTTTAGGCTGATTTTGGATTGATGCTCCCGGAAGCTAATGTGCTTGATGCGGATGCTGTATTCGCCAGGCTCCAGATCTTTAAACTCAAACTTTCCTCGGGCATCACTTATAGTTTGGTGATTACCGGGTTCAAGAAAAATAGCAGCATTGCTAATAGGGTTTGGGCTGTTGCTTTCGTATAAGCTACCATTTAGCTGTGCTTTTTGACCGCTTAGTGAGAGGCTAATCAGACAAAGGCTGAAGAGTTGAATTGTGAAGAGCCGCATTGTTTTTCTTAATTAGACTAATTTTAAATAGCGCAGCGAAAATACTATTGCTCATCAGTTTAGGCAAGGCTCATTTCCCTTAAACTGATTGTTTTTTTCTTAGGAAAAGCAATGAGGCTTCACTAAAAGCTATCAGCTTGAGGGCTGGGTGTTTTTCGGATTCGCTCCGGTATAGGAACTGCCGCGTGGCGTTTATCGTAGCATCTGTATGAACCAATACCGGAGCCAAACCCGATGAAAATTAGCAGGACTTTGATTTCCATAGCTCAAATTTTGACCTGCTGAATTTTAGACGTAGCTAATGGCTCGGGTTGCCTATTTGGAAATGTTAAAAAGAGTGGGAAGTAGCGGGGGTATAGAGAGTAAAAAAGGCTGGTTAAAAAGGGGGGTGAGGCTAAAGTATTGAGGGCTAAACTTATGGGTACAAAAAAAGCGGGAGACTCTGCAACTCCCGCTTCATATACCTTAACAGTGTTTGGAATCTGTAGATTACTAACCCTATTTCCCTATAAAATGAAGAACCCTGTTAAGTTGTGTCTAACTTACAACTTTTTTTAACATTTCATAATCTTTTAACAAAAAAAAGCCGTCTACCACAGGTAAACGGCTTTCAACGAAAACTAAAACATAAAAATGAAAAAACTTCGTGTGCTCTTCCAGTCAAAAGTACGCAAAAATTTGGGCTCTCCAAAGCCCCTTATCGATTCAGAGCACAGTTTATCGAAAACTGTAGCTTTGCGCACAGTCCTCTAAAATTACAACGTGGAAGTAAGTGAATTATTCCGACTGGCCTTAATTCAAAGTAGTTTGCAATGGGAAGATCCGACGGCTAACCGTACTCATTTCGAGACTCTTATTCAAGAGGCGGAAGCTCCGGATTTAATTCTTCTACCCGAAATGTTTAGCACGGGTTTCAGCATGAACCCTCAAAATATAGCTGAGGATTTAGCTGGTGAAAGTTTGCAGTGGATGCAAGGTCAAGCGCGAACCAAGAATTGTGCGATTAGCGGATCTGTGATGACCAAAGAGCAAGGGAACTATTATAACAGACTCTATTTTGTGTTTCCTGATGGAAGCTATCAGACTTATGATAAACGCCATCTCTTTAGCCTGGCGGGGGAGGAGAAGGTCTATACACCGGGTCAGCAAAAATTGATTGTAGAATACAAGGGCTGGCGTATCAATCCGCAAATCTGTTACGATCTGCGCTTCCCGGTTTGGTGTCGCAATGCGGAGGTTTTCGATTTACAGTTCTTCGTTGCCAATTGGCCCGAACGCCGATCGGAAGCCTGGGAGGCTTTGTTAAAAGCGCGTGCTATTGAAAATCAATGTTATCTGGCGGGTCTCAATCGCATTGGTGAAGATGGGAATGGGGTCTACCATTCGGGTAATTCGGCAGTGCATGATCCCTTAGGTGCTGTGCTCTCGGAAACTCAGGCCCACGTAGAAACCGTAGAAGTAGTAGAGCTCTACTACTCCCAGCTTCAAAGAATTCGTTCGAAATTCGGTTTCTTAAAAGATCGCGATCAATTCACGCTTCTTTAATCGATTTCCACACTTACGGGGCAGTGATCGCTATGCATCGCATCCGGCCAAATTTCAGCACCATTTAAACGCTCTTTAAGCGCTTCTCCCGCCATTTGGTAGTCGATGCGCCATCCTTTGTTATTGGCGCGAGCATTAGCTCGGTAGGACCACCAGGAATAACGATCTACTTCGCCCTCATGGAACTGGCGGAAACTATCAATTAATCCCTCCTTCAAGAAGTCACTGAGCCAAGCGCGTTCTTCGGGTAAGAAGCCTGAGGTGTCTTTATTGCTTTTGGGATTGTGGATGTCTATTTCAGTATGACAGATATTGAAGTCGCCTCCAATAATAAGCTGAGGTCTTTCCTTTAGAAGACCGCGGATATACTCTTGGAAATCGCCCAAGAATTTCATTTTCAAGTCCTGTCGCGCATCCCCGCTGCTACCGCTGGGCACATAAACACTCATAATGCTGAGGTCGCCAAAATCAGCTCTGAGGATTCGTCCTTCTTGATCGATATAGTCCATACCGCAGCCTACCTCTATATGATCGGGTTTAAGCTTGCATAAGATGCCCACTCCGCTGTAGCCTTTTTTCTCAGCACTGTGCCAGTAGCAATGGTAACCCAAGGCTTCAAATTCTTCTTGCTCGATTTGCTCGGGCTGCGCCTTGGTTTCCTGGATGAGTAAAACATCTGGATTCGCTTCTTTAAGCCAATCTACTAATCCCTTGCGCATAGCTGCGCGAATGCCGTTAAGGTTGTAAGAAAAAATCTTCATGAACGCGTAAATGTGCAAATTTGCCGTTAGTCCTTGCAAAATAAACGCTTTATCCGAGCCCTAGTCAAATTTCTGCCCATCTTCCTTTGCATGTTCTCGGGCCTGGCCTTACGAGGGCAGTGGCAGGAAATGGGCATTGGCCCCAGCGACTCTGTGGCTTTGGGGAACAAGCCTATGCTGCCGGAAAGCCTTACTTTTTACAATTCGGCCGGGGAGCCGGTTTTTCCTCATTATACCTTCAAAGCAGGCCAGCCTTCCTATTTACTTTTCGATCCACCTTTGGAGGATAGCCTGCGCCTTCGTTATCAGCAAATTGATCTGCAATTACCCCTTTATTTCAGCTTGCGTGATACTAATCTGATCTTGCCCCAAGAACGGGCACGTTTTCAATTAAGAGAAGAGGAGCTTTCGGTTTTACCCAATTCTCAAAACTTCAGTCCCTTTCGCGCTTTGAATTCGCAGGGTAGCTTGAGTCGAAGCATTTCGGTGGGCTCTAATCAGGATGCAGTTTTAAACTCCGCTCTAAACCTTCAATTAAGCGGTGACCTGGGTAATCAAACCCAAATTCGTGCGAGTATTAGCGATAATACTGTTCCAGTGCAAGCGGAGGGCTATACCCAGCAATTACGGGATTTTGATCGCGTTTACCTCGAATTGGAGAATCCTGATTTTGGCCTGCTTCGGGCCGGGGATTACAACATCAAACCAGCTCCCAGTACCTATCTTAATTTCGAGAAACGGGTTTCGGGTGGTGGCCTGCTAACCGCTATTTCTGCCGGTGGGGAAAAGAATCTCAAATTGCAAGCTGAGGGTGGTTTGGCTCGAGGACGATTTGCCCGAAACCGTTTTCAAGGTCAGGAGGGTAATCAAGGGCCGTATAAACTTCAAGGGGCTAATGGGGAACAATTTATCATCATAGTCTCGGGCTCAGAAAGAGTCTATATCGACGGAATATTGCTAAAGCGCGGTCAGCAATACGATTATGTGATCGATTACAATGCGGGGGAAATCACTTTTACAGCCTTGCAACCCATCACCCGCGATAAGCGGATTGTGGTGGAATTCCAATACACCGAACAAAATTACCTGCGCTCGGTACTTTATGGGGAGTCCAGTTATCAGTCTCAGAATTGGCAGAATCGCGTACAGTATTATACGGAGCAGGATAGCAAGGATCAGGCGCTGGGTACGGATCTTAGCAATGAAGAAAAAGCCATATTAGCTGCGGTTGGTGATGATTTGGAAAGAGCCTTTGCGTCAACCATTCGGGCCGCTTCTTATGATCCTGGTTTGGTGCAATACCGTTTAATAGATAGCCTGGCTTATGACTCTGTTTTAGTCTTTTCAACCGATAGCAGTCAAGCTTTGTTTAATGCCAGCTTTGCTTTTGTAGGCGCTGGAAAGGGAGACTATAAATTGGTTTCCAGCAATGCTAATGGTCGGGTTTTTCAATGGGTCGAACCACAGAATGGTCAATCCCAGGGATCCTATGCTCCAGTTCGAACCCTGGTGGCCCCCAACCGACTACAGGTCTTAAATTGGCAAAGTCAGGGGCAATTTGGCAGAGCTAAAAACCAATCATTGAATTTGGAATTAGCCGCTAGTAATAACCGCTTGAACCTCTTTTCGGATCGCGATCGTTCTAATGATGATGGTTTGGCCGGGAAGCTCGAATATGCCTATCGGCCACAATTCAAAAAGGGGAAGGCCGAGGTGAAGGCGGCTTATCAATTCAATAACCCTGGCTTTACCACCGTAGAGCGTATTTATGCGGTGGAGTTTGCCCGAGATTGGAACCTTCCGCTTAATTATCAAGGTGCGCTTCAAACTGGAGCCCTAGCCTTTCGGTACTTTCGAGATTCCCTTCACTTTGGCACGGAGTTTCAATTTTTAAACAGCCCTTTAAAGGAAGGTTTTCGTCAAAGTGTCGATGGGGCTTATCGCGATTCCTCCTGGATTACTGATTTTAAAATTAGCCTTACTCAAACTCAAAGTCCACCGCTAAAGGAGCAGTTTTTACGAGAGCAAATTCGCAGTCGTTATTATTGGTTGGATGCATCATGGTTTGGATTTAAATCCATTGGGGAATGGAACCGGAAAGAGCTTAGCGCGGATAGCCTCAGTGCGGCCTCCTATTCATTCCTGGAGTATCAGGTCTTTCAGGGATTTGGTGATACCAATCGGAGCTTCATGGAATTTGGTTTTTTACAAAGATTTGATGATTCTGTGCGGGTGAAGGATTTACAGCCCTTTACTTATGCCTATACCTTTTTTGGTAGAGGACATTGGCGCAGTCCCAGCAATGGCCGATTGTCTCTGTCGACCTATTATCGGAACCTTCAAATATTGCAGCCAGAAGAACAGGCTCTGCAAAGGAGTCTAACCAGTCGCCTCGATTATCAACAAGCATTTATAAAAGGAGCTTTGCGCAGTCAAACTTTTTATGAGAGCGGCTCGGGAACTGAACCTCGTCGCAGTTTCACCTATATTGAAGTGCCAGCCGGAACCGGAACTCATACCCATGTAGATTACAATGGCAACGGTATTCGTGAACTGGATGAATTTGAAATAGCCCCCAGTCCCGACTTAGCAAACTTTGTGCGGGTCTTTAGCCCGAATTTGGAGTTCTTCCGCACCAGCATTGTGAAATTGGGGCAGAGCTTAAACATTCAAGCACCGCGTACCTGGCAATCCGCTCAGGAAGGCTACAGGGCCTGGCTGCGCAAATTTTCGCTGATAAGTTCCTATCAGTTGGAGCGAAAAACCCTTTTGGAAGGAGGCTTCAATGAGCTGAATCCTTTTAGTCAGCTCAGGGACGATACTTTATTGGTATCCGAGAACAATGCCTTTCGTCAAAGCCTCTTTTACAATCGCAGTGCTTTAGGCTTTGGGGCGGATTATAACTTCAATCGCAGTAGTAATCGCAATTTACTGAGCTTCGGAATTGAAGAACGGGTGCTTAATGCTCATCGACTGGGTTTGCGTTACGCCTTTGATCAAGCCTTTGTATTGCGATACCAAGGGAATTTGGAAGATAAACGAAATCGATCCGGCAATTTTGCCAGTCGAAATTTTGATTTGCAGGCTTTGGCCAATACCCTGAGCTTAAGTTATCAGGAAGGGCAGAAACTTACCTTAACCGGAGCCTACGAATTGCGAGATGAACAAAGCTCAGGGGCGGATGAAAATAGCTTGGCAGCGCAGGAGTTCAGCCTTAACCTTAATTATAATCTGGCTAGTGAAATAGCCATGCAAGGGGAGGTCGCTTATATCCGCAATAATTTTGAGGGGGATGTGAATAGTCCGGCTGCCTTTGAAATGCTGCAGGCTTTTAAGCCCGGTGATAATCTGGCTATAAGCCTAACTCTTCAGCGTACATTTTTAAAGAACATCGTATTAAGTCTTAATTATTCTGGCCGCTTTAGTCGCGAGGCCTTTGCTATTCATACCGGCAATCTTCAGGTAAAGGCATTTCTTTAGCCGATTCTAAATGTTTGTTTTGGCCAAAATGCTTTTCAAAGCTGGTACTTGGCTAAAAAAAATGGGACTATACCGCTATCTGCAGGATTTCTTGGATCTGATTTTTCCTCCTCGGTGTTTGGCTTGCGAGCAAAAGCTTATTCGTCCGGAAAGCTATATCTGTCTGGCCTGCAAAGCTGAATTGCCACGTACCGATTTTGAGAAATTTCAGGACAATCCTGTTTTTCGTCGTTTTATGGGCAGGTTTCCCTTGCGCTTTGCCGGAGCCTGGTTGCACTTCCAAAAAGCCGGAAAAGTGCAAAAGCTTATGCATGCCTTTAAGTATCGAGATCAAGAGAGGCTTGCCTTTTATCTGGGGCGCCAATTAGCCAGAGAATGGCGTGATAGTCCTTTATTGGCTTCACCCGATGTAATTATTCCGGTGCCCTTGCATTCTCGAAAGCAAAGGAAAAGAGGTTATAATCAAGCGCAAGCTATTGCTGAAGGATTGAGCGTCGAATTAAAGAAACCTTTGGTGCTGGGGGAGCTTAATCGAATTCGCTATCGTAATTCCCAAACCAAAGAAAAACGCTTTAATCGCTGGCAGCAGGTTAATTCCGTTTTTCAATTGAAGGAGCCCTCTAAATTGGCGGGCTTGCATGTTCTTTTAGTGGATGATGTAATTACGACGGGGGCCACTTTGGAGGCCTGTTTGCAAAGTCTGTCTCAGGCTCCTGAAAGTCGCTTCTCGGTATTAACTCTGGCCCATGCCTAAAAAAACCACCCCCGAGGGGGTGGCTATGGTGGTTGGTCTTCTCAAAATTATTTCAGGAGCAGGCGCTCACGATAATGAAGATCAGCCTGATTCACGTCAATCAAGTAAACGCCCTTGCTTAATCCTTCCAGGTTTAAGTCTTGAGCTACTTGAGCTTCTACCTCAAGGGTCCAACTACGTACCCTGCGGCCGCTGGCATCCCGTAAGGCAATTTCTACTTTTCCACTCTTAGGCAGTTCCACTTTTATTTGATCTTGAGCCGGATTAGGGTACAATTTCAAATCACTGGCTTTCCATTCTTGATTACTCACATCAGCAATGGTTTGGGTAAGGGTATCATTGCCACACGCGCTTACCAATATCAGCTCTACATTATAAACCCCTGCGCTGGTGTAGGTATGGTTTACGGTAACTCCATTGCCTACATAGCCATCGCCAAAATCCCAAACATAATTTTGAATATTTCCGGTGGAAGACGATGCATCAAAATTGTAAGTCATGAAATTCGTAGTGCTGTTGTTATATACAAAGCTGGCATTTGCTGAGCCGGCGTTATTCGTGCTTACCCTGGTTGGGCCATTAAAAGCGCCGGTGTCCTGTATCCCGCAAGTGTCAGCGATATACACATCATAGGAGGTGTTAGCACTTAAATTGCTTAGGGTATATGGTGAGGTAACTACTCCGGTAAATAAACCACTACCCGGGCTAAAGCCTACCGGGCCGTATTCGATAATCGAACCGCCGGAAGTAGAGGTCCAGCTTAAATCGATGCTTCCGCAGCTTGGATTAGCACTGTTCACATTGGTTACTTGTGGACAGATGTTCGATCCGCCCGGAACATCAACTCTGATATCATCCAATACATTAGCGCGTCCCCAATTATCAGTGCCCTCAAAGGCAAACTGCAAGGTGCTAGAGTTTGATGGAATGGAAATTACAACTTTGGTCCAGGAGGAAACATCATTTTGATCTTGCCAAACCTGGGTCCAGGCTGCGGCAGGGCTGGTTCGATAGTAAACCGTTAGGGTGTTTTGATCGCCAAACCAGGCCTCCTGCCCGTACCAGAAGCTGAGTTCGGTAGCGCTTAAGCCGCTAGCATCAATGATAGGCGAAACATATTGGGTTACGTGAGGTCCACCATTACTGCTGGTAAATACAGCATTGAACATACCACCATGAGCTGTGCTAATACTTCCACCGGAAGAGCCGGAGCCGATAGACCAGTTATTTGTACCTGCAATTTGCGCATTGCTCCAGCAAGCGCTAGTCGGCCCTTCGAAATCTTCAAGATAAGGCGCGGTGAAGCTTTGGCAAGCAGTAGTGAAACAAACGGGGCCAGCCCAGGCACTAGTATCGCCAGGCGTGCAAATGCCACGTACAAATAAGCAATAAGCACTGGCCGAATTAAGTCCGCTTAAGCTGGCATTTAAACTGCTGGTGCTGCTAATGATTCCATTGGCTGGATTGGCGGTTGCACTGCTAACTAAAGAATATTCATAAGATCCGGCAAAACCTACCCAGGAAGCGGAAGCACTTGTGCCGCTAATATTGCTAAAAGTAATATTGCTGGGGGGGAAACAACTGGTGTCGGTACACACAGTTAGTGGTCCGTACCAGGAGCCACTGCCTACTCCGGCGCAGGTATCCTGAATATAAATATCGAAGCAAGAACCAGATGGTAAACCAGTAAGGTTATAGCTATTTGTATTTACGCCCGCAATGTAATTGCCGCTTACAGTGGTTCCTTGACGGAAGCCTTGAGGCCCCCAGTTAATATTCCACAGGCTACCATTGGTAGATACCCAGTTGAAGTTGATATTGTTGGTTCCTACGCTGATCGTGTCGGCAGAGGTAACAGCACCACAGGGCTGGCCTTCTACCTTAAAATTATCGACCAACCAGTACCAGGCCCAGGATCCGCCATCATCATATATAAAACGTACCTGCAAATTGGGATTTGCGTAAGCCGTAATGTCAATGCTTTGCGAATCGGGAGCACTAAAAGCACCAAGGGTTGAGGTGAAATTCGCTACTTGATTCCAGGTAGTACCATCAAATACTTCTACCGAAGCAGAACCTGAGCCTAAGTGACGATAGTATTGATCAAAACTTAGGGTTAAGGCCCCTGTACTCATATAAGCCGAGGCGTCTAAAATGGGTGAGGTTAGAGTTTCGAACATGGTAACTCCACCGCTGCCGGCATTATCGCTATCCGCTTCCATCATAGGTGTACCATCTAAATCGCCACCACTGGTTAATCCACCTGCCGGTGCTGCTACCCAAGTATCGGTATTGTTGCCACCATCTATGATGGTAAAGCAGCCCTGACCTAAGTCGAAGTTTTCACTAAAGGGAATGCTTTGAGTTGCGCATGCGGTAGAAACAGTGATAGGGCCTAAAGTGTCTGTTATGGCACCCGAACAGCTGTCTAAAAGGTAAAAGTCGTAGGTAGTATTTAAGCTAAGGTTAGGGATGCCCATGCTATTCGCGGTGGTGCTAGAAGTCTGAGTCCCACTACCAGGGTTAAAGCCGCTGATGCCCCATTCGACAATATAGCCATGGGAGGTGCCTAAATTCCAGTTGAGATTTACACTGTCGCTGCCCACATAGCCAGCCGTAAACCCGCTGGAAGGAGTACAAAGCACATCACGAACTGAGAAATTATCGATGATCCACCACCAGGCCCAGGAACCATTGTCGCGATACACAAAGCGTACTTGCAAATTAGCATTGGCATAGGCTGAAATATCAATGTATTGATGGTCAGGATTGCCAAAGGCACCAATGTCGCTTTGGGCGCTATAAACCAAATGCCAGGTAGTTCCATCATAAACTTCCACTGCAGCAGAATCCGCTCCGATATTGTTGTAATACTGATCAAATTCGAGGATTAAGCTTCCGCTGATACTACTGGCATCCATAATAGGGCTCAACAGTAATTCATCCAGGGTTTCCCCTGATCCGGCGTCATCACTGTCGACTTCCACATGTGGAGTGCCATCCAGATCACCACCCGTAGATCCTCCTCCAGCAGGAGCGGCTCTCCAGGTGTCGGTACTGGTACCACCATCTACTACATTAAAACAGCCTAATCCTTGGTCGAAGTTTTCGGTAAAGGGTATTGGTACAGTAGCGCAAGGGGTGCAAAAGGTGAAAGGGCCAATGTAACCTGAGTAGCCTCCTCCCGGGCAAGAGCCAGCGATATATACATCGTAGCATTGACCGGCCGAAAGTTGGTTAAAGCAGTTTCCTGCATCCGAGTTTTTTAAATCAATATTCAGGTTGCCATTAGTGGCCTTGGTGCCGATGCAGCCCGAACCTTGACTGAAGCCAACCGGACCCCATTCAAAAGCAATGGTGTCTTCCAGGCTTAATAGGTTGAGCGTAAAACTTGTGTCGCTGCTTACGCTGATGGATTGAAGATTTGGGGATGGACAAAGAACAGTTTCTACCTTGAAATTATCGATGACCCACCACCAAGCCCAGCTACCATTGTCCACGTAGCGGAAGCGAACTTGCAAACTGTCATGCGCATAGGCAGTGATGTCAATTTGCTGATGATCGGGATTGTTGAAAGCGCCGATGGTAGTGCCAGTACTGTAAACGTTTACCCATTGGGTACTGTCCCAAACTTCTACCCATCCACTGTCATTGGTGTTTAGAGAGCGGAAAAAGTGATCAAATTCCAGGTAAAGGGTTCCGGTAAAATTGGAAGCATCAATATAGGGCGAGCTTAAAGTTTCGTCCAGGGTATTGCCGCTACCGGCGTCATCACTATCGACAATTACCAGTCCGGTTCCATCCAAATCGCCACCGGTAGTGCCTCCGCCAGGTCCCGCCTGAACCCAGGTGTCAGTGGTGCTGCCACCATCTGTAACGGTAAAGCATCCCAGACTGGAATTGAAATTTTCGGTAAAAGGCAAACTTTGGGGCGGACACTGGCCGTTTCCTGTAAAGGCCATAGTCAGTAAAACGCCCAAAAAGAGTAATCTTTGCAGAGCCATAATAAAGGGTTAGTATTAGTGCAAATTCAAAAGTACAAATATTAATTACCGATTAGTCAGGAACTTCTATACTAAATAATGCGAACCAATTCGAATATTCGAACTTTAACTTCTCTGCTACTTTTAGTTGCAGTTTTTGTTTTTTTTGAAGCCAGTATAAGTTCCTGTGCCAGTAAGTCCAGTCCTAGTGGTGGCGATAAGGATACGCTGGCACCACGCTTGGATACGGCTTTCCCACCCAATCAGACTCTCTTTTTTAAAGCGGATAAAATCATTTTAGAGTTTGATGAATATCTGAATTTAAAGAGTCCTCAACAGAATATTAATATCAACCCTCTCCTGAAGGAAGATTTGGAAATAATTTCCAGAGGTAAAAAGGTGGAGATTTTATTAAAGGATAGTTTACGCCCCAATACCACCTATATCATCTCTTTCGGGAAAAGTTTGGCCGACCTCAATGAAGGCAATGAGAATACGAAGTTTAAGTATGTATTCTCCACGGGCAGCTATATCGATAGCTTGCGCCTCTCAGGAACTTTGCACAAGGCCTATTCCAACGAGCCGCTCGGTAATTATTTGGTAGGTCTTTATGACTTGAAGAAGGCCGAAGATCGCGATTCATTTTTATTGAAGGAACGCCCAGACTATTACACCTTTACCGATGAAACGGGTTCCTTTGGCATGTCCTATTTGGGAGAAGGGGATTATTTAATGGTAGCTTTTGAGGAAAAGGGCGGTACTTTCAAATTACTCCGAAGAGATGCGCCCCTCGCTTTTCATTCGGATACTATTCGATTACGACCCGATAGTCTTTACCTCTATGATTTAGTGCTCTTTGAGCCGGAGCCTGACTTTCGCTTTTTGAATGCAAAACAGAAAAACTCTGGTAAGATTCAGTTTGCTTTTAATAAAGATGCCTCTGCATTTAAAGTTGAACCCTTAGGAAGGGCGGCAGATTCCTCCTTTTTTCTATGGAATAAAGACAAGGATACATTGAACTACTACTTTTCTTTTGAGGCCGATAGTTTGCAGTTCAAATTGAATTACGATAGTCTTTTTGTGGATTCGATTTACACCATTCGGCTGCGAGAAATGAAGGCCTCTGAATTAAAGATTAACACGGCGATAAAGCAATTACGACCTTGGGATAGCCTGCCCTTTAGCTCTCCTGTACTTCTGAAAGGCTGGAAGCCTGATTCCATATTTAAGATTAGCGAAAAGGATACTATTAATGTGAGCTTGGTGCCGGATAGTACAAATCCTTTTTTATGGTATTTACCTCCGCCTCATCCGCGGTCCTTTACCCTGAGATTTAAACCTGGTGCATTTTACAGCGAGAAGCTTAGTTTGGAAGATTCGGTAGATTTTAAGGTGGAAATTCTCAAGGGCGAAGAATTAGGCACCTTGACCTTTAAGGTGGTAGCCGATTCGGCTAAAGCCATGATCTTACAGATATTGGAGGAGAATGATCGAATATTATTGGAGCGACCCTTCCGAGATTCGACTATCGTGTTACTTAAAAATACCTTTCCTCGGAAATTGAAGGCCTTTGTTATAATTGATGAAGATGGAAATGGGGCCTTTACCACTGGAGATTTTTACGAAGGTCGGCAGGCGGAAAAGCGCGTGCCTTATCGGGAAGAATTAGAAATTCGGGCCAATTGGGAATTGGAATTGGAATGGCGATATCGCAGGAAACAAGCTATCAACAAAGAGCCGTTGTTAAAATCTGATAGCACGGCTTTAGGGCAATAGACTGAGCCTTAATTTTGAGGCAAACGATACTATGAAAAAGCTTGCCCTATTTGCTATTCTGGCCTTCATGGCCTCATCTTGCGTGAGTAGTAAGGTGTATAAAGATCTACAAGCCAAATTTGCTGATCTGGAAGCGGAAAACTCTACCCTTCGTAAGGGGCGTGATGGAGCACAGGCAGCAGAAGAGGTTGCGCAATCGCGTATCAAAAACCTGGAATCTGAACTGGCTACTCTGCGTCAAAAAAGCTCTGAGACCAAGCAAGAGCTAGAGAATCTTAATAATCGTTATCAGGATTTAAACCGCTCCTACGAATACTTGTTGGAGAATAATAATGAGTTATTGGCCTCTAATCAGGCGGAAAATAAAAAGCTCGTGGCTAAGTTGAATAAGCTTCAAGCCGAATTATCCGCAAAAGAAGATTCCCTGCGTTTAGAGAACGATCGCCTGCAAAAGCTGGATGCCAATCTGCAGAAATTAGGACAGGAAATTCAGGTGCGTGAAGCACGTATCAGCGAATTGGAATCAGCTATGGCCCGAAAGGATAGTACCGTGGAGATGGTGCGTCAACGTTTGCGTGATGCTTTGCGTAATTTCGATGGTAAGGGCTTAACCGTGGAAGAGCGCGACGGCAAAGTGTATGTTTCCTTAGAGAACCGCTTATTGTTTCCATCTGCCAGTTGGACAGTTGAAGCAGAAGGTCGTAAGGCCCTGGAAGAATTAGCAGTTGTTTTAGCCGAGAATCCTGATTTGCAGGTAATGGTTGAGGGGCATACTGATGCCGATGCTTTTAATGGCCGTACAGCGGTAAAAGATAATTGGGACTTAAGTGTGATGCGTGCCACCAGCATTGTGAAGATTTTGGTGGCCAATGAGGGCGTGAATAAAGCTAATATCACCGCAGCCGGAAGAAGCGAATACGTTCCGGTAGCCAGCAATGATACCCCTGAAGGAAAGGCGAAAAACCGTCGTACCGAAATTATCATTACCCCCAATCTTAGCGAGCTTAATCAGCTTCTGGAAATGAACTAAGCCGCGTCGGGCCGGCAATATTATTCGCTTATTTTTGTTTGCTAGCCTATGGATTTTTACGGACGCAAGAACCTTTGGAAGTTTTTACTTTTCGTCTTTGCCATTCTAATTGGACTGGTAACTCTTTTCTATACCGAAAGCTTTCTGAAGGAACTCCGTAATGAAGAGGTGAAAAAAGTGAATCAGTGGGCCAGTGCTATGAGTTCGGCGCTGAGGGCAGAGAAGAATGCCGACATGCTGCTGGTCTCGCAAATCATCAACTCCAACACTACTATTCCTGTTATCATTACCAATGGTACGGATTCGATTGTGCACTCCGCCAATTTGAATTCGCCCCGTGCCAATGATCCAGACTATCTTAAGAAGCGCCTGGAACAAATGCGGGAGAATGGTCTCTTTATCGAAGACTATTATGTACCCAACAAGAAGATTGTAGTCTATTATGAAAGTTCCAACTTGCTTACCAAACTGCGCTATTATCCCATTGCCCTCTTGGGAGTAATCAGCCTTTTTATTTTAGTAGCCTACTTTGCCTTTAGCGGGGCTCGTAAGGCAGAGCAGGATCAGGTATGGAACGGATTGGCTAAAGAAACCGCCCATCAGATCGGTACGCCATTAAGTTCTTTGATGGGTTGGTTAGAGCTGATGAAATTGCAGGAAGTAGATCCTAATATGGTTAAGGAAATGGAAAAGGATGTGAAGCGTCTGGAGACCATTACTAATCGCTTTTCCAAGATCGGCTCCCAGCCGGCTTTGCATAAAACGGATATGTTGCTGAGTACCCGTCAGGCAGTGGAGTATCTGCGTACTCGCAGCCCTAAAAAGATAGATGTGGAGTGCCATGTTCCTTTTGAGCCGGTATACTCTGAAGTGAATCTACCCCTTTTTGAGTGGGTGATCGAAAACCTGATTCGCAATGCCATCGATGCTATCGAAGGAGAAGGACGCATTGATGTTTACCTGAGTTCTACTGATACCAGGGTGCAAATTGATGTAGTAGATACCGGTAAAGGCATTCCGCCCCAAAAGGTGAATTCCGTTTTTCGTCCGGGCTATTCCACCAAGAAAAGAGGCTGGGGTTTAGGCTTAAGTTTGGCGCGACGCATCATTGAAGACTACCACAAGGGTAAAATCTTCGTGGCTGAGTCAGTGTTGGAAGGAGGTACTACTTTCCGAATCCTTCTGCCAAAGGTTCCAGCTTAATGGCCGGTATCTATTTGCATATTCCCTTTTGTCGCCAGGCTTGTGTGTATTGCGATTTTCATTTCAGTACCCTACATGCCGATAAGGATGCCATGGTGCAGGCCTTAATAAAAGAGGCGGCTCTACGCCGGGATTATTTAGGAACTCGAGAACTGAAAAGCATTTATTTTGGAGGGGGAACCCCAAGTTTATTAGAGCCTGATCAGATTCAAGAAATCCTCAATGCTTTGAAACAGGATTTTGAATGGACAGAATCTGCTGAAATTTCTATCGAGGCAAATCCGGATGACCTTAGCGAAGACTACCTCAGGGCATTGGCCCATACAGAGGTGAATCGATTGTCAATCGGTTTGCAAAGCTTTAAGGAGGAGGATTTGCGTCTAATGAATCGTGCTCATTCGGCAGAGGAGTCACGCAAATGCCTTGAGTTGGCCAGACAATATGGTTTTGATAACCTTACCGTGGATTTGATCTATGGGATTCCCAATCAGACTGATGAAGATTGGAGCTGGCAATTGGAGCAAATCAAAAATTATGGGGTGCCGCATTTCTCGAGCTATGCCTTAACGGTGGAGCCTAAGACCGTTTTAGCCCATTGGGTAAGGCAAGGCAAAGTGGAGGTGGATGAAGCAGCGGCTGCCCGACATTTCAAAATAGTACAAGATTTCGCTCAGGCAGAAGGCTACGAACATTATGAGCTTTCCAATTTTTGTCGAGCCGGACATCAGGCCGTACACAATAGTTCTTATTGGCAGGGAGCATCTTATTTAGGCTTGGGTCCCAGTGCGCACTCCTATAATGGAAGGGCAAGACACTGGAATGTGGCCAATAATAAACTTTACCTAAAGGCCATTGAATCGGGTGATTGGAGACCGGAAGAAGAAGTGCTTACAATTGAGGATCGCTTCAATGAATTCGTGATGATTCGGATGCGATTGAAAGATGGCATCTCAATTAATGAGCTGATGAATTGGCCTGATCATTTGCAGAATCATTTTTGGAAGGAGGCGAATAAGCTAATTGAGATGGGAAAACTGCAAAAATCTGAAGAACGCATATTTATTCCCGGAGAGCAGCGCTTTTTTAGCGATGGCTTAGCTTCGGATTTATTTTATCTAAAAGAAGATTAAGATGATTATAGAGCTGGCTCGTGGGGAGCGCAAATACTCGGTAGACCTAAGTAAGGGGATTGATTGCAGCAGCACTTTGGGTGATCCTAAACGAGAGCCGGCAGCCTGGTATGTAGATCCGGTCTCAATTGAACCCGTGCGTATGGGCGATTGGATTGGCTCGGTGGCCGAAGGTGGCAGTGTGAATTTCTTTGAAGTGAAGCTTAATCCACATGGGAATGGTACCCATACAGAATGCTATGGTCATATTGATAAGCAGCAGCAAAAGGTGGGTGAACTTATGGAAGAGCACCATGGTTGGCTCTATTTCCAACGCTTACCAATGCGGCAGGAGGGCGAAGATTTGATTTTAAAGTTGGAGGATCTCAAGATTCCAGAAGAGGGATTGCCGGCTTTTGTAGCTCTGGCGGCCGATGGGTTAGCCTTTCCCAAGAATTTCAGTAATACTAATCCACCTTATTTCGAGGCAGCGCTATGTCGTTTTTTAGCCGAAGCAGGGGTAAGTCATTTGCTGACTAATTTACCTTCGGTGGATCGTGAGGAAGATGGGGGAGCATTAGCGGCACATCGTGCATTTTGGCAATATCCGGAAGCTATTCGTAAACAAGCTACCATCACCGAATTGGCCTATTTTCCAGCTGATTTAATTGAGGGGATGTATTTTGTTAACCTTCAGGTAGCACCGCTACACAATGATGCTGCGCCATCAAGACCGGTGTTCTATCCGGTAAAGGCGAAATAGGGCTTGTAAATCAAGGGCTTAGGGTCTAAAAATGGAAAACCCCGACATCCTGAGAGGATATCGGGGTAAAACCTTAACCTGATTAATCTGCTTCGCTGACGCTAAAGTACAACAAGTTTTTTAATGCGAAAGTATTGTTGCAAATTTTAATACTGCTTTTTGTGAAATTATTAAAAATTGCAACTCAGTGGATCGGATTTGCGGGTGAGAGAAGGTGTTAAAAAGAAAAACCCCGGCTTCCATAAAGGAAACCGGGGTAAAACCTTAACCTGATTAATCTGCTTCGCAGACTCAAATATACATTTAATTCTTTGTCCGCAACACTTAAGTGTGTGGAATATTCTTATTTAGACTTTATAAAGGTCTAAATCATTGAAAACGAGGTTTTAAATTTTTAGGTGAGCAAGGGGGAATTAGTTAAGCAGAGGGTGGGAAAAAGAAAAACCCCGACATCCTGAGAGGATATCGGGGTAAAACCTTAACCTGATTAATCTGCTTCGCTGGTACAAATATAAAGCAGGGGAATTAAATTTTGCAAATCATAATTGCAAAAATCCACACTCTAGCGCTTAACATTCAGTTAACATGCTGGGTTTCAGTCGGAAAATTTTCAGTTTTTTTCGCGCTTCCTTTTATAGAGTTTGGCGGCTATGAAAAACAGTATCCCGAGAACCAATAATGTTGCTAAACCGATCCACAAACCGGAGAGGTTTTTCCAAACGGCCAGCATAACCACCGCGATTAAAATTAAGGTCGGAACCTCATTGTAAAGACGATAGCCAAAGCTGCTCAAACCCTTACTGTTTTCTCTTAAGCTTTTAATGTGTCGAGCACAGGAGAAGTGGTAAATAATAAGGATGAGCACCAGACTTAATTTTAGAAGCATCCAAGGCATTTTCAACCAGGCCGGATTTATACTGAGCATGCCTATCCCTCCAATCAGTGTAAGAATTAAAGCCGGACTTTGAATAATCCGGTAAAGTCTACTTTCCATTACATTATACTGCTTGCGCAGGATGGGACCCTCGGGCATTTCTGGATCCATTTCCCAGGCTTCGCGGTGGTATACAAAGAGACGGACCAAATAGAAGAGGCCCGCAAACCAACTTACGAAGCCTATAATATGCAGGGCTTTAAAAAAGAAATACCAATTCATTCTGCAAAAATAGCGGCTCGGTGCTGATAATTGTCATTTCGGAGCTCTTAGGCTCATTCTAGTTTTGTTTTACAATTAGATGTTATGGATTACCGACTGGTAGAGAAATACAATGTGGCCGTTCCAAGATACACTTCGTATCCGGCTGTGCCACTATGGGATAGCACGGACTTGAACCCGGAGCGCTGGATGAACCAGGTAGTGGAGGCCTTTGAAAAGGATCGCGAAATAAGCTTATATATCCATTTGCCTTATTGTGAAAGTTTGTGCACCTACTGTGGGTGCAATAAACACATTACCAAAAATCATTTGGTGGAGCAGCCCTATGTGCAAGCAGTATTGAAAGAGTGGCGCATGTATACCAGCCGTTTTCCCGAGAAAGCCATTCTCCGCGAAATTCATCTGGGTGGTGGAACTCCTACTTTCTTCAGTCCTGAAAATCTTCAGGTTTTAATTGAAGGCATTTTAGCTGAAGCCGAGGTGGCCGATTTTCATTCATTCAGCTTCGAAGCCCATCCTTTTAGTACCAGTGACGAGCATTTGGAAACCTTATTCAATTTAGGTTTCAACCGCCTAAGCTTGGGAATTCAGGATTTTGATCCGAAGATTCTCAGTTTGATTAATCGCTTTCAAACCGCAGAGCAAGTAGAGCATATTGTAAGCAAGGCGCGGGAAATAGGTTATGAGTCGATTAACTTCGATTTGATTTATGGCTTACCTCAGCAAACCGAAGGCAATATCCGGAGTAATCTAAAGTGGGTGGAATCTCTAAGACCCGATCGCATTGCCTTTTACAGCTATGCTCATGTGCCGGGAGTAGCGCCCAGTCAAAGAGCTTATGATGAAAGCGATTTACCTCTGGGCGAAGCAAAGTGGAACCTGTATCGCTTGGGAGCAGATGGTTTCTTGAAAATGGGGTATCAGGAAATAGGTATGGACCATTTCGCCCTGCCACAAGATGATTTAGCCAAGTCGGCTCGTGCCCATAAATTACATCGCAATTTTATGGGTTATACCCCGCATCATACCCATTTGGCTTTAGCTTTAGGTGCCAGCTCTATCAGCGATGTATGGTCGGCTTTTGCCCAGAATGAAAAGAAATTGAAGGATTATCTCCATCGGGTAAATACTGAAGATTATCCTCCTTTAATCAAGACCCATTACCATTCGGATGAAGATCTGAAAACGCGCGCTAAGCTCCTCAATTTGATTTGTCATTTTGAAGGTGAATGGCTGGATGAGCGCGACTATTTTGATGATTTCTTGAAGTCGCGATTTAGATTATTGGAAGAGGATGGCTTGCTTAAGGTATTTCCCTATCAAGTGAAGGTAACCCGCAAGGGTCGTGCTTTTATACGCAATGTATGTTCAGTACTAGACCGTAAGCTAAGTGCCGGTGAATTGCAAAAACCCACCTTTAGTAAGGCAGTATAATAGAATTAGATAGTGTTTGGTTTTAATGGCTAAGCTTGGAAACAGGCTTAGCCTTTTTTAATGCTTTCCTTTATCCACAGCTTTCAGTGGATGCCCCGGGAGCAGGCATTTCAGGAGATAAATAAGGGATGTCCAATTCCATGCCTCTTAAAATGAGCAGAGCCGAAATAAGCACGATGCTCAGAGGGATTAGTCGATTAAGATAGGGCCCAAAGCGAAGTAATAGGGCGTTCGAAAAGAGATTAAAGCTCAAGAGTAGGGGAAGCGTTCCTAATCCAAAAGCACCCATATAAAGAATGGCGTCTGTCCAGGAGCTTAGGCCGAGGGCGGGAACCAAAGCGGCGTAGACCATTCCGCAAGGTAAGAGGCCGTTTAAGCTTCCGCTGATGAGATACCAAAGCGGATGTTTCTTGCCCCGAACCTTGCTTTGTAATTTGGATAAAATGGGGCCAATAAGCTGCAAGGTCTTACGATCCCATTTCAGGGCTTTAAAGCCAAAATAACCGAGAAGAAGAATGAGGCCCGCTAGGATGGTGAAACTACCTTGCATATCAGGGATGCCTAAACCAGACCCCAATAAGGAGGCGATTATGGCTAAAAGCATATAGGTTCCTAAGCGCCCGGCATGGTAGCTTATCCAATTGGCCTGATGCTTACTCTGCAGCCATTGCCCCATAACAACCGCCTGCAAAGGGCCACACATGGCCAAACAATGCAATGATGAAAGCAGCCCGAATGTGAAGGCCACCCCGTACATTAGAGTACAATTTCGGGCTCGAAGTAGTAGGTTTTATCCCCGCTCTCCAAATGAATTTTCGCGATCCACTTACCAGCTCCTAATTTAGATCCAGGAACTTCATAGGATCCAACTTTCCAGTTCTCCTCCTTAAGTTCAAAGTCGTTTTTAGCATCGGTAGGGAAGTACATTAATACCTCCAGGTTAGCAATCTGATCCTTTAGATCTTCCGGGAAGTGAAGCATCAGTTTTTGATCCTCTACTTTAAGCTGGCAATGGCCACTGAGCTCTCTTGCATTACGCTTTCCATCAATAGTGCCTTGATAGGCCAACTCCTCTTGATAGTATTCTGTAGTCACTAGATCATGGCGGGCTTGGGAGGCTTTATAAACAGCGGTTCCCATACCCAGGATAAAAAGTGCCAGGACTATAACCAGCCCGGTTCCCCAATTAAATTTCATGACGAGCTATTTTTTGGGTTTAATGAAAGGTCCGGTAAAGGAGGTTTTTAAGGTTTCCACCAATTCATCTCCTTCGTAAACGCCGATTTTTATATCGGTAGTCATACCGGTCATTTGATCTGTGTCAAGGTATAAAATCACGGCCCCTTGTGCGAGCTCTGAAGCTTTCACTTCAATAAGCTCAGATTCACCAGCACGTTTAAGTCTAATACCTTCGGTAGGTTCAAGAACCTTAAATTGATACACCTTGTCTTCAGCGGTTTTATTGAGCAGTTTAAAGTTGTAAGCATTGCTGTAGGTGTCTTCGTCAAATTTACTTAAAGGTTGACCTGGCACCCTTAGGAATATAGATTCAACATCTGCTCTACTCATCAATAGGTAGGTGAATATAGATAAGAGCACAACTAGAATGCCCATATAAGCCTTTACGCGTCCGGTAAATATCTTGCCAGTTCCCGAGGCAATGTTGTTTTCAGAATCGTAACGGATCAGACCTCTGGGTTTATTGGTCTTATCCATAATATTGTCGCAGGCATCAATACAGGCAGTACAGTTTATGCACTCTAATTGTGTACCATTACGGATGTCAATTCCGGTGGGACATACATCCACACATTGGTTACAATCAATACAATCGCCTTTGCCTTCGGCCTTGCGATCTTCGCTTTTGCGGAATTTACCTCGTTTTTCGCCGCGTAAATAATCATAGGCAATTACCACCGAGTTGCGATCGAGCATAGCACCCTGCAAACGGCCATAAGGGCAAACAATAATACAGGCTTGCTCCCGGAACCAGGCAAATACAAAGAAGAATACACCGGAGAATATGAGCATGCCGCTCAGGCCTCCCAGGTGTTCGGAGGGCGAATCGCTCACGATTTCAAACCAGGCATCCTTCCCAATGATATACATTAAAAAGAAGTTGGCGATGGTAAAGGATATGGCATAAAATATCCCATTCTTAATGACCCGCTTGCGAATTTTTTCACCATTCCAGGGCATACGAGCCAGGCGTAATTGCTGGTTGCGGTCGCCATCTATCCAGTATTCAATTCTACGGAATACATGTTCCATGAAAATGGTCTGAGGGCACACCCAGCCGCAGAAAAGTCGGCCAAAAGCTACGGTGAATACTGCAACGAACAGAACACTAATGATCATGGCAATCACAAAAATGAAAAAATCTTCGGGCCAGAAAATCTGCCCGAAGATTACAAATTTGCGCTCCAATACATTGAGCATAAGGAAAGGTTGGCCTCCTATCTTGATGAAGGGAAGACTAAAGAATATCGCCAAGAGCACGTAGCTCATCATTTGGCGACGGTTGGTGTAGCGACCTTTAGGTTTTTTGGGGAACAAGAAATTTCTCGATCCTTTCTCACTAATTGTCGCTACTGAGTCACGGAAGGATTGATCCATCTCCAGGGTCTCCTTCAGTACTTCTTCCGTGTCTTTGGGTTTCATGTCAGAAACGTATCTATGTTCTTAAAAAGGGCAGTAAAATGTACTGCTATTTATTCTTCCTCCGAAACTTCAACCACGGTGATGGTACTGTCAGCAGCACTGGTGGTACTATCCGTAGCTTCGGCGGCGGCAGGAGCTTCCTTGCTCATGAGTTCCCCTTGTGGTTCTTTAGGATTGGCAGGAGTGGTTCCTTCAAGGCTTAGGATATAAGATGCCACATCTTGAATGTCGGCAGCACCTAATTGATCCTTCCAGGCAATCATACCCTTAGCAGGTACACCATATTTCACGGTTTTGAAAACATCTTTAATGTCGTTTCCATGGATCCAATAAGCATCGGTTAAGTTAGGACCTACACCTCCGCCACCATCGGCCGCATGGCAAACCGCACAGTTTTTAGCAAAGATGTCCGCTCCAGCGGCAATCCGACTTTCATCAGTAAGGGCTTCCACATTACTTTCATCCACCAAATTTGCGGCAGTTTTCAAGTATTCTTCCTTGGCTGCTTCCGCTTCGGCTAATTCGATTTTTAACTCACCTTGACTTAATGGCGCGCTTTGGAAAACGTGGTAACGCAGGATGTAAACTACTGCGAAAACAATCGAAATATAGAATCCGATCAACCACCATGGGGGTAGGTTGTTATCTAATTCGCGAATACCGTCGTATTCGTGGTCAGTAGCTACTTCTTCTTCACGATCTAAAGGAGCGGCATCGGTTAACTTATGCAAGATATCGTCTACCCAGCTGTCTTCCTCTTCGATCATTTCTTCGGCTACTTCGCCATTGGCACCTTTGATCATTTTCTTCATGGCTTCCAGAGCCTCATAGGTCGCCATAAAGGCAATTACCAGGAAGAAGGCGGCAACGATTACCAACCAGTATAAAGGATTGGCTAATATTTCGGAGGAACTGCTAGGGTCCAGGGTGGTTACTGCAGCTGCTCCGGCCATCAGTAAGACCACAAAAATGATGATGGTTCTATTTAGTCTTTTCATGAGGATTGGCATTATCGTTTAGTGGTAAGAGGCTGATTTCTTCGATGCTTTTCCGGTCTTTACGAATCACGTAAATGATGGCCAGAACAAAGATGCTAAAGAAGATAAGGAAGGAGAGGATGGGGTAAATCGATACCCCATCTATTGTCTCCATATTGTGTTTAATGAATTTCAGCATGACCTTAGTTTTCAGCGGTTAAGGTTCCGGCGGTAGTGGCCTCTACATGCTTGCTGTGCTCACCTTTGATATCGATTCCCAGGCGTTGTAGGTATGCGATTAGGGCTACCATTTCTTCCTTAGGACTGATTTCTTGCTCCAGATCGCGGCTTAAGTCGGCGGCGATTTCCTCAGCTTGAGCCATCAGATGCGTGTTTGCATTAGCTATGTACTCATCGCTATAGGGAACACCCAGGCTTTGCATAGCTTCCAATTTCTTACTGGTAAGCTCCGTGTCCAGTTCATTGCTAGACAACCATTCGTAGGTTGGCATAATAGATCCGGCACTCATACTACGAGGATCAACCATGTGCTTGTAGTGCCAGCTGTGTGGGTATTTACCTCCTACACGGTGCAAGTCCGGACCGGTACGTTTGGATCCCCACAGGAATGGGTGATCGTATACAAATTCACCAGCTTTAGAGTAATCACCATATCGCGCAATTTCTGAACGGAAGGGTCGAATCATTTGCGAGTGACAGGCATTACAACCTTCGCGGATATATAGATCACGACCTTCGAGCTCAAGGGCAGTATAGGGTTTTACATCTTCAATGGTCGGTACATTGCTCTTCACCATAATGGTGGGGACAATCTCGATAATACCGCCAATCAAAATCACGATAGTGGCGCCTACCATTAATTGAACAGGTTTGCGCTCAATCCAACGGTGCCAGTAGTCGCCTTTAGGAGCAGTGTAGTCCTCGGCAAGAGCTGGAGCACTGGCTTCTTCTTGGGCCAGGAAGGATCCGCTTTTTACGGTTTTGATCACGTTATAAACCATAATCAGCATACCGGTTACATACAGGGTACCACCAATCGCACGAGTGGCATATAATGGGATTAACTGAGTTACAGTTTCCAGGAAGTTACCATATACCAGGGTTCCATCAGGGTTAAACTCTTTCCACATTAAGCTTTGGGTAAAACCAGAAACGTACATGGGAAGTGCCCAGAATAAAATACCGGTGGTACCAATCCAGAAGTGCGCATTCGCTAATTTTTCAGAGAATAAGCTGGTGCGGTACATCTTAGGCATTAACCAGTAGATCATACCGAAGATTAAGAATCCGTTCCAACCTAAGGTACCAATGTGCACGTGAGCAGGAATCCAGTCAGTATAGTGGGCAATGGCGTTTAAGCTTTTCAAACTTAAAAGAGGTCCTTCAAGGGTACTCATACCATAAGCGGTAATCGCCACAACGAAGAATTTCAATACCGCAGAATCTCGCACTTTATCCCAGGCGCCTCTCAGCGTAAGCAAACCGTTAATCATACCACCCCAAGAAGGGAAAATCAGCATGATAGAGAATACGGTACCTAAACTTTGAGCCCAATCGGGAAGAGCAGTGTAAAGTAAGTGGTGAGGTCCGGCCCAGATATAGATAAAGATCAGAGCCCAGAAGTGTACAATCGAAAGTCGGTAGGAATATACCGGACGGTTAGCGGCCTTCGGTACAAAGTAGTACATCAATCCCAGTACCGGAGTAGTAAGGAAGAAGGCTACCGCATTGTGTCCGTACCACCACTGAACCAGGGCATCTTGCACACCGGCGAAAATGGAGTAAGACTTGGTGAAGGAAACAGGGATTTCGAGGTTATTTACAATATGCAGAACTGCAACCGTAACAAAGGTGGCAATGTAGAACCAGATGGCCACATATAAGTGACGTTCTCTCCTTTTAAGGATGGTCCAGAACATGTTAACGCCAAAGATTACCCATACCAGGGCAATGCCAATGTCAATCGGCCATTCCAATTCGGCATACTCCTTCGAAGAGCTAATTCCTAAAGGTAGAGTGATTACCGCCGAAACGATGATCAGCTGCCAGCCCCAGAAGTGAATTTTACTCAGGAGATCCGAAGCCATCCGTGCTTTTAAGAGGCGCTGTAGCGAGTAATAAACCCCTGCAAAGATTGCGTTCCCCACAAATGCGAAAATCGCACCGTTGGTGTGCAATGCTCTTAAACGTCCGAATGAAAGCCATGAAGCGGGGTTCAGAGTTTCTGGGAAAACCAGAGAGAACGCCACCCAAATACCTACTAGGAGGCCGATTACGCCCCAAATAATGGTGGCGATGGTGAAGTTTCTTACGATCTTATTGTCGTAAAAAAAGGTTTCTGATTGCATAGTCTACAATTTTGGTCTGTGGTTCGGAGCATGATCGTCTTTCAACATTCGAACACTCGGGGAATAGTCGTCCTCGTACTGGCCATTTTTGATGCTCCAGATGAAAGCCGCTAAAAAGCCAATAGCTACGAGAAAACTAATAGAGATGAGAATGTAGATTGCCGACATAGGTGTCCCTTCAATTTGTGTTTCAAAAGTATTGGGGCACCTAAGTGGATAAAATGATTTTTGTCAGCTTTGGCCGAAAGCAGGCCTTTCAGACCCACGAAATCTTATTTAGAATCACTCCAACTGCGGGAGCGTCGGCTGAGGCGCTCAAAGAGAAGCACGCTTACAACAAGGACCGCCAGCAAGGTTCCGGTTTCTGCCCAATTAATGCCTGGGTTTTCAGATAGGGCTTCACTGTAGTCGTAATCAAAGAAGTAAACCAAGGCCACTATACTGGCATTATTAAAAAAGTGTAAAATGGTAGAAGGCCAAATACTGTTGGTCCATTCCCGCAGATAACCTAAAAGCATCCCTAAAACAAAGATGGATAAGAAGGCCAGGTATTGCTGGTGTAAAATTGCAAAGGCGAAACTGGTGATAAGGATGGCGATATGCGGGTTTAATCGACGACGTAATAAAGGTTGTAATACCCCGCGGAATAAACTCTCTTCTGCTATCGCCGGCAAAATTGCCATTACCATTAATACGTGAAGGAAATCCCCAAAGCCCTGCATGTTTAGGATATTGGAATAGGTGCCCATCATCACCTCTTGCATTTCTTGCATATTGGCGGTAATTGATTGTGGCCAAGGAAAGGAGCTGCTTATTCGATAGAGTAGGTCGCTTAAGGCCGACATGCTATAGGCCATGAGAACCAGGCTGGCAACAATGAGCCAGGCCGGTGTAGGGAAGGACTCCGAACCCATAAAGCGCTTAGGCTGAAGGTCGAAGAGGTAGGCAGCCACTAAGGCAGGGATAAAATAGCTGCCAATGGTATTGATGCTTTGCACCAATTTAAAGACTTCTCTACCGGCACCTTTATCCAGATTTTGGAAAATGCTTAGTACATCTTCCGGACTGATACCAAAGGTCGCGCTGGCAATAAAAACCCCCAGGGTGGTGAAAAATAACATCCCTATAAAGACCAATCCTACTAAAAGGAGCAGTTGCGAATACAGAGGTTCTTGGGCAAATCGGCCTTTCAGCATTGTGGCAGCATCTTTTGTACTTTTGCAAAGTTCTAAAAATCCCGCTTGTGGTTAAAATTGGAGCGGTTGAAGTAGGAGATTTTCCTCTCTTGCTGGCGCCGATGGAAGATGTGAGTGATCCGCCCTTTAGAGCTTTGTGCAAAAAGCATGGAGCGGATGTGATGTTTACGGAGTTTATTTCCTCCGAAGGACTGATTCGTGATGCAGGAAAAAGCGTTCAAAAACTCGATTTCTTCGAGTATGAACGTCCCTTGGGGATTCAGATTTTTGGGAATGAGATTAGCTCCATGCGCGAAGCAGCGGCTATTTCGGCAGCCGCAAATCCGGATATTGTAGACATTAATTATGGTTGTCCCGTTAAGAATGTAGCGGGAAAGGGAGCCGGAGCAGGAATTCTGCGCGACATTCCGAAGATGGTGGAAATGACCGCCGAAATTGTGAAGGCTGTAGATAAGCCAGTGACCGTAAAAACCCGCTTGGGTTGGGATGAAGAATCCAAGCATATTGTTGAGGTGGCCGAGCGCTTACAGGATGTTGGGATCCAGGCAATCTCTATTCACGGTCGTACGCGTAAGCAGATGTACAAAGGCAGTGCCGATTGGTCGCTGATTGCAGATGTGAAAAACAATCCCCGCATGAAGATTCCGGTTTTTGGCAATGGCGATGTAGACAGTCCGCAGAAAGCCCTGGAAATGAAAAACACCTATGGGGTTGATGGCTTAATGATTGGTCGGGCTTCCATTGGCTATCCCTGGATTTTCAGAGAGATCAAACATTATTTAAATACCGGTGAAATGCTGGCTCCCCCTAGTTTAGAGGAAAGAGTGCAAGCCTGTCGTACGCATTTCGAAATGGCTCTGGATTGGAAGGGTACCCAATTGGGGATTAATGAAACCCGCCGTCATTATACCAATTACTTTAAGGGCATTTCCCATTTCAAGGAATATCGCACCAAATTGGTAACCTCCAATGAGCCCGAAGAAATTTTTGATACCCTCAATGAAATTTTGGAGCGCTTCGCCGATATGGAAATGGCCTATCCTTACTAGGAGCGCAAGAGCTTAAGGTTTAAGCGGCGGGCACTGAGCCAGGAGCTTAATAAGCCTAAAATAAAGATGGTGGCGGTGGCCAGGAGAACATCCTGAAATTGCAGCGCTACCGGATACGCATCTACGATATAGCCTTCACCCACCGAAATCCATTGGAAATGTTCCTGACCAAATACAATCAGGCTGCCTAAAAATATTCCGGTAAGACCACCACTAAAGGTGATGATTAAGCCTAATTGCAAAATCACTTTTCGTAAACTTTTTATGGGAGTTCCCATTGACCAAAGGGTGAAAAGGTTGGCGCGCTTTTCAAACATGATCATGGTTAGGCTGCCGGCAATGGTAAAGGTGGCGATGGTGAGGATAAGAGCGAAGATCAAAAAGGTGAATAGTCCTTCGGTACGCATCACTTTTAAAAATCCGGCTTGCAGCTCATCACGAGTAAGTACCTTGAATTCCGGACCTAATTCGGTCTGCAGCTTTTCTTGAGCCGCGAAGAGATTCGCATCGGGCTTTAGCGCAATTTCCACTCCACTGAGCATGCCAGGTCGTTCCAATAGCTTTTGGCAAAAATCGAGCGGGCAGAGAATAAATTGCTCATCAAATTCAGGTTGGATGGAATAGATCCCCAGGGGATAAATGCGCTCAGAGCGAAAGCTTTCGGTACTAACCTGGCCAATGTCTCGAGGAATAAAAATGTTAACCGGCTCTTGAAAATCAGAGCGGCTAAAGCCTAAATAATAGGCCACACCGGCGCCAATCACCCCAGTGGGGACTGATTCATCTTGATTGAGAGGGTAGGAGCCAAAAGGAACATAGTCTTCAATAGCATTTACTTTGGAATACTGATGGTCTACTCCTTTAAGACTGGCGATATAATCTTTATCCCGAAAATTAAAGAGGGCCTTTTCTTCCATCACTCGCGAATACTGAGCAATGAAATCCTGTGCATCTAAGACCTTGGTGGCCTCCGTTTCGGCAAAGAACTTTCCTTCGGCGGGAAGCACTTTTAGATCGGGGTCAAAATCTTGATAAAAGCCTCTCACCAGATTTTCCAATCCATTGAAGGCTGATAAAACAATGATTAAAGCCGCGCTGCCCACGAGGATTCCGCTAAGGGAAATAGCGGTGATGATATTAACGGCATTGCTACTGCTTTTGGCAAAAAAGTAGCGCCAGGCTATGTAGCGGCTAAGGTTCAATACTATTTAATAGGGCTGTCGCCGCCTTCCTTTAAAATGCGGTCGATTTCCGCTTCGGCATCCACCGACTCGTCGAGGTAGAAATAGAAATCGGGCACCTTGCGCAGACTGCCCTTCATTTTGCGCACCAGGCGATCTTTGATTAGGCTGCCGTGTTCCTTGATCCAATCTAAAACCAGAGCCTTATCCTTGACCGGGAAGAGACTGATGTTTACTCGGCCAATAGAAAGGTCGGGGCTAATACGCACCCGGGTTACGGTAAATACGATTCCCCGAAATTGATTCTGTGCGATTTCGCGAAATATTTCTGCCAGGTCCTTTTGAACTTGGCGCTCCAATCTATCCAGTCTGCTTGCATCCATGCGGCAAAATTACGAATCTAGAAGGTATCGATAATGCTAAAGCCCTCAAGTTCCTGAGGATTCGTTTCTTCGGCGGCCACACTGCCTACCATAGAACCGGGGGAGCCCGTCCACAGCCATTTCTTGAACTGCTCCATAGTATCGATGTCTCCCATCGCCAGAATGTCTACCGAGCCATCCAATCGATTGGCTACCCAGCCTTTAAGTCCTAATTCCTCGGCTTTGGCCTGGGTGTATTTACGGAAATAGACACCCTGAACAGTGCCTCGGACTTTGATTTTTTGGCTTTTCATTTAAATGCTTTCTTTAGTAGGATAAGGGTAAATAATTTAAAATCTGAAAATTACCTGAACAAATTGATTGTTCAATGGTTCTCTTAGTATAAACAAAAACGAATAAATAAAATTATGAGCTTACAAGAGCTGGATCTAAAAACAGAACATCGAAATGTGAAACTCGAAACCGGACTTTCCGAGAATGGAAGAGCAGGGATTGTGGAGCATTTAAACGAAATTCTGGCAGATCATTATCTCCTAATGCTCAAAACCCATAATTACCATTGGAATGTAAAAGGTCCGCTTTTTAAAAGCATGCACGACCTTACCGAAGCCCAATACGAAGACTTGTTTGCGGCGATCGATGAAATTGCCGAACGCATTCGGGCCCTGGGTTTTGATGCGCCAGGCAGTTTTAAAACCTATAGCCAGATTAGTAAAATAGAAGAGGCTAAAAGCGGAATTTCAGCTTTGGAAATGGCTGCAGACTTATTGAGTTCTCACGAGAATTTGATCCGAAATATGCGGGATGCCTTAGCCAAGGCCGATCAGCATAGTGATGAAGTTACAGTAGACCTTATGACGGAGCGTTTAAGCGTGCATGAGAAAGCAGCTTGGATGTGGAGAAGCTTTATTGAACAATAATAGAGACCATGGAATTGAAAAGTGCGAATACCGATCCTTATTCTACTTGGCAGCACTGTAAAAACCAATTAGCCGAGGAGGGATTTGATAAGCCCTTGCAAATTTTAAATCCGCAAAGGGCTAAGGGCCCGGATGGTCGATTGTATGATCCTGCGCATCTGGAAATTTGGAAAGTGCATCAGTTTCTGGAAAAGGATTCCTACCTCAGTCCCTCCAATGGCAAAATGGTGCCTAAATACCTTTTAGCCTTGCAAGGAAGTGACGATCGACGTTATTATCTGGAGTACTATTTTAAGGATCCTTATCAGGATACAGTGCTCGAGTTTCTAGCGAATATTGATGGCAATCATCCCAATTCGCATTTCATGATTTAATATTTCAAAGGCGATTCAATTTCTTGGATCGCCTTTTTTCATTTTAGGACATCAGCCACTTTACCAGCTTATAGGCAAAACCGCTGTAAGGAGGATACTTCTGCTTAAGGTCGAACCAGGTGCCAGACTTCATCAGTGCTTTATGATGTGAAAAGGTATCAAAGCCATATTTACCGTGGTAATGGCCATAGCCGCTTTGGCCGATTCCGCCGAAAGGCAAACGAGGATTTGCCAGATGCACAATGGTATTGTTTACCGCTCCTCCGCCGAAAGGCAATTGCTTCCAATAATTTTGAATTTCCCGATCCTTGCTAAAGAGATAAAAAGCCAATGGATTGGGATTTCGCTCAATAATTTCCAGGGCTTCCTCTTTAAAATCGTAGGCCAAAATGGGAAGAATGGGGCCAAAGATTTCTTCGGTCATTAAAGGACTGTTGAGCTTAGGTTCCAGAATTAAGGTCGGGGCTATTTTTAGGTTTTCAGCATCCTGTTCTCCTCCGAAAAACAATTCACCTTGCTCTAAATATTCTACTTGCTTTTGATAGTGTTGCTCATGGATGATAGCGGTGTAATCCGGACTCTTGAGGGCACCTTGAGGGTAAAATTCCTTTATGCAAACTTTCATTTCCTCCAGGAAGCTATCCAGCACATCGCGCTGCACTAAAACATAATCCGGCGCTACACAGGTTTGCCCGGCATTAAGCCATTTGCCAAAAGCAATACGATGGGCCGCTACTTTTAAATTAGCGCTGCGGTCGATCACCACCGGGCTTTTGCCGCCAAGCTCGAGCGTACATGGACTAAGTTTGGTGGCTGCCAATTGGGCTATTTTTCGACCTACTCCCGTGCTGCCGGTAAAGAAGATATGATCAAAACGATGTTGTTCTAATAGGGGTGGAATTATTTCATGGCCGGGGCCTTGAACTACCGTAACTAATTCCTGATCGAAGTTTTCCGTAAGTAATTGGCAGATAAGATTAGAGCTGTGTGGACATTGCTCGGGTGGTTTTATAAAAACGGTATTTCCGGCTGCCAGTGCTGCTGCCATGGGTGCCAGGAGAAGCATTATCGGGTAGTTCCAAGGACCAATTATTAAGCAAATTCCTTTGGGTTGTGGTATGCTGTAAGATCGAGAGGGCCAGGTACTTAGTGGGCTGGGCATGCGCTTAGGTCGGGCCCAGGATTTTAAGTTTTTTAAAAGGTGATTAATCTCCTCATGTAAAAATCCAATTTCGGAGGCATAGGCTTCAAAAGCAGGCTTACCAAAATCCTGGGCTAGGGCTTCCAGGAGTTCATCTTCATAGTCCTTTAAAAGGGACTTTAGTTTTTTAAGCTGCGTGCGACGAAAGTGTAGTTCGTAGGTTTTACCCATACGAAAGAAGTCCTTCTGATCTTGGAAGATTTTCTGCAGATCGTTGGAGCTAAGGTCGGAGCGGTAGAGGGGGACTTGAGACATAGCTTTTAGCATTGCTTAAATGTAGCAAAGACAAATTCAATCTCAAGCTTTTAACCTACTTGCTGCCTTTCTTTTTATTTTTCTTTTTGAGTTTGAAGAGCTCGTTAAACCGAGGGTAGACGTAGTAATTGCTCTCCTTGTCAGAGGCCTTAGGGCGAATGATCTTAAAGTCTTTGCTTAATTCGGGTTTTTCGCCATTGAGGCAAACTACATAAATCTTAAGGCCCTGATCTTTCTTTTGCGCTCTGCTGGCTAAAATCTCCATTTGAGCATTGCGATCAGGGGCGGTCTCAGCGCAAATGGTAAGTTTGTCCTTACTAAATACACCGCAAGATTGCAGGAGAAATTGCGTAGCATCTTCCCAGAGGTCACTGGCAATTCCGAACTTCCATTTTTTCTCCTTTTCCATTTGACCAAAGAGACTTTGTACCCCGGGTCTTACTTCAAAGGCGTCCTCATCATCCAGATAATTCTTTTTAACCGCTTTTTTGAAGGCTTTTTGGTAGGCAGAAAGATTTTCCTCGCTCAGTTCCTTCTTAATTTCCTTCTGGTAGATGTGATTTAGAAGAACCTGAAAATTTCGAATTTCAGGAGCAGGGTCAGATTCCATGCTAATGCCCTCTCTTTCGCTAATTAATTGAAAGAGAAGCTTTCGCAGATTGGTTTCCGAATAACGAATTACCGTATCCAGGCTAAAAATTGTAAGTCGAGTCATGCTCCATTTTCGCGGAGCACAAAATTAAAAAATTATTAAGCGGGTATTAAGCAAAAGTTAAGAGAGCTCCAATTTTTTTGTTTCAATGCTCATCCCCGCCTCTAAATTGCGATGCACCGGACAGCGATTGGCAATTTGCAATAGCCGTTCTTCCTGCTTTTCATCCAAGTCACCAATAAATTCAATCCGGCGTGTAAACTTCCCAAGCTTGGGTTTTTGAATTTCGCATTCCAAGGCGTCTTGCTTATAATCGGCATCAAAGTCGATATGCACTCGCGCTTCCTCCAAAGGCCAGCCTTTGCGGTCGGCATACATCCGTAGGGTCATAACGGTGCAGGCCGCTAAGGCTGAGGCTAAATACTCATAAGGATTGGGGCCGCGGTTTTGACCACCCAGGTCTTCTGGTTCGTCTGCCAAAAGCAGGAAATCTCCCGCTTTAATTTGACTGACATAAGGTTCGCGGTCGATCTGAGCAAGTACCAGACTGTCTGTTTTTAATGGGGCTGGGGATTTCTGACTATTTAAATAGCGCTCGGACCATGAGGCAATTAGTTCGCCAACATAGCGTGAATCGGCTTCTTTACTGAGTAAATGGTCAGCCCCGTCTAAGGATACAAAGCTTTTAGGATGATGGGCAGCTTCATATATTTCACGCGCATTTTCTATCCCTACAATTTGATCCTGGGGGGAGTGTAAAACCAAGAGCGCCTGGTTTCTCCAAGTACTTAGCTTTTCTCCGATGCTGTAAGCTCCCAGATCTTGTATAAACTGTCGTTTGATGGTAAAGGGCCTTCCGCTAATGGATACTTTGGCTTCACCACTTCCTTTAATTTCTTCTAGTTTTTCTTCAAAGAGATGTTGCACATGGTGGGCCTCGGAGGGAGCGCCAATGGTAACCACGGCTTTAATACTAGGTATTTTTTGGGCGGCCATTAAAACCGCCGCTCCACCCAGGGAATGCCCAATTAATATTTCGGGAGCGCAGTTTCTGGAATTTAAATATTCGGCCGCAGCCAGTAAATCCTCCAGATTGGAGCTGAAATTGGTGTCACGAAATTCTCCTTCGGATTGACCTAAACCGGTAAAGTCAAAACGCAAGGTGCTAATTCCATGTTGACCCAGGGCAAGGGATAAATTCCGAATCGCTTTCAGGTCTTTTCCACAGGTAAAGCAATGGGCAAAGAGAGCAGTAGGACCATGGATAAATCCTGGGGCTCTATCGAGGATGCCGGCTAGTTCATGACCTTCTGGACTGCTAAAGCGAATTTTTTCGGTGTGCATGGCGGGAGAATTATTCCTTTAAAATAACAGTTCTCCCCCTGATTGTTCAGACCCACTTTAAGAAATCGCGAATCATGCGATCTTCAGCATAGCGGGTTAAGGGCGACCAGGAGGCCAGGCTCATCACCGGATTTAATATCCAGCTATGCTTTAGGCTTTTTTGAAGTCGATAGGTATGCTTAATCTCACTACGGTAATAGCGATACATATGATCGTGATAGGCCTGAAAGTTAAAGTCCTTTTCGGCGAAAGCCTTTTCGATATGCTCCGAGGCGATGCGGGCACTCATCATTCCGGGTCCAATTCCCTTGCCGGTAAAGGCTTCAATCATTCCTCCGGCATCACCAATAAGGGCATAACCATCTCCACCAATCTGACGTTTGGGGGTCATAATAGGTAGTCCCCAACCTTTGGTTTTTTCCAGGGCCACCGCTCCCTCAAAACGAGGTGCGATATGAGGGTTTCTTTGAATGATTTCTTCGAAGCTCTTTTTCAGGTTTATCTTTTTTGCAGCAATGCTGGTACTTAGCATTCCCAGACCCACATTAGCCTCATTATTGCTCAGCGGGAAAGCCCAGAAATAACCTGGTAACAGATGAGGGTCAAAGAAAAACTCCAGATGATTGCCAGGGTCAAAGCCTTTAAGGTCTTTATAATAAATGCGAATGGCAGCCAGGAGATGATCTTTCTCTCTGAAATGTTCTAAACCCAAATAACGTGTAACCACTGGCTTTTCCCCTTCGGCCCCAATGATGATTTTACAATGGATTTTCTCTTCTTTCCCTTGGCGATTTACCAGGGCTTCGAAGCCTTCATCCAATCTTTGCAAGCCTTTCAATTCCGTTTCTGGCCAAAATTCACCACTACCTCCTACTGGTAATTCCCGAATGAGAAAATCATCGAGGTCCATGCGGCGCGAAGTAAAAAATGGCGCTACTGGAAAGCCAGATTCTTTAAAGTCGTAACGCAATTCTTGTCCTTTGGGGCCATGGAAACAAAAGCCCCAGGAAGGTAGCATTTCTGATTCCTGGCTGAATTTCTCCAGCAGTTGAGGGTCAATGCGTTTAAGAACATTGAGAACATCTACGGTAATGCCGTCCCCGCAAATTTTATCGCGAGGGAATTGGCTTTTATCGATCAAGAGGTGATCGATATTTAATTTATGGAGGAAATGGGAAAGTGTGCTTCCTGCAGGACCAGCCCCTACAATGCACACATCAACCTGATGCATAGCCTTGGGAATAGGGGGCTAAAGATACTATTACAAGTAGATTCTTTCCGAAGGAAGTAGCAGATTCCGATAGCTGCGCAGGCAATTCAGCACCATGTGGTTCATATAGCGGTTAAACTCATGGTGTTCCCGCATATTATTATAGCAGCGGCGATCAATAAAAATACAATCCAATTTGCGTCCTCGATTGATGATGTCAAAGGGCACATTGTCTTCCTCAATAAAGGAATCCAAGCCGGCCATAGCGCCTGGGCTAAGGATTATAGATCGTGTATTGGGGATAATGATTTCGGCTTCACCATTAAGGATCCAGTAGAATCCCAAAGCTGGGTCCCCTTTCTTAAATAGAATCTCCCCCGGACCTGAAAAGGGAATATAACTGCTTTGCATAGCAATTTCTTCCACGATAAACGGGGAGGCCTCAAAGGGCAATATCTCACGAATTTTTTCAGGGATGTTTAAAAAGTCCACAGCTAAAGTTCTTGTGGACGAAAATACAGCCTGGCGAAAATTGGGTCTATGATTTTTATCAGTTATTCAAAAACTGACGCCATGGCACGCAAGGCTGAACGATCTTCTACCGCAATACGCTTGCCTTTGGAGCGGATATATCCTTCTTTTCGTAATTCTGAAATTAGTCGAATTACCGATTCGGTAGCGGTGCCCACCATATTGGCAATCTCCTCTCGAGTGAGGTTAATGTCGATATATCCCTCCTCATCTTCACCGAAAGTGGTGTTCAAAATCAGCAGGATTTCTGCCAAACGTTCCTTTACATTTTTCTGAGCCAGGCTGGTGATCATTTTACCGGCTTCGCCCAATTCATGGCAAGAAAGCTTTAGGAGGTTTAAGGAAAATTTGGGATTATCCTCAATAACTTTAAAGAAGGATGATTTAGGAATATAACAAGCAAAGGTGTCTTCGAGCGCCGTGGCCGAAGCACTGATAGGCTCATCACTTAATATGCTGCGGTAGCCGATTAAATCCCCTCGAGTAACGAAACGAATAATTTGCTCTTTACCCTCGGTGCCTAAGGTGTAGAGTTTAATCTTGCCCTTGTGCACGCAGTATACTCCTTGAGGACGGGCCCCTTCGTGCATGATAACCTGACCTTTACGGAAGCTTACACAAGTTTTTAATTGACTGATTTCCTCCAGCCCTTCCCGGCTCATACCATGAAAGGCGCTGTCGGGATGTTGAGCGCAGAATTGACAATGGTTAGGCGTTTCCAATCGAGGGTGTTTTTGAGGTTTGGTCTATCAAAGATATGATAAATGTCATAGTCATCCAAGGTGAATCACGGCACCTTTGCGCTATGTCCAAAGAAGCCCAAATCCTTACGGAGTGCAGTCATTGCCACCAACCGCTCTTAGAGCGTATTGAAGGCCGTGACCCTTCTAAAGTCTACTGTTGCTATGGTTGCAAGGTAGTAGATGAATTGATGGATTCGGATGCTTCATTGATAGATCACAGCGCTATTGATACCGGTCCCTGGCGCTATTTGGATGAAGCCAGTATTCGGGCTAAGCTCTGCAAGTTTGAGGATGAGCAGCAAGCTCGGATTGCTATTCACCTGCCGGCCATTCACTGTTCTTCCTGCATTTATTTATTGGAGAACCTGGCGGCTATTGAAAAGGGGATCCTCTCGGTACAAGTGCATTTCTCAAAGAAGGAAGCCGATATCCGTTTTCGGAAGGATTTGATTCAACTTTCTGAGATTGCCGCGATCTTAGATCATATTGGTTATAAGCCAGACTTTAAGACGCATCTCGGCGAAAGCCGCAAAGGCCGCAATAAGCTTTTGATGCAATTAGGTGTAGCGGGTTTCTTTTTTGGCAATACCATGCTTTTAGCCTTGCCGGAGTATCTGGATGGAAGCTTGCAATACGATCCTGAGCTGCAAAGTTTCTTCCGTTATCTGATGATGGCTTTTAGTTTACCGGTGGTATTATTTTCGGCAAAGGACTATTTCAGTACCGCCTGGAAATCGCTTCGTGCTGGAGCTTTAAGTATAGACCTACCCATTGCTTTGGGCATTGTGGTATTATTTAGTCGCAGTGCCTATGAGGTGATTGCTCAAGTGGGTTCGGGCTATTTTGATAGTCTTACAGCTTTGGTGTTTTTCCTCTTGATTGGTAAATGGTATCAGGCGAAAACCTATCGCAATTTTAGCTTTGATCGCGATTTACGTTCCTTTCTTCCCTTAGCAGCAAATCGATTGATGGAGGATGGAGCTGAAAAACCGGTGGGTATTGATGAACTGGAAGAAGGGGATCGAATTCGAATTCGTCAGGGCGAAGTTTTACCCGCCGATAGTATTGTTTTGGATCAGGAATCGCGCTGGGATTATAGCTATTTAAGTGGAGAGAGTTTACCGGTGCAAAAAGAGGCCGGTGCTAAAATATATGCCGGTGCCCGCCTTTTAGGAAAATCGACGGTGCTTGAAGTGCAGAGCAGTGTTGATCATTCTTATCTCAGTTCACTTTGGTCCCAAGAGGCCTTTAAAGAAGAATCCAGCACTAAGAAATCGCGCACTTTAAGCGATCGAGTAAGTCAGTATTTCACCCCCGCCATTCTGATTGTAGCCCTGGTTTCGGGTTTGATTTGGTGGCAGATCGACTCCGCTAAAGCCGTTTTGGTCTTTACTTCGGTATTGATAGTTGCCTGTCCTTGTGCCTTGGCCTTGGCCGAACCTTTTACCGCGGGTAGCATGATGCGATGGTTTGGCCGCTTTGGCTTTTTTCTGAAAAATAATACGGTCCTACAAAGGCTGCCCGAATTAAATCAGGTGGTTTTCGATAAAACCGGAACTTTAACTCGTACCGACAGCATAGAGGTGCAATGGCATGGGGATCAGCTTCTGTTTGAAGATCAATGGGCAGTGGCTACCATAGCTTTAAATGCTCAGCATCCTTTGGCTAAAGTCCTATTGGGCTATTTGCAAATTGAGGAAGCAGATGCCAGCCAGGTTTTGCAATTTGAAGAAGCCAGTGGCGAAGGGGTAGGCGCTCGGGTGCGAGCCTCCTATTATCGTTTGGGAAAAGCTTCTTTTTTAGGCTTAAGTGATGAAGCGAATACCACTGCGGTTTATCTAGAAAAGGATGCTAAGGTTTTAGGCTATTTCAGCTTTTATCAGCAAACCCGTGATGCCCTCGATCAAATTGCAGCCGACCTTAGTGACAAGTACAGCCTTAGTCTACTAAGTGGTGATAATGCCGCCGAAGAAAGGCGCTTCCGCCAGATCTTAGGCTCAAAGGTGGACTTGCAGTTTAATTGCAGTCCACATCAAAAATTAGAATACCTAAAAGCTTTGCAGAACAAGGGGCAAAAGGTGTTGATGTTGGGGGATGGATTAAATGATGCCGGAGCCTTACAGCAGAGTGAAGTGGGGATTAGCCTTTGCGAGAAGGATATCAGCTTTTTCCCGGCTAGCGATGCCTTATTAATGGCTGATGCTTTTCCGAAGCTCCATCGCTTTTTGGCGCTTTCGCGGATGTATAAGCCTATTGTATATCGGGCCTTTGCCTTGTCGCTCTTGTATAATCTTGTGGGCTTGTCTGTGGCGGTGGCTGGCTATTTGAGTCCGGTATTTGCCGCGATATTAATGCCTATATCCTCGGTTACGGTGGTGGTTTACAGCTCCATCTACACGGCTTGGAAGGCACGCAAGGTCTTAGCTTAATCCGGCAAAAAGCCTGCGAATTTGTTTAGCGATTCCCGGACTTAATCCTTGAAAGTAGAAATCGTCATTATAGGCCTCCAATTCCAGTTTTAATTCAGGGTAGGTCTCGGCGATTTTAAAAAGGGAGCGAATAGCGTGAATACGCGTAGCAGAGGCCATGGCTAAATTTTCCCAAAGCTTGAGGGCTGCTTCATAAAATAGCCCCTCCTCATCTTCATCCAATTTCAAGCGGTTAATGATTTTTACAATCTCACGGAGATAGCCGTCTTTATGTGGACTGGATAAGACCTCAATTAAAACTTGTGCAGAAGGAAAAATAGCCTGCAAGTCTTTAGCGGGTAAATCGGCCAGGAGCCAGGCGGCCCGCCAATTGATTTGCTGGTCATCACTTAGGCAAACTTCCCTTAAGTATTGATGATAATCGGGGTCGGTGCTGTACTTAAGTAGTTCTTCTTTACGGGGCCGTTCCCGAAGGATTTCGAGGAAATGTTCTTTAGTTAAGGGCACGATCAAAGGTCGTAATTTTGCCGAGATGGAAACTTTAGAATTTTGGTATTTCTACCAGGATGATTGCGGAATTTGCCATGCGCTTTGGCCCAAGGTCGAGCATCTTTTACAAAACAAATTCCCACAAATTAAAGTGCGACGATTAGACGCTCGCCAGCATCGAGAATTAGCGGGTCAACATCGCATGTTGGCCGTTCCCGGGCTCTTATTTTTTGTGGGAGGTCGTGAGCACTTCAGGGCCAATGGCTTAGTGACCTTGTCCGAGCTGGAGGCTAAATTAAGTCCGGCCTATGAGGCCTATTTTGGCGATTTCAAGAACTGATATTTCTCATCTTTTTAGCTGATGCAAATCATAGTGTAGCCAAACTTGCGGTAGCACCTTTGTGATGAAAATCACAATAAGATGAAACCTTTATTGCTTCTAATTCCGATAATGCTTCTTTCCTTCAGTGTCGATAAAGAAGCCATTCGAATTTACAAGACCAATTCTGCCCAATCTACTATGAAGATATTGGGCACCTCTACCCTCCATGATTGGGAGATGAAAGCGGATGACCTTCAGGGTACCGTGGATGCTGAGATGGCATCTGAATCTATCAACATCAAAGAGTTAAAGCTCACCGTTCCGGTGGAAGCCTTAAAGAGTGGCAAAGGCCCTATGGATGCCAATGCTTACAAAGCCTTGAAAAAGGATAAACACCCTAAAATTTTCTACGAGCTGATTTCTGTTTCTGAACAGAAAAAAGTGACCATGGGGCATTTTAAGATGCAAAGTCGCGGCAAGTTAACCGTGGCCGGTAAAAGCCGCATTTTAAATGTGCCCATCGATGTGAAACAAAAAGGTCATGGTCTCGAAATCAGCGGAGTAACCTCTTTTAACATGAGTAGCTTCGATGTGGAGGCTCCCAGCTTTATGATGGGTGCTGTAACCACCGGAGACAAGATCAAAATTCAATTTTCAATCAATTACAATTAAACTTAAAAATCCACAATTATGAAATCGCTAACCAAATTAGGTGCAGTTCTGAGCTTTGTGCTGGTATCAGTTTCTGCCTTTGCTCAGTTCGATGATCGCGATATTCAACAATATCGATACCGCGACTTCCGGGGCATCAATCAATTCGAAGCCTTAGGCAACGATATTGCATATGATGGTTTTAAAGTACGCTTGGGTGGAGCTTTTGCCGTGCAAATGCAAGCTTTGAGCCATAGCACAGAATCTACTGTTGATACTCTTATCACCATCGGGAATAACTTCAACCTTCCTACTGCTAACTTAGATGTTGATGTTGCCTTAGCAGATGGTATGCGTATGCACTTACGTACTTACCTTTCTTCTCGTCACCACCCCGAAAGCTGGGTAAAAGGTGGTTATATCCAAATCTCTAATTTAAACTGGTTATCTCAGGATCTTTTAGAGAATGTGATGGACTTCACTACCATTAAAATTGGTATGATGGAGGTTAACTATGGCGACTATCACTTCCGCCGTACCGACAACGCCCGTGCTATCTATAATCCATTCGTGGGTAACCTTATTATGGATGCCTTCAATACCGAGGCTGGTGCTGAGATTTACTTTACGCCTGGCGACTTTCTGGTAATGATCGGAGCAACCAACGGTAAACTCAATCAAAGTGTAGCTACCAATAACAATAACACACCTGTGTTTTTAGGTAAAGCGGGTTGGGATAAACAAATGAATGAAGACCTGCGCTTGCGTTTAACCGGATCTTTCTACACCACTGCTGATGGAAATACCAATTACCTCTACTTTGGTGATCGTGCAGGAAGCCGTTACTATTTGGTTATGGAAGCAGACGGATCTAATCCAACCGATCAATCTCGTAGTGGTCGTTGGAATCCTACCTTCGTAAATCAGGTTACTTCTATCATGATTAACCCCTTTGTGAAATACAAAGGCTTGGAATTCTTCGGAGCCTATGAAACTGCCTCTGGTAAATTAAGCGCTGAAACCGAAACTCGTACTTACACTCAGATTTACGGTGAATTGGTTTACCGCTTTGGCGCCGATGAAAAATTCTATGCTGGTGCACGTTACAATACCGTAACCGGTCCTCAGGCTTTTAGTACTGATGATATCAATATCAGCCGTTTCGCAGTTGCTGCCGGTTGGTTTATGACTCCAAATGTGATGATGAAAGCAGAGTATGTAAATCAAACCTACAGCGATTTTGCTGCCACCAGCATTTACAACAACGGAAGCTTTAATGGTGCGGTTCTCGAAGCCACCATTAGTTTCTAATACATAGCATTTTTGGCTATCCTGAAAGGCGGTCTCCTAGAGGCCGCCTTTTTATATTTCCGGGAATTGATAGCTCATTAAAAGCTGTCGCCGATCTTCACTAAAGGGCACTGCTTTGCCGCCAATGTTTTCAATTTGTACGATCACCGTATTGGCTCTGGCTACACATTGCTGATCTTGAAACAAAGCCTGATGTAAGTGTATAGAGCTGCGACCAAGCTTAAAGATACCTGTGGCAATATGAACCTGTCCTGGCCAATACAATTGCCGCATGAAATCCAATTGCAGGGAGGCAATTACAAAACTAAAAGGGGAGCTGTCTTTAATCAGATCCAGATGTTGCAGTAATTCTACTCTTCCGGTTTCTAAGAAAGTCGAAAAAAGGGCATTGTTAATATGCCCTTGTCGATCTGTGTCTGCATAGCGAAGTTTATCACTGCTTAATAAGGGGAACTCTCCCAAAGGGATGTCCCACTCTCTAGCTGGTTTAATCATGGTTTAGGTTTGGGCCTTATGAGGCTAAAAATTCTAATACGGATTGATTAAAACGCTCGAAAGCTTCAAATTGTACAAAGTGCCCCGCTTTTTCCAGCATGATCAATTGACTATCGGGAATTTTCTCATCACCGATCTTGGCGATATCATAAGTGCTGCCGCCGGTTAAAAAGCGATTGGGGATAAGCATATCATCTTTGCCAAAAACAATTAGAGTCTTTTGTTGAATCTGCTCCAGATAATCATAAACGGGGCGATCGACCATAGCCTTAATGCTTTGTGCAACGATATAGGCATAGCCAGGGAAATCTTCGGCACTGCGCATGGCAATCCGATCTTCAACCATAAACTCTGCATCTTCGGGCATGGCATAAAAATTAATGGCGAAGTTTTCGCGAATCTGGCGTGGCTTGGCCAACAGGGTAAGGGATGGAGTAGCCACACTACGGAACCAATCTTTTTGCCCGGGATGGAAAGGTTCAAAACCAGCCGGGGCCACTAAAATCAGTTTTTGAATGCGCTCCGGATATTTCAAAGCGACTACCATGCTGATTTGCCCACCCATGGAATGACCGCCTAAATGGAAGCTCTTCAGCTTTAAGCTATCGGCAAATTCCATCAAGCTTTCGGCATAAAACTCCAAGCTACCACTCCAAGGACCTTTGCTGGATTTGCCATAGCCGGGTAAGTCTATGGCAATTATCCGGTATTTTTTGGCTAGGGCCGGAATATTGTTTTTCCAGGCTGGTGAATAGCTGCCCAAACCGTGGATGAGAATAATGGTTTCGGCGCCTTGGCCTTGCTCCATATAGGCCATGCGAGGACCGGAGCTCAATTCCTGAAATTTAACGGGAAAAGGATAGCGCAGATCCTCAACCATGCTTTTCATGGGACTCAGTTTTTGGTAGGGGCTGCACTGTAAAAGCAAGAGCATGCCGCTTAAAAATAGAATGGCTTTTCTCATGATTAGAACATTAACCATTTATAAGTCAGGAATACAGTCCAGGGATTATCTGGGCGACTGCTAGCATTGGCATTTACGGCCGGACTGTCGTAAAAATCACCTAACCATAATTTGGCGGCATGCAATTCCAATTGCATATACACCTGCGGTTGCCAACTGATGCGTCCATTTAATTCAATGCCCAATTGATTGCCGCCTCCCTGCGGATTGACATTGCTGAAAGCTGCGGCCGTTCCTGCTTTAATATTGAGTTTATTGTCGATAATATCATGGTACACATTAAAGGTACCGCCCATCAGGCCATAGCCTAAATTGGAAACATCATTCACCGCAGAAACGAAGCGGTTAACCACATTGCCGTGGGGAAATAAGATATAGGCACCATGGCTAATCCATACCGAAACCGGGCTGCCCCAGTTATTGCCGGTAAGCACACCACTGTAGCGATTGTCGCTAATTCCATTCGCATCGCCACTGGTGTACAGAACATCCAGTTCTACACGGCTACCACTGGTTTTACCATAACGGTAACCGGTTTTGCTGTTGAAGGTATAGCCACCAATGCTGCTAATCTGACCATAGTTTTCGCCCGTGGTTAGGGTGTCAACCGTTCCGAAATTGTAATTCAAAAAGCCCGTGGCCATCCAACGATCTTCGATATAGTCAGGGTTATGGGTATAGAAGGAACCCAGCCAGAAAACATCTGCCTGATAAGGATTTTGCCCTAAGGGGAAGCGGTAAGAGCCATTGTAGTTGCTCAAGGTGCTATTCAAACCTTGCCCTAAAATACTGGGGCCACCCTGACCCGAAGCGCGGTCGCGAACATAGTTTAATGAAGCACCCAGGCTCCAGCTGCGGCTGATATCACGATCATAAAGCGCTTCGAACATATTTACATCGTCGTCGGCCTGAATGAGGTTTTCATAAAACTGCCAGGCGCCAAATTTCATACGCTCGTAATCGCCATTGTAGCGAACACTGATTCCGGTGGCATCTGTACCCCAAAACATCAGGCGATAGCCGGTATTGGTGAGTTTGTCAAAGAGCGTGCGATAAGGGTTGTTGGGATTATCGTACATCCTTTGCAAACCGATATTGATACTCCAGTTTTTATAGGGGATCAATTCCAGTTCTACATTTTGAGTTTGCAGGTTCACCTGATCTCCAGCAACGGCGCCCCCAAAGTTTCCGCCCGAGCCATAAGAGGCATCCCCCCAGGTAAAGTCGATTTCGAAGGAGGCGCGCAAAATGGCTCGACCATTAAATAATTTGGGTTGGTAAATGAAAAAGGGTAAAAGCCTTTGTTCCACATAATAGGTGGTGGCAGTATCAGTACTGCGGGTAGTGTTTTGACCATAGAGCCGACCAAATACCTGGCCGCGTAAGAAATCGTTGGTGGGGTAATAGTTAGCGCTTACCGCCTGACTAAACCAATAAGCCAGAAATTGAAACTCACGCTCGCTTTCTTCCGGAACTTCCTGATCAAATACTCGAATGCCATTGGTCTCCTGGGCTTGCAAGATGGGTTGCGTAAATAAGCTCAGCAGGAGACCCCAAAGTAATGGGTACTTCATATGCTCTTAAAAATAAGAAAGGCGAGCTTTCGCCCGCCTTTAAACTCCTAATGATTACTGTATGCGAACGTAATTCTGGATATTCAAAGTTCCCAGAGGGGTACCTCCTGAGGCTGATGAGCCGAAGCCAGCAGCCGGGGTAGGCGGAGTAGCGCCAATATCAGGATCGGTTTGTACGATCTCGTATTGCATGCTGTTTCCTTCAATTTTGAAAATACCTTCACTGGTTAATACTGCAGGTGCAGTTTGATTTACCTCAATAGTCCAAATGTCGGTTACATTGCTTTCGGTCTGAGTGTAGGTTCCGCTTAAAGTCAATTTAGCGCCATTGGTATCATATTGTTCTACACTGTAAGTGAGGTCTGTGGCAAACTCAATGTAAATGGAGTCGGTTCCAAATAAAGCCGATAAAAGAGGGGCTACATTGTCGCCAGAAGAATACCATTTGCCTTGGATGCCTACGGGGTTATTCGTGGTTGGATTGTTGTCTTGTGGGTCCTCGTCCTCGGAGCAGGAGCTTAAGCTCACTACAAAGGCAAGAGAAAGAACGGACCATAAACGGATTGCTTTCATGCTGATGCGCTAGTTTATTTGATTTGCATCTAATTTACAGGCTCTAAAAGACTCCCTGTCCTTAGCTTAAGATAAGGTTAACCTTGACTTTAGGCTTCCTTTTAAAATAAAAGTGTTTAAATGACAGTAAATCAGTTTGTAGTGATGCTTTTATTGAGGGTGGACTTAATTCCGTCTATCACTTTAGGGGCTATGGGACGGAGTTCTTTAAGCAGTTCTTTCAAGCGGCGTTCCTTGCGTTGGTCTACGATTAGTTCGCTTAAGACGGCTAGCATTTGCGCTTGAGTTTCTTCGGCACTTAGGCCTTCCTCCACATAGCGACTCATAGAAATATACCAGCTTAGCGTAGGTAGGTAAGAAGCACGTTTTCGGTTTTCGAGGTCTTTCTTTTCTATCTGATACCGGCGGCTGAGGTAAAGCAAGCGACTGTATTTCTCCTCAATCATTAAAGCACGGAAATGCGCAATAAAGAAGAGGTGCCAGCGGCTGCTCAATATTTCCCGATTATAAGCACTTAAATAGTTTTCAGCAAAATTGATAGCGTCTTTGCTTCGCCCCACATCACTCATGCATTTAATGTAAAAGGCAATAAAACCCAGCTTAATATGCGGGTTAGGGTTGTGTCGTAATTCAGGGAAGGACTCGCGCAGTAATTGCAAAGCTGCCTCGGTTTTTCCCTGGCGTAACAGAACCGCACTTAAATTGGTGAGGTAGAACAGATAGTCGCTATTCTTAAATTTTAAGGACAGGTAGCCATATTGCTCCGCTTGATCCAGGGTTTGGTAGCGCGATAAGAAAAGCACCTTATTGGCATAAAAATTACTGAGGATGCGACGCGAATAAAACTGTCCTTTAGCCAGGGCCTGATCCATGAAATCGTACAGCTTTTGTAATTCTTCCTGATTCCCGCGATTAAGGTAAATGAAGAGCAAACGAACAAAGGCGGCATAGCGATTCATGCCATCCAGGTTTTCATCATATACCCAATCCTTTAGGGATTGTTCCCAATTTTCAAGGTCTTGATCGCGATGGCGATATTGACCAATAATATCACTGGTAGCTTCCTGCATTTTTTGGAAAATGCTGCGTGAGCGTCGGTAGGCTTTTTGATGACTGCGCAAATAGGCGCTTACCGGTTTATCTGTTTTCTCGCGTAAACGAATGAGTAGGAAATCCTCATAATGTTGGATAAGGTCATAAATCTTTCGGAAGTGATAATGCCGAGGATCGCTATTGCGAATTAATTGTTGGATTTCCTTTTCGGTATCGGCATCCACTTCATCCAACATCACCTTTAATTCCAGGCTATTGATGCGTTTGAGCTGCATGTCAACATTGGCTTGGTCCAAGCGTTCCTGCATCCACTTTTTGAGGTTGCTGTACTTGCGTTTATCAATGTCGAGCGGAAAGTCTTTGGGCTTTTGCCGATGCTGCAGATTGTAGAGCATGGTTTCCATAATCCGCTGATTTTCCTCGATTTGAAAGTTTTGAGATTTTTCAAGGAAATACAGTTCGTGCGGATACAGGGCTTGTGAGAAGCGGTAAAAATGCTCCAGGGGTTTTCTCATGCATCTAAGGTAGCAAGATTTACCTTCTTTTAATCCTCCTGGAAGCGACTATGCAGGGCGTGTCGGTCTATTTTTCCAGCGGTGTTTTTGGGGAGTTCATCCAGGAATACGAAATGCTTGGGGATTTTAAAACGAGCCATGCCTTTTTCGCAATAGGCGCGTAAATCAGCTTCTTTCAAATCGGCATTGCTGCTGATGAAAGCACATCCTACTTCACCCCATTTGGAATCGGGTACCCCTACAACAACATTTTCAGAAATATTGGGGTGCAGGCTTAGATAATGTTCAATCTCAGAAGGGTAAATATTCTCTCCGCCGGAGATGTACATGTTCTTTAGGCGATCTACCAAATAGAGATAGCCTTCCTCATCCTGAATTAAAACATCACCGGTTTTAAACCAATCGCCTTCCCGACTGGAGGCCGTGGCATCGGGATTATTCCAATAGCCAGGGCTAACGCAGGGGCTTTTCAGCCAAAGTTCTCCTTTCTCACCAGTGTTGGCTTCAGTGCCTGCTTCTGTAATGAGCTTCCAATCGTAGTAGAAATTTACGAAACCAATACTACCGCGTTTGCGAATAGCATCTTCTGCATTTAGGGAAGTTACATTGGGTCCTACTTCGGTAAGTCCATAACCCTGACGAATAGGTACCCCTTTAGCAGCCCATTTTTCAATTAATGGGATGGCCAGGGCTTCACCACCTACAATGAAGTAGCGCAAGGCGGCTAAATCGGCGGCCTCAAAATTGGATGCCTCGCTAAGCATACGCACCATAGTAGGCACCGCCATAAAGAGACTGATGGATTCTTCTGCCAGGGCCCTTAAGCATTCTTCCGGCTCGAATTTGGGCATTAAAATGAGGCTGGCGCCGAAATGCAATAGGGGGGGGCTGAGTACATTCCAGCCACCGGTATGGAAAGGAGGCATAATTTGCAAGCAGCGATCATTGGCATTTACCTCCAGGCGCAAGGCGGTATTGAGGCTGTTCCAAATGGCCATCTCATGGGTGTAAAGCGCTCCTTTTGGAAAGCCGGTAGTGCCGCTAGTGTAAAGTATAAATAGAGGGTCATGGCCTTCGGGCTTGGGGCAAGACAATTCATTCACTTCTGACTTGCTTGCTTGTTCCGCAAATTCTTCCAGATTATCGATTGGAACCGGACAATTAGGGTCGGGGTTGAATTGGGATTCCATCAGCAAAAGCTTACAACCCGAATCCTGAGTCATATACTGCAATTCGCGAGCACTGAGGCGATAATTGAGGGGTACCAGGATAATACCCGTTTTTTGAGCGACTCCCAGCAGGATAAAGTATTCCAGGCGAAATTCGCTCAGTACTCCCAGGCGATCGCCTTTCTGAAAGCCACGTTCCAGCAAGTATTGCGACCATTGAATAGCCTGGCGATTGAGCTCACGGTAGCTAAGGGCGCGCTTAGTGTTCCATTCTGTGATGGCAATTTTCTCGGGGCTGTAGAGGGCCCATTTTTGAAACCAATCGAGGCTCATATCGCCGATCTTTTTTGGGTAAAATGTAAAATTAAGCCACTAAGGCTGGCAATAATAATAGCATAACTGGCGGCTACCGCCGGATTGCGAACTTCCTCTTGCATATAAGGTCCAATGCGCAAGTAATAAGTTCCAAAGTGAGTAACAATGGCAAGGATGGCAGCGGTGGTAGCCGGTACCTTCCCAAAATTGCGGATAAACAAGCCAAAGGCAATAGGTACAAAGGCGGCGGCAAAAAAGGTGTAAACTCCGTTTTGAGCCAGCAAGGCAACACTTAAATTAGGATTCACGATCTGCTGCCAGGACCATATCGCACTGACTACCGCCAAGAAAATGATGATGATGCGATTGAGTCTCAACTTCTGACTTTCACTGAGGGCCTTCTTGGTCTCGGGGAAGAAATAGCTTTGTACAATCTCACGATTAATGGTGGTGGAAAGAGCCTGGATTAAACCTTCCAAAGTGGAGAGTCCTGCAGAGATTAAGCCCAGGATCACAATTAAGCCTAACCACACCGGGAATTCCTGGACCACATAAACAGAAACCATTTGGTCGGGGGAAAGGATACTTCCGTTTACTTGGAGATCCGGGAATTCGAGGCGGGCGTAAAGTCCGGTTAATACCACCATAAAGAAGATGATCTCTACCACTACGGCGGTGATTAGGTATTTGGATAAAGCGCGGTCGTCTTTAAGCAATAAGGACTTCGTAATAATATGCGGTTGGAAAATGATGGCAATGCCAATTAGGATCTGGCAAAGGATGATTTCAAAATAATCTCGGAATAAGGGGCTTTCCGGATAAGGGACCTGCGCCAATTTAGGGTCAATGTTCTCTAGCTTCTTTAAAAAGCCTGAAACCCCTTCGCTAAAATGCTCATGTCCGGAACCCAGCAAAAGAAAAGCCACTACCAACATAAGCAGAGCCTGGATGGTATTGGTGTAAACCATGGAATTGGCGCCGCCAAACATCATATAGCCGAAAACCACCGTAACTAGAATAAGCATTGCGGTATGCGCTTCGATGTTTAAGCTGCTGCTGATTACCTGGCTCAAGCCTACCACGATCAAGACGATGAAGGTGAGCATCAATAAAGAAAGAAAGGCAAAGAGCTTACCCAGGAAAGGGCTTTGGTATTGATTTTCCAGCCAATGGGATAAACTCAGTGACTGTTGTTTTACGCCCATCTGCCGAAAGGCTTTGCTAACTAAAACAAGGGTGCCTAGCGCGGCAATGGGTAGCACAATGGCATAGGCTATAAAAGCGCTAATGCCATAGTAACCAATAATGCCCGGGTTAATAATAAAGGTAGCAGCGGAGGTCATGGAGGCTGCTAAAGCCAAGCCCACCGACCAGGGTGAGAAGCCTTTGCTGCCCAAGGCATAATCGCTGAGGCTCTTTGTTTTTCGGGCCCCACGAATAGCCAGAATGATGCTAAGCAGAGCTAGGGCACCTAAGGCCAAACCTGCATAAACACTCATATTTGCTCCCCCACTTTCCATATTAGTAGCGCATTAAAGCACCGGCAAAGGCTAAGCCGCCACCGGATCCAATCAGGAGGATGGGGTCGCCACGCTTAATTAGGTTTTGCTCCACTGCCAGGTTGAGGGCCATGGGAATGGCTGCTGATCCGGTATATCCGTATTTATGCATAATGGTAATCGCCCGATCATGCGGCAATTCCAGAATATCGAGCATGCCCCGAATGGAATTGATATTGATCTGGGTCATAAAGAACATACGCACCTCCGAAACCGGAATGCCTGCTCTTTTGCATAATTCTTGGGCAATGCTACTCCACATTTGAGGGTTTAGCTCGGTGGGGAAGCGCTTCACGAATTTCAAGTATTGATCATTGTTGGCTACGATCTCCGCACTAACGGGCTCCTTGGTGGCGCCGCTGTAAATTCCCATCCAATCGTAATACTGACCTTGGGTGGTTTGTAAAGTGGCAAGCATATCGGAACTGCCAGGCTCCTCGGCACTGAGGGTTACCGCTCCTGCACCATCGGCAAAGAGGGTAACGGTTTTCTTATCCTGCAGGTTGAGGTATTTGCTCATTCCATAGCAGCCAATTACCAGAGCATTGCGGTATTGCTCATCCGACTTCAGGTATTTGCTGGCCGTATCCAGGGCACTCACAAATCCCGCGCAGGCGGTGTTTACATCAAAGGTGGCGCAGTTCTCCAAACCTAAACGGTGCTGAATAACACTGGCGGTTGAAGGCGAAATAAATTCGGGTGTATCGGTAGCAATAATGAGAAGCTGAACCTCTGTATTGTTTAGTTCGGCACGTTGCATGGCTTGCTCGGCTGCAGCTAAGCAGAGTGAGGCTACCCCTTGATCGGGATCCAGCCAACGCCTTTCATAGATCTCTACATTTTCGCGTAGCCAACTGTCTACATCCTCACCTAAAATTTCATTGAAGTAAGAATTGGGCACCACGCGCTGAGGTACGGCCATGCCCGTTGATTTTATTTGAACTGCTCTCATAAATTCTATAGGGTTACGCCTCCATCAACACTAATGCAGGTGCCGGTAATGAAGGCCGCATCGTCTGAAGCCAGGTAAGCGTAGGTTTTAGCGATATCTTCGGGTTGACCGAGTCGTTTCAATGGGGCCTTATCTTTCATCATGTCCAATACTTTCTCGGGCATGGTCTTAACCATATCGGTAGCAATAAATCCCGGGGCTACAGCATTGGCGGTAACTCCATATTTGCCTAGTTCTTTTGCAAAGGTTTTAGTCATGCCGATTACGCCCGCTTTGGTAGCCACATAATTGCTTTGTCCGAAGTTACCGTAAAGTCCTACAACCGAGGAAGTGCTAATAATACGACCGGATTCCTGGGCTTTAAAATGTGGGGCAAATGCACGGGTGCAATTAAAAACCCCGGTAAGGTTTACCTGAAGGACGGCCTGCCATTGCTCATCGGTCATTTTCAGCAGGGTCGCATCGCGGGTAATACCGGCATTATTGATGAGGATATCTACTTTGCCAAAATCCTGAATTACTTTTTCGGCGGCCTCGTTTACGGAAGCACTTTCGGCGGTGTTTACCGAGTAAAAACGCAGTTGACTTTCTCCTTCACTTTTTAGGAGATCCTGAACTTGATCCGAATTAAGGTCCCAGATGGCCACTTTAGTGCCTTGCTTTAAAAATTCCTTTACGGCAGCTAAGCCAATACCACTGCCGCCGCCGGTGATTACGGCTACTTTATCTTGTAAACGCATTTTAATTTTTCTACTAAGTAAGGGAGAAGGCGGGCCTTGGCTAATTAAATGCCCCGGTTTAAGGGGGTTGACTTTAGTAGTGTTAGAGCGACATCATTATTTAAAGTAATTGAAATTGAGAATTTTAGTTTGGAATTGTATCAATCGGACTTTGATGCTTACTAGCTTTTTAATTTCAAGCCTGGTTCGGCAGACGATGGGCATTTCTTACTTTCGCTGCCTATGATTGATACCCATACTCATATCTATTTAAAACAGTTTAGCGAAGACCGCGAAGCCCTTTTGCAGCGTGCATTTGAGGCCGGTGTTCAAGAATTGTTTTTGCCCAATATTGATAAGGAAAGTGTTGCCGCATTAAAGAGCCTAGCTGCAGATCATGATCATATTTACCCCATGATGGGTTTGCATCCCAGTCATGTAAAGGCGGATTATGAAGAAGAGCTGGCCGTTGTTTGGGAAGAACTGGCTTCGGATACCCACTATTATGCGGTGGGTGAAATTGGTATCGATCTCTATTGGGATAAGACCTTTTTAAAAGAGCAGCAAATTGCTTTTGATCAACAAATCAGGAAGGCTAAGGAAATGGCTTTGCCAATTGTGATTCATTGCAGAGATGCCTTTGATGAAACCTTCGAGGTTTTAGAATCGCACCGAGGTGATGATTTGTTTGGCATTTTCCATTGCTTCACCGGAAATTTAGAACAGGCGCATCAGGCTTTAAGCCTAAACCTGAAACTAGGTATTGGGGGAGTGGTAACCTTCAAAAATGGCGGCCTGGATAAGGTGGTGGCCGAACTACAAACAGAGGACCTGGTGCTGGAAACCGATGCCCCTTATTTAGCGCCCATGCCTTATCGCGGTAAGCGTAATGAGCCCGCCTATCTAAGTTATATCGCCCAAAAAATTGCCGATTTACATCAGCGTCCGCTAGAAGAGGTAGATGCCATAACCACGGCCAATGCCCGTAAGATTTTTCAGTTATGAGCACTAACCGTCGGCGCATATTAATACTCTATACCGGTGGTACTATCGGGATGATTCTGAAAAGTGATGGGGCCTACCATCCCTTTAGCTTTGAGAATTTGCAATCCTTTATTCCGGAATTACGCTATTTCCCTGCTCAGTTGGAGGCAGATAGTTTTGATGAGGTTTTAGACTCCTCGAATATGACTCCGGCGCATTGGTTGCGCATCGCTAAACGTATCGAGGCTGATTATCTGAATTACGATGCCTTTCTGATTTTGCATGGTTCCGATACCATGGCCTATACATCGGCGGCTTTGAGCTTTATGCTGCAAAATTTAGCCAAGCCAGTGATCTTAACCGGTAGTCAACTGCCTGTAGGGATTCCGCGTTCGGATGCTCGTGAGAATATTCTAAGCAGTTTGGAAATTGCTACCGCCACCAATGAAGAAGGAGGTCCAATGGTGCCGGAAGTAGCGGTGTATTTCGAGTACAATTTATACCGGGGTAATCGCTTGCAAAAAGTGAGTTCTCAAGATTTTGAAGCCTTCCGTTCACCCAATTATCCTTTGTTGGCAGAGGCCGGAGTACAGATAAAATACAATCGCAATTCGATAATGCCGGCCAGTATCGGTCGTTTCCAGATTTTGGAGGAGCTGGATCCTCGGGTAGCGATTTTGCATTGTTTTCCAGGTATGCAGGCGGAGTTAGCGGTTCCCATAATTCAGAACCCCAATAATAAGGCGATCATATTGCGCACCTTTGGTAGTGGTAATGCCCCAGGACATCCCTGGCTATTAGAGGCTTTGGCCGATGTGATCCAAAAAGGAATTCCGGTGATTAATGTTAGTCAGTGCTCTGCCGGTGAAGTAGAGATGTCGAAATATGAAGCTGGTCGGAAATTTCAGGAAATAGGCCTGATCGGTGCCGGTGATATGGTACTTGAAGCGGCCTTAACCAAAGCGATGGTGCTTTTGGCTCAGGGGCTGCAAGGCAAAGACTTTGAACAGGCCTATCTCGAAAATATCTGCGGAGAGCTTAGTGTTTAAGCTTCCTCGAATTCGAAAATACCTTCAATAGGCGTTTCGAAGAGCAGGGACAAGCGGAAGGCCGTGGGTAAGCTGGGATCGAATTTTCCCTTTTCAATAGCATTAATGGTTTGACGGCTCACTCCAATTTCTTTAGCCAAATCCTCTTGGGTAAGGTCTTTGGCGCTTCGGAGATCGCGAATGCGGTTTTTCATTGGAAGCGTTTTTTGTTGATCGCCAAAGTCACTAAATAGGTAATACCCATAAACATAACTAGATAGGAGATTTCGGCATCAAAGGGCATAAGCTTAATGATGTGGAGCGAGCTAAAGGCTAATCCCACAACCAGGGTAAGACCTAGGGTAATGCCCATGGACTCTAATTGCTGCTGACGTTCCAGTTCGTCCAAGCTTTTAATCAGGTTCCGATTGGCACCGATCATCATTAAGCCTAAGGCGATGTTTAGGCCAATGCTAAGCACTTTTAGGCTGGTGGCTTCTGGCCAGGCCAAGCTGCCACCAAATACTACAATGGCTTGACTGATAAGCCAGGCTGCGGTCCACATGCCCAGTTTGCGGGTTGCAATTTGACGTTGGGCTTGTCGTTTTTCGTGAAGTGCGTTCATTTTTATGTTTTAGTTTATGTAAAGCTCGCTTGACAAAAGTAAAGTTTTATTTACAAAAGTCAAGTGGAGTTGACATTTTTTATTTTCTCATCCGCCGAAAGGCGATTACCTTATAGGCCTAAAAGATCCCTATGAAAACAAAATCTGAAATCGTTGATAATTGGCTGCCGCGCTATACCGGGGTGCCTTTAGAGGAATTTGGCTCTTATATTTTACTCACCAATTTTCAGCACTATTTGCAGCTTTTCGCGGATATCACCGGTGCTGAAATTCGCGGCATGGACAAGAGCATGCCCTCGGCCACCAGTGGGGAAATCACCCTGATTAATTTCGGAATGGGTTCGCCCAATGCCGCAACCGTTATGGATCTCCTTTCGGCGATAAGCCCTAAAGCAGTGCTCTTTTTAGGAAAATGTGGCGGACTGAAAAAGCGCAATAAGATTGGGGATATGATTTTACCCATAGGTGCGATTCGGGGCGAAGGAACCTCCAATGATTATTTCCCGCCCGAGGTACCGGCCATGCCCTCTTTTGCTTTGCAAAAAGCCATTAGTACCACTATTCGCGATCATGATATTAGTTATTGGACCGGCACGGTGTATACCACCAACCGTCGGGTTTGGGAATTTGATAAGAACTTTAAAAAGTACCTACGTAAGATTAGGGCCTATGCCATTGATATGGAAACAGCCACTTTATTTTCGGTGGGCTTTTATAATAAGATTCCCACCGGGGCATTGCTACTGGTAACGGATCAACCTATGGTTCCGGATGGGGTGAAAACCCTGGAGAAGGATGCGGCAAATTCCAAGACCTACGATCAGAATCATGTAAAAATTGGCATTGAGTCGCTACGACAATTGATTAATAATGGAGAAACCATTCGCCATTTGAAGTTTTAGGAAAATATCCGCGGCCTTTCCTAACTTGCTCAGCCAATAGCCAAACATGTCTAAAACTTCCATTGCCGTACTTCCTTTTAGGAATTTAAGTGGGGATGCTGAAAATGAATACCTCAGTGAGGGTTTAAGTGAGGAAATTATCCATGCTTTAACGCGAGTGGAAGGCTTGAAAGTGACTTCCCGTCGCTCCAGTTTTTATTTTAAGGATAAGGATCTGCCTCTTTCAGAAATTGCCAGCGAATTAAAGGTGACCGTGATTTTAGAAGGCAGTATTCGTTTGGCGGGCGATACTTTGAGAGTGTCGGCTCAGCTGATCAAAGCAGATGAAGACTATCAATTTTGGTCGGAAAGCTGGGATCGTAAATTGGCCAATATATTTGAGGTTCAAGATGAGGTTAGCCTGCTGATTGCGGATCGATTAAGGGAGCAATTTGGTCACCTGGAATTTGGTGATCAATTGGTTTTTCCGGCCACTACCAATTTATCGGCCTATGAGCATGATCTTAAAGCGCGCTTTCATTTTAATAAGTGGAATGCCCAGGACGCTCGCTTGGCTATTGAAAATTGGGAGGAAGCTTTAAAGCTGGATGCACAGCAGCCCAATACCCATATTGGTTTGGCCGATGCCTATGGTTTTTTGGCTACCACTCAGGCGATGGATTATCAAGAAGCTTGGGGCAAGGCGGTAGCACATACTCAGGAGGCACTCAAGCTTGATCCTAATGCAGCGGGAGCGCATTATCAATTGGCCAATATTTCTTTCTTCACTGAAGCAGATTATCAGGCGAGCTTTCAGCATGCCTTAAAAACGGTAGAATGCGATCCGAGCTATCCTGAGGGACTGCAGTTTTTAGCCTTTATGTACCTGCTGTATGGTGAATCCGAATTGGCCGATCGCTATTTAAAGCGAGCCTTGGATCGGGATCCCCTGAATCAGGAAACCCTGTTTTACCAGTCCTATTATTTTTACCGAACAGCGGATTATGCTCGTTCCGAATCGATATTAAACAGTCTTTTAGAGCGAAATCCTCAGAATTTACCAGCTCTTGTTACCCGGGCCTATGTTTGGTTTAAACTGAAGAAGTATTCGGTCATCCAAAATTTCTTGGAGCAGGAACGGGAGCATATAACCCCGGGCGATTATTTGGGTTTAAAGGCGCTTTGGCTCTTTGAAACTCAACCGGCAGAAGCCCCTGCCGCGCAAGCTCAATTGGAAGCGGAAGCCCAAGAGCCCCTGGCTTTTCAGCAACATAGTTACCTCTACCTTCTATACGTAGCTCAGGGGCAAGCTGATCAAGCCTTTGAATGGCTGGAAAAAGCTTTGGAGATTAAAAGTGCCATTTTACTTTTATTCTTTAGTGATCCTTTGGCCGAAGCTTTGCGGAGCGACAGCCGCTTTGGTCTATTCCATTCCAAAATCTATGGCAAGCTGCCTCGCGAAAAGCAGAGGAGTAGCAAGCAGGCATTAATGGATGAAAGTACCGAGCAGCAGTTTCGGGATGAGCTTTTAAAGCTGATGGTAGAAGAGGAACCCTATCTAAATCCTCAGCTAACCTTGCGGAGCTTAAGTAGTCAATTGCAATTGCATCCCAACCAATTGTCATGGCTCCTAAATGAAAGCTTTGGGAAGAACTTTAATGAGTTCGTAAATACCTATCGGATAAACACCTTTAAGCATTTGGCTTTAGATCCTTCCAATTCCCATATTTCCTTATTGGGATTAGCTTATGAGAGTGGATTTAATTCTAAAACCGTATTCAATACCAGCTTTAAAAAGGAAACGGGCTTAACGCCTAAAGCCTTTGTAAATCAGCATCAAGCTTAGTTCTACATTTCTTTTTGTACCGATTTATAATTCCGAACCTGCCGCATGGAATGGCGAACGCCTGCCCTGAGCTTTCGCTGAATCTTTGCCTCGTCAAAATGGATAATCAATTCAAAACCATTGAAGATGATGACGAAGCAAAACCTAAAAATGAAAGCCATCGTGGCACAGGGCTACGGAAGTCCTAAAGTATTCCGATTAGAAGAAATCGATCGCCCGAAGGTAGAGGCGGGTAAGGTATTAATCAAGGTAGAAGTATCGGCTGCTACTCGCGCTGATGCTCAAATGCGTAGCGGTAAGCCTTATGTGGCGCGCTTGTTTACCGGTATTTCCAAACCTAAAAACTCTATTCCCGGAACCGGATATGCCGGAGTGGTTGAGGCCGTAGGTGAAGGCGTAAAGGATTTTAAAGCTGGCGATCGCGTTTTTGGTGAAACCACGCTGGGTTTTAGCGCCAATGCTGAGTACTTGCTTACTTCGGCGGATGATGTACTTATGCACCTGCCGGAAATTATTTCCTTTAGTGATGCCGCTCCATTAGGCGATGGCGCGGTAACCTCCGTAAATTTCTTACGTGAAATAGGCCAGGTGAAGCCCGGACAGAAGGTCTTAATTAATGGGGCTTCCGGTGCTTTGGGAACTTCGGCCGTGCAATTGGCGAAGTACTATGGCGCCGAGGTGACTGGCGTATGCAGTACCCGCAATGTGGGTTTGGTAAAATCTCTGGGTGCAGATCATGTTATCGACTACAGCAAAGAGGATTTCACTACTCGCACTGAAGCCTATGATCTGATTTACGATACCATTGGTAAGTCTTCATTCCCGGAGGCCAAAGGGGCTTTGAAAAAGGGCGGTAAATACTTGTCTCCGGTAATGAGTTTGCCCCTACTATGGCAGATGCTGCTGAGTCGCAAGGCGGATAAAAAAGCCATGTTCGCTGCCACAGGATTGCTCAAGCCAGCAGAATTGCGTGCCCTCTTATCCCATCTGTTGGAGGTAATCGCGGAGGGTAAGCATAAAACGGTAATCGACCGTCAGTTTCCCCTCGAAAAACTAGCTGAGGCGCATACCTATATCGATGCCGGTCATAAGAAAGGCAATATCATCATTACTCATTCCTAAAAACAATCAACCATGCAAAACTTAAAACGAATGGCCCATTGGACAGGGCTTGGATACTTATTGATTTTTATTACTGCCTTTTTTGCTACTGGCTTTGTGGTAGAGGCGATGGTAATACCTGGTGATCCCGCCGGTACCTGGGCTAATTTTAAGGCCGCGCCTGGGATGCTGAGTCTGGCTATTTTAAGCTTCGTGCTGATGGTGCTGATAGATGCCATTTTAGCGGTTCCCTTTTACCTCTTATTGCGCTCCGTAAACCAAAGCTTGGCTATGATTTCCTCGGCCTTGCGCTTAGTGAATGCCGCGGTATTCGCGGTGGCCCTGATGGATTTGGTTTCATTCCTCCGATTGCTGGGTAAGCCTTATAGTGGCGATGAACTTTTCATTCTGCGACAAGTAGATCATTTAACCCAAAGCTTTGATGACACCTGGTTATTAGGCCTGATCTTCTTTGGCGTGCACTTAATGATTATGGGCTACCTGATCTTAAAATCACCACGCTTCCCTTCTTGGATTGGCTTGATGATTCAGTTGGCCGGTTTGGTTTATGTGATTGATTCCGTGGCCAGCTTTAGCCTTACGAATTACAATGATTACAGCGGCTTCTTCGAAATAATGGTGGTGATCCCTAGTGTAATTGGTGAACTCTCCTTATGCCTTTGGTTGCTCATTCGCGGCATCCGCATTCAGAAATAAGAACCTTAAAAACATTCAAAATGAAAGTATTTAGCTTAAATCAGTCACCGCGTACGGCGGCAAAAATCACTGGAATCGCCCTTTTATTGATGGCCCTGGCAGCCGGCTTGGCCTTTGGATATCTCCATCCTCAAATTTGGACGCAAGGTGATGCTCAAGCCACAGCTGCGAATTTGAAAAGCAAATTGGGCTTCTTTCAGATGGAAACCGCGCTTTGGTTATTTATACTCTTTTTGGATGTAGTGGTGAGCTGGTCTATTTGGCAGTTTTTTCGCCCGAACCAAAAACGCCTTGCCAATTGGACTTTTGCCCTGCGTTTAGCTTATTCAGTGGTTTTGGCCGGAGCCATAAGTCAATTGGTGCAAGTGGGAATTTTTAATGAGGGCCTTTCTGCGGAAGCCATTTACGATAAAATTCAATCCTTCGAAGCCATTTGGTCGGCCGGATTAATTCTCTTTGGTGCCCACTTATTTGCGCTAGGAGCTTTGGTCTACAGGCAATACGGCTTGCCGAAAGTATGGGGCTTTTTGCTTTATATCGCCGGCATCAGCTATAGCTTAATCCACTTCTTAAAGGCTTTTCCCTTAATCTCACAGCATAGTTTGGATGCCTTGGAATTAGCTTTAAGCTTACCCATGACCGTGGCCGAATTAGGCTTTGGAATTTGGTTGTGGTGGCGTGGGGCTAAATAGAGATTAACGGTTTGTGTATGGTGCGTATCCCGCAGGGCATTGCGTATAGGTTTTGTTGTGCTTAGTACTTTTATTCTATTCCTGTTCCTGTTGGTAATTCATTACCTTTTAAATATCCCGTATTGTTACAATGTAATCTGATAAAGTCTAAGAGTTCATCCAATTCCATCTTGAATTTTTTTAAGTCACTTGGGTGAATAACGATAGTTAATTGTTCGCAATAACTTTCTTGGCTTAAAGAAACCAAGAAGGACAAGACAATCTCTTTAATCACTTCTTCTCGTTTCAATGGGATCCTTCCACGACCTGTCCCCACAATAGGTATTACTAGATTATCCTTGCTACCACTATGAGTTAAATATGCCCATAGTTCGTTTAAGGAAACTCTGAGATTATCCACTGTGGTTTTCGAACGTCCTTGAGGATTAAGTGTTGAGCTACAAAGAAGATAGTATTGCTTTTCATCGCGGAATATTGGAACTACAGTCCCAAGCTTATACTCATCTGGATCGTTATTGACTAGGTATTTTTGATACCATTCTTCGTTGTCTTCAATCTGTTGGCAAATATCTGTATTCAGGTGAGCAGCAGTCTTTTGATAAGCGTTATTAATAAAATGCTTCAAAATGCTACTAGATTTTTTGACTATACCATTATTGTCACAGTCAAGTCGATTGTTGATAGGTACGATTAGAGCACCTTTCGCCTTGAAAATATCTCCAATTCTAATAGAAATTGATACATCCCTGTTTTGTACTTTATAGGAGAAAGTGAATTTGGGCCAATTTCTATAAATGATAATAATGACAGCAACGATTAAGATAATCCACCACATTGACTTGATATTGGTAGACCAACTTGATTTTCCGAAGAAGTCTAAGATTTCTACGGTCAGCCATATTGCACCAAAAACAGAAAGAATGCTTTTCCCAAATCTCTTTAAATCGAGTCTTTCCCAAAATAGCCAAAGGCTATAGCCTATATTTTCAAACCAACTCATAGGCCTAGGTCTTTGTATATGTTGTCCTTATAATAGAATGATCCGCTCTTACCGTCCCTGGCATAGGTAAAGTGAAGTTCACTCCATCTTTCTAAAGCAAGTTGAATGATTTTAGCGTTGAAACTGACATGAAGTGCAAGCTTATCTCTTAATATGGCTGGACACTTATCATTGTCCATGGAACGCTTACCATTCAAATTGACAACTATGATTGGTAAGTCAAGCTTAATGGCTTGTTCGATTTCCCATCGAACATACTTGTAAAGAAATTTAGTTTTCTCACCGACTAGAAGAACAAACATTTTTGAGTTCTTCATTCTTTCTCGGAGGTTTCTTTTAATGGTTTCTTCCGAACTGTTTTGCCAAATGTTTATTATATCATGAGCATTATAGAAATTAAAGTCACTATAGTCGCTTTGTTTCCATGCCGTCATAAGACGATAATATCTTATGTCGCTGTCTGCATCAAATGCTACATATGTTTTGTTTCTATATGCCATCAGGTTTGTTTTTTCGTATTAAGCACAACGGTTAGTATATGAAAAGTAGGCGATTACGAAGCACTAAACTTTCGGTTAAGCACAAAGTTTGATGCGAGCCCAAACCCTTGAATTCATTACTATTTCGCTTATTTTTTATATACATTGTTAGGCTGCGTTTTTATTATCTTCAAAATATTGTTTCAAGCTAAAAGAGTAATCAGTTCTTTCAATAAAATCTAATATTTCAACTTCAATAAGTCCTTTAAAAGTCGGATTCGTTGTTAAGTTATATTTATCAATTAACACCTGAAGCTCTTCTATTTTTTTTTGTCTTTTATCTCTTAAATCTGGTCGGTTTAATTCTAAAACTCTCCAAGTTATTTCGCCTCTCTGACTAGAATTGATATGACAAATAATCGGTCCAAAAGCACGAATATGTTCGTTCGTTTTATCTTTGTATGGATTCAACATCATATTTGCTCGGTCTAAAAAATTTCTTTTTTTATTGTTACACCAATAGCAACCAAATGTCAAATTGTTCCAAGTAAACGTTAATCGTGGGAATTTTGATTTCGGAATAATATGTTCTATATCTCCAGGGTAAATATGCGTTACCTTACTTTCGCAATAGGCACATTTGCCATTGGTTTCTTCAACTAGAACTTCCTTAATTTCTGTGCGACTATAACGATTCTGTTTGGTTTTGCTAATTGTATTTGTTTGGTAAAACTCTGTCATTAAATCAGCAGTCCAAGCATCTCCATTATCAATAAGTAATTGAGGCTTGCTTTTCTTTTTAAGCTCAATCATTTTTTTCTAGAAATTAGTTCGACAACTGCTTGGTTAATATATTTATTCAAACCTATTTCTGTTAGTTCATTTTTGAAAGTTTGAATATTTTCAGGTGTTATGCCAGTAGATGAATGCTTATTTAAAATTTGGTCAATCCTATCATCAACCCATTCTGGTGTTGTTGTCTCAATTCCTAAAACCTGACGAAGGATTTCATTTGCAGTTCCAGATTTTTCAAAATTTTCAAGTAATTCGGAAGTAACTTTATTTTCTTCATTATATACTAGAGCATAAACATTTGAATCATCTACTGATGAAATAATAAATGGATTATGTGACGCTACTATAAATTGAACGTTTGGAAAGGCTTTTAAAAAATTTGGCAAAAGAGTTTTTTGCATTTCAGGATGCAAATGATTTTCGGGCTCATCAAATGAAACTACAAAAGGCTTTTCGGTGTCATCAAACATATAGATTTGCCAAGCCAAATCAATAATGGAAGCAATTCCACCAGATACTGCGTCAATACTAAATTCTCCTGATTCAGTTTCAAGAATTACTTCTGGTATTCTTATAGAAAGAGACTTGAAACCAAGTTTTGGCGGTAGAACTGTTTTAAGGATATCAATGAACCCTTCATAAATTTTAATTGCTCCTTCATTAGGATTTACAATTTGATTGCCATATCCAAGAGCCGCAAGTGAAATAAGAGTTTCTTTAATGAAATAGGTTTCTGTTTTTTCACTTCTCTGGCTAAAATATCTTTGTTTTTGGGATTGTCTATAGCTATTAAATGCCTGTTTCTTTGTAATTACACTTGTTAATATATTCGGAACAGCTTGGTACTTATATATTGGTCTATGAGAAGGTATATTAAATCCATTTAGAGGTTGTTGAGTTTGGATTTGAACATTATAAACTGTCCCAATTTTTTTTGGAATTAATAGGTTCGTTTGTTGTCCATTCGAGTAGTGAAGTACTCCAATCTTATCTGGATTATTATCATTTGGATTTATGGTGGTTTCCATTAGTTTCTTCCAAAATCCAGTCAAGTAATTTAGTCCACCTGTTTTCTTATCTCTTTTTGCAGTTCCTACTAATTGATTTTGCCAACCAAAATGCTGATTAATTATATTTAAAAAGGTAGTCTTTCCAGCACCATTAGCACCTGTAAGTATTGTCAGCCTATCGTGGAAGTTAATTTGAACTTTGTCAAATTGCCTCCAAGACTCTATGTTTATTGATTTTATCATTTGTTGTTTTTAATGCAGCCTAACTTGTTTATATCCCTAGTAATGTTGTATATATGCCACATCGAGTGAGATATATCCCAACTTTTGGTTGTAGATATAAATTAAGCTTAAAACCCTAAATTAAACATTTAGTTGAGGTCCAAATCGTCAAAAGTGCTTTTTATATCCAGTAAGGCCTTGGTGCTAACAAATTGTAGATCTCAGTGGTACGACTGCTATTGTGCCCCAGTAATTCTTGCACGTAACGAAGGTCGGTGCCAGATTCCAATAAGTGAGTGGCATAACTGTGGCGCAGCATATGAGAAAAACCTGCCGCTCTATCCCTACTTTTTTACAAGTTCGCTTTAAAATCGCATTTACACTGTTGCTCGAATAAGGGCCTCCTTGGGATTTTCGAATAGATAAACCTTGGGCTTATAAGCCCGGTAATAGGAGGTTATGAGTTTTTTTTGTCATAAGCCAATGCTATTTCCTTAGTGAGTAGCATTATTCTTCTCTCTGTTCTTTGTGGAGTCTTATCGTTAGCTTCTTGTATTCTTGTTCGATTTGGACAAGATCACCATTTCTAAATCCCAATTCTTCCAACCATCTACCTTCGAGCCTGATTTCAGGTACAGTGGTATTGTCCCATCTCCTGGAGCGGAACTTACGGTGAATTTTCAATATCCGGAATCGATCCATATGTCATATAAGTATACGACAAAGTTATAGAAAGGAACTGTATTGTCAAATTATAATATGACAAAACTGTAGTCTAATAAGTTGACATTTGAATTGTGACTAAAGATGAGCTTAAAAAGAAAATCGGTCAGCGCATTGTTGAGCTAAGAACCCAAAAGGGTTGGAGTCAATCGGACCTGGCCAGAGCTTGCCATAAAGACCGGCAGGCGATGGAGAAATTGGAGAATGGGAAAGTAAATCCTACACTTTATTCGCTGTTGGAGATTTCAAAGGCTTTAGGAGTTCCCTTAAAGAAGTTGGTCGATTTTTAGTGAGTGGAGGTGAAATTCTCGACTAAGTTGTTAAAGCCTGAGTACTCATCAATCAAATGTTTCTCTTCTCATTCTAGCGCTTTTGGCAATTCATCTAATGAAGTTACCTCTTTAAACTTATCTGATTTAGGATGTTCATATTCTACCAATTGACTCATCAAACCCTTGTTTAAAGTTTTCTTTTTTAATCTGCTTAGTTGAAACATTGTCTTAAAAGTGCTTGCAAGGCATGGTCTAGTTTTTCTTCTGTCTGTCTTGCTTCTTGTCCTTTTTCATAATGTTTTCTCATACTGGATTTGATTTCTTCTTCAGGGTTAGGTCCCGTCAATTCCAACAAATCAGCAGCACGGAGCTAATATTGTTTATGGACCTTATACATAGATAAGTCCTTGAGGATAGTTTTGATTAAGAACTTTTGACTGAATACTGACGCTTCAAGTTCTAAAATGAGCAACCTAACTTCCCTTTTGTTTTTTACCAAGCGCCAAATTGACTAAGAAGAAAACCTAGCAAAGCACCAAATGTCACCTTGAACAAAGAACTTCCAACTATTTCTAAAATTATCTCTTTCATATTTATTGCCCCCAACGGTTTGGCTATGCCCAGTAAGGGATTTTATGGTACTTCCGTTTCAATTTACCACCAAACCCCTTATTGGGTATAGCTATTGTTAGCCACTGTTTTTATTTTTTCAAATAATACCTTCTGGTCGGTCGATGGAGAATTATTAACCAAGTGGTTAAGGCAATTAATGCTGTGACAAGTGAATTTTTTAGTCCACTATTATTCATAATAAAGACATGAAGGACCATCAATACACTGAGTAGGTCGAATGTAATTGAGAACATCCACCAACCAATTTTCTTTGAAGAAAATAGTAGTCCTATGATAATAAGCTCGATGAGTAGCATTACAGCCAATCCTAGACTGAACTCATTTAAAGAGAAAATTTGGATTGAAAGCAATGTTGCTGTAATAGTCGCAATGACTCCTGTTTGTTGATTAATCTTCATGGTCTTCAAATAGTGGCTAACCTTATTTATCCCAAAACATATACTTGAGCACCCGCACTGCGGTGGCAATAAAATTAGAGCGGTCGTGAGCTTTAGCTTCAAATTCTGAAAGGGAGTTGGCCTCAAGCTTGCGACCCTTTTGCATCACCCAAATGGGTTTTTCCAGGCTGCTGATTTGCTCCAATGGGTTTTGGCTGCTTAAAATGAAATTGGCTTTCATGCCAATGGCAATACTCCCGCAATCTTTAAATTGTGGATGCACCTTACTGGGATTCCAGGTGGCGGTTCGTAAGGCTTCATAATTCGACATTCCGCATTGGCGGTAGAATTCCAATTCATGGTGAATGGAATAACCGGGCGCCGTGCCTACAATGCCCGCATCGGTGCCGCAAATAATAAAGGCACCGGCTTCATGCAGTTTTTTCACAATCTCCAAATGGAATTGATGCTGTTTCCAAATGCGATCCCCGGCGCTGCTGTCTGCCTCCAATTGGGCGATATGACGTTCATAGTCGCCGGCCGCAAATTCGATAAAGGGATTGAGATAATGATTTTGCTCTCGTTTTAGAAAATCTTCTTTAAGCCTATATATTTCAGAAAGGTTGAAAAATACGGTGAGGGTAGGGCAATGCGCTTGTTGGGACTGGGCATATTCAGCGATCACCTGATCCAATTTTTCGCGATCGTATTGATAGTCCAAAGCTTGTTGAAAGATATCTTCAGTGTGCTCAACACTGCTAATGCCCGGCTGCATATGGTAACTGTAGTCCACCTTAAAACTGGGATGGGCGATTAAGGGGATATTCAATTTCTCACATTCGGCGATCGCCGCATCAAAGCAGTCTTTTTCGAGCAGATTGTAGGTTTTTATGAAGTCGTAGCCCTGGTTTTGATAATCTTGAATCAAGGCCCGCGTTTCCTCCGGACTACTAACTGGCTTCTTAAGTGGATCGCCGTCTTCCGGCCCAGAGAGCTGGGGAGATGAAGTGTAGAAGTCGGGACCCAGAATTTCAGCCGCTTCAATTTCCTCTTTCACCTGTAAATGAAAGGGCATGCCTAAGAGACTGCGAACACTAGTTACGCCATTGGCCAGGTAGAGGCCCAGCTCATGCCGATCCCAAAGATGCATGTGCATATCTATTAAGCCCGGACTGAGATAGGCGCCTCCACCATTGATCACCTTTATGTTTTTCGCATCCAAATTGGAACCGATCGCGGTGATGATTCCGTCCTCCACAATGAGGTCTTGATCTAGTAAAACAGTATCCCGATTCATGGGAATAATGTTTACATGGCGAATACACCAGGATTGATTTTCCCATTCGGGATGATCCTTAATTTTCAGATAGGCAGTGCTTTTATTCTCCAGGAATAGCGCGAAAAGTGCAATAAACAGAATAAGAAGGGGCAGGCCCAGCACAATTGCTAAGAGGCCTTTGAGCCATTTCATGGGCGCGAATTTGGTTTTAAAATTAGGGAACTGACTCGAATAGCTCTGACTCGAATTGCAAATTCGAGCCAGTTGTGTTACAAATTCGATACAGTGTACAACTCCTGGCTTATCCCTGAAAAATGTGAGGGTAATAGGGATGGTATATTCTACCTTTTAGTCGAGGCATGTGAATAAAGCAGATACCAACCATTGATAAAGCGGTGTTTACTCAATTCTCCCAGCGAAGCGGTCTCAATTCTCACATCTAATTCAAAAGCCTTTCAGTCTTCGACTGCTTGGGCTTTTTTCATTCCTTGCTTTGCGAGCCAGCTCGCCCTCTGAAATGAAAAAAGCCTTTACGCAATTGCGTAAAGGCTTTTCGATTTGCGGAGAGAGAGGGATTCGAACCCTCGATACCTTGCGGTATACACGCTTTCCAGGCGTGCCATTTCAGCCACTCATGCACCTCTCCTTCTTGGGCCTGCGAAATTAGAAAATATCTATGATAAATTAACCCAGATTTTATATTAAGCCCAAAATGTGTATTAGTTTTGACGCTTCGAAAGCAAATGCCAATATTAAAGGACTTTGGCCGTTAAGCTTTCGAGCCATTTTTTTATTTTCACCGAAAATTTAATCAACGAACTACTGTAATGAAAAGAGCACTCTCTATTTTGGCTGTACTAGCCATTATGTTTGGAACCACAAATTTGATGGCCCAAGAGGAAGGCAATACAGCAGCTGCGGCTGAGGAAACTGCCACCGAAGACACTACTCAACAGGATATGGGCGACACCGCAGCAATGGAAGCTGCAGAAGAAGCTCCTGCTCAAGAAGAAGCCGCTCCTGCAACTACTGAAGAAGAAACTGCAGTTGAAGAGGATATGTCTTTCCACCAGGTATTGAAAGAAAAATTCATCGAAGGTGGTCCTGAATTCATGGGTATCGTATTAATTACCCTGATCTTAGGTTTAGCCATCTGTATCGAGCGTATCCTTTACCTCAATATGGCTACTCCAAACGCCAAGAAATTATTAGCTGAAATCGAAAGTGCCCTGCAAAGCGGTGGTGTGGAAGCGGCCAAAGAAGTTTGTCGTAACACCCGCGGTCCTGTGGCCAGCATCTTCTACCAAGGTTTAGAGCGCAGTGGCGAAGGTATCGAGATGGTTGAAAAATCTATCGTTTCCTACGGTTCTGTACAAATGGGTCTATTAGAGCGTAACGTATCTTGGATCTCTCTTTTCATCGCCTTGGCTCCTATGCTTGGGTTTATGGGTACTGTAATCGGTATGATCGACGCCTTCGACGCGATTGAAGCAGCGGGAGATATTTCTCCATCATTGGTAGCAGGGGGTATTAAAGTAGCCCTTTTGACCACTGTATTCGGTTTGATCGTAGCGATTATCTTACAGATTTTCTACAACTATATCATTGCGAAAATTGACTCTATCGTGAACACCATGGAAGATGCTTCTATCTCTTTGGTTGACATGTTAGTTCGTTTCGAAAACAAATAATTAGACGATTAAGATGGTAGATACTGGACTTTATATCACTTATGTCCTGATTGGGATTTGCGTTATTGGCATCTTAGGATTTTCCGTGCTCAATATTGCAAAGAACCCAGGTGGGGCTAAAAGTGCCCTTGTCGGTATCGTAGGTCTGATCGCAATCTTTGGTTTGACTTACGCACTGAGCGACGGCACGGATGCAACTACAACTTACGCTAAGTTGGATATTACCGAAGGCACTTCTTCCCGTATTGGTATGGGATTAGGAACCTTCTATGTGTTAACTGCTGCAGCAATCGTAGCGATTCTGTATTCAGAAGTAACTCGTTTATTCAGTAAATAATTCACTATGGCAAAGCGTGCATTACCCGAAATTAATGCCGGCTCGATGGCAGACATTGCCTTCTTGCTGTTGATCTTCTTCCTCGTGACCACTACCATGGACGTGGATTCAGGGATCAACCGTAAGCTTCCGCCATGGGATGAAGAACAATTGCAAGATCCTCCCCCCATTAAAAAGAAGAACATCTTCACCGTTCTGGTAAACTCTCGCAACCAATTATTGGTTGAGGATGAGTACATGGAGCTTGAAGACCTTCGTGAGGCGGCAAAACGCTTCCTCAATAATAATGGCGATGGAAAATGTGATTACTGTACCGGAGCCCTGAGAAGCCCTACTTCCTCAGATAATCCTGGTAAAGCAATTATTTCTCTGCAAAACGACCGTGGTACTTCGTACAAGATGTATATCTCTGTACAGAACGAACTGGCGGCTGCCTATAATGAGCTTCGGGAAGAATTGGCTCAACGCAGATATGGTAAATCATATGATGATCTGGATGATGAAGCTCAGAAGGAAATCAGTGATGCCTATCCTCAAAAGATCTCCGAAGCAGAACCGGTAAGTTTAGGTTAATATGTCAAAGTTTAAGAAAAAATCAGGAGGCGGTACTCCCGCGATTTCTACGGCTTCTCTTCCGGATATCGTATTTATGCTATTGTTCTTCTTTATGGTAACTACCGTAATGCGGGAAGTAACCTTAAAGGTGAAGAACGAAAAGCCTTTTGCGACGGAGATTAAGAAGCTGGAGCGTAAATCTTTGGTAACCTATCTATATGTAGGTAAGCCTAAAGATGCTTATGCTCCCCAATTGGGAACTGAGCCCGTCCTGCAATTAGACGATGCAATCGCTCGCGTAGGCGAAATACAACCTTTTGTTATTGCCGCCCGTGAGGAGATTAACGAAGCTGAAAGACCCTTGATGACGGTTTCCATTAAAGCGGATGAAGACGTGAAAATGGGATTCATTACCGATATCAAACAGGAATTGCGTAGAGCAAATTCCTTGAAAATAAACTACTCAACCCGTAAGGGAGAGGTTTTCGAAGACAGACGTAAATAGTCTGAGAATACAGTATTTGTTGGAACATCCGCTTCTCACTTGAGGGGCGGATGTTTTTTTTGTGCCCTATTGCCAATACCAGAATTTGAGGCTAGCCCGTTTTCCTAGAAACAATTAATTATGTCGAAACGTGCTTCTGCTGAGATCAATGCCGGTTCTATGGCCGACATTGCCTTTCTCCTTCTCATTTTCTTTTTGGTAACTACCACCATGGATGTGGATGCCGGTATCACTCGAAAACTACCGCCTGTTCAGGATGAACCTTTGCCGAATTCCAGTATTATTCATCAAAGGAACATCTTTACGGTTTTGGTAAATGCTCAAGATAAACTGATGGTCGAAGGGGAGCTGATGGTACTCGAAGACCTGCGTAAGGCTACTCGAGAGTTCTTGAATAATAATGGGGATGGAACTTGCGATTATTGTTTGAATGCCAAACAAAGTCTTAGCTCCTCAGACAATCCGCAGAAAGCGGTGGTGTCTTTACAAAATGATCGTGGGACCAGCTATAAGCTCTATATCGCGGTGCAAAATGAATTGGCTGCGGCCTATAATGAACTGAGGGAAGAAATGGCGCAGAAGCGTTATGCTAAGTCCTTTAAAGACCTTTCGGATGCGGCCCAGGATGAGATTAAAGTGGCATGGCCTCAAAAGATCTCGGAGGCAGAACCGGTAGAATTGTAAACTGTTTTCAATAAAGAGATAAAAAGCTCTGTTATTCAGGGCTTTTTCTTTTTTGTAATTCCTGAATATCCAAAAGGTCCTTTGGACGTCCTGCAATGATTTTACTATCTATTAAATCTTCGTAAGGGAGGATTCTGTATCGAACTATTGGTTCTCCATTTATTTCACCGATTTCTGCTTTTTCCCAAACTTCACTAAAGCTCTTTTTCAAGCTAAAGGACGTAATCAATTCTATTTGGAGTGGATTGTCTGGACTAAATTTTAAGGAAATATTCTGTTCCCCTTCTCCCACGGATGAAGGGAATTCGTCAAGAGGAAACCCAAGATTTCTAAGAGCTTTATTTAGTGCACTTAAATTTTCCGGATCAATTTCGATCCAAAAATCAAGATCGGTGGAGTGTCGCTGGTAACCATGGAAATTAACTGCACCACCACCAACAAGGATCATCTTTACCTTTTCCCTCTGGCAGGATTGAAGAAATGAAGTTATTTCTTGATCCCAGGTCAAGGTGATTTGCTTTCTCTTACTAGGACTAGATTGCCAGCCTTAGCCTTATTGGGAGTGTTATATAATCGAGCCATGCTTTCGCTAAGCTTCAAGAATTGTTCAAAGCGTTGATTAGGATTCAAGGAAATTTGCTGCTTTTCTTGAGCCTGTTTACTTGCGAACTTATTTATAAAGCTTATTTGCATTTAGTAAAGATATTAAACTGTAAGTGGAACTCAGCTTGGTTCAAGGTGTACCCATAAAAAAAGCCCGACCATTTGGCCGGGCTTTTTCTATGTTAGAATCCTGATTAAAGCTCCAAAGCTTTTTTAGGATCATTGTTCATCAATAATTCGGCTGGGTTCTCCAATGCTTCTTTAATAGCTACCAGGAAGCCTACTGATTCACGACCGTCGATAATGCGGTGATCATAGCTTAGAGCTACGTACATCACCGGACGAATCACTACCTGACCATTTTCCGCTACCGGACGCTCCACGATGTTGTGCATGCCTAAAATAGCACTCTGGGGAGGGTTTATGATTGGGGTAGACAACATAGAACCAAATACACCACCGTTGGTAATGGTAAAGGTTCCACCGGTCATCTCATCTACAGTAATTTTACCATCGCGAACTTTAGTAGCCAAGCGCTTAATGTCTTTCTCAACACCGGCAAAGCTCATTAATTCCGCATTGCGCAGTACAGGAACCATTAAACCTTTAGGTCCGCTTACCGCGATGCTGATGTCAGCATAATCGAAGCTCACTAAATTGTCGCCATCGATCATACTATTTACCTGTGGGAATTCCTTCAAGGCGCGAGTTACCGCCAAGGTGAAGAAGCTCATAAAGCCAAGACCAACACCATGCTTCTCTTTGAAGTCTTCTTTATACTGTTTACGCAGATCGAAAATAGGCTGCATATTCACCTCATTAAAGGTGGTAAGCATCGCCGTTTCGTTCTTAACGCTTACCAGACGCTGAGCCAATTTACGACGCAGGCTACTCATACGTGAGGTGCTGCTTGGACGAGCGGCATTGCTTGGTGTTCCCATGCTGGCCTCTGCTTTAATAGCATCGTCCTTGGTGATGCGGCCATCACGACCGGTACCGGTAATCTGACTGGGATCTAATCCTTTTTCGTCAATAATCTTTTTCGCTGCAGGAGAGGCAGAACCAGTAGCATAGCTTTGCTTGCTTTCTTCTTTGGCCTCAGCCTTTGGAGCCGGGGCCTCTTCCTTTTTCTCTTCAGCTTTGCTTTCTGCTTTGGGGGCACTGCTACCACCTTCTGGAGCGGCGGCATCGGTGTCTATGCTTGCAATCACCTGACCTACTTCTACCGCTTCACCTTCCTCAGCAATTAGCTTAATAACGCCGCTTTCTTCGGCGGGTAAAGCCAGGGTAGCTTTGTCAGAATCGATCTCGGCGATCTCCTGATCTTTTTCAACATAATCGCCATCGGCTACCAACCAACTGGCAATCTCTACTTCGGAAACCGATTCTCCGGGTGAAGGAACTTTAACTTCTACACTCATGGTAATTATTGAAATCTAGGTGTTGAATATTTCTTGGATTAGATTATTGTGCTTGAGGGCCGCCAATTTCGATGATCCTGCAGCAGTACTGGCACTGGCCGGAGTGGCAAATACCTTGTTTACTTTAACAGGGAAATTGATTTGCACATACCAGGAGGCACCCATATTCATTGGTTCTTCCTGGGCCCAGTATATTTCATCGGCATTCGGATAGCTGGCAATCAAATCGTTGATTTGCTCCGAAGCTAATGGATACAGTTGTTCTAAACGAATAAAAGCACGGTCTTCTACCAGCTTCTCATCGCGAACCTTATCAATATCATAATAAAGTTTACCACTCAAGAAGAACAACTTCTTCACCTTCGAGCGGTCTTCGATACGCGGATCATCTAATATTTCACGGAAACGCCCGGTGGCCAAGTCTTCTAATGGAGACTGTACCTTAGGGTGACGCAACAAACTCTTCGGCGTCATCACCACCAAGGGCTTGCGGAAGTCCCGCAGCATCTGGCGACGAATCATGTGGTAGAAGTTTGCCGGAGTGGTAATATTTACCACCTGCATATTGTACTGAGCACATTGCTGTAACCAGCGTTCTAAACGGGCACTACTGTGCTCTGCACCTTGACCTTCATAGCCGTGGGGCAGATACAATACCAATCCGTTTTGCACCTTCCACTTATCTTCTGCGGCCGATAAAAATTGATCAACAATAATTTGGGCGCCATTAAAGAAGTCGCCAAACTGCGCTTCCCAAACTACCAAAGTTTCGGGCGAACTCATGGCATAACCATAGTCGAAGCCCATTACTCCGTACTCAGAGAGCAAGGAGTTGTAAATGGCAAATCGGCCTTCACGGCCCGGGATATTGTTCAGTAGAATATGCTCTTCTTCTGAGTCTTCTACTTTAATAACTGCATGACGGTGGGAGAAGGTGCCACGTTCGGTATCCTCACCACTAATCCGCACATTATAACCATCCACAATTAAGGAGCCATAGGCCAGTAATTCGGCCATTCCCCAATCCAAGCTATTGCGCTCATCCACCATTTTCCAACGATCGTCCATCAATTTCTTGATCTTCACGAAGAACTTTTTACCTTCTGGCAAAGTGGTGATGGTGCGAGCAATAGATTTCAGTTTATCCATGTCGAAGGAGCTGTCCAGAGATTCGGAAAAATCTTTGGGCTCAGCGGTACGGAAACCGTCCCACTCATCGGCCATGAACTGAGTAATGGTGTTTTTCTCAATTTTCTTCGATTCGTCGAAGCGCATTTCCAGCACCTCTTTGAAATCGTTTTCCAAGCTCTTTAAAAAAGCCTTGTCAATCACCCCGCCCTCTTCTAGCTTCTTAGCATAGATCTCCATGGGATTAGGATGTTTGCTGATCTCCTTATATAATAAGGGTTGGGTAAAGCGAGGCTCATCCCCTTCATTATGGCCGTATTTACGGTAGCATAGGAGGTCAATAAAAATATCGCGGTTGTAGCGTTGGCGGTATTCCATCGCAAACAAAGTGGCGTGGATTACAGCCTCTACATCATCACCATTTACGTGCAGCACAGGGGCTTGTACGGTCTTGGCAATGTCGGTACAATATATACTGGAACGAGCGTCCAGATAGTTGGTGGTAAAGCCCACCTGGTTATTAATTACAATATGCACGGTGCCTCCAGTATGGTAACCATCCAGGGTTTCCATTTGCAGTACTTCGTACACAATTCCCTGAGCGGCCACGGCAGCATCACCATGAATCAGAATAGGCATTACCCTCGACTTCTCCTTGCCATGTGCCGTATTAATCTTGGCACGAGCAATTCCGGTAACCACGGCATCTACCGCCTCCAAATGCGAAGGGTTAGGGGAGAGGTTTAGTTTAATGATCTTGCCACTGTCCAATTCCTTGGTGGTGGTGTAGCCTAAGTGATATTTAACGTCACCGTCAAATTCTGCATCTTCGAACTCTTTGCCTTCAAATTCGGAGAAAATATCCCTTTGGGTTTTTCCGAAGATATTGGAGAGAACATTCAAGCGACCGCGGTGAGCCATGCCCATCACGAACTCTTCTACTCCCAATTTGGCAGCACGGCGAATACCGAATTCTAAGGCAGGAATTAGGCTTTCGGCTCCTTCAATAGAGAAACGCTTCTGGCCAACAAACTTGCGGTTGATGAAGTTTTCAAAAGCCACCGCTTCATTCAATTTGCGAACGATCAGCTTTTTCTCATCCGCGGTATAATCAGGATGATTATTGTTTACATGCAATTGACTTTGGATCCAGCGAATGCGCTCAGGATCGCCAACATACATATATTCAATACCAATACTGCGGCAGTATACTTCCTCCAGTCGCTGAATGATATCAGCAAGAGTCTTGCTTTCAGTGAAGCCAATTTCTTTGGCGGCCTGAAAGGGTAGATTCAGATCACTCTGCTGTAATCCGAAATTCTCGATATTTAGTTTGGGCTCGTATTCCCGTCGACTTCGAACGGGGTTAGTAGCAGTAAACAAGTGGCCTCGGGTACGGTATCCGTCGATCAGGGCTAAAACCTGAAACTCCTTGCGAATCTCGGCTACAATCTCATCGTGATTGTAAGCGATACCCGCAGCTGCTTCGTCTCCGTATTCTTCCCGGGCAAAATCGTAACCTTGGAAAAAAGCCCGCCAACTGGGTTCAATGTTATCCGGACTTTTTAGGTAACGTTGATATAGATCGTCAATAAAGGTACTGTGTACTCCTCCAAGAAAGGAAAATCTGTCCATGATTTACGCGTCGCGAAATTGGCTACAAAATTAGGATAAAAATATTGCGTTAAGTCTTCAATGTGCTTTATTATCACTATTTGCTATCCTTAATCTATTGCGCTTATTTTTGTTTTCATGAAAAAGTCACTTTTCCTGCTTATACTACTTAGTTTGGTGGCCTTTAATTCGTCGGCCCAAAGCGATAGATTTAAGAAGAATCCCAAATCTGGCCAGGAACAGAAGAAGGAAGAGGCTAAGCCTCAACCCCCCTCTCAAGCCAAAAAGGGAGAGACTCCCCTAAAAGATCGAATCATTTTTGGCGGGGGTGCCGGTCTAAGTTTTGGCAATAACACCAATATTTTCTTGGCTCCGCAGCTTGGTTATAAAGTGAATGACAATTGGGTAGTCGGTGCAGGATATATGTATAACTACGTAAAGTGGAATCAGATTTATTCGGGAAATCAGATTATTCCGGTCGATTTTGAGAATCAGGTACACGGCCCTAATGTCTTTAGTAATTATTCTTTCAGTAAATTTTTCGTGGGGTCTCAGTTTGAGCTTTTAAATCACGATGTCTATATCTACAATCTCAATACTCTGGATTTTGATATCGAGAATAAATGGACCCCGGTTCTGTTTTTGCAAGGAGGTTTTAAGCAGGATGTGGGTCGCAAAGGCCAGATGTTAATTGGTTTACGCCTGAATGTACTCGATGGGGGCGATTCGCCATATTCCACTTCCTGGGCACCTATTTTCCAGATCTTCTTTTAAATCCGGCCGCTGTACTGGGCTCTGAAGATCACCTTTTGGGCTTCTCTTTCCAGAATTTTTTCGGCTATTTCCTGGGGCCTTTCGGCGGATAGGATTTCAAGATCAATGCGATACAGCAACTGAGCCAGATCTATTTTATTCAGATTTGCCTCCAGCCATTCACTAAGCCATTCCAGAAGCTTCTGATTTGGAACTTCCATCAGCTCTATACTTAAATCCTTGGCCAATTGAGCCCGGAGATCCTCCAATAAGTTGAGATGAGCTGGAACTTGCTTAAGCTGAGGCCAGAATTTCATCGATCACGATGACTAAGCCATTGGGCAAATTGCGCCAATTCGTTTTTCAATTCTTCATCAGGAGCGTGGGCCGCTTCTAATGCTTCTAAAGCCTCCTTTAATAAGGCATCACGTTTAGCTTCAGCCTTGGTTTTCGCACCACAGGCTATCATCCACTCGCGATAGGTACTTACTTTTTCATTACCCTCTAATTGAGCATTTCGTAAATCGCTCCAGCCTTCCGGATCTAATTCACGGGCATAAATCATCAAAAGGGTTTTTTTATCCTGCAGAATATCACCACCAGCCGTTTTGCCCACTTTATCAGGGTTGCCATAAGCATCCAGTAAGTCGTCTTGCACCTGAAAAGACAGGCCGGCGTTAATGCCAAATTCGTAAAGTGAATTTGCCGCTTTCATCTCCGCACCTGCCACCAATGCTCCAATTTTCAGGGCAGCTCCTAAAAGCACCGCGGTTTTTTGACGAATCATCAGCAGGTATTCGGCTTCCGAAACAGCCTCCCGATTTTCGAAATTCATATCTCTTTGCTGTCCCTCACAAATCTCAAGAGCAGTTTGGGAAAAGCATTCCAATACAGCAGGTAATATGGGAGCTTCTACCTGGGCAATGTATTGATAGGCCTTTACCAGCATGGCATCCCCCGAAAGGATAGCAATGTCGCGGTTCCATTTTTTATGCACGGTAGCCTGGCCGCGGCGCAAGTCCGCCTGATCCATGATATCATCATGTACCAGGGAGAAATTGTGAAAGACCTCAATGCCCAAAGCGGGCATTATAGCCTTGTTGGCAGGGGTTCCAAAAAGTTCACAGGCCGCCAGGCTTAGCGCTGGTCGTAAGCGTTTTCCTCCTAAGGCGAGGATATAGCCCATAGGGGCATAAAGTTCCTTTGGACTTTGATCAAAATTTTGTTGGGCCAGCGTAGTTTCCACCAGCTTTACGTAGTCTGGAATTCTTTGCATGCTTAATCTACATTTATCAGATCCATCAAATAGCCACCATAGCCACTTTTCAAAAGAGCTTGCGCAATTTCTTCCAGTTTCGCATTATTGATAAAACCCTGGCGCCAGGCAATTTCTTCGATGCAACCTACTTTCAGGCCCTGGCGTTCTTCAATCACCTGCACAAATTGACCCGCCTGCATGAGGCTGGGGAATGTGCCGGTATCGAGCCAGGCGGTGCCTCGGTCTAAGATACCTACTTGCAATTTTCCTGCTTGTAGGTATTCCTTATTTACATCGGTAATCTCGTATTCGCCTCGAGCGGATGGCTTGAGGTTCTTCGCGATTTCTATCACTTCATTATCATAAAAATACAGGCCAGGAACTGCGTAGCGCGATTTGGGTTTAGCGGGCTTTTCTTCAATGGAAACCGCCTTAAGGTTTTCGTCAAAATCCACAACTCCGTAACGTTCCGGATCGGATACCTGATAGGCAAATACTACCCCGCCATCCGGGTTTTTGCTGCTTTGGAGTAAGTCTTCCATTTTGGAGCCATAGAAAATATTGTCTCCTAAAACGAGCGCCACAGAGTCTTTACCAATAAATTCTTCTCCCAGCACAAAAGCCTGAGCCAGGCCATTGGGTTCATGCTGAACGGTATAGTGAAACTCGCAACCTATGCGGCTGCCATCTCCCAATAGCTTCTTAAAGAGAGGTAAATCATGGGGGGTAGAAATAATTAGGATTTCCCGGATTCCCGCTTGTAATAAGGTGCTCAGCGGGTAGTAAATCATGGGTTTATCGTAAACGGGCATCAACTGTTTACTAATCGCCAGGGTAAGCGGGTGTAAACGCGTTCCGGAGCCTCCGGCCAAAATGATTCCTTTCATGCTGAGCTTTTTGGAGTTTATTCTATCGAGAGCTCTTCTCTCGAGTTTTCGGCCTCCTGCTTGGGGAAGTCCTGTTCCTCATCCTCCTCGTCTTCCTCATCTTCGTCTTCCTCATAGATCGTAATGTACGGCTCCGTGAAAGATTTATTGATGATCATTTTCTCAAAGCTAAGTAATAAGCTGGGGAGCAGCAGTAAGTTTCCAATCATGGCAATGATCAGGGTAATGCTCACTAGTATTCCCAAGGCTACGATACCCCCAAAGCTGGAAGCGGTAAACACGCTGAAGCCAAAGAATAGTACCACAGAGGTATAGAACATGCTTACCCCGGTTTCGCGAATGGCCAGTAATACCGATTGGCCAATATTATAGCGGGTAATTTTTAGCTCCTGCCGGTATTTTGCAAGGAAGTGGATGGTATCGTCAATACTAATCCCAAAGGCTACGCTAAAAACCAAAATGGTACTGGGTTTTAAGGGTATGCCAAAGAATCCCATGATTCCTGCGGTCATCAAAAGCGGGAACAGGTTGGGAACCAGAGACACCAGTACCATAGCGAAGGAGCGGAAGATAAGTGCCATCACCAAGGCAATTACGCTTATGGCTAATCCAAGGCTTACAATCAGGTTTTTAATAAGGTAGGTGGTTCCCTTTTGGAATACCATCCAGGCTCCGGTTACGGTAACATCGTAGCGATCGGCGGGAAAAATTTCGGCAATATTGGCCATTAAGGCTTCCTGCAAATAGGCAGATTCCTCTTTACCCATATCTTCTACCTGCATGCTAATGCGTGCATAACGACCGGTGCTGTCTACCATCGATTGCATTAGGCTATTGCCATTATCACTATCCTTGGGTATGTAGGAGAGTACAAAGCTGCGATCTTGAGCCCCGGGCAATTCGTAAAAGTCAGGTTCACCTCGATAATAAGCCTGCTTCACGAATTTTAATCCATTTACAATCGAAAGGGCTTTGCTTACCCCGGGCACCTCTTGCATGGCTTCTTGTAAGCGATCCATCCTTTTGAGCGTGCTATTTTTATAAGCTCCGCCTGGATTACGAGTGTCGATTACCAATTCTAAAGGAACAACTCCACCAAAGCGTTCTTCTAAAAAGCGTAAGTCTTGAAATACGGGATCACTCTTTTTAAACTCTTCACTCAAATTCCCGGTGGTGTATATCTTGGAGATTCCTATTCCGGCAATTACCAGTAATAATACCAATCCGCTGTAAACATAAGGGCGGTGGTACATGGAGGAGCGGATCAACCAATCGATGAAGCCTTTGATCCAGCGTTTTTCCAGATGCTTATAATGTCTTTGTTTGGGCGGACGGGCAAAGCTGTAGTATACCGGAATTACGATGATAGAGATCACAAAAACCATCATCACATTGAGGGAGGCTACTACCCCGAATTCCTTTAAAATGGTACTGTCGGTAAGAATTAAGGAGGCAAAACCCAGGGCCGTGGTGGCATTGGTCATTAAAGTGGCTGCCCCAATTTTGCGAATTACCCTTTGTAAGGCTTTAATCCGGTTGCCATGGTTTTTAAACTCCGAATGATATTTATTGATCAGGAAGATGCAGTTGGGTACGCCGATTACGATTACCAATGAAGGAATCAAGGAACTGAGCATGGATATTTCGTAGTCTAAAACGGAAATTAATCCGAAGGACCAGAATACTCCTAAAATCACCACGCCCAGCGAAATAAACATCGCCCGGGCACTACGTAGGAAAGCAAAAAGTATTAAAGCGGTAACCATCATGGCTAGTCCCACTAGGAGGAAAATTTCCTTACTCACCTTTTTGGTATTAGCCATCCTGATATGCGGAAGACCGCTGATCTTAATGTCGCGACCCATATGGGCCTCGGCTACCTCTGCACTTTCCTTGATATTTTCGACAATAGTTACAATTTGCCTAACATAGAGCTGTTCGGGGTCGATCTGCACCAACATGAGTGGTACCTGGCCATCTTCACTGCGCAGTAATCCTTTATAAAAAGGAAGGTTTCCAAAGAGGTTGCGCATACTGTCAAGCTTTCCGCTGCGGAAGCCCGGGTTCATCGATTGATAATACAGTTTTTGAATACTGTCGTTGCGCAGTAGGTTGAATGCATTTACAGGCGAGAGTACTCCAACCACCCCGGGTATGGCATTCAGTTCATCTTGCAAACGCTGCCATTGCGGGTAGAGCTCCGGATCAAAAACATCAAAACTGTCAATGGCCAGAACCACCGTATTGCCCACCTGATTAAAGCGCTCCCGGAATACATCATATTCTACTTGTGCACTATCAGTCTTGGGAAGTAAGCGAGAAAATTTAAAACTTACCTGCACGTACTGCCCCTCCCAGGCCATGAAAAAACTGAGCAAGAGCAAGCTGCTTAGAACCGTTATCCGGTTCCTTAGGATAAGTCGGGCAATGAATGTAAACATCCGTGGCTAAGCCAAAAAGAATTTGGGCAAAACTACTAAAACTGTACGGCTCAGAGTACGGAAATGACTGCTTAAAAACTGAACTTGGAACTTAGCTTAAAGGCAAAGTTGTGCAAAGGCTCAGGTAATTGATTAGGTCCGTAGCGGTAATAAACGCCAATTCCCAGTCCTAATAGGTTACTCACATAAAGACGGTTAAATTCTAAACCACTCTCGAAATAGCCATGCTTTAAATCCTTTACTCCTAAATTTTTATGCAAATCAGGCTTGGCTATAGTTCCAAATGCCAACCTATGCACCATCTCTAAATGGGGCTCAAATCCGGGGCGTTTGTAAAAGGTACTGCGAAAATCCTGGCGCCACATTAAACTGATCATGCGATCATTTAGAAATTCATTAAACCGCATGGTTTCGAAAGCCTGGCGATCGGGAACCGAATAAAATGTGGCCTCCCAATAATCGGAGCCATTGCGGAAATTGGCAGATGGAGTAAAGAGTTTACTTGCTGGGACATCACCCCATACAGCGGCGGCGCGCAGGCGAATGCTGGTTTCACCATGTCCCCGACTTAAGCGTTTGTATTCGGCCTGAAAAAGTGCGCGAGTATAATTGTAATCGCCTTCCCAATAATCGTTCATGCCTTCACTAATATGTAATGAAAAAACCGGGTACCGTTGGCGAAGCTTAATTTTCCCGATCGGGGTTTCTGCATATTCCTCTGCCGGAGCATAACGCAAGCCTATGGCCACTTCGCTAAATTCAAACCACTCCGGACTATCGCTATAATCCAAAAAATGGTAGCTGCCCACGGTATTAAGTCTTTCGTGTAAGGTGCTTAAATCCAACTGTACATTAGGGAGGGGATCGATACGCATTCCCAGGCGAATTTGCTGATTGTAATCCCACTGCTCAATGCTGATGCGACGGTAATTGTTTTGAAAGACCGATTGAGTTTCAAGGCCAGGTAGGCCAAATCCAGAGGTTTCGAATATGTCGGATTTATAGCGGGCATATACTTGCCAACGCAGGTTTTTATGGAGCTCATAATTGATATGTCCCCCATATTTATGGGCCTTGTCTTTAAAGCCATAGGCATAAAAAGCTCCAAGCTTTAAGCGATCGTGAAAGCGCTCATTGGTTTCAAAAGCGGCACCCAGGCGAAATCCTTCATAAACATTGTAATTAAGAACACTGCCGATATCCAGGTTTACATAGTAGATGGGGATATAGCCGCGGCTAAGAGTTAGAAAGATGTTCAAGCTGCGCTCAAAATTCTCGGCTTCCGAAATACTGTCTACAAAGCTGTAGGTATTCGCTTCCAAACTGTCTAGTTCATCCCCTCGGAAAGCTTGTAATAAAGAATCAACCTCCGCCTGGTCTTTTTCTTCAATGGTTAATTCGGCATGTGAGATATCCGAAAATTTAAATTTCGGATCTAAATCGATTCGCATTAAGCGCCGGCGCATAATTGCTCTGGGCACGGCTTTATTAAAGCTAATCATCCGCAGTTTAATATCCGCTTCAAAGGAAACCGGGAACCAGGTATGCGGTCCAAAACGACGGTATTCTTGAGTGATTTCAATTGGCAAGCTTTCTTCGGAAGCGGGAGTGGCGCGTACATTCACAATGGCCCAATCGCGGGAGTCGATATTGATAACTCCTTGCAGGGCTTTAAAGCCGGTATTGGATCGGGGACGAAAGCTAAGGGTGAAAATGGTGTCGCCAGTTTCGGTGAAGAGGCTGTCTTCCAGAACAAAATAGTAACGTTTGGTGCTGCCCTTACTAATAGGGTTGAGGTATTCGCCGCCGCTAATGCCGATATAATCACTGTAAAAGGAGAAAGATTGCAATTGGGTGACCAACATTGCGAACATGGGGTTTTTAAAACCGGAAGTTCGATTGGCAATCACCTCCTCATTATCCCTTGGGCGCTTGAATTTCCGCTGGGTGAGGGTCTCCATAAAGAAGAGGTGTTTATCCGAAAAGTATTGATGCAATTCGAAGCCACTACTGTCAATCTTTACAATGCTATCCGGCTGATCTGCTTTGAGACTATCGATTCGATCGGAAAGCATGACGGTATCAATATCGGGATCGATAGAATCGAGGTTTAGCGTAACAATAAACTTGCTGTAGGAATAATAGCTGAATTGATCCAGCTCTTCCGGATCATTGGCTTCTTTATTCCGAACCGCATTTTCAATCATGCGGTGGGCGGGATTTTCACCGGGTAAAACGGTTACTTCTCCTAAGGTAGTAGTGGTTTCAATCAGGACCACCACCTTGGCTTTAGCTTCTAAGTTCGGGCCTGTTAAGCTTTGAGCTTCAAAACCGATATAGCTAAAATCCAGGTTTTTGATTGGGCTAGCACTTTCCAATTGATAGAAACCATCCAGATCGGTGGTTCCCCCGCGGCCACCTTTATTAATGGTAATGTTTACGAAGGGTAAGCCTTTGCCGTCTTCGTCTACTACACGACCTTCAATGCTGTGTTGGGAGATTAGGGAAAAAGGGAGGAAAAATAAAATACAGAGTTGTATCAGTGTCTTCATAGTGTGCATCTAAAGATACAGACACCGCAATTAGCATGCGAAGTTGCCTGCTGTACAAAATAGTCTAAGACTGGTGTCGATGATTACAAACGCCATAATATTAATTTTAGCTTCAAACACTGCTTTAATTGGGGGAGGAGATCCCCGGGATATAGAGCTGTCCCGTGAAATCCTGTATATTTTAAAGAGTTCAGCAGCATTCTTGCCTTTTGGCTCAAAATGAGAAGGGTGCGAGATTGAAAAATGGAAATCACGGAATGCATTATTGCCTATATATACTGCTTGAAGTAAATATAGTAAAGCAAGAGCCCCGCAAATTTGCGAGGCTCCTTGGAGATTTATTGGGAAGTCTTCAATTTCTATTGCTGGATAAGGCGTTCTTTGAAAACAAGGCTTTCCTGATTATTATAGATAAGTAAAAAGTAGATTCCTTTGCTTAGCTTCGAAATGGGTAAGGAGTAGTTAACTTTACCTTTATGGATAATTAGAGAGTTATTGTATACTTCCTGGCCCAAGTTGTTCATTACAGTGATTTGTAGTTCTGAATCTGAGGAGGGTGCTAAATCAATATTAATTAGGCCTTCATCTGTAAGAATGGTTGGATATACGTTAATATCAGAAGACAGGGATATTTCTTCTACTCCAAATTGAATTCCAGCGGCATTTTTGAATGTTGAAGAGCCAGAATTACAGTCGAATATAGTCCCACTAAGATTATTATGAGTGTGGATGTTATTGCTGGCAGTCCCCATTCCGGTGCTGTTAGTGCTCAGATATTCTGTGCTAATATCGCCTACCATGCTATTCACCGTAATGTTCGTGTTAGCACAGATATTGTTTGATCCTGACCCTGATACGTCAACATCCAGGAAGGTATGGTAGCCTGAATTGGAGAACCCATGTAATAAATACCCAGTAGTTGCCACTTTAGGTGTCATATACAATGCATTTTGATAGCCTTGTAAACCGGTGTATAGGGTAAGGGCCGGACTTGTGCCATTAGCTTGTAGTTTGATAAACCCTAGTTGTGCTCCATTCCCTTGATTTAGGTTGGTTTGCACAAATACTGCGAGATCAGTATTAGAAGGCATTTCATAAATCGATACTCCTTTGTTGTTCGTGCCACTAATGTGAGAGTAAAGTTTAGCCCATTGAGGATGGAAGTGGGGATCTAAACGCGCCACAGTGATGTGTTCATTGTTATTTACAATTCCGGTGGTGAAGGTGGCGACATAATCTCCGTTACTGGTTTGGTCAATATGTATATCTCGATTGCTAACTTGTTCCACATCTATGGTGGTAAATGGAGTGACCACATTGCCGTTGCCATCTAGTTCAATAATAAAAACATCATCGCCAACTTGCCCATAAGGGTTGCTGTAATTTCCGGCAATAACAACATTACCATTGTTATTTTGAATAGCATGTTGAGGGTGAATGCTGAAGTTGGAGTTAGTTCCAGAAACATCATTGTATTTTCTCATCCATACCAGATCACCATTGTCTTTAATGCGTGCTACAAGGAGTGTGTGATCATTGGTTAAAGGGGTCGACACGGTGCCATAGAGTATGTATTCATTGGTCACCTGATCGGCTGGAATAACACCATACCACACTTCATCCAGTCCTGGTTCGCCATAAGTTTTTTGCCAGATCAAATTTGCTGGAAAATTACTTTGTGCTCGAATTATCAATCCATCTCTTTCAGTACCATCTCGCTTGGTTCCGGCGATTAGTAGTTCATCGGGATTATTGGCTAGACTAACTCCATGCGCTTTTTCGTCAATGTTGGGAAAGCCGAATGTAATGGCCACATCATTGACTCCGGAAGGTTCAAGAATGTGAAGAATAATATCGCTGTAGCCACAGGTGGAACATTCCTTGCGATAACCCACACTCACGAACATGTCTGCAGGCCCTGCGGAGCGGGCAACAGCAGATTGATACCTCATGCTTTGTGCGCCGGCCTGATAATTAGTGCCGTTGTATAGTACTTCTTTACTGTACTGACCCCATGCCACTCCATTAGTGGCAAGTAATGCTCCTGCGAGCAGCATTTGTTTAACAATTTTCATAAAACTTTTTTTTGATTTCAAACGGAAGTGACCAGTCGGTTACTTTCCATGCATGCACTTGAAAACAAAGAAAACTGTATGCTTTTTAGAGGGTCTATTCAAAAAGGAGGATTACCTATTAAAAAAGAATCTTCTTTTTAGAGAATTCCGAAGGACGAACGCTGAATCGCTGATAGAAGGCATTTGAGAAAGCATTCGGATTAGAGTATCCAATGGCGTAGGCTGTTTCTTTTACAGTAAGTTCTTTATCGGAAAGTAGCATACGGGCTCTTTCCATTCGCATGTCCAATAGGTATTGATAAATGGTTGTGCTAAAAAGGGCTTTAAATCCTTTCTTCAGTTTTGATTCATTCATGCCAATCATTGTGGCCAGTTCGCTAATTGAAGGCGCCTCCTTATAGGACTTTTCTAAAATGGATTTTGCTTCTAATAACCGTTCTTTATCGAGCTTTTTAAATTGATGATCCATTTTCTGTGAAAGCTCCAGCTCTGATAAGGTAGCCCCCATAATCTCCATTGCCATGCTCTCTAAATAGAACATTTGAGTTGGACCTTTAAACCATGACTCCATTTTACTTAATAGAAAACGCAGTCTATCACTAGTGGCTGTTCCTAAAGAATAGAAATAATTGGTGTCGCGAAGCGCCAGTGAGAATTCATAAGGGAAGTGATGGATTTCTGATCCAACAAACTCGGTGAATCGCTGACTTTTAATAAATAGGGTAACGGTAGTGAAAGGTCTTTTTTTGCTGAGAGATAAAACTCCACGACCGTAATTGGACACGCAAATAAGCATGTTTCCTTCCTCCATCGTAAAACCCGATGGCGCTCCACTTACAATTCCAACTGCACTTCCTGAGGTGTAGAAATTAAATCCTAAATAAGCTTTTAAAGGACGAACTTCAATCTGTAAGTCATGTTTGGGAACTACGGTCATGCAGTGATAACTGAAATCCGTACCAACCGGCTTGCTGATAACCTTAAGCTTGCCTAATTCATCATGGTCTATATCTATAGAGTAATGGGAAATCCAATAGTTACTAAAAGCCTCTTTAGTATCTGAATCAAGGGAAGCGATAACAATTTCGTTCAGTCTTTCAAAGCTTATATCACTCATTGTTTCTTTTTAATGTTAGTCATTTGATTGAGAAATGATTGAAAATTATTTATTGAAGCCGATTAATAGATTATACCTATACTTGTTAATAAGAATTGCAAATAGCTGATATTATTAATTTAGTGCAACTAGAAATGATTTATAACGGCTTGGATTATATTGAAGTATGGCGTTTACTTATTTAGATAAACTATTCAGAACTGTTAACTATAATTTTTGAAGAGCTTAATTCAGTTTGCTTGTATCTAAGCTCTTTATTTATAAAGAGACTAAAAGGTGTTCGTGAACACTTCATAAACTGAGGTGGCGAAATGAGATTTTATGCGAGAGGAAAATTGAGCGAAAGATAATGGTTGCCCCTTGATAACACTGAATAGTCAAACCAGGGGTATTCTTGTGTAAGCTTGATTAAAGCTATTGATCTGTGCTGAAAAATGAAGACCAAGCCTAATAAGTTAAAGGGTTCGAATCTTTATCATAATTAAATAAAGCGAATTCAAGTCGTTCCAATTCTTAGAAGTGTAATAGGTAGAACAGAGGGGATTATATTTCTAATAAAAGAAATATATGGATTAATTGTAGGATTTGTGATCTTAAACACCTCTATCGATAGATGATTAATCTATTTGTATGTATATATGGGGTATTAAATGCTCTATTTAATACTCAGTAAAGTGTTTGGTTTATAGTCTCTTAATCGGCTAGTGTTAGATATTCTTTTAACGCACTTTGGATTGCTCTTGGTATTTTAGTTAATGTTACTGCTTAGAATTATTAGCACTAAAGTCTAAGTGAGTTTCTTGAAAACCGTTTAACTATCTTAATATTGGGTCCAAGCGATTGTTGCTAGTGTGGGAGAGGGTTTTAATGGGTGTTTAACCATAGTGTAGCGGTCTTCTGTCAGATTACAGTAGGTTTCGGGAGAATGGCAGGATAGTTTTGATTAAAGGGCATGATTGATGGCCAGAAAACCCAAGGGAAAGTTGATTTGAGATCGAATAAAGATGCCTTGTGATAATTAGGTTTCAAACAGAGCCTTCCATTTTTTCTATCCGTTTCGGGCATTATAATGCACTTTGCTGCCTTAAGTTAAACGATTGAAATTGCTTAGGCAGAGTCTCAGCAGGTTTTAGTTCCTGAACTAAAGGTAGGCTTAGTGTTTTATGGAGATTTCATAGGCACAAAAAAAAACGCCCCGATATTCTCGAGGCGTTCTATATTCTGAAGCTTGGCTACTTATAAAGTACCGCGGTTCGCTTGTTCGCGTTCAATAGATTCGAATAAGGCTTTAAAGTTTCCTTTTCCGAAACTCTTGGCGCCTTTACGCTGAATGATTTCGAAGAACAAGGTAGGACGATCGGCTACTGGCTTAGTGAAAAGCTGTAGTAAATAACCTTCATCGTCGCGGTCTACCAAAATTCCACGTTTGCGCAATTCGGAAACCTCTTCTTCGATGTCACCTACGCGCTCGAGCAAATCATCATAGTAAGTTTCGGGTACATAAAGGAATTCTACACCCTGATCTTTTAAATGATCTACAGTAGTAATGATATCATTGGTAGCTACGGCGATATGCTGTACACCGGCACCATTGTAGAAGTCGATGTATTCCTCAATCTGAGATTTCTTCTTGCCTTCGGCAGGTTCGTTAATTGGGAATTTGATGCGGCCATTTCCATTGGTCATTACCTTACTCATTAAGGCAGTGTACTCCGTGGAAATGTCTTTATCATCAAAAGATACCAATTGAGCGAAGCCCATTACGCGCGCGTAAAAGTCAACCCATTTGTTCATTTCACCCCAGCCTACATTACCTACCATGTGGTCGATGTATTCTAAGCCGGCTCCTTTAGGATTGTAATGGCTTTTCCAAGCCTTATAACCTGGCATAAAAGGTCCATTGTACTCTGAGCGGTCCACAAAAACGTGTACGGTATCACCATAAGTTTTAATTCCACTTAAAGTTACTTTTCCGTTTTCGTCTTCGATGGTATGAGGTTCAAATGCTACCTCGGCACCACGCTTGGTGGTTTCTTCAAAGCTTTTAGTGGCATCGTCAACCCACAGGGCTACATTTTTTACCCCGTCACCATGGCGGTTCAAGTGATCGTTAATTGGGCCACCTTCTCCAAGGGGAGTAGTTAGCACCAAACGAATTTTGTTTTGTTGTAAAACGTAAGAAACGCGATCTTTTACTCCGGTTTCCAATCCGGCATAAGCCACGGATTGAAAGCCAAAGGCTGTTTTGTAAAAGTGCGCTGCTTGCTTGGCATTTCCAACATAGAGTTCTACGTGGTCGGTGCCATTAAGAGGTAAGAAATCCTCAGCATCTGGGAATTCCTTTTTTAATTTAAGAGAAGTTGTATCGTAAAGTGTGTCCATAATAGAATCGCTTTTTTGCAAAGTTAGACGATTATTCGTCGAGCCAAGAACGATGGTAGTTTTCGATCTCGATATCTAAGGCCGCCTGAGTTACTTTCAGAGGGCGGAAAGTATCTACCATGACAGCCCATTCTTGAGTCTCCTTCTGGCCGATGCTGCGCTCGTAAGCTCCAGGATGGGGGCCATGAGGAATACCCGCAGGATGCAGGCTGATAAAACCTTTGTCCACATGATTACGGCTCATAAAGTCGCCATCTACATAGTATAATACCTCATCGCTGTCGATATTACTATGATTATAAGGAGCGGGAATCGCCTCAGGATGGTAATCGTACAAACGCGGTACAAAGGAGCAAACTACATATTGAGCGCTCTCAAAAGTTTGGTGTACGGGTGGTGGTTGGTGTACCCTTCCGGTGATGGGTTCAAAGTCTTTAATATTAAAGGCATAAGGGAAGTTAAATCCATCCCAGCCTACTACATCAAAAGGATGGCTGGCATAGGTAATTTCATGCAATATGCCTTCCTTCTTCACCTTGATTACAAAGTCACCCATTTCATCATGCACTTCCAGCTTTTCCGGTCCGCGCATATCGCGTTCGCAGAAGGGGCTGTGCTCTAATAACTGACCGAAGTAGTTACGGTAGCGCTTAGGGGTATAAATAGGCTGATAAGAATCGAGGATAAACAAACGGTTGTCGGCATCATCAAATTCGATTTGATAAATCATGCCGCGAGGAATCACCAAATAGTCACCATAGCCGAAGGGAATATTTCCCATCATGGTGCGTAGGGTGCCGGTACCACGATGAATGAAAATCATTTCATCCGCATCGGCATTCTTATAGAAGTATTCGGTTAAGCTTTTGGTGGGTGCAGCTAATGAGATGTGCACATCATTATTAAAGAGTACCGGAATGCGACTTTCCAGATAATCTTCTTTGGCTGGAACCTGAAAGCCTTGCAGCATGCGGCTGGTGATATTATGGTCAAGTGCGGCTTTCGGGTTGAGGTCCGCGCCTACCTTCACATCCTTAACCATAGTCGGTCGATGCAAGTGGTAAAGTAGGGACGACATTCCACTAAAACCCTCGGTACCAAAGAGCTGCTCATAATGCAGATCTCCGTTTTCCTTACGGAAGGTGGTATGGCGCTTATGCGGAATCTTTCCTAGTTTTTGATAAAATGGCATAGCAATCTTTTTTAAGAGGTTTCAAATATTCATTTTGTCGAAGAGGCGAAAAAGAACATTTGTCAGCTTTTGGTTTCGGGATGCAAATCACCCCAGCGTCTATGACTGTGGAAACGCTTTTGGCTTTTTTTACCCTTGCGGAGTTCTTTCTGCTCTTCTGCACTTAAGTGCTGCACCTCCATACACTCTTCAGAACAACATTTGTTGTATTTCTCTGCGCAAGAAGGACATTGAATAAAGAGTAAATTACAAGCTACATTGGCACAGTTTACGTGCACATCGCAAGGTTCCCCACATTGATGACAATGCGAAATTACCTCATGGGAAATGCTTTCACCCAGGCGCTCATCAAACACAAAGTTTTTACCGTGAAATTTGTTCGGCAATTCCTTGGTTTTAATCTGACGGGCATAATCGATAATCCCACCGTGTAACTGATTTACATCGGTAAAACCATGGTGTTTAAGAAAAGCAGAGGTTTTTTCGCAACGAATACCACCGGTGCAGTACAAGAGGATTTTATCGCTTTCCTTGCCTTTGAGTTTTTCTAAAACTTCGGGTAATTCCTCTCTAAAGGTTTCTGCTTGAGGGAGGATGGAGTTCTCAAAATGCCCGATTTCACTTTCATAGTGGTTACGCATGTCCACTACAATAGCGCCTTCCTCCAGAGCTTGGTTCCAGGACTCAGCATCGAGGTGAGTGCCCACATTGGTTACATCATAATGATCATCGGCTAAGCCATCAGCTACAATGCGGTCCCGCACCTTGATTACCAATTTGAGGAAGGATTTACCATCGTCTTCCACCGCAATTTTAAAAGGAATGTCTTTGAACTCTTCCTTAGCATGCAGATCCCTTACGAATTGCTCCCAATTTTGCTCGGGTACATTCATCTGGGCATTGATACCTTCACGAGCCACATAAATGCGCCCCAGGCAGTTAAGCTCAGTCCACTCTTGATATAAACGATCGCGCATGGCTTGCGGATCATCGAGGATAACGTATCGATAAAAAGATACGGTGATGCGTTTAAAGTCTTCGGCCATCAGGCGCGCTTCCAGCTCTTCCCGACTGTAGCGGTTTACCAGATTCTTTTTTCCGGCATTAGGATCCATAGACAGAAATTTTTGCAAAAGTACGAAAGCGAAAAAGGGGGAATATGACAAATGTTAGCTTTAAAGCTTCCACTCATCAATAGACAAGCCTTTTAGGGCACTAATAGCAAGTATTGACTTGTGCTTTTCAGCTGCTGATCGGATATTGAAGGTTCTAACCAATCAAACCTTTTATGAAAAAGCTGGGCTATCTCCTGCTTCCGCTGATGCTGTTTAGCTGTCAGAATCCACCATCCAATCCTCAAGATGAAAAGCTGGGCCAAGAGCTGATGCAGGTGGCAGATAATATTTCGCAATTAATGGCTAGCTACCATTATAATCCGGGTGAATTGCAAGGCGATGCCTATTTAGAGGTAGAGCAAAAGGTAAAGGAGCTGGCTCAGAATGCCCAAAGCAAAGAAGAATTTAGAGAGGGTTTTAATGGCCTTTGGCAGGATGGACCTTTCTCGCATGTAAGCCTGGTGGATATGGAAAGACCGGCTACTGCCATGGCTGATTTTGTTGATAGCCTTAGAGTGGGGGATCATGCAGTTTCCCTGGAATGGATGGGGAAAACGGCCTTGCTAACGGTTACAACTATGACGGGCATCGATACCAAGGAGCGAGTTTTTGCAGCTTTTCAAGAGATAGCAAAACAATCTGCAGACACCCTGATACTAGATCTTCGCAATAATACCGGTGGAACCTTTGCCGGGGTGCCCCTGATCGGACATATTATAGAAGCACCCCTTGATGCTGGTTTTTTTGTTTCACGTAAATGGTGGAAGAAGCACGGTGAGGCCCCGGCTTTTAGCCATGTGCAAGGATTAGACTCCTGGAAGGGTTGGTCCCTGAAGGCCTTTTGGCATGATGTGCAGGAGGCAGAATTAAGTCGGGTGCAGTTCGAAGCAATGGAACCTCATTTTGCCGGTCCGGTTTATGTGCTGATAAGTTCTAAAACCGCTAGCGCCGCAGAGTTTACAGCTGATGCACTGGCCAATGTGGAGAGCGTATCTTTAATCGGGGAACGAACTGCGGGCCAAATGCTTTCGCAGAAGATGTTTGACTTGCCACAAGGATTACAATTGTCGCTGCCCATCGCCGAATATTATTCTACGCGCATGGGGCGTATCGAAGGCAAAGGAGTAGCTCCGGATATTGAGATTGATCAAAGCCTGGCGCTGAACTTAGCCAGGGCTTTGTGCAAGGGAGCTAATTTGGATACGACTATGGCCATGCTTCAGGCGGAGTTGGACTCCAAGAAAGCTCAACCTCTGGCCGGAGAAGAAATCTACCTTTTTGGATCGATGAATGATTGGGGGAAGAATAGGCAGAATAGTCCTCAATTTAGCTATTTGGGGAAGGGACAGTTTGAAGCGATACTCAGCCTTGAAAAGGGGAACCATGAATTTAAGATTGCCCCCATGAATTGGGAATTTGATTTTGGGGCCGCATCAGATCAAGGTCCTATGGAATTAGGTGCAGAGCAAAGCCTGGTTAAGAAAGGGGGGAGCCCCAATCTGAAATTAAAGCTTGATGCTAAAAGCGAAGTTCATTTCATTTTGGACTTATCGAATGAAAATGCTCCGGTGCTTAAGCTTATTAGCTCATAGCTCAGTCGCCTCAATGCTATGCTTTTCTGAAAATCGATTGCAGGTTTAGTGGCTATTGAATCGGACTTGAAGTAATTTGCAAGGAATTATGCGAACCTAAATCCCGAATCGTGAAAACATCATTTGCCTCCGTCCTTTTAGTATTTGTTATTTCTGCCTGTTCCAGTAAGCAGGCTGAAACTTCGGCTACCCAAGAAGTGGAGGTGACCTATACCAAGGATGATCAGCAAATAACCGAAACCCTTGAGATTGATACGGCAACTTTCAATCTGATGAAAGCCCTGGTGGAAGGGAGGAAGCCTGAGGATTTAATAAAGGGAGAAAATGATTCCATTTTTTCGAAAGAAGGCAGATTGGACTATGTCGTTTTAGGCAGTGATGTTTATGGCGCTGCGATCAAAAAGTTCTATTACAATGAAAAAGGTCAACTCGTTCGTCTTGTTGGCTTTTCGGAGGAGGGTAGTATTGCGCCTTTTTTTGAGTATGTAGCTATTCATGAACAAGATTATGACTCGGAGGGTCGTCTAATTGAAGAGCGATTTCTCGATGCTAATGGGGCCTTTGTGGGACCTGGTTCGGTGCCGCCAATCTTGCAGTTGAAATACGATGAACGCGGCAATAAAAAGGAAATCATCTATCTGGATGCCCATCGCAAGATGTACGAAGGTTTAACCCGCATTGTATTTGAGTACAATGAGGATAATCAGCTAGTTCGAAAGCTCTCTTATAATGCTAAAGGAGAAGTTGTGGGAGAGGAGACCTATCAATAATTGCTATCCAGTAATTAATCTCTTAAGCGATATAAATCAAGACCATGATTAAGCATCTCGCACTTTTCATCTTGCTATTCATCATTTTAGCCGCTCGGAAGCGAAAGAAATCGCAATCGGAGGAATAGATGGATTTGGTCCAAGGGTTTGATCTACAGTAATTTATTTGTAATTTCTGCCAGCCAAATCAAATCCATTGCCATGAAGATTAATCAGTTAAAAAGCATCCATGCCTGGGTGCGCAGTACTTCTACTTCTGAGGTGCTTTTTGTGACGGCCTTAATCCTGCCAGTTTATTTATTGCTTTACAATGCCTTGATTAATCAAATTAGTCAGGATTGGAAGAATTGGGGTTTGGGCCTGGCTATTCTACTCTATTTTGTGGGTTTAATTTGGATGAAGCTCCGTCAATCCAAGGAAGAGAAGGACTTTACCGATTTCTTAATTATTAAGAATCATATCCTCGATAAAGGCTATCTTTTTATGTCTTTTGAGCGCATTGCCGAGATTGATCAGCGTTTGGATGAAAAAAGAATAAAGCAATTGGTTTTTGCCTTTCCGAATGAACTGCGATTCGCCAAGCTTAAGGAAAACAAAAAAGGCATTAAGGTTTTGAATTTGGTGGAAGAGCAAGATTAAAAGGGCGCAAGATTCGGATTGCGGGTTTCAAAAGCATGAAGCACTTTTGCCTCAATTGCAGCCAAAAATGAAGCAGGAAGAAAGCCTCAATTATCAGCGCATCGCCAAGGTGATTGAATACATACAAAATCATTTTCAGGAGCAGCCTAGCTTAGATGACTTAGCTGCGCAGGTGCATTTAAGTCCTTTTCATTTTCAACGATTGTTTCGTGATTGGGCTGGTACTAGTCCAAAGAAATTCCTGCAATACACCAGTTTGAATCATGCCAAGAGATTACTGGCGGAGCAAGAAGCTTCCCTCTCGGAAACCGCCTTTCAAACCGGCCTTTCCGGCACCAGCCGTTTACATGATCTCTTTATCAATATTCAAGGCATGAGTCCGGCGGAATACCAAAAGGGTGGTGAAAATCTAAGCGTCCACTATAGTTTGGCCGAAAGCCCTTTTGGTCAGCTGATTGTGGCTTCCACCCATAAAGGACTTTGCTATCTGGCTTTCGCGGAATCGGAAGACCAAGCCTTCGAGGGCTTAAAAAATGAATTTCCGAGGGCCACTTTGAAGCAGGGGAGTGATGTAAATCAAGAGAGCGCCTTGCGCTTTTTTAGCAGGGATTGGACCCAATTGCCGCAAATAAAGCTGCATTTGAAGGGAACTGAATTTCAATTGCAGGTTTGGGAAGCGCTTTTAAAAATTCCATCAGCGCAGGTGGCTACTTATGGAACATTGGCCGCCCAAATTGGCAAGCCCAAAGCATCGCGAGCGGTAGGCACGGCTATTGGCTCCAACCCCATTGCCTATTTGATTCCCTGTCATCGGGTGATTCGGGCTTCAGGAGAATTAGGAGGTTACCGTTGGGATCCTCTGCGCAAGCGAGCCCTCTTGGCTTGGGAGGCAGCTGAGCAAGATGCTCAAAGCTAATCATTGAAAAAGGCTATTTGCTTATCCTAAAAGCGAATTATAAGCGTTGATTAGCTAGTTCCAATTAAATCGCGCTTCATGAAGTTTTCTTTATTCCTGACTGTTTTATCGCTTCTCTTTTTTCATTCAGTTCGAGGGCAAGCCTTTCAGGTAGGGGATACGGTTCCCGATTATATATTTCAAGAAGTTCTGAATGGAGATCAAAAACCCATTTCATTAGCCTCACAGAACAAGCCTTTGCTTATTGATTTTTGGGCAAGCTGGTGTGCGCCTTGTATTCCGACTTTGCATAAAATGGAGAAGTGGCAAATTGAATTCGAAGGACAAATTAACTTCATCAGCGTATCTGCCGACAGTAAAGAAAATCTTCAGCGTTTTTTGCAAAATTCACCGCTTTCCATTCCAGTGGTCTGGGATACGAATCATCGCAAAATTTTTCCCTACCGCTATGTGCCGCATAGCGTATTGATCAATGACCAGGGCCTTATTCTTTATATGGGCAGTCCCAAAAAATTGAATAGTGAGATCTTGCAGAATTTAATTGATGGTCAGGATTTGGAAATTCCGGAAGAGGAGAAACCGGCAAAGTCCGACAATCATTTAATGGAAACCTATCAGGAGGATGCTTTCCAATATCGCCTAAGTTCCGAACAAAAGGACTGGTCTTTTAAAAATGATATAAAGCGAGATGTAAAAGGTAAGCCTTTGGCGCTTGATTTTCGCAATGTGTCCCTATATCGCCTTTTGGCGGATGTCTATCAACTGTCTTCCGTAGCTCGAATTTACAGCGAGGTGGATGTAGCCGCCCATCGTAAATACTGCTTTAGATTGGAGCAGGATCCGCAGTACCCATTAGATCTTCTAGAGCATGCCCAAGCCATTCTAAATTCTCATTTGGAGTATGAGGCAAACTGGCAATCTGTAACCCTGGATTCGGTTTGCGTTCTGGAAGTTTTAGATAGCACGAAATTACCCTCGGCTTCAAAAGAAGAAGAGCCTTATTTTGAATACCGCGGACCTTATTATTTGGGCAAAAAGGTCACTACCTATGATTTGATTAAATACCTCGAGAATGAGGTGCAGTTGCCGGTTAAGGATAAAGCCTTGCTCGATTATCCTTTCGATATGGAGTTGAACTGGAGCTATGGCGATGGTAAAACCCTCAATCGTGAATTAGCGAAATATGGATTGCAAATTAAGTGGTCTGATCAGCAGGAAGAGCTTAAATTATTAGTTCTAAAATCCAAGATTGGTGATTAAAGGAATCAGATATCCGGCTTTTAGCCTGCAAATCCCCAATGCTAGAATTTTCTGTTTTATACTTGTAAACTCGTAATAATCATCAAATATCCTAACTGATTTTTCATGCATCGTTTTCTATTAAGCTTCCTTTTGCTGCCCCTCTTTAGCTTCGCACAAATCAACAAAGAGTATCAAGGTTTGCTCTGGAAGATTTCCGGCAATGGTCTCGAAGATCCTTCCTTCCTCTATGGTACCATGCACGTGAGCAATAGGGTGGCCTTCCACTTAAGTGAAACATTCTTTGAGGCGCTGGACAATGCCGATTATGTGGCGCTGGAAACCAACCCTGAGACTTGGGTCTCCGATTTGACCAGCTCAGAACTCTACCGCGACCTTTTTAAAATGTCCTATCAGTACAATCAGTACATGATGCCCTTATACAGTTCCTTTAATCCTAAGGAGCCCCAGCAACAAGAGTGGGAGTATTATTTGGCACGCGATCAGGATTTACTGAATAATCTACTTTATCGTCTCGATCAGCAGGATCAGGACTTTGCTGAGAATACTTATTTGGATCTTTTTATTTTTCAAGCCGGTCGAAAGGCGGGGAAAACTATATATGCTCTGGAAGACTATGAAGAGTCCTATAAGAGTGTACTGAAGGCCAGTCGTCAAGATGAAGATGCGGTATATATCACTGATCGACAAGCTCGTGATCTACTAGGCGATTTTACCGATTGGCAAACTTTAATGGAAGATGCCTACCGTAGGGGAGATCTCGATTTGATTGATACTCTTAATTCGGTGCTTTATCCCGGTAAGTATTACCGTAAAAACATGCTTGATGATCGCAATCAGATTATGGTATCCGGCATGGATTCACTTATGCAAGCCGGGGTTCTTTTTACCGGAGTAGGGGCCTCCCATCTTCCAGGGAAAATGGGGGTAATTAACCTCTTGCGCGAGAAGGGATATACTGTAGAGGCTGAAGACCGAGCGGTGACCACCACCAGCATCAGCCGTAAGGATGAAATTGATGAGATCGTTCTTAATGCAGAGCTACAGGACTTTATTTCGGATGATTACTTTATCCAAGCTCAGGTGCCAGGTAAAATGATCAAGTTCTTAAGTCAGCCCTACCAGGAGTATGTTTTTGCCGATATGGTGAACGGGGGTTTCTACAGCATTCGTCGTATACCTACTTACGGACCGGTTTATGGCAAAGACCGCGCATTTTACCAAGGACGAATTGATAGTATGCTCTTTGAGAATATTCCTGGCAAAATTTTGTCCAAGGATACCATTCAGGTATCGGGATTTCCGGCTTTCGATATTAAGAATGAAACTCGTACGGGCGACCATCAGCATTATCAAATCGTATTTACAGATTTGGAGGTGATCATCTTTAAAGTGGGGGGGCACAAGAAATTTGCGGAATCGGCTCTGCCGGAAGCTTTTTTCAAGAGCCTGGAATTAAACTCTTTTGATGATACGGAGAAGTACCGGCCACAGTTTGAGGGTTTTGAATTGCGCATGCCGGGTAATTTGAGAACCGAGCAATACGAAGCGGCATTCGCAAATCCTTACTATACTTTTTGGGTTCAGTCCTATGATGATGGGGCCTATTACGCTGCTGCTTTGCGTCAATATCATGATTTTGACTACTTCGAAGAAGATGATTTTGAACTTAAATACCTGATTGAGAAAATTGCGGATGATAAAAAGCTGGAAGTAGACACAATCTACTTAGCAGAGCGTGAAAGAACTACTTTCAGTCGTTTTGTTCTAAAGAATAAAAAGGACGAGAAGATCTTTGGGCAGGTACATCTACAAGGTCCAAAGTATTTAATGTTGATGACCACAGCTCAGGATCAAGCCGAGCAAGAAAGCTTCTTTAATTCCTTTGCTTTTACCGCCTGGCATTATGAAGATGAATTTCAAGAATATCAGGATTCGGTGCTGCATGTACGTATGGAAAGCCCTATGAAGCTTAATGATTACGATTCTTTTCTGGAGGGATTGGGTCAGTCCAGAGGCTATCAATCCGATGAGGATCATCGCTATCGTGGCGAGCTTAAAGAAAAGGTACTTAGCTATAGTCCAAGCGGGGAGCAAATAAAAGTTCGTCTGGAAACGGAGCACATCTATGCTTCCTATCCAAAATTGGAAGATTATTGGCTTGAGAAGATTAGCGACTTTAGCGAAGAGGAAGACTTGCTGCTTATTAGCGATTCTACCCTTTATACCAAGCAAGACGATAATTATCTAAGCGAAGCCAAGCTCCTGGTTTTTAGCGATACCAATACCCATCGTCAAATTAAGACCAAATGGATTTTAGAAAACGGGGCGCTCTATAGCTTGTGGACTCTTAGTGACAGTTTAGGCTATCGTTCTGCTTTTGCGGAAAGAGCCTTGGCAAGCTTCCAGCCAGCCGGAGATACTATTTTCGGGAAACCTATTACACTCCCTAAGTCTGATCTCTTTTTTGAGGCATTAGACAGTCGAGACAGTGTGCGATTATTTGAAGCCTCCAATTCGGTGTATGAGGTGGATTTTGTGGAATCGGATGCCGCTAGGATTAAAGACTATGTGCTGAATTATGAACAAGAAGGTTTTGATCGGACGGCACGATTAAAACTATTGAACCGACTCTCTTGGCTGGATAATGAAAAGCATATTCCCTTTTTAGAGGATTTGTATTATGATAAATTGGACTCTTCGGCCTATCAATTTAAGATTCTGGAAACCTTAGTGGACTTTAATGGGAAGGAAGGTAATAAGAGCTTTAAAAAGCTGATTATGGATGAGCCTCCTTTTACAGCTACTTCCTATATCTACAGTCAGCTGTTTAATGAGTTTAGAGATACGATCGAATTGGCTCCGATTATTTATCCGGATATTCTACCGCTTACGGATTTTGAAGATTATCGCTCTGAGATTTACGAGTTATTGGCAGAGCTACTGGACAGTGGTTTAGTGAAGGGCAGCGATTATAAATCTAAGTATAAGTCTTTGCTGCTCTTCGCAAAAGTGGAATTGAAAAAACAGCATGCTTCCGATGAGTCGACTAACTCATACAGCCGCAAGAAAACAGTAAACCAGGATTTGGTGACTTATACCAAACTACTGCGTCCATTTGCTCGGAAAAAAGAAGTGCAGGAACAGTATCAAAAAACCTTGAGTGTTCGCAATGAAGCGGTTTTGGCTGATTTGGTGGTGGTGATGGATCCCCATTGGGAAGTACCAGACTCCACCTGGAATTCGCTGGCTAAGAAACCAAAGGCCTTTTACAAGGTCTATCCTTATTTGCGGAAAAACAACAAGCTAAAGGTCTTGGATGAGAAATACCGCAGCCGTGAATACTATGCCCAAAGTATTTTGGAATACAGCCGCTATGCGAGCTATGATACCATTTCATTTATTCGCAGCGCTAAGGTTGATATTAAGCCCTATCCTGCCGAGGTCTTTTTCTTTAGAGCACGAGATGAAGATGAAAAGCTCTGGAGATTATTGTATTTGGTGGTTGAGGATAAGGAAAGATTGAGTAGCGATTATGTATTGACTCAAGAGGGGGAGACCTACAATGAGGATATTGCCGATATGGATGAAGTGATTAAAGATGCTTTAAAAGATATTAAGCTCTATGGTCGCGAGCGAGTGGTGGATTAAGTGGAAGTGCTTGAAAAATACTACCGTGTTCTTGGCTTAGATGAGGATGCCACTTTTGCCGAGGTAAAGGTGGCCTATCGAAAGCAGGCCAAAAAGCTTCATCCGCAGTTTAATAAAAGCCCAAGTGCTCAGGAGGATTTTGTGTTTCTTAATGAAGCTTATGAGTTTTTCCTGAATCAGAAGGCAAGGAAAAGCTCAAAGGCGCAGAGGAGTGGGAAATCCTTAGAAATTAACGAGAAGGCTGACTCGGAATGGCAAGCAGAAGTGGAAAGAGCAAGAGAGCGTGCGGCTCAATTTGCGAAAATGCCCTACGAGAATTTTGTGGAAAGCAGTTTTTACAAGACTACCGAATCTCTATCGGTGATTGCCGATTTTTTAAATATCAGTACTGCTTTCTTTCTGGTATTTGGAGGGCCCTCGATTGGCTATTTATGGAAGGGTGTTTATGGCTTGGTGGGAGGCTTGATTTTAGTATTTGTCACTACTCCTCTTTGGGCTAAGGTTTTAATCCATAAACCAACTCGAATAGATTTTCTTGAACTAGGGAAGGCTATTCTTCAAGTCCTGGGAAGCAAGGTGCTATGGCTGTCATTGGCTTATCTATTCAACTTCTTCATAATTGTGCGGATAGGCTTTAGAACCTTTATTCCGCTCTGGGGGCTTTTTGCTTTACTGGGGGGATTGATTGCCGGAATTTATGGTCTGGAAAGGAAACTAAAGAATTACAAATTGAAAGCTTGGTTATGGGGGCCAGCGATTCTGAACACCTTTCTTCTGTTAAACTTTAGTTTGAGTTCTCATCCGGTGGTAGAAAGCTATGCCTTTATACAAGGAGAGCAGAATCATCAATATGGTAGGCAAAAAACCACCTTTATTTATCTCGAGGGAGATCAATATGCTCAGTATTGGGGGCCACGCTTGTTTTTTGATTACAAGGCTATGGAAGATGCTGATCTAATAAGCTATACCATAGAGCATGGTTTCTTTGGCCTAAGAGTAGTAAAGGCACACGAGTTTAAAAAGACGGATTGACCCGATGGTCTTCAGGTCAATCCGCCGGATAAAAATGATTAAGCCAAAGCTTCTTTAATGGCTACAGAATAGGGGGTAGTAGGACGAGCAATCAGTTTAGAGAGCATTTTACCATCATCAAAAAGATCGCCTTTAGAGGCACAAACATCCCAACTGGCTAAGCCTTCCGCAAAAGCATCAGGAATACCAAAGCTTTTCAGAGCCTGAGCAAAGTCGTTTTCAGCTAGGTTTTGGTAAGGGATGTCCTTGCCACTTTGTTTGGAGATTTCTTGCGCAAACTTACTTAAAGTGTAGGCCTCGTCGCCGGCTAGTTCATAGGTTTGTCCCTCATGACCTGCTTCGGTAAGTACTACTGCGGCGGCCTCAGCATAGTCAATGCGACTGGCAGAAGCAATTTTTCCGTCTGCGGCACTACCTATAAAAGCACCACCTTGTAAGGCACCGGGAATAGAGGCGGTATAGTTTTCGGTATACCAGCCATTGCGAAGAATGGTATAGCTAAGACCGGAAGACTTTAAGCGTAATTCGGTAGTGAGATGTTCTCCGGCTAAACTGATTTGAGAGCTGTCGGCGCGCAAAATACTGGTGTACACAATGCGCTTCACTTGAGCTTTTTCAGCGGCAGAAATTACATTCTTATGCTGACGAGCACGACTGCCAATTTCGTTCCCGGAAATCAGCAGTAAGGTTTCGATACCTTCTAGGGCCGAAGCTAATTCTTCCGGTTTTTCGTAGTCAAAGGCACGGGCTTCGATACCTTCAATTTTAGCTGGATTACGAACCAGGGCCACCAGATTACTGGCATCGGTTCTTTTCTTTAATTGCTCAATTACGTGGTTTCCTAATTGGCCGCTAGCGCCGGTGATTCCTATTTTCATGGATTTGTGATTTATATGTAATAAAAGTTGTTACAATTTAGAGTAAAAAAAAGGCTAGTGAAACTCTGCTCTAAAGCTGGCGACACTATGCGTTTCTAATTCCTTTAGAAGTACCTGATCAATATCTTGATAGAGAACAGATAGTTTTTGATTTATTTGTTTGCCGATGGGGCAATCGGGGCTGGGTTGGGCATGGCGTTTTCCTAAAACTTCGGAGTTTTTAACGGCTAAATAAATAGCAGCTAAGCTTATTTTCTGCGGATCCTTAGCCAGGGTACTGCCGCCGTTTTTTCCTTTACGACTTTGCACCAAGCCCGCTTCATGTAAAACAATAAGCTCTTTGCGCACTACAACCGGATTCACATTAAGGCTACCGGCAATCCATTCCGAGCTTAACCACTCACCCGGACTATCGGCCAGGAGGGTTAAAATGTGAAGGGCGCTTGCAAATCGAGTGTTGTTCATAGAGGGTACAAAGGTATGTTATTTTTTAAATGTAACAAAAGAAGTTACATTTAATTCTTTGCTGGATAGTTTCATGCTTTTGACAGAGAGAAACCGTAGGCTAAGTAGTTTATTTGGTTGATTGCATTATTCATTAGAGGAATAGTTTTTGATTCAAATCCAGTTCTATAATTTTCATATTTACAGCAGAATAATTTCTTCAAGATGAACTCCGACTTAAAAAGGAATCTTCGGATTTTAAGTGATCATTTCGATTGGCGATTAAGTTTCCAAGGAAACGATCTCCATTTGGAACGCGGTGATCTTGTTATCCAATTAAAGGAAAAACGACCTTCCCATATAGACTTGAGCTATATGAACTCTGCCGGAGAACATTTTTTAAATATCCCGGGAGCTGAGGTTTATGATATAATCCTCCAGTTATTTCACGCTACTACAGAGGGGGTTTTGGAGCGTCGTACGGCTAAGGTTTTGGAAGTAGCAGATTGGCTAAATGAAGAGGGGGACTTCTTTTTGGATAAATTAAAGCAGCTAGTTCTGGATTCACCTCAAGGTTACCATCATTTAGGAGGAAACCGCATTTTAGCGGAATATCTTAATGGGATATTAATTTTAACCGACGATCTCAATTATTTCAAATCCAATGTGCTTTCCGTTCAGAATATGAAAGAATTGGAGCACTTAATTACGACTTATGAATAGATTCCAAGATCAAGGCTATAAGCTGTATCATTTTGAGGATGAGATTTTTGTAGCCTGTCCTAACTGCGAGGAAAGGGCGGTGGTGAATATCGAGAATCCTCGATTAGAAACTCGCCATGGTACTCTGAATTGCTCTTTCTCTCTGGATGGTCGTGAACTTCGATATCGCATGGAATTGAAATGCAATTGTCCGGATTGTGGTGCTCGCATTGAACGCCACCTAGATAATGTGAAGGAGCGCCAAGAGGAAATTGCTGTTCGCTGTGATGAATGTGAAAATACTCAGTCCTATAAGCCACGCTTTATATCCTATGAATGCGGCTATCCGGATTCAGGATTGCCCAGTGATCCCTATTACAATCTTCCTTTATGGATGCATTTAGAACTTAAGGACAATGTGCTTTGGGCCTATAATTACCGACATCTGGATTATTTAAAAAGCTATGTGTCGGCTGGTCTGAGGGAAAGAAAACCGCATGGCGTTTATTGGATGACCATGCTCGAAAGACTGCCAGACTGGATGAAATCCGCTAAGAATCGGGAAGCAGTGCTTAAGGGTTTTGATAAATTGCTTCGGATCTAATTGAAGCACTCCAATTCCATCGCTTAATTAAATGGACCTACTCTACCGTACTATTCCTTTATTGGGGGATCAGGAAAAGGCGGCGATATACGATCAGAATGGAACCTTGGTCTTTAACTATTGGAAGGTCCCAATTTTACAGGTACGAAGATATTTTTAGACTGCAATAGGCCCCTTTTATCGAGTTAGATAGCATTCCCTAGAAAGTAAAAAGCAGGAATCGATCCATTGCCTGTTCCTGCTTTCTGTGCAATGCGTTTGCATTTAGCTATTCACGCCAATGTTCTTCTTTATTTAACTCATGAGAACAAAGGATATGACCTTTTGGCTTTTCGGCTATTTCGCCTTTTAAACTCTGAACCATCCAGGCATTGGCAAATTCGGCCGGAATGGGGTAAGGAGCCTGGAAGCCCATGGCACCCGCATCAGGTATAAAACCATGTTTGGGATAGTAGTCCATGTGTCCGAGCACGAATAGTAATTCCGAGCCCATAGCCTTTAATCTTTGAACACCCGCTTGGATGAGTAAAGCTCCTATGCCTTGCTTTTGGTATTTAGGAACTATTGCCAGTGGGGCCAGGATATGAAGCAAAGGCTGATTGCTTGCTCGATTATCTAGATAGACCCGCGTAAAAAGAATATGACCAATCGCCTTATTCCCATCAAAAGCCAATAATGAGAGTAAAGGTTTTGCCGAGGGGTCCTCTAAAAGGTCGGCACATAATTGAGCTTCTTTGGGATATCCAAAAGCAAGCTCCTCAACCCGCATTATATCTTGGAAATCTTCATTTTGACTTTCGCGTATGTATATTTTATTAGTTAACATGATTAAATGTATTAAGCTGCTCCCATTCCCTTGAATGAAAGCAATAGACCGATTGGATCGATCACTGTATTACTACTATTGAAAAAGAGGGTCTGCGTCAGGGCCGAATTAGCCTGAAGACCATGAATGTATTTGCGACAGCTTGAGGGAAGTCAAGAATTAAAAGCTTCCGCTTAGAAGCTGTCTATACTACCGAGGTTCGGTGAATGAAACTAGATGTCTTAATCATGCCCTGCAAATTTAAGGGCTAATTGCTTAAGCATAGCTTTTGGAACTAAGTTTTAGCATCCTAAATTGCAAGGAATAGAATATTAGACTTCAGAGTTGTAGACTTATGAAATTCACCAAAACAGTCGATTGCGGCAATTCTCCCAAGCGCGAGTTTTTAAAGGAGCTTAGTCGGCTTTTCGCAGCTTATGAAATTGATCAAGCCATGAGCTATATGGACGAAGATATCCACTGGACTTTGGTGGGAGACCAGGCCATTAGCGGTAGAGAAAATTTCGCGGCGGCACTTCGGGAGCATAGCGACAATAAGGTGAAGGAGCTGATTATTCACAGTATTATTACTCACGGAAAGGAAGCTGCAGTTTATGGTGAAATGTTAATGAAGAATGGGCAGCATTTTGTCTTTGCTGACATTTACACTTTTAAAAGTGCGAAAGGAGATAAGGTGAAGTCCATCGTTTCCTTCGTACAATTGAAGAATTCCTAATTTAAAGCCAAACAGTCCTAATGGAGCTGATTACCGTAAGGAGTTTCGAAAAAGCCATTGAAGCGCATATGGTCAAAAGCCGGCTGGAGAGTGAGGGGATTCCGGTTTATCTCTTTGATGAACATACAGTCGGTCTAAATCCGCTTTTTAACCTTTCGGTGGATGGGATTAAATTAAAGGTCCATCCACAAGATGTGGAGCTGGCTCAAGAGATTATTGAGGACTTTATTCATGCACCTCATGAAAACTCAGAGGGAGAGCCTTTGCTCTGCAGTGAATGTGGTTCAGCAGATTTCTATGAATCCTATCAGTCCATGAAAGGGAGAAAGGGATTTTTATCCATTATCGTATCTTTCTTATTAGGGGTTTATCCTATTTATTACCGCACTGTCATTAAGTGCAAGTCTTGCGGCAATGAGATGGAAATTCAGCATCAGGAGTCAGAAAATTGATCCAGCTAAAAATTCTCAAAAAATTAGTTTAAGGGACTTGGAAGGCTATTCAAGGTATTAGTCTGCGATGTACATTTAAGTAAGCAATCAATTTGCTTCCTTATTGGGCGAATTTGCAAAATCCGGTTCGGAATTTATTGATTGTGAGACTAATTGCTCTTCATTTTAATGATACACCCTCATACTGAGCTGAAATTTATCAGCGCCGAGGTAGGCTACGGAGTGGTAGCTACGCAATTTATTCCGGCCGGAACCATAACCTGGGTTTTAGATAAGCTGGATCGCGAATTCAGTCCGGCTGAATTTCAGGCCCTGGAGCCAATTTATCAAAACATCTTAGACACTTATACCTTTCGCAATAATCAGGGGAATCTGGTTTTGTGCTGGGATAATGGTCGTTTCGTTAATCACAGTTTTAATTCCAACTGCCTAACTACAGCCTACGATTTTGAAATCGCCATTCGCGATATCCAGTCAGGTGAGCAGCTAACGGACGATTATGGTTATTTAAATATACCTTATCCCTTTCGGGGCTATGATGAAGGTACTCGACGCAAAACGGTCTATCCAGATGATCTACTCAAGTACTATAAGGTTTGGGATAATAAGATTAAGAAGGTCTTTCCACGGATCCTGAAATTGGATCAGGCTTTAAAGTCGGTGATGAATCCGAAAACCTGGGAATTGGTAGAAAAAGTGGTTAATGGTGAAGTGGAAATGGACTCTATTCTTAGTAATTACTACCAAGATAGTCATGAAAAGGCCTAAGTAATTTTGGGCTTTGGAAACGGATTCCGCATTTGGTACCAATCAATTAAAGTCTGAACTGGCCTAAGTTTGCGCTTCACCAACAAACAGCCCTCATGAAGCTCTTTTTTAAAGTCCTTATTGGACTAGCGATCCTTTTCACTCTCATCTTTATTGGTTTTGGATATTTCTTTTACAAGGCCGTAGATGGAGCTATTGAGGAGGGGAAGAGGGTAGCTGCATTGCCGGAATTACACGCTGTGATCACTTCAGGGAATCAATATCCAAGTCCGCTTGGAGAGGATAGTGTGGCTTTTTTCCTCTTGGATTATTCATTGAGTTCCGGAGGAGGATTGGGCTCAACCAGCAGAATTAAGACCACGGATTATAAATACCATCCTACAAGTCAGGCTCTAAAGCTAAGTATCGATAATGTGGAATATACTTTTGCCATTGATCCTTATGCAGTTTTCTTAACGGAGAGCAGTAAAGAATCTGAAGAATGGAAATTGGCGCTTACCTTGGCATTTAATGGCGCTCCTACTTTTAAACCTAACTTAATTGGTCTGGAAGATCGCATTGATTGTGCTGTTAGGGATGCCTATAAAGATAACTGGGATGTAGATGTAGATGTGGAATGTAAGTATTTGAATTCCCACTACACTTCAGCGGATTTCACCCAGTTTAACTGGCGTCAAGGCGATAGCATTAGCTTTAAAGGCGAAATTGTGAATGGCCAAATTCAGCTCCTGAATTAGAATAAAAAAAGAGGCGACCTCTGCAAGTCGCCTCTACATTCAGTTCCCTAATGTTTTCTGTTTTAACCTATAAAATGAAGTACTTAAGGAGTAATCTGAATTTTTTGGGTCAGCGTTCCCGCCGATCCTATGGTGCGAATAAAAAATAGTCCACCGGGAATCTGCGACAGTTCAATTTCGCTATTCCCGGATCTGTTTAGTTCCCCCTGTTTAATCAGAGCACCATCCAGACTAAGTAGTTCGTATTTTTCGAAACTACCTGCCGGATATTCTAGATTAATATGGTTATGAGCCGGATTGGGATAAATTTGGAGCATATCCGCATTAAGCTCTTGCAGGCCAACATTTGTGATCACAATACAAGCTGAGGTGTCTACACAGCCATTTAAAGAAACTTCAACAGCATAAGATCCATTTAGCACAAAAGTGAATTGGCGACGGGTGGCTCCTACAATTTTGCTGTAATTGTCAGTACACTTCAACCATTGGTAAGTGGCGGCGGTATCGGCTTCATTAGCTTCCAGGGTGTTACTGGCAATTCGGCTGGCAGAAGAGTCCAGATTATTTACCACCAGGGTAAGGTCCATGATGGTATCGCAACCGGATGCACTGGGGCTAATGGTATCTATATAGTGACCGCTTTGAGTGTAGTTGATTCCATTGGGCGCCAGGTAGGGACCACAAGAGTTGATATTTAATATGATATTGTTGATCCCCTGGAGAGGAGAAGCTACAAAGTTTGAGCTGTTTCCAGATAATGTGAAATTGGATAAAGTCCCATTGATATTGCCTTTGCTGTCGGTTAAACTGCTAATTCCACTATTAGCCCCCCCTGCTGTACCCTGATTAAATTCATAGGACAACTTTAAGGAAGGGTCGGTTAGGTCCATTCCGCAGGCATTGTAAAGGGTATTCACTTCTGCACTGCTTAAAGCACGATCCCACAGACCGACATCATCTAATCGACCATCGAACATAAAATCGTTTCCAGGGAAGCTTAGGTAACCCATACTTAAAGGCTCGGTAGTGCTGCTTATGCTTCCGCTGGCTGGCATGGAAGAGGATAAAGCTCCATCTTGATATAGACTTAAGGTGGTACCATCATAGGTCAATACAAAATGGTTCCAACTGTTTTGATTTAAGATGCTATTCGAGGTGATGGTATATACTGTTCCAGCACTATTGCGAAAGCGTGCTTCCACATCGGCACTTCCTAATTGCATTACATAAAAGTCTGCATCAGTATTGTTTCGAAAGCCTCCAAAGCCATCAAAATCAGGCCAGCCTGAACTGCCGTTTGTAGGGTATACCCACATGGATAATGTGATTCCAGTGCCACTGGTAATCATGCCCGAGGCATTGGCTACTGTGGCTTGATCATCTACGCCATCAAAGTCGAGGGCGTTTTGCGATTGGCCGGAAAAACCAAGGAGCACTAAAAAGATTAGGCTCTTGATTTTCCAACAGAACATTCGGTTCTTCATTTTTAACGGGTGAGGATGAATAAATTCGTCACTCTTTTCATAAACAATGGATGCTAACAATAGTATCAAAGTTTTCCCGGAAATCTGAATTTTGGGGGGTAAACAATAGGTTAACAAGAGAGTTAAAATATTGCTAGAGAGGAAGTTTAGGCGAGGGTGTCCAAGAACTCACTCAGGTTTATCTCCGAATTAAGGTTCATTTTTTTACGCAAACGGTGGCGCATCACTTTCACCGAAGCGGGCGAAATGTTCTTAACCGTTGCGATTTCTTTGGTGGATAGTTTTAATCGCAAGAGGGCACACATCTGCTGTTCGCTTGGACTTAAATCGGGATATCGCTCCTTGAGCTTAGCCATAAACTCATGGTTTATCTTGGCAATGTTCTCTTGAAAGACTTTGAGGTTGCTATCTACTTGTAGTTGAAACTTGATGTAATTCTTAAGGTCTTTGATGTCGCGAGGGCTGGATTCACCTCCCTGGCTTATTTGGTCAAGCTTATCTAAAAGTTCATTGGTAAACTCTTGTTTTCGCGTAATAGCAATGGCGAAATCCACTAAATCCTGATTCTTATGATTTAATACCTCTTTTAACTGCCGGCTCTCCAGTGATTTGTTTTTTAGCTTAAGCTTGGTGAGATTGCTTTCAACTTCCAATAGTTCGCGCTTCTTGGTTTGTTGCCGTCGATAGCTGTAAAAGGCAATGATTACCGCAATTAACAATAGGATAGCAGTGGCACTGATCAATATAACCTTTAAGGAGTTTACCTCCCTTTCGCTTTCAATTAACAAGGCCAGGAGATTTCGCTCCCTTTCAATGCGCTTTTGTTGCAGGTTTACTAAATCGTGTACATGGCTGTTAACCCGCGATTTTCCGGCTGATATTTGTTGATTTATAAGTTGCTGCTGCCTTAATGATTCGATGGCCATTTTTGACATTCCCAGCTTGTCATAAACATCACTCAAAGTACCATAATAGTCAATCAATGAAAGTGGCGATTGTTTGAGGTTAGCATAGGCCAGGGCCAGGTGATTTAAGGCACTTCGACTTTGGTTTAAAGCAATTTCAGCCTTAGCAAGTTTGATGAGGTAAAAACCATAATGCAGGCTATCTGTATTTCCGTGATCATTAAGAATCCTCAAAGTGTGGGTGCTGGCTTCCAGCTCCTGCACAGCGCTTTGAAAATGATTTTGGATTAAGTAGCAATGGCCAATATTGCCTTTGACCACGGCAAATAGCAAACTGTCGGGACTTAAGGGTTTGGGCATGCTTTCAAAAATGCTGATGGCACGATTGTAATGCTCAAGGGCATCAGAGTAGAAAGCTCTTTGCTGATAGTTGTAACCGATGTTATTGTTACAATGCATCTGAATGGAGGCATCACCTATGTCTTCGGCAATCTGATAGGCCTTTTTGTAGTAATAAGTGGCAGAATCAAACTGTTGACTTTGGCCATATAAATAGGCGAGATTCTCATTGGAGTAGTAGCAGTCCTTTTGGTTGTTGCTCCTGCTAATGAGCGCACAATGAATCTTCTTGTAGTCAACGGCCATTTCATAAGCTCCCAATTGACTAAAGGAGCTGGAAAGAATATCCATCATTTTGAGGCTGTCCTTCAATTCAAATAATTGACTACTCTGAGGTTCCAGCTCTAAAATCGTTTCAATTGCTAAATGCGGAGAATTCAATCGCGAATACAGATGGGCCTTTCCCAACTTGCCCTGAATAATGGCGCTTTCATCACCTAAGTCTCTAGCAAGGTCCAGGCCTTCTTTCAAATACCGGCTGGCTTGATTGGAATCATTGCAGCTTTCACTTAGGGCGAATAGATCGTAAATCCTTTTTAATTCCGGATCTGTTTTGGGTAAAGCCTCCAGGTTTTTCTGTGACCATAGCCAAGGGCTAAAAGCTATAAATAGCAGTGTAAAACAGAGTCGATTCATTTCCCCTTCGCTTGCATAAAGTAAGTTCGGAAAGTTAAAGGTAAAGCTTTAGCCTGCGATTAATCAATTAGGATGCACCGAGCAGAGAGTGAGACTTGAAATTAGGACGTGGATTTTCATACAATTAGTACCTTCGGCGCTTTCTTTTTCAGACCACCTGTGGTAGTTCCAATAAGGGATTTCAAGGCAGACAGAGTCAAACAAAGGCTAAAAGAAAGGAATGAATTACATAAAAGGATTCGATGGATTGAGGTGCTATTCTATACTCCTGGTGGTGGTTACGCACTTGGGGATCGCCCATCAATTTGAAGAAGGATCTTATTTACGTGATCATCTTTTCTATTTCTTCTCAGGGCCTGCTGGGGTTAATATCTTCTTTGCGATTAGTGGCTTTCTAATCACTACCCTGATCCTAAATGAAATTAAAACCACCGGGACATTTAAGGTGAAGCTCTTTTTCTACCGGCGGTTTCTGCGTTTATTGCCTCCAATCATTCCTTTTTACCTGGCGCTGTACATCTTTATGCAATTAGGCTACGTTCGGGAAACCACCATTGGTCTACTGGCTTCTGTTTTTTACCTCTTTAATTTTGTTCCACGCGCTAAAATTTCCTGGTCCCCCGAATTAAGCCATACCTGGTCTTTAGCGGTAGAGGAGCAATTCTATATTTTTTGGGCGATCATTTTTAAATTTTTCAATACCCATAAGCGTAACATCCTAATCTTCCTGATTCTGTTTCTGTGCGTTTTAGGATTCTATTTCTTGCCCACTATCCCCTTGACTATAAAGGGGAAAGACTATTTGTTGGAAGAAGTGTTTTTTGTTGATCGTTGGGTAATTCCGGCCGTAGCCCCCATTTTACTCGGGGCTCTTTTTGCACAGCTAAATTTTAGTAATTACAGACAGATTCGCGAAAGGTTTAAGGGGAATCTTGCGGGCTATTTTAGTTTGCTGGTTTTCTTTTCGCCCCTTTATTTACCAGAGTTTTTAATGCCTTGGGTTAAAATATTTCACGGTTTGGGTTCCACTTTTTTGCTTTTGTGGGTATTTAATAATCAAGAGCGAGGCATTATACGCGTATTGGAATGGGCTCCCATAAAATACATAGGGGTAATTTCCTATGGTGTTTACATTTGGCAAGGTTTCTTTGTGCGAACTGGCCCCAATGGTACTCCCAAAATTTGGGTGCATGATTTTCCCTACAATGTGGTTCTAACCTTTATAGTGGCCATTCTTTCCTATGAATTGTATGAGAAGAAGGTGCTTCGATTAAAGAAGCGTTTCAAAAGCACAGCGGTCAAGCAAGCTTAAGTCTGAATTAGGCGCCTAAACCTTGTAAAAGGACCAAGCCTCTATCGTTTCATCGGGATTGCACGCTTTTATTATGACAAGAAGGGCAAAGCCTGTATTTTCGCGCCTTCATCCCATCGAATACCCATGGATTACAATTTTTCCGAAATCGAAAAGAAATGGCAAGCCTTTTGGGCCAACCAAAAAAGCTTTGCCGCCGAAGAAAACAGCAATAAACCCAAGTACTATGTGCTGGACATGTTCCCTTATCCATCCGGAGCCGGACTGCATGTGGGTCACCCGCTGGGCTATATCGCTTCGGATATTGTAAGCCGCTATCAGCGTCACCGGGGTTTTAATGTATTGCATCCCATGGGCTACGACTCTTTTGGTTTGCCCGCGGAGCAATATGCCATTCAAACCGGGCAACACCCTGCGGTGACCACCGAGCAAAATATTAAACGTTACCGCCAGCAATTAGACCGTATTGGTTTTGCCTTTGATTGGTCGCGTGAGGTACGCACTTCGGATCCTTCTTTTTACCGTTGGACCCAGTGGATCTTTTTGCAGATGTTCGATGCCTGGTATGATTACGATGAGGAGCAAGCCAAGTCTATCGAAGAATTGATCTGGTATTTCCATAAAAATGGCAGCGATGGATTGAATGCCGCTTGTGGCGAAGATTTGCATTTTACGCCCGAAGAATGGGAAGGTTATGATGAGGCTACTCGTGAGCAAATTTTACAGAATTACCGCCTTGCCTACCGCAGTGAAAGCACCGTGAACTGGTGTCCGGCCCTGGGTACGGTATTAGCGAATGATGAGGTTAAGGATGGCTTAAGCGAGCGGGGTGGTCATCCGGTAGTACAAAAGAAAATGATGCAGTGGAGCATGCGTATCACTGCTTATGCCGATCGGCTATTGGCCGGATTGGATCATATTGATTGGTCAGAATCTTTAAAAGAATCGCAGCGTAACTGGATTGGGAAATCACAAGGTGCCTCGGTCTTCTTCGAATTAAAGGACCATGAGGCCAATATTGAGGTCTTTACCACTCGTCCTGATACCATTTTTGGGGTGAGCTTTATGGTATTAGCTCCCGAACATTATCTGGTAGATGAGATTACTACTCCTGATCAAGCGGAGGCGGTAAAAGCTTATCAAGAGCAAGCTGCCCGTAAGAGTGAGCGCGATCGGATGACCGAGGTGAAAAGCATTAGTGGCGTATTTACGGGGGCCTATGTAAAACATCCTTTCAGCGGTGAAGAAGTACCAGTGTGGATTGCGGATTATGTGCTTGCCGGTTATGGTACCGGAGCCGTAATGGCGGTTCCAGGGCATGATAGTCGCGACTGGGCTTTCGCCAAGCACTTTGGTTTACCTATCAAAGAAGTGGTAAGTGGTGGCAATGTGGAGGAAGCTTCTTATGATGCCAAAGAAGGGAAATTGGTGAATAGCGATTTCTTGAATGGCTTGGAAGTGAAAGCGGCCATTGCCAAGGCTATTGAGGCCATTGAAGATAAAGAGATCGGTAAGGCCCAAATTAATTTCCGCTTGCGCGATGCGGTTTTCGGTCGCCAGCGTTATTGGGGAGAGCCCATTCCGATTTACTATGTAGATAATATGCCACGCCGGGTGAAGGAGGAGCATCTTCCTCTCGAATTACCGGCTGTAGATAAATTTTTACCTACCGAAGATGGTGAGCCACCTTTGGCGCGTGCTTCGATGTGGAATTACCATCCTGATAAAGGAGTAGTACCCGCCGGTGAAGGCTATCCTTTGGAAACTACCACCATGCCGGGTTGGGCGGGAAGTAGCTGGTATGACCTCCGTTATATGGATGCTCGCAATACCGAGGCTTTCGCCGATAAGGAGAAATTGGATTACTGGCAAAATGTAGATCTCTATATCGGTGGTTCCGAACACGCCACCGGGCATTTATTATACACCCGTTTCTGGCATAAATTTCTGGTGGATAAAGGTTATTTGAACCAAGAGGAGCCTTTCAAGAAATTGATAAACCAGGGGATGATTTTAGGCTATTCAGCTTTTGCTCATCGTATTGATGGAACAAACACCTTTGTTTCGGCAGAGCAAGCAAAGGAGCATAAAACATCTAAGGTTCATGTGGATGTGAGCCTAGTGAATACTTCCGATGAATTGGATGTGAATGCATTTAAAAACTGGCGTGATGATTTAAAGAATGCAGAATTCATTTTTGAAGGAAGCTTTAAGGTGAGTCGCGAAGTGGAGAAAATGTCCAAGTCCAAGTTCAATGTGGTGAATCCGGATGACATTATCGAGCAATATGGTGCCGACACCTTGCGCCTTTACGAAATGTTCTTAGGGCCATTGGAGCAAAGCAAGCCCTGGAATACCGCCGGAATTAGCGGGGTACACAATTTCCTGAAAAAGCTTTGGCGTTTGTATCATCAAGGTGGTAATTGGAATGTGACAGATGATGCTCCTAATGAAAAGGAGTGGAAAGCTTTGCACACCTTGATTAAGAAATTGAATGAGGATATCGCCAATTTTAGCTTCAATACCTCAGTAAGTGCCTTTATGATTGCGGTGAATGAGCTAGGCGATTTAAAGTGCGGTAAGAAGGCCATTTTGGAGCAATTGCCTATATTGATTTCGCCTTATGCACCGCATATTGCTGAAGAACTTTGGGATCGATTGGGTAATGTTGGGTCCATCAATGAGGAGCCCTATCCACAACATGAAGAAAAGTACTTGGTAGAAAGCTCGGTGAATTATCCTGTGTCCTTTAATGGCAAGGTACGGTTTACCCTAAGCCTTCCGGCGGATATGTCGAAAGATGAGGTTGAGAAAACCGTAATGGCTGAAGACAAAACCCAGCAGTATTTAGATGGAAAGGCTCCCCGCAAGGTGATTGTGGTGCCAGGACGCATTGTGAATATTGTTCTATAGGAACTTGCCTCAATCCTCCATTTCAAAATTGGGGACTGATAGCTTTCTTATGTAAACGGATGGATGCTCTTCCTTTGATTTCTATCCCTCGGACTGGTCGCTATCTGCGGGCAACTTGTACCTTTACGGGGCATGAAGCCCGGCCAACCCAGTATAGTTCCACGCAAAAAGAATAAGAAGGAGCAAAAGCGTTTCCTGATTCAGGATGCTTTTTCCTATTTATTTAAGTCGGCCGGCCTTATTGTTTGGGTGATTGTATTTGGCTTGGCTTTGCTCGAAATCAAACAGTATTATCATATAGATTTGATTCCTGGTTACGATAGTGCAGTGGATGATGTGTATGGTGCTATACGCGGATTTTTATCCGAGCTCTTTGGATTTTAATACCATTAGCCTCTGGCATTACGTTTGTAATAGACTCCTTAAAGAACAACCATGAAAGCCCTTTTCTTAAGCCTCCTTACTCTGGTGCCCCTGGCTTCCATGCCCAGCCTTTCGGCGGATGAGAAGCCCCAAGCAGCACAGAGAGTAGAACAATTACGAAACCTCAATCAAAGAGCTTTTAAACCTGGTGAGGTGCTCGAGTATCGCATTCGCTACGGTTTAATCGAAGCGGGTAAAGCCAAATTAGAAGTTAAAGGAATTGTAGAGCGCTCCGGCCGACCTTCCTATCATGTGGTGGGAACCGGCAGAACGACCGGCATGACCGAATGGTTTTTTAAAACTCGAGATCGTTACGAAAGCTTTATCGATACAGAGGCGATGGTGCCCTGGGAGTTTATTCGCGATGTGAATGAAGGTGGATATGAAATTGAACGTCACCTGATATTTGATCAATATCAGCAAACCGTTCGCGATCTTAAGGCTTTGCACAAAGGAGAGTTTAGCTACGAAGAATATGCTCAAGACATGATTAGTGCCTTTTACTTTGCACGCTCTTGGGATGCTTCTAAATTGAAGAAGGGTGATGAGATTAGCTTTACCATGTTTTTGGATCACGAGCAATTCCCCTTCAAATTAGTGGTTTTAGGTCGGGAGAATGTAGAAACCGATTGGGGCGATATTTCTTGCTTGGCCCTTCGTCCAAAATTGCAAGAAGGGCGCGTGTTTAGCGAAGAAGAAGGGATGACCATTTATGTGAGTGATGATGAGAATAAAGTGCCTATACTGATTGAATCTTCGCTTTTTATCGGATCCATCCGAGTAGAGTTAACCGACTATAAAGGTCTTCAGCATAAACTTCGTTTTAAATAGCTCTTTTATTATAGTTTTACAGAGCTAAATAAGAGACCATGCCTCAAGATGTAAAGATTACTCCCGAAATTCAGGAACGCTTGAACCTGCTAGCCGATAAATACCAGGCAAGTGGTCAGGAATTACTGGATTTTCTGGACGGTTTACTTTACCAGGATTACAATACCTACTGGGATTATATCCACCTGGATACCCTGTTATCCTTACAAACTCCCATCACGGATATTCCGGATGAGGAGATTTTCATCATGTACCATCAGATTACGGAACTTTATTTCAAGTTATCCTTGCATGAGTTCCGTCAATTGGCTGAGGAGAATTCGGTTACAGCCGAGTCTATGACTCAGAAATTGAGCCGAGTGAATCGCTACTTTGAAGCTTTGACCCGTTCCTTTGGAATTATGGAGCAGGGGATGGATCGCCATCAATTCTTAAAGTTTCGCATGTCTTTGATTCCAGCTTCTGGCTTTCAATCCGTTCAATATCGACTGGTAGAAATCTGTGCTACAGATATGATTAATCTGGTGGATAAAGACCATCGGGATGATATGAAGGAGCATGATCCCAGTATTGAGCAGATGTACGAATACATCTATTGGAAGAAAGGGGCGACCATTGCTGAATCGGGACATAAAACCCTTACTCTTAAGCAGTTTGAGAAAAAGTATTCCGGGATGATTATTCGTCATGCCAAGGAATTCTATCATACAAATCTTTGGCAAAAATACCTGGAGCTTCCGGAGGAGGAACAGGCCAATGAAACCTTAAAAGACCAAATGCGTTTACTCGATTTAAATGTAAATGTATACTGGCCATTACAACACTATAAAACTTCTGTGGTATATCTGGCACGCCGTCCGGCCGATGTGCGGGCCACTGGTGGAACCAATTGGCAGAAGTATTTACCCCCTCGTTTCCAAAAACGAATCTTCTATCCACAGTTATGGACAGAGCAAGAGAAAGAGGAATGGGGTAAGTCCTGGGTAAATGAAGTGTTGGAAGAAGTGAAGAAAAAGCAGGAGCAGGGGCAATAATCAGAGTTGGAGCGCGTTAGACCCCCGTGGGTTTGTATATTTGCGGCCCTGCAACCACCACCTATTACAACCTTTTATGCAGTTAAGATTAAAATTGGTCCTTGTAGGATTGATTCTGGCGACCCCTTTAGTGATTCTAAACAACCTGGGTGTCTTTGATAATTTTGTGAGTGAAAAGCCCGCCCCTGAAGTTAAGCAGGAGCAAGAGGAAGCTTTGACTCCGGTGAAGGAAGTGCAGATGAAATACGGTTTGCCGGTAGATTCTTTTGAACTTATCGACAATGTTATTTCCAATGGTGAGAGCTTTAGCAATATTCTGCTAAACTTCGGGATTGATTATTCTATGATCAACCGAATTGCCACCAATTACAAGGATATCTTCGATGTACGTAATCTGCGCAGTGGAAAGGACTACACCATTTTCGCTGAGAATTTAGATAGCAGTCAGGTGGCTCGTTACATGGTGTACAAGCCATCAGCGGTAGACTATGTGGTTTTCGATTTACGCGATACGGGTAATGTTTACCTGGGGGCAGAAGAGGTAGAAGTACGCGAGAAATCCATCAGCGGTATTATTGAGTCATCTCTATATGAAAGTCTTTTGGATCAAGGAGGTTCACCAGCTTTAGCGGTGGAGCTTTCTAAGGTTTATGCCTGGACCATTGACTTCTTCCGAATTCAGCCCGGTGACTATTTCAAATTGATTTATGAGGAGAATTATATTCAAGATTCGATCAAAGTTGGAACCGGACGCATTTTGGCAGCCGACTTCCATCATAGTGGTCGTTCTTTCTATTCTTTCTTCTACGATAATGATACCACCTATCGCGATTATTTCGATGAGCAAGGTCGCAGTCTGCGCAAAGCATTCTTGAAAGCACCACTTGATTTCTTCCGTATCTCTTCTCGGTTTAATCCCCGTCGTTTTCATCCGGTATTGAAGCGTGTAAAACCGCATTTAGGTACAGACTATGCTGCGCCACATGGTACGCCCATTATGTCTACTGCCGACGGTGAAGTAATTGCCGCGGCCTACACTCGTGGAAATGGTAACTATGTGAAGGTGCGACATAATAGTACTTACACCACTCAGTACTTACACATGAGCAAGTTTGCCAAAGGCATTCGCAAAGGTTCTAGAGTTCGTCAAGGAGATGTAATTGGTTATGTAGGTAGCACTGGCCTGGCCACAGGACCTCACGTATGCTACCGTTTTTGGGTAAATGGCAAGCAGGTTGATCCACTCAGTCAGGATTTACCAGAAGCAGAACCGATCACGGATGAGTTCATGCCAAGCTTCCAGGATATTATGATGCCTTTGAAAAAACGCATCGATGCTTTGAAATTACCATTGGAAGAGCCTAAAGAACCTAAAGTTCGATTGGCTCAATTGCAATCCTAAGCTTGTTTATTTACGATTGTTGAACTGGCCTGATCTACGCTCATTACTACCAGGTCAGCAATATTTACATGGTAAGGTCTACTAATTACGAAGGCAATGATATCTGCAATATCTTCTGCCTGTAATGGGCGGAATCCTTGATATACCTTAGCTGCTCTTTCCTGATCTCCTTTAAAGCGAACTTCGCTGAATTCAGTTTCTACCATTCCGGGATGAATGGCTCCTACCCGTATGTTGTGCTTGTTTAAATCAATGCGCATGCCTTGATTAATAGCATCTACCGCATGTTTGGATGCACAATACACATTTCCATTAGGATATACTTCCTTGGCTGCTGTAGAGCCTATATTGATAATATGGCCTTCCTTTCTTTCGATGAATTGAGGGATGATCTGCTTACTTACATAAAGCAATCCTTTCACATTAATATCTAGCATGGCATCCCAATCTTCAATACTACCTGCTTGGATGGGGTCGAGGCCATGGGCATTGCCAGCATTATTAATAAGGATGTCAATTTTTTGAAATTCGGAGGGTAAAGAGGCAATGGAATTAGCCACAGCTTCCGCATCACGAACATCAAAACTCAAGCTATGGATAGCGGTGTAAACGCCTAATTGTTTTTCAAGTTCTGCTAAACGATCTTCTCGGCGACCGCAAAGAATTAAGCGATAGTTTTCGCGAGCAAGTCTCTCTGCACATGCCTTGCCAATCCCACTGGTGGCACCTGTTATAAATGCTGTTCTCTTTTCCATTATCAATCTTCTAATTCGCTATCCGCTTTAATATCTAATACTCTTAATTGTAAGGAAGCCTGTCCTCTAAAAACATTCAACTCCAAATGAAAGAGCAGAGCTACCGGCTGCTGACTTTGGAGGATCTTTAATTTAGGTCCTAAGTTAAAACCGATCCCCTCTAAACACAAACCACTATCAGGGTCCACCACCGATATTTTAAGATGCTGGCCCTCATCGCCAACAGTTCGGGAACCGCGATCTATCAAATTACGACAGCGTAAAAGTGGTGCAAGGTTCTCGGGGCCAAAGGGAGCAAATCGCTGGATGAGCCGGTAAAATTTAGCGTCGATATCACTGGCCTCTATGTCCAAATCATAAATTAGGCGGGCTTGCTTTTGCTCTTCGGTGATGCGCGCTTTAACACTTTCTTCAAAAGCTATTTTGAAATCGTTGAGTTGTTCCGGTTTTAAGGTCATACCAGCGGCAGCGGCATGTCCTCCGAATTGAATTAGGGAGTCTTCACAGGCTTCTAATGCGCCGTAAAGATCAAAGCCTTCTACAGAGCGAGCAGAGCCCGCTAGTTTGTCGCCGGATTGGGTGAGTACTACGGTGGGCCGGTAATGGTTTTCAATCAGCCGTGAAGCTACAATGCCAATTACTCCTTTATGCCAATCTTCTTGAAAGACAACGGTACTTGCAGCCTCTGGTGCTATTTCATCTTCAATTTGGCGGAGCGCCTCTTTAGTGATTTGCCGGTCTAAGTTTTTACGATCTTGATTCCGTACTTCAATTTCATCGGCAATTTCGGGCAGGAGGCTGAGGTCGGTTCCTCTTAATAGGTCTACTGCCTGCTGAGCATGGGCCAATCTACCCGCTGCATTAATGCGGGGCGCCAGGGTAAAAACTACATCTCCAATACTCAGGCGACGATCCAACTGCCCTGCTGTTCGCAGCAAAGCTTGAATACCATCAGATGGATCCGAGTTTATTTTTTCTAATCCATAGTAGGCGAGCACTCGATTTTCGCCGGTCATGGGAACGATATCAGCGCCTATGCTTAAGGCCAATAAATCCAATAGTTTCCAGCATTCAGACTTATCGATTTGCCATTTCTCAGAAAGTGCCTGAGCAAGTTTAAAACCTACTCCACAACCACTCAGTCCTTTATAGGGATAGTTGCAGTCTTTTCTTTTGGGGTCCAATACAGCAGCGGCGGCCGGAAGCTCCGGGCCGGGAGTATGATGATCGCAAATGATAAAATCAATTCCTAAACTGCCAGCATAACCCACTTTATCCAGGGCTTTAATGCCGCAGTCCAGAGCGATAATTAGGCTAACCTCTTCAGCATGAGCTTTATCAATACCCGCTTTGGAAACTCCGTATCCTTCGTGATAGCGATCTGGGATATAGGTGATGAAATTGGCATAATGCCCTTGCAAGAAATTGGCGAGCATAGCCACGGAGGTAGTGCCATCCACATCATAATCGCCATAGATCATGATTTTTTCCCTGGCTTCTACTGCCTGATCTATCCTTTCTACTGCCCGATTCATATCCTTCATTAAGAAGGGATCATGCAATTCTTCCAAGCTGGGTTTAAAAAACTGTTTGGCTTGATCCAGGCTTTTAATTCCTCTTTGGAGCAGGAGGGTCAGGATTTTGGGATCCAGATCTAATTCCGCTTGTAAGCCTTTTAGTTCGGTAGGATTAACCACGGCCTTCGGCTTCCAGATTATTTCCGGGATAGTATGCATGCTGGCAATTTACAAAGCTCCAGGAGCTCTTAAAGCGATAAGTGTTTTCGAAGCGCTTAAGCTGCTTTCTTTTCCAGGTGAACCTTAATTTCCACTTCCTCACCCGCGGTGAAAGTGGAGATATCGGTGCCTAGCTCATAGTCAAAGCGATGGAGCTTAAACTCACATTCCAGGATATCATCTTTATAGACCAAAGCTACCGTGATGTATTTCTTAATTCCTCGAATGTTTAAGTACCCGCTTACCTGCCAGCGATTGTCGCCCAGGTATTTGAATTTATCGCCATTAAAGCAGATTTGAGGATGCTTTTCGGCCCAGAAGAAATCTTCACTTTTTAGATGATCATCTCGCTTAGCGATACCTGTTTCAATGCTGTTTACTTCCAGGCAAACCTTTAATATGGACTTGTGCACCGCATCCATATTTAAATAGAGCTTACCATTTAATCCACTGAAGCTTCCTTCTACTGTATTGAAGCCCAAATTGGAGATTTCGAAGTTTACTTTGGATTTTTCCTGGTCTACATTTTGGGCCTTTAGGCTAATTTGCCCCAGGACCAGGAGGAATAGAAAGAGTTTTTTCATTCGTGGTGATTCTTGATTTGGGTATCAATGGAATATTTGTGCAATAGCTGAAAGAGTTCATGTACCAATTCATCTTCCAGATCGAGGCTTAGGCCTTGAGCTTTGCGATTTTCCAATACCTTAAACCAACGTTTCATCTGAAAAATGGTTGCCTGGTTTTCGTATTTCACCGGACCAATGGCTTTGGCCAGATCCTGTCGGCGTGATATCAATTTCAAAATCTCAGCGTCTACCTGATCTATCTGATAGCGCAGTTCTTCTAATTTGGCGATATAGCGCTCATCATCAATCGCCTCATCTCTATGCTCCAAGGCACGATAGACCAAATCCAGGTCGTAAGGACGTAATTGTTGCAGTGGGTCGCTTAATGCTTTATGAGGCTCAATATGGGATTCGATCATAAAGCCATCCATACCCAAGTCGAGTGCCGATTGGCAAACTTCCCCGATTAATTCACTGCGACCTGCAATATGACTTGGGTCGCAAATTACCGGAAGTTTAGGGGCCAGGCGACGTAATTCGAAGAATACCTCCCATTTGGGTTCATTGCGGAAAGGTTGACTTTGATAGGCGTAAAAGCCACGGTGGATGGCGCCAAGTTTTTGGATTCCGGCATTATTGATACGTTCCAAAGCACCCAGCCAAAGTTTTACCTCTGGGTGTATAGGGTTTTTCACCAATACTGGAATGTCAGTGCCTTTGAGAGCATCTGCAATATCCTGAACGTAAAAAGGATTCACTGTGGTGCGCGCACCAATCCAAATCATATCGATACCCGCTTCCAGTGCCTCTTCCACGTGGCGAGAATTCGCTACTTCAGTAATTACTGGTATTTGATGCTTAGTACCAGCGGCCTTTAGCCATTTTAGCGCCGGGCTGCCGATTCCCTCAAAAGATCCCGGTTTGGTGCGAGGCTTCCATACACCGCCTCGAAAGGCACTTACCAATCCGGTTCGTGCCAGTGAGTCTGCGGTTTGCATCATTTGTTCCTCACTTTCTACGCTGCAAGGGCCAGCAATTAGCAAGGGCTTAGATTTTGGCTTTAGCCAATCATACAGGGCGTTTATCTCCATGCATTGGGTTTAGACCTTTCCTATAAGGTCTGAGATTTATTTTGGTTCATGCAGTACCAAAAGAGGCAAGCGACTGTGGTAGGCTAATTTATTAGTCATGCTGCGGTGAAATAGTCCCTCAAAGAAACCATAGCGCTTAGCAATAGCAGTAATTAAATTGGCCTTTTCCTTTTCAGCTTCTGCACTGATGGATTTTTCAATATCCCCGCTTTTTAAAATGGTAAACTCATGGTTTACACCTTCTAAATTAGAGCTGTAGAATTTGCGACTGCCATCTGCAGGAGCCTTCTCCGTTTGTACATAAACCAGATCAATGCTCGAATTATTCAAAAGTGCAAACTCTCTTAAGCGTTGTAAAGGCTGTTCCTTCACTTTGAGGTCGAGATCAGTGGCAAATATGATTTTATCAATTTCCGTCCAGGTAGCAACCGGTGGTATTACCATTACCGGCTTTTGGGTATTTTGAATCACCGAAGCTGCATTGGATCCGATCAGTACTTCTTCTAATCCACTGGCTCCTTTGGTTCCCATTACAATCATATCAATACTGTCCAAACGGGAAGTTTCGGTAATCAAGCGAATAGGGTTACCCAGGCGAACTAAGCTTTCAAAAGGAGTGGAGTAGCGGCTTTTCAGCTCCTTCACATAATCCTTCATATTGCTTTCGGCATTTTCTTTCATCACCTCTAAAAGGGAGGTGCTCATTGAGCGATCTGAATAAGGAAGATCGTAGGCGTGTAATACGGTTACTTTACCCTGGCTTTTCTCGGCCAGTTTAAAAGCGTACTCAGTTGCGATGTCCGCGTTTTCTGAGAAGTCGGTGGGAAGTAAGATATTCATTTTAAGAGGTTTAGATTCGATTAGCGTGTTTGTGCATCCACACTTGCTAAGGTAATCATATTTACAATTTCCCGCACCGAAGCTCCCATTTGTAATATGTGTGCCGGTCGATTTACTCCTAATAAAACCGGTCCTAAGGCTTCTGCGGCTTCAAAAGATTGCAACATCTTATAGGCAATGTTTCCGGCGGCCAAATTGGGGAATACAAAGGCATTTACTTTTTGATCCACTAAAGTGCTGAAAGGGAAGTTTTCTTTGAGCAATTCCCGGTCTAAAGCAAAATTGGCTTGAAGTTCACCATCTACCACTAAATCTGGGTTTTCACGATGCAAAATTTCAGTCGCTTTACTCATGGTTTGAGAAAGCTTGTCACTTTGATTGCTGCCAAAGTTGGAGTATCCCAATAAGGCGATGCGCGGTACCATATTAATACGGCGAATATTATCAGCCAATAGGCGAGTAATCTGAACTACTTCTTCTACCGTTGGCTCTTTAATTACTGTGGTATCGGCAAAGAACATGGGCCCACGCTTGGTGAGCATGATGTACATTCCGGCGATACGATCTACTCCGGGACGAGTACCCATGATTTTGAAAATGGGTTTGATCACTTCAGAATAGCGACGAGTGGTGCCTGATATAAAGGCATCGGCATCGCCGATTTCTGTCATGGCCACGCCAAAGTAATTCCGATCCCGCATGTATTTGCGCGCCTCGTATAAGGTCATGCCTTTACGCTGGCGTTTTTTAAAGAGTAATTGCGCATAGGCCTCGGCACGTTCATTGGGTTCATGCGGATCAATTACCGGTAAATGCGAAATATCCTCCAGGCCATTTTCCTCAATCAGGCGGCTGATTTTCTCACGACGACCTAATAATATGGGTTGAGCTAAGCCTTCATCTACTACAATTTGGGCAGCTTTTAGGGTTTTTAATTCATCCCCTTCAGCCAATACAACTCTTTGCGGATTCTTGGTGGCTTTCTCCTGTGCCAGGCGAATGAATTTATCATCGCGGCCCAGGCGGCTCAGTAAATGCTCTTTGTAAGCATCCCAATTACGAATGGGCTCTTTGGCCACACCACTATCCATTGCCGCTTTAGCAACGGCCATGGCTACCTTAACAATAAGGCGCGGATCGAATGGTTTGGGGATGATGTAATCCCGGCCAAATTGCAAATTGCTTTCATTGTAGGCAAGATTCACAATTTCGGGTACCGGTTCTTTAGCCAGTTCCGCAATCGCTCTGGCGGCGGCAATTTTCATTTCCTCATTAATCTTGGTAGAGCGCACATCGAGAGCACCCCGAAAGATGAAAGGAAAGCCTAAAACATTATTTACCTGATTAGGATGGTCGGATCGACCAGTTGCGATAATTATATCCTTGCGAGCCTGCTTGGCCTCGTTATAATTGATTTCGGGACTTGGGTTGGCCAGGGCAAATACAATGGGATCCTGTGCCATGGAACGTACCATCTTTTGGGTGAGGATTCCTCCAACGGAAAGACCTACAAAGACATCCGCATGTTGTAGGGCATCACTTAAAGTATTGTGCTCTGTCTTGCGTGCAAAAAATCGCTTCTCTTCATTCAGATCTTCCCGGCGGGTATTGATAATCCCTTTACTATCGGCCATTAAGAGGTTTTCCTCTTGCACTCCTAAACTCATAAAGAGCTTGGCAGTAGCCGTAGCACTGGCACCGGCGCCATTAAATACTACTTTAATTTTATCCAGGCTTTTGCCTACACATTCGGTAGCATTTAAAAGGGCAGCGCTGGCAATAATGGCCGTTCCGTGCTGGTCATCGTGCATCACTGGAATATCCAATTCTGCTTTTAAGCGCTCTTCAATGTAAAAGCTTTCCGGAGCTTTAATGTCCTCCAGGTTGATTCCGCCAAAGGTGGGGGCAATGGCTTTTACATGCTCCACAAATTTGGCCGGATCTTTCTCGTCGATTTCAATGTCGAAAACATCAATATCAGCGAAGATTTTAAAGAGCACCCCCTTTCCTTCCATTACCGGTTTACTGGCCTCAGGGCCAATATCGCCCAAACCGAGTACCGCGGTCCCATTTGAAATAACTGCTACCAGGTTTCCTTTGGCCGTATATTTATAGGCATTCTCTTTATCGCGGGCGATTTCCAAACAGGGATCTGCCACTCCTGGGCTATAGGCGATGGACAGATCACGTTGTGAGTTACTGGGTTTGGTGGGGATAACTTCAATTTTTCCCGGCCTACCTTGAGCATGGTACTCGAGGCTAACCTTTTTACTGATTTTCGTGGCCATCTTATTGTTTTTAAAACAAGAAATTATTGTTCGGGTAGCGACGGGCATGAATTTCGGCCAGGGTTTCGTACAAACGATTCCGCAGGTCTTCGATATTTTCTTTTTCCGTGGCTGAGATAAAAATCGCCTGGCGATCGGTACGAGCAAACCAGGTAGACTTCCATTCTTCTAAGGTCAAATGTCGGTTGTTTTCCGGTTCCTGAAGGTCATCCGGGTCACGGTGTTCAGGAACATAAGCATCAATTTTATTGAAGATCATGATGGTGGGTTTTTCACGCCCGTCAATCTCTGCTATGGTGCGGTCTACAGTGCTGATATGATCTTCAAAATTGGAATGAGAAATATCCACTACATGTAAGAGTACATCCGCTTCCCGCACTTCGTCCAGAGTAGATTTAAAGGATTCCACTAATTGTGTAGGCAATTTGCGGATGAAACCTACCGTATCCGACATTAAGAAGGGTAGGTTGTGAATTACCACTTTTCGCACCGTCGTGTCCAGGGTGGCAAAGAGTTTATTCTCGGCAAATACCTCCGATTTACTCAAGAGGTTCATCAGGGTTGATTTCCCTACGTTCGTATAACCCACCAATGCAACGCGTACCATACTGGCCCGATTGGAGCGCTGTATGGCCATTTGCTTGTCGATTTTTTGCAATTGCTTTTTCAGCAAACTGATTTTATCGCGCACAATCCGGCGGTCGGTTTCAATCTCTCGTTCACCAGGACCTTTCATACCAATACCCCCTTTCTGCTTACTCAAGTGAGTCCACATATTGGTAAGGCGTGGTAATAGATATTGATACTGGGCCAGCTCTACCTGAGTGCGGGCATAAGAGGTTTGAGCTCGGGCCGCGAAGATGTCGAGGATCAGGTTAGTACGATCCAGTACCTTGATTTCGAAAATGCGCTCCACATTCTTCAATTGGGAAGGGGAGAGCTCATCATCGAAAATGGCCAGATCTATGTCTTCCGCTTTAATGTATGCGGCGATTTCTTCAATTTTTCCACTTCCCAAAAAAGTTTTAGGATTAGGCGAATCGAGTTTTTGAGTGAAGCGTTTCATGGAGTCTGCTCCGGCCGTATCCGCCAAAAAGGCTAATTCGTCCAGGTACTCAGCTACTTTTTCTTCACTTTGAAAGGTGGTAATTACCCCAATCAATACCGCACGCTCACGGAGGTCGGTACGTTTCTTTTTGGTTTCAATCATAAATTAAGAAAGCCAGGCATCCCAAGGGATACGCGACAAGATGAGCAGCAAGCCGAGGCTGTAGAAAATAGCCAGGCCACGGAATTTTTTAGTGTTATCGCTGCTTCGCTTTGCACGGGAATATCCGATGGTGATTAAGGTAATACTAATCAACATCACCGCAATATGTTCAACCGCGTACAGTCGCATTACCGAATCCTTCATAAATCCGGAAACGGATGTGTAGTTAAAGCCCTTAGGGCCGGTAAAGTATAATAATAGTCCGAAAACAAGTTGAAGATGACTCAGGATCAAAGTGATTAAGGCTAGTCGCTTATCACTTTTACCAAAGCTAGCACCATTTCCGGAGCGCATCCAGAATACAATACAACTGATCAATAAAAGGGGAAGAAGTAAATAAGGTAATCCAGAGTGCAGGTGCTGTAATCCAGTAATCATCTTTGCAATTTTACTGCAAAGTTAATCAAAGAGGGGCAGGCTCCGTCTTCTAGAGTTTACTATTGTTTTCGAGGACTTGCTGCAGCGATTTCTCCACGTATTCCTGTTTATCTTTACTCAAGAAGTACAGGTCGAAATGACGCAATTTCTTATCCCCGGAGCTCGAGTTTACCGTTAAGGTAAGTCGATACTTGAGTAATCCCTTATCAATTTTATAATCAGCTAAAATGATTTTGGCAAATTCATAATGACGGTGGCGCGGACTTTCTAAAAAGCCAAAAACCAGGCTGCGGGTATCTATATGGATAATTTCATATTCATCTTCATAAGAGAAAAATGAAAACCGCAATACTGCCAATAAGAGGATGGCAACCGCTGAGAATAATGCCAATTCATGATGCTCGAAGATGCTGGATAAACTACCAGCTAACATAGATAGTCCAAAATCAAGGAAAATAAAGCCCACGAGCATACGCACGAGCCATTTCATGATATTGAAGAAACTCTTATTACTAACCTTCATAACTGTATAAACGCTCCTTTAGAGGTGGATAGGAGCAGAAGACTATTTGTCCAAAAGAATAACCAGGTACTTGGAATTTTTCCAAAACTCTGTTGGATTCGTAATCTTTAGCGCTTTTTTGAATTCGTTGTCCTCCTCATATACGTATGATTCGGTTGAGTGGTTTGTGATGATTTCCACTTTTTTATACTCACCGTTAAAACTGAGGTCGGTAGAGTTGCGGATATCAATCTTAGTAAAATAAGAGGTGTTAAAGTCTTTGGCCAGAGTCTCAGTTCTTCCGATTCCAATAAACCCGCCTTCTTTATCTACTACACCCGCCTCATTTAATTCTTCATAAGTACCCATGGTATAGTAGGCGGTATTCAATTCGGAGTCTTGCTGCTCAATTACTTTTTTCTGAGCCATTCCGGTTTCAGTAAGTAATCCCACTTTGGAACTTAATTGAGATACCTTAAAATTGGCTTGTTCCAACTGACCGTATAATTCGGCCACTTGCTCGTTTTTCAGTTCAATTTGGCGATTCAAGTTTTCGACCATTTTCAGGTACTTCCTGTTTTCACCACGACTGGAAGCCAATTTGCGACGTAAGTCATCAATAGCCCCTTTATTCTTTTCGATTAAAGAGTTGATAGCTTCAATATCAGATATAAGCTTGTCACGGGTAGAGCCTTCGTTTTCGAGGCCGCCTTCCGAAACTTCGCGAATCGATTCTTCGCGCTCTCTGATACTGCTTAAATTGTCTTGAACTTGTTGGAATGTTGTCATGAAATCGCTGATCGTAGAATCTTGATCAACACTTTCCGTACGTAAGGAGTCTAACTCGGCCTTTAAACGGGCGTTTTCTTCCTTAATTTCTTGATTGCAAGATGACAGTATTGTGACTGCAAGCAAGATAAAGCTCCAATTTTTCATCTTTTTTTTATCCTTTTATCCCTCTGCGGTTTCTAATGTAGGTAATTAATCCTTTAGTACTAGCATCTTTGTCAATTTCACCTCCCTCTGAAAGCAGCGGTAGGATGGTATTTGCTAAGGCTTTTCCCAGTTCAACTCCCCATTGATCAAAGGAGTAAATATTCCAAACAATACCTTGTATAAAAATTTTATGCTCATAGGCGGCAACCAGAGCTCCAAGGCTTTCAGGATCCGATTTCTGACCCAGGATAGAAGTAGTGGGGCGGTTGCCTTGGAATACGCGAAAGGGAGCAATCTTAGTGATTTCCTCTGCGCTACTTCCCTTAGCTTTCATTTCCGCTTCTACCTCTGCTTTGGTCTTGCCAATCATTAAAGCTTCGGTTTGCGCCAGGAAGTTGGACAAGAGCTTTAAATGATGATCTCCCATGGTATAATGACTCTCCGCGAAGCCAATAAAATCAGCCGGAATAAAGCGGGTACCTTGATGCATTAATTGGAAAAAGGCATGCTGACCATTGGTGCCGGGCTCTCCCCAAATAATGGGACCAGTGGCATAGCTTACTTTTTGGCCATTGCGATCGATGTATTTACCATTACTTTCCATATTCCCTTGTTGGAAATAGGCGGCAAAGCGATGCATATTTTGATCATAAGGGATGATGGCCTCACTTTCTGCACCCATAAAGTTGACATACCAAATGCCTAATGCGGCCATTTGCATGGGAATGTTATCCTTAAAGTCAGCTTCCGCCAGGTGGCGATCCATACTATGCGCCCCGCGTAAGAATTTTTCGAAGTTCTTATATCCTAATCCGCAGGCCAGGCTAAGGCCAATGGCACTCCAAACGGAGTAGCGGCCTCCAACCCAATCCCAAAAAACGAACATATTGGTAGGGTCAATTCCAAAGTCTATTACCTTCTCCCGATTGGTAGAAACGGCCACGAAATGCTTGGCGATATCATTTTCGGAGGCATTGCTGCGCAAGAACCATTCACGTGCCGAGCGAGCATTGGTCATGGTCTCTTGAGTAGTAAAGGTTTTACTAGCAATAATGAACAAGGTTTGCTCCGGATCAAGATCTTTTAAGGTCTCATTTAGATGCGCTCCGTCTACATTAGAAACATAATGGCAGCGTAAATGATTGTGATAGGGTTTTAAGGCTTCATAAACCATCAGAGGTCCAAGGTCGCTTCCGCCGATGCCGATATTGACAATATGCTTAATGGTTTTTCCGCTGTAACCTTTCCAATTGCCGGAAATGATTAGGTCCGAAAAATCCTGCATTTGCTCGAGCACCTTTTCGATATCCTCATTTACGGATTGGCCATCCACAAAAATTTCTTCATCGCTGAAAGTTCGCAGGGCAGTATGCAGTACCGCTCTGCCCTCCGTTTCATTAATCTTTTCGCCTTTCAACATAGCCTGAATTCCTTCTTTCACACCACATTCGGTGAAAAGCTCCTCTAGTAAATCAAGGCTTTCTGTGTCAATGAGGTTCTTGGAGAAATCAAAGAGCAGGTCCTTATGCTCTTTTTTCATTTTTTCGAAGCGATTCGGATCCTCCGCAAAGAGATCTTTGAGGTGTTTGTCCCTCATTTCCCGTGCTTTGCTTTCCAATTGAGTCCAAGCTTTGGTTTGGCTGGGATCGATACGTTTCAACATCTTGTTAAATCTTAAGATTTCAGGTAGCGAAGTTAATCTTCCTTCTTATTTTAGCCATGAAAATATTCGTATGCCCGAAAGCACTTACCCTCTGCAAAAAGTTCGTTTCCCCAAAGCAGATTCTCTATCATTCAGCAAGACTTTAAGAAGCAGAGTAAATCAATATTTTAAGGAGAAATCCTTAAACCCGAAAGCCAATTCGGCGATGTTCATGAAGACCGTAGCGATGCTAGCTATGTATTTTCTTCCATTTCTGGCTCTTTTCATTTTTAATCCCGGACCCTGGGCCGTTTTAGGTCTCTTTGCCATTATGGGATTGGGCATGTCTGGTGTGGGGATGTCGGTGATGCATGATGCCGCCCATGGTGCTTATCATCGCAGTCCTAAGGTGAACGATTTTATTGCTTCCAGTATTTATCTGATTTCCGGTAACCTAACCACCTGGAGATTACAGCATAATGTATTACACCATACCTATACCAATATCGATGGTTTGGATGATGATTTGGATACGCACGGCTTATTGCGTTTGCATCCTGATCAGCCTTTACACAAGCGTCACCGCTACCAAGTTTGGTATGCACCCTTATTGTATAGCTTGTTGACCCTCAACTGGGTGGTGATGAAGGACTTTTCTCAATTGATCCGTTACCAGAAGACAGGTGTTGCTAAGCTGAGCGATGATGCCCTGCGTCAAGAGTGGATTAAATTAATTTACACCAAGGTTCTTTATTTCGGTTTGTTCTTGGTATTGCCCATCGTATTCCTGGCGGTACCCTGGTACATTGCGATATTGGGATTTGTGATTATGCACTTGATCGCAGGCTTTGTATTGAGCTTTGTATTCCAATTGGCGCACGTGGTAGATCATGTGCAGGTAGCTCATATTCCTGAAGACGATAAGGCAATGGATGATGAGTTCCTTGCTCACCAATTAAAAACAACTTCAGATTTTGCCCGGGGCAATAAACTGGTAGGTTGGTTTGTAGGTGGACTTAATTTCCAGGTTGAGCATCACTTATTCCCGCATATCTGTCATATTCACTATCCAGCATTAAGCGAGATTGTGAAGAAAACCGCGAAGGAATTCAACTTACCTTATTACGAGCATAGAACTTTAGCTCAAGCTATTCGCGCCCACCTTAGAAGCTTAAAGCTCTATGGTAATGCAAGCTTGAGCGCTTAATATCCTAACGGGAAAAAACCAGTTTTTTTCCTAGCCATTTACGGCTTGCACCGTTTTGATTTGGCCAGGTAAGAAGTTTTGAAGCATGGCTTCGATGCCTTGCTTTAGGGTAGCGGTACTACTAGGGCAGCCACTGCAGGCACCTTGTAATAATACGCTAACCACCCCATCCTTATGGTTTAAGAATTTGATATTACCTCCGTCATTAGCCACGGCTGGTTTTACATATTCTTCCAGTAAGGAAACGATTTTGGTGTCGATAGCATCCCAGTCTTCCTTGGCCTTTTCTTCAGGATGGATATACCCACTTTGGGCGTCAACCGCTTCTTCAGTGGTTTCTTCCGCTTTAGGTTTTAGGGCTGCTTCATTTAATACGATACCGCCTTCCGCTAAAAAGTCACGGATTAGTTCTCGCAAGTCCAAGGTAACTTCATCCCATTCTACGATGTCGTATTTGCTGATGGCAACGTAATTGGAGCTAATAAATACCTCCTTCACAAAGGGGAAGTGGAAGAGCTTGGTGGCCAAAGGCGAAGGCTGGGCTTCTTCGATATTGCGAAATTCCACCGAATCTACCGATACCAGAGGCTTGTTTGCCACAAACTTAAGCACGGTGGGGTTTGGGGTCATTTCTGCATATACGCTAATGGGAACTTTGGCCATATCCATGGGAATAATTTTTTGCAAAGATAGCAGGTGCCCAATTTCCGAGGGCCGTTCATTTGTCTTTAATTTGAGCATATAAAGAGAATCAATATGGCTTTGGTTAAAGCAGTGAAAGGCAAGGTGCCTCAATTGGGCGAAGATTGCTTTGTGGCGGATAATGCCACCTTAGTAGGAGATATTCAATGTGGTAAGCAATGCAGCTTTTGGTTTAACAGCGTGGCGCGTGGCGATGTACACTATATAAAAATGGGGGATAAGGTAAATGTGCAGGATAATGCCACCTTACATTGTACCTATCAGAAACACCCATTAATAATTGGTAATAATGTTTCCATTGGCCATAATGCCATCGTACATGGATGTACAATTCATGATAATGTTTTGATTGGCATGGGTGCCATTGTAATGGATGCCTGCGTAGTTGAAAGCAATAGTATTGTGGCAGCTGGCGCGGTAGTTTTGGAAGGAACCCATATTCCCAGTGGCAGTATTTTTGCCGGTGTACCTGCCAAAAAAGTGAAGGATATCACTCCAGAGCTAATTTCCGGAGAGATCAATCGCATTGCCAATAATTACATTATGTACAGTTCCTGGATTGAAGATCCGGAAGCTTAGTCGAGGTAGTTTAAAGCTTCTTCGATATAGGCGTCATAGCCTTGCTGTAATAGCAGCGGATCGAGGTTAAAGGCACTATCGGGCGGAAGCCCCATTTCGATATTAAAGCCATCGGGGGTAAAGCTGCGGGTGGCCGAGAAGCGATAACGCCAGCCATTAGGTAATTCGAAATCGATGGGTATGCCTCCGCCACCACCAGTAGTATCGCCCAGGTGGTAGAAATGCGGAATGGATTTGCTAATAGCCGTAAAGGTATTGGTTGCAGAATAGCAACGTCTATTGGTAAGCAGCACCACTGGTTTAGTAAAGTGAAAATTGCCGCTGGGGCTTAATCCGATGGAAACGGCGTTCCCAAAATCATTGGCTCCTGCACCGGTTTTTTCATCACTAATTAAGACGGTGGTACTTTCTGTGAGGAAGCGCGATGCCAGGCGATAGGTATTATTGAGGCTACCTCCGCCATTGTTTCGTAAGTCGAGAATTAAACCTTTGGCATTCGCGAAATACTTGAATAGCAAGTCCATTTGTGCATCGGTAAAGCCAGAGCTAAAACTACTGTAGTGGATGTAGCCAATACTGTCTCGCAGATAGCGATAGCGGAAGCCATTTATAATGCGATAATCCGAGCCTAAATACTGGCGTTCCAAAACTTGCTCATCGAAATTATCAGGAGAGTTCAGGTACCAGGACCAATTGCGATTTAAATCAAAAGGAGCCACTAAATTGACATGGCCATCTCGTAATTGGTAAAGCAAGGTGTCTAATACTTCAAAGAGTTCTTCATCGCTCATATTCGAATGAACACGGGCTCTTTGAATAGCGCTGATTTGCTCCCAATTAATATTCTTGATTTGGAAGAAACTGTATTTGTTGCCTACCGTTTCAACCAAGCTTTCAAAATTCGCTTGCGAGGAGGAGCCCGGATCATCCGGCATTAAGCTGCGTTCACAGGAGCTAAGCAAGTACAGCAGGGCGATAGGTAGGAACCACTTTCTCATAGCTTATAAAAGACTTGCAGGCTTAGTAAATGCCCTCCATTATAAGAAGGATTGAAACGCTCAGTTTGGAAGTATTCCCACTGGTACATCAAACGAATTTGATTGCCATTGCTGCGATGCCAGATCAGGCTGTGGCGAAGATCAGTCTGCCAGGTGTCGCCCCAAAAATGATGTCCGCGATCGGCAATCTCGCCACTACTATATTGTCGAATATAATTAGGTCTTAAAATATAGGTGCCAAAGGGAATATTCCATTCGCTTTGCCAGGACCAATGCCAATCTCTACCGAATATTTTCGTGATTCTGCTATAGGTATAAGCCAAGCTCGGGCCATAGCCGAAGAAGCCACTAAAGCTTTGGGCGCTATTATTATACTGATTGTGGGTACGGAGGATGAAGATGTTTTGACTACAGAGTCCCGCCAGAATTTGATGCTTCCCTTTTTCATGCACTCGATAGCGCAGACTGTAATGGCCTCGAAAACCCAGGCTGGTGGTCCGGCTAATTTGATCAGGATAGTTAGCGGGCTTTTGCCATCCTCCCAAACCACTGATGTCTAAATTATTCATCCAATGGCCCTTATAGGTATGCCAGCCCAGTGCTAAATTACCGGATAAACCGCGATAGGTATTGGGGGAGATGTAATTGTCTTTAAACTGATCGAGGCTACCGCCTAGGGCAAACCATAAATAATCACCCTCTAGTCTTTCCTGTGCCTGAGCACTGTAGCAAAGGAGGAAAAGCAAAGGGGCGAAATACTTCATTTCAAACGGAGGCTGATGGTTTTAGCCGTTTTAAGTTCAAAAAGTTGATCCGCTAAATCGGGCGGACCAAAAGTGCCACGAACATTATTGCTGAAAGCATAAATTTCAGTTGGCAGACCGGCAAAATTGCGGTCGATCTCATCATTGTTATTGGCATCGTGGAAACAAGCAATGGCATAGGTGCCAGGGGCGAGTTCCAGTTGAATAAGTTCGGGAATCTCATCTACCTTTTGACTGTATTTGAGGATGATCTCACCTTGGGTATTTTTTACCCGCAGCATAATTTTTCCTTCAATACGTTCCAAGCCTTCAATCTTAATGCTCAATTTTTCCTTTTGAGCCAGGCTTAAAAAGGGAATTAAAATCAGAAAAAGAAGTGCACGCATGTTTAGCGAATAAGAACCACCGAACCCTGTTTGTTGTACTTAACGGGATCCGCTTTGCTATTGTTGTAATTTACCATTTCAGCACTAAGCTTAAAGAGGTAAACACCTTGCTGCAAATCTTCATTTTCGAATCTTCCGTCCCAGGCTTTTTCGGCGTCAATGCTATTGCTTTGGTAGACCATCCGTCCCCAGCGATCAAAAACCTGTAGGGAGAATTTTACTAGTTCGCAGTTTTCACTGATGCGTAGCTCAAAGCGATCGTTGATATTATCGCCATTAGGAGTAAAAGCATTGGGAATGTACAAGGGGCACAAAGCAGAATTAGAAGCACTGGAACCAGTTCCATGAGGAGATTGGGCCCAAGCCGATCCCAGGCCGAAGCCCAAGAAAAGTACTGCTATGTAGATATATTTCCGCATACTAATTTCCCAAATGTAGTTTTTTCCTCTCAATCTGCCCAAGATGCTTAGTTCAACCTGCGACTTATTGAGTGAAGGTGCACTTCATTGATTAATCGAAATCCAAAGTAAGCTTATAGCGCATAATCCGGCCATTGCCAGCATCTGCTACATACACGATTTGATTAAAGTAAGCAACTGCCACCGGATCATTAAATTGCATCAGTCCACCGCCAGTGCCACCAAAGCTGGTTTTTACAAAGCGATCTACCCCAGCCGCAGCGGGAGGACGAACCCCTTCGAATCCGGTAAAGGAGAATTGATACAGAGAGTCGGTTTCTCGATCTACCACAAAGAGGTATTGGGTTCCATCGCCAGCATAGGTGATGTCGGTCGGTTGACGGAACTTGTTGGGTGAATTGATAAAGCCATCCGCCTGACTGGTATCTCCCGAAGCTAAAATGCGAGGACGGTATTCAGCTCCAAATTCGGTTTCGGCAAATTCGATGTACTGCACCTTCAAGGCATTGTCTTCTTCCAGAGAAGTGTAGAGGAAATCACTGCTGGTTTGTGCTCCAAATTGTGGAGGTTGAGTAAGAGTAGTGATACCTGAGGGATGCTCAAAAAAGTCGTTGAAAAAGCCAGAAGCAGTTTGTACCGAAATAGGCGAGATCAATACATCATCATTACCAAAATAAAGTACGGCATCATTAGGTCCTAGCGGGCCACTGCTTACTTCTGGGTTATTGGGATCGGGATCCGGATTACGCACATATTGGCGACTCACATAATATTGATTATTACGTAAAGGATCCTGGCTGTTGCCAATGATACCAATATTATTGAAGCGGACAAAATCGTTGGTACGACGCACCGGATTACTCTGGGTATAGTAAAAAGGATGCACGATCTTGTTTACGATCCGGGCATTGCTAATCGCATAGCCACCGGTTCCTACCATTCTTAGACGGTAGATGGTAGAGAAAGTCAATAAGGTGTCGCCATTGCCTGAATTGTAAAGGGAGTCTGAGGTGCCGATTACCAATAGATCAAAACGACGATCTTGAATAACACTGCGAGCGCCTGGAACCGACTTACGTCCGAGGATGCGACCAGACTCATCCATGGCTACTACCTCTTCGCTGCCTTCATCCACTACATAGATCAATCCATCGAAACCGGCGCATACATCGCTGGGGCGTTCAAAGTCACTAAGGATGGGGAGAATGGGAACGTAGGCAATTTCGCGAACGCTATTGTCTGGCGGTACATCGATAAAATCGAGATCGGTTTTTTTACCCAGGTAATCTTCGCAAGAAACCAGGGCCAGCGCTGAAATCAAAATACTGAATAAGACAGACTTTTTCATGAGCGGTCAGCGATTTTTAAGATTTGAAAACGTAATCCAATGCTGTGTTGCATGCCAATAAAGTTGGTAGGATTGGCAGCATAATCGATATAAAAAGGATGCTGTCCTAAGCGACTGCGCACTCCAATTCCGAAAGTGGGAATATGACGGTGACGCACGCTAATACGGTAACCAGCACGGGCGTAGAAAATCTCTTTCCAATGGTATTCAATTCCGGCAGAATAGTTCTCGGCATTGTCATTGGGATGATTCAATTGTAAGGCGGTCAATAAGCTGTGATCCCCTTTCTTCCAGGGCACCATGCTAATTCCTAATTTGAAGATGGTGGGAACCACATTGGCTTCCAGGCCAATTCCGGTACTGCGGTTAAATGTGGTGGGGATATCGCCATCACTACCCAAAGAGGAATTACCGCCGAAGTTCTGTACCATGGCCGCAAATTTCAAGTCGCGAAAATCCGTGCGGTACAAGAAGGCCAGGTCTACCGTGGCATTGCTATTGTGGAAACCGGCCACACCTTCGTAAATATATTTTACACTAACTGCAGCGCTAAATAAGGCGGAAAGCTGACGAGCATAGGTGGCACCTACCGCGATGTTGGCCACCGAAACCTGACGACCGGTACCCATAGGTTGAAATTCGGTCCGCTCTTCCATGTCGCCCGAGTTCAATGCATTAATGCTAAAACTCAAGGTGCTGGTGCGATCCTTCATAGGGATGTTAGCGGCAGCGAAAGATTGGTTTACCCCACCACCTAAAAAGAGGTGACTCAAGGCATAGCTAGTCGATTTCAATTCGGTTAGAGCCGCTGGGTTGTTCATTACCGAGTATGCATCACCTTCCAGGGCCAAGCTGGTACCAGCTAAACCTAAAGAGCGGGTGCTCATATCGTTCTTTAAAAAGCTCAAGGCTGAAAGTCCTGCTCGCTCCCCACCGTAATTAGGTAGGATTTGAGCTGTGGCTGAAAAGCTACACAGGAGGGCAAAGAGGTATAGTGCTAATTTCTTCATCTCCTAAAAGCGAAATTCGATTCCGTATAAAATTTGTCGAGGGGCCAGATATCTTGCCGGATTGCGAGGATCTACACCGCTTTCCTGGGGTCCGCTGTAACGTGGATCGCGCCAGGTAATCGGTACATTATCTCCGTATTCGTAAGCTTCACCCGTAACCGGATTTATGATTTGAGAATTTTTGGCATTGGCCAGGTTTCGGATTTCCACACTGAGGGAAACACCTTTACCACGCTTCATACCCAAAGGTAGATTATAGCTTAATTTCAAATCGATATTATGCCAGGGCTTGGCTTGATTTTGCAAATACTGATCAACGACAGGCTCATAGATAGGACGGCCTAATTCGTTGGTGCGCGTTAATTGCTGTGGAGTGTAGCGGAAACCTGAGGTAAATTGATAGGAAAGGAAGGCACTAAAGCCGGTCCAGTCCATCCCTAAGATTGGAAGGGTGCTATCCGGTGCAAAGATGATCCCGGTATTGATGTTCCAGGGGCGGTCGAAAGCCAAATACTGCTCACGACTTAAAGATACCTCTCCGTTTTGTTCAATCTGTAAGCTGGATTCGCGGGCTGAGTTCGATTTACCACGAGCTACCTGATAGCCAATATTGGCAAAGCTGTTTAAATAGCGACCAATACGGTAATTAAGTCCTAATTCTACTCCGTAGATATTGGCATAATCCTGATTGATGTAGAAGTTCTTGGTGGTAGGACGACCCGTTTGATCCGCCACAATTACCCGGCGGGATACGATATAATCGAAACGGTTATTGTTAAAGGCGGTAAGGCTCATGGCTAAATCCTTGTTTAATTTGGATTTCAATCCAATCTCGTAGCTCACATTCACCTCTGGATCCAAATCAGGGTTACCCAAGCTAGCCAGGAAAGAGCGATCCTGATAGGTAGGATCTAATCCGGCATAAATAAAACGCGGGTGTGGCAAACGCATGCTGTGCCCGTAGTTAAAGTAGAGCACATTGTTCTCCGTAACCGGGAAGCTCACATTAATTTTAGGCAATAAACGGGCTTTCCACCGCAGGCCAAATACTTCGCTGGTTTTAGCGAGGTAATCTTCGCGTACCTGATCAATAACCGGAGCGCTGGGATCGTTTACAGCATCATCCACAAATTTACCGGGAGCCCACATGTTTAAGCGTAAACCAAGAGTGGCAATGATCCCTTTATAGCTAATGCGATCTTGAACAAATAAGCCGGTTTCAATGGGGTTTACAGACCAGATATCATTACTGGAACCAATACTTACTGATTGAGTGTAGGTACTATCGTTTATCTTAATCGGGGCACCTACCCAAGGACGGGTAACATCTACCCATTGGTATTCGGTAAAAGTGTTTTGGAGCCCGAAGCTTAACTCATGTTGTTTATTGTCCGGTATCCAGGTGGCTTTACCATTTACGCTGTACTCTTCTACATAGTGATCGTGCCAGGTAGGAGTGATACCGCCGTTATTGATTAATCCATTACCAACCGAAACGTAGTAAATACCGCGGGGATCGCCTGGATTAAAAATGTCAATGGGTGAGGAGATAATGTGCTGCTCATCTAATATCTGATCCACCGTTTCCGTGCGGAAAGGACGACCATTGGCATCAGCGCGTAAATTGGTAAATAAGCGACCTACTGAAACACTCAGTCCCCAGTTTTTAGTGATAAGATGATTGAGGTTTAAGGCCGTTAAATTGGAGTGATGCGTATAGGTAGTGGCATTGTCCAAATTATTGCTGCGGTTGTATTGGAAACCGGGGGTTAAGATGGCATCAAAACCTACAATTTGCAGGGTACGGGTATTCTGGTTGATGTTCAGCGAATGCTGATTGGTTAAGGTCAATTTGGTGCCAGAGCGAAGCTTATAGGCCAGCTTAATGGTATTGGTGTAGGAATTGGTATAGCGCGGTGCCCAAAATTCGGGATTGGCACTAAAGAGTGAACTTTCCAACTGATCGGCGGTAGCTCCGAAATATTCGTCGGTCATATAGGCCGAGATACTGGCAAAGAGCGTCAGTTTTTTTTGAGTGCCGGGAATAGGAGAACCGACATTCAGTTCGAAGCGATCGGTATTAAAGCTACTGGCGATATCGGAATTTCCAAGGTTATCGCGTTGATAGCGACCGCTAATTTGGAATTTCTCACCTCCCTCGCGGATGCGGGTATTCACAACCCCGGAGCTACCTCCACCAAATTCGGCACCTACACCACCGGTAATGAGGTCTACGCTGGCTACGGAGCTGGAATTTACATCCACACCAAAACCGGTACCGGCCAGTGGATCCTGGGCAGAAATACCATCAACAATGTACTCGGTTTCGTACACCCGAGCACCACGAATTTGCAAACCATCCTGGGTTTTAATTACCCCGGCTTGCATTTGCAGTACTTCCTGCACATCACGCACATTCATCTGCGAGATTTGCTCCTGGCTGATGGTTACTTCACTGCTGGCTTTCTCAAGGCTAATTTGTTCCTTCTTACCAACAATGGTTACCTCATTGAGGGATTCGCGTTGTTCACGTAATTCGATATTGAGCACTTTGCTTTCGCCGGGTTCAAAGGAGATCCCGGTAAAGAGCTTGGTTTCATAACCAATAAACTGAACCTTAATGGTGTAATCCTGAGCCTTAATGCCATTAATTACATAGTTACCATTAATATCGGCCGCGGCACCCAAATAGGTTCCTACTAAAAGCACATTGGCACCGGGTAAGGTTTCCCCGCTTTTAGCATCGGTGATTACCCCACTTAAGGAGGCTTTTTCTTCGCTTTGAGCCTGGAGGCTGAGGCCTAAAAACAGAAAGGCCAGAAGACGGTAAAGGAGCTTAGAATTCATTATCGAAGATTTCACCGATTAATTGTTCAATAGCACCGGCATTCCGTTCAAAGCGATGAAGCTCCATACAGAAGAATACCTGAGAGATTTTTGAATTGCGACGACGAACGGCTGCTACTACTTGAGAGCTGCCATTCCATCCGCGGAAGCGGGTAATTTGAGCATAGTAAAAATCCTGAGCATCTGCAGAAGCCACCATGGGCACCACGCCAAACTCTACATTGGTAGGAGCTAGTTCAGGATATAAGGTGGTATCTACCAAATTAACCAAAGCCGAATCGGTTGTAATACGGGCTTGCGAACCTGGAACCGTTGATACCACGATATCGTCAATGGGGTAAACGGAGCGAGATTCGCTCAGGTCTTGAGTGCTGGTTAATTGGGTGGTGAGGAAGTATTTACCACCATTATCCGTAAAGCGCTGAATTACCGGCGCCAGATAGTCGATAAGCGGTTTTTCATCGCCAGTAACCGAATTGCGGAAATTGGTGGAAGGCAGGTTTAAAAAGGCCTGCTGATATTGTTTGAAGATCAATTGAACGGTAGGGTCAAAATACTTGGGGAGATTCGCGCCTTGGGCATAGCCAAAGTTCAAGAGATCGTAGTTGAGATTATTGCTTTGCAGGTAAGCCTGGTACTGGTTTTTAATGCCGGCATTATGACCCGAAACCCAAAGCATGTTTACGCCACTGGTTTTAGGTCGGAAGTAGAAAACTTCGGAGGTATCCACATCGCTAATAGCATCTGCAATGTCGATGGAGCGGATGTAAACGCGATTGGTGTCGTTTACTTTTAATCCGTTAATGTTGTAAGGTGCTGCGGCCGTTGATTGACCGTAATAGATTTCAGCACTGGCTTCACCATTTTGAATGGAGGTATCGGCCAGGAAGGTGATGAGGTTTTGACCGCGGTCGATTTCAACCCAGTCGCCCTCATTGATTTTCATTTCTACCGCTTTTAGGGTATTGTCCCCATCGGGATCGGAGGCTTGCCAGAAAAAAGTGGCAGCAATAAAAGCAGTGTCAGATGGTCCACGATCGTCTAAGAAAGCCGCATCCGGCGGAGTGTTGATCAATGGAACTTTTAAGAAAGCCGGGCTGGGATCGATATTACCATCATTATCAATAGCACGAACGAAAAAGCTGATATCAGCAGAGTCCTGACCTGGAGGAATGTCAAAAAGAAAGATAGAATCTTGAGTAGTAGTATACTCCCAATTTTGATTGTCGAGCGATAGCTCGTAGCCGGAAATATAACCATCTCCATCGGTGCCATACCAGGTAAGGCTAACAGAGGAGTTTAAACGATTCTGACCGCTAAGGTTGATTGCTTCATAGCTGATGAAGGTATCAGGTAAGCCATTGCGATCAATTTCGCCTTTACGACAGCCTGCGATGAGCAAAACCGCGCTGAGGCCCCAAAGGATGGATTTTAATTTTCCCGGCATAGGAATGAAAATTAAAAAGGGAAGCCTCCCGCAGAAGGCTTCCCCGAAATTATTAGTGGGCTACAACAACTTTAAAGCTGTTAGAAGCTCCGGTTTTAGTTTCGATAGTGTTTAACACGTAAACACCGTTCACCAAATTGGCCACATTTACTTCGTGTTGAGTAGCGGCATCATTGCTGCTTAAGATCACACGACCATTGAGGTCCATTAAACGGAATTCAATAGTTCCGTTAGCGCTCTCAATGTTGAAGATGCTGCGGGCTGGGTTAGGGTAGATAGCCACTTCTGCAGTAGCTACTTCTTCGATGCTCACATTGGTAGGAACACTACATCCATTAGTGTCTAATGGAGTGCTCAAGTTCACAATGTCGAAGTTATTACGAGGCATCAATTTGTAGTTACCGAAGCTGTACCAAAGGATACCGTGCATAGCATCCATATCCATGCTGGTGTTGGTGATTACGGCAGGTACCTGAAGAGTTCCGTCATTGCTTACGTAGTTAGAGTCAGCAATCAAAGAAACGTAAAGGCTGGAGTTAGCACTGGTACTGCTCTGACGACCGGCAATTACGCGAGAAGATTGGCTGCTTCCGAAAGTAGGATCGGTAGCTACGCGGTACTCGGCGAATCCTGCATTAGCATCAGTAATGTAGATTTTACCACCATTAGGGTTTTGGTAAGATACCAACATGCCTTCGTACATCTCCATATTCAGGTTAGGATCTGAAGGATCGATAGCGATAGGCATAATGGTTTGGCTATTGTTCAAACCTACGTAGTTGTCTACGTTCAGGTAAGTAACACCGTAAGTTTCCTGGATGGTACCAGTTACTTGAATTTCTTGATCGCGGTAAACATTGTCTAAGTCCTGGTTAGGAATTAAAGCAATACCAGCGTAGATAGTGTCATTAGGGTCTTGTAAGTATACATACTCTAAGTCACAACCTTTACGAGCAGAAGTGATGAAACCACGTACTGTTACAGTTTGACCTACGAATACGCTAGAACCGGTTCCGTTTCCACTAAACTGAAGATCGAAAATGCGTAAACCATTATCGCGAACTGCATAGTGGTTGAAGTTTGGATTAGCCTGGGCAGCAGGACTAGCCGGGAAAACTACCGCAGAACCGTCATTGTCTACCGCACGAATGTAATAACGTACTAAGGTGTTGTTCGCTTGAGCAGGAACATAGTACTCATAAGTAGTTCCGCTGGCCAGGTTCATGTTTACCGGGCTGAAAGAACCAGTAGGAGTAGAACCATTAGCACTCCAGAATAATTGTACGGTATCGATAGTACCATCAGCATCAGAAATGTCGGCACTAATTAATACAGAATCGCTGCTAGTAGGGATTACTGGGAAGTGGAATACATTGGCAATAGCAGGAGCGCTGGCACCTACTTCATAGTGAGTAGAGTCGAATGGGTTGATTTCATAACCACGACCAGTACCACCGGTACATCCGTTACCTGAGTGACGAACAATACCTTTTAAGGAAGAGTAGAAAGTACCTACGGAAGGAGCTACGAAAGAACCGGTTCCGTTAGAAGGAGAGTTAGGGTTAACGGTGCTGAAAGATGGAGTCTTCTGAGCTAAGAAGCGATCAGAAACGTTGATCACATTACCAGCAGCATCGGCTACGTTGAAGCTTACACGGTTTCCGCTGAAAGGAATTACCTGTACCACAGTTACGTTTTGCAATTCAACGAAGCTGTTTTGCCAGTACTCACCGCTCTGTACATTGTTTACACGCTGGGCATCGTTCAAGTCACCTAAAGGAAGGGTCTTAGGAACGAAGGCCGAGCTGGGTAAATCGCCAGAAGTAAGTAAGGTAACCGAGTTTACATCTAAAGTAGTTAACTGGGTGTTGTTTTCGTATTGCTCAACCACCGCGGTTACTTCTACTTTATCACCTTGGAATAAGGCAGTAAATCCTGGAATTGGCTGAAGGTTACCACTACCATCGGTATAAACACCCATCACTTCGATTCCACTTAATGAATCTACAACACCACCCATGGCAGTATCGATCATGTAAATGAAAGGACGGTTACCACCTTGTACTGAGCTGGAAGCTACTTCAGAAAGTCCACCATCAGTAACAACGTGCGCACGGAAGCGAACGGTATCTCCCAAATAAACGGAAGTATCATTACAAGCAGCCAGGTCGATTACCTGGTTAATTTGCTGAATAGTAACCAGAGGGTAGCTCTGGGCACTTAAAAGGCTGGTCATGAAAAGACCTAAGAAGAGAGGAAGTAATTTTCTCATCACTACTACATTGTTTACTTAATTATCACAAATTTTCCGGTGAACTTTTCACCACTGTTTAAATCTTCAACCGAGAACATATAGAGGCCTCGACTAATAATTTGGCTTTCGATGGACAGTAAATCCCAAGCATGCTCACCACCGCTAAAACGGTTTTCACCAGCATCTTCAGCACCGAAAGTGCGGAACCAGCGGGTATCGCTACCATCGTAATTTTCATCGTGACGGATCTCGTCAATAAAGTCTCCCCCTGCGGTGTAAATACGGATTACACAGCGGGCCGGTAGATTGGCAAAAATGATTTTGCGGCTTTCTTCCTGGAAGTTGGATTTACCTTCCCAGGCGGCGCCATAATAATAAGGGTTGGGATATACGAAGGGTGCATCCGCTCCCATATCTTCATTGGGACCGGTTCCGGCGAAAGCCCGATTGTTATTGGCCAGGAAGGAGCTTTCCAGGGATTCAAGATTCCCTTCCGGGTTACCTTCATCAAAGGCTGTAACTGCCGTAGCATACTGCCAGCCATTAGGAATATTGTCAATCACATAGCGATAGTGATAAGCAATAGTATCGTCATCAAAGTAATAAGGTTGAGCAAGCTTGATGCTGCCAAAGCCCGTTTCATTGAAGAGGTTGTTTCCGGCCTTATCGTATTGGGCAATTAGGCTGAAGTCGCGTGCTAAATCCGGAACACCGGTAACATCAAAGCCTAATTTGGATAGGTATAAACGATAGCCTTCAAAGTCTTCGCGATTGGAAATGGGGTCGATACTACGCTCGGCATTATCAGACCAGTAGATTTCAATTTGTCCGTCGCCTGGTTCAACGCGAGTATAAGGGATATTGGGAGGAGAGGGTAAAATGAAACGAGTGATTTCACCATCACCATCATTGTCTTCACCTGGATCTAAAAGGCCATTAAAGTTTTGATCTTCTCCATTAAAGGCTTGTTGAGCCCAACCGGCATTGGTAATTAAATTGGCGCGCTGCACCTCATTATTGTCGGTATTGGGATTGCCATCCTCATTTTTCTTCGCGAATACATAAGCGAAGGATACCTCAATTACATCGCCGGGAGCAAAGCTGCTAAAAGGACCCGCCGCCAATAAATCTGAACGGTTACCCGAAGCATTTAATTCGGCCTGGAAATTCCGACCATTACAACCTGGATCGTTGGGATTACTCCAACAAGGACTTTGGTTTAAGCCTTGGGTCATTTTTTGGTAGCGATCATTCTCAGTGGTTGGGAAGGCGAAATCTGCACTAAAATCATTGAAAGCCCAGGCATTGTAATTCACCAGGAACTGATCTAATTCCCAAGCTCCATTGAGAGGATTGTAATTGGAGTCGAGATCCGGATGGTGGAAACCTTCTTTATCCGTGGCTCCTAAAAATTTCTGACCGACATAGCTTTCGGTAAAACCGGGATCTCCATCTGCATCAAAGCAATAAGCCAGATGCAGGCTGTCCATAAATCCATTACCCCCGCGATTGTAAAATGCTGATCCACCGGCACCGGCAGGAGTAATGTTTACATTTCGCACTACGGTATTATTCCAAAGTGCGGTATAAACATCATCATAGGTGTTTTGTCCTTCATTGTAGAAACGCAGATTGACGATCACCATAAAGTCGGTGAAATTGTAGTTCCAGTTATAGGTTTCCATTTCCACGCGCACTCCCATAGGGCGGGTATGGTTGTTAATGGGAATTTGAGTTCCGGGCACTACAATGCTTTTATCGCTGAAAGTGGCTACATAATCTTGATGGGAAATTGCGAAAGGATCGAAATAACGGCTATCAAAAAGGCTACTGCGCTCTTGTAAGTTTCGGGCATTTCCGGTGATGGAAGTATCTACGTGAAATTCGAATCCACCACGACCCGGGGCATATCCTTGAGGGGCGTCATAGGCGGAAGTAGATACTACAATCTGACCACCATTTTCTTTACCGCCAATCCAAATTCCGCCTTCAAAAAGGTGTTCTACACCCGAACCAGCAGGGTATTCCGCACTGGGGTTTCCGGTACCATCGCGGTATCCGCGGAATGCATTACCAAAAGTCCCCAGGTTGGTTACGTTTAAACGCACATTACTGGCATTTGTGGTTTTCTCTTGATAGCTCTGGGCCATCAGGCTGTAGCCTGAAAAAATCAGACTAAATAGAATTCCGATACGAAGAATCTGCTTCATCGTTTAATCACTTTGCGGGTTTCCAGAATTTCAGCACCATCTGAAACCTGGATTAAATAAATACCATTCTGCCAGGCACTGCAATCGATGCTTAAGCGGGCTTGCGCTTCGCTATTCCAGCTGCCAATCATTTGTCCGTTTATGCTCAAAACTTTTACCTGAACCGGCTTTTTAGCCATCAGGCCACTAAAGTTAATGACTAATTGATTTTCAATAGGATTAGCGAAAGTCCAGGCTCTGCGGGCCTTCTCAATTGGGCTTAAGCCAATGCCGGAAACGGTGGCTTCCAATTCCAATTCCACGGGTAGGTGATCGCTGAAATTGTATAGAGCCGAAGCCACGGTAGTGTTTACAGAAACATTGTTGTTAGTACTTAAGCTTCCTCCGCAGCAGCTGCTTCCATCTTGACCCACCGCACGGTAGTCGATGAAATCCAAGCCATCACTGTTATTTTCGATAGCATCCGAAATGAGGATGAAGTCAAATCGATCATCCATACCGCCGCCACTAAAACAACCACTGCTGCTGGCATGGGTGCTTTGGGTATGATAAGCGGCAAAGTTGCTATTGTTGTTCCAGCTTCCTAATTGATTTTCGGGATCATTAAAGCTGATTGCAGGATTGCCACTGTAATTTATAAGATTTTGGAAGGCAGCTTGGTTAGCACTGTATATATTAAGGTCGCCGGCAAAAAGTACATTATCATCCGGTACATTCTGATCGATATAGTCCATTACCGCGGCGGTAGCGCGAGCACGCTCAGCGGCATTTGCACTGCTGTTTCCGGCTTTTAAATGGGCTACGCCAATAGTGAAGAAGACAGTATCGACTCCTGCCGATCCTAAACCGGCATCTTTAACATAGAGGCGGTAGAAATCAATCACCCGAACCAGCGGACTTTGATTGATGTCGAGATTGATAGAGTTCTGTGAGGCTAAAACCAGCTTCTCCTTATTATAGAAGAGCATATTTACCAAGCCACTGGAGCTATTATTGCTACTGCCGGCACGATCGTAATGACTTATGCCATTCACATTAAAAATGTCGCTAAGCATTACCAGTGGATTTACCGGATTATTTCCCAGTTCATTCACTACCATAACATCGGGAGCGAGGTAAGAGACGATGGTTTGTAAATCAGCATCTCGCTGAGCGGCGGTACGACTGTGGTTACAGGGTGCTGAACCCGTTTTGTAATACATTAAATTGTACGAAACCACTTTTATAGTTTCTGTTTGGGCCTGGGCCTGCAGAGCTAAACTGCAAAGAATGAGACCGATATAGCTTCTAAACATACCTACCGATTGGGGCGCGAAGTTACAAAAGGTATTGTAGCGAATGTTAAGGGAATCTTACCTTGTGCGAATAGCATTAATATCCTCTCAATAGGCTTCCTTTAGGATCAATGATGAGGGCTTTAAATGATTGTTGCTTAGATCGTTGTGTCATAGGGCTGCCTCATTGAGATCTTTGGATCAGAGATAGATATAACTTAGTCCTGCTGTGATAGTGCCGAGGTAGCTCGCTTGGTTCAGATTTGATAAAAGTCCGTTGGTGCTAATGATAAGACCCAGGTACGCTTGCTCATTGAGCTTGAAGTGCCATCTAAGGCTTGCTTCGAGTATTAGATCTACATATTTACTGTAAAGAACTTGGTTAAGCTGTTGCTCAATTTTTTCGTTGCTAATGTGTGTAAATTTCTGTTTAAGAAATACGGGCATCGCAAGATGGAAATCGATTCCGAAACTAAGCTTACTGCGCTCTCCAGGTTTGTAAGGTACTAGTGCTCCATACCTCAAGCCATAGGCCAGGTCGAGGTTTAGCTGTTGCATTTCAGTAAGGATACTTGTATGCACAGCAATGTTGGAGACATACCCATAATTATTGGCCATATAATCTTCGAGCCTAAAAGCAAAACTGGAATTCTGATAGCCTCTATATTGACTAGCCAAACTATATGCATGGTATAAGGGCCTGGGAGTTTTAACCTTTTTGTAGTGAGTCCAAGCAAGCTGTGAATTGAAAATGGGAATATGGTTGTTCTTGTTTTGAGGGGGATTTATCCGTGATTCCAAAGGGTATTTCTGTAGGCTCCCTAAGCTTAGGCTAAGCTCATGAAACTTGGTTTGGCTCCATAGGGGATTAGAAAGGCAAAGGCTGATCAATCCTAAACTGGCTAAGGTTTTTAAGGACATTTCAGGTTTAGGCTTTTGTTTACAGATTCATAATATTGAAAAGGTGGGGCATCACAAGGAAAGACAAATTCCCATGAATTTAGTGTTTAGCCCTCGTCCCATTCAAACTGAAGACCGGTTTCCTTTTTCTTTTTCTCTTCTTTTTTCTTGAAGAGCCCTTTAATCTCCTTGCCTTGTTCTCTCAAGCTTTCCTTTACTGAGCTGCTCATGGCTTCGCCATCAATCCCGATTTGAGGATTGTCTACCGTGCCGCTAATGCGAATGGGTATACGGTGATCGTCATCGCGCTTGGATACGGATAAGTGCTCTTCAAACTCTTTGTTGCCAGAAGTTTTGTCGCGCTTTGCAAAAAGCACATCGCCTAATCGCATGGTGATGATGTACTCAATTTCATTTTCGAAATTATGGGTGCCACTTAAGTTCAAATTCAAAACATTACTAGCTATAGCCATATCCGGAATACGAATCTCTCCATTGGCAATAGTAATGGTGTTCTTAAGGGTATTAAAGCTTACGTCTTTTAATTCGTCTACTTCCGCAAAACGAGAGAGCGCTTGCAAGGGCTCGTAATTTCGAAGATGCCCTTGATCAATTTGCATCTCACTGAGTACCTCCAAGCCATTAGGATCCAATTGTAAATCCGGGCTAATGGGTGCTTCAATCTTGGCCTCCAAACTAAGTCGGCCTTCAAGGTTGTCGGCAGTAATGGTTTCCTGACTAAAGTTATCAAAGCTTTTAAATACGGAGGCTACTAGAACATTAGTAGCTTTTAATTCGGCTTGGAAGTGGAAGCTGGAATCTTCCGGGGTGCGTAGTACAAATTTTCCTTGGTAGCGACCTTCATCCGCCAGGAGCGAAATCCCTTCACCGCTAATCGCCCGATGATTGATGAATACCTGGCCTTTTAATTCTTTGGCATCGAAGTTTCGGAATTTGAACTCATGCAGATGAACCTGAGTGCGAAGGTCCAGGCGTTTTTTCCAATCTAAACTTAAGCTGTCGTCCTCCGAGCTGCTGCTCTCCGAAAGGAAATCTTGCAGGTTAAAATGTTGCGATACAATTAAGGCTTCTGCGCCTAGAGTGGTGAGGCTGTCGCTGATAAAACGTAGGGGTCGGATTAGGCGTCCCTTTAAGCTGAGGTCGCTGTCTCCATGTTTGATAAGGAGCGTGTCGATCTGCAGGTTTTGCTTTAAGAAACTGCCACTGCCTAGTTTCGATTCGAAGGCGAAGTTTTCGCCGATCTCCATTTCCAGTTTTTCCCAATCAATGTTGCCGTCAATTTTAGCTTTGGCTAGAGCAATGCCTCTCAGTGAGTTCCAATCGGGGAAACTACCGTCAATGTTTAAGTCCACCTTACAGTGCCCGGATTTCATTTGCCAATCTTCAGGTAGAAGCTTGGTCCAAAAATCCTGGTCTTCATCAATGCTAATATTCAGCTTAAGCTGAGGTTCTAAGATTTGACGAATAGTACCTCTAATTTGCACCTGATCCGAGAAACTTTTTAATTCTCGGATTTCCAGACGATCAAAAGCACCTTGACGATAGTACTCCAATTGAGCCTCCAAATCTGCAAATTGAAAATCTCCACTTTCGATATTGAGACCTTTTAAATGTGCAAATACCTCAGTGCGTAAATCCGTGTTTTCACGAATGATGAATTGGGCCTTTACTGCGGCTTTACCTTCTAGATCGAGATTTTCTGGCCACTCCATATTAAGGATGGCGTAGATATTTTTGATTTGCTGGAGATCTAGCTCTTGATGTTCCAGGCTAAACACAGAAGCTGAGCCGGTTTTTAAGGAGGCTTTCAGATTTTCGATAGTGGCCAATTGTAGTTGACTGGCTACTAATTCCAATTCTTTTCCGCCTTTAAGGCTGAAAACACCATCTACGATGATGGGATTTTGCAGATAGTACTCCTTGCCTGATTTAAAGCTTTCGGCCTGCGACTGTATTTGTAAATCCAGATTCCAGTCTGATCCGCCAAAGCGACCGGCAGCCAATAGGTCGCTAATAAAACCTTTCAGCGATGATTCTTCATCTTGATATCGGTAGCGAATATTCTTGAGCTTGATCGACTCCAGTTTTATTGCTGCCTGAGAGTCGCCGGAACCTTCCTTAAAGATAGACCAGTTGTTAAGGGCTCCGTTTTTAACCAGGTTTAACTGACCATTCTCCAGACTAATGCTGCTAATCGGGATCTCCGAATCGAACATATCCCAAACCCGAAACTCCACAAAAAGATCTTCGGCATAAAACAGGGTGTCGCTTAAATCGCGACTACCGGCGGTATGAACTGCTTGCAGCCGAATTGCAGCTTTAGGAAATTTACGCAGGGAAATACCGGCCTCTTTTACCTGAATTTCTGTTTCCAGATTTTCATTGAGGCTGGCAAATACCAAATCCCGGATTTGATCCTGACGGAAATAGAGTAGGGCAAATGTTAATCCAAAGATGAGCAGGAAAATTCCTGTTATCCAAGCAAATATTCTGAGGATCCGTTTGAACATATACTTCTATGTCTAAAGCAGAACGTCAAAGATGCATCTTTATTAATGCATCATCAAAGTGTTGACCTCTTTAGGGTTCAATTTGCGCCATTGACCTCTGCGCAGGTTCTTCTTGGTGATCCCTGCAAATACAGAACGGTCCAGCTTGGTTACGGTATATCCTAAGTGTTCGAAAATACGACGTACAATGCGATTACGACCACTATGTAAAACTACTCCAACGTGGTTACGATCCTTGCCTTCAACAAAAGCGATATCATCTACTTTTATCGGACCATCATTAAGCTCCAGGCCTTCGGCAATAGCATGGAAGTCTTTTAAGTCCAAATTTTTATCGAGAGTAACATCGTAAACTTTACGTGCTCCATGTGATGGATGAGTTAGGCGTTTGGCGAAATCACCATCATTAGTGAAAAGGAGAACCCCGGTAGTTTGGCGATCTAAACGACCTACGGGATAGATGCGCTCAGGACCGGTTTGGGCCATTAAGTCCATTACCGTTTTGCGGGCTTTGGGGTCATTGGTGGTGGTGATAAAACCTTTCGGCTTATTAAGTACATAGTAAACTTTGGCTTCGCGACGAATTTCGCTGCCGTTAAAGCGCACCTTATCACGAGGCGCCACTTTGTAGCCCATCTCTTGAACTACTTTACCATTTACTTCTACCAAACCGGCGGCAATCAAATCATCGGCTTCACGACGGGAGCAGATTCCGGCATTCGCTAAGAAACGGTTTAAGCGAACATTATTGTCGCCCCCTGCTACATTAGCCTTAGTCTTGGTTACATATTTACTATCGTTGTCCTGTTCCTTACGCTTAAAAGGTTTGCGCCCGGTAGGACGGGAATTTCCATTCGAAGATTTTGGTCCTCTGGAATTGGAATTAGAGTTGCGGGAACGAGATTGGTCCCTGCGGGAATTGTTTCGGCTCATGCGTTTAAATTTTGCACAGCCCTTATCGCCACTGCCGGTTCACACCGGGAACGCTTCAGGCTTATTTTCGGCCGGCAAAAGTACATTTATTCCAACACGAGGCAAAATTTCTTTTACTGAAAATCAAGGCTTTAAAGGCTGGGGTAAAAGGCATCTTCAATATGCCGCAATCCATAAGGGTTTAGACAAATTCCAATGATGTCGAAACGAGTCATTCCTTGCCAATTGATTTGTTGGACGTATTGATTGGCAGCGCAAATCAGGAATTTCTGTTTTTGTTGATTTACAAATTCCCAGGCCTCACCAAAGCGATTAGAGCTACGGGCTTTTACCTCGATTATTACCAGGCATTCCTTATCTATGGCAATAAGGTCTACTTCCTTGCGGCGAAAGCGCCAGTTTTGTTCCAGTAATTGGTAATTATGGGAGAGTAGATAGCGCGCGGCAGCGGTTTCGCTACTCTGTCCCAGTTTTTGATTCGGATGCATGCGGAAAACGGATTAAAGTTTCCTGCGAAGCTACCGATAGCTCTACATCTAACCCGAAGATAAACGCTTGATTGTCGCTTAAATGCCCGGCAGGTACACCAAAGGCAATGGGGATTTCCAAATCTTTAAAATGACGATGCAAAATTTCTTCAGGGTTTTCACCAAAAGGAATGCTATTATCATTCATATCGCTCATGCCTCCTACGATAATCCCAGCTAAATTCTCTAAATAGCCATTTCGTAAAAGATTATAAAGCATGCGATCGATATGGTAGAGGTACTCGTCCAGATCTTCCAGAAAGAGGATTTTTCCATCTGTGTTTAAACTTTCCTTTGAACCTAATAGGCTGTAAAGCATGCTTAAGTTCCCGCCACATACAGCTGCCTTTACTTTACCCTCTTTATTAAAAGCATGCTTAGGAGCGCTGATGGAATAGCTTTCTCCGGCTAAAGCCTTTTGCATACTTAATAATGCAGCCTCACTATTTCCTTTAAAGTTAATAGGCATTGATGCATGCAAACTGGCATAGCCCAGATTGTGCAGGGCACTATGGAATACGCTAATGTCGCTGTAGCCTACTATCCATTTGGGACTTTTCTTAAAAGCATCAAAGTTGAGCTGATCAATTAAGCGCACGGATCCATATCCGCCACGAGCGCAAAGAATGGCGCGGCACTCAGGATCGTCTAAGGCAGCTTGAAAGTCGGCAATGCGAATGGCATCACAGCCCGCAAATTGATTTTCTTCAGCAAATAGATTCTCAGTGAAGAAAGCCTTGTAGCCCCAGGCTGCTATTTGGTCCAGGGCAGGCTGTAATTCTTCCCGACTAATTTTTCGAGCCGGAGCTACTATGCGAATCCGATCGCCTTTTTGGAGTGATGCCGGGCGAATCATTGGGCCATTTCAATTTCTCGCAGATAGCGCTGAATGGTGTTTTCTAAACCAAGGTACAGCGCATCCGAAATTAAAGCATGACCAATAGATACTTCGGCTAAATGGGGGACTTCCTTCGTGAAATAGCGGAGGTTATTTAAGTCTAAATCGTGACCTGCATTTATGCCTAAGCCCAGCTCATGTGCCAGGAGGGCCGCCTCGCGATATGCTTTAACCGCCGCCTTTGGATTAATGGGGTACTCACGGGCATAGTTTTCCGTGTATAATTCAATGCGATCGGTACCGGTTTGAGCCACCGCTTTTATTTGTTCGGGATCACATTCCATAAATACCGAAACTCGTATCCCGGCGTTTTTGAAAGTAGGGATCACCTCATTTAAAAAGGCTTGGTTTTCGATGGCATTCCAGCCGGCATTTGAAGTGAGTACTCCAGGTGGATCAGGTACGAGGGTAACTTGAGCAGGAGCCGCTTCTAAAACCAGGACGATAAAATCTTCCGAAGGATATCCTTCGATATTAAATTCGGTTGAGACAACTTTTGTGAGTTCGCGAACGTCATTATAACGTATATGGCGTTCATCAGGACGTGGGTGAACCGTGATTCCCTGGGCGCCAAAACGCTCACAATTTTGAGCCGCCAGAATCAAATCTGGAACATTGCCTCCCCGGGCATTGCGCAGGGTTGCAATTTTATTAATGTTAACGGAAAGCTTTGTCATGGTTGGCAAAGATAAAGCCTTATGTTTGCTTTGAATATGAGAGTAAGAGATCACATTCTGAATGATTTTAAACCCCTGAGTACCGGGGAACGAGTAGCGGATATTATGTTGGCTATGGAGGAGTTGAAATGTAGCCATTTACCGGTATTGCATGAGGGTGCCTATTTGGGCCTGATCTCTGAAGATGATCTGTTGGATATCCAAAATGATCAGGATACCTTAGAAAAGCATCTCAAGGTAATAAAGCCCTATAAAGTGCAGGCTGATACCCATATTTATGAGGCTATTCAAGTAATTGGCGAAGGGAATTTAACCTGTTTGCCAGTGATTGATGAGCAAGGTCAGTATATAGGTTATGTTTCACCTCAAGAATTAATGTGGGATTTAGGTCGTCAGGTTTCCTATGCCGAGCGCGGCGGTGTGGTGGTTTTGCGTCTGCCTGTTCGCGATTACCATATCTCTCAAATCGCCCAAATTGTAGAGTCGGAAGATGCCTTGATTTTAGGATTGCAATTGCGTTCTCAGGCTAATGACTTTATCAATGTTGCCTTGAAGATTAATCAGCAGGATTTAAGTAGAATCGTCAAAGCTTTCGAGCGCTATCAATATGAGGTAGTGGAACTATATCATGAAAGTTTATTCGATGATACGGCCTCTGATCGCTATGAAGGTTTGATGAAATATCTCAATATCTGATGAAATTAGCGGTATACGGAAAAAAGATCACGGCCGAAGCGCGGGAGGATATCGAGAACTTACATTCGATATTGATCGAGTCGGGCGTAGACTTTAAGGTCTTCCACCGCTTAAATACGTATATCAAAGAACACTGCGATTTAGGATTGGAATTCGAAGAGTTTCGAACCAGTCAGGAATTGCAAGACTATGCACCCGATTTCTTGATTACCATTGGAGGGGATGGCACCATCCTCGATGCGGCTACTTTGGTGCGCGATAGTGGTATTCCGATTTTAGGAATAAATACCGGTCGATTAGGGTTCTTATCCAATGTGAATCGCCAGAAAATCGAGGAGAGTCTGGAGGCCCTTTTCCGGAAAGATTATCAATTGAGTCATCGTCGTTTGTTGCACATGGAGTCCAAGGCTTTGGATTTGGATTTGCCTTTTGCCTTGAATGAGATTACGGTCAGTCGAAAAGATACCACGGCCATGGTTACCGTTGAGGTTTCCATTAATGGAGAATTCTTCAATAATTATTGGGCGGATGGTTTGATTATCGCCACTCCTACCGGTAGTACGGGTTACTCTCTTTCCTGTAATGGGCCAATTATGATGCCGGGTTCCGAAACTTTGGTGCTAACGCCAATTGCACCACACAATCTCACCGCACGACCTTTCGTTATCCCGAACAGCTGTGAGATCGAGTTGAAGGTGCAGAGTCGGGAAGAGTGGAACTTAGTGTCCCTGGATTCCAGGATCTATTCTATTCGAAATGGGGAGCCTTTAAAAATTCGCAAAGCGGATTTTAGCATTGCTCTGGTAGAAACCGCAGACCACACCTTCGCTAAGACCTTGCGCAATAAGCTGATGTGGGGAATGGATAAAAGAAACTAAAAACTTATCTATACCCTTGATTTATTTATATTTGCGCTCCCAAAAATGAAGCATAAATCTTTCATAATCAAAAGCATACTGCTTTTAATCTTGCCCCTATGCAGTACGGCGCAGTACTTAGAGGCTGGGATTAATGGTGGTGGCTCCAATTTTTTGGGCGATGTAGGTCCCTATCGAATTGATGTTCCGCGTGGTTATCACGCAGGCTTATTGTTTCGTTACAACTTCAATCGCTATTGGTCTTTGCGCTTCCAGGGGAATTATGGAATGATTGCTGCCGATGATGCGAATTCAACTTTGGATGAACGCAAAGAGCGCAATTTGAATTTCCGATCCGAAATTTGGGAGGCTTATGCAGCGGCGGAGTTTAACTTCTTCGAATTTGAACCTGGGACTAAGCTTAATCATACTCCTTATATCAATGCCGGTTTCGGCATTTTCAGCTTTAATCCAGAGGCTAACTATAATGGGGATTGGATTGCCTTAAGGCCTTTACGTACAGAAGGACAGGGTACTTCACTAGGCAGCGGTTCGCCTTACGCTACTGCCAGTTCCTATTTTATATTTAGTTTGGGTTATAAATGGGGATTGGGTCGCTTTAGCTCCATCGCCATCGAAAGCAGTTTTCGGAATACCTACACCGATTACCTTGATGATGTGAGCGGCTACTACGCCGATCCAGTGGTTTTAAGCACTGAGGTTTCAGAATTATCTGCGACCTTAGCCGATCGCAGTTTAAGTCAGAGCAACAAAGAGAATATTTTACGCGGGGATCCCACCAATCGCGATTGGTACATATTTACCGGGATTACCCTGCAGTTTAAATTTGGTGAGCTGTACGAAAAATGTGCAAACTTTATCGGTAAATAAGGAACTGGATGTCTGAGCTCAAAGAACAAGTTAAAGCGCTAGAAAATCTGCCCGAGCATATCGCCATTATTATGGATGGTAATGGTCGTTGGGCCAAGAAACGCGGATTTTTACGAGCCCTCGGGCATGAAAACGGAGTAGACGCCTTACGTCGAATTGCCACTGCATCTGCAGAGGTGAATATAAAGTACTTAACGGTTTACGCTTTTAGTAGCGAAAACTGGAATCGACCCAAAACAGAGGTGAAAGCTTTGATGACTTTGCTGGTAAGCAGTCTTAAGAAGGAGTTAAAAACCCTCAACGATAATAAAATTCGTTTGCAAGCTATCGGCGATACATCATCTTTGCCACGCAACTGTAGAAACGAATTGGAAGAAGTGATCGAACTTACCAAAGATCATAAACATATGACCCTCACCCTGGCTCTGTCTTATGGCAGCCGGGAAGAGCTAAGCCGGGCGGCACGCGAATTAGCCCAGGAAGTAGCAGAGGGAATCCGCACCGCGGATAGTATTAACGAAGAAGCTCTGGCCTCCAAACTCTATACAGCAGCTATGCCCGATCCCGATTTATTGATTCGGACCAGTAATGAGTACCGCATCAGTAATTATCTGCTTTGGCAGATTGCCTATTCGGAATTGTATTTCAGTCCTAAATTGTGGCCCGACTTTCAGGCTGAGGACCTCTACAATGCTATTCTGGATTATCGGAACAGAGAGAGGCGTTTTGGAAAAATAAGTGAGCAATTAAAATCTGATTATCATAATGCATAAGCTCTTGCGGCTGGCGGCATTGGCTCTGCTCTTGCAACCTTGGAATCTTATCGGTCAAATTACCGGCGACGTAACGGTAGTACCAGGTGTGAAATACGAAATCGGCGGTATTCGCATCACCGGTTCCGACAACCTCGATAAACAAGTTATTACCTTAATCTCCGGCTTGCAGGTAGGACAAGAAATTACCCTTCCGGGTGATGCGACTACCAAAGCGATTGAAAACCTCTGGCGCCAAAAACTCTTCGATGATATTGGCATTTTTGTAACCGAGGTAAAAGGGAAATTAGTATTTCTGGAAATTCGATTGAAGGAATTACCCAAACTTTCAAAATACGGAATTAAAGGACTTTCCAAAACCAAGCGCGATAATCTGCGTGATGAGCTCGATTTGAGCAGTGGCCTGATTGTTACGGAAAACCTGATTGTAAATACCCGCAATATTGCTCGCGACTTCTTCGTGAAGGATGGTTATCTCAATACCAAGATTGAAGTGCGTAAAAGAGCCGATACTACTCGCAGTAATTCGGTGATCCTGGATATCATTGTAGATCGGGGTGAGCGCGTAAAAATCCGCAACATCAATTTTATCGGCAATGAGAAAATCAGCGATAAGAAATTGCGGAAAGCTATGGATGAAACGGTGCGCAGTCGCATTTGGAACATCTTTAAATCCTCAAAACTTATCGAAGATGATTACGATACCGATAAAGATCTGATCATCGAAAAATACAATTCGGAAGGATTCCGCGATGCTCGAATTATCAAAGACAGTATTTATGCTGTAGACGATGACCGCATTAATATTGACATTTACGTAAAGGAAGGACCTAAATATTATTTTGGTGATATCAGCTGGTTGGGGAACTCCAAGTACTCCGATGAGGTGCTTTCCAAAGTATTGGCCATTCAAAGAGGGGATGTTTATGATGCTTCCTTCCTTAATGAACGTCTTTTTGTAGATCCGCAAGGCGGAGATGTTTCTTCTCTCTACCTCGATAATGGATACCTATTCTTCAATATGGTGCCTGTTGAGGTAAATGTGCAGAACGATACCATTGACCTGGAAATTCGTATTCAAGAGGGTCGTCAGGCTACCATCAATAAGGTGACTGTAGTTGGTAATGACCGTACCAATGATCATGTTATTTTACGGGAGCTTCGTACCAAGCCCGGTGAGCTTTTCCGTCGTAGCGATATTCAGCGTTCCTTACGGGAATTGCAGCAATTAGGCTTTTTCGATCCACAGAAATTGAATGTAGAGCCTAAGCCCAATGCGGAAACCGGAACAGTAGATATTCAGTATATCGTAGCGGAGCAATCTACCTCTCAATTGGAATTACAAGGTGGCTGGGGAGCTGGTCGTATTGTGGGTACTTTGGGATTGAACTTCAACAATTTCTCGGCGCGTAATATGTTTAAGAAATCAGCCTGGCAGCCCTTGCCAGCGGGTGATGGACAAACAATTAATCTGCGAGCTCAGAGTAATGGTCTTTTCTTCCAATCCTACAGTGCATCCTTCACCGAACCATGGTTGGGAGGCAAGAAGCCGAACTCTTTAACTGTATCGGTTTATCATAATATTCAGAACCTTACTGGATTACCCAGTGATGACCCTAATTACCAAGGTCTATCTATTACCGGGGCAACGGTAGGTTTAGGTCGCCGTCTAAAATGGCCGGATGATTACTTCACCTTGTATCAGGCGATCGACTTTCAGCGCTATCGCTTAAGGGATTATCCCCTGGGTGGAATTCGGTTTGAAGACGGAAGAGTGAATAATATCAACTATAAGATCACCTTGGGAAGGAATAGTGTTGACTTTCCAATATACCCACGCAAGGGGAACCTCTTCAATTTGAGTGGTGAGTTTACATTGCCCTTGTCTTTACTCAATGGCAAAGACTATTCTAATCTCGATGCCAGCGATCGCTATGAGTGGTTGGAGTACTATAAGATTAAGATGAACAGCTCTTGGTTTACCGAGATATTCCCCAAAACGGTAATTAAGGCCGCAGGAGAGTTTGGTTATTTAGGAACGTACAATTCTGAAGTGGGCTTACCTCCATTTGAACGTTTCTTTGTGGGGGGTGATGGATTGCAAAACTTTGTTTTGGATGGTAGAGAGATTATCGGCTTACGCGGATACCCCAATAACCGAATTGTACCTACTACCGTTTCCCAAATTGGTGGGGCTCTCTACAATAAGTTTACGCTGGAATTACGCTATTTAATTACTGAGAACCCCAGTGCGCAGATCTTTACTTTAGGATTTTTAGAGGCGGGTAATAATTATGATACTTTTCAGAACTATGAGCCGTTTAACCTCAAGCGTTCCGCAGGCTTTGGAGTGCGCATCTTTATGCCTATGTTCGGATTACTGGGTGTAGACTTTGGATATGGTTTTGATCCTATTCCAGGTGCCACAGCTCCAAGCGGTTGGAATACGCACTTTATAATTGGACAGCAATTTTAAATAAGCTATTTTCGCCCGCTCTCGGAAATGCTTTCATTTTGAGCGAGAAAAGGCGATTTGCGAACGGCAACTATGAATAGAAAAATTTGGCTTCTTCTTTTTGGTCTGGTTTTTGGATTTCAGATAAGCGCACAGCGATTCGGCATCGTTGATTCGGAGTATGTGCTTACGCAGATTCCAGAATACGCCAAAGCTCAACAACAATTGGATCAACTTAGCCGTACCTGGGAAAGTGAAATTGAAGCCCTCCTCAGCGAAGCGGATGCCATGCGAAAGTCTTACGAAGCCGAGAAGGTTCTTCTTACGGAAGAGATGAAAGCCGAAAGAGAGGCCGCAATCAAAGCCAAGGAAGAAGAAGCTAAAAATAAACAGCAACTGTACTTCGGGATTAAAGGCAAGATTTACAGCAAACGTCAGGAGTTAATCAAACCGATACAGGATAAGATTTACAACGCTGTGCAGGAAGTGGCAAGACGCCGTAACCTGGACGTGGTGTTTGATAAAGGGAGTGAGCTGATAACCCTTTATGTAAGCGAAAAGGTTGATATCAGCGATGAAGTGATTGAAAATTTAGAAGACGAATAACAAAACAAGACCATTAAACAAACTCAGCAATGAAGAAGATCATTTTACTAGCCGCCTTATTTTTTGGATTGAGCAGTACTGCTTTCGCTCAACAAAAGATCGGCCATATAAATGCAGATGAACTTTTGGCCTTGATGCCCGAAACTAAAGCTGCTCAAACCGAATTGGAGAACTTTAGCAACCGTCTGCAAGCAGACCTTACCGAGATGGAAAATGAACTCACCAAGAAAATTGAAGAGTTCCGTCGTAATGAGCAAATGATGACGACCTCCACTCGTGAGATTAAGACCAAAGAATTACAAGAATTACAAGGTCGTATTCAGCAGTTCAGCCAAAGTGCACAACAAGAATTACAATCCAAGCAAGTAGAGCTTTTACAGCCGGTAATCGACAAAGCATCTAAAGCTATTGCCGATGTAGCTCGCGAAAAAGGATTTGCTTATGTGTTGGATAGCTCTGAGAGCAAAGCAGTGGTAGTATTCGCCGAAGGTGGTGAAGACATTATGCCGCTGGTAAAAGCTAAATTGGGAATCCAATAAAAAGCATTTAGATAGCTTAACTTCGTACCCGCTGTTATCCACAGCGGGTTTTTTTATGGCCAAAAACAATCCCATAGGCATATTCGATTCCGGGGTAGGTGGTTTAACCGTTGCCTCGGCCATTCACCAATTGCTGCCCTTCGAATCCTTTATTTATTTCGGAGATACGCGGCATGCCCCCTATGGGGATAAGTCGAAAAGTACCATCCTCGATTATTCGCGACGCATTAGTCGATTCTTAGTAGAGAGCGATTGCAAATGCATCGTTGTTGCTTGTAACTCTGCCTCTGCCATGGCATATAAAGAATTGAAGCAAGATTGGCCCGAGGTGCCTATTCTTAATGTGGTAGAGCCGGTGGTTAATGAAGTGGCTCGCTTAAAAGCGCGCAAGGTTGGAGTGGTGGCTACCCGAGCCACAGTACGTTCTCAGGTGTACAGCAAGCAATTGCAGAAATTGGATGTCGATTTGAAAGTCGTGCAAAAGGCCACGCCCCTACTAGCTCCTTTGGTGGAAGAAGGCTTCGCTGGAACCGAGGTGAGCACTGGGGTTTTAGCGCATTATTTGGCCGATCCCGCTCTGAAGGATTTGAGTCATTTGATTTTAGGCTGTACGCATTATCCCTTATTGCAAGCCGAATTTGAGCATTACCTTGGGCAGGATGTTCAAGTGATTAATTCGGCAGAGATGGTCGCCCGTCGTTTACAGCAAATGCTGAGTGAAAAAGGTCTCTTGCGGGAATTGAATACTGCTCCAAAGCTTCATTTTTATGTATCCGAAAAGACCAAGGCCTTCAGTAAAACGGCTCGCCTTTTCTTTGGTCAGGAAATTAAATTGAGCGAGAAACTATTGCCCGCCTAAAAAGTCACTAACCGCTTCGAAGAAAAGCTCGGGTTGCTGGGCATGAAGCCAGTGCCCGGCATTGGGGATAGTAAGCAATTCTGCTTGGGGATAATGACTTTGAATTTCATCGATATCCTCATCCTTAATATACCAGGAATCACCACCGCGCAAAAAGAGAGCAGGTCGGTCGTAATAAGCATTGGGCGGTAGGCTCTCACCCACCTTTTGAATTTCTCGAGACAATACCTTCAGATTGAAGCGCCAATTAAGGTGATCCTTTTCCTCCCAATAGAGATTCTTTAAAAGAAATTGACGCACTCCTGGCTCCAGTTTGGGGCCAAACTGCTCATTGGCTTCGCTGCGTCGACTGATTTTAGAAAGGTCCAAAGCTTCCAGCGCATCGATAACATCCATGTGATGGGGAGGGTAGGCTTTTGGAGCAATATCGGCAATGATCATGGAGCGACAGCGTTCCGGGTGAAGTACGGCAAATAACATCGCTACTTTACCTCCCATACTATGGCCAATGATATGGGCTTCATCGATGTGATGTTGGTTGAAGTATTCCAATAAATCATCACTCATCAAATCATAGGAAAAGTCCTCAGAATGAGGGCTGCGACCATGATTACGCAGGTCCAGCAAATGCACTCTAAAATGCTCCGACCACTTGCGACCCAGGCTCTGCCAATTATCGCCCATCCCAAAAAGGCCATGCATGATAATGAGGTCTTCCGGACCTTCGCCAAGAATATTTGAAAAGAGTTGCATTCTTTTTTTTGCAAAGATCGTTAAGCTCCTGCGAATGACCTGAGTTTTGGAATTCAATTCCTTTGCAGATCGGCAATTGCGGAGGCCGTGCAATTCTTACTTTTGTGGGCTAAATTGAATGTATGTCCTCCGAGATTTCACGCTATACAATTACTGCAGCCCTTCCATATGCCAATGGCCCAGTACACATCGGTCACCTGGCCGGATGTTACTTGCCTTCGGATATTTATGCTCGATACCTGCGTAAAAATGGCAAAGACCTCATTTTCGTTTGTGGAACGGATGAGCATGGGGCGGCCATTAATATGAAGGCGCAAAGTGAAGGCGCCGAACCTCGGGAGATTGTTGATCGGTACCATGCGATTATCCGCGATTCTTTGGATAAGATCGGCATCAGTTTCGATGTGTTTTCTCGTACCAGTAAGGAGATACACCATAAAACGGCGCAAGACTTTTTTACCAAGCTCTATGAAAAAGGATCTTTAGAGGAAAAGGTAACTCAGCAGTATTTCGATCCTGAAGCAGAGCAGTTTATTGCCGATCGTTTTATTGTGGGTGAATGCCCTAATTGTCATTTTGGTGAGGCTTATGGGGATCAATGCGAGAATTGTGGTACTTCTTTGAGTCCTACTGATCTCATTAATCCGAAGAGTCGCTTAAGTGGAGCGGAGCCCATTTTAAAGGAAACCAAACATTGGTTCCTGCCCTTGGATCATTTGAGTGGGAAAATCAAGGATTACATTCAATCTCATAAAAACTGGAAACCCAATGTATATGGCCAATGCATGAGTTGGTTAGATAGCGGTGATGGTTTGCAAGCACGCAGCATGACTCGTGATTTGGATTGGGGTATTCCTGTTCCTCTTGATGATGCGGAGGGCAAGGTTTTATACGTATGGTTTGATGCGCCTATCGGTTACATTTCGGCTACCAAGGAATTGCTGGGAGACGCCTGGGAAGATTATTGGACCAAGGACGATACCAAATTGGTGCATTTTATCGGTAAGGATAATATTGTTTTCCATTGCATCATTTTCCCGGCTATGTTGATGGAGCACGGCGGTTTTCATTTAGCAGATGAAGTGCCAGCCAATGAGTTTCTCAATTTGGAGGGACGTAAAATATCTACCAGCCGTAATTGGGCGGTTTGGTTACATGAGTACCTCGAGGATTTTGAAGGAAAGGAAGATGTATTGCGCTACGTTTTAACCGCTACAGCTCCTGAGAGTAAGGACAATGATTTTACCTGGAGCGATTTCCAAACTCGTAATAATAGTGAGTTGGTTGCCATCCTGGGTAATTTTGTGAATCGGGTACAGGTGTTAATGCAGAAATACTATGAAGGCGAAATCCCACAAGCCGGAGCTTTCAGTACTGAGGATGAAGAGGCTTTAGCCGCAATGGCAGTCACACCCGCTTCGATTGCTGAGTCTTTAGAAAGCTATCGATTCCGAGAGGCTTTAAGCCGGATGATGGGCTTGGCCAGATTGGGGAATAAATACCTGGCGGATCAAGAGCCCTGGAAGAAAATTAAGGAAGACCCGGAGCGAGCAGGAACCATCTTATATGTGGCTGCTCAAATTTGTGCTCAGTTGGCCCAAGTAATGGAGCCTTTTATGCCTTTTAGCGCCAATCGATTGCGGACAGATCTGCAAATCGAAGCTTTAGCTTGGGAGGATTGCAATAGTCAGGAATTACTTAAGTCCGGGCATCGTATTCAAAGTGGTGGGTATCTCTTTTCAAAAATTGAAGATGAAACTATTGAAGCCCAAAAAGCCAAATTGGAAGCCGCAGCGGCAGCCAAAGCTGAGCCCAAATATGAAGCCTTAAAGGAAGAAATACAGTTTGAGGATTTCACCAAGCTTGATATCCGAGTAGGTACTATTCTTAGCGCTCAGAAAGTAAAAAAGGCGGATAAGCTTTTACATCTGGAAGTAGATTTAGGTTTCGAAAAGCGGAGTATTGTCAGTGGAATTGCCCAGTATTTTAAACCCGAAGACTTGCCGGGAACCAAGGTGTCAGTAGTGGTGAATCTGGCTCCGCGTAAATTGCGGGGAGTAATGAGCCAGGGAATGATATTAATGGCGGAAGATTCGGAGGGAAATCTTAAATTCACTTCAGCACCCGCTGATATGCCTAATGGTGCTGTAATCCGATAGTATGAAAACACCACATCCTGATACTTACCAGTTCCTAGAAGCTCTAAAAGTCCACAATACAAAAGAGTGGATGGATGCCAATCGTAAGTGGTACCAGGATGTTCGGCAAGGATTGATTGACTATGCCGGTCAAATTCAGGAAAGCTTTGCCGAGGTCTATCCCATGACCATGATGGACCCTAAAAAGTACCTGGCGAGAATTAATAATAATCGTCGTTTTCATCCAGACAAACCACCTTATAAGATCAATTTTGCGCTAATGGTGAAAAGGAGAGGGCCGGGTTATGGCGACTTCTATTTACATATTGAGCCGGGAAATTTATTTATTGGCACGGGTTTGTATCATCCCGCCAAGGAACACCTTTTAGCCTTGCGCGATTTAATTGATGTGCGGGGAGATGAATTGAAATCTATTGAAGCAGATCAGCAGTTTAAGAAGGTGTTTGGCGCTTTCAGAGGTGATAAACTTCAAAGAAATCCTAAGGGTTTTGAATTGGATCACCCTCATATTGAGCTGTTGAAACACAAGGATCTGCTAATCATGAAGCAGCTTGATGATAAGGCCATTTTTACAGCTAAAGGATTAGAGGACTTGAAAGAAGCCTTTGCTGCGGCGATTCCTTTTATGGACTTTATCGATGAGGCTATTAGTCAGGCTTAGTGCGGTTTAAAGGGAATGGAAACTGTAAAGGTGCTTCCTTTTCCTGGGCTGCTTTCCAAGCTGATACTACCTTGGTGAAGGTCTACGTATTCCTTTACTATCAACAAACCGAATCCGCTGCCACGCTCTTGCTGGGTGCCCGGAGCACTTTCCGTGCGTCCACTAAAAAGAGTCTTTTGTTTTTCAGCTGAAATACCAAGGCCTCGATCACTTACCGTAAAAAGCACAGCATTTTTGGTGCTTCGCACTTTTAAGGAAATTTCTTTGCCACTGGGAGTAAACTTAACGGCATTCTGTAAGAGATTTCGGATAACCACCGTCATCAGAATGGGATCACAGAATACTTTTTCCTGACCATTATAATCATCTTTCAGTAGGATTCCTTTTGCTTTGGCCATACCTCTTAGATGTTCTACAGTTTGATTTAACCAGCTTCCTAAACTTACCAAATGGAAATTGGTACGATTACCGGCGATTTGGGATTTGGACCAGTTCACCATATCATTCAACATATGCGAGGTATTCTGGACCATTTTCAAAAGCTCGTCTTTGAGTTCCATTCGGTCTTCCTCCGGAATTGCACTATCTCGAGCCAACTCCAGATAGCTTTCGATAGAAGCTAAAGGATTTCGAACGTCGTGAGCAATAATCGAAAGCACTTTGGTGAGTTCTTTATAGCTTTCCTGTAGTTCCTTTTGGCTTTGTTGCAGTTCAATTTTTTGGTCCTCTACCTTCTGACGTTGCATTTCATAAGCCTGTCGAATCAGCCTGAAGACAATAAAGAAAAGCCCCAGAGTAAGCAGGTAGCTGAATACCGTGTCGATATAACGCAGCTCTTCCGTTTCGTAGCCTACGATGTACTTGCGGCCGAAGTTGTATTCGTAGAGAAGCAGACCAGAAAAAACAATTCCGTGAATGACGGTCCAGAACCAATGCTGTTTGCTTTGTGTGGTGGCAAATAGCATGGAAAGGGTCATGAAGCTTAAAACCGTGGTGGTGCCGTTTATACCGCTATTTAGAAAATAATTAAAGGCGAAGAGGGCATAGGAGGTAATCATAAAGATGAACCATCCCACCTTGAAATAGCCCATCACCCTGGAAAACCAGTAGCTTAAGATCAAAACTAATTGGGTGCCCAGGATTACCAACACCAGGTCCCACTGTCGGATATTAATGGAAAGCAGCAAGCCTATGCTCAAAGCAATAGCACTGATAAAACAGATTTGATGGAAGATGATTTCTTTGAGATCAAATTCATCTTCTCGACCGTAAACTATTTCTCTAAACTGCTTATAGGACATTCTTAATTAAAGGGGGCTCGTTCCGGGTCTTCTTCCGAAGCAGGTTTTTTCTGAGGGCTACGCTCAATTTTGGTAATGAAATAGCGCGTACTTCCTCTCCAGGGTAATACTCGGTATCTTTCGATGTAGTGTAAGTTAACACGTTCTCCGGAAAGTGAAACCTCCTCGAGGGTTTTAATTATGTGCTCTTGATCACTTTCAATGGAAAACTCAAATGTCTCAGAAAGGCTGTTATTGCTGTTAACTGCTCCAAAAGAGCGAATATTAAGCTGACCTTCCCAGGTTTTAAAAAGTACACCTTTACGAGAAAGTTTAATCACGGTACCGGCACGAACTCCTTCAGAATAGGTGCCATAGTATAGGAAGGTGATCCATCCGATGAGCAGGATCAAGACAATACCCAAGATCCAGAAAAGTGTTTTACGCATAAGGCTTTAGCTTAGTTATTGGCCCTGTATTTTTTATAGTCCTCCAGACTCTGGAGCACAATTTTCCTGGCAATTTCAGCATTTTGGAAATCTTCTACCTCCACGGTTTTGTTTTCCAGCTTTTTATAGTCTTCAAAGAAGTTTTTAAGCTCCTTTAAAAAGTGCACAGGTAATTCTGAAATATCGTGAATATGGTTGACACTCATATCATTTTCGGCCACAGCAATAATCTTGTCGTCCAATTCTCCGCCATCGAGCATTCGCATTACGCCAATTACCCGAGCCGATACCATGCACATGGGAACAACTGTAATTTGCGAAAGCACTAAAATATCGAGGGGGTCTTTATCGTCGCAATAAGTTTGAGGGATGAAGCCATAATTGGCAGGGTAGTACATAGATGAATATAAAACCCTATCCATTTTTAGTAAGCCAGAGTCTTTATCCAACTCATATTTCGCACGGGTATTTGCTGGAATTTCGATGATTCCATTAACGTAGGAAGGGATTTTATCGCCAGGAGAAACAGAGTGCCAGGGGTTGAAAGGGGTGTTCATGTTAGTGTTTTGGACAAAGTTAGTGCATGTAGCCGGTCATTCTCACGACAAGTACTATTTTTGCAGCCCTCAATTGACAATGCTATATTGACTCCAATTAGCAGCTTTGAGTTCTTTGGATATTGAAAGAAGAATTGGCTCCGTAGTACAATGGATAGTATGCAAGTTTCCGGAGCTTGAGATGCAGGTTCGATTCCTGCCGGGGCTACTTTTTGTTTCAATAGCATTTCACCATTTCATTTTGATATATCCTTGTGCTTTAGCTTCTTTGCTTTAAGATTGCTTCAGTCCTAGAGCATTTAGCTTGTTTTAAAGCCTAGATAAATAATCTGAAGTCTTGCTTAGCTCGGAATTATTAGGATACTATCGGTATGAAAAGCCTTTTACAGTTTTATCTTGAAAAATGGTATCTCCCTGTTTATGGCATTATTCTCTTTGGCTTAATTGGTGTTTTCATATTTAATGTTTCAAGTGGTTATTCGATCCACTTATTTGCTCTGGCTTTGCCTTGGGCCGCCATTCTTGTTTCTGGAATAATATCATTGCGAAGACTTTTACACAAAGATTATAAAAGGGGCTTGGTCCAACTTACTTTAACAGGCCTGGTCACTTGTCTAGGGATGATTATCGGAGGCTTATTATTCTATAATTCACCTTATGATTATTATGCAGATGATTTAGAAATTCCAATGGGCCTGCATGTATACGAACCGCTAGGTGAAAAGTCAGGTAAACTAGAATCTAAAAAGGATCAGCCAGTTAGTATTAACCAGATTACAAAGGATCAAATAGACTTTGAAATAGTTTCCCAGTTCCAAGCGGGCATTTATAGCTATCAAGCCTGGCTTGCTAATTTAGACAGTGGCTTTGTTTATTTGAAGGCCTTTGAGCTTAATCAAATTGATCCATTATCAGCCAGACGCTTAGCCTTAAGCACAAAAATGGAGGTTTTTAATACGAGTGACTCCTTTATGCTTTTTAGGCTACCGGATCATTTCACTATTTATGAGGGGGATTGGGATAAACCTTATGTAGCGCGATTTGAATTGTGGTATCGAAGTATAAAGTCCCAAAAGGAAAGGATGCTTTTATCTAAAAACTATAAGATTGAAGGTTGGATGAGGTAATCCAAAGAAATGGGCTATAGCAATAATATTACAGTTGCCATTGCAGATAAGGAAAAGGCTTCAGACCTTTGTGGCTTGGCCCCGTAGTTCAATGGATAGAATAGAAGTTTCCTAAACTTTAGATGCGAGTTCGATTCTCGCCGGGGCTACTCCTTTTCTCTTTTACTCAGGCTTAGGCCAACCTTACAGAAGTTTTTCTGCCCTTTCCCTAAGTGAAATCCATCAGCGAAAGCAGTGGCACAGATTTGGTCTTTATCAGATCAAATTCATGCCTTATGAAAAAGTCAATTTTCCTTTTCGTTTTTGCTTGCCTGGGCTTACAGCCCTTAAGTGCATCTACCTTCCTGGATTATGATCACCGTAAGCCTCATCATTCCAATCCCCATTCTGAAGCACAGGTAACTCTTTTTAAAGAAACTGGTTTTCGTGGTGAAGCTTTGATGATTAATGGAGATTGGTCATGTGAATTGGATCGGGACTTTTGCTTTACTATCGAAAGTATCATCATTCCCAGAGGTTATGAAGTGTGGTTGTACCGCCATCGTAAATTCAATGGGGATCCTGTGGTTTTAAACAGCTCATGGGACGGAAGTGGGGCAGGGTCTTATAGTTTAAGAAATCGCATCCGAAGCATTCGTATCATCCAAAGAAGACAAGCCGTGCCACGCTTTCCACGATCTGGAACCGGAAGCCAGGTAATTGTTTACGATCAGTTTTTTCAAGGTCGGCAAATGGTATTAAATGGAAACTGGACGGTAAGTCGTCATAATGGCTTTGACTTCAATGATTGCATCAATGCTATATACGTACCCCGTGGCTATGTAGTACGGATTTTTGAAGATGCCAATTATAGTGGACGCTATCAGGATATTTACGGAGATTGGAGGGTATGCCAACAAGACTTTTGGTTCGCTCGAATAAGCTCCATAATGATTATGCCAGCCAGAAACTTCAGAACCAGAAGATCAAATTAGTTATTCATGCCCGGATTTTTTCCGGGCTTTTTTTGAGACTTGGATTTTAAATAAACGCATAGAACTTTTCCGCAAGCTTTAATCGGCACGGAACCGTTCAAAGAGCTCAGATTCTAAGATCTGCCTATCTTTAAGGCAAATCTGAGTTTATGCTAGCCTTTAAAAGAATAGCGGTTGTACTAATTACCGCGACTTTTACTTTCAATATCAATGCCGCTAATATTCTGGGGGGCGAAATCACCTGGGAATGTGCCAATGATTCGATGTACATTTTTACCTTGGTTATCTATAGAGATTGTGCAGGGCCGGTTCTTCCAACCGGATCTCAATTTATACAAGGCCCAGCTGGGACAATAATGTGCAATTATATTCCTGCTCTATCCGGTGATATTACTCCCGGAAATGGTGGAACGTCTTGCCTCACCTGTGCCGCCGGAGATTATGGAGCCATTGAAATGGGAGTTTATCGCAGCAGTCCACTAAGCTTAAGCGGAACACCTCCTCCTTTAGGTTGGGAATTTTCTTGGACTAATTGTTGCCGTCCTGTATCTGAAAACTCAAATATTTCCAGTATTTATTTGAGGTCTAAAATGTACCCCTATACAGCACCGGGTCAAACCAATCCGAATGATGTGAGTACTTGTTATGATAATGGACCTGCCTTTGGCGAACCAGCTGCTACGGTATTTTGCCCAAATACCAGCTATAGTTATTCTTCTAAGCCCTTTGATTTGGATTCAGATTCTTTACATGTTTATTGGGCGATGCCTTACACCGGTGCTTTCTCCCCCGGCACTTATAACGTGGGTTATCATTCAGGATCTCCACTACCAAATTCTAGTCAGAATTCTGCCAACATAGGACCAAATTTAAATTCACAAACTGGGATATTGAGTGGTTCTACTCAATCTCCGAGCAGTGGCTGGTACATTATGGGCTTGGGAATAAAAGCCTATCGAGATAGCCAGCTTATTGCGGAAGTGGTAAGAGATGCGCCCGCCTATTTCTTACAAAGTACCCAGTGTAATGCTTCCGCTAACAATAATGCTCCTTTATTAGCGATTGACACGGCGAATTCATACTCCACTGCCACATTTCAGAATGGGGTTTATAAGCTTGCTCTTCATTTAGGGGATAGCCTTGATTTGAACTTACAAGGTTTGGAAACCGATATGAATCCGAATCTTAGTCCGCAGGTTTCCTGTTATAATGCCAGCGGTTTGATGCTTAACCCAAGCAATTTTACCGATACCAGTGGTTGTGCAGGACCTAGCCCTTGTGCTACTATGAGTTCATTAAACTCCTCAAACGGCTTTTGCTCGATTCTGGCAAATCAAGCTCGATTTAAATGGAATCCAAATTGCGACCACATTCAAAGCAATTTAAATGGAAGTGCTTCTCAGAAGTATTTGTTCTTCATTAGTTTAACTGATGATGCCTGCCCGTCACCCGGACAAAGTTCCATTACTATCGAAGTTGAAATTTATGATGATACGCTACAAGCTCCGGCCTTGACTTTTATAGGTGCTGATTCAACCAACACAGTGGACCTAGCTTGGAGTGCAGCACAAATTAGCCCACAAAAATTCGGGTATTATTTGGTCTTTGGCAATTTTAATGATGGCAATGGCTGGCAGGTTTTAGATACCATTCATCAGATTAGCGATACTACTATTAGCTTGGCGAACCAGCTTATTCCCGGACAATACCTGATACAAGCCTATGGCGGAGCCTGCGGTAAATCGGTTTCTGAAAGCAATATTGTACAAAGTATAGGTTTAGGTATGGAACCACTTTCTTTGAATGCCAAAAATTGGAGTCTGTTCCCAAATCCAAGCCGTCAGTTCTTTGAGCTTCAGTACGAAGGGATTTCTGACTTGGAAAGTGGAGGGAAATTGAAAATCTATGCCGCAAACGGAACCATTTTAATGAGTCGAGATTTAGCTCGGGATCAACTAAGTTGGCGAATTGATCATAGTCTGACCTCAGGGACCTACGTATTGGAAATTAAATTCGATCAGGCAGTCTTACGGAAAAGGTTGGTAGTAGAATAAGTATAAATCAACGGTAACAAGCATTCCTCCTAAAACTTTGAAGCCCTGAGATATAAATCAGGGCTTTTCTATTTACCTATAGGATGTCCATATTCTTTAATTAAAGCTTGAAGGTCGAAATCCGTAACTTCCCCACAAATTATTGCTATGCGAAAACTACTATCCCTTGCATTATTAATTGGATTGACTTTAGGAGCGGAAGCCCAAAGTCTAATCTCTATTATTCCCTTAGATACAACTTCCAAGTTTACTATCAACTTTGTGGCAAACGGTCGTGCCAAGTATGATGTGGCCAATTACAAAATTCTCTATCAAACTCCGGATGTGGATGGTAATCCCAGTACTGCATCAGGATTGATGTCTGTGCCTTTGGTACCTTGCGATAGTATTGGAATTGTACTCTATGATCATGGTACTGTATTGGAACGTGATGAGGTTCCCAGCCGAAATAATTTTGAATCTATTATCGGAAAGGTATTCGCGAGTCGCGGCTATGTTTGTGTAATGCCTGATTATTTAGGTTTGGGCGATAGCCCGGGTTTGCACCCCTATGTTCACGCAGAAACGGAAGCTACCGCCAGCATTGATATGATGCGCGCTGTACGCGAAGCTCTAGCTGATAGCATTGCCAGTTATAATTTGAATTCTGAAGTGTTTATTACCGGCTATTCTCAAGGTGGTCATGCCGCGATGGCAACGGTTAAATACATCCAGGATAATAATCTGGAAACCGAATTTAATGTGGTGGGTGCGGCTCCCGCTAGTGGACCTTACAATTTGGCTGGGTCGCAAGCATCCGTGTTTATCAATAATCAACCTTATAGCAATCCAGGATATGTGGTATACCTTCTTTTAGGTATGAACCATGCTTATGGGGGTGTTTTCTTTTCGAATCCATCGGAAATCCTAAAAGCTCCCTATGATGTAATTATCCCTCCTTATTTTGATGGTACCTATCCTATGGATTCGGTAAACAGTAAATTACCGGCTCGGGTACGGGATTATTTAGAGGATTCTGTGGTGCAGGCCTTTGTGGATGACACCGTGAATCAGCAACATTGGTTGTGGACGATTTTAAATGATAATTCTAATCATGATTGGCGTCCTAATACCAAATTACGCATGTACTACTGCACCAATGATGAACAAGTAAACTATCAGAATGCTTTAGATGCTTATGCTGCCATGACAGCAAAAGGGGCAACAGATGTGCATGCCATTGGGAGAGGAGCCTTTAATCATGGTGGTTGTGTGGCACCTTCCATTGAGTCGGCGGTGTACTTCTTCGATAGTTTGAGTACTTCTTGCAGCAGCTTTGTCGGTTTGTTGGATCAAGATTTAGCTTCTTATGAAGTATATCCTAATCCTGTTCATTCCGAATTGAATATTGAAGGAATGGGCGAACAAGCTGAGATCCGAATCTATGACCTAAACGGTCGTTTGGTATTGGAGCAGAAAGCCAGCTTCCAAACCCGCTTAAGTTTAGCAGACTTGAATAAAGGGATCTACCTCCTGGAAATTCAAGAAGGACAGAGGAGAACGCGTCAGCGAATTATGAAATACTAAATGAAAATGGCGGAGCTCAATTATCGAGCTCCGCTTTTTTTTGTTCCAACAAATGAAATTCTTCCTGGGCCTTTTCCCAATCTTTCATCATTTTCTCTAAGTCCTTTTTACGAGCTTCATATTTTTCGTAGAAGTCAGCATCCTTAGAAAGCTCCTTGAATTTTTCCGGATCATGCAGTTGGGCATCGATGCTTTTTAATTCGGATTCCAGGGCTTCAATGGAGCCTTCCAAATCGTCCACTTGTTTCTCTGCCTTGCGAAGGTCTTTATCTAATTGCTTACGTTCTTTATAAGAAAGCCCGGACTTTTCTTTAGGCTCATTTTGTTTAGCAATCTTATCCGCTTCTTTGCTCTTCTCTAGTTGGCGGAAATCATCCAATTTGCGCGCCTCAAGGTATTCGTCAATATTGCCGAGGAATTCCTTCACCTGGCCATCCTTAAACTCAAAAATCTTATCAGCCAGACCTTGCAAGAAATGACGGTCGTGTGAAACTACTACCAGGGTGCCATCGTACTGTAGTAAGGCGTTTTTAAGCATATCCTTACTCTTCAAATCTAAGTGGTTGGTAGGCTCATCCATAATGAGCAAATTATGAGGGAAGAGTAGGAGTTTACATAGAGCCAAGCGCCCTTTTTCCCCACCACTAAGGACCTTCACTTTCTTATCTACATCTTCACCACTAAAGAGGAAAGCACCTAAATAGTCCCGGGCCTTTTTGCGCAGATCTTCGGGTGCGGCATCTTCAATGGTTTGCAATAGGGTTTTGTTACCATCCAGAGTTTTGGCTTGTTCCTGAGCATAATATCCGAAGGTTACATTATGACCTAGTTCCAAGTGTCCTTCGTGATTAAGATTGTCGGCAATAATTTTTACCAGGGTAGATTTACCCTGACCATTTTGACCCACAAAGGCAATCCTTTCACCACGAATCACTTCAAGGTTTACCCCACCAAAGATTTTCTTTTCGCCGTAGTTCTTACCAAGCTTTTCTGCTTTAACTACTACTTTTCCTGAGCGTGGAGCAGGAGGGAAACGGAAATTAATTTTCCGACTGTCGTCATCATCTATTTCAATGCGTTCCATTTTGTCCAATTTCTTGATCAGATTTTGGGCAAAGGCCGCTTTTGAAGCTTTATATCGAAATTTCTCAATCAGCTCTTCAGTATGCTTGATCTCCTTTTCCTGGTTTTTTTGTTCCTGCATTTGAAGTTGACGACGTTCTTCGCGCAGGGCTACAAAACGAGAGTAGGGAACGGGGTAATCATATACCTTCCCATTAACAATCTCTACAGTACGCTTGGTGATATTATCGAGGAAAGTTCGGTCGTGAGACACCATAACAATGGCACCTTCATAATCCTTCAGGAAGTTTTCCAGCCATATAATGGAATTGATGTCCAGGTGGTTAGTGGGCTCATCTAAAAGAAGCACATCGTGTTTGGCTAAAAGAAGTTTGGCTAATTCGATTCGCATCCGCCAGCCACCGCTGAATTCCTGGGTTTGCCGATGGAAGTCCTCCGCTTTAAAGCCTAAGCCCTGGAGAATTTTTTCCAGATCGGCATGGTAGGTATATCCCCCGATTAGGTTAAATCGCTCCGTATTGAAATTGAGATCTTCTATCAATTTAAGATAGCTATCGCTTTCATAATCTTCGCGTTCCGCTAATTGGTGATTTATGTCATCAATAGCAGCCTGGAGTTGTTTAATTTCGCCCAGTGAAGTTTCGGCTTCTTCCCAAACGGTTCTGCCGTCATAAAGTGGCAACTCTTGGGGGAGATAGCCAATATTGAAGTCTTTGGGTTTAGAGATATTTCCTTTATCCACAGAAGCTTCTCCGGCAATGGTTTTGAGTAGCGTCGATTTACCCGCGCCATTACTTCCTACCAGACCTAATTTCTCTCCGGGATTTACCAAAAAGGAAATCTCATCGAAGAGCATGCGGTCGTTTAATTGTAATATGAGTTTATTGATCCCAAGCATGGGGCAAAAATAGTTTTTAGATTATGTCCATTTTTTCCAAAGGCACTAAGTTGTACAGCATTCTTAATTCTCGCTGTCCACGTTGCCACGAAGGCGAGGTTTTCGAAGTGAAAAACCCCTATAAATTGGGTTCCTTGTTTAAGATGCATGAAACCTGTTCGCATTGTGGCCTCCGCTATGAAGTAGAGCCTTCTTTCTTCTATGGAGCTATGTATGTTAGCTATGGTTATTCAGTAGCTTTATTTGTCGCCACCTATATTGTAATGAACCTTATTTACGATCCGGGAATTACCGATATAATTATTGCCTTGGCGATTACGGTTATTGCTTTGTCACCGGTGGTATTACGTTTATCACGCATTACCTGGCTAAATTTATTTGTAAAGTACAATCCCGAAAAGCGAGGACCCAAAATCAAATAAAGCGTTGAAGGTCCCATTTGGGGTTTATAGGTGAGGCGCGAATCAGATAATTCATAAAGTGTTCAGCTAAAAAGGGGGCCATTAATACACCACGGGATCCCATACCATTAAAAGTGTATTGGCTTGCGCCGATATCGCCCATTAAAGGTTTACGGTCTTTGATATTGGGGCGAACTCCTGCATGTTGTTCCAATACTTCGTAGGGACCTTGGTAAAAGGCTTCCAATTTGCTTTTTAGGAAGTCCAGTCCCTTTGCACTGATATGCTCATCTAAATTATGGTGAGCATAGGTGGCCCCAACTTTAAAGGTCTGGTTCCCCAAAGGAAGTGTAAATACTCCGGCATGCAGCATCCGGTCTTCGGGTAGATCCTCAGCGCGAATAATCAATACCTCTCCTTTGGTAGGAGTAAATGCATCCGCAATTTGCGGGTGACTGTGCCTTAGAAGGTGACCATTGCAATAAATAATGGATTGGCCATTGCTTGCTTCTGAATTGGCAATCCATTCTTCTTCAATTAGTAGACCTTCTTTCTTTAAGAAATTACGCCATCTGTCTAAAAACACCATAGTGTCTAGCCAGAATACACCCTCTAGTCTTCCCAGTCCATGAGGGGCAGGAACTGAAGGCATAAAGCTGTCATGAATCTTTCCCAAATGATTCTTAAGATGAGGTTTTTCTGCATTGGCTTGCCAGTCGTTCACTTCACCTGCATTGTGAAAAACATGATCCAGGGCAATCGGGAAATGGAATTTTACATCAAGTTTGCTTTCCCATTTTTGATAGAATTCTAAGGCTGCAGGTAAGAAGATGTCCGCATCGGAAACCCATTTTTGCCTTTTTAAAACTACGGGATTACATAAGCCTGCGGCTATTCTGGATGACTGGGAATGATGGGATTGATCCACAACTTTAAAAGGGATACCCGCTTCAAACATCTGCATGCTTAAAATGCTACCGGCCAGGCCTTGTCCTACTATGGTGTATTCCTTTTCCATTGAGGGGGCAAAGATGCTAATTTATCAAGCCTTTAAGTGCTTTAGTATTCCCAAAGTTCGGCTTCGAGATTACGCAATTTGTTCTTTATACGGTCGGCCTCGAGTAATTGATCCAGGGTGGAACTGCGCTTGTATTCCTCAATTTTACGATCATAATTATTATCCTCTTTAAAAATCACTGATTCGAAAAAGCGCATATTTAATACCTGATCATAATTGAGGTGTTGTAATTGGTTCTGGCGGATATAGGCAGGGCTGGAAGCTAAGCTTTCTCTGGCGCTGGGATACCAGATCCAAAATAGGTTGTATTGGTCCAGAGTTTTAGGGTTTTCCACAAGCGGGGAAATGCCCAAAATTCGATGTCGAAGTTCTCCTCTTGCTTTATCAAAATACCAATCAGTTCTAAGCTCCCAGAATTTAACGTCTTTGGCAGTAATGCTAATGGTGTCAATGAGCAGAATCTCGCCGGTATCTGGGTCTCGTAAAGTATCTACCATTTGGATGTATCCTAAGACTTGAGCCTGGCTGATAGGTATTTCAAAGTGATCATCGGCAAAGACTTCGATCTGGGAGTTAAGGCCAAGAATACCGTCTATTAGGGCGTCATAGAGGCTTTTGCGACAAGGTAGAGGGCGTAGGGGAAAGTAGAGGTATTGATTCATTTTCTCACGCAGGTCTATTCGCTCCCAATGACGACCAGACCACATAAGGTCCGCTTCTCTGATATAGGGTTCAGGAATGACGGAATCACTAATTAAGATTCCGCTGCAACCGGATGGATCTTTAATTTGAGCTTGTAATTGGTAGCTTGAAATTAGGTTGACCCCTAGAAGTAAAGCCATAAAAAAAGCCCGATTTATAATCGGGCTTTTTAGTTTGAATGCTATGTCTACTAGTATTCCCAAAGCTCGGCTTCGAGATTACGTAGGTTATTCTTAATACGTTCGGCTTCGAGCAACTGATCGAGGGTAGAGCTACGCTTGTATTCTTCAATCTGGCGATCGTATACATTGTCCTCTTTGAAAATTACCGAGTCAAAGAAACGCAAGTGGAATACTTGATCATAAGTAAGGCGTGAGCTGTTGTTATGGCCATTAAAGGCTACGTGAGTAGCTAAGGCATAACGGGCATCAGGGAACCATACCCAGAAGAGATTATAGCGATCCAGAGTTTTAGGGTTCTCCACTACGGGAGAGATACCTAAAATCCGGTTTTTCATTTCACCTCTTTGCTTATCGAAGTACCAATCGGATTTTACTTCCCAGAATTTCACATCCTTGGAAGTAATACTAATGGTATCCACCAATAGTATTTCACCGGTATCCGGGTCGCGCAAGGTGTCAATCATTTGCACATAACCACGAACTTGATCTAAGCCTAAAGGAATCTCAAAACGATCGTCTGCAAATACCTCTATGATAGTTCCTTCTGAAAGGATGCCATCAATTACTACATCGTACAATGATTTCCGGTCAGGAATAGCTTGTACTGGATAGTAGAGGTGAAGATTCATTTTTTGTCTCAGATCGATACGCTCCCAATGACGGGTAGACCACAACATATCTGCCTCTCTCAAATAGGGATAGTCAAATACTTTATTATTGTGGTAGTGCTTGGGATCATCAGGAATGATACCATCGTCTGATGGACTGATAATCTGAGCCTCCGATGTTTGAGGCATCAGGTAGAGTCCAATAAGTCCAAGACAAAAAACTAATCGTTTCATGATAGTGTTTTATTAGTTGTTAACGTCTACCGAGATAGCGGCAACGCGTTCTACTTTTACACGTGAATTTCCTTTAGCACGAGCCTTGATGTTACGGAAAGTAACCGTTGAGCCGGGTCTAAGTTTTTCAATTTTAGCTTTGGCCGATCCTGGTACTTTATTACCACGAACACGTTCGGGAGGTGAACCAGGGATGGCTAATTCAAAGGAAACTACCTCTAGATCCAAGTCAAAGACAAAGTCTTCAAATTTGGCATTTACAGTAGCATTAGCCACGGCACTTTTAGAGAGTAATAAATTTTCACTACGACCATAGATATTACCTACTGCGGGTGGTAAACCTTTAATACGGAATTTCTTGGTTCCAGCTGGACGAGTGTTTTCATTTCCTTCTTTATCAGTTTCAACTACCGATACAGAAATGGTAATTTCTTTTTGGCCAGTCATGGTAGTAACATCTGCTACATACTCTCCTGGTTTAACCTGACGTACTCCAGGACCGTTTACACGAATCTTAGAGGGCTCCACACCAGGAACACCGATTTCCAATGGATTGTCTACACCACGGTAAAGAACGTTCATCTTAGAGGGAGAAATAACCACACTCTGAGGAGCTACCGTATAGGAGGTGTTTGGAATGTCATAAACTTTCTCACCATCCGTCTGCTTAATTACGATCTTTCCACCCCAGGTTTTTTGGCCCACACTGTTAGCGGGAATTTTAACAAATCCACGACCATTTTCGATACGATCAATTGGAATTGAATTCCCATTCTCGTCTTGTAGACTAATTTGTGGATCTTGAGTGTCATCATAAGCAGCCAAGAAAACCATAGCTTCGTAGGAATCACCTTCCGTAACGTAACTGCTAGGTGCAATCACCATAGCGTCCACCTGGTTAAACTTAACCGTTCCGGCATCAATATTCTTTAGTAGGTGAGTTAGTACTTCTGCTTCAGAATTACGCACACGAGCTTGGATATCGGTAAGGAAAGGCAGAATAGCTCCGAGAGGATATTCACCAAATGAAGCTTCCTCCCAACTTACCTCTTTATCACCTTCTTTTTGCTTTTCAGTATTAAATACGGTTTGCAAGTTGTTGGTAATAGAGGGGTCATTATCTGCGATCTGAATCATTTTAGCACGATAGGCTTCAATTTTCTCACGCAGTTCAGTTGCTTTTTGTGGACCTTGTTCGGTTACTAGAAAGTTTAAAGGTTTGGATTTAGCATCCAAAGCTTTAGGAATAGTTTTTTCTTCATCTTCCCATCCACCAGATACACCTACAAGGGTATCTTTTAGTTCACCGATGTAATTGAACAGTTCTGAAGTAGCTTCACGTACTTCATCTGATTTGTTCTTCCATTTTAAAGCTTTGGCAGGGTTTTCGGCCGCAGCCGCAGCAAGAGCACTATAGGCATCTTGGTTTTTAGCACCTACCGTAGTGATGGTCTCAGTCAAACTCTCATCAAGTTTGGTCAGAGCCTTCAAAATGTCTTTGGAAACGTTTAATGCCAGCATCGCCGTTAACACGAGGTACATCATGTTAATCATTTTCTGACGTGCTGATAGTTTTCCTCCAGCCATGAATTAGTTTTTAGAGTTTAGTGACTCGATGAATTAGCTTAGTTACTACGATTAACGTTCATGGCAGAAAGCATACCTCCGTAAACGTTGTTGAGTTGACTCATGTTGTTTACAAGGCTGCTTACCTCATTAGTCAAACGATCAGAATCCTGGATAGAATTGCTGAGTTTTTCCATTAAGGTGTTTTGAGCTTCCATATGATTAGCAGAGCTCTCTAATTGTACAGCATATAGAGCATTTAAAGACTCCATGTTTTTAGAGGCTAAGCTCAATTGCTCATTGTAAGCACCAGTAGCCGCCGCAGCTTCGCTGGTCTCTGTTAATTTGTTTGCAGCATCTCCAAAGCGACGCAGTCCACTTCCCAAGCTTTCGATCAACTCTCCGTCGATCTTAGCATCTTCAAGCATGCGATCTAATTCCTGAGTAGCTGTTAAACCACGTTGGTTGTTGCTGCCGTACTGTTCGTCTTCGTCAGTCATACCTGCTAATTCAGGATAAACTAAAGTCCAATCCAGTTCTTCACCGGGTTTTTCAAATGCAGAGAAGAAGAAAATTACAGCCTCAGTAGTCAAACCTACTACCAACATGATATCGGCTCCTGGCAAGTGAAGGATTTTAAACATCGCTCCGAGGATTACAACGGAGGCACCCCAGCCATAAAGCTTAGCCATGAAATTTTTAAAACGCTTGCTGTTTACATCAATTAACGCCATTGGAAAAAATTAAATTAAATAGAAATTAGGGGATTAAAAGTCGGCAAGATCGCGACCCATAAAGCTTTGAACCGTACGGAATCCTACGTAGGATTTAGCGGTATCAGCATACTCATAGTCACGGGTACTTACCTGCATGTAGTAAGCAACGTCTTTCCAGCTACCACCGCGAATTACTTTACGCGTAATAGTGGGGTCGTCACTCGGGTTAGCATTGTACTCAAAATTGGGACTAATGTCTGAAACATAGTAGAAGCTGGCAGCGTCAAAGGCCGTATTGGTCCATTCCGCTACGTTTCCTGCCATGTTGTACAGGTCATATTCATTCGGCGCGTAAGCAGTCGCTTTTACTGGGTAGAAGGCTCCGTCAGCCACCAGGTTACCGCGTAAAGGTTTAAAGTTACCTAGGTAGCAACCTGAGCTGTTCAGTGCATAAGGTCCACCCCAAGGATAGGTAGTTAATTCTTTACGTCCACGTGCAGCATATTCCCATTCAGCTTCAGTAGGTAATCGGAATTCTTGCTCTGTGAAATAACCGGAATTACGTAAGTAGTCATTGCGATACTTGGTTCTCCAATTACAGAAAGCACGCGCTTGATACCAGCTTAAGCCCACTACGGGATACTCATCAAAAGCAGGGTGCCAGAAATATTTGTCGTGCATCGGATCATTGTAACTGTAGGTGAAGTCATGAATCCAGCATAAAGTGTCAGGATAAATATTGATCACCCCACCTTCAAAGAAAGAGCTACGGTCAGAGATCTCTTTATTGTCCTTAATATAATCTCGGTAAGAGAAACGCTCACCATCCTGATCGGAATCATTATGATCAAACATCACACGGTTTGATTTACGTGCAGCTTTCTGTTTGTTGATCCAGAAGAAGGCATAATTCAACTGGCGAGAATCAATCATACGGCCTCCCATAAATTGTTCTTCTGGTGGTAAGTATAAACCTTCAATAATTTCAGTGTACTCAGCCGAAGGATAGTTTTCGGTGCGCCACTCTAACATGGGCTCCCAATTAATATGACGTTGCATACTATCGGGGTAGTTAAGTGAAACGTACTCATCAAAGAAGGTTTGATCTTCTTTGTTAGCGGCTTCAATTAATTCGTAACCTTCCACTAATCCGTCCTCACCAAGGCGAAAACGAAGAATTGAGTCGCGCACCCAATGAATGAACTGGCGATACTCGTTATTGGTGATTTCGGTTTGATCCATCCAGAAGGAAGGAACCGAAACGGTTTTAGTTGGAGAGATCAAGCTATAAGGCACATCCTGATCAGAGTTTCCCATATTGTAGGAGCCCTGGGGGATATAAACCATTCCGTAAGGTTGTGCAGGATACCAAGTAGGTCTATTCTGCACGCCCACTAATTCGCCGTAGTCATTGCTGCTACAACTGATCAGAAGCACGGAGCTTAAGGCTATGGAAATCAGTTTCTTCATGTCTCTTGACGTTGTTTTCCGTTGATCAACAGTCTGTTGAAAACAGGGGCTGCTATATTACAAAAATCTTGGGTTCTTATGACTTCCCGTTGTGGGAGGGGGAATTACTATTTTAAAACAGTAACTCGCCATTATTTCGTGGCTTCCACCACCTCTGGTAGAAAGCGCTGATGTTGCAACATCGTATGAGTACCCTAGTTTAAATCCAGGTGTCGCTTGCCAGCCTATCATAACCGCAACCGCGTCCTGTAGCCTGTATGTAACGCCACCCCAAAACTTATTATTATATACTCCCATCGCATTTATGTCGAAGGTAGTAGAGCCGGATGCTAATTTTAATAACATGCTAGGACGTAATTCCCAGTTACTTGCGGGTACTGCCCAATTGTATCCACCCATTAAATAATAGTGGCGGGCATTGCGGATCAAAGTAGATGTAAGACCATTAAAAGAACCTACCTCTGTGGAGCTTTCAATAACGCGGGTAGAGGAAATACCACCCCAAATATTTTGACTCTCGTAGTAAATACCAAAGATTCCGTCTACTTGAAAACCGGTTTCATTTAATCCGTAAACACCTGGATCTAATGCACCATTTACACCATCCGAAGGAATCCAACCGCTGCTGGCGATTTGATTATTTAGGAAAGAGGCTCCTAAACCAATACCCAAGGAACCGGTGCTTAACTCGATTTGGTAACCGTACATTAAACGGGCAGAAATATTATTGAAGAAGCCAATTTGATCATTAACAATGCTTAAGCCAATTCCGCCGTGTAGCTTTTTAAAAGGCGCATTGATATTGATATTCTGGGTTATGGGGGCTCCTTCAAAACCTACCCACTGACTGCGGTGCAAACCGTTAATGCAAATGGCGCCTCCGGAACCAGCAACACCGGGATTGTAATAAACGCGATTGAACATGTATTGGCTGAATTGCACATCCTGCTGACCTAAAAGGAAAAGCGGGAATGCAAGCACCATGATGAGGTAGATTTTCTTCATCAAATCGGGTTAGTATTAATTGTTGACAACACTTTGTTGAAATCCCAAATATAAAGCTTTGAACAAATATGCCTTAAGCCGCAGTTAATTTTTCACGGCTTTTTGTTGATGAACGCTCGATTTATTACAATGCTTTCTGCATTGCGCGCCACCAGCGGTCCGGTATTTCATTCTGCATAGCCTCTTGGTAATCCACATAAGAACAGGGGATTAGCTTGTGTCGGTCGGAGCTTAAGCCAGCACTTTCACGTACCGGAACTTCTATCCACCAGCGACCACTCAGAGGGCTTTTATAAAAGACCAATTCGTACTCACCATCGTTAATAAGTACGGTAAATCGTTGATAATCCTCCTTTCTCGCGAAGGGATAGTCACCTTTTCGAAGGTTAAATCCTTCTAAAAAGTACCAGACCATTTGCGCTACCAAATGGGCAGTTCGACCTTCTTTGTCAGCTAAAGCATTGCATTCATAAATGCCGAAGGAGCTCAATTTGTCACTAATTCCGCTATAGCGTGCCAGGGCACAAGCTTCCTCTCCACTAAACCCATTGGGACTGTGAAAAGTGTTGCCTGGAGCATCACTTTGGCGAAGTGCGGATAAATCAAAACTTACAATATCGGCATCTCGTAATATGGGTTCGCTTTCGCCGATATCCTGTCGCATATTGCCTAATCGGTGAATATCGAAGTACATGCGCTCCATCAGGTCTACTTCTTCTTGATTCACAAAATAGCTTTGGTAGCCAATATTGCTGAAATTGTAAAGGATGTAGGGCTTCTGTAATATGATATGGCTTAGGAAAGAGCGATGCGTTAATTTGTCATCCTGCTTACCTAAGTCAAATTGGGAATCGATCGAAACTAAATTTACCGTCTGTTCCAAACGATCGTAAGCGCGGTAATTACCGTAAGTTAAATCCTGACTACCACCGATGATAATCGGGACAATATTGCGCTTAATCAGTTCAAAGCAAACTTCACGCAAGGCAAACATCGTGTCGGCCAGTTTTTCGCCGGAATAGATATTTCCCAGGTCACAAACCGGGGCATCCCAATTACCCCAATAGAGATTGTAGAGGTACTTTCTCACTTGATCCGGGCTTTGAGCCGATCCGGCATTATCACTACCGCGATCTTCCATGACCCCGATCAGGGCTAACTTGTAATTTTCTATTTCCGGAAGGCCTTCGATTTCCTGATGGATACCAATTCGCTTACCAAATATTTGCTCATTGGCCTGAGCACAAGACTCAATTATGCTCCTGCCCACCGGGCTAAGGAAATCTTCCAAAATCATTTCTTAGTGCTTTTCTTAGCGCGTCCTTTAGCGGGTTTTTTAGCTGAATCCGCGATAATGGCCTCGGCTTCTTCCCGGCTTATTTTAGCAGGATCTTCAATATCTTTTGGAAGCTTATAGTTTTTACGCCCCGATTTTAAATAGGGACCATAACGTCCGTTTAGCACCTCAATAACAGGCTTAGCTTCGTCAAAAACCTTGATGTATTTGTTTTTATCGGCTTCTATTTTTGCTTCAATCAATTCGATTGCCCGATCCAATTCAATGGTCATCGGATCATCACCTTCCGCCGCTTTAATGGAAGCAAAAACACTTTTATACTTTACATAAGGACCAAATCGGCCAATATTGGCACTTACCTTTTCACCCTGATACTCTCCTAATTCACGTGGGAGTTTAAAGAGGTCCAAAGCTTCCTCCAGGCTAATGGTATCGATGCTCTGTCCTTTTTGTAAGCTTGCAAAGCGAGGTTTTTCTTCGTCTTCAGCTTCCCCTATTTGAATCATGGGGCCATATCTGCCAATGCGCGCGATAATGGGTTTACCGCTCTTGGGGTCTTCTCCTAGAACTCTTTCGCCGGTAGCTCGTTCAGAATTCTCTTCCACCTCTTTTAGATGCGGGTGGAAGTCTTGATAGAACTCATCCAACATGGCGGTCCACTCTTCCTGACCATGAGCGATTTGGTCGAATTTAGCCTCTACGGAAGCGGTGAAGTTATAATCCAGAATTTGATCGAAATGCTCCGTTAGGAATCCATTTACCACGGTTCCAATATCGGTAGGGATCAATTTGTTTTTATCCGCTCCGGTAGTTTCGCTGAGTTTTTGATCCTTTACCATTCCGCCCGCTAAACTCATTTGGAGGTAATCGCGCTGAGTTCCGGTTAATTCCGATTTCTCAACGTATTGCCTTTTAATAATGGTGCTGATGGTAGGTGCATAAGTCGAAGGACGACCAATGCCTAATTCTTCCAGTTTCTTAACCAAGCTCGCTTCGGTATAGCGCGGTGGGTGCTTGGTAAATCGCTGAGTGGCAACAATATCTTCGTAGCTTAAGCTTTCCCCTTGCTTAGAAGCAGGTAACATTCCAGATTGCTCTTCCGAATCTTCATCATCCGTGCCTTCCAGGTAAACTTTTAAGAAACCTTCGAAGGTGATTACTTCACCACGAGCCACGAATTCCAGTTTTTCACCGGGAGCATCGATATGGAAAACAGTTCTTTCCAATTGCGCATCGCTCATCTGAGAGGCAATGGCTCTTTTCCAAATTAGATCGTATAGGCGCTTTTGTTGATCGCCCGTTCCGGCACTATGGCGGTTAAAATAAGTAGGGCGAATGGCTTCGTGCGCTTCTTGTGCTCCTTTACTCTTGGTGGCAAAACGACGGGTATTTGAATAATCTTTTCCGTATTGATCTTCAATTTCCAATTGCGCGGCACCTAAAGCGTCGTCTGATAAATTGGTAGAATCGGTACGCATATAGGTAATCAAACCTGCTTCGTATAGCTTTTGGGCTACCGACATGGTTTGACTTACTGAGAAATACAGTTTCCGAGCGGCCTCCTGTTGCAGGGTGGAAGTGGTAAAGGGTGGCGCAGGCGATTTTTTCGCAGGCTTGGTTTCTACCGAGTCAATTTTAAAGGAGTGCTTGGCACAATTATCTAAAAATTCGCGAGCCTCTTTTTCGGTGTCGAAACGTTTGTTGAGCTCCGCTTTAAAGCTTTTGCCTGAAGCATTTTGGAATTCGGCTACGACGCGGAAATAAGACTTCGCTTCAAAATTGCGAATCTCCATTTCACGCTCTACAATCAGGCGAACTGCTACGGATTGTACCCTTCCCGCCGATAAGCCTGCCTTCACTTTCTTCCATAAAACCGGAGAAAGCTCAAAGCCTACTAAGCGATCCAGAACCCGGCGAGCTTGTTGGGCATTTACCAAATCGGTATTAATCCGACGTGGATTTTGGATGGCCTTATCGATCGCTTTTTTCGTGATTTCTGAAAAAGTAATGCGATTTGTGTGGGTAGGAGTTAGGCCTAATGCTTCGTAAAGGTGCCAAGCGATGGCTTCTCCTTCACGGTCCTCATCCGATGCAAGCCACACCATTTCGGCGTCCTTGCTTAATTTTTTTAGCTTTTTTACGACTTCTTTTTTGTCGCTGCTGATGGCGTACTTTGGTTCAAAGTTGTTTTCCACATCAACACCCATATCCTTCTGTACCAGGTCGCGTATATGCCCGTAGCTACTTTCTACTTGATACTCTTTTCCGAGAAATTTCTCAATAGTTTTTGCCTTGGCAGGCGACTCGACGATCACTAAATTTTTTGCCATGTACTCCTTTGAATTAGCATGCGAATAAGGCGCAAAATAAATCAATGTTTTTCGTTTTTAGGTTTTACCCTTGTTAAGAGAGTCCGATCTTTTGGTCTGTCAAATTGGCAATCGACTTACATTTGTACCTTTGCAGACCTTATAAAATGACGATGAAAGAGACTGCCACCGAGGCGAAATTGATGGACGAAAATATTCAGGGTACCGCCCTGGAAGGAAGCGAAGAGCGCGGCGATCGTAAGTTGTATATTGAGAGTTACGGCTGTCAGATGAACTTTTCGGATTCCGAAATCGTGGCTTCCATTCTCGCTAAAGAAGGATTCGGGACCACCCGAAATGTTGAAGAGGCAGATTTAGTATTGCTCAATACTTGCTCCATACGTGATAAGGCCGAGCAAACGGTGCGTAAGCGCTTAAGTAGTTTCAATAAGTTGAAACAAGAACGTCCCGACATGAAGATTGGCGTTTTAGGCTGTATGGCTGAGCGCTTGAAGGATAAATTTTTAGACGAAGAAAAGTTGGTCGATTTAGTGGTAGGTCCGGATGCCTATCGGGATTTGCCCAATTTGATTGAAAAGGTTGACGGGGGGCGAAAAGCGGTGAACGTGCTTTTGTCTAAAGAAGAAACCTATGCTGATGTAAGTCCGGTGCGAATTGACTCAAATGGAGTGTCAGCATTTGTGTCTATTACTCGAGGCTGTGATAATATGTGCACCTTCTGCGTGGTTCCATTTACCCGCGGTCGCGAACGTAGTCGCAATCCTCAAACCATTTTGGCCGAAGTACGCGAATTGCAAGCGCGTGGCTTTAAGGAGATTACGCTCTTAGGTCAGAATGTGGATAGCTACCTCTGGTATGGAGGTGGTTTGAAAAAGGACTTTGATAAAGCTTCGGAAACGGCGAAAGCTTCGGCGGTAAATTTTGCAGGATTGCTCGATATGGTAGCCTTGGCGGTGCCCGAAATGCGCATTCGTTTTAGTACCAGTAATCCACAAGATATGACGGATGAAGTGCTGTATGCCATTGCCCGTCATGATAATATCTGTAATTACATTCACCTTCCAGTGCAATCCGGCAGTAGCCGAATATTAAAGGAAATGAATCGTGGTCATAATCGTGAAGAATACTTCGCTTTGATTGATCGACTAAGGAAGATCATCCCTGATTGTGGTATTTCCCACGATATGATTGCCGGCTTCCCAACCGAAACCGAAGAAGATCATAAAGAGACTTTAAGTCTGATGGAATATGTTCGGTACGACTTTGGTTATATGTTCTACTACAGTGAACGTCCCAACACTTTTGCCGCACGCAAGATGGAAGACGATGTGGATATGGAAACCAAGAAACGTCGTTTGAATGAGATTATCGCCTTGCAACAGGAGCATTCCTTGCAACGCAATCAAGAGCATATTGGCAGGGTAGAAGAAATTTTGATCGAAGGTGATTCCAAGCGTAGCGATCAGGATTGGAAAGGACGGAATACTCAGAATACCATGGTGGTTTTCCCTAAAACAGGAGAGCATAAACCAGGGGATTTCGTGAAAGTAAAAATTACCGATTGCACCACGGCTACCCTCTTTGGGGAGATGGTACAAGACTAAAACCAGGCATGAGAATACAACTGCTAATCCTTGGCCTTTTGTTAAGCGGCTTGGGTCTTAAGGCTCAAGAAAAGGTGAATGGTCGCTGGGTAGATAATAATCTTACCATTTGGATCGAAGAGGATAAAATCCGCAGCGAGGGCGTACTTTATTATTGTGTAGCGGATACCTCTCGAGAGGTATGCATCCAAAACCTTTCCACTGGTTTTGAATTAAAACTATACGATGCGCAGGGGAAACTGATTTATGAAGGCATCGCCAGTGGTCGCCGTCGAGGTGTGAAGCTCCCCAAGGCTTATCCTCAGGCTTATGAAGTAGAAATTACTGCTTTTAAACCCTGGGTTATTAATCAGAGTACAGCCAGTCGGATTCATCAGGATAAGGCGATCCGTGTAAAATACCGAGTGAAGTAATGAGCTTACAAGAAGTAAAACAGCGATTTGGTATTATCGGCAATAGTCCCGGATTGGAGCGGGCACTTAACAAAGCATTGCAAGTAGCCAGTACCGATATTTCGGTTTTGGTATCTGGCGAAAGTGGAGTGGGTAAAGAAGCTATTCCCCGGATAATTCATTCGCAAAGTCATCGGAAACACAATAAATACATCGCCGTAAACTGCGGTGCTATTCCTGAAGGAACCATCGATAGTGAGCTTTTTGGTCATGAGAAAGGAGCCTTTACCGGAGCTACCGGAACCCGAAAGGGCTATTTCGAAGAAGCCGATGGTGGGACCATTTTTTTAGATGAAGTAGGGGAATTACCCTTATCAACCCAGGTGCGCTTGCTAAGGGTATTGGAAACTGGAGAATTTATTAAAGTAGGTTCCTCTCAAATTCAGAAGACCGACGTGCGTATTGTGGCGGCAACCAATGTAGATATGATGGGGGCCGTGCAAAAAGGGAAATTTCGGGAAGACCTTTATTATCGTTTAAATACGGTGGAAATTCATCTGCCGGCATTGCGAGAGCGCAAGGATGATATTCATTTAATCTTTCGAAAGTTTGCGGCAGATTTCGCTGATAAATACCATACTCCAACCTTGCGATTGGATGAGGATGCAGTGGAGGTCCTTCGTAATTACCATTGGCCGGGAAACATCCGTCAGTTGCGAAATCTGGCAGAACAAATTTCCGTGATTGAAACTGATCGGGCCATTTCGGCTAATACCCTGATGAACTATTTACCCGATGCTGGAAAAGGGGGCTTACCCGCCCTGTATCGCGAAGAGCAAAAACAGTCGAGTAGCGATTTTAGCAATGAGCGGGAAATTCTTTACCAGGTGCTTTTCGATATGCGTAAGGATATTGCGGATCTGAAAAAGTTGACCGGTGAGCTAATGCAGAATAATGAGATTAGCGAGGAATGGAAGAGCGACAACAGCAATTTGATCCGTCGGATTTATCGTGAAGAAAGGGAGATTCCGGAAGGAAGAAATGCGGTTGAAGAAAATTCAAACACCTATTTACCCGTTTACAGCGATAATGATGAGCCTGAATTGCAAACCGACATCTACGATGCCAGTCATGATATTGTAGAGGATGAGCCGGTAACGCTACAGGAAAAAGAATTGGAGATGATTAAACGCGCCTTGGAGCGCAATCACAATAAACGTAAAGATGCTGCGGAGGAATTAGGGATTTCTGAGAGAACTCTCTACCGTAAAATCAAGCAATACAATTTATAAGATGCGAAAAACCCTTGCACTTGCATTGATCCTGATATTACAGGCTTGTGGCGGATACAGCTTTACCGGTGGTGATGTTGGTGATGCAAAAACCGTAAGCATCGACTTTTTCCCCAATACCGCGGATTTGGTGAAACCCCAATTGGCGCAGGTCTTTACCGAAAAGCTGCGGGACATCTTTGTGCAGCAAACTCCCTTGGAATTAGTCCGACGTAATGGACATATGCAGTTTTCAGGTAATATTGAAAAATATACTATACAACCTATTAATGCTCAGGCTTCTGATATAGGTTCGGTAGCGCAAAACCGCTTAACGGTAGAGGTGAATGTAATCTTTATCAATACCTTAGACCCCGACAAAGGATTTGAGGAACGTTTTAGCCGTTTTGTAGACTTTGATGCCAATCAGGATATCAATGCCATAGAAGCGGAATTGCATGAGCAGGTTTGTCAAGAATTGTCAGAAAATATCCTTAACCGCGCAATTGGAGATTGGTAATTGAGAACCGAAGATTTTCATAAACTACTTGAAGACCCCAAACATGTAGCAGATTATCTGGTGGATGATTTGCGCGATTTGGCCCGGAAATATCCTTACAGTCAGTTGATACAGCTGATGTATGGCCTGCGTTTACGCACTTCTTCCGAACATCTCTTTAATCAGCAATTGGGGAAAACAGCGGTCCTGACCAATGACCGATCAGTACTTTTTGAACTCTTCGAAAATCGAAAACCTACCTTAAATAGTGGTGTCGAAACAGTTGAAGTAGAGTCGGTAAGCAGTCCACCTGTTCTGGCGCAGATAACCGAAGCTCCTGTTGCCGAACAGGAAGTGGTAGAGGAACCTAAGCCGCAAGTAGAAGAGATTTCGGTTCCTGAAGATATTGCAGCAGAAGCCTTACCTGCTGTTGAAAGTAGTCCAGAAGAAAAAGTAGAGCCGCAAGCCGAGAAACCAGCTGAAGTTCCAAAAACGCCTAAAAAAGATTTGCCTTCTGCTTTACCCGAGAACCTATCGGAGCTTAGTCCGCAGGAGAGAGTAAAAGCCATTTTAGAGCGCAATCGTCAGGTTCGCGAACAATTTGAGTCCCAAAAATCCGAAGGTGAAGCCAAGCTTTTTGATCAGGGTAAACCATCGGCCCCCGAGCCAGAACCAAAAGAAGAGGTTAAAGAGGATTCCGTTCAGAAGGAAGCTACAGATGAAATTAAAGAAGCAGATGCTAGCACAGAAGAAGCTGTAAAAGCAACTGAAAATGAGGTTCCTGGTGTTCAGGATGAAAGTCTAACCGAAATTCCAACCGAAAGTCAAGAGGACTTATCCGAGCCCGTATCCGAACCGAAAGAAGGAACAGAGGATTCAAGTTCCATTGAAGAAGATTCCGTTGAACAAGCTACCGAGCCAGAACCTAAGTCGAGCCTTTCCTTCGAGGAAGAAGAACGTGAGCCTTGGGCTGACTCACCTATTGATATTGAAGCCTTAATCCGTCGTCGTTTTGCGCGTCGTTTCGAAAGTATTGAGGAACCTGAAGAGGAAGAAGCCGATTGGGATGAAGAGGAAGAACTGGACTCCATAAATGTTGAAAGCCCAGAATACTTCTCTGAAGAAGAACAAGGAATAGAAGCGGAAAGCTCTTCCGAACCCGAAAATACCGAAGAAGAAAATTCGGATACGAGCATACCAACAGATTTAAGTCCGGAGGAGGCGAAAAGTGATTTAGCCTTAGCCTCGCGTATTCGCATGATTCGCGATCGTCTGGAAACGCTGCGCAATAGCGATGCCCTGAGCAGGGAGGAGCTGGAAGTGTTAATGGAAGAACATCGTCAGTTAGAGGCTCTGATGGCAGATTTACCTTTGAATGAAGAGCAACTTTTTGAGGTAGAGATTAAAATCCCTCAGGTAGAAGACGAGGTTCAGGCGGAAACAGAGGAATCGCAACCAGAAGAAGCTAGTCAAGAAGAAGCCAATCAAGTTGAAGAAGAAGCGGACTTGAACTCTGATTCGGAAGTTGAGGAAACTGAGGCAGAAACTAATGCGGAAGATTCCGAACAAGACTCCACAGAGAGTTCAGAAGAAATAAAAGCAGCAGAGGCTGAAGAGCCTGCGGATGTTAAAGAAGAAGCGGAAGAAGATTTAGATTCAGAGATACGTCGCATTGAACAATTAGCCGAGAAAATGCGCAGCGGATCCAATGAAGAAGGGGATACTGATTCCTTATCGGCATTGCGGGAGCAGCGCATGAATGAGCTGATTGAAGAGCGCAAGAAAAGCTTGGAAGCAGCCTTGGCGGAGAAAGAGCAGGAGGCAGAAGAGCCTAATGAAGCTAAGTCGCTTGAAGAGGAGGAGAGTGAAAATCGTGTTGCCGAAGTCGAAGAAACGACCACAGCAGCGGAACAGCTGGTAGCGAAAGAAACTTCAGAAGTGGATGAGCCGATCGAAGAACCGGAGGCGGAATCCAGCTCGCAGTCTGAGCCGTCAACAGCGGAGAAGGAAATAGATTCCAAAACTGAATCTGAACCCGAAGAAGCGGAAGCCGAGCAAATAGAAGAGATTTCAGAGCCAGAAGTTTCTACTCCAAGCCAGGCGAAGGAACCGAGTTTCTCACAGTGGTTAAAACGTATAGCCAAAGGTGAATCACCAAGAGAACCGGCTAAACCTAAGGAGGAATTAGAAGATCAAGAACCGAAGGAAGAAATCTCTAAAAAGATTGATTTGCTTGATTCCTTTGTAGAGAAATTACCGGAGCTGAAGAAGCAAAGTCGCGAAGCTGGACCTACCAGTCCAAAACCAACTAAAGTTGAGGTGCCGGAAGAGAAAGGTGAGGATCAAGGAAGTGGTTTGGTAACCGAGACCCTGGCTAAGGTTTACATTCGACAAAAGCACTACAAAAAGGCAATTCAAGCCTATGAAATTCTGATGTTGAAATATCCCGAAAAAAGTTCTTTCTTTGCCAGCCAAATTTCAGAGATCAAGAAACTGGCTAACAGTAAATAATAAAAGATGACCCTTTTACTTACAACCCTAATCATCGTAACTTGTATTTTACTAATTATCATTGTTTTGGTACAAAATCCAAAAGGTGGTGGTTTAAGTTCGTCCTTCGGTGGTGGCGGTACTCAATTATTCGGTGGCGTTAAGAAAACAACCGACTTTTTAGATCGCGGTACCTGGGCTTTGGCCATTGTATTAGTGGTTTTGGTAATGATTTCCAATATTGCTTTAAGTCCGGATAATGTGAGAGTGGAGCAACGTGAATCTGCTATAGATGATGTTCAAGTAGATCAACCACAAACTCCTGCTCAATTTAGTATGCCTGCTGGGGATCCTTCAAGTATGCCACAATCTGTAGATACCGCTGATTAATCAGTAAGGTATATCCGACTAAAATATTTTAAGCCTTCCTCAGGGAAGGCTTTTTTTAGGGCTAAAGCTTAGGTTTGCTGTTTATAGCTTTGTTTTGTTCAATGGTGAATTTGTAAATGTTAAAATAGGCCTTTACCAGTAGCTATCAGGCGAAAACCTCAGTATTTACAGGCTTTTTCAGGTTTTGAGAATTGCCCGAAATAGCTATCTTCACGCGCTTAACATTAATTTAATATCTATGTTTAAATCAAAGCTTTTTGTAGGGCTTTTGGGTACCTTACTACTGGTTTCTGCTTGTAAGAAAGACGATGACAATGATGGTACTAACAATTCCGGGGACTTCCCACAAGAATTGGTTTTAGATGGTACCCGTCATGGATTGGGTACTGCCTTTATGGAGTTTTACCCTGACTATGGTGTGAACTCTCATAATTTGGATCTCATCCTTTTAAGTGATGGTTTAACCGCTCATTATGATGCGGACAATTATCCAGATTCCATCAGTGGAAACGGTTATATGATGTATTTCGAAATGTTTAGTGCAGACAGTACTTTCTTAAGTGCCGGAACTTACAGCATGGATACTACCTTAACCGTAAATACTTTCCAGGGTGCATTTGTTGCTCCGGTAAGCAATGGTGAGATCAACGGTTCCCCAGAGCAATTGAAAACTGGAAGTGTTGAGGTGTCTCGTAGCAATAATGTTTACACCATTACTGGTTCTGGTAAGGATGCAGACAATAAAGATTTCGAGTTCAGCTATCAAGCTGCCATTACCATTTACTAGGAATCGAGATCAATAGCATAAAAAAAACCTGGCTTCTTATGGAGGCCAGGTTTTGTGTTTTAAGGAGCTAGTTTTATTAGCTGAAGTCGGCTAAAATTTGTTCGGTAGCTTCTTTGGTTTTTACCTTCAGGTAGATTTTAGCAATCTTTCCTTTTTCGTCAATTACAAAGGTTTCGCGGTGAATACCGTCGTATTCGCGACCCATAAATTTCTTCAAGCCCCAAACCCCATAAGCTTCGATAACTTCTTTCTCCGTATCAGGGATCAATGCGAAGGGTAAATCATATTTGGTGGCGAATTTCTGATGCTTTTGGGCGGTGTCTGCACTTACTCCGATTAATTCAAAACCCTTGTCTTTTAGATCCTGATAGTTGTCTCGGAAATTACAAGCTTCGGCAGTACAGCCTGGAGTATCATCTTTAGGGTAGAAGTAGAGCACTACCTTCTTCCCTTGGAAATCCGAAAGTTTGATCGGATTGCCATTCTGATCTTCGGCATTAATATCCGGGGCTTTGTCGCCCTCTTTAAGATGTGTCATATTTCAATTTTTCTATAAAACCCTGGCAAAGGTAGAATGTTGATTTGGGATGATGAATTTAGATTCTGTCAGTCGGCCTTACAGAAACTGACAGAATGGATAGGGTGAATGTCAGTTTGCCACCTTTTTCGCAGCCTTTTTCTACTGGCATATTTTCTGCCTTAAGGGAGGACAATCAGATTAAAATAAGTTTAACCTAAACAAAGTCTAGAATGGCTGATATTAACTTAAAACCTTTGGCAGATCGCGTACTGGTGGAGCCCAGCGCAGCCGAAACTACCACTGCCTCCGGGATTATCATTCCTGATACTGCCCAAGAAAAACCCCAACAAGGTACTGTTGTAGCGGTAGGGGCTGGTAAAGCAGATGAGCCCATGACCGTTAAAGTAGGTGATACCGTATTGTACGGAAAGTACGGTGGTACTGAAATTAAGCATGAAGGTAAGGACTACCTGATCATGCGTGAGTCTGATATTTATGCCGTAATCGGTTAAACCAATTCCAAAAAAGAAAATACAATACAGATGGCTAAAGAAATCAAATTTAACCTTCAAGCTCGCGATGGCTTAAAGCGAGGTGTAGATGCGCTGGCCAATGCGGTAAAAGTTACCCTTGGACCTAAAGGACGTAATGTAATTATCGAAAAATCATTCGGTGCTCCTCATGTAACCAAAGACGGTGTTACCGTGGCCAAGGAGATCGAATTGGAAGATAAAGTGGAGAACATCGGTGCTCAGATGGTGAAGGAAGTAGCCAGTAAAACGGCTGATGTAGCGGGGGATGGTACGACTACTGCCACCGTTTTGGCTCAGGCTATTTTTAACCAGGGCTTGAAAAACGTTACTGCTGGTGCTGCTCCTATGGATTTGAAACGCGGTATTGATAAAGCGGTAACTGCGGTAATCGAAAACCTCCGTACTCAAAGTCAAGCAGTAGGTGATAGCGATGCTAAAATTGAGCAGGTAGCGGCTATTTCTGCTAATAACGATTCTGCCATTGGTAAGCTTATCGCTGAAGCCATGGGCAAAGTGAAGAAAGAAGGTGTTATCACTGTTGAAGAAGCTAAAGGAACCGAAACTTATGTTGAGGTTGTAGAAGGTATGCAGTTCGATCGCGGTTACCTTTCTCCTTACTTCGTTACCGATAGCGAGAAAATGGTAGCTGACCTCGACAGCCCTTTGATCTTGATCTACGATAAGAAGATCAGCAATATGAAGGAGTTGTTGCCTATCCTTGAGCCTGCCGCTCAGTCTGGTCGTCCTTTGTTAATCATCGCTGAAGATGTGGAAAGCGAAGCCCTTGCCACCTTAGTGGTAAATAAAATCCGCGGAAGCTTGAAGATTGCCGCTGTTAAAGCTCCTGGCTTTGGCGACCGTCGTAAAGCTATGCTCGAAGATATCGCTATCCTTACTGGAGGTACCGTAATTTCTGAAGAGCGCGGTTTCAAATTGGAGAATGCCACCATGGATATGTTGGGTTCTGCCGAGAAAGTGAGCATTGATAAGGATAATACTACCATCGTAAACGGAGCAGGAGAAGCTTCTGATATTGCGGGTCGTGTGAACCAAATCAAAGCACAGATTGAAACCACTACTTCCGATTACGATAAAGAAAAATTACAAGAGCGCTTAGCCAAATTGGCCGGTGGTGTTGCGGTGCTTTATGTAGGTGCTGCCTCTGAGGTAGAGATGAAAGAGAAGAAGGATCGTGTAGATGATGCTTTAGCTGCCACTCGCGCTGCTATTGAAGAAGGTATCGTTCCTGGTGGTGGTGTAGCCTTAGTGCGTGCTGCTAAAGCCCTCGAGAACTTGAAAGGCGATAATGAGGACGAAACTACCGGTATCCGCATTGTTCACCGTGCCATTGAAGAGCCATTACGCATGATTGCTTATAATGCCGGACAGGAAGCTTCCGTAATCATCAACAAAGTACAAGAAGGAAAAGACGATTTTGGATACAATGCCAAAACCGAAGCTTTCGGAAATATGTACGAGCAAGGAATTATCGACCCTACTAAAGTAACCCGTGTTGCTTTGGAGAATGCTGCTTCTGTAGCCGGAATGTTACTCATTACCGAAGCTACAATCAGTGAAATTCCAAATGAGAATGATGCTGCTGCTGCCGCTGCTGCTGCCGGAATGGGTGGTGGTATGCCAGGTATGATGTAAGAAGCACATATATACTCTATATAATAGCTCCCGACTCCCGGCTTTTTGCTGAGAGTCGGGATTTTTTTTGCTTCTTTGGGAGGACCTTTTACAATCCTATATTTGTGATAGTAATTCACACTATGAAACGAGTACTAGCCCTTATTCTATTAATCTTTATCATGGCGCCGGAAGCAGATGCTCAGCGCTATAAGGATCCACGCAGTTATTACCGCGAATTTTACAGCCAAACCCGTCGTATTCAAACCAAGAACCTCCGCTATGTAGAGGCGGTCGCTCGCGGAGATGATGCCCGAATTATCAATAAGTTCCGCCAAATGGTGGTGGATCAATTGAAGGAAAGTCGTAAAATCTTGGATCGGGTAGGAGCTTATAAAGATGATGATGTGCTGCAAAGAGAGTACATCGCCGGAATTGATATGTACCTGGAAGCCTATGAAAAGGATTTTGGGGCTGCAGAGGAACTGACCAGTACGCGCTACAATTCTCTGGAAAACTTGGAGGCTTATTATGCGGCAGCTAATAAAGCTGAGATTAAAGTTTTGGATGCAGCGTATAAGATCGAGAAGGCTGAGGATTATTTTGGGAAGACCTATATGGTGGATCTGCGCCGCGATACTGTTATGGCCAATAAGCTTTTAAAGCTGGATGAGATTACAGTTTCGGCTCGTGAGGTTACCCTGGAGTATTTCCGAGTGGATGCACAGTTAAGTAAGTTGTTCAGTGCGATTGATTCGAATAAAACGGATGATCTGGATGTTATTATTACCGACCTGCGCAGAGCGGCCAAAGCGGCAATGTCCAACCTTGATGCTTCTGAACCCATGGAAGACTACGAAGGATTACATGAGCAGGCGAATTACTATTTCGATGAATTGAATAATGCCATTGATTCGGATTTACGCCCCATGGCAGAACAGTTCAAGTTTAAGTATAAGGACCAGGATGATCTAGAAGAAGCCCAAGCTACTTTACGAGATTTTAAAGAGTTTCAATCTGAGATGCGCGAAGAGTTTTTCGCCGTTCGCAGGGAAATGATCCTCGATTATTTAGAAGAATAATTAATTGGGGATTCCTTAAATTCAGGGCGTTAATCATGCTTATGAATTTTAAGAGGTCCCCCCTGAAAATACTCTTATGGGTGGGCCTGACCTTTTGGTCGGGCCTTTTTTGTTTCGGTCAGAATTCCATTGATAGTTTGGAGACCGTTCTAAAACAAAGTCAAGACCCTGAAACTCGCACCGAACTTAGTCTGATCCTAGCCAAAGAATGGATTATCAAGCATCAAGATTCTGCCTTACCCTATGTGCAAGATGCTCTGCGTCTAAGTAAAGAGCATGAGCTTGAGGAGTTGCAAATTGAGGCAGAGAACTTAATGGGCAATGTATTGCAGCGTCAATCCAAACCCGAAGAAGCATTGGTACTCTACCATAAGGCGATTAAAAAAGCGGAAGCTTTAAACTACCAAAAGGGCCTGGCGAAGCTTTATAATAATGTAGCTCTTATCCATATTGAAAGGGGGGAGTTTCCAGAAGCTCTGGAGGGATTTACCAAGGCGACACGATGTGAAGAGGTAATCGATAATCCTGAAGGAAAGGCCCAAGGCCTTAATAATATTGGAGTGGTATTCTATTATCAAGGGGATTACGATAAGGCCCTTGAGTATTTTCTGGAATCCGTTAAGGTGCATGAATCCATGCAAAACCTGCTCAGTGCCAAGCAGGGCTACAATAATATTGGAGCGATAAATGAAGCCTTGGGTCGACATGAACAAGCTTTGATCTATTACCAGAGAGCCTTGCGCATCGCAGGCGATATGGATGACCGTTCGGAATTGGCCAATGCCCTTAATAATATCGCCAGCGTTTACAGCAATATGGAAAATTGGCAGGCCTCAGAAGACTATTACATGCAGGCCCTGGAAGTAAACCAAAAGGCTGAAGACTTTTATTCCCTGGCTTTGGTCAATATTAACTTGGGAGATCTCTATGCGAAATCTGGCCAGGCCCAAAAATCGGAAAGCTATTTTTTGAAGGCCGCTCAGATTATTGAGGAAGGACAATTTAAAAATCTAGCTTATAGTCTTTATGAGAAGATGGCCCATTACTACTCGGAAGGTCAAAACTTTGAAAGGGCATATCATTATCAAGGACTCTACGATCAGTATAAAGATTCGGTTTACAATGAGGCTAAAGCTAAGGCCATAGCGGAAACCAATGCCCTTTATGAAACGGAGAAAAAGGAAAAGGAAGCCGCCGAGGCTAAGGCTGCTTTAGCTCAAGAGCAACTCACAGTGCAGCGCCAAACTCAATGGATGATCTTATTGATTGCCGGTGTGGTGTTGATCATCATGTTTGGTGTTTCCATGTTCCGACAACAGGCCATAAAAAGGCGTCAATTAGAAACGGAAGCTGCTTTGCAAGAAGAGAGGGCGCGTGCTGAAGGTCGAAGGAAATTGGAAGAAGAACGCAATCGGATTTCTCGTGATTTGCATGATCACATCGGTTCGCAACTTACCATTATCAGCTCACAAATCGATAATCTGGCTTTTAAGGAGGCCTCTGAAGAACGCCGCACCTCTTTCGAGAAAATTAGCGATCACACCCGCGATACTATGGCGCAATTGCGAGAAACAATCTGGGCCATGAATAATGATGAGATAAACCTGGAAATGCTTAGCGCGAAATTGCAGGATTTTATGAATCGCTCGGCGCATGAAGGTCGTAGCTTAATGGTTCAAAACCACTGCGAGCCTCAATTAGTTTTAAGTCCGGAGCAAACTATTAACCTCTTCCGCATCTGCCAGGAGGCGGTACAGAATGCGGTAAAGTATGCCGAGTTCCATGAACTTAAGATCGCTTTTAGTTCGGATGCGCATAGCCTCCAGGTTAGGATTGAAGATGATGGAGTGGGAATGGAGATGGATGGCAGTGTTAAAGGTTATGGTTTGCAGAATATGCAAGCTAGAATGCAGCAAATGAAGGGTAGCTTTAAAATGGAGTCTGAAATTGGAAAGGGTACTCGTATTTACTTGAGCTTACCTATTAATACGGCAATTGCCGTATAGGAAATTAAAACTTAGCCTGTCATATTTGTGAAAAGTCCAAGCATGACCTTAAACATAGCTATCGCCGAGGACAATTATCGCTTGGCCCGCACTTTAATAGAGAAACTGGAGTTGGCAGAAAACCTTCAGGTGAAGTGGCATGAACCCAATGGCAAGGCCCTTATCGATCACTTGGAGGAAGATCATAATCTGGATGTGATTTTAATGGATATCAATATGCCGGAAATGGATGGTATTCAAGCTACCGAGATTGTGCGGAAGCGCTTCCCTCAGATAAAGGTGATTATGAGTACCGTGCTTGACGAAGAGGATTATATCCTTAAAGCAATTATGGCCGGCGCCAATGGATACCTTTTAAAGGATGAGCGACCCTTGAAATTACATCTGGCGATAGAAGAAGTAATGGAAGGCGGAGCCCCGATGTCGGCGGCTGTGGCCCATAAAGCTTTGCGCTTGATTCGCATGGGAGCGGATATGCCCGAAGAAAAGGTGGACTATAATCTCACTAAAAGAGAGACGGAAATATTGGAGCACCTGGCGGCCGGGCGCAATTATCAGGAAATAGCCGAAAACCTCTTTATTAGCCCATCTACTGTTCGCAAGCATATAGAGAACATCTACCAAAAATTGCAGGTGCATAATAAGGTGGAGGCCGTGCAGCTTGCCTTGCGGAATAGGCTGGTTTAGACGTACCTTGGCCCTAAAATCAGCAATGGGCCGAATACATCTTTTTGAATGGGAAGATCTTAGCTGGTTCCCGAAAAATCTTCGCGATTACGGTACGGATTTCTTAGAGTTTTTAGCGCAAAAAACAGGGCTATTCCAACCGGCAGTTCCAGTCCTTAGCAAAGCCTTAAAGCGTTTAGAGACTAATCAGATTATCGATTTGGCCTCCGGAGGAGGAGGGGCTTTACCCGGCTTAAATAAGGAGCTTCAAAAAGAAGTGCCCGGTTTGCAAATAACCCTTAGCGATTACTATCCCAATCTATCGGCTTTCAAGCGTATTAGTAATGAGCATGCCAATATTGCTTTTAAAGCAGAGGCGGTTGATGCTCGTGCCGTACCTCAGGAGTTAAAGGGCCTACGCACTCAGTTTTTATCGCTGCATCATTTCAAACCGAAGGATGCCCGAGCTATACTTCAAAATGCAGTGGATAGCGGTCAGGGGATAGCCGTTTTTGAAGGTCAGGAGCGCAGTATTCCCAGTGTTTTAGCCATGGTCTTTTCGCCCATCAGCCTGCTTTTAAGTACCCCCTTCATACGTCCTTTTCGCTGGGGTCGATTGCTGTTTACCTATCTCATTCCGATAGTGCCTCTCTTTGTACTTTGGGATGGCGTGGTTTCCTCCTTACGAACCTATTCCGTGGCTGAAATGAAGGAGCTTATTGCCAGCCTTAGGGATGCGGATCATTTCGAATGGGAGGTGGCTAAGGTAAAATCAGGACCGGCCAAGGTTTTGTATTTAGTGGGTTTGCCCAAATAAAAAATCCCGGCGCTAACCGGGATTCTCAAATATCTATGGTCTTAGCTTAGTTGGCTAAAAGCTCTTTTACTTTAGTGCTAATGCTTTTGCCGTCGGCACGACCTGCCAGGTCTTTACTGGCGCGGCCCATAACCTTGCCCATGTCTTGGGGACCGGCGGCCCCAACTTCTGCAATCAGCTTCTTGAGGTAGTCTTCTAATTCTTCCGGACTAAGCGCCTTGGGCAAGAACTCTTCAATTACTTCCAATTGAGCTCGCTCTTCCGAGGCTAAATCCTCACGGTTTTGTTCTTCGTAAATGGCCAATGAGTCCTTACGCTGCTTCTGCAAACGAGTAAGGATTTTTAATTCTTCCTCTTCATTTAATTCTGCTCCAGCTCCTTTTTCGGTTTGGGCCAGCATAATAGCTGATTTAATACTACGTAAGCTTTCCAGTCTTACTTTGTCTTTGGCCTTCATGGCCGTCTTAATTTCCTCAGCGATATTTTTAATTAAGCTCATGATCTTTTTTCCTTTCAAACAAAGGTAAAACTTGCCTGGCTCTTTTGGGTGCAGTCCAATAAAAAAGCCCGGTAGAGGGTGCCGGGCTTTTTATGAGAACAGGGAACTAGTCTGTTAATCAACGTTGTCGTGTAAAAAGCTATTATTGCTTTTAAAGTTTGGGCCTTCTTCACCGTCGTTCAGGGTCATGCGTCCGCGTGATTCCTGGCTGGAAAGTGAGCGTTGCTCAATATTAATTCCATGACGTTTGTAGGCAGGCTCATTGTCCGTTTCAGTAAGGCTGTGTGGGTTGTTCTTAAAGCGGTAGTTAAAGGCTTTTAACTTCGCTCTACGTTCTTCCGCACGCAAGCGCATACTTTCTTCGATGCTACTCTCCATAGGGTCAATAGGGCCCTGTCGTTTGGCAGCAGGGGCATCTTCCTTTCGGGTCTTAACTTCGAAGTGTAAATCTTCATCTTTATCGCTCTCAGCCTTCGCTTGAGGAGCAGCTTTGGGGCTGGCAGCCTTGGGGCTAATGCCTTGATTAAGCTTGGCTTCTAATTCCTGATAGTCTTCCAGGCTAAATACTTTGCGCTCCGCAGGAACGGGCTTTTGGAATTCAGCTTCTGGCATTTCAGGAGCCTTAGCTTGAGGAATTTCTTGCTCAGGAGCTTCTTCGCGAATTTCCATTTTGGGAGCCTCAAACTCTTCCTCTTCATCAATATCGATTTGAAAGAAATTGAAGTCGATATCTTCTTCTCGAACTTCAGCTTCCGGACTGGCTGCAGGCTCTTCTGCTTCAGGAACTTCTTCTTCCATATCGAGGCTGTGTCGAACCACAGGCTCTTCGATTTCCGTTTCTGGCTCAGGCTTAGCATCCAATTCAAACATCGGATGATCTTCTACCACCAGCTCTTCCTCCTCCTTTAATTCGAAGTGAGGTAGGCTTTCGTCTTCCTCTTCGATAGATGGGGTTTCTTCTTGAACTTGGGTGTCTTCGATGGGTTGAGCGGTAGGATGCAGGGGCTTGTCATAATCATCATCCGCGAAAAGCGAAGTCTGACGTTGACGCTCCAGTTCTTTTTCTTCATTTAGGGCTCGGTCTAATTCCTGGTCGAGGTTGTGGTCTAAATCCTCCTCGTCCATTTTTACCGGCGCATCGTATAAGGAAGTGCTAATCGCTTGATCGTCTTCCAAAGGGTGTACAATCTTAGCTGGAGCCTTGCCAATTACCTGCTTTTGCTGATCGGCATTAAAGCCCGTGGCAATAATAGTAATGCTGATTTCGTCGCCCAGGCTTTCATCCTCACCAATACCCATAATGATGTTGGCAGCGCCACCCGCTTCATTTTGAATGAAGTCGTTCACCTCACCAATTTCATCGATGGTAATTTCATTGGTGCCGGAAACAATTAACAGGAGCACGTTCTTGGCGCCACGAATATGGTTGTCGTTCAACAAGGGAGAATCCAGAGCGGCGGAAATAGCTTCCTTGGCGCGATTCTCACCCATGGCAGTAGCCGCACCCATTATTGCCGTTCCGGAATTGGCTAAAACGGTTTTAGCATCCCGAAGGTCAATATTGGTAGTGTAGTGATGGGTAATTACCTCGGCAATACCTCTGGCAGCGGTGGCCAATACTTCATCGGCCTTGGCAAAACCTGCTTTAAAGCCCAGGTTACCGTATACCTCACGCAATTTGTTATTGTTGATCACAACCAGTGAATCCACTACCGAGCGCAAAGAGTCGATACCTTTTTCGGCTTGTTCTTGACGCATGCGGCCTTCAAATACGAAGGGGCTGGTAACAATACCTACGGTTAGGATACCCTGGTCTCTGGCTGCCTTGGCAATAACGGGTGCAGCACCAGTTCCGGTACCACCACCCATACCGGCAGTGATAAACACCATTTTGGTATTGGTCTCCAGGACCTTGGCAATTTCATCCAGGCTTTCTTTGGCTGCTTGCTCTCCTACAGTAGGATTGGCGCCGGCACCTAAGCCCTCGGTTAAGGTTACTCCTAATTGGATTTTATTGGGAACCGGACTGTTTTCTAAGGCCTGAGCATCGGTATTGCAAATCACAAAATCTACTCCGTTGATCCCGGAGCTAAACATGTGATTTACCGCATTGCTACCACCTCCGCCAACGCCCACAACTTTAATCACGGACGAACGGTTTTTAGGGAGGTCAAAGGGCATCATGTCTTGGTTTGTATTCTCCATTATGAGAGGCTTATAGATCTTCGTTTAAAAAGTTTCGGAACTTATTAGCCCAGTTTTCGAACACATTGGAACGGTAGGGCTTTTTCTTTTCGTTGTTTTCGGGTGCGTCTTCCTGATCATCTTCGGGTGCTTCCGCTTCAGGATTCTCTGCTTCTTCAGGTACTACTTCTGCAATGGGTTTTTCAGTGGCCTTGGCTTCTTCATTTGCAGCCCGTTCTACATCACTGGGATGATCTTTGGGTTTACCTTCCAGTCCTTTAAGGATTAGTCCAACGGCAGTAGCGTAAATGGGAGAAGAAAGATCATCGCTACTAGGGCTGGCCAAATGCTCATTGGGGTAACCAATACGCGTATCCATACCCGTAACGAATTCTACCAACTGCTTAATATGTTTAAGCTGCGAACCACCACCGGTTAATACAATGCCGGCAATGAGTTTCTTCTTATTTTCATTGTAACCGTAATTCTTGATTTCCAGGTAAACCTGCTCAATGATCTCTACCACCCGGGCATTGATAATTTTAGAGAGCATTTTCATGGAAATCTCTTTGGGTTCCCTTCCTCGAAGGCCAGGGATGCTTACGATTTCATTCTCCTTGTTTTCACCGGGCCAAGCCGATCCAAACTTGATTTTCAGGAGCTCGGCTTGCTTTTCAATAATGGTGCAGCCCTCCTTAATATCTTCAGTAATTACGTTGCCACCAAATGGGATTACCGCGGTATGACGAATAATGCCATCCTTAAAAATGGCTACATCTGTAGTGCCGCCACCAATGTCGACCAGCACTACACCGGCCTCTTTTTCTTCCTGCGAAAGCACCGCTTCAGCCGAGGCGAGGGGTTCGAGGGTAATGTCGGCAATCTCCAATTCGCTGGAGCGCACGCAGCGCCCAATATTTTTAATCGAAGAAATCTGACCTACTACAATATGGAAATTGGCCTCTAAGCGAGAGCCATACATGCCTTTGGGTTCGCGGATATCGGGTTGTCCGTCGATTTTATATTCCTGTGGGAGGACGTGAATGATCTCCTCACCGGGTAGCATCACCAAATTGTGCACATTATCGATCAATTCTTGCAAGTCGCGATCTTCGATAACGGCATCTGGATTTTGGCGATTGATATAATCGCTATGCTGAGTACTGCGGATATGTTGACCGGCAATTCCCACCACTACCTCCGAAACATTGAGGCCACTTTGGGCTTCTGCTTCTTCAACGGCTTCTTTAATGGATTCGATGGTTTTAACAATATTGGTCACCACACCGCGCTGCACGCCAAGGGAGCGGGCTTTGCCAATCCCGAGAATCTCGACCTTGCCGAACTCGTTCTTCCGGCCGATCATGGCCACGATCTTGGTGGTCCCGATGTCTAAACCTACTGAAATCTCTTCCGGATTCATGTTTTAGTTTTTGCGGCAAATGAGTTGTCCTTCAAAGCGAAGGTCAATCTCTTTAAGCTTATTTAAATATTTCGGAGCGGGGGCTTGGGTATAAAAGACCTTTAGTTTGGTCAATTTTTCCTCCAGCTCTTCGGGCTTTCCTACCCGTATTTTAAAGTTTCCTTTTGCAGGAAAAAGCGTCCATTCTTTCTGTTCATTACAATGCAATCCCGTAAAGAATTGCTGGTAGAACTCATCTTGTTTGAGCGACTGCCAAAAGCTGGCAATCAGCGCCAAATCCTCATCATTCAAGTCACCACTCACCAGAGGAACTTCTTCGGAGAAATAGGGGCTCAAAGGCATTTTTTCTCCAGCATCCAATAGATAAAAAGAACTTCTTCTGCCGATAACTCTTGCTAATGGATCATGCTGCCATAGCATTATCCTTAAGCTACCATCTATCTTCGAATATACTTCCGCTTTCCTGATAGCAGGGTGATTATCAATGCTTTCTTCTAACAAGGCCTTGTTAATTTCTGCCAGCTGTAGGCTGCTGTCTCCCAGTTCTTTTTGAACCTGTTTTTCCATCTCCAGCAGCGATAAAAAGGAGCGATCCTGGCGGTTTTCAAATTGCAATTTGAAGTCCTTAAGTTCTTGCCGTTCATAGGCATTGATAGCACTGGAAACTAATAGTATCCAGGTGCTTAGCCCTCCGGTCCATATCGCTATTTGATGCCAGAGCTTCATTTTAATAAGGCCAATTTTAAGGGTCGGATCAGTTGATCTATATCTCCAGCTCCAATGGTGAGGATTAATTCGGGTTTTTCCTCGCTAAATCGGCTGAGGATTTCTTGCCGGCCCATCAATGATTTTGTCTCCGATTGTATCAAATCCAATAAAGCTTTGGAGTTAATTCCGGCAATCGGACGTTCGCGGGCAGGGTATAATTCTAATAAAATCATTTCGTCGAAGGCAGAAAGACTTTCGGCAAAGTCTTTTAAAAAGTCACGGGTACGAGAATATAAATGCGGTTGGAAAATCGCGGTGATCTTTCGTTTAGGATAAAGTTCACGCACCGAATTTTGCAAGGCGGCAATCTCCTTCGGGTGATGGGCATAATCGTCGATATACACCAGATCCTCCTTTTGGATATGGTATTCGAAACGGCGTTTTACGCCTTTAAAGCTTTCGAGCCCGGCTTTGATTTGCTCTTCACTTAAGCCGTATTTCAATGCCAGGGCAGCGGCGGCAACCGCATTTTCCACATTATGTCGGCCGGGCAGGAGCATGCTGATATCGCTAATACGACCCTGCGGATGCACAAAATCAAAATGATATTGATGTTCTATTACTTGAACCTGGTCGGCATAATAGGAGTTCTGATTACCGAAGCCATATTTAAGGCCCAGATTCAGATTGGTACTTTCATTAACCAGCACAAAATCGCTTACACTTTCAGCAAATTCACGGAAGGTGTCTTCCAGGCTTTGCGCTTCGCCGTAGATGTCCAAGTGGTCTGCATCAGTGCTGGTAATTACAGCAGCGGTAGGCTTTAAGTTTAGGAAACTACGATCGTATTCATCCGCTTCGGCTACCAAAAGGTCGGTGTCATCATGACCCCAAAAATTGGATTGGTAGTTAGTGCTGATGCCACCCAGGAAGGCGCTAATCTCTACTTCTGCATGACGATATAAATGGGCTAAAATGCTGGAAGTAGTGGTCTTGCCATGAGTACCGGCAACGGCCAGACAACGATGCTTTTGGGCAATAAGTCCCAATACTCGGGCACGCTTCACAATTTCAAAGCCCTCTTTTTGAAAGAAGTTTAGCTCACTGTGATCCTCAGGAATCGCAGGGGTGTAAATCACCAAACTGTCCTCCGCTTTAAAACGTGATGGAATTTGCTTCACATCATCCTCATAGTGGATCTTCATGCCTTCTGCTTCCAGGTCTTCACAGAGCGGGGAACGATAGCGATCGTAACCAGCCACCTTTCGACCTGATTGCTGGAAATAGCGGGCCAGGGCGCTCATGCCAATGCCGCCAATGCCAATGAGGTATACATTCGGTCTATCCAACATGGCCAAGCAGGCTTTCAATTTCGTTAACAATGCTGGCGGCTGCATTGGGCAGGGCCAGTTTTTGAATATTGTTTTGCAGGTCTTTCTGCTTTTGAGGGTCTTCCAGTAATTCCTGCACCAGGGCTACTAATTCTTGGGAGTCTCGCGTTTCTTTAAATAGCAAGGCCGCTGACTTGGAGCTCAGGGCTTCGGCATTTTTGGTTTGATGATCCTCGGCTACATTGGGCGAAGGAATAAGGATGGCGGCTTTGCCTACCACTGCCAGTTCGCTCAAAGTATTGGCACCGGAACGACTAATCATAATATCGCTAGCTGCATAGGCCTCGCGCATATCACTAATAAATGCTTGAAGCTTGATGTGATCCGGCAAGTTTTGATGTTTGGCAGTCAGAGAATCATAATAGAGTTTACCGCATTGCCAGATGATATTGAGCTCCATTTTTTGGAGATTCTCCAATTCAGAACTGATCAATTCATTGATGCGGCGGGCACCCAGGCTGCCTCCTAAAATCAGGAGGGTGGGCCATCCAGGCTTTAAGCCTAATTTCTCTTTTACCTGCGCATCCGCGGGAAGCGCTATTTGAAGATCCTTACGCAGGGGATTGCCTGTAAGAACCAGCTTTTCTTTCGGAAAGAACCTTTCCATTTTATCATAGGCCACGCAAATGCGAGCTACCTTTTTACTGAGCAGCTTATTGGTAATACCCGGAAAGGAGTTCTGCTCCTGAATCAAGCAGGGCACACCTTTAGATGCAGCCGCCCATAATAGCGGCCCACTGGCAAAACCTCCGGTTCCAATGGCGATATCGGGCTTAAATTTTCGAATCAGCTTGCGGCTCTTAGCTAAGCTGCTTAGTACTTTGAAAGGGAAGCTCAAATTGTCGATTGTCATTTTTCGCTGCAATCCACTAATCCAAAGTCCTTCGATGGGGTAACCGGCCTGCGGTACCTTTTCCATCTCCATTTTATTTTGAGCCCCAACAAACTGAAATTCAGCGTGAGGATACCTTGCTTTAATTTCATCGGCAATGGCCAGGGCCGGGAAAATATGACCTCCGGTGCCGCCTCCACTAATCATTACTCTAAGCTTTTCCATCGAGAATCGGTTTTAGAGGCTGTTCGCTGTCGATTGCATCTTCCGCATCGGAAAAGGCTTCATTTTCTTCACTGTCGTTTTCGGCTTTGCCACGACTTACGCTGAGGATCATTCCCAGGGCTAAAGCAGTCATCCAAACCGAGGTTCCGCCCTTGCTGACCAGCGGTAGGGTTTGACCCGTTACCGGGATAAGATTTACGGCTACACTTAAATTCACCAGGGCCTGAGCTAAAATGGTTAAGCCTAAGCCCAAGCTGAGTAAACTACCAAAGCTGGTTGGGGCTTTGGTGGCGATGGTGAGTATCCTAAAGATGAGCCAGATATAGACTATTATGGTTAGGCCTCCTCCCAATGTGCCCATCTCCTCCGTAATTACGGCGAAAATGAAATCGGAATTGGATTGAGGTAAGAAGTTCTTCATTACGGATTTGCCAAAACCTTTACCTACAATTTTGCCTTCGGCAATGGCCATTTTAGCTTTAGTTACCTGATAGTTCTCGGTGCTTTCACCACTGCTAAAGCTTTCGATTCGCGTTTTCCAGGTTTCGAGACGGTTGCTCATATTGGGGAAAGCGAAAACCAGCGTAATAAAAAGGGCCAAAGCGGCGATACCGGAACCTGCCAGAATTAAGAGATTTCGGATGGGGTAACCGCCAATAAACAGCAATAGGTAGGTTACACCAAAAATCAGGGCTGCCGTACTAAAGTTGGCTGGAAGGATAAAGCCCACCACCAGCAGGATGGGTAATATCAAGCCAATAAAATGTTTGCGGAAGCCCTTGAGTTCTTCCTTAGTATGTACGGCTAAATAGCGTGCCACATAAGCTACCAGCACAATGGCAGCTAGGGCAGAAGGCTGAAAGGTTTGCCCGAAAGGCAGGCGAATCCAACGAGCGGCATTGGAAATATTCACCCCGTTTACCAGGGTGTAAATAAGCAGTAGAATCACCGGAATGATGAGCAGCTTGGCCAAATTGCCAAAGAGCTTGTAATTAACCCGATGCACCAGGGTAGCGATTACAAATCCACTGAATAAAAAGGCACTGTGTTTTAATAGGTCCACCATGGTGCTGCCGCCATTATTAAAGGCCAGATTGCTACTGGCACTGTAAACGGTAAGCGTGCCCACAGCGGCTAAAATGCCACTTAGGATCCAGAGGGTTCGATCTCCTTCTACTCGTATTTCCTTGCCGAATAGAGTCATGGATTACAATTGACGAACGGCATTTTTAAATTGACGTCCACGGTCTTCGTAGTTCTCAAAAAGGTCGAAACTGGCACAAGCTGGGCTCAGTAATACAGCGTCGCCCTTGTCGCCCATTTTATAGGCCATACGCACGGCTTCGTCCATGTCGGCCGCGTCAATTACCATAGGAGCTAAACCTTCAAAGGCCGCGTGTAATTTACTGTTGTCGGTTCCCAGGCAGATTAAAGCTTTCACCTTCTCGCCCACTAATTTGGCCAACTGGCTGTAGTCGTTTCCTTTATCTACCCCACCGGCAATCCAGATGGTGGGTTTTTGCATGCTTTCTAATGCGTACCAGGTAGAGTTTACATTGGTGGCTTTGGAGTCGTTGATGAATTCGATACCGTAAATCTGTAGTACCGATTCGAGGCGGTGCTCAATGCTTTCGAAGGAAGCCAGGCTTTCGCGGATAGCTTCTTTGCGAATGTTTAATAAGCGTCCGGCTACACCCGAAGCCATGCTGTTGTAGGTGTTGTGCTTGCCTTGTAAGGCCAGTTCATTAATGTCCATATCTATTTGCTGGTTTATGATGATTTGTAGAATTCCGTCTGAATTGATTTGAGCGCCATTGTCTACGGATTGCTCCAAAGACAATTGCCATTGCTGAGCGCGGAGGGGATAACCCTGAAGGTATTTATTGGTCAGGGCATCGTCTGCGCAATAGATGAAATGATCCTTTTCATCCTGATTTTCGGTGATGCGCAGCTTGGCTGCGGCATATTCATCTACCGAATTATTGTAGCGATCTAAGTGATCGGGGGTAATATTGGTGAGGATGGCGATATGCGGCTTAAAGTGGATGATGTCATCCAGCTGAAAACTGCTTACCTCCAAAGCATAGAAATCGTGCTTGCCCTCGGCTAAGGATCCGGCGAAGCTGGTGCCGATATTACCTACCAGAGCAACGCTATTACCGGCGGTTTCCAGAAGGTGGTGTACCATGCTGGTTATCGTGGTTTTACCATTGGTGCCGGTAATGGCAATAATGGTTCCCTGGCAATGGCGAGCAGCAAACTCAATTTCGGAGATCAACTCGATTTGAGCAGTGCGGATCTTCTGAATTAAAGCGGCCTTTTCGGGGATACCGGGTGACTTAATGATGAGATCGGCTTCCAGGATACGATCCTCAGAATGCTGACCTTCCTCAAAGTCAATCTTTGACTCAATAAGGGCCTGGCGATTTTCAGCCGAAAGGCTAGAGCGATCACTAAGGAACACACTATGCCCGAGCTTTTGCGCCAATTTGGCTGCTCCCAAGCCGCTTTCGCCGCCACCTAAAACTACTATGTTTAAGTTGCGGTTCACTAGCGGAGTTTGAGGGTTACAAAGGATAGTACAGCCAGGAAAATGCCTATAATCCAAAAGCGAGTTACGATCTTACTTTCGTGGAATCCCTTCTTTTGGTAGTGATGGTGTAAGGGCGACATCAAGAAGATGCGACGTCCTTCACCGTATTTCTTTTTGGTACGTTTGAAATAGCTTACCTGAATAATTACCGAGAGGTTCTCGACCAGGAAGATTCCACAGATAATGGGAATTAAAAGTTCTTTGCGAATGGCGATGGCGAATACCGCAATAATACCTCCCAGGGTTAAGCTCCCAGTGTCGCCCATAAATACTTGAGCGGGGTGGGTATTATACCAAAGGAATCCGATGCAGGCTCCCACAAAGGCGGCGATAAAGATTACCAGCTCACCCGTATTGGGGATGTACATAATATTGAGGTAGTCTGCGAAAATGATACTGCCTGATACATAGGCAAAGATGCCCAGGGCAATGCCTATAATGGCGGAAGTACCTGTGGCTAAGCCATCAATTCCATCGGTAAGATTGGCACCATTGGAAACGGCGGTAATGATGAAGATTACAATCGGAATGAAGAGTAACCAGCCATAATCCTTGGTCCAGTCGCCCATCCAAGAAATTAAGCTGCTGTAATCGAACTCATTGTTCTTTACAAAGGGGATGGTGGTTTTTAGCGATTTCTCCGCATCGCCGTAAACGGGTAAGGTTTGTGCTCGCTGACCCTCTTCTGTTTCATACACATGGGCAGTGGCCTCACGGTTTTTAATGGTTACGCTGTCATTAAAATAGAGCATGCTGCCTACGATAATGCCCAGACCAACCTGACCTACCACTTTGAATTTTCCGGGTAAGCCTTTTTTGTTTTTACGAAACACCTTAATGTAGTCATCCAGGAATCCTACGGCACCCATCCAAACTGTGGTGATGAGCAACATGAGGATGTAAATGTTTTCGAGCTTGGCAAAAAGTAAGGTCGGAACGAGAATTCCCAATAGAATGATCAAACCACCCATGGTTGGGGTGCCGGCTTTTTCACTCTGACCTTCCAGGCCTAAATCGCGAATGCTTTCGCCTACCTGCTTGCGTTGTAAGAGGCCGATCAGGCTCTTGCCGAAAAGCAGACAGATGATCAGGGAGCTGATTAAAGCGGCTGCCGCGCGGAAGGTGATGTATTGGAATACACCGGCTCCGGGCAGGTCATAAGCTTGGTTGAGGTATTCGAAGAGGTAGTACAGCATTAGTCCGGATATTTTTGATCTAGGGTTTCACGGGCAATGGCTAAGTCGTCGAAGGGAAAGCGCTCGCCTTTAATTTCTTGATAGGTTTCATGCCCTTTTCCGGCAATGAGGATGAGGTCTTTGCTTTGACCTAATTGTATGGCAGTCCGAATCGCTTGCTTGCGATCGGTGATTTTTAAAACTTTATGACTGAGGTGCATTTCGATGCCCTTTTCCATTTCTTCAATAATGGCTTCGGGGTCTTCGAAACGAGGATTGTCGGAAGTGAGAATTACCTGATCCGACATTTCGCTGGCGATTCGAGCCATCAAGGGACGTTTGGCAGCATCGCGATTTCCGCCACAGCCCACTACGGTGATTACTTTCTCACTATTACTGCGGATGCTGGCAATGGTTTTTAATACATTTTCCAGGGCATCAGGCGTGTGCGCATAATCCACAATGGTGGTGAGCTCTTGCTTTTGCAGATATTGGAAGCGACCAGCAACCGATTTTAGGCTACTAATGGCAGTGGCTACCTGCAAGGGGTCTTTCTCCAGGCAAAGGGCTACACTGTAAATAGCTAATAGGTTATAGGCATTGAAATCGCCAATAAGCTTGGTCCATACTTCTTGCTGACCTAAGCGCAGGAGCATGCCATTGAGTTGGTGTTCTAAAATGCGGCCTTTGTAATCGGCATCATTTTTTAGCGCGTAGCGATACACCTTGGCTTTGGTGTGCAAGGTCATGGTTTCACCATGGCGATCATCTGCATTGGTAAGCATAAAGGCCTGCTTGGGCAGATCATCAAAAAGCTTCTTCTTAGCCTTGATGTAATTCTCGAAATTACCGTGGTAATCGAGGTGATCGTGGCTGATATTGGTGAACACCGCTCCAGCAAAATGGAGTCCGGCGGTACGATTTTGTACGATGCCATGACTACTGGCTTCCATAAAGCAGTACTTACAACCGGCCTTTACCATTTGGTCGAGGTAACGGTTAATCTGTACCGGATCCGGAGTGGTGTGGGTAGCGGGAAATTCTTCTTTACCTACACATACTTTTACGGTGGATAGTAGTCCGGATTTGGAGCCTAAGAGGCTAAATAAATTATAGAGTAGGGTGGCTGTGGTGGTTTTGCCATTGGTGCCGGTGATACCTACTAATTGTAATTTTTCGGAAGGTTGATCGTAGAAGTTGGCGGCAATCAGAGCCAGGGCTAAGCTGCTGTCTTTTACGCCGATGAAGCAAACATTCTCTTTGGGTTCTTCGGGAATTTCTTCTGCTACAATAGCGGCGGCTCCCAGTTCCAGGGCTTTGTCGATAAACTGATGGCCATCTACTTGAGTTCCTCTTACTGCAACGAAAAGGGCGCCTTTGCTCACTTCGCGAGAATCGAAGCAAACTTTGCTTACCGCTACCTGGGTGCTGCCCGAGCGCTCGGTAAGTGGAACTCCATAAAGCAGGTCTTTTAGTAGTTTCATTGCAGTTTTAATTCTATCAGTTGATCTTTGGTGAGGAGGCTTCCTGCGGGAGGATATTGCCAATACACCTTGCCCAGGCCACGTACATTTACCTTAAAGCCGGCGTTTTCAAGTCGACTTAAAAGCTCCATACCATTGAGGCCGCTTAAGTCAGGAATTTCTTTTCCCTCCTTGGGTTCAAAGGCCAAAGCTTCGGCTTGTCTTTCTGCGGGTTTCTGGTCGAGAAGGGCCAATAAGGGTTTTTCATTAGCCTCTACTTGCAGGGGGGTGTTTTGGAATATTCTTTCAGCGATTTCACGGAAAACCGGAAAAGCCACATTAGAGCCGTAATAGTCGTATTTCGGTTTATTTACCACCACAATACAGGAGTATTGCGGGTCTTCGGCGGGAAAATATCCTGCGAAGGAAGCTTGGTATTCTTTGGTGCCCTCTTTCCAATAATTCAATTGGCAGGTACCGGTTTTTCCGGCCATAGTACAAACCGAATAAGCTCCTGCGCGAGCGGTGCCGTCTTCTACCACCCCTTGCAATAGGGCTTGAAGTTTCTGCAGGGTTTCGGGTGAGCAAATGGCGGGATTTAAAACCTCGGTTTCCATTTGTTCTACTTCGCGACCATGTTCTTGAACGCTGGCTAAAAAGCGAGGGCGCACCATTATACCATCATTCGCCACGGCATTGTAGAGACTTAGGATTTGTAAAGGGGTAAAGCTTACCTGATAGCCGAAGGAAATCCAGGGGAGGGAAATACCACTCCAGTCCGAATCGCTGGGCTTGGGGATTCGTGGCTTACCTTCTCCCTTAATGGGGATCCCTAATTCACGATCTAAGCCAATGCTGTAAAGTCGGTCAATAAAGCGCTGAGGCTGATTCTCGTAATGGTCGATTACCGTTTTGGCGATGCCTACATTGCTCGATTTCTCAAAGGCCACTTTAAGGGTGGTTTTGCCATAGCCCTTGCCATTACTGTCTTTGATTTTACTGTCGAGGTATTCATAAACTCCGTTTTCGGTATCCACGGGAGAGCTGGTGTCGGCATAGCCATCTTCAAATAGCGCTAAAACGGAGGCTAGTTTAAAGGTGGAACCAGGTTCGGTGCTTTCCCAGACGGCATAATTTCGTTTCTCGAAATAGGTGCCCATATCGGTGCGACCCAAATTGGCAATCGCCTTAATGGCACCGGTTTTTACTTCCATTACCACTGCGCAACCGTGGTCCGCTTCTTGTTTTTCGAGCATGTGCAGCAGGGCGTGGTGTGCAATATCCTGCATACGGGTATCAATGGTGCTTACCAGGTCGTAGCCATTGATAGGCTCAATTTCATTGAGGTCGTTTAAGGGTTTCCAGTTTCCATTGCCAATTTTTTGCTTCAGGCGTTTGCCGTCTTTGCCGCGCAGATAGGTGGCATAGGCGCCTTCTAAACCGGTGGCTACATTTTTACGCTCCCGACCAATGGTGCGTTCCGCGATTTTACCAAGCGGCATTTTGCGATGGTTTTCCTGTTCTATAATCAGACCACCGCGGTAGGTGCCTTCTTCCAGAATAGGATAAGTGCTAATGACCTTGAGTTCGGTGTAGCTGAGTTTATCGGCTAGAGCCAGGTAGCGGTTGCCTTTTTGGCGGGCGCTTACCAAATAGGATCGCCAGCCTGCAGCGCTGCGTTCGCCGGGGAAATTGGCCAGAGCAATGCTGAGTTCATCGATGTTGTCGAAAAAGAGGTCTTCCTTAACGGTTACCGGGTCGAAGTGTAAATCGTAAACCGGCATGGAGGTAGCAAGGAGCTTACCGTCGGCACTGTAGATATTGCCACGCTCTGCCTGGATGTCCATCTCGCGGATTACCTCATTTTCGGCTTTTTGGCGCAGAGCAGGACCTTCAATAAACTGAATGCTAATCAGCTTACCGAAAATAGCGAGGGTCAGGAGCCCCAGTGGAATGAATACCACAAATGCCCTGCTTAATATGGATTTTTGCTCTTGCAACTATTCGTCCTCCTGCTTTTTGATAATTAGGGGCGGCAACTCGCTTTTACGCAGCGGGAGCCCTGCCTCTTCTACGCGCGCCAGTACTTTGGTTTCCATGCTCTCACTCATCAGGCGGGAACGGGTATCGATAAACTGGGAGTGTAGTTCTTTCATGTCGGAGCGCAGTCGGGCAATGCGATGCACCTTGCGCTCGGCACTATGGCTGCTGGCGGTCATGATGAGGGCCAGTACACAGAGGAATAGAATGAAGGGCCACTGCTGCAGCACCTTGGGGTTTACCAAGAAGCGGCCAGTTAGCAAAGTGCTCAGGCGATTGCCAGTATTTTGCTTGGGCTCAGTCATTCTTAATGAGTAGTTCGGCGGCACGCAGCTTAGCACTGCGGGCTCTGGGGTTTTCGTTTATTTCGTTCGCTTCCGGGGCGATGGGTTTGCGGGTTACAGGTTCGAGAGGGCGGATCAGATTTCCGTAAAAATCTTTTTCAGGCTGACCTTCAAAATTTCCGGTGCGGAAGAAATTCTTCACCAAACGATCTTCAAGGCTGTGGTAGCTGATGCATACCAATCGACCTCCAGGGCTTAATACTTCCGGGGCTTGTTGGAGCATTTCTTCAATCACCAAAAGCTCTTCGTTTACCTCAATGCGGATGGCTTGAAATACCTGGGCTAAAAACTGTCCTCTTTTGTTGCGGGGTGCAAAGCCTTCGGCAACACTCACTAAGTCGAAAGTGGTTTCGAGGGGGCGGGCTTGCAGAATGGCTCTGCTTAATGCTCCGGCCGAGCGAATCTCGCCATAGCGGAAAAAGAGATCGCGTAATTGCTTTTCTCCGTATTGATTAAGGACCTCTTTGGCGCTGAAAGCCCGGTCAGGATTCATGCGCATGTCCAGCGGTGCTTCGTAGCGTAGGCTGAAGCCGCGGCTGCCTTCATCGATTTGATGGGAGGAAATGCCAAAGTCACCTAAAATGCCATCTACCTTGCGGGCGCCATGCATGCGCAGCATTTTCTTGAGATGGCGAAAATTAGACTCGATTAGGGTGAAGCGGGGGTCATCAGGCACATTGTTCTTGGCATCGGGATCTTGATCAAAGGCGAATAATTTGCCATTTGGTCCAAGGCGATTCAAGATTTCCTGGCTGTGTCCGCCACCGCCAAAAGTGAGGTCGGCATAAACGCCATCCTCGCGGATCGACATCAGATCAACACTCTCATGTAAAAGAACGGGTTTATGATAATCCATCTGCCTCCTCATTAAGGCCGCCCATTACGTCTTCGGCCAATTGACCAAAGTCGATCTCAGGATCATTGATAGTGGCTTCGTAGGCGGCCTTATCCCAAATTTCGATGGTGCCCACTGACGCGGAAAGCACGATTTCGCTTTTCAGATTACTGAAAGCGATAAGGTCATTGGGGACATTAATACGGCCGCTGCCATCCACTTCAACCAGCTTAACACCGGCAGTAAAGCGGCGGATGAAATCATTATTCTTTTTCACGAAGCGGTTCAGGCGATTCACCTTGGCCATGGTGCCTTCCCATTCTTGCATGGGGTAGAGCTCGAGGCAAGGCTGAAAAACGCTGCGCTTTAAAACAAAGCCCTGATCGAGTAGGGGTAAAAGCTGCTTCTTAAGGCCACTGGGGATTCCCACGCGACCTTTCGCATCCATTTTACACTCATGTACTCCTATCAGATTCAGCATTTTAGCTTTTCTCCACTTCTTGATTCAAAAATAGAAACTTTGCCCCACAATTTCCCACTAAGTGCCATTATGTGGATAAGTTTCCTCACTTGAAACGAAAAACACTTTAGGTGAATTGTGTTAAATGCCTGTAAAATAAGGATTAATACTGTGTTTTTTGATGGTGGGGGAAAGTGGGGTTGATTTTAATGTGTCTGTTTGAATCTCAATTGTAGGTTGGGGGGGATGCCAGAATATTCTGTTTTGAGCCAAGTGTTGAATAGGGGTTTTTCCCCTTTTTTTAAGTGTCAAGGCTTGATAATGAGTGCTCTTTAGGGGAGAATATTTAGCTTAGGAAATTGAAGTTCTGTCGGAGAGTTGGGGAAGTTGACTTGTCTTTTCAGAGATAGTGAGTTATACCGTAAGGTTTCTGTCAATGTTTTTAGTTGAAGTTACCCCACCTTTTTCAGGAAGTTATGAGATTAACTCTAAACCAATCACATGGAATTATTTAACCAACTTAAGGGCCTGGCGGATAAGCTCGAGCTTTTAAAAGACAAAATTGAAACCGAGGAATCAGCAAAACATGCTTTTACCTTGCCTTTTATTAATGCTTTGGGGTATGATACTTTCGATCCGACAGAGGTTGTGCCCGAGTTTACTGCGGATATTGGTTTAAAGAAAGGAGAGAAAGTGGATTATGCCATTTTTCAAAGTGGGAACCCCATTTTGATTATCGAGTGTAAACATTGGAAGCAGGATTTGAATGTTCATAGCTCTCAACTTTTCCGGTATTTTCATGCTACTAAAACTCGCTTTGCACTTTTAACGAATGGAATTCAATACCGGTTTTATACCGATTTAGAAGAGCCTAATAAAATGGATGAAAAGCCATTTTTAGAGTTCGACATTACAAAGCTGAAAGAAAGCACTGTTAAGGAGGTTGAGAAGTTTTCCAAATCAAAGTTTGATGAAGCAAAGATTATTGGAAATGCCAGTAATTTAAAGTACACCCGCGAAGTGAAGTTGTTGATAGAGAATGAAATGACCGAGCCAAGTACGGAATTCGTAAAACATTTTGCAGGTCAGGCTTATTCTGGAAGACTCACGGCTAATGTAATCGAGGAATTTAGGGATATAGTTTCGAAGGCTTTTTCCCAGCTAGTGAGTGAAAAGGTCAATGACCGATTAAACTCGGCCTTAAATAATGAAGAAGAAAAGCAAAAGGCAGAGGAGCAGGTTGAAGATGTAGTAGAAAGCAAGGTTGATACCACGGAGGAAGAGTTGGATGCTCTTAGGATTGTGGTAGCGATTTTAAGACGAAAGTTACCAGTTGAAAGAATTGTTCATCGTGATACTCAATCCTATTTTGGCATTTTGCTCGATGATAATAACCGCAAACCAATTTGCCGATTACATTTAAATGGAGGTAAAAAATATCTCGGCTTATTTGATGAGAACAAGAAGGAGACGCGGGAGCTGATTGAGTCCTTGGATGATATCTATAAATTCGATGAGCAACTTTTGAAAACGGTTGATTTTTATGAGGTCCTCTAATAGCTCAATCCTTTTTTCAATAGAGCTTGAGGCAAATGGGTTTGGATGGGGCTTCGGTTTTCATTTGAATCTATGATCACATATTTTTCTACTCACTTTAGTAAGCAATGAAGCATCGAGTTCATAATCTTTTGGCAGTGTCCAAAGAAACCAGAGTCGCCAGTTGGTATTTTGATGTCTTTATCGTTTCGCTAATTATTCTCAATGTTTTAGCGATGCTGTTGGAGTCGGTGCCTTCACTTCGCGAATCGTACCAAGAGGAATTCTCAATTTTTGAGACTTTTTCAGTAGGGGTATTTACGGTTGAATACTTATTAAGATTATGGACGGCTAATTTGCAAGCCAAATATCAGCAACCTATTATAGGGAACTTTAAATATGCCTTAAGTCCGCTTGCAATAATTGACTTGCTGGCCATTTTACCGTTTTATCTTCCCTTTGTGGGTGTCGACTTACGCTTATTAAGAGTTCTAAGAATCTTCAAGATTTTTAGACTGTTTAAAATCGCTAGATATATAACCGCATTAAGCTTGATCAATCGAGTAATGAAGGACAAGAGGGAAGAGTTAGTTGTATCCTTAATATTCACCGTATTCCTCTTATTAATAGCTTCTACTTTAATGTATCATGTCGAAAATGGAGCGCAGCCTGAGCGTTTTTCAAGTATCCCCGAGACGATGTGGTGGGGAATTGCCACATTGACTACAGTGGGTTATGGCGACATGTATCCCATAACAGCCTTGGGGAAAATACTCGGGGGTGTGATTTCCATTATTGGTATTGGCCTGTTTGCTTTGCCAACTGGGATTTTGGCTTCAGGTTTTTCGGAGGAATTAGCGCGTAGAAAAGAAGGTGCGGAGGTGTGTGCTACCTGCGGACAAACAATAGAAGGCCGAGAGGAACAAACCTATTTGGAAAAGGATTAATTTGTGTTTTTGGTCTTACGTTTGGTCTGTGTTAGGAAACTTAAGGAATTGCTAAATTCCTGACCCATAAGCAATACTCCTAAGCCATGTTCAAGCGCTATCTGAAATCTATTCTCAAATACATCCTGGAATTACTGATTGTGGCCTTCGGGGTTTTCCTGGGTTTTTACCTCAGTGAAAAGAGTAATCAGGAGAAAGTGGATGCCAATACTCGCAATGCTTTGGAGCAGATAATTGCTGAGATGAAGGCCAATGCCCGGATGTTGGAATCAGCAGTGGCCTATCACGAACAATTAGCCCTGGAGCTAGATAGTGCCTTGCAGGGACTGGGGGAGGAAGATTTTAAAATGCCTTATTATGGTAATCCCAAAATCAATCATAATAAACTGCCATCTTGGAAGGGAGTGGGTACAGTGCGCTTATCCGAAACCATATATGAAAGTGCCAAGATTAGCGGGGTCTTTCAAGATTTGAATATTTCAACCATTCAGTTGATATCCAGCATTTACGAATTTCATGATGTGTATGCGGAGTTCACCAAATCTACCGTAGATCAGCTATTGGCCCTAGATTCGGAGTCCAAAACCGGCGATGTGCTAGAGCTCTTAGGCAGGCTTTGTAAATACGATATCGTTTCTATTGAAAGAGGATTGTTGGGGGATATCCAGAAGCAAATTGTGGAATTAGAGGCTAGGCTTGAGAATAAGAGTTATACCAAATAGGAGGGGGTAGGAGATGGGCTTGAAGTGAATCAATTCTGCTTTTAGATATCTTACCAAACTTTCTCACCTTGCTCTTTTAAGGGACCAGCTAGTTCCGGTTCATCCTTCAAGTTGAAGATCCAGAATTGTACTTTGGAGTAAAAGTATTTTCGAAGGGCGTTGCGTAATTTTTCCTCATCCAATTCCTGATTTCGGAATCCTTCAAATCCAATGGTAAATGGAGGTTCTTCATAGTCGCCAACATTTACAAAGACCCCGGCATAAGCGGCTTGAATTCCAATGCTATTCGGATCCACTTTTTGCAAAGCTTTCTTTAAGGCTTTAAGGTCAGTTTTGTCCATCTTTTTGAAGAGGTGATGGACCCGCTCGATTTCCACTTTTTGTTCTTGCAGGTTTTCTTCCTTAAGATTGAGCATGATGTCGCCCGTAACATCAATTCCGCCATTGCGATTGTCTTTCCAGGTGCGATAGGTATAGGTTGGGCCCATAAATAGGGACCATGGATCCAGGAAAAGGTTAAGGCGATTGTATTTAGACTTATATCGCTTTTCTTCCTCTTTATGACGGATTAAGATGGCTGGCGACAATCGTAGAAAATTGAATTTCACCACCCCTATCCGATAGGCGAAAACTTTGAAACGAGCTCCCTGCTGAATTGCTGTTTCCAGGTCTTTTAAGCTTAGGTTTTCAGTATTGCGGATTTTCCAGATCATCTATTTTGATTTTTGCTGAAGCCGGAATAAAAAAGCCCCGGAATTTCCGGGGCTTAAATTTAGAAATACATTTCACTCTTAATGTTCACTTTCCATACTGTATATGGTGCAGGAGTCTAGTTCCAAGTTAAATTGCATGGAACAGGATTCCACTTGTAACCAAAAGTGTTCCTCATAATCGCAGTACACCCCAAATCCATCGCTTGAGTAATAATCAGCATCTGAGCTGTAATCTGCAGGATTTGCGGCAACCGCATTAACCGGTTTAAATCGCAATTCGAGGGGCTGCTTTTGATCTACATCTTCAAGCAGTAAACGATATTCTCCTGATGGATCTACTCGGCTTTCCTTGAGTAAGCTTCGGTTTTGCCATATTTCCAAATCTCCTGATAAGGCCAAGTTTAGTTCCTTAGAGGAGATTTTACCCCGCAATTCAAATTGTTGACAGTTTCCTTGCTGAGGTTGCAAATTGGAACAAGCACTCAAGAGGAAGAGTAGGCCAAACAGTCTTTTAATAGGCATATTTTAAAATCTTCATGGTCTCTTTAAGTCCGGATTCAGGCTTACTTAGACTCAACCAATAATATCCAGCGGGCAGTTTTGCCAGATTAAGTTGGAAGTTAGAGTTTTTATGGGAAGGGATGTTAAAATGATACACCTTACGTCCAAAAACATCTGTGATTTCACCAATGTACTCATCCGGTTCGGTTCCCTTAAATTGAATGTTGATATAGTCGCCAGTAGGATTTGGGAAAACATCAAAATGAAGGTTTTGCAAGTTTTCTTGATTAATAGAGACTTTAGAGCAAATAGGGTTTAGACTGGAATTGACGTTTTGTCTACAGCTAACTGTATTAGCAGGATCACGCATATAGGCCATCGACCAGTTGCCACCCAGATCACAAGATATATCGTGTTCCAAGTCTCTTTTTTTAACTCCTGCCGCGATAGAATAGTGCATTATGGCAGCGTTATCAATGATGTGATCCAAGCCCAATGCGTGGCCTAGTTCATGTAAAATTACAGAGTAGAAGTCGAAGTCAGAACCCGGCACCGGAATAGAGGTGCTGTCGACGTGCCAGTTTCGAGTACTGTCAATTACAATATCTATTTCCCGGATGTAATGTTTGCTGCCACCAGAACAAGTGGTAGATATGGAGCTTGCGGTGGCTAATTTATTCTGTCCGGTGCCATTAATAAATTGGATGATACATTCGTTATCAGCACTGGCTCCGGTTTGAGTGGAGGCAATGTCTGCGCCGAGCTCCCATTCAATACCCGTTAGGCAGGTCCAATCTCGTAGTGCCTTGTCGATAACCGCTTTCATCGCACCATTTTGGTATTGTGCCACAGTGGTGTCGCAACGGAAAATGATTTTTTGATTCATGCTGGTAGGTGGTGCAATCGGACGAATCACCTTTCCTATGCCTGAGTAAAGTCTGGTTTTAATGGAGTAGCTGACTTTTAGAGGGGCTTGTAAAGCATTGCTCGAATAAGCGGTTGAGCTAGTGGTTGCAATTCTGAAATCACCAGATCCAGCGGCATCTCCACGATGAGTTATCCCGCCAACTATGGAGGAGTCGTAAGATGGAACCAGAACTTTTATCAGGGTGTCACTCCAGCTTACAATGTCATAATTATCGAGAAAGACTTCTGAGTTACCTCCGTCATCGGCATTTTTCATATAGATTTTACTGCTTCCTCTGCTAAATCCAAATTGTTCGCCAAAAATGCTTAAGGTGTCTTCGATGCCTCCCGCCAAGGCCGTAGGAGCGAAGCTGGTGATTTTTGCTCCACAGCTGTTAATGTTTTCCAGATCATTGTGGTTAAGATTGGAGTATTCATAATAGTTCGGGTCGGATGCAGAGTTGGAATAGCCTGTAAGAAATAGGATCATGCTGGGTTCTGGTATACCTATCATTGCGGTATCTACCAATTCAATCTGATGACTGGTGATGCAATTGGGCATTTCAATTTTCACATGCATGATGCTTTGGGGGGTAGTTAACACCTGTGCCTTGCATTGGGAGGCATTAGTTTCTGAAGCAGAAATTAATATAGTGCTACCGGTGTGATCTTGAGGGATGGGGTCGATGTAGCAATTCGGGTCGCTGTTTAAAGTGCCTCGGCTAACGGTTACCTGATTGTTAGCGACAATGGAGCTTCCGAAAATAAAGCTGTCGTAGCTAATTCGTACCGCTCCAAATTGCATATACTTTGTGCCTAGGTTGTCTTTAATTGTCACATCGAATTCAACAAACTTAGGGCTGTCTCCAGAGATTTTAAAGTTCTCCATGTCGTAAGTGACCGTGCCGGTGGCGTTTACTCCCTCCACCTTGAAGTTTTCTCTTTTATAGCGATGATATTCCATCACTGAGTTAAATTCCTTTTTGCTATAGCGCGGTTTTTTATTTACTGCTTGGCTATTGGGCTTGGGAAATGATAAGGGGAGGTTCTTGCCAGGAGATTCCATATCTAAACCCGAATTACAATCGTAATAGTGCAGACCTGTCACCAATTCAGTAATGTCGTATACAGCTGCCAGGCTATCGTAATTGGCCCAGATGTCGGCTGCATTTACCCCTTCTCCATCCCACCAGTATCTTATGAAGGATTGGTTCTCGAAGGTCGCTTCCAATTTTTGAACATTTGATTCAGGGTAGAAATCAATTGTAGATAAGGGGCGATTTGTTTCATTGCAAAGGAAAATTCCCCGACTTCCCTGGCTTAGAACTAAGCTGTGTGTCATTTCGAAGGTAGTGCCGTTATAAGTGCCTCCTTCGGTTATGATTTCTATGGTTCCACATTCGATGTCGCCTTTTAATAGCCTGGTGATTTCAACTGTGTTGGAGGTATAAACATAAGTGCCTGAGCTATTGTAGTAGGGCTCAGAATTGATTACCACACCTTCAAAAATAAAACGCGTGTCATTGGCTCGGTCTATGAGGCTGCTGGGAATTTCTTGTGCTTGGTTTATAAATGGTAGGCTGGTGAAAAGAACTATCAGCAGCGTTTTTAATGTAAATATTGAGCTACTCAAATTGCTGTAGAATATTCGCATAGAAATTGATTAAATAGTTAGTAATTAGATTTAATCAAATCTATGAAAGTGAGTAGGTTGGCATTTGTTTGGTCAGGGGGATTTTCACCCTAAAAATTTTAGAAAATCCCTAAATTATTATAGTGTTTATTTGGTTTTTAACTAAGCTAATATGCATATATTATTGGGTGAATTTAGAAAAATAGGATACCGGAGGATTGAGTGTGATGAGTTTAGAGAATCAATGCTTGAATAAGTTCAAAGTTGTTTGAAGAAGGGCTGATCCAAAAAGTTAATTTTTAGCTTGAATCTGGTGTTTCTTCAAAATCCAAACTGCCACAACTACTTCCACCAAACTCAGGGGAATAGCATAAATCAAAATTCCTGGTGCTAAGACCAACATATTTCCCGTAACTAACCACATCAAAACAAAACCCATGAGCCAGGCCCAAAGCAGGCTTTCCTTAAAGCTGAATTTTCGGCTTAGCGCCGATATTGCAAGGGCGAAGAGAAAGCCCCAGATTCCCCAAATCGCCCCATTGATAGGCGCTGAAGGGAATTCCAAGCCCATGCTTTGATAATGAGCCTGCCATTCGGATTTTAACAGGAATTCATTGCGAAAAAACTCACTAAGATTAATCCAGATACCTGCTAGTAGTACGGGCAAAATTTTGTCTCTAAACATGGCTTGGTCATTTCCTTAAATGTAGGTTTTTAAGGAATTTATTTAGGACTTCGATCCCAGGCTTTGAAATAAGTCAGGACTTGAATTTGCTCTTAATGGATCATCGAATCTCCCACCTCCGCTTTCCATATTGTGGCTAGTGCAGATTGGGGGTGAAGCGCCATCCATTGTTCTAAATTTTCAAAGTCAGTATTTAGGCCTCTCGCGACTTTTTCGGGATCGATATTCAGACTGTATTGGGCCGTGCTGAAGTGAACTGTCACTCCGGTCCAGGGTAATTGGGTAACCATTACCATGCCTCCCTGACCGCCTCGAGCACAAGCGTTTTCCGGGCCGATAAAAAGGGCATTGCTGTATTCTCTAGCTAAAGAAGAGAAGATGCCCGCAGCTGAGCGGGTCCATTCATCAATAAGGATAATGACCTGACCTTGAAAGCGATTACTGTCAGCAGGCTGAACTTGGAGGGAAGGGTAATTGGTCCAGGTCCAAAGACTGTCTGCGTTTTGCGTAAAATGCATGGTATCATTCAGACCTTGGTCAGATAGGATTAATTCCTGAAAACTAAAATTCCCCAGTTTTTTGAATCGCACTTCATCAATATAGCTGTGGGGCTCATTTAGCAGATAAGACAGGAGCTTTTTGCCATTGGCAGTCCAGCCGCCGGTATTACCCCGGAGATCAATGATTAAAGTATCCAGATCTTCTTCGGCTATAGCGGTAAATACTGAGTCGGTATAGTGATTGAAGTTTTGCCCCATCGCTTCAATACCTTCATTTCTAAACCAACCAATGCGGTAATAGGCCATGTTTTTTTGAGGCCAGCTTTGGAATTCCAAAAATTTGGAAGGCTTGTGATCTATGGGTTGCTGGGCCTTTTGGATAGAGTCAATTTCCCCTTTTGGTAGGGCAATTAATTGCAATTGCTGTATACCCTGGGGATGACGAACTTGGATTTCAAAGTGTTCCGGGTTTTCAATGAAATTGGAATAGGCATTCCGAAAGTACTTTTCGATTTCTTGTCGAGCTTCCGGAGCAGATCGCCCATCCCTATACATGTGCTGGCTAAGCAAATGGTTAATTTCATTAGGACTGCGGCCATTGATTTGTATAATCTCCATGTCCTTTTTTAGAGCGGGATTTTCCGAGTAATCCTCCCGAATGAAGTATTGATTTCCTTCTATTTTCAGATCTAGAGGCAGTAGTTTAAGACTAGTATCCCGATAAGGGAAGTAGCTGTTTCGATGCGACCAGCCACTATGTCCGCAGGCCATAAAATTAAAGGTCTTAGCGAGACTGCGGATAAAATCCAAGTAGTAGGCGGAATCCGATAAGGCACAGAATTGAGTGTCGAAAAAACTGTCCATCTCGTTCTGACTACGATAGTGATACAAATTTGGATTAGACTCCTCCAGCATTAGCCTTAGTATCCGATAGTCACTTTGCAAATATTCTGGGGCAATTTTAGTGCTGTAGTCCAGATTTAGGAGGGGTCCATTGTTTGCTTGGTAACGCTCTATGCTGCTGTCCGGGGAAAAGCTCCGATCGGTGCACTCCATTTCATTTGGAGCGAATTCACTTTGGCAGGACCAGAGGCTTAGGCTTATAAATAATAGGAGGTTGAGTTTTTTCACCCTCGGAAAATACATAATTCAATGGGGGCTGGTATTAAAATAGTCCTAAAGCCCTTTGAGCCTGAGTCGATTTGCTACATTTAATCGCATGAAAATACCCTTCTTATTCCTCATCGGGCTTTATGCCTTTGGTCTCTCTGCCCAAGACCTGGCTCCTGAAAGTCCTAATCTTCGTCAGGATCCACTGTGGTTTAAATACAATACTTCCTATGGTTTTTTAAGTACCAGCTTAGATGTGGATGAAAAGGGTAATATCTATACCGGCGGAACCTTTCAGACGGGTTTAGATTGTATTGATACAGCCTATGACATGCCGCCTCTTTCCTACCGGGAAACCTTTGCTGATTTTCCATTCATTCAGAAGTATAATGAGCAGGGTGATTTATTGTGGACCGTACGGGTATGGGGCCAGGCTCGACTCCATGATTTAAAGGTGGATGCCGAATCTTCGGTTTATTTCTGTGGCGAGGTTTGGAGCTCTGATTTGGTCTTTATTTCTGCCAATGGACAAATAGATAGTTTAAAGATGATTCCCGATTTGCGTCATGGCTTATACCTGGCTAAATTGGATTCGAATGGTGTTTTTCAGCAAGCAATTTTTGACGGAAACTTACCCTATAGTAAAGCCTTAGCTATGGCTTTAACGGAAGAAAGTGAGGTGGTATTGGCGGGTAATTATATGTATCGCAAGGAAAGGGAGGTGATACGCAATTGGCTGCTACTGAAGTATGATAGGGGTTTTCAGCAGAAATGGATGCATGCGGGAGATTCTGCAGGGCGTTCCAATTTATTGACTATCGATTTGGATGGTAGAGGGAATATTTATGCTGGAGGAGCTTATGCAGGGCATCTGAAAATTGATGATCAGGAGTGCAATTTGCGCCATGAAACCAATAAGGCCTTTGTGGCAAAATGGAATGAGGAAGGAGAGCTCAAGTGGTTAAACGGGGCTATTACCGATACGACAGATCAACATGCCCAAACGGTGGTCAATGAATTGCGAGTCGATTGGTGGCATCGTATTTATTTTGCGGGGAGTATATTTTCACGACTTACAGTAGGTAAGCTTCAGAGGGATGGGGATTTAGCCTGGCGCCATCGCAGTGAAGGCCGCTCTAGCTATGCTTTTGGGATGGAGTGGAAGGACCGTAAAAACCTATTGCTCTATGGGCATGGCTACGGCAGTACTTTTAATAGTCGCAAAGGAGCACCCGAAATAAGTTATCAGGTTAAAGGAAGCACCGACTTTTTTGTGATCGAAGAAAGCAAGCGCGGAGAGCTCAAGCGAGTTTTAGTTGGTGGTGCGGAAGGTACAGACTATGCCACCGCTTTATTTTGGCGTAAGGGCAAACTCTATCTGCTGGGTCATGATTTAGGTGGACCTGATGTGGTTTTCCGTAGCCAAAGTATCGAGTCGAACCGTCCGGTAATGTGGTTGGCTTGCTGGGATTGGGAATGACTCCTAGCGACCGTGGTACTTCATATTGGGTAAGGCTTCTCCATTTTTGAGAAAACGATCGAACCAGGCGATTACCTCAGCACTTACCTCGTCCCTGAATTCCGAAATTCCATGGTCTCCACCTTCGTAGATTATTAAGCGGTAGGCTACTCTTTCTTGGTCGAGTAATAGGGCTAGTCTTAAACTTTGATCGGCCTTTACTCGCCAATCGGCATTGCCGTGCAGCATTAGTAAGGGTACGTCTTTCGGGAATTTTTCTGGCCAGTATACAGCTGATCTTTTTTGCAATTCAGCCTCTTTGTTGGCTTCGTAATTAGGGACTAATTCGGCGAGAACGCCCTTTTCCATTTCGGGGCGATCTTCAATATTAGCGGGCATATCGGCTAAAGCCCCACCCACAACCGCAGCTTTTACCTTGATGCCTTCGCTTAAGGCGCGATAAGTCATCATGCCGCCTCGGCTCCAGCCAAAAAGACCTATAGCGGAAGTGTCGGCCTCCGGAATTTCTTGCAATATTTGAGGAAGGATCAAAACATCATTTACATCAGCGCCGCCAAATTCTTCCTGGCCTTCGCTGCCGCCACTACCGCGGTATTGACTGGCAATGACTACATATCCTTTGCTGGCCATTTGTCCCAATAAAGTCGCGCCATGGGCAATTTTTAAGCTGCCGGTATTGCGATTTCCTCCGCGATTGTAGATGATGCAAGGGTATTTGCCTTCAGCCTTAGGTTTCACCATCAAACCGTTCACTTTCAGTCCGTCGCTGAGGTAGCTAATGCTGTAGATTTCAATGGAATCCAAATACTGGTATTCCTTTTTCCATTGGGTTTGGCCGTCAATAGTTTCGCTGAGGCGCGAATAGATAGGAGTTTTGGAAAGGTCCTCGATTAAAGTCTTTTTAAGTAGCAGGTTTTGAGCATTCAATCCAGATACTAGAAGAAAGCAGATGGAAAGGATGAAGAGTTTTTTTGACATCGTAAAATGGTATTGAATTATTTAATCTGAGCCAGGGCAGAAGGTAGTTCCATAGCTCGACGCCAAGCGGCTAATTGCCCCAAATGCATGGCTTCATGGTTGGCACACATAAACAAAAGCATATCCCCTAAACTGGGGAAACAACTTTGGAAGCGCCACTGAAAGCTTTCCTCTAATTGATGAGGTCTGAGGTTTAAGAGCAATGGCTTTAAAGCTTCTCCTTGATTATGTAGTTCACGAAGGAGCTCATCCTTCTTGGGGTAAAGTTCTGTATTGGATGCGGGTGTACGCGGGTCCCCAGGCCCCTTTCGTAAAAACAGTTCGGACCAGCCTACTGGTATAAAGAATTCAGCGCCCAGATCCTCAGCCAAAAGTGCACGTCCCGATATTAAATGTCCTAAGGTCCAAGCCGGATGGTTGATCAGTCCCGCTGCTGGAATCTGAGTCATCTCCTCTTCTTTGAGATCCGCTACCAGTTTTCGAGCATATTCCTCATTGAAGCTTAGTTGTTTGTAGAGCAAGTCGCCGGTCATGAGCTTAGTAGTTTGGACATTTTTAAATGCGGAATTTGATCTTCATCAAAATAGTCGCCTTCCGATTGAAAGCCTTGTTGGAGGTAGAAATTAATGGCGCTATCCCGGGCATGGCAGTAAACCCTGTTGCCTCCGCGATTGAGAATCCAGCTTTCGCAATAATTCATGAGAGCAGTGCCTAATCCCTGACTTTGACGATCAGCGCGAATGGCCACCCTTTGCATCTTGTATTGCTTTCCTTCCTGAACCAAGGCGGCGGTACCAGATAAGTGATCCGCTTCGTATAATCCAAAATGGAAGTGCTTTTTTTCTTCTTCCAGTTCTTCTGGGCTAAAAGGCAGGGCGGGAGGCTGACGTAATATGGCTTCCCGCAGATGAATGAGATCTTTCCATTCGGACTCCTCCGCTTTTAGTTCTCGAATTGAAATGGACTTAGACATCAAGGCGTGCTGCTTAAATAATCGATAGGATTAAGGTAGAACATTTTTCGCCAGCCTTGAGGAGCACTATCAATGCGCCAGGGATAAGGTGTTAGAGTGAAGATGCTGTAATGCAAATGCGGAGCTTTGCCGGCGGCATTGCCAGTGCTTCCAACCGTACCTATCTTTTTACCGCCTGAGATAAAAGTACCAAGCTTCTCGTCAATATCGGCTAAATGGGCGTAATAGTGCAGGCGCCATTTGGGTCCTAAAATTAAAATGACTTTTCCACCCATGCGGATTTCACCCGAATACAATACCAGACCACTAGTGGCGGCTTGCAGTTCGGTGCCTTCCTTGGCAAAGATGTCGACTCCTTTATGCGTTACTGATTTGCCCCAGGGATAATACCAGAAAGATTCTGAATTATAATCCGCTTGGCTGGCGCCCTTCACGGGCATTTTTAGGTTCTGAGGAATAAGCATGCCTAGTAACCAAATTGTAAAGAGGCCTAAAAGGATTTTGTAGCGTTTTTTTAGCTTAAGCTTCATGACTTTTCTTAAGACTTAGAAAGAGATAATCACCCAAATCAGAATCATATTGCTTCTTAATCTCCCAGAATTTTCCGCTTTCCACATCCTGTTTTAATAGCCATAATCCCTGGTCAACATCCTCCTGTCGGCTAAGATCCGCAAAGGAAGAAATGCCTTTTCGAATCTCATCTCGGAAATACAATTCAGGTTGCTCCTTGCCACATTGTAGAAACTGATCTTGCAAATCCTTTTTCACCTCATAGATTTCCTCCCTTTCGATAAACATGCCCGCTCCTTGGGCAGCAGCTTTTATTCTTTTAAGACTGGGCATTTGGGCGGTGGAATCGGCTAACATCTGCGGGAAATAATGATTGAGCCAATAGCCTTGCATTTGTTCCGGAGTGGAGGTGAAAATTACCATCCGGCCTCGAGCCTTGAGCACGCGACAAATCTCCAAATAGGCTTTTTCCAGATTCGTCCAATGATGCAAGGTGAGGGTAGCTATAATGCCGTCCATGGATTGATCCTCTAGTCCGGTATTTTCAGCCTCACCTATTTGCCAATCTCCCTTTGGGTTTCTTTCTCGAGCCACTTTCAGCATGGTTTCCGAGGGGTCCATACCCATAAGTTTGAGGCCGCGCATTTGCAGGGCGATGCTGTAATTTCCGGTGCCACAGCCCAAATCCAAGAAAGCTTCTTCGGGCTGAGGGTCGAGCATGGCGATCAGTCTTTCCAATAAATAAGGGTCGGCCTTGCGAGTGCTATTATAGCTTTGGCCGATGCGGTTGTATTTGATCTCAGAACTTTTCAATACATAGTATTTGGGTTGGCCGATTTTTCGGGAATCTTTTGGATGGCATCCCAGTGCTCGCAGATTTTCCCATCGGCATCAAAACGAAAGAAATCCATGGTGATGTACTCTTCATTACCGGGCCAGGTTTGATGCGTGTGCAAGGCCACCAGATCGCCCTCTGCTATGCAGCGCACAAATTCAATTGACTTTTCGGGGTATTCCGCTTGCATGCGCTCGAAATAGGCGATAAAGCCTGCCGTTCCATCCGCTACATCTGGATTATGTTGAACGTATTCCGAATCCAGATATTGAGCCACCGCTTCGGCGGGATTTCCTTCATAAGCCATGCGGTAAAAGGCGATGGCATTTTCCTTGTTTTGCTCCAAATTCATGGACTAGTATTTATGATTTTTTCGATGTGCCTTTCCGGCTTTAAAGAGCTTGCCTTGGGCTCTTTCTTTAGCCCTTTTTTCTTTGAGGCTGGTGCTGTAATGCTTTTGCTCCAGCTTTAATTTAAGATAGCTGGCATAGAGTTCTTCGGATAGTTCGCCTGAATCTAAGGCAGCTTGAATGGCACAGCCTTTTTCACCTTCATGCTGACAGTCGCTAAACTTGCAATTTTGAGCAATTTCCTGGATGCTTTCAAAAGTAGCCTCGAGGGCCGAAGCATCATCGGTAATGCCGATTTCCCGCATTCCCGGAGTATCAATTACAATAGCACCATTAGCGAGAATAAATAATTCGCGATGGGTAGTGGTATGCCTACCTTTTTGATTGCTGCTGCTTATGCTTTGCGTTTTTATTTGGTCATCCGCTCTTAAGGCATTGATAAGGGTGGATTTACCCACGCCCGAAGAGCCCAATATGCAATAGCTTTTTTGAGCCTGCATTTTTTGAGCGATCTGAGCGATGGAGGCAGGATCAAAATTGGAAAAACCTAAAACCTCCAAATCCGGATGGCGCGCCTTAACTTTATCAATATAGCTCTGCAATTCTGCCTTCGAAATCAAGTCAACTTTGCTAATGATTAAAATCGCCGATATCGGAGCTGCATTGCAAATCGCTAGATAGCGTTCCAGTCGATTGAGATTAAAATCCTGACCTACCGCCTGCACAATAAAGGCCTGATCCAGATTGGCGGCAATGCTTTGGCCTTCGCCGAATTTATTCACGGCTTTGCGCTTCAGTAAGGAGCTGCGTTCCAAAACTTCGAGAATCACAGCGCTGTTTTCTCCACTGGGGATGGCCTTTACCCAATCACCAACGGCTGGCAATTCACTACTGTCGTGGACGCTGTAGCGAAGGTTGCCGGTGATTTCGGCGCTGTAAGTTTGTTTTGCATCTTGAAGGGTATAGCGATCCCGATGGACGGCACTCACACGGGCCAGGAGGAAGTCGTTGAGGTTTTCGTCTTCGGTAAAGGCTTGAGCAGCAGGGCTTAATCCGAGGGTGTTTAAGTTCATTTTAGCTAAGGTTTTGGTGCTCAATATATTGAATACCAAAGATAGCTAAATCCTTTCCTTAGGAAATGATTGTCAGTGCTTTAAAAGAAAAAAGGCTCTGATCGTGTAAATCAGAGCCTCAATTTTAGTCTTTTAGAATTTGACTCAGGTCAATATCACTTTCTTCCGGCAGGGTAATTTTAAGTCCGGGTGTGCGCTCCATTTCGCGTTTTATCGCAAATACAGCGCCTTCGTTACGAGCCCAACTGCGGCGAGCGATACCATTGTTTACATCGTAAAGGAGCATGTTCTCTAAGCGGCGATTTGCAGCATCACTGCCATCCAGCAACATTCCAAAGCCACCATTAATTACTTCGCCCCAGCCAACGCCGCCACCATTGTGAATGCTTACCCAGGTTGCGCCCCGGAAGCTATCGCCAATTACATTTTGGATCGCCATATCGGCAGTAAATTGGGAGCCATCATAAATATTAGAAGTTTCACGGTAAGGGGAGTCGGTGCCGCTTACATCGTGATGATCGCGTCCTAAAACAACGGGGCCAATTTTACCGCTTTCAATGGCTCGATTAAAGGCCTTGGCAATTTCAATCCTACCTTGACTATCGGCATAGAGAATTCGGGCTTGGGAGCCAACCACCATTTTATTGGCGCCGGCAGCTTCAATCCAGCGGATATTATCTTCCATTTGTTGGCGAATCTCCGCCGGAGCAGTTTCCGCCAATTCACTCAATACTTCGCTGGCGATGCGATCGGTCTCTGCCAGATCTTCGGCCTTGCCAGAGGTGCATACCCAGCGGAAAGGTCCAAAGCCATAATCGAAGCACATGGGGCCCATAATGTCTTGCACATAACTGGGGTATTTGAATTCGCGGCCAATACTAGGTTCGGGATTCATAACATCGGCCCCAGCCCTACTGGCCTCTAATAAAAAGGCATTGCCATAATCAAAGAAGTAGGTGCCTTTGGCCGTATGTTTATTAACCGCTGCTGCATGTCGGCGTAAGCTTTCCTGCACCAGAGCTTTAAATTCTTCCGGCTGATTAGCCATCATTTCATTGGCCTCCTCAAATCCTAACTGAACAGGGTAATAGCCTCCCGCCCAAGGGTTGTGCAATGAGGTTTGGTCTGAGCCGAGATCAATATAAATGCCTTCCTTATCAAAGGCTTCCCACACTTCTACCACATTGCCCTCATAGGCGATGGATACAGTTTCCTGAGCAGCCTTAGCTTCTTTTACTCGGCTTACCAGTTGGTCTATGTCCGAAATTAATTCGTCCACCCAGCCTTGAGCATGTCGCTTACGACTAGCTGCAGGGTTCACTTCGGCGGTCACGCTTACACAACCGGCAATATTTCCGGCTTTAGGTTGGGCACCGCTCATGCCGCCTAAGCCCGCGGTTACGAATAAGGCACCGCTATTGGGTTCTGCGCCAACTTTGCGCAGGGCATTTAATACGGTAATGGTGGTTCCGTGTACAATTCCTTGCGGGCCAATGTACATGTAGGAGCCGGCGGTCATTTGACCGTATTGACTTACGCCCAGGGCGTTAAAGCGTTCCCAATCATCGGGTTTAGAGTAGTTCGGGATAACCATTCCGTTGGTGACAACCACACGCGGGGCATCAGGATTGGAGGGGAATAATCCCATGGGATGACCACTATACATGTGTAGACTTTGGTTCTCCGTCATTTCGGAGAGGTACTGCATGGTAAGCAGGTATTGAGCCCAGTTTTGGAATACCGCTCCATTGCCTCCATAGGTGATAAGTTCGTCTGGATGCTGCGCAACCGCTGGGTCTAAATTATTTTGGATCATCAGCATAATAGCCGCTGCCTGCTGGCATTGGGCTGGGTATTCGCTGATGGGGCGGGCGTACATATCGTAATCCGGCTTAAAGCGGTACATGTAAATACGACCGTATTTTTTTAGTTCGAGGGCGAATTCGGGTGCAAGCTCAGCATGCCATTTTTTAGGGAAATAGCGCAGGGCATTTTTTAGGGCTAAAACTTTTTCCTCCTCGCTTAAAATGTCCTTTCGTTTTGGAGCATGACTCCATTTTGCATTTGGGGCTTTAGAAGCAGGGAGCTCAGTGGGAATACCCTGGCGAATGGCTGTTTGAAAGTCAATAGTGGTATCGATCATCGCTTGCATTTAAATGTTCCGGTTGCTTTATCATAGCCGTAAGGGCAATGCTTGCAACCACTTTGACAGCAATAACCCCTTTTAAGGTGATACTGTTTGGTGAAAACAATAAAACCTTCATCAGAATAATAATAGTCTCCCTTATCGAGCTGGGGCATTGCTGAATTTTTGGCAAAATTACAATCTCTGCCTTTGCCTGCCAGAACAGGACTCTTTTTATCTTATTGAGGCAAGATTGAAGCCATTAGATGCTCAGATGTGAGATTCATCATAGATTGAAAAGTAGCGGCATTTTACCTTTATCACTTCTTAATGATAAGTCTAATTAAATCAAGCGATAATGTGGAAGCCCTTTTTAAATCAGAGCTTGGAATTATAGAAAATTATTAAAACACCAGACTGTTTTTGTGGCTTCCCGCTGTGGTTTAATTAAATTTGATCGTTCTCTAAGGGGATGCTAGGGGGAAAATGCACCTAATGAGGATTTTTTAAATGAGGAGATTGCAATGGGCGGAGTATTCTAAAGTGCTGCGCGATAACACTTTGCATCAGGAGCGATTTGAATCAGCAAATGATCTCTTTCTCTCCGAGTACCGGGGTTTCTTTGAGGAGCCCGGCTTAGGAAGGATAGACGTAAGCTCCGTGCGGGGGATTGGACATTATACCATTAAAAAAACACGAGCTACCTTAAAAGATGAGGTGGAGTTCGAAATGAAGATCGATGAACCTTTGTTCACCGTAGGTTTCTTGTATTCGGGGTCTTTTGTTTTTCACGGTGGCGATGTGAGTGAAGGAAGGCGCGTTGATGCCCCATCGGTAGTGGTCTATCGGCAAAACGATCATATAAGCTATCAGCGAATCTATTGTGAGCAGGCCTATGAAACCCTTAATATTTCTTTTAATGATCGGGTTTTGCAACGCATATTGCAAAAGTTTGAGAACAGTGGAGGGGTAGCGAAGAGGCTCAATGAAGAATCGATGATTGCCATTCGTCCCGAAGATGAATACCTAGGCGCTTATTTCGATAAGCTCAATATTATTCCTCTTGATCAGGATGTGAATAATCTCTTTTTAGCAGAAAGCCTGGTTTTGAAGATTCTCAATAAAACCATGTTGTTTTTGGAAAGACCCTCTAGTGGTCTTTTAGGGGAACAAGAAAGAGAGTCACGCACTTCTTCGGCCCTCTTTGAAGTGCTGGCCTATATGCGTGAAAACCTACATAAGCCTATAAGCTTAACCCGAGTAGCGGAGCAATTTGGCGTGAGCTCCCGATGGTTGCAAAGACGCTTTAAAGAAGACTTACAATCGAGCTTTAGTGATTACCTTCGGGATATGCGTTTGCAACGCGCTTATGATCTGCTGACCAATAATGATCAGGAGCTAAGTGTGCGGGAAGTTTGTTTGGAAGTAGGCTATAGTAGTAGTCAAACATTCTCTAGTAATTTCCGCAAACGTTTTAATGTGAGTCCCAAGCAAGTAATGAGTGTAGGCCTTTGATGGAGCTTTCAATTAACACCCTGAATAGCAAGGAAGAATTCTTGCTAAATCATCATGAGGTGGACGTATTCCTGAAACGGGATGATCAGATTCATCCCGAAATAAGTGGCAATAAATGGCGCAAGCTGAAATACCATCTGGAGAAATTCTACCAGGGAGATTATCGTCAAATACTAAGTTTTGGTGGGGCCTTTAGCAATCATCTTGCAGCCTTGGCAGCCTTGGGGAGATTAGCCGAGATTCCTACTTATGCCATGGTAAGGGGCGAAGAGGCGGGTGATAGCCCAACACTAGATTATTGCTCGGCCCAAGGAATGGAATGGGAAGCGATTTCACGAAAAGATTACAGTTTAAAGGAGAATCCAGAATTTTTGGAAGCCTTGCAAGAGCTGCGTCCCGGTTTATACATTTTGCCCGAAGGCGGTAAAGGAGCCCCGGCTTTAAAAGGTTGTGCGGAGATTATTGATGAATTGGAGGGGGTATATGATTGTATTGCCCTGGCGGCAGGGACTGGAACAACTGCAGCAGGATTACTTGCTCATCCTAAGGCGCCTAAAATTCGCGTTTATGCCGCCTTGAAAGGAGGAGCTTTTTTGAAGCCGGCCATAGCGCAATATCTACAAGAATATCAAAGTGAATATGGCTTGGCGCCGATTCCCAGGGATTTGCTTAACCGTAAATTAGAATTGTGTACGGATTATCATTTTGGCGGCTTTGCTAGAATAAATCAGGAGCTGGTACAGTTCATGAATGAAACCTACCGTAATTATCAGCTTAAGCTTGATCCGGTTTATACCTCTAAACTGTTGTTTGGATTGTTGAAAGATATTGAGGCAGGGCGTTTTAAAGCCGGCAGTCGGGTTTTAGTTTTGCATAGTGGAGGACTACAAGGCATTGCCGGAATGAACCGGCGTTTGGCTAAGAAGTCCGAAGAATTGATTGCCTATGACTAAGAAGCTATTTATACTCCTGTTTGCCTTTTGTGCTTTGGGCCTTTCGGCTCAAACGGTCACCGAACAATATATTACCGATTGGCATGAGGTAGCCCAAGCGGAAATGTTGGAATATGGCATTCCCGCAAGTATCACTTTAGCGCAGGGAATCTTGGAGTCGGGCAGTGGTCAAAGTAAACTAGCTAAAGAGGCCAATAATCACTTTGGTATTAAATGCCATCTTGATTGGAAAGGGGAAAAGGTGTACCATGACGACGATGAGGATGATGAGTGCTTTCGTAAGTACGATCATGCAGAGGATAGCTTTCGTGATCATTCCAGGTTTTTAAAGGAACGCAGTCGTTACGCTAAGCTCTTTGATCTAAAGTCTCATGATTATAAAAGTTGGGCCAAAGGATTGAAAAAGGCTGGATATGCTACCAATCCTAAATATGCTGATTTATTGATCGACCTTATTGAACGCCATAAATTGCATAAGTACGATGTGCGGGCGGTGATTAAAACCAAGCCTCCGAAAGAGGTGCCAGATCCAGCTGATTTATTAGTGCAGGAATCCCCTAATAAGGTAGATTTTGTGATTGCCAGGAAGGGCGATACTTTCGAAAGTCTGGCAGAATATTTTAATAAGCGAACCGAAGATCTACTGGAGTACAATGAGCTGCGCTATGATGCCAAGCTAGAACCAGGGCAAATCATTTATTTGCAACCCAAACGCAGCAGAGCGGCGCGCGAGAATCGCTACTACACCTTTGTGGAAGGTGATGATTTGTATGAGATCTCGCAGCGTTTTGCCATTCGACTTGAGAAAATCTATCAACGTAATGATATTCCGGTAGGTGAAACACCAAAGCCCGGCACGCGATTAGAGCTACGCTGATTCAGCCTTAAAGTTTAAGCTCTCTTTACCTTAATTTATTCCCTTTCAGTTTATCCGGGTCAATAAAATATTGCAATTTCGGGCCTCCGATGTCCTAATATTTGCCGCTTTCCATGAACCCGGAAGTAGATACTTATTTTACAGAAGGATGCGGTCGTTGTGACTTATACCAAAGTCCCGATTGCAAAGTACACCGCTGGGCAGAGCCACTGCAGCAATTGCGCAGTATTCTGTTGAGCAGTCCTTTGGTGGAAGAGCGCAAATGGAGCATGCCTACTTATACGCATAAAGGGAAGAACATCTTAATCTTGAGTGCATTTAAGGATTATTGTTCACTCAACTTTTTTAAGGGGGCTTTGCTTAAGGATCCAAATAATTTTTTGGAGTTTGCTGGACCCAATAGTCGGGTGCCCAAACTTTTTAAGTTCAAGGCAGGTGATTCTGTTTTAGAGCAGGAGCAAGCCATTCTAGATTTTATTCAACAAGCCATTGCGGTGGAAGAGTCAGGTGCGAAAGTGCCTGCCAGTGCTCCTGAAGCTATGGATTATCCAGAAGAATTGCAGCAGGCATTTCAGGAGGATGCAGGATTTGAAGCGGCATTTGAGTCGCTGAGCCCGGGGAGGAAAAGGGCTTATTTAATTCAGTTTAACGGTGCTAAGCAAAGTAAAACGCGCTGGGCACGTATTGAAAAATGGAAAGATCACATATTGATCGGTAAAGGATTTCATGATCGTTAAACCCTAAAACTGCATACTTTTTATCCCCTATGAACCTTAGATTTATGTATTTCGTCTTAAGCCTTTGTAGTATTGGCTTGGGACTTGCTTCCCGTAGTTATAAATTGGTAGAATGGGGTCATGCCTATATTGGTGATGCCCTTTACGCTGTTTTTGTCTACTTCGGCTTTCGCTTCTTATTCCCCAATTTAAGTGTAAGGCCTTCGGCCTTAGCCGCTTTATTCTTTTGCTATGCCATTGAATTTCAACAAATGATTTCTTGGGAATGGCTTTCCGCTTTGCGTTCTACCACCATCGGTCATTTAGTTTTAGGGCAAGGCTTTTTATGGTCAGATATTTTAGCCTACAGCATTGGAGTTTGTTTAGTGCAGTTTTTAGATCATAAGCTGATTTTGAAGGATGAGCAGGCGATTTGATTTCGCTTGAATTTCAAATTCAGGCGAGGTAACATTCAAATTCAAGCTAGATTCTAAGCTGAATTTGTAATTCAGCTTTACACTTCGCAATTTTTTCTAATGCATACATCCGTTTTTTAGCTAAACTGCGTTAGCTTTTTCAAATCATTTATCATGTTGTATTTGATTATTGGCATGAGCCTTTTGTTTCTGGTTCTGGCCTTTGTGGTGAATACGAATAATGCACGATTCCTGCTTTCCGGTTATAACACCATGACCGAGAAGGAGCGAGCTCATTTTGATTTGAAGGGTTTTTTGAAGCAGTTTAAGCGTTTCCATATTTTCCTGGGATTGAGTTTCGGAATCATTGGGGTACTCCTCTTTTTTCAATGGGGTCAGAATGTGGCGGGTTGGTTCTTAGGACTCTTTCCTATGCTGGCTTATCTGGTTTTTATCATTCGAGCTAAACGATTTGATCATAATCCACCGCGCTATTCTTATTGGGCAATTGGTGTCCTTTTAGTCTGCATTATTGGGGTAAGTACCTTGCTTATTTATGGCGATCAGAATATTGATTTTGTGGTCCAGGATCAAGAGGTTCATATCTCGGGGATGTATGGAGCCGACTTTAAAATAGATGGTATCGAAAGCTTTCGCCTGGTAGATGAATTACCTCCTATAAGCAGTCGTTTGAATGGCTACGCTATGGATCCGGTTTTTAAAGGTTATTTCCGCACCAAAACGGGTGATAAGGTGAAGCTTTTAGTGCTATCGAAAGCATCCCCACTCTTGTACATTCAATTGAAGAACGGCGAGGAAATCTATTTTGTGCCGGAAGGTAGATCGGCAGAAAAGGAATTTGAGCAAATAGCTGCTTTACGCTAGGTCGAATTTCAAATTCGACCTAGTTTATGTTTAGCGTAGACGATAGCAAATCAAGGTGCCATCATTGCTGTAGGTGACAATATTGAGGCTCTTGTCTCGGTTTAGCGATCCCATATCAAAGGGGCCCTGGGCGAATACTGGGAAGCCATCCACTAAATTTCCTTCCTCATTAAAGAGTCGGATTTCTTCAGCTCCAGCTGAGAAGGCCGCGGTATAGAATCGATTATTGAGGATCATAGCCTTCGGCTTTAGGCTGATGTCATCTTCCAGGCTAGCTTCGAAGGGCATGCGGTCGTCCTTAACAAAGAGCTGGGCGCCATCACTAAAGATATAACGACCTTCGAAGTAAATCAGATGACTGGCCGGATGACTGCGATCCAGGTACAAGGCATCCACCTTTCCTTCGGGATTAATCACATACATCTTTCCCGAATTTGAGCCGGCTATCAACTCGGATTTTTTCAAGCTTTCCCCAGCCTTAAGGTAGAAGCTGGTTTTGAGTTCTTCAATTTTTTCCTCCACCTTAAAGCGTTCTTCTCCGCGTCGGTTTAATTGATAGAGTTTACCTTCTGCCGTAAGGCAAACGATAATGTCTTTGCCAGCCACACTAAAGAATTGGGGCTCACTAACAATGTCGGAAGCGGCTTTTTTAAAGTTCCAGCCTTTTACGACTTTCCCTTCTACATCGAAATTATAGAGCATCGGTCCACAGGGCACTACCAAGCGGTAATTCCGCGCTTGATCGTAATTAAACACGCCCACCGGAGCGGTAGATTCGGCCTTCAATTTTACCGGGAATCCTTCTACATTCCGACCCAAGCGATCCAGTACCCACAATTGATTAGCAGTATTAAATACCATTTGCAATTTATTGTTGCGGTAAATATCAATTTGACGGATATCACCTATAATGGGACCATCCAGTTCCTTGGTCCAATACACCTCACCCTTGCGGGAGATAAGGTATAAGCGGTGGTTCTCATCCTGAATGGCAATATCGAGCTTCTGATTGTTGTGATTCTTTAAGAATTGAGGGGCTCCACTGGGTTGGCCTTCCAATTGCACGGACCATTGTCTAACGATTTTCTCTTTAATGGCTTGTTCCTCCCGAATCATGGCCGAAACAAAGCTGCGATCCTTATCCGCTCTTAACTGCAAGATGGCCCAGCGCAGGTTCTGTAAGCTGTCTTGCAGGCTTTCCAATTCCTCACTCAGTCCTTTATTGAGAGCTTCTTTTTGATTGGGAAGCCATTCGGGAATACCATACACGATTTGCACCTGTGCTTTTCCTGGTAGTTGATTGCTAAGATTGAGGTACGAGTCGCTGCGATCCAAAGTTTTAGAATCGAGAATATCGTTCAAAACCACTTTTAAGGAGGCTAATTGATTGCCCAATAGAACATAGTCCTTGTGGATGAGGTAATAGGGCTGATGGAAGGCCTCGAATACTGATCCGTACAAACGGGGTAAAAGGTTCATGGGGCTGAGCTTGCGAATGACATGCCCGCGATAACCCTCGATGAAATTACTGTCAGAAAGCGCTTCCAGGGTTTTCTCCGCTAGCTCGGCATCACGGAAATTGAAGTAGGCAAATTCATAAGCTTGGTTTTGAGCTCTTCCTGCCTGAAAGGTGCCCATTTCGGAGTCGATAATTCCAGCCAGCTGACTGCCTACATTGGCGGGTAATTTGGCGATTATCTCCTGATGATCTTTAAGCGTGCCTGCCTTTTCAAGTTGGGCTTCAAAAGCTCTTTGGTATTGACCAATATTGCCGATGCTCATATGAACCCAGCGGGCCAGGTTAACCGGAATTAATTTTTGTGCTTGAATTTGATCGCTGCGCAGGGAGGCCAGGGCCTGAGGGAAATAGGCTTCAGTTTCAGGGTGGTTGAGTAGGCCAGTGGCTATTAGGTCGTGCGTTTCTGCATCTAAATCCAACAAAAGCCAGTCGCCCATGTCGGCTAAAAACTGTGTTTTAAGCTTACCCAGGGTGCTTAAATAATCGGGCCAGCTTTTTAAGTTCAGGTAAATGTTCAGGGGAGATCGAGGGTTGCGGCTTTCTCGAATTTGGCGCAGTCGGTCATTTTCAGCCACCTGAGTAGGGCTGTTCTTTTGTCGGATGGCAGCTTCCAAAGCGATACGGTCTCCGCTAATTAAGTAAAGGTCACCGCTATGATGTAGGAAGAGGTCTTGCTTTTCATTCAGCTTTAGCTGGTAGATTTTTTCACTCGAGTACTCTAGACTTTGCAATCCATCTGCTTTCTGGAAATTTCGGAAGAGCCTTTCGGCGGATGCCTCATCATTAAGAAGAATCAAGAGCCAATTGTATCGGTCGGCACCGGAAAGGATTTCTGCCAAATATACCTGGCTGCTGCTCATGAGCTCTTGGAGACTATCCTGATTGCTGAGCTCCGCAGCATTGCGCCAATGCGAATGGAAGTTTTTAATGTTTCCGAATTGGCTGAGTAAATCCAAAACCCGCGAATTCGATTTCTTGGCGATTACTTCCTCCCAATCATTTATTTCCGCTAACCATACTGTATTAAGAGGTAGTATTTCGTGGATCTGGCTTTTGCTTTTTTCGCTTTCGCGGCAAGCACCAAATAGAATGAGAGAAAGAATTAATAAGAAAGAATGTTTCAACGACATGAACCCCTTGAGTTTGTACAAAAGTACTAGAAAACTAATCGAGGTCTAATTTTAACTGCGGGGGAAGTAAGGTGAAGCTTTGTCGGTGCCAAGGGGAGGCTCCATGCTCTCGAATGGCTTGGCGATGGGCTTGGGTTGGATAACCTTTGTTTCGCTCCCATTGGTATTGAGGGTAGTCTTTAGCTAATTTAAGCATGGCCTCATCACGATGGGTTTTGGCTAGAATGGAAGCGGCGGCTATCGATTTAAATCGACCATCGCCTTTAATCTCGCAGCTGTGCTCTAAGTCCTGATAAGGGGTAAATCGATTGCCGTCGATCAGCAAAAATTCGGGGCGGGTTTTTAATTGATCTAAGGCCCGATGCATAGCCAGGAAGGAGGCCTTGAGGATATTTATTTCGTCAATCTCGGCAGCCGAGACAGAGGCTACGGCCCAGGCCAGCGCTTTTTCTTCGATGTAAATCCGCAGTTCGTCTCTTTGTTTTTCAGTAAGTTTCTTAGAGTCGTCTAATAATTTATGTCGGAAGCCGGGCTTTAAAATTACCGCCGCCGCATAAACGGGGCCGGCTAAACATCCTCTGCCTGCTTCATCGCAACCCGCTTCCAAGCGGCCTTTTGCTTTAAAGTTTTTGAGGCGAGCCATCTTAGTTCAAGCTTTTTTGAATGCTGTCCCACATGGCTTCCGCGGCTTTTTGCCAAGAGAATTTCTGCAATTGCACTTTGCCTTTTTGGATGAGTTCAGATTGCAGATCCACCTTTTCCATTTGCTGCATCGCTTTGGCGATAGACTCCGTATTGCGGCTGTCTACTAAGAGGGCGGCCTCTCCGGTAATCTCCGGCATGGCTGTATTGTTGGCGCAAATCACCGCCGTTTCGCAGGCAAATGCTTCGATTATAGGAATGCCAAATCCTTCAAAATGAGAAACCAGGCAGAGGGCCTCGGCGCTGGCCAATACTTCGGCTAAATCAGCATCAGCTAATCTACCGGTAAAGAGGATGTCTTCTTTAAAAGGATTGCTTTGGTAAGCTTGCTCAATTGCGGGGGTCCAGCGCATTTTCTCACCGGTAATCAGTAATTTGTTTTCACCGCCATTGCTACGGTATAAAGCAAAAGCCCCCATAAGTCCCTCCAGGTTTTTACGGGGATTCAAGGCTCCTAAATACAAGAAATAAGGAGAGCCTTCTGAATAAATGGTTCGCACCTTTATTTTGGCTTCTTCCGAAAGCGCTTTAAAGTGCGGACCATAGCCATTGGGAACTACATCAATTTTGGCTGGCGATACGCTATAAGTATCGGCGATATCTTTTTTGCAGTATTCAGAAACGGTGGCTACCCTTTTAGCATGATGGGCAAATTTTGGGTAATAATGCCGCATAAAACCGCCGGCAACTTTGTCTAGATTATCCGGTTGATGTTCATAGTTGAGGTCATGGATTACCGAGATAGAAGGGCAATTACCCCAAAGGGGAATCATGCCATCCGGTGAAATGAAAAGATCAGCTTTAATCTTATTTAGATAGCGAGGAACCGACCATTGAAACCACCATTGCCACAGTAGGGGGTGGCGAGTAGGTGGGAATAAGACCTTGGCTTCGATACCTGGGTCAAAGATAAAGTCGGGGTGCCAGGGACGGTCGAATAGAAAAATCCATTCGACTTCCGGGTGCTCACGACTCAAGATTTCGAAGATATTGGCGGTAAACTGGCCAATGCCCTCGAGGCGATCTTTAAGGAGTAAACGGGTATTTACTGCAATCTTCACGAGACAAAGATAGACCTCTTCGATTCACTATCTTCGCAAGGCGCAAAGCTTATGCAAAAGAAATTCGTTGGCAGCCTGGCGCTGTTGCTATTCGTCAATTTTTTGATCAAGCCGATCTGGATTTTCGGAATCGATCTCGAAGTACAAAATCAGGTCGGCTCAGATGCCTATGGCTTCTACTCAGCGGTTCTCAGCTTTGTGATGATCTTTAATATTGTGCTGGATCTGGGTCTGGCTCATTACAGCAACCGTGAGATTGCTACCGACCCCCAGCAATTAGCTCGACATTTCTCCGAGCTCTTTATGATTAAGATCAGCCTCGCTGGAGTCTATTTTTTGGTCGCCATGGGGCTGGGTTTTTTCTTGGGCTTCTGGTCAGGGGGCGCGCAGTTGTTGCTTTGGTTGAGTTTGTCGCAGGTATTTGCTTCCGCTCTTTTCTTTTTGCGCTCTCACCTTACGGGATTGCATTTATTTAAATGGGATGCGGTATTAAGTGTCTTTGATAAGAGCCTGATGATTTTAACTGCAGGCTATCTTTTGTATTTCAGTCAGTCGGGAATCGATGTCCAAACATTTGCAGCCTTACAGGCGCTAGCCTATGGAGTAACGTCTAGCCTTGCCTTGGTCTTGATCTTATGGCGGGTGCCTTATTTCAAGCCTCATTTTCGTTGGTTGAAATTTCGGAAGAAGCTAGGGCGCAGCTTGCCTTATGCTTTGATGATCTTTTTAATGGCCATGTATACTCGAATCGACCAATTAATGCTTCAACAACTTATTGGTAATTCAGAGGCAGGAATTTATGCGCAGGCCTTCCGTTTATTGGATACCTTTAATCAACCGGCCTATTTGTTTTCGGTTTTGTTGCTTCCCATGTTTGCCACTTTAATCTCCCGGGAAGAACCGGTTTCTGATCTGGCCAAGCTATCCTTTGTGCTTATTTATGTGATGAGCTTGAGTATTACCCTGGGGGGTGTTTTTGAGGCCGAAGAATTAATGGCCTTCCTCTATGATGAGCATTCAGAAATCAGCAGTGGCCTTTTACAAATCTTGCTGTTTTCCTCTTTATCTATGGGGGCGACCTATGTTTTTGGAACCATGCTTACCGCGCGAGGAAATTTGCGGGAACTTAACTATATCGCCTTTGGTGGCTTAATCCTCAATGTGATATTCAATGCCTTGCTAATTCCTAAATACGGGGCTAGAGGGGCAGCTGTAGCCACCTTGGTGACCCAGAGTTTAAGTGCGCTCCTGCAATTCAGGCTTTGTTACCGATTGGCCAACTTAGCTTGGCGAAGTTCTTTTTTGTGGCGCTTTTTAGCCTACTCTATCCAGGCTCTGCTCCTGGCTTATGGTCTTAGTTTGCTGGAGATGGATTGGTATTGGTCGCTACTTTTAATCATTAGTGGAGCCGCAGCATCGGTGGTACTTTGGAAGCTTTTACCTTGGGCCCAGGGAATAGAATTGCTTAAGCAGCGTTTAAAGGACCGCAATAGCACTTAATATTTCTATTTTTGCCCGCCTAAAAGCTTAATTCATGGAAGGTTCCAAAGCCGATCAGGATCGCGTATTCGACTCCACCAATTTGATCGTTTACCTCTACAATTGGCGCATGCCATTGATTATTGTTTCTCTGGTTGCCGGAATTCTGGCCGCTGTTTTTAGCGGTCCGTCTTTCATTGATCCTTTATTTGAATCTACGGTAACCGTATTCCCATCCACCACCAACTCCTTGTCAAAAGCCCTTTTGCCTCAAAAGTTTTCCAGTCGTGGGCAGGATATTTTGGAGTTTGGTAAGGAAGAGGAAGCGGAGCAATTGCTGCAAATTTTGAATACCGATGAGATTCGCGATAGCATCATCCAGAAATACAATCTGATGAAGCATTACGAGATCGATCCTAGCGGGAAGTATGCTAAAACAGAATTGTATAAAACCTTTTCCAGCAATATTTCTTTCCGACGCACCGAGTTTATGAGTGTGGAAATTAATGTATTGGATACCGATCCCGATACTGCCGCATTTATCGCAAACGACATTGTGGCTTTATTGGACATGGTGAAGGATCGCATTCAGCGGGAACGCGCCATGCAAGGTTTGAAGATTATTCAAGGTGAGTATTTCGCTTTAAAAGATGAGGTTCAGGTTTTAGAAGACTCTTTAACTGAGCTTCGCTATAAAGGGGTACATGATTATGAAACCCAATCTTCGGTGTTTAACGAGCAATTGGCAACAGCCATTATTGAGAAAGGTGCTAATTCCGCGGCAGTAGCTTCCATTGAGCAAAAGTTGGATACCCTGGCCAAATATGGCGGTACCTATGTTTCCCTTCGCGATGATTTAAGCTATATGAAAGAAGAGGTGGTGAAGTTGAAAACTGCCTACGATCAAGCGAAAGTAGATGTGTCGCAAAGTTTGCCTGCCACTTTTAAGGTGAACAATGCCTATCCTGCAGAGAAGAAGAAATATCCGATTCGTTGGTTGGTGGTAGCCTTAAGTATGTTGGGTGCCTTTACCGCTACTTTGATTTCAATTCTGATTTGGGATACCCTGCGTAGTTCTCGTAAAAAAGCCTAGGCTTGAGGGGTATTCAATTCCATAAGGAAGATCGGCCGGTATACCTTACGGGCTTACTGGTAGCATTATTGAATATTGGAATTATTCTGTCCCAGCAATATTGGGCCTTATTAATTCCGGTGGCATTATTGGTGGTTACTATGACCTTCCTGGCCTTGGATAAGGTCTTGTACTTCGTGATCTTCAGTACTCCTCTCAGTATTTTTTATTTGCATCCCACCCTTAAAGTCGGCTTTACTTTACCCACGGAGCCCCTGCTTTTTGGGATCATGCTCATCTTTTTCGCCAAGATCCTTTTTAGGGGGAATTTTGATCTGAAACTGGTGAAGCATCCGGTTTCGGTGGCCATATTGGCCATGGTCTTTTGGATGTTTGTTACAACGCTTACCTCGCAGTTGCCATTGGTGAGTGCCAAATACCTCATTGCCCGCATCTGGTTTGTTTCGGTGTTTTTCTATTTGATGTCGCGTCTTTTTCAGGATCGCAAACGCACTTATCTTTTTTTCTGGCTCTATTTGTTGCCTCTGGCAGCAGTGGTTATTTACACCGTTGCCGTGCATGCGCAATGGGGCTTTACCAAGGATGCTTCGGTATGGGTGATGTTCCCCTTCTTCAAAGAACATACTTCCTATGGAGCAGTATTGGCACTGTATATTCCGATTGCGGTGGTCTTTACCTTCTTTATGAATTGGGATTTGAACCGCAAGTTGCTGGCAGGTACCGTTTTGCTGATTTTGCTGGCAGGGGTGGTTCTGTCTTATACTCGGGCCGCATGGGTGAGTTTGGTCGTAGCAGGAATGGCAGGTTTTATGGTGTGGATTCGCCTGCGTAAGGAGGTCTTGGTTTTAATGGTCATGGCTTTTATCGGGGCATTGTTTTATTTCCAGGGAGACATCATGCAGCGCTTCGAAAAGAATGATACCACTAGTAGCGACGATTTAAGTGAGCACGTAGAGTCGATCAGTAATATTTCTACCGATGCTTCGAATATGGAGCGCATCAATCGTTGGAAGTCGGCTTTTCGAATGTATAGCGAAAGACCAGTATTCGGTCATGGTCCGGGGACTTATATGTTCCTCTATGCACCTTATCAGAAGCCCAGCGAGAAAACTATTATTTCTACTAATAATGGGGATATGGGGAATGCCCACAGTGAATACATCGGTCCATTGGCGGAAAGCGGAACCTTGGGATTGATTTTGGTTTTAATATTGGTTTATCTAAGTATTAGGACCGGCATTAGGGCCTATTATAAAGTGGAAGATCATGAGCTTAAAGTGCTGGCTTTGGCGGCATTAATGGGGCTGATAACCTATTGGACCCATGGTTTCTTGAATAATTTCCTCGACATGGATAAGGCCACTTTACCTGTTTGGGGCTTTACATCCTTCCTTGTATATCTGGACCTTTACGGACAGAAAAAAGATTAATTCTTGTATAGTATTAGTTTAGAAGCACTTGGCAATTCTTGCTGAATGTGTTGTGTGTTAAATTAAGTTTGTGTTAAGCGATTTGGCTTGTCAATTAAACTTTTTTTAACATTTTTGGTAGTGGATAACCAATAAATTATAGCTATGCGAACAACCAAAGCGGTGCTAACGCTACTGTTAGCGCTATGCGTGCAGGTGGGCTTTGCCCAATCGCGCACAGTCAAAGGAACCGTTAAGGGGCCGGGCGGAGAGCCTATCCCTGGAGCTTCGGTGATTGAGAAGGGAACAAAAAATGGTACGGCTACAGATGCCTCCGGTTCTTACTCTATCACCGTTGCAGGTCCTAAGTCTATCCTTGTCATTTCTTCTTTAGGTTTTGCAACACAAGAACGGGAAGTGGGATCCAACACCACTATCGATGTGTTCATGAAAGAGTCCAATGAGCAATTGGACGAAGTTGTAGTAACCGGACAAGGGGTAGGGGTGAGTCGAAAACGGATTTCGACCACCGTTTCATCGATTGATTCGAAAGAGCTGAAAAAATCGCCCGCGATGCAGCTCGATCAATTAATCCAATCCAAATTACCTAATGCTCAGATTAAGTTGAGTTCCGGTCAGCCTGGAACCGCTTCTATCATTCGCTCTCGGGGTCCGGTGTCGGCTAATACCAATACCACTCCGGTAATTATGATCGATGGGGTACGGGTAGATAACTTGAACTCAAACCCCAGTTTGGGATTAAATACCGGTGGTGCGCAGTCTTCTGCCATTGCGGATATTCCCATGGAAGATATTGATCGTATCGAGTATATCCCCGGTGGTGCTGCCACTACCTTGTATGGTGCTGATGCCGCGAATGGGGTACTGCAAATTTTCACTAAGCGTGGAAAAGCTGGTCGCTCAAATGTTTATTTCGAAACTCAATTAGGTCAGATGCGCGGTACTACCGACTTCTTGCGTTGGAAGGAAACTGCGGACCTGGTTTTTGAGCCTGGTTTCGTGCAAAACTACCGCTTGGGATTCTCAGGGGGTACTGATGCCTTTAACTACAGCTTCTCGGGTTCTATTTACCAGGATGATGGCTTTAATGCTGTTAACCAGCAAACTCGTCGAAATTTCCGTACAACTGTAGCCTCTCGCGTATCCAATCGCTTGCGCTATTCCGCTTCATTGGCTTACTCGAATTCTGAGTTTACCCGTGACTATAATGCGAATACCAGCTATTCTCGTTTTGGTAACCTTGAGGGTGGATCATATGGTAATCTGGGCGATTCGAACCAAACTTATTTGGATAACCTGCAGCAGCAGTTACAGGATGAAGCCGACGTAACCAGCATTACAGAGCGAATTAACCGCTTTAATGTGGCCAATAACTTCACTTATGATGTAAGTGATAAAGTGTTGGTATCTTTTGATTTCGGTTTGGATAGCCGTAACTCTAAGCAACAAGAATTAGGAACCAATGCCTTACAAATTGTTAAGGGAACTTATCCAGATGGTACTACCGATCAAGGTTATATCGATGTTAGTACCCGGAACTTCCTGGTGCTAAGTGCCAATTTAAATGCCGCTTATCGCGAAAGAGTAGGAGATTTTGACTTCATCACTACTGTGGGTGGTCAGATGTTCCGTCAAAATGACTATCAGACTTTAATCAGTGCCACTGGAGTGCCTGATGGTTCAGAGTCCGTTAATAACTCCGCTGATCAAAGTGTGCAAGATTTCTACAATACCGTAACATCTTATGGATTGTACATCGCTGAAAACGTAGGTTGGAAAGATAAGTTCTTCTTAGACTTAGGTTTACGCTTTGATGGTAACACCGCTTTTGGTGATGAGATTGGTTTAATTCCGCTGATTAAAGTAGGTGGATCTTATGTAATCTCTGATGAAGCTTTCTTCAAGAATATTATCTCTAAGGATGTAGTTCACTTGATGAAATTCAGAGCCAACTATGGTGAAGCAACCATCTTCCCAACTCCATTTGCGAATGATTTGACTTTTGCCTTGAATCCTTACAATGGATTGCAATCTTTTGCATTCGATAATCCAGGCAACCCTGAACTACAATCCGAGATTGCCAAAACCACAGAGGTTGGGGTTGATATCGGCTTGTTCAAGCGTTTAACTTTAGGATTTACTTATTATCGTACTCTTACTGAGGGTGCTCTCTTTACGCCTCCTCAAGCACCATCTACTGGTCAGAGTGCACAGGAGAAAAACGTAGGTGAAATCGAAAACACTGGTTTCGAAATTGCCTTAGGAGTGAATATCCTTAATTCTGAGAAGCATAATATGAATGCTCGCTTCTCCTATAACTACAACCAAAATAATGTACTGAGTACAGGTGGTGCACCTGAATTTGTGGTAGGTGGTTTTACCTTCCTCGGTTCTTGGGTTAACCAAGGTCAGCCTTTGGGTTACCTGCGCGGTGCTAAAGTGGTTTCTGATGGTAATGGTGGGTATGAGGTAGAGCGTAATGCTTATTTAGGTACTACCTTCTCTCCAACCTTCGGTACCTTCGGAATCGACTATACCTGGAACAATAAGTTAAGTGTATTCTTAAACGGAGATTACCAATTCGGTGGTCAAGGTGTAAATGTGGATGATGTACTGCGTTATTTCGGGGGAGTGAATGATGAAGATCGTTTCCCACAAGAAGTATTAGACGCTGGTATTACTTCCTTCTTTGACTTGGCAGGATACTGGGTAGAAGATGCCAATTATATTAAGGTTCGTACCGTGGGTGTAGAATACAACTTCGGTAGCCTTTTAGATAGCCGTATTAAGAACCTAAGAGTAGGATTTACCTTACAAAACGCCTTCAACTGGGTTAGCTCTAGTTTTGATCCGGATGTTACCGGTTCTGGAATCCGTACCCAAGGCGGTTTTGCCGGTGGTGGATTTGCCTATGGTACTGAAAGTGCTCCACGCATCTATTTAGCAACCTTACGTGTTAACCTTTAATTTAAAGCAAGATGAAAAAGTTATTGACTAAAGTTTCGATCGTAGCCGCTTCAGCATTGCTAATTGTAGGTTGTGAAGCGGTGGATCCCACAGATGTGGTGAACCCCAACCTTTCGGAAGATGCCTTAGTAGGGCAGCCTAACTCATCTAAGAGCTGGTTAAATGGTTTAGAGCGTCAGCTGGCCATCACTGCCAACAACAATTTGATTGTAGCTGAGATTGCTTCCGACAATTATGTAAATACACAAACTTTCTTCAACCAGTTTGTAGATGGATTAACTATCGATTGGCAAGATGATGATGTGGATGATTCCCAATTCCATATTGCCCGTATTCGCGAAATGGCCCTCTTCGGTTTATCCGAGATTGGACCTAATGATCCCAATTACGATGCAACTGTTCAAGCGGAGTTTGAATTCTTCGCTGGATTGTCTCATCTCTGGGCTGCTATGTATTATCGCAATTTACCAGGCTCAGCTGCTGGTCCGGTATTAAGTCGTGATGCGCATTTAGATGCTGCTATCAATTACTTTAATACCTCTAACACAACCAGCGAGAATACTTCGGCTAAAGCCGGTATGATGCGTGCTTATTACCTTAAAGGTGATGCTACTAATGCCGTAGCTATGGCGAATGCAGTAATTGCTGATGATGCTGAGTTCTTACGCACGATTAAATTCGATCCACAGAACAGCCGTGGTAATAGCAATAGTTTAGATTATACCGTAAATTCCTTACAAGATGCCTTGTATGATCGCGGTAGTTTCGACGACTTGCAGCCTTTGCCTAAGCTGGATTTCTTAGATCCTAAGTTTGCAGTAATCTCTGCCAACGAAGATTCTGAAATTCCTTTATTCAAGGTAGAAGAGGCTCACTTGATCAAAGCTGAAGCAGCCAATGCTGCCGGAAATGATCCTGGAGCTTTACTGGCCCTCACCGACCTCTTTACCGTGGTGTCTAATCGTCCGATTCGTAGCTTAAATGATGCTACCGAAGACCGTACCGAGCGAAATCCTGGAACTCGTCCTGATAGTACTGATATTACTGTTGATGGACGTGCCGGATTAGTGCTTTACCGTCAGGGAGGTAATGTAGATGTACCTACCGTTTCCGGTACTTCTTATGATGTAGCCATGGTAACTGGTATTACCGGTGATGCTATGTTAGAAGCGATTTACAATATCCGTCAGGAAGTGTTTATCGCTGAAGGTATGCGGATGGTTGATATGGGTCTTACCCTGGTAGTTTCTCAGAATGAGCAACTCCTAAATAGCAATGTAACCACTTCTGATACTGAGCCTGTTATTCCTGGTTATCTACAGGCCATCGCTAGTGAAATTGATGCTATTACTTATGATGAGGTAGCTCGTACTTGTACTATTAATCATAATATCAGTAACCTTATTGTTCAAAATAAGGCCACTGCTGATGTTTGTCCTTTCCACTAGGATATAATTCAATCCAATAAAAAAGCCCCGCTGCAAAGCGGGGCTTTCTTTTTAATAAGCTTGAGGATTATTCTTCCAATTCAATGCGATTGATAATTTCCGGTAATAAGCGCAAGGAAGCCATTTCACGGTGACGTTTCCGCGCCTCATCGGCAGGGTATCCGAAATATACCTTGCCGCCGGCCAAAGACTTCGATACACCGGATTGAGCCAGAACAACAGCTTTGTCGCCAATGGTAATATCAGAGCTCACGCCAACCTGACCCCAAAGGGTAACGCCATTGCCAATAATGGTACAGCCCGCCACACCTACTTGAGCAGCAAAAAGACATTTTTCGCCCACTAGGGTATCATGACCCACATGCACCTGATTATCGAATTTAGAGCCTTTACCAATGCGAGTATCGGCACTTACGCCACGGTCAATAGTACAAGAAGCGCCAATTTCGACGTCATCCTCAATCACTACATTTCCGCCACTTAATAAGCGATCGAAACCTTCAGCACGCTTTTTATAGTAAAAAGCATCAGAGCCAATAACGGTATTGGCCTGGATGATAACCCGATCGCCGAGCTGGCAATTGTCGCCAATGCTCACATTGGCGTGAATCACACAGTCTTTGCCAATCTTCACTCCGTGGCCAATGGTGCAGCCTGGTTGAATGATGGTTCCTTCTCCAATTTCAGCATCATTTGCAATCGCAGCTGTACGTGCTTGGAAAGGGGAGAATTTGCGGGTAAGTCGATTAAAATCCCGAAAAGGATCCTCAGAAATTAAAAGTCCCTTTCCCTCCGGAACTTCCACCTCTTGATTGATGATGATAGTTGTTGCCGCAGAGTTTAGGGCCTTTTGATAATATTTAGGATGATCTACAAAAACCAGATCACCCGGACGAACACGATGAATTTCATTAAATCCATAGGTGAGGTGTTCAGCCTCGCCAAGGAAGCCGCATTGCAGAAAATCTGCTAATTCGGAAAGTTGAAGCGGCTTTTTGAAATCCATTATTCGCCTTTGTAACGTTCTTTATAATCGCCGGAAGCAGTGTCGATCACCACTTTTTCACCTTGGTCGATGAATAAAGGTACACGAATTTCGGCACCAGTTTCAACCGTTGCAGGCTTCAAGGTGTTAGTGGCGGTATCGCCTTTAATTCCGGGTTCGGTATAGGTAATTTCCAATGCAACCTTTTGAGGGAGCTCACACACTAAGGGGCGATCCTCGTCGGCATGGAACAATACCTGACATTCCATACCCTCTTTTAAGAATTGAGGGGCGTTGATTAATTCTTTAGGGATGGTGATTTGGTTGAAATCATCCATGTTCATGAAGTGCCATCCGCTGGGATCTTCGTATAAGAACTGATAGTTCCGGTTTTCGATCCGAATAATTTCCAATTTCGATCCGGAAGGGAAGGTGTTATCAATTACACGACCGGTATCGAGGTTCCGTAATTTAGTGCGCACGAAAGCTGGGCCTTTGCCGGGCTTTACGTGAAGAAATTCAATGATTTGATGAGGGTTACCGTTAAAGGTGATGCACAATCCATTACGGATATCTGAAGTATCTGCCATCTTAATGATTTTGAGCAAAAATATTAAAGCCTATTGATAATCGGTCACCCTTAAATGCTGATCACAAAGAAAGCCTTCGTCTTCATTGTAATTTGTACCGATTAAAAGGCTGCGATCTTCGATTTCATTTTCCAATAAGTCCCGAAACCACTGGACTCCCGCCTGATCGAGGTTGGAAGTGGGTTCATCCAAGATAATCAACTTTGCTTCTGAAAAAAGTGCCAAACAAAGTTTTAGGCGCTGCTTCATGCCGGAGCTCAGAAAGCGGATTTTTCGCTTAGCGGCCTCTTCCAGCATGGCTTTCTGGATAATTTCCTGCGGCCCCAGCTGATTTTTAAAAGGTCTAAAGCCCTGAGCAGTTTTCAAGAATTCCAACACATTCAACTCTTCGATTAACTCGAAATAGGGTGCGGCATAGGCAATATTTAAAGCCGCACTTTGCATATCTACTGCCTGCCCATCTATAGAATGCTGGACTGTTCCTTCGCTAAGACTTAGGGCGCCGAAAGCCGTTTTCAGAAAGGTGGATTTACCGCTGCCATTGGCACCAAGTATGGCCCAATGACTACCTGCCTCGATTTCGAGATCGAGGTTTTGAAACACTATTTGACCGGGAAAGCGACGACCGGCCTTCCGGTATTCTAATTTCATTTACTCGAGGCGGAAACCTTTCATAATTCCGGTCTGTGAATTCCGGATAAAAGTGAGAATCTCATCCCGATCCTGGGTAGCTTCGAAGTCGGCCTCAATGATTGATAAAGCCTGACTTACATTGTAATTCTTCTGGAAAAGAATACGGTAAATATTCTGTACCTCATTGATCTGCTCATTGGTATAACCTCTTCGGCGCAAGCCAATCGAGTTGATGCCGGCATAGGATATAGGTTCTTTGGCTGCTTTTACAAAGGGAGGGACATCTTTACGAACCAGCGATCCACCACCAACAAAAGCATGGGTGCCAATTTTTGCAAATTGTTGTACCGCGCAAAGTCCACCAATTATGGCCCAATCGTCTACTTCAACGTGACCAGCCAGGAGTACCCCATTTACAACGATGCAGTTTTTGCCAATCACGCAATCGTGTGCTACGTGAGCGGTGGCCATAATCAGGCTATTGTCGCCGATTACGGTTTTGCCCAAAGCCTTGGTGCCTCGGTTGATAGTTACAAATTCACGGATGGTTACATTATTTCCGATTTCCACGGTACTGTCTTCTCCTTCGAATTTCAAATCCTGGGGAATGGCAGAAATCACAGCACCCGGAAAAATTCGGCAGTTCTTACCGATGCGGGCACCTTCCATAATTGTAACATTGGATCCAATCCAGGTACCTTCTTCAATCACCACATTTTTATGGATGGTGGTAAAAGGTTCGATTACCACGGTAGGGGCAATCTTAGCACTGGGGTGGACGTAGGCGAGAGGTTGATTCATTATTTGTTCTTTTCTTTAACGATCTGCGCCATCATTTCGGCTTCACAAACCAGTGAGCTGCCTACATAGGCTTTTCCGGTCATCTTTACGATGCCGCGGCGGATCGGTTCTGTCATCACCAATTTAAAGATCAAAGTGTCGCCGGGAACAACTTGTTTCTTGAAACGAACATTGTCAATCTTTAAGAAGTAGGTGAGGTAGTTTTCGGGGTCGGGTACGGTGCTTAGGGCCAGAATACCTCCAGCCTGTGCCATTGCTTCCACTTGTAATACGCCTGGCATAACCGGAGCTCCCGGGAAGTGACCTTCAAAGAAAGGCTCGTTCATGGTTACGCTTTTAACCGCCATAACATGATCTTCACTAATCTCCATTACCTTGTCTACCAAGAGGAATGGTGGGCGGTGGGGGAGAATATGCTGAATTTCAGTTACGTTATAAACCGGTTTTTGGTCGGGGTCATAAGCCGGAATATCGGCGCGTTGCATTTGTTCTTTCATGGCTTTGGCTAACAGTTTGGCGAAAGTAGTATTGGCTTTGTGTCCAGGTTTTGAAGCAATAATTTTTCCCTTAATAGGAGCACCCACTAAACGAAGGTCGCCAATTACGTCCAATAATTTATGACGGGCGGCTTCATTTGTGAAGTGTAAGTCGAGATTATCCAGGATGCCATTGGATTTAACGGATACCTGCTCTTTCTTGAATGCCTTTTTTAGTTTCTCCAATTTCTCAGGTGAAAGCTCCTGATCCACGTAAACAATGGCATTATTTAAATCGCCACCACGAATTAAGCCGTGGTCGAGTAGTAGTTCTAATTCATGCAAAAAGCTGAAGGTACGGCATGGGGCAATTTCCGATTTGAAATCACTCATTCGATGGAGTTGTGCACTTTGGCTACCCAATACCTTGGTGCCATAATCCACCATAACCGAAACCTGATATTCATCGGCGGGAACGGCAATCAGCTCTACATCTTCTTCAGCATCGTAAAAACGAATGCTTTCCTTGATTTCAAAACACTGTTTGTCTTTGTCCTGAGCTTTAGTGCCTGCTTCTTCCAATACCTTAACGAAGGGCAGGCTGCTGCCATCCATAATTGGCATTTCGGGTCCGTCCACTTCAATTAAGCAATTGTCGATATCCAGACCGGTTAGGGCCGCTAAAACATGCTCAACTGTGCTTACCGCGGCAGCGCCTTTTTCGAGGGTTGTTCCTCGCTCAGTATGGGTTACAAAGCTGGCCAGAGCAGGAACCTCGGGGGCTCCATCCAAATCTACACGTTTAAAAACTACTCCGTAGTCGACTGCTGCCGGTTGAAAATGTAAACTTACTTCGGCTCCGGTATGGAGGCCAAAGCCAGAGATTTTAACACTCTGACTTAAGGTGTTTTGTGGCTTGCTCATGAACCTTTGATGCTTTTTTGGAGCTCGCTAATTAATTTGGGCAATTTGCGGAAATATACATAGGACTTACGGTAATCAGAAATCCCGAAGGCGGGACTGCCCATGATTACGCTGTCATCTTCAACATTATTCATAATTCCGCTTTGGGCGGCAATCTTTACTCGGTCGCCAATTTTAAGGTGACCGGAAATACCAACCTGACCACCAATCATACAATTAGCGCCTACCTTGGTGGATCCTGCAAGGCCGGCTTGTGCAGCAATTACGGTGTTTTCACCAATCTCCACATTATGCCCGATCTGAATCAGGTTGTCGAGCTTAACGCCCTTACGAATGATAGTTGAACCTAAAGTAGCACGGTCGATTGTAGTGTTGGCACCGATCTCTACCCCATCTTCAATGCGAACATTTCCGATTTGAGGCACTTTGGAATATTCAGATCCTTTCGGCGCAAAGCCAAATCCATCAGCTCCAATGATAACTCCGCTGTGAATGCTCACCTGATTGCCAATTTGGCTATCGCGGTAAATGTGCACTCCACTTTGGATAATGCATGCTTCGCCAATGCTGCTATTAGGACCAATTACCGTATTGCCATAGATCTTAGTGCCTTTACCAATCTTTACACCGGCTCCAATTTGACAGCCAGCTCCGATATATACATCTTCAGCGATTTCAGCTGAATCGGCAATAATGGCGCTGGGTTCTATGCCGGTCTCGGTATTTTGCAAACTGCTATAGGCTTCCAATAATTTCGCGAAGGCACCATAAGCATCTTTTACCCGAATAAGGGTAGAAGTAATTGCATTTTCGGGCTTAAAATCTTCCGATACAATTACAACCGATGCTTGAGTCTCGTATATATAGGAGGTGTATTGCGGATTGGCTAAGAAGCTCAGGGTACCCGGCTTTCCTTCTTCGATCTTGCTGAGATTGTGGACTTTAACCTCGGGGTTGCCGTCTACTTTACCCTGCAGCATGTCGGCAATTTGTTGCGCGCTGAATTCCATTGGCCCAAAAGTACAAATAAAGGCTCTTAGGAGCTGAGTAAGGATTTGGGGCTAAATAGGAAATATTTGACCACCGGCTTTGCTAAAGCACTGATATTAAGTTGATCTGCTGCTTCGGTAATATCTACTAAGCTGCCATCCTTATACAGTAAATTAATGCGATCTTTTTCCGGATTGTAAGCATTGTTGCTTATTTCTTGTTGGAAGATCAAGTAGCGGGCATCTTTTTCACTAATTCCGTATTTCTCCGTTACCGCTTTTCTGAGCTCCAACATTTCATCTTCCGTCCAGGGATGATCTTGCATGCGCACCCCTAATAAATTTCGATCGAGCAGTCGATTGCAAAGCATGGCTAAGGTGGTGTCTTCGCTTTTACGCCATTCCTTAATGGCCGCCATGATATCATTATCATCCAATTCGGCATACTGAGCCACTAAGGCCTTTCTGCCTTCCGGTAGAGCCCCACTTAAAAAAGGTCTTAATACCGACGGCATCGGCATGCTATCGGTATAAATCATACGGGCTCTTTTCAAAATTTGAATTAAGAGATACTCGGCCCCTAAAACGGTTTTATGCAAATAGACCTGCCAATACATTAAGCGGCGGGCGACAATAAATTTCTCTACGCTGTAAATGCCTTTGGAATCCACTACAATCTGGTCATCAGCCACATTGAGCATGGTGATTAACCGCTCCGAATTAATTTTCCCTTCGGTAACTCCAGTGTAGAAACAATCCCGACGTAAATAGTCGAGGCGATCCATATCTAGCTGAGAGCTAATTAATTGATGCAAGAATTGCTTGGGGTAACGATCCATAAAGATATCGATACCCAATTGCAATTTACCCTCGAACTCTAAATTGAGTTCTTCCATAAAGGCCAGGGAAAGGGCTTCATGATCGATACCCGGCACAATGGAGTTTTCCAGAGCGTGGGAGAAGGGGCCATGACCGATATCATGTAAAAGTATCGCAATGTATACGCCTTCTTCTTCCGCTGGCGTAATTTCGTGACCTTTCTCGCGAAGGAGGTGAACGGCTTTCCGCATTAAATGCATCGCGCCAAGCGCATGATGAAAGCGGGTATGATAGGCTCCGGGGTAAACCAAATAGGTTAACCCCAATTGAGTGATTCGCCTTAATCGTTGGAAATAAGGGTGTTCCAGCAAATCAAAAATAAAGGGGCTGGGAATCGTAATGAAGCCGTAAATCGGATCGTTAAGTATCTTAAGCTTATTGGTACGCCTCAAAATTGTATACTTGTTGGGCAGGGTAAATTCGAAAACGAAAATATGGACAATATTCAAATCCTTTGGGTTGATGACGAGATAGATCTTCTGAAACCTCATATATTATTTCTGGAAGCCAAAGGTTACCAGGTAGACACAGCCAATAATGGCTCCGATGCACTGGATATGGTGCAGGAAAAACGCTACCAAATGGTCTTTCTGGATGAGAATATGCCAGGTATGGATGGCCTGGAAACTTTACAACATATCAAAGAGAAATTCTCAACACTGCCGGTGGTGATGATCACTAAGAGCGAGGAGGAGAGCATTATGGAGGATGCGATTGGTTCGCAAATCAGCGATTATTTGATTAAGCCGGTAAACCCCAATCAAATTCTGTTAACGCTTAAAAAACATTTGGAAAACCGCCGCCTGGTGAATGAGAAAACCACCAGCAATTACCAGCAAGAGTTTCGCCAATTGGCGATGGACCTGGCCATGGTGCGCGATATTGAAGGTTGGGAACAGCTTTTTAAGCGCTTAACTTATTGGGAACTGGAGTTGGATAAGCTCGAGGATGAGAGCCTGAATGAAATTTTACGTTCTCAAAAGAGTGAAGCCAATGCCCAATTCTTCCGCTTTGTACAGAATAATTATGAAGATTGGTTTGCCTATCCGGAGGATGCGCCGATAATGAGTCATACACTGGTGCAAAACTGGGTGCGCCCAAGTTTGGATAAGGATCAACCTTTTTTCCTGGTGGTGATTGATAATCTGCGCTATGATCAATGGAAGGTGATTCAGCCCGAAATTGAAAAGTACTTTAGTATAGAGGAGGATCGCACCTATTGGAGCATCTTACCTTCTGCCACTCAGTTTGCTCGAAACTCGCTGTTTGCAGGATTAATGCCGGCGGAGATCAAGAAACGTTTCCCCGATAAATGGGTGGAAGACAATGAGGATGATGAGGGTAAGAATAATTATGAAGCCGACTTTTTTGCGGATAATCTCAAGCGCTTGGGCTTTGGTAGCCGCAGCATGGGTTATGAGAAAGTAACCAATCATAATTATGGTAAGAAGCTTTCGGAGAACCTCAATAATTTACTGAAGAATGATGTGAATGTTATTGTCTACAATTTTGTGGATATGCTGAGCCATGCTAAAACCGATATGAAGGTGATTCGCGAATTAGCGGATAATGATAAAGCCTATCGATCTTTAACCTTAAGCTGGTTCCGCAATTCACCCCTTTTGGATATGCTGCGCCAATTAAGTGAGAAGAAGATTCCAGTGCTCTTAACCACAGATCATGGAACCATTAATGTGGTAGATCCAACCAAGGTGGTAGGCGATCGTAGCCTCAACACTAATTTACGCTACAAGAGTGGTCGTGGCATGAGCTATCAGGGCAAGGATGTTTTGGAGATTAAAGATCCGGAGGCGGTGCATCTGCCCAAGCAAAACATCAATAGCGCTTACATCTTTGCTAAGGAAGATTTGTTTTTCGCCTATCCCAATAACTTCAATCACTATGTGAAGTATTATCGGAATACCTATCAACATGGAGGCGTAAGTTTAGAGGAGATGATTATACCCTTCGTAAATCTAAGCCCAAAGTCCTAAGGAAATATTTGAATAAGAAGGTCAGAAACATTCGATTATACATCGGATGTTTCTGACCTTTTTTTGTTTTTCAATGGAGTATGCAAGCATTTTAATGTTCATTAAAACAGGTATTTGAGGCGGGGCTAAAAAATATTTTTCTTTTCAAATTAAACTATCCTCGACTTTCTAAGTCTACAAGTGGTACTAATGATTTATACTTATGAAAAGAAAAGCATTAAGCGTTTTATGTTCAGCCCTGGTGATCACTGCCTGCAATAAGGATAGCGACACTGATAACTCAAATACTTCCAACCAAAACAACTCCAGCCTGCACACTGCTTTTTCGGACTTCGATTCGGATAACTTCACTATTTACCTGGATGGATCGGAGGTAGTGCTGGAATCAAACGGATTACCCAATCATACCTCACCTTATTGGTCAAATACCACTGCAAGGACCGCTACTGATCCCATGGGAAACACCTTAACTACCCCTGCTGCATCTGTTAACCATCCTTTGTTTGTGGAGCCTACTGTAACCAGCTATCAAGATATGGCACCAGGGAATATTGATGATTTTAATGGGAGCTATACTTTGCGAGTTCCTGCTAATCCCAGCATCGCTAGCAGCAGCACTTCAACCGGATTGGGAGCCATTGGAATGGCAGTAAGTGGCTCCATGATTTACAATGATGAAGAGGGGCCCAATGTACCCTTAAACGATGCGGTGGTTTCCTTGGATTATACTGCAGCCCACACTGGACCTCAGAGTTACCATTATCATTTGGAGCCAAAAGCATGGACCGATGACGACGATGCATTAGTAGGAATTATAGCAGACGGCTTTTTCATTTACGGAAGAAAATGTCATTCTACTGGCACTTATCCCACAGATTTGGATGCTTCCGGTGGACATACTTCAGTAACCCAGCATAATAGCGAAGGCGAATACCATTATCACATTCAAAATTCTGCCTATCTGGGAGAGTACTATATCATCTTCCCCGGGGATTATCAGGGAACTCCTAATGCGATTCAGTAAGCTTTATAGCCTACTTCTAGGGCTCATTGTAGTCGCTTGTAACTTCAAGGCTGAGCCGCTTCAATTAAAAGAGTCCAGAGTTTTGGATGATGCTATTATCGTGTCAAGCGACTCCCTGATTTTGAATAGGCTTAGCGGAGAGGTTTTTTATAGGGGATTGCCATTTACGGGCACTGGGATTACTCAGTATCCAGATGGAAGTCGGGCCAGCTCAATTGAATATTACCAAGGGAAGAAACATGGGCTCTACCGTAAATGGTTTGCCAATGCGAGCCTAAGTTATGAGGCCAATTATGTTGAGGGAAAATTAAGGGGTGAATCGCGAAGCTGGTGGCGCAATGGGAAGCTCCGGACCCTTTCTAATTTTAAGGAGGGGGTGCCAGATGGAGAGCAGCTTCAATATTACAAATCCGGGCTTTTGTTTAAGAAGCTTCAACTCGCAATGGGTAAAGAAAGTGGCTTGCAACAATCTTGGCGAGAAAACGGAAAATTATTTAACAACTATGAAGCTAAGGATGGCCGTATTTATGGACTTAAACGCTCTAAGCTCTGTTTTCAATTGGAAGAGGAAGGACTGGAGTACTAGGCTTGGCATGGCACTTTTTTGCCTGTCCCTTGCATTGGTTTCTTGTCAGACTGGAGAAACTGAGCAAGCCAATAGCATTTCAGAGCTGCCTTATTATAATGAGGCTAGTTTTACCCCGCATTGGCTAAAGCCGAATTCTACTGAATTAAAGGACTTCCATAAGATTCCTCCCTTCCAACTTATTAATCAAGATGGTGATTCCATTAGCGAGAAAACTTTTGAGGGAAAGATTTATGTCGCTGATTTTTTCTTTACCTCTTGCCCGGGTATATGTCCTAAAATGACCTCCAATATGTCCTTGCTTCAGAAGGCATTCTTAGATGATAATGAAGTCTTATTACTTTCTCACTCCGTCACTCCAGACTATGATTCGGTTAGCGTTTTAAAAGAATATGCCCATGCTCATCAGGTGGTTTCTGGAAAGTGGCATTTGCTTACTGGCAATCGCGATTTAATTTACAGTTTGGGACGCAAGAGTTATTTTGTGGAGGAGGATTTAGGGCTCGTTAAAAGCGGTGATGACTTCCTGCACACGGAGAATTTTGTGTTGGTGGATAAGCAGCGTAGGATCCGAGGCATCTATAATGGATTAAATCTCAGTTCTGTTAAACAGCTAATACTAGATATAGAATGTCTTAAGCAGGAAGGCTAAGAGGAGGAGTTTGCTTCTTCTTAAATGATGAAATAGTTCCACGGCTAAAACCGAATTCAATTAAAATCCATTTCGGCACTTGATTAGAAATGAGAGCAAGAAATTACCTTTGCTTTTATGGCCGATTGGAATCATGAGGGCTTTAAGCAGGAGGATCTACCTGAAATTGCCCAATCTATTCTTGAAAATCTAGAAGAACCTTTGGTCTTATTCAAAGGGGATTTAGGTGCGGGGAAAACCACTTTAATCAAGGAGTTGTGCAAGCAGCTTGGGGTAAAGGATGAGGTAAGTAGCCCGACTTTTTCTTTGGTTAACGAATACCAGGGAGCCAAGGGGGAGCAAATTTTTCATTTCGATTGGTACCGTCTCGATGATGAATCCGAAGCCTGGGATATGGGCTGGGAGGATTATCTCGATCGTGGCGATTACCTCTTTATGGAGTGGCCTGAAAAAATTAGTACCTTAATACCCCCAGATTTTGCCTTGATTGAAATCGAAGTTACTTCGGCCGAAAGCCGCATTATCCGCTTAAGTCACCACCATGAGTAAGCCCGAATTTTTAAGCTTTTCCTCTTCTGAATTGATGCCTCAGGAGGAGGTTTTGGAAGTGCAAAAATCCCGACAGCATTTGCAGATCGGTATCCCTGCCGAAACCTGTTTGCAGGAGAAACGAATTCCCCTTACCCCTGATGCGGTAAACCTTTTGGTAGAGCATGGTCATGAGGTGATCATTGAAACCAATGCCGGCTTAAATGCCCATTATTCAGATCAGGATTTTTCAGAGGCCGGTGCCAAAATCGTGTATTCGGCCAAAGAAGTATTCGAAGCGGACATGATTGTTAAGGTGGAGCCACCTAGCGATGAGGAGATTGAACTGATGAAGAAAGGCCAAACCTTAATTTCGGCCTTGCAGTTAAAAACCCGTAGTAAGAAGTATTTCAAAGCTTTAATGAAGAAAGGGGTTACGGCCCTGAGCTTCGAGAATATTGAAGATGAAGATGGCATTGTGCCGGTGGTTCGCAGTATGAGCGAAATTGCCGGAAATACCTCCATCCTTATTGCAGCCGAATATCTTAGCAATGCCAATGAAGGTAAAGGCTTTATGCTGGGCGGTGTTTCAGGCGTACCGCCCACTGAAGTAGTTATAATTGGAGCAGGAACGGTAGGAACCTTTGCGGCCCGCACAGCTTTGGGTTTAGGGGCCAATGTGAAGGTCTTTGATCGCTCACTTTCCAAATTGCGTCGCCTGCAATCTATGCTCAATAATATTCCGATTTATACCTGTGTTATACAGCCTAAAATTTTAGATAAGGCCTTGATGCGTTGCGATGTAGCGGTAGGGGCCATTCGTTCCGAAACAGGGCGCACTCCTTGCGTGGTAACTGAGGATATGGTTCGAAAGATGAAGCCTGGTAGCGTGGTAGTAGATGTGAGTATCGATCAGGGTGGTTGCTTCGAAACCAGCGATCTCACCAGTCATGATCAACCCGTGTTCCGCAAGTTTGATATTGTGCATTACTGTGTGCCCAATATTGCTTCCCGAGTAAGTCGTACTGCCTCCTTTTCGCTAAGTAATATTATGGCGCCGGTACTTCTGTCGATTGGTGAAGCCGGAGGGATTGAAGAAGTACTGCACTTGCAAAGACATATCCGCAAAGGCTTATATCTCTACAAAGGGAATTTGGTTCGAAAAGGAATCGGGGAGTGGTTTGATCTGCCTTATGCAGAAGTCGACCTCTTATTCGATTAAGCTCTTCAATTTAGCTTTAACCATATTAAGTACTCCACTCCTTTGCTGGTCGGGGATGGCAACAACATCGGCTTTGTAAGCATCCATATTAAAGCGTGCAATCTGATCGATGTGATGTTCTTGGCCAGGCAAATGAAAGATGGCCCAGTTTTGACCGTTGGGATGAGGCCAGTCGCATACTTTCATTTTTAAGCCATAGTCCCGCCAAGCCCAATCTTTAACGGTATTTGGGCGATAGGAAACGCAACCGGGATATACCCATTCTTCACCTTCGTAATCTTCCTTGCCCCAGATAAAGGTCGCTATAAAAATGCCCTTGGGATTTAAGCTTTGACGTACCTCTTTTAAGCAGGCTCGAATCTGCGAACCGCTGGCATGGGAGAAGATACTTTGCGCTAAAATGAAATCGAACTTTTCCTGGAATTTGCTGATTTCAAAATTGGCCCCATTTAAAAAGTTCGGATTTTTAAGATCTACCAGGTCCTGACCTATCTCCTGGCTTATCGCTTCATCGATTAACCATTGATTAGGTTCTATTCCGTAATAGTTACCGCTGTTGAGATAAGGGATCAACAATTTGCCGGCCCGAAGAGAGCCACAACCAATATCGCATAAGGTATGATCGGCCCGTAAACCTGCAGCTGTAATCAAGGTAAATTGCAGGGCACCTAAAAGATCGTATTTCAGGGGCGGTCCCACAAAGGCTTTATAATGCTCGTCTCCCGCCTGTAAATTTTTCAGATCCATCATTTTTTACGGATATCTTGCGTAAAGGTCTTAAAAAAATGTTCGGCCCTTCTACCTTTGTCGCCATTGAATACAGTGTATGCGCATCGGAAGAAAAATTCTCTATTATTTACTCGGAGTGGGCTTAGGTAGCCTTTTAGTCTTTTTCATTTTTGGCGACCGAGATATCGAATGCAATTATTTCCCTAACGATCGTGTGCTCTACGACCTGCGCCTCAAGGAAATTCAATTGGATCCGGCAGTGAATGCTGCTGATACCCTCGATCTACAATACGCTTTGGAGCGTGCTCGCGTTGATTTTGATAAAAGTGAAATCAATGACGAGGGCTGCAATGTGTATCATCTCGATTTGAAAGATCGCATGAAGAGCTTCCGTATTGAGAACTGCGATTCTATTGCCACTGTTTTGGCGGTTTCGCCGATGGAGACTAAGTAGAATTAGTCCAGTCCGCGTCGTTTCATTTCCTTTTTAATGAGGCTAAGTTCTCTACCGCTTTGACCTGAAGCACTGGAGTTTTCTTCAGCGCGACGAATTAAATAAGGTAAGGTTTCGGTAACTGGCCCAAAAGGAAGATACTTCACCACATTATAGCCGGCCTTGGCCAAATTAAAACTAAGGTTATCGCTCATGCCATAGAGCTGGCTAAACCAAACACGATCATCCTTAGGATCGAGATTCATTTCATTCACCTTTTCGGCAAGTAAACGGGCACTTTCTTCATTATGACTGCCCGCCACTACCAACACGGTGTCCAGATGCTCCATTAAGAAACGGATACCGTCATCATAGCTTTTATCACTATCGGCTTTGGTGGCATGAATGGGATCAGGATATTTTTTGTCAGCTGCGCGATCGCGTTCTTTCTCCATATAGGCACCGCGCACTAATTTGGCTCCGTAGAAATAACCTTTTTCACGGGCTTCGTGATAGGAGTCCTTTAAGAATTGCAGGCGGTCTTTGCGATACATCTGCAGGGTATTAATCACTACTACTCTATCGCGGTTAAATCGCTCCATCATTTCGCGAGCCATCTCATCAATGGCATTTTGAATCCAGCTTTCCTCCGCATCAATCATAATGCGAAGACCATATTTATTGGCGGTATAGCAGATTTCTTCCATCCGCATTTTAACGCGTTCCCAGGCTCGTGCTTCCACTTCATTGAAGGGCAAGCCAGCACTATGGCGCTCCAATAAATCAAAGGATGCAATACCGGTTACCTTAAAAACCCCGAAAGGAATTCCCGGATGATCACCTGCATATTGAATGGTTTCTACGATTTCGTCCTTAGTGGCATTAAAGTCGGCTTCGGTTTCCTTGCCTTCGACAGCAAAATCTAAAAGGGCAGAAACCCCTTGTTCCCGAAGTTTGTCAATAATAGCCTGACATTCTTCAATGGTTTCACCACCCACAAATTGATCATAAACGGTTTGCTTAACAACCGTTCGGATGGGTAAGCCCAATTTAATGGCCAGGTTACTGGCACGACGGCCGAGTCCTACTAAACTTGAATTGGCTACCAAACGAAAGAGCCAATAGGCTTTTCGTAATTGATTATCCGACTTTAAGATAAAGGCGGTTTTGGTATCGTTGAAGTCTAACATGTCGCAATTTTTAAGAGGCTTGCAAAACCTTATCCCTCATCTGTTTAATTCGTTTTAGGGGAGCTCAATTTTGCAGCGACGAATTACCTACTAATTTACTGCAAATCCAAGTCCCTGCCAGCGATTCCCATCACTATTCCACAAAGCCTGCTTACCTTTGATTTTATGATCGATTCACTGGAGAAATTCGGGCTTTTTTTTGAGGAAAAGGCCTTGGCGCAATTCCAATCCTTACTGCTGGAAAAGGACTATTCCAAGATTGCAGTACTCTGCGATTCCAATACCCATGAGTATTGTTTGCCGGGCTTCTTGTCTCAGCTTCCAGAAATGAATTCGGATAAACTGGAAGTCCTGGAATTGGAACCAGGAGAGGGCAACAAATCTCTGGAAGTATTGGCTCAGCTTTGGGATGCCTTTGGCGCCTTGGAAATGGATCGCCATAGTTTATTGATCAATTTAGGGGGTGGTGTGATTAGTGATTTGGGAGGATTTGCGGCCGCAACCTATATGCGGGGAATCGATTTTGTGAATTTCCCAACTTCCCTGCTAGCCATGGTAGATGCTTCCGTTGGAGCTAAAACAGGTATTAATTTCGGGGCCTATAAAAACCGCATTGGCTTATTTTCGGAACCTCTCATGGTGGGTATTCTACCCGAGTTTCTCGATACTTTGCCAGAGGAGGAGTTCCTTTCGGGATGGGCCGAAATGCTGAAACATGGCCTTATTGCTGATGTTGAACATTATCGAGCTCTTATTCGGCGAAAGCCGACTGCTTCTCAAATTGATTCGGACTTAATTGCACATTCAGTAGCTATAAAAGCCAGGGTGGTAAGTCAAGATAAACATGAGGGTGGATTGCGTAAGATTCTAAATTTCGGTCATAGTATTGGTCATGCCTTAGAATCCTGGTATCAGCAGGCCGGACAGCCGCTAAGCCATGGTTATGCCGTAGCCCTGGGGATGCTAGTGGAGCTTTCGCTCTCGGCCGCTTTCGCTGGATGCGATATCAATGAAGTGCAGGCTTTACAAACTGATATTCGGAAACTCTACTCTGTTCCTAAGCTCAAACCCCATTCGGAGGAATTAAAGCCTTTGCTTTTAGGGGATAAGAAAAACAAGGGTAGTCATTTGCATTTTAGCCTGCTGCGCGAATGTGGGACCGCGGTTTATGATATTGAAGTGCCCATGGAATCGGTTTTGGAGTATTACCATAAATGCTTTCATGACTAAGCTTCGACTTTCACATCCGAGCGGAGTATTGCGAGGTCGCATTCAGTTGCCAGGCTCAAAAAGTGAGTCGAATCGTTTTTTGATTTTAAAAGCACTGTATGCTCCGGAAATGCAACTAAGTGGACTGTCGGATAGTAAGGACAGTGAAATCTTGCAGCAGCTTTTAGCTGCCTATCCTAATCAAAAGGAGCTCAATGCTGGAGATACAGGAACAGCCATGCGTTTTTTTACGGCCTTTCTGGCTGCGCAAGAGGGGGAATGGATTTTAGATGGTTCTGAGCGCATGCGGGAGCGTCCTATAGCACCTTTGGTTAAAGCTTTAAGTGATTTAGGGGCGGAGATTGAATATCTGGAAGAACCGGGATTTCCTCCATTGAAGATCGAGGGCCGAAAACTAAAGGGTGGCTTATTGCATATTGATGCCAGTTTATCCAGTCAATACCTTTCCGCTTTGATGATGATTGCTCCTTCCTTAGAGCAGGGCCTAGAGTTGCGATGGGAAGGGCAGCCGGTTTCCATGCCTTATATCTATCTCACGGCCAATTGCATGCGCCGAATGGGTTTTAAAGTTTTTGTGCTGGGCAACGAAGTACGCATTCCGGCTCAGACTGAGCTTGAATTCCCTAAGCCAATAGCAGTGGAGCCGGATTGGTCGGCTGCATCCTATTGGTTAGCCATGGCGGCCTTGGCGCAAGAAGCGGAAATTTATTTGCCCGGATTCAGGCAATATAGCATGCAGGGCGATTCCATTGTAAGTCAATTGATGGCGCCTTTGGGAGTAGATCAAACCTTTATTGGCTCTGGCATTAGGATTCATAAAGCCGAGCCATTACCAGTGCCGGCCCAAATAAATTTATTGGATACTCCGGATTTAAGTCAGACATTAATTCCGGCCTATGCTGCCAAAGAGCATGCATTGCAATTCAGCGGACTGCAAACCTTACGGATTAAGGAAACGGATCGCATAGTAGCTTTGCAAAAGGAATTGCAAAAATTCGGACAAGAATGCGAGGTTGGGAAGGACTTCCTCCAGCTGAAAGGAGGTTTCCAAGCTAGTTTGCAAAGTATTGCTACCTATGGTGATCACCGTATGGCCATGGGCTTTGCGGCGCTGGCTTTATTACATCCTATAGAGATTGAAAACCCAGAGGTAGTGTCAAAGTCTTATCCAGCTTTTTGGGAGCATTGTAAGGTTTTGGGATTTGAATTGGAGGAGCTTTAGGATCGAATTGCAAATACTGAATCGAATTGCAAATTCGATCCAGTATTAGAGTTTTAGCTCGAATTGCAAATTCGAGCCAATTTCGAAATCTATCGTCTACCGTCTATCCTCTAATTTCTCTTGAAGGAAATAGTACCAACTACTGGCTAACTACTTCTTCTTACGCTTCGCATTCGGACGATTATGTCCATGCTTAAAGGGTTTGCGCTTGGCCTTGAAAGAAGGGCCTCCGCCGCCGGGTTTTCCGCTTCGGTTGCCACCTTTTTTTCCGCCTCTGAAATTGCCACCGTAGTCTTTACCGTGGTTAACATTCAGGCTTTCCTCGTTCTGAAGGTTCAACTTAGAAGCTTCGAAGGCAATCACCTTAGCCATAAGCTCCTCTTTGGAGAGATTTCCCCATAGGTTTTGCAGCTCTGCCATCATACCGGAAGGAATATTTCCTTTGATTGGTTGATTCAGAATTTGCTCGCCCCAAGTTTTTAAGCGCAGATCAGCGATATCGTCTACCTCAGGGATTTGCACCTGACGGAAGTTAATACCCAGGTCTTTTTCCAGGCGACGTAGCTTTCCCTGATCACGGGGACCAATCATCACCAGGGAGATACCTTTCTTACCTGCGCGAGCAGTACGACCCGAACGGTGGGTATAGTAGGAGGGATCATCCGGTAAGGAGAAATGGAATACGTGACTAAGATCATTCACGTCAATACCACGGGCAGCTACGTCAGTCGCAATCAGAACCGGTAATTCGTGGTTTTTGAAACGCTTCATTACACGGTCACGTTGCACCTGGCTGAGGTCACCATGCAAAGCATCGGCACCATAGCCATCTTTCATTAGCTCTTCGGCTAAAGACTGGGTATCCAGTTTGGTGCGACAGAAAACCACCGCCCGTATTTCAGGGTCGAGGTCAATAAATCGTTTCAGGGCCAAATTCTTCTGGTGGTGACGAACGTGAACTACCTGATGATCGATATTTTGATTTACCTGTTGCTTTCGGTCGATTTTCACTTCGAAAGGTTGATGCATATAGGTATCAACGATGCGACGAATTTCATTCGGCATGGTAGCCGAGAAAAGCCAGGTCATTTTTTCTTTAGGGGTATAAGCCAGGATTTCATCCAAAGCCTCTTTAAAGCCCATATTCAGCATTTCATCTGCTTCATCCAGAACCAAGATTTCGAGGTTCTCAAGATTTACTGCACGGCGTTTAATCAAGTCGATCAAACGGCCAGGGGTAGCAATGAGGATATGCTGAGGCTTGCGTAGCGCCTTCATCTGAGTTTGAATATTCGCACCACCGTAAACAGTGAGGATATTCATTCTGTCCAAGTACTTCCCGAAGGATTGTAATTGCTCTCCGATTTGCTGTCCTAATTCCCGGGTGGGAGCTAAGATTAATGCCTGGGTGTGTGGGTACTCAGGGTCAATGCGTTCCAAGAGGGGTAAGCCAAAGGCGGCTGTTTTACCAGTACCGGTTTGGGCTAATCCAATTAAATCACGGGCATCATCTAAAAGGGCAGGGATTGCTTGCGCTTGGATGGGAGATGGGGTTTCAAAGCCCATTTCGTCGAGGGCGCGGAGGACTTCAGGAGACAGTCCAAGTTCAAAAAAAGAGCTCAAAAAAGATCGCTTAAAATTCGTTGCAAAGGTCGACTAATTATTTGAATTGCAGCTTAAAAAGAAAATGAGCTGCAATATTAATTTTTACCTGGAAGTTTAGCTCAAGCTTTTTAGAGGCTCATTTTTAATGTTTTGGCTCGTATCGCACTCCGGCTTTAATGAAATAATTGAGTCGATTTTCCCGAGGAGGGATGGGGCAGGAGTATTTTCCGTTATAAGCGCAGTAAGGGTTGTAGGCTCGATTGAAATCGATAAGAAGCGAATCTCCTTGAGGTAAACGCAAATCTAAATAGCGTCCACCGCCATAAGTACCAAAGCCATTGGAATGATCGGTAAAAGGAACAAAAAGATAATCCTGGTATTGAGGCATTTTAATTAATCCAAGGTTTTGATAGATCGGTAAGTGGAATAAGCTGTCGCCCAATTGGAAGTGTGCAATACCATATTGCTTGTAAACCGGTTTACGATCGGTGGTAGTTGGCATTTTAAAAGGCTCGGCATCAGGAGTTAATTCAATTTGTGCCCAAATGATAAAATTGGTGTCAAGCGGATACCAATCCAAACTGCTGAAGTTTTGGCGATCCTCTTCTTCCAAGGGAGATTCGGCGGAGTCGGTGAACTCCAAATTTTGTTCTAGGCGATATTCATAATTAAACCAAAGCAGGCTATCCATTAAAGCGGATTGAGCACTAAGATTAACTCCGATAAAAAGGCCTAAAAAGAGAAGGATATTTCGCATTCTTCAAAGATAGGGAAAGCCCATAGTCATTAATTAGCTACCTTCGGACTAAACCATTACTGATTAAAATGAAGAATTATGTCCTTTTATGGGGCTTGGGGCTGCTCATTTTGAGTGCTTCAGCCTGCAAAGAATTAGAGTACAAATGGCATTACCGCGATGTGCAGGATGCTGTACATAAAACTCAGGATATTTCTACAGAGAGTATTTTAAAAGCCCATCTTAAAAATGGTGAGGTGTACTTTTTTCCGGGCGCCTGGTGGGTAGATACCAATAGTCGGTCAGTGCAAGGCATGGCCTATCACTATGATGCTAATCGTGATTTTTTAGATAGTGCAGAACGAAGCTTACCCATCGCTTCAGTTAGTCTTTTTGAAGTAAATAAAGAACTGAATATTAGTTCCGGGCATCAAATGTTGGCTCCCCTAACGGTTGTTAATATTGGCCTGTCCTTCGTTTGCCTGGCTAATCCCAAGGCTTGTTTTGGCTCTTGTCCTACCTTCTATAGTTTGGAAGATCAGGGCCTTTTTTCGGCTCGGGCCGAAGGCTTTTCCAATGCTATTTGTCCTTCTTTGGAATATGCGGATATCGACGATCTGAAGATTTCGGAATATTCGGATTCCCTCTTCACCTTGGTGATGAAGAACGAAGCGCAGGAAACCCATGTTTTAAGATCGGTTCAATTATTAGCCTTAGCCCAGAATGAAGGGGAGTGCATTTACCAGAGTCGCAAAGGTGATTTTTATGCCACCAAAGGTTTATGGCTGCCTCGCAATAATGAGCTTTTAGCTGCCGCCGATGGACAGGAGTATTTTTCTGATGCAGATGCGGAGAATCTAGCTTCAAAGGAGGAGTTGATTTTAGAGTTTGATATCGATGCTTCTCAAGAAGATCTGGGACTGGTACTTGATTTTCGGCAGACTTTAATGACGACCTATTTTATCTATTCTGCCCTTTCCTATATGGGGGATGAGGTGGCAGACATTATCGCCAAATTTGAGAATAGTGGCGATTTGTATGAAACCATGGATCAGGGTCTCAAATCGGAATTAGGGGAACTGGAAGTCTATCTATGGAATGAAATTGCTCAGCGCTGGGATTTGCAGGGATCATTCTATGAAACCGGTCCCATTGCGATTAACCGACAGATCCTGGACTTGGCGCATCCGCCGAAAGGCCCTTTGAAATTAAAACTAGTAATGAACCGTGGCTTATGGAGAATTGATCGTGCCGCTATTTGTTCCATTCAGCGGAAGCTGGAACCACAGGCCTTGAAACCAATCGCTGTGCGCAAGTCGGGAATAGAGTCAGCCCAGGCAAAAGATGAATTGAATGATCCGCAATTACAATTAGTTTCCATGCCGGGCGACTATTTTGAGCTGGATTTTATCTTAGATCCCAATCAAGAGTATGCTCTTTTTTTAAAAGCCGAAGGCTATTATTTGGAATGGATGCGCAAGGAATGGTTAGCAGATAAAGATTTATGGAAACTACGACAGATGTTTAAGCAGCCGGCCTTATATCTTAAGCGAGAAGCAGAAGCGTATAAGGTCTACGAGCAGAATATGGAAGAAGTGTTCTGGTCTTCTCAAGTGCCCGCCGAACCATTGACCCTGAAACCTTAATGCTGTTGATTATGAAAAGTGTTATTTCAAAATTGAGCTTCGTGCTTGTACTGGTGGTTTTGTTCAGTTCCTGCTCTACTTCCGACATCTTACCCAAGTCTTCAGAAGCCCATCAAAACTTATACGGTTCGTATATAGAATTGGATCTAAAACGCAGTTCTAAGGTACCCAAGGTGGTAGGTGAACTGATTTCAGTGAACGATAGCAGTATCTTCATCATTCATGGTGAGGATGGAGAAGTAGATCATGTAGAAGTAATGTTGGATCAGGTTCAAGGCTTTCGGGTCTATTTGTTCGAACCTCAGTATCCGGTTTGGTCCAATTTAGCGCTCTCGCTTTTGCCCCTAAGTCATGGCATTGTAGGCGTGGTTAGTTTGCCCGTCAATGTAGTGACCATGGGAGTAGTCAATGGCCAGGTAAAGGATCGGGCTTCCCATACAGATTATGAAATTCCCCTTTCGGAGCTTTACCACTTTGCACGCTTTCCTCAGGGTTTTCCGCCTAATTTGAAATTTGAAGAATTGAAAGCAGCCCCTGCTCGAAAGAAGAAAGGCTAAGCTTTCAGTTTCGTAAGACGATAGAGGTCCAGACGTCGGTCTTTAAGGTTTCGAACGCTACCAAATTCATTGAGTTCTCGCAGTAGATTGATATCCAAGTCTACTACCAGGATCATCTCTGCATTGGGGGTGGCTTCGGCCTTAATACCGGTGCTAGGGAAGGCAAAGTCGCAGGGAGTAAATACCATGGATTGCGCAAATTGAATATCCATATTGCTCACCTTGGGTAAGTTGCCTACACTACCAGCAATAACCACATAGCACTCATTTTCAATGGCGCGAGCCTGAGCGGTATTGCGCACCCGACTGTAACCATTTTGGGTGTCGGTAAGGAAGGGAACAAAGAGGATGTCCATGCCTTCTTCGGCCAAAATTCGGCTTAGTTCCGGAAACTCCACATCGTAGCAAATCAAAATACCAATCTTGCCACAATCGGTATCGAAGCTTCGAAGGATCTCACCGCCTTCCATACCCCATACTCTTTCTTCGTCGGGGGTGATATGTATTTTTTCAAAGCGATCTAAACGACCATCACGGTGGCATAAGTAGCCTACATTGCGAAGCTTATCGTTCACAATTTCGGGCATGCTCCCGGTGATGATGTTGATATTGTAACTTACTGCCAATTGGGAGAAACGACTCACAATCTCTTCGGTGTAGCCTGCCAATTTCCGAATAGCCTCCGATTCCTTTATTTCATTGTAAGCGGCCATTAAAGGCGCATTGAAAAATTCGGGGAAGAGGGCAAAATCGGAGTGATAGCCAGAAATGGAATCCAGAAAGAATTCAGCCTGACTCATTAATTCGTCCAGATCGCGGTAGGGCCGCATTTGCCATTGTACCAGGCCTACTCGAATTACCCGAGTTTGGCTTCCCGGACCAGCACTGGGTTTTTCGTAGTATACATTGTTCCACTCCATCAAAACTGCGTGGTCCAGAGATTCGGTGTCTCCTTCCAAATAGTTTTTGAGGATTTTCTTTACGTGGAAATCATTATTGAACTGAAAATTGAGTACCGGATCTTCAATCTCCTTTGCTTTTACCTTTTCCAGGTATTGCAGGGGGCTCAGTTCCTTCGCGTATAAGTGATATTTGGGCATTCGAGCCCCAAAGGCGATACCCTTTAAATTGAGTTGCTCACAGAGCTCTTTGCGGAAGTCATAGAGTCGGCGTGCCAGGCGCAAGCCGCGGTATTTAGGAGAAATGAAAACATCAATACCATAGAGCAGGTCACCGTCCTTTTTATGAGTCTTAAAGGTGTCATTCCCGGTTACATCAGAGTAACTATGGTTTTTCTCGGTGATGCTGTCATCCTGTAAAACCGAAAGCGCACAACCCGCCAATTCGCCATTCACCTTTAAAACAACCTGCCCTTCCGGAAAGAGGGAAACCAATTTTTCAATTTCCTCTTTTTTCCAGTGAAGGCTGTTCATGCCGGCATAAGCGGCATCCATTAAATCTTTTAAGGCTTGATAATCCTCGGCGTTTAAGTAGGCGAGTTCTACGTTTTCAATTGTTTCCATAATGCCTTTGGGCGTCTTTAGCTTAATTACCAGCCCAAGAGGTATGCAAAAAGCAGTGGCGCAACAATAGTTGCATCACTTTCTACAATGAATTTCGGAGTATGAATATCCAGTTTTCCCCAGGTGATTTTCTCATTGGGAACGGCACCGGAGTAAGATCCATAGCTGGTGGTACTGTCGCTAATCTGGCAGAAATAAGACCAGAAAGGAGTATCGGTACGTTCCATATCCTGATAAAGCATAGGTACTACGCAAATCGGGAAGTCACCAGCGATACCACCACCGATCTGGAAAAAGCCAATACCATCTGTTCCGGCATTGTCGGTATACCAATCGGCCAGGAAAGTCATGTATTCAATTCCACTCTTCATGGTTGAAGCCTTGAGCTCTCCTTTTAAGCAATAAGAAGCGAAAATGTTCCCCATGGTCGAATCTTCCCAACCTGGAACGATGATAGGCAGGTTCTTTTCTGCTGCTGCCAACATCCAACTGTTCTTAGGGTCGATTTCATAATACTGTTGCAATACTCCGGAGTTCAGTAACTTATACATAAACTCATGTGGGAAATAGCGCTCGCCTTTAGCTTCGGCATCCTTCCAGATTTCGAAGATGTGCTTTTGCAAGCGACGGAAGGCCTCTTCTTCTGGGATGCAAGTATCGGTTACCCGATTAAGGCCACGCTCCAATAAATCCCATTCTTCTTTGGGGGTAAGATCGCGGTAATGAGGTACACGCTCATAGTGGCTATGAGCTACTAAATTCATCAAATCTTCTTCGAGGTTGGCACCAGTACAAGAGATGATTTGCACTTTATCCTGACGAATAATTTCAGCCAGACTTTTGCCTAGTTCAGCGGTACTCATGGCACCTGCCAGAGTAATCATCATTTTCTTGCCTTCCGCTAAATGCTTTTCATATCCTTTTGCGGCATCCACAAGAGCAGCTGCATTGAAGTGCTTATAATGTTCCAGCATAAACTGGCCAATGGGTCCTTTATTTTCCATCTTCGAATTGATAGCTTAAAAGTTTGTAATACAATTTGGCGGCTAAAAAATTAGAAGCCTTATGGGCCTTTTCGGGCGCAAGCTCTACGATGTCGAAGCCTACCACTTCTTTTTCGCGGAATACCCTGCGCAGGTATTTTAAGGTTTCATACCAGCCCATACCGCCGGGCTCCGGAGTTCCGGTAGCGGCTAAAATTGATGGATCAAAAGCATCCAGGTCAATGGTGAGATAAACCTTATCGGTGAGGCGCGCTATGGATTCATCCATCCAGCGATCATGTCCCCACATTTCGTGAGCATAAAAGCAATTGCCCTCTTGCACATATTGTTTTTCATCCGCATCCATGCTGCGAATACCCACTTGCACCAAATTGCAATTCTGGCTGGCGTCAAATACGGCGCAAGCATGGTTATAGGGGCTGCCATGATAATCAGGACGTAAATCCGCGTGGGCATCAATCTGCAGCACGCTCAAATTATCATGATGCTCATAAAAAGCTTTGATTACCCCTATGCTAATGCTGTGCTCACCTCCAAAGAAGGTGAGGTATTTGCCTGTTTTCAGGAGTTCTTGGGTCTTTTTGTAAACGGCCTCAAATACGGCTTCCGGACTGGAGTCTTCGCGAATAGGATCCTGGATATGAACCCCTTGTTTGTAGACTTCCGAATCGGTTTCGATATCGTAAACCTCCATATTATCGGTGGCATCCAGAAAAGATTCAAAGCCTTGGTCGGCGCCTTTGCCCCAGGTACTGGTTCCGTCGTAGGGAATGGATTGTAAAAGAATGCGTGCTTTATCGTAATCGCCCCATTCTTCTTCTACACCGGCGTAAATTCTCATTTGTAACCTAATAGTTTAAACATTTCTTCTGCCGACTGCTCATTGCGATATACATAGTCGACGATATTGCCTTTCTCGTCCCGATCGATAATCACATGCTTGGGTGAAGGGATCAGGCAATGCTTTATACCGCCATAGCCGGAAATAGCATCTTGATAGGCTCCGGTGTGGAAGAAACCGATGTAAAGCGGTTCTTCATCATTATCTTCATAGGTAGGTAATAATACTTCCTGGTTTAGTTCGTCGGAATTGTAGTAATCGGAGTGATCACAACTGATTCCGCCAATATTTACCCTTTGATATTCATGATCCCATTTATTAATGGGCAGGAGAATGAACTTTTCGTGAATGCTCCAGGCATCAGGAATGGTATTCATCAAACTGTTATTGATGATATACCAGCTTTCGGTATCGTTCTGTTTCTTCTGTTCCAGAACCTTAAAGATGATAGCGCCGGATTCACCTACCGTATATTTTCCAAATTCAGTGAAGATATTAGGATGCGGAACTTCCTCTGCATCGCAGGCATCACTGATGTTTTGCACGATCTCACGAATCATGTATTCATAATCGTACTCAAAACCCAGGTTGTTGCGAATCGGGAAACCGCCACCCAAATTGAAATGAGTAAGGCCCTCGGCTCTCTTCTTGAGTTCGGTATAAAGCTTAATGGCTCGTTTAAATTCACCCCAGTAATAGAGGCTGTCTTTAATGCCCGAATCCACAAAGAAGTGCAGCATTTTAAGCTCTACCTGTGGATTGTCTTTAATGTGATTCTCGTAAAAATCCAGCATTTCATTATGACGAATCCCTAAACGAGAAGTATAGTAGCTCGACTGCGGCTCTTCATTAATAGCCATCCGCAGACCGATCTTAATCTTATTATCACCGGCGAACTTCATTAATCGCTCCAGCTCCGTCATGCTATCCAATACCACAATAATATTCTCAAAACCGAGCTCGTGCATTTTTACAATCTTTTGAAGATAGTCGTCGGTTTTGTAGCCATTGTTTACGATATAGCGGTCCTTGGTAAACTTTCCTTCTTTGTAGAGATTGAGAATAAGATCAATATCAAAGGAGGAAGAAGTCTCCAAATTAACGTTGTGCTTTAAAGCCTCACTCACCACATGCGAAAAGTGATTGCACTTGGTACAATAACAAAATTGGTATTCGCCTCGGAAGGAAGAGCGCTTAATGGCGCGATTAAAAAGGTTGCGCGCTTTTTTGATCTGATCGCCAATCTTAGGCAGATAGATAAAACGGAAAGGAGTTCCGTATTTGTCAATCAGGTGCTTAAGCGAAATTCCATGAAAGGTGAGTTGGTCATCACGCAAGTCAAAACCTTCCTGTGGAAAATAATAGGTCTGATCGATCAGATCAAAGTAGGTGTTTTTCATTTACCGTTCGGCTTATTTAGGGTTGTCGTTTGCTGCAGTTTCTACAGTGAGTTGCTTAATGTCGCGGTCAAATAAATACAGTCCGCCTTTATCGTTTCCGATTAAATTGATTTTATCCAAAATAGTGCGGGCTACGGCTTCTTCTTCAATCTGTTCTGCCACATACCATTGCAGGAAGTTGTGGGTAGCATAATCTTTCTCTTCTAAAGCGGTATGCACTAGCTCATTGATGCTGGCCGATACCTTTAATTCATGCTCAAAGAGTTCTTGAAACATATCCTTAAAAGTACCAAAGTCTGATTTAGGGGCTTTTAACTCGGAAACTATCGCGTGACCACCTCGCTCGTTTACGAATTTCACCAGCTTTAACATGTGCAGGCGTTCCTCATCCGATTGCTCGTACATGAAAGAGGCAACCCCTTCTAAACCTTGCACTTCGGCCCAGGAGGCCATGGCTAAATATACTTGAGAGGAGATGGCCTCTACTTGAATTTGATTGTTGAGCGCTGAAGCTAATTTTTCTGATAGCATGCGTAAATTTTTAGCAAATATCGCATCTGCACGTGGTTTCTTAAAATGAATAATGCAATTGCAATTTAAGCTCTATTTGAGCATTAGAATAATAAATATCATCGGCAAAGGCAAGTTTGGCTTCGGCCTGCCATTTTCTTGACTTCCAGCGACTATAGATCGAGAGGCGAAGGCTTTGTCCTCGGTAGGCGGGAATGGAAAAGCTTCTCAGTAAATCAGGTTCATAATCGTAAAATAGGGCTAGGCTTGAAGGATCATTGGCAAGACTGAAACACAAACTATGGCGCCATGATCCGGATTTATAAGTCCATTGCTGGGAAAGAAAGCTGGCCACTTGATGCCAATTTTTGGGGATTAGGTAAAATTGTAAGGAACTGCGACTGCTCCAGAAAGAGCTAAGTTGCTGCTTATGGACAAATCGAATTTGCCAGTTTTCTTTGCTGCTTCTGCCTAAAGCTGGGTCTCTATTGAGACTGGATCCATCCCATTTTTCTTCTTTTTGATTGCGAATGCTGAGTTCTATACTTTGTGAGGATTTAGGGCGCCATTCCTGGATAAAACTAATACGCCTTCCGGCGGATGGGCCTTCAATTTGGTAGCGCGGCCAAGGGAATTCATAATAGTCTACCTCCAGCAAGCTACGCCATTGGTAAGTCCAATTAGCTTCGATTTGGTGCAAGATTCCAAACTCACCGGCACTGCCGCTACGAGCGCGGGCATCATTCCAGAAGCCTTGATAATTGACTTGGAACTTGCGCCAAGCTTGCCTGAATTTAAATCGCTCCCACCAATTGCGTTCCCAACCCAGATTCAGAGCCCAGTCTGCTTCCTGGTCCATGGCCCATTCTCCAAAGAGGTGAAACTGCTGCCACAGAAATTGCCCAGCCAGAGCATATCCATAATAGCTTTTCCCCTCAACTTTATGGCTTTCACTTAGGTCGGAGGCTTCTATTAGCGGGATGGCGAAATAATGTTGATGATGCAATAGACTCAGATCAAAACTCTTTCCCTCATAGTGTAGGGCCATGCCCAGAGATTTTAATGGAAGTTGATCTTTAGAACCGAGTTCTTTTTCATTGCGATGGTATCCTCCACTGCGGATATTGGCCAACATTCCTGCCTTGGTCTTCGTTAAACTGGCATCTAATTCTCGAAAGGAAATAAAGGCTTCAGCCCGCCAGGTCTTCATTCGATAGCTGGCAGCCGCCCCTCGAAAGAATCTTTGTTCTTCGCTGCCGGCAAAAGCACTTATTCCGCGGGCATAACGTAAGAATGGTTGATCGAATCCGGTGGCATTAAAAGCAGAGCCCGACCATAAGCTCAAGCCTTGACCAAAGCTAAAGTGAAAGTCACCTGCTAGAAGTTTTTGCCAATTGGAGCTTCTTTGATATTGCAGATAAGCAGCCATATGATCAAATCCATAAGGTAGATGCCAGCCTTCTCCGGGATCTTTCTGGAGAGTCATGCCCAGAGTTAATCCACTGCGGCTTTGAGCACGGTAAACCAATCGGCTTTCGATAGGATCTCCCCGATAATTGTTTTTTTGATCTGCATCCAGATTCCGTTGATTAAGCTGCCATCTCCAGGCCAATTGATGGCTTTTAATATTCTGGAAACTCCGCCAGTTTAGTGAAAAGGACTTTTCTTTTGTTTCAAAGCTTAAAATGGGGGCCAGCATTTTAATCCTTTCTTTTTCAAAGCCTTTAATTAGGCTAAGCTCAACGAGAGATAATAATGAGCCGTATCGCTCACGGTATTGGATAAGATTGTGGACCTGAAAGACATTGAATAATCCGGTTTCCATTAATTGCCGTCGGCTCCACAAATTGATTTCAATGGGTCTTTGTTCCCAGTTCTGCAATTGATTGGCCCATTGTTCCAGGGCATCCGGATTTTGCTCACTTAAAGAGTTTTGTTCTAATTGTTGTTCCCATAAACTTTGAGCATTTAGCTCATGGCCAATCAATAGGAAAAGGATTATTCGCCAAATCATAACCAGCCATAGCTTAAGCTGATTTGTTGCCCGGCACCCAGGGCTTTTTGCCACTGAAAACCCAGATCTAAAACCCAGGCCTTCCAGCGAAAGCCCAATCCCGCTCGATAATCTACTGCTTGTTTAAGCTTAAAACCCTGTCTTAGAAAGAGCCAATCTTTAAAATTGTATTCCAAAGCAAATGCACCAAAGCTCGGGCTTTGTTGAGGTAGACTGATCCCCAAAAGGAGCCTTAAGCCTTTGAAGCCCTGAAAACTCATTTGACTGTCCAGGCTCAGCTTGGGTCTCAATGGCTGTTTGCTAATTTGTAAGCGATTAGACCATTGCCAGTTCTTAGTAGGGTGGTAATCCCAGAAGAGTTGACTAGTCATGTGCAAGGCCTTATCCTGTTCTACAATTTGTTTTTGCACTAAATCCAGGCGAATACCTATGGCCATTTTAGGGCTGAGTTCCAGTCCGAAGGCCATTGCCAAAATTTGCTCTCTGTAGTGCGTTGGTCCCCATTGTTGTAGGAGTATGCCATAGTGTTTGCGCTGTGCGGAATGGCCAAAACTGATGCTAGCTTGATTAAGGTCTTTCAGGCCGGGCCAAATACAGCTATGCAGGGCCAGTCGCTGCTTGTAATGAACTTTCTTTGCGGGATTGGCGAAAATCAAAGCTTGGGGGCCAAGCAAGTTGAGATCCGCCAATGCTGCACTTTGGGCCTGAAAGTGCTGACTGCTAAGGCTAAAGGGGATAAGTAATAGGCTAAAGAGAATTCGCATGAGTCAAATCTAGAAGGAGGTCCATCTTATAGCGTGATGGCAAACGTTTACTAATCCACTTTAAACGCTTGTCTAAATTTGGTTTAATTCGGCATTGGCAATACCTTTCGCAGATGGCTCGTGCTCAGCAGTACCTAGCATTTTTCCTTTTGGTTTGCCTTTTTTCAGCAAAGGCACAAGAGGCTGTATTTGAGCGCATTGGCTTAGAAGAAGGTCTGCCCACCCTCAGTATAACCGACATGGTTCGAGGTCCTGAAGGCTTTATTTGGATGGCCAGTGAAGGAGCGGGATTACTACGTTACGATGGCTACCGATTTGAGAATTTTGGCCTGAAGGAATTTCCTTTAATCAATCAAGTTGTTCGCAGTTATAAGGGAAGTCGGCTCTATATTCAAGATGGTCGGCGTTTGGCGGAGTTTCAGGGCAAGGATTTTAAATTAATACCCCTGCCTGAAGGAGCTCGGATTCTGGATATCTGTGATTTTAAAGGTAGTCTCTACGTGGCCCTTTCGAAAGGCATATATCATTGGGACGGGGATTCCCTTTTCTTCCATTCTGCAATACCCGAGGGCTTTAAGGATATAGGACAGCTTGAGAATCAATTGGTGCTCTGTACTTCAGAAGTGCTTTATGCTTGGCAAGATGCCTGGCGGCCTATAGATAGTAGTACTTATATAAGCTTGGCAAATGGTAGGGCCGATTTTTATTTAGCTCATGGCATGCTATTTAACTCAAAGGCCGCTCCTTTGGAACCTGATTTTCAAAGAGGTGATAGTATTGCTTTTGCCCTAAGCAATTCCTCCTTTAATGTCTTGGTAGACCAGCAATATATCTATCTCCAAAATCGAATTGAATCTGATGGGAAGGCATTCATTGCTATAGATTATCAGGGCTATTTCAATGCTTCAGAGATCAAAGGTGTTTATAGCTTTCAAGGTTTGGTTCTCTTATGTACCAGCCGGGGAATCTTCAAAATGCAAAGTCCGTTTTTTAGGGAATACATTCGAAAGATGCCTTTGCTGAACCTTTCGGTGGATGAGAATACTGTTTTTTTGGGGACACCATTTGGTTTGGAGTTGTGGCCCTTGCAAAAGGTAATTTCACTGAAAGGCCTGGTCCTGGCTTCATTGGTTCAAAACGATACGATATACATTGCCACTGAGGCGGGCTTGTATTATAAAGTTGAAGGCCAGGAAGCCATTCATACAACCCCAATTGATGGCTTTGTATTTAGCCTGGGTAAAGGTAATGGCGAAATATGGGCTGCGGGCAGCAGTGGTATTTGGCGCTTGAAGTCTGGGAAATGGCAACGAATTTTATCGGATGAAGAGCTGGGTTTTGCCAGCATTTTTTCCATTCAATACCTGCCTCAGGATGGCTTTTGGTTTGCCTCTTATACCCAGGGGCTGTGGCATTTTGATGGCAGTACCTGGCAGCATTATCAAGAGCTGGCTGGCGTGAATCTGGATAGCATTAGTATGAGTGCCGTACAGCCTTTGCCTGGTAGGCGCTTAGCGGTGGGTACCATTAGCAATGGACTATATATTATTGATCGTTCATCTTCAAAGGCTCATTTATATGGCTTGAAAGATTTGGAATTTGCTGAGATCCGTGCCTTTGCATTGAGCGAAGGCGAACTGTGGATTGGCACCAATAAGGGTCTGGTAAGCTTATCCGATGTAAAGGAAAGTCACAAGGCGGGAGAGTCGGCTCAGATTCATTTTTTTGGCCCACCGGTTAATGGGGGAGCCCTGAAGGAAAAGCAAGGTGAGCTCTATGCTGCTGGTGAAGAAGGTCTATTTATTTGGGATTTTAAACGCTTTAAGCAAAACCATCATCCTGGGGTCTTAGCTCTCCTGGAAGCGGAATTATTAAGAGACGAAAACACGGCGGACTTAAATAGGTGGTCAACCGAAGCTTTCAGCGGATTAAGGGAGTTTACGGAATTGGACCATGATCAAAATTACCTCCGCTTTCGCTATGGCTTGCGCAGTATAGTATTGCCTGAGCTTATTCAATATCGTTACCGATTAATCGGGCAAAGTGAAAACTGGACCTATGCCGGTACACGCAGAGAGGCCTTGTTTAGTGATTTGAAAGCTGGTCGTTATACCCTGGAAGTTGAGTCGCGCTATCCCTGGCAAGGCTGGTCCCTCAGCGCCAAGCCTTATGTTTTTGTGGTGAAGGAGGCAGTTTGGCGCACCTGGTGGTTCTGGTCTTTAATCGCATTAGCTCTTTTCGGATTGGCCTATGTGTATCTACGCGATCGTTGGCAAAGGAGGGAGGAGCGTTTACGCCTGGAAAATGATCTTTTGGAGATGGAACGTAAGGCCTTGCGTTTGCAAATGAACCCGCATTTTATCTTTAATGCCCTGGACAGTATTTCCAGTTTTATTTTTAAGCAAGATCCGAAGATGGCCGTGCGTTATCTCAACAATTTCGCAAAATTGATGAGGTTAACCCTTGAATCATCAATGGAGCATATTCATCCGGTGGAAACAGAGGTTTCGGTTTTGAAGAACTATCTTGAATTGGAAAAACTGCGTTTCAATAATAAATTTGAGTACGAGATTGAAGTAGATGAGGAACTGGATTATGATATTGGCCTTCCGCCGATGTTAATTCAGCCTCATGTTGAAAATGCAATCTTACACGGACTCAAGCCCAAGGAAGGAACTGGCTTTATCCATATCAGCTTTAAGCTGGATGGAGAGCTCCTTTGCTGCACAATTGAAGATGATGGAATAGGCCGGGAAAAAGCCAAAGATCTGCCTAACAAGAAGGCACATCGTAGCATGGCAACTCAGATTAATAAGGATAGGATCGATCTCCTGAAACGATCCATGAACGATGTGATCGACCTGAAGATCATTGATAAATACAACCAACAAGGGGAAGCTTGTGGCACCAAAGTGATCATACGTTTACCCGCTCAAGAATTATAAATATGCTCAGAGCAGTTATTATCGACGACGAACAAAATTCGCGAGAAGCCTTAGTGGGAAAATTAGATTTGTTTTGCCCGGAACTGGAAATTGCCGGACAAGGAGGCTCCGTACAAGAAGGCTTAGAATTATTAAATCTGGAGGATATAGATGTTCTTTTTCTGGATATTGATCTGGCCGGAGAAAGTGGCTTCGATCTTTTAAATGACCTTACGGCGGATGAGACTAAAAAGCATCCTGCGGTAATTTTCATTACCGCCCATGACGAATTCGCCATCCAAGCGATTAAGTTTAGCGCGCTTGATTATCTCCTTAAGCCGGTTGATCCGGAAGAATTGGTGAAAGCCGTACGGAAGGTGGAAAGTGAAAAGGGCTTACCTAAAAAAGCTAGCAATTTCAATGTACTGGTGGAGAATATTCGCCAGGCCTCCGATTCGCCTAAAAAGATTGTGGTGCCTACCTCCGATGGAATGCACGTCATTCGATTGACTGATATTATCCGATTGGAGAGTAGTTCCAATTACACCACTTTCTTCCTAAATGGGCAAAAGAATCTCCTGGCATCCAAAACCTTAAAGGAATTTGACATGATGCTGGAAGGCTATAATTTCCTGCGCATCCACAAATCTCATTTGGTGAATGTGAACTATCTGAAGAAGTACGTGCAAACGGATGGTGGCTACCTTATTTTGGAAGATGGTAGTCGAATTCCAGTGGCCAACCGCAAGAAGGAACAGTTAATGAGCCTCCTTAAAAATCTTTAAGAATTGAGCTTCTCGCGGGAAGCGATCACTTTGGCTTTTAAGCCTTCCTTATAATCGATAATATTTTGAAGTACTTCCGGAACGTGGCTGCCTATAATTTGGGCGGCCAAAATTCCAGCATTCTTAGCTCCGTCCAGGGCTACAGTTGCCACCGGTACTCCACCTGGCATTTGCAGAATCGATAGAACTGAGTCCCAGCCATCAATAGAGTTCCGGCTTTTTACGGGTACTCCAATTACAGGAAGTGGACTCATAGAAGCAACCATTCCGGGTAAATGCGCTGCACCCCCCGCGCCGGCAATAATCACTTTAATTCCTTTTTCATGAGCGGTCTTCGCAAAGTCGAACATGATTTCGGGGGTGCGGTGGGCTGAAACAATATTTACTTCGGCTTTAACACCTAATTCTTTAAGTACATCCAGGGCTTCTTGCATTACAGGCAGATCGCTCTGGCTTCCCATGATTACACTTACTTGGGCGCTCATTGACTGATAACTTTTATTTTTTCTTTTACGAGACGGGCTTTTGCTCGTGCCGCTTCTAAATCGGGGTCGATAATAGTAACGTGTCCCATTTTCCGAAAAGGACGAGTTTCGGCCTTACCATAGAGGTGAACATAAACACCACTTAAAGCCATAATTTCTTCAATGCCCTCATAATATACGGGGCCGGTATGGTTCTCTTCGCCTACCAGGTTTACCATTACCGCAGGTTGAATGGTTTCTGTAGAACCTAAGGGAAGGTCTAAAATGGCACGTAAATGTTGCTCAAATTGTGAGCTTACATTGCCTTCTATACTAAGATGTCCTGAATTGTGTACGCGTGGTGCTACTTCATTAATCAGGATCATTCCGTCTTTAGTGAGAAACATCTCTACTGCCAGAATTCCAACTATCCCCAGTTTTTCGGCAACCATACGGGCTAATTCTTGAGCCTTGTTGCTGATGCTCTTCTCAACATTGCCGGGGCTGAACACATATTCCACCAAATTAGCTTCGGGGTGGAAATCCATTTCTACCGTAGGGAAAGAGCGGCATTCGCCATTTGCAGATCGGGCTACGACCACAGCCATTTCCTTTTCGAAAGGAACCAGGCTTTCTGCCAAACAAGGTACATCTGGTACAGGTTCCAAATCCGTTTCCTGCCGAATCATGGCTACCCCACGGCCATCAAAACCACCTGTGCTCTGTTTCCAAACAAATGGAAAGGGAACCTGTTGTTTGTTAATAGCCGCCATCAGTTCCTCTTTGTTTTCGAAACTGATGAAATCTGCCGTAGGGATAAGGTTTTCCTTGTAGAAATTCTTTTGGCGAATCTTACTTTGGATTAGACGAATGATATGGGGCTGCGGAAACACCTTCTTACCTTCCTCTTCCAGCTTTTGAAGGGCTTCAACGCTTACATTTTCAATTTCGATGGTTAGTACATCGCAGTTTTGTCCGAATTGATAGACAGTATCAAAATCTGTAAGGGAGCCGACCGTAAATTCATTGCTTCCCAATCTACATGGTGCTACCTCACTAGGGTCTAAAACTGAGGTTCCAATATCCAATCGTCGGGTTTCTTGCAGCAGCATTTTACCTAGCTGTCCGCCGCCAACAATTCCTAATCTGAAATCTGAGGAGTAGTAATTCTTAGTGTTCATTTGTTTCCTTCCAAATCCCGACTTCTGCCAGGGGGTGTACCATAAATTGACGACCGCTTTTTACTTCGTCACATTTGTAGCGCTTTCGACTTTTAGGACCTTTCTTAAAGATGCGGCCATTAAGCACGAAGATTGCGCCGGGTTCTAAATCTTCGACAAAGGTACGAGGCTCTGCCGATTCTTGTTGATCGAATTCTTTGAGTACGCGAAGCAGCTGATGATCCGTTGCTGAGCTGGCATGTCCACGGGCTAAACTGGCGCGAAAAGCTCGTTCCAGTTTGATGGGGAAAATTTGGGCATCCAAGAAAGGACTGCCAATTTCTCGAAAGCAAAATTGCCATTCTTCACCATGAGCCTTAATCTTACGGCCAAATTTATCGAAGGCCACAAGGTGAGCGTACTCATGTAAGAGGGTTATAAGAAAAGCATAAGGGTTGAGGTCGCCATTTACCGAAATACGATGTGCTTCTCCTTTTTGCGGATAGCGATAATCACCAAATTTGGTTTTTCGAGGCTTGCTAACTTTTAGCTGCAAGGGATAGCGATCCAGTAATGGGCGAAGAAGTTCTAAACTGCCAGAGGGCAAGTATTTATTGAGGGCCGCAAAAGGATCCGGTCCTTGCTTCATCGGAGCTCAGTTTTGCCCGGACAGTTGCAAGGTTCCAATCCTCTGCAGGCGGTAAAAGCCAAACAAAGCAGGAGGGCAATCAAGAAGGGGAGTTTTCGTAAAATGCCTTTCTTCATAATAAGAGCTCCATGCAAAATTACTCTTATTTTCGCGATATGTTTTTCAGCAAGTGGATTGAGTCTTTAGGGAAATACATGGTGCTTTTGGGGCGGACCTTTCGTCGACCTGAAAATGGCAAGATGTATTATAAAGCCTTTTTGAGTGATCTGGATTTACTGGGTATCAATTCCCTTGGAATCGTGGCAGTGATCTCCTTATTCGTGGGAGCTGTTGTGACAATTCAAACCGCTTTTAATCTCGATGATCCGCTGATTCCTGATTATTACATTGCTATTGCCACTCGTGAGAGTATTGTTTTAGAGTTCTCCCCTACGATTATCAGCTTGATATTAGCGGGTAAGGTGGGCTCCAATATTGCTTCAACCTTGGGTAGTATGCGTGTTTCAGAGCAAATAGATGCCCTGGAAGTTATGGGGGTGAATCCTGCTTCCTATTTGATTGCACCTAAAATTGCAGCGCTTGCTTTCTTTAATCCCATCCTTATTATTATCAGTATGGCTTTGGGTTTAGTAGGCGGTTATTTGGCATCTATCGGCGGTGTAATGTCCGCAGAGGATTATATCTATGGGCTTACGGTTGACTTCAATGCCTATCATATCACTTACGCTTTGATAAAGACCTTTGTGTTTGCATTTTTGATTGTTAGCATTAGCGCCTATTTCGGATTTTACGTCCGAGGTGGTGCTATCGAGGTGGGGATCAATGCAACCAAGGCGGTTGTGAGCAGCTCCGTTGCTATTATCGTAAGTAACTATATGCTAACCCAAGTATTGCTGGTCTAATGATCGAAGTAAAAGAAATACGTAAGTCTTTCGGGGAGCATGAAGTGCTTAAAGGTATTGATGCTTCCTTTTACAAGGGGAAGACTAATTTGATTATTGGTCAGAGTGGTTCCGGGAAAACCGTTTTCCTTAAATCTCTGGTAGGCTTGCACGAAATTGATTCGGGAGAGATTGAATACGATGGCACGGCTTTAGGCGGTTTAAATCGTAAGGATCGCAAGAGTTTGCGCACTGAAATGGGCATGGTGTTTCAAGGAAATGCCTTGTTTGATTCTTTGACGATCGAAGAGAATGTAACCTTCGCCCTAAGCATGTTTAGTGAAATGTCGGCCGCCGAGAAAAAGGACCGGGCTGACTTTTGCTTGGAACGGGTTAATCTACCCGGTGTAAATCAAAAATTCCCTTCGGAATTATCTGGAGGTATGCAAAAGCGGGTGGCTATTGCACGTGCCATAAGCATGAATCCGAATTACCTCTTTTGTGATGAGCCTAACTCAGGTTTAGATCCTAAAACAGCGATTGTAATCGATCAGCTTTTACAAGAGATTACTCAGGAGTTTGAGATGACTACCGTTATCAATACCCATGATATGAACTCCGTAATTGAGATTGGGGACCATATCATTTTTATTAAGGATGGTAAGAAAGCCTGGCAGGGAACTGGAGAGGAAATCCTTAGTACTGACAATACTGAAATTGTTGACTTCGTGTATAGCTCAGAACTCTTTAAGAAGATCCGTCGCAAGCTTTAAATCTTTTCGAGCCCCTAAGGTTCTGATCTTGGCATTTTACAGCATAAAAAAAGCCGCCTCGGTAATACCAAGACGGCTTTCTGAATCTAAAGCTTCTTCAGATTATTGAACCTGAAGTTTGATGGTTCTGTTTAAACCTTCGCCTTCAATTTGAAGAAGGTAAACACCTGGTTTCAAGTCGTTGAAGTTGAATTCGCGACGCTCATTTTCGTTCACGGTTACTTCATCGCTATAGTGTACGCGACCTACCATGTCGATAAGGTTTAAAGAGTAGGTACCACCTTGGTGGAATGCTACTGAACCTTCGCCATTGGTTGGGTTAGGATACACGCTGAAACGGTTGATATCATTTTCAGAAATGCTTACGTCGTAACGTGGAGCATCAGCTACAGCTAAACGGATGATAGGAGCTTCGAAAGTACTAGAGTTCAAGAAGCCACCGAACCAGTCACCGTCGCCAGTTTGGAATACTGCAGACTCGGAAGGTTGGAAGTACTGAGCGCTGTTAGCGATACGTACCACACCACCCGCTGCATTAGGGAAGAAGTTTACGATTACAAAGTAGGTTCCGGTAGGAACGGTTAATGGACGTTCAACTTCTGTCCAGTTACCATTGTCATAAACGCTGTCTAAGGTGCTGAATGGGAAACGGATCAGACCACCGATAGAGTTAGCATTTAAGGTATAAGTACGAGTGAATACTGGAGTAGTTCCAGCTGGGAAACCAGCGTTGAAAGCAAAACCTGCAGTATCGAAAAGACTGATTTCTAAGTCGGCAGTAGAGTCAGTACGAGTAGATAAGTAAATATCCACACCGTCTAAGAATACTAATCCAGAACCGGTACTGTCAGAATCTTCGTTTTCTAAAGCGTAACGAGTACCAGCAGCTACCATATCACCTACAGCGCTAGTAGTACCGAAGAAGTTATCGATAGTTCCCCAATCTACACCGTAGTTGTTTTCACGAACACTGAAGCTAACAGTGTCGGTAGCATTGGTGGTAGATACGGAAAGGCTGTCAGAAGTAATCTTGTAGATGAAAGTATACTCATCAACAGCAGTAGGAGTCCAAGATGGAGTAGTTAAAGTGTTGAAGTCTAAGGTGTCCAACATTGGTAAAGAAGCACCAGCTGGAGAGCTAACAGTAGTTACAAGACCACCGTTTCCGTCGTAAATCTCTACTTCTAACTTGATGTTAGTTTGAGTTACAGAACCGTAGTTGTATACGTTAGCATCGAAGCTAATAGGAACGATTTGATCGTCATTCATAACACCGTATTTGGTGTAAGAAGGATTTCCGTTAAAGGTGATATCTTGAGGAGGTGCACCGTTGAATTCAGTAAAACGGAAAGCATTTTCAGGAAGTGAACGCAATTCGATATCGTCTAACATCCAGTAGTAGTAACCAGTACCGTTAGTGTTACCAGGCTTGTTACCAGCGTAAATAAACTGGATCATGGCTTGAGATTCACCACCGATGTATCCTGATACGTTGAAAGTTTCTACACCATCATCGTCAGAATCAGTGTTTACTTCCAGATCTTCATATAATTCAATGGTATCGTTCCAGGTTTGACCAGCGTCTTTACTGAAAGCAATGAAATAACGGCTGAAGAATTGACGAGCGTAAGAATTTACTCTTAATTCTACTGCTGTCTCACCACTAAGGTCGATGGTATCCGTAAGTAAACGACCAATGTGAGGAGCTGGAGCAACGCCACTACCAGGATTGGTTTGGCTACCTGCGTTATCCAGGAAGTCGGAATCGAAAATTACGAAACCATTACCAGCGGTTGGGCTTACGATGGGGCCAGTACCTTGGGCCCAAGCTCCACGAGAACCGGTAGTGTTGCTAGGAGTGGTGCTAGGTCCACGATATTCCCAAGCAGAAAGCGCAGTGCTTCCGTTTTGTTGCCAATTGCTAGGAATGCCGTTCGAGAAGTCTTCGCTCCAGAATGTAGTAGTCGTAGCTGCACTCTCAATTTGAGAGTTTTGGTTGTACCCGCGGTACTCCCGATTTAGCTCTTGTTTTTCAATGAGCGCCGGCTTAATTGCCATTGGGGCTTTGTTTCCTTGACTCTGAGCCAGAAGGCTACCTGAGCCGATAAGAACGGAGCCCAAAAGGATAGCTGCTTTTTTCATACTATAGTTTATAGGGATTTAAACCACAATATTAGCGGGAAGTGCTAGCCTTTGCTTGTCATTAATTGCCCTTTATCGATAGAGGGGGCAATAAAAAATCCCGATTTGCAGGATGCAAACCGGGATTTTAAATCTTAGGACTACTCTTCTTACTTCACAGTAAGCTTCACAGTTTTATTCAAACGATCGCCTTTAACATTTACCATGTAAACACCCATTGGGTAATGGCTCATGTCGAATTCGATGGTTTCGTTAGCATTCACGCTCTCTTCGATAGAGATTACGCGGCTGCCAGTCATGTCTAATACTTCGATAGTATAGTCTCCACCTTCTGCAAATTCCATTTTGGTAGCACCTGCAGTTGGGTTAGGATACATGGTGAAGGCATCAAAGTTTTCTTCTTCTAATCCTTGATTAGGATCGTACTCAGCAACGTTCAAACGTAGGAAGGTTCCTTCGTGTACGTCAGAAGTAAATCCACCGTACCAGTTACCATCAGCTAACTGCATTACAGTAGAGTATCCAGGCTGATCGAAAGAAGCGTCATTCGCAATACGAATCACACCACCACTTGCATTAGGGAAGAAGTTGATGATCATCAAATAAGGCTGAGCTGGTAATACTAATGGGTTACCGTTAGCATCGTTCAAGTCGAAGTAAGCATTAGTTCCGATCAATGAACCATTCAAGGTGAATGATTTACGGAAAGCAGCAGTAGCTCCGGCTGGGAATCCAGCGTTGAAAGCAAAACCAGTGGTGTCGTAGAATGCAATCTCGATATCAGCAGTAGAGTCAGTCGATGAGCTCAACATAATATCTAAACCATCGATGTAGATTAATCCTGATCCTGGGTTATTTGGATCTTCGTTGGTCAAGTCGTACATCGCACCCATTGCAATGATCTCTGGGTTAGCTGAGTTGGTACCTACATAGTTGTCTACCACATTACGGTCTGGAGAGTAAAGGGTGTTGTTTACGTAGAATGCGAAAGTATCAGTAGCAGTAGTGGTAGCGCTGCTGATGCTGTCGGAAACTGCTTTCCAAACTAATAAGTAGCTAGCTTCTTGTGCTGGAGGAGTCCAGGTTGGAGTAGTTAAATTAGTGTAGTCGCAAGTGTCACCTGAAGCCAAGTTTGCGCAACCAGGAGCACTAATGGTAGTTACTAAGCTAGGAGTACCAGTTACATCCCAAATTTCTACTTCTAAAGTAGCGTTGGTTTGAGTTTGAGTACCGTAGTTGATGAAGTTACCATCAAAGTTTACAGGAACGATTTGGTTTACGTTCATGATACCGTACTTAGGATACTCACCACCGTTATTGTTGTAGATCATATCCTGGGGAGGAGCACCATTCCAAGCAGTAAAAGTGAACTGGTTTGCTGGAGGAGTACGTAATTCGATATCGTCGATCATCCAGAAGTAGTAACCGTTACCGTTGGTGTTTCCAGGAGTACCGTCGAAAATGAACTGCATTACCACCTGAGATTGACCACCGATGATAGAAGATACATTGGCTTGAGCGATGGCATTGTCTGCAGTAGCACCGTTTACAGGAACCACAGCATCGCCATAGAATTCAATGGTATCAGTGTAGGTGGCTCCACCGTCGGTAGAGAAAGCTACGTACCAATTAGAGTAGAAACGACGAGCATACATTTCGAATTTTAATTCGAGGTTGCTGTAGTTAGTACAATCGATGGTGTCAGTGATCAAACGACCAACGTGAGGCGCAGGAGCAGCTCCTGAAGCAAAGTTGGTGGTGTTTGCATTATCCAGGTAATCAGAATCAAAGATCATAAACCCGTTAGCCGTAGTCGTAGAAGCGATTGGGCTGTTTGTAGGAGGGGTGTTATTGATACCTGAATAGTAACCACGAGATCCGGAGGTATTACTTGGGGTAGTACTTGGACCGCGGTATTCCCACTGAGCAGTGGCTGGAGTACCGTTTTGGCTCCAGTCTGCTGGAATACCATTGGCAAAATCTTCACTCCAAACGGTAGTGGAGGCACTGGACTCAATATTCTGAGCAGCGCGTTTTACATGCTTAACTGGAGCTTCGTTAGGCTCAATAGTAGGTTCAACTTGAGGAACCCCTTGAGCATTTACAGCCATAGCAGCAGTTAAGCTAAGAAATAGGATAGCTGTTTTCTTCATGTTCTTGAATTAAGGGTTATAACGTATTAACACTAGGGTAACAAAAATAACAAACAAATGGTTTAGAGCAAGAAAAAAGGGAGCCCATTGAGCTCCCTTTCTATTATTTAGACAGATTTTCCCTGCTTTTTTAAGCTTCCTCCTCCATATAGGATTCGATAGGCTCACAAGTACAAATCAAATTGCGATCTCCATAAGCATCGTCCACACGACGAACGCTAGGCCAGAATTTGTTTTGATATAAGTAATCCAATGGGAATGCAGCAGTTTTACGGTCATATGGGAAATCCCACTGATCGCTGGTTAATTGCTGCATAGTATGAGGGGAGTTCTTTAATGGATTGTTTTCTGCATCAAAATTTCCATTGTGCACCTCCGCTATTTCGCGTCGAATACTCAGCATGGCCTCAATGAAACGATCCAATTCCTGCATACTCTCGCTTTCGGTAGGCTCAATCATAACCGTGCCGGCAACCGGGAAGCTTACAGTTGGTGCATGGTAACCATAGTCCATTAAACGCTTGGCGATATCGGTAACCTCAATGCCACTCTCTTTTTTAAATGGACGACAATCGATAATCATCTCATGGGCTACGCGATTGTTCTCATTCGAGTACAATACCTCATAGGCTCCGTGTAATCTTTCCTTCAAGTAATTGGCGTTCAAGATGGCGTATTGGGTACTGGCCTTTAAGCCGCGCATGCCTAACATCTTGATGTAGCCGTAGCTGATTAATAAGATTAATCCACTGCCATAAGGCGCGGCGGATACAGGCGAAATAGGATTCTTACCACCGGTTTTTACCAAGGGGTGCCCGGGTAAGAAAGAAGCCAAATGCTCTGCTACTCCAATAGGTCCCATGCCGGGGCCACCACCACCGTGAGGGATGGCAAAGGTCTTGTGTAAATTCAAGTGACAAACGTCGGCGCCAATAGCTCCGGGGCTGGTTAAGCCAACCTGAGCATTCATATTGGCTCCATCCATATATACCTGACCACCATTATCGTGAATGATTTGAGTAATTTCACGTACTCGCTCTTCAAATACTCCGTGAGTAGAAGGGTAAGTAATCATTAAAGCGGCCAGATTTGCACTGTACTTTTCAGCTTTGGCACGCAAATCATCTACGTCAATTTTACCAACCTCATCCGATTTTACCACCACTACCTTCATGCCGGCCATAACCGCAGATGCCGGGTTGGTGCCGTGCGCAGAGCTCGGGATCAGAGCGATGTCGCGTTGACTGTCGCCACGCGATTGATGATAGGCACGAATTACCATTAATCCTGCGTATTCGCCCTGTGCTCCACTATTAGGTTGCATGCTCATGGCGTGGAAGCCGGTAATTTCAGCCAGGTCGCGCTCCAAATTGGCGATTAATTCGCGGTATCCTAAAGTTTGATTGGTAGGGGCAAAGGGGTGAATGTTCGCCCACAATGGCCAGCTTAGTGGTAACATTTCCGTAGCGGCATTCAGTTTCATGGTGCAGCTCCCCAGGGAAATCATGCTGTGATTTAAAGAAAGGTCCTTGCGTTCCAAAGCCTTTAAATAGCGCATCATTTCCGTTTCACTGTGATAACGATTAAATACCGTTTGCTCCATGAAGCTGCTGGTACGCTTGAGTGATTCCGGAATTACGCTTACTTCGAGTAGTTTAATTTTTGGAGCACTGGCTTCTTTGGCCTCAGCGAAAATCTCAAGCAGTTCTTCGATGGCCTCCATATTGGTGGTTTCATTAATACTGATTCCCACCTCATGGGCCGAGATATACCGAAGATTAACCTCTTTGGCAATGGCACGGCTGCGAATTTCTTCCTTATCTACCTGGCCTAACTCGATACGTAAAGTATCGTAGAAGTTTTGATTTACCTGGGTGTAGCCCAGACGGTTTAAACCTTCGCTAAGGCTTACGGTATGGAAGTGAATTTTTTGGGCAATATGCTTTAGTCCTTTAGGACCATGGTAGGCGCCATAGGCTCCAGCCATTACGGCTAAAAGTACTTGAGCTGTGCAAATATTGGAAGTGGCCTTGTCGCGTTTAATATGCTGTTCACGCGTTTGTAAGGCCATGCGTAAGGCTTTATTGCCATCGCGATCTACGGTTTGACCGATAATACGACCTGGAATAAAACGCTTGTAGTCTTCAGTAGTTGCGAAATAGGCGGCATGGGGTCCACCGAAGCCTAGAGGAATACCAAAGCGTTGAGTGGTTCCCACCACGGCTTTAGCGCCCCATTCTCCGGGAGGGCTTAATAATACCAAAGACATAATATCGGCTGCAACCGCTACTTGTACGTCGAATTTTTCCGCATCCGCCATAAAGGCTTTGTACTCAAAAATTTCTCCGTCCGCAGCCGGGTACTGCAATAAGGCACCGAAATAATCCTCACTCAGGTTCACTTCGCGGTGATCTCCAATTACCAGTTCTATACCTAATGGTTCTGAACGAGTTTTGATGAGCTCAATGTTTTGGTGCAAGCAGTGAATGGATACAAAGAATTTAGATGCTCCGGCTTTCTTTTTGTCGCGGCTGCGTGCTCCGTAGAACATCGACATGGCCTCGGCGGCGGCAGTAGCTTCATCTAAAAGGCTGGCATTTGCAATAGGCAATCCGGTTAGGTCGCTTACCATGGTTTGGTAATTGAGCAAGGCCTCTAAACGTCCCTGGGCGATTTCTGCCTGATAAGGGGTGTAAGCGGTATACCAACCCGGGTTTTCTAAAATATTGCGTTGAATAACACCCGGCAAGATTGTAGGGTGGTATCCCAAACCGATATAAGACTTAAAGACCTTATTTTTTCTCGCTAAATCACGGATGTGATTCAGGAATTCATTTTCGGTCATCGCCGTACTCAGATTCAAATCTTCTTCCAGGCGAATGTCATCGGGAATGGTTTGAGAAATTAATTCCTCCAGGTTTTTTACCCCTACCACTTTCAGCATTTCTAACAGATCCTCCTCACGTGGTCCTATGTGGCGATAGGCAAAAGTGTCCGTATTCATAACAATGTGAAAATAAATGTCAATATTCGCAGCAAAAGTAAGAATAGACGGTCGCTTCTTGGTTAGGGATAATAACAATCTTTTAACCCTCTCGTGATCGATGATCAAAAGTGATGCGGGGATTTTTAATTTCTTCAAATCTCTGGGTAGGCCTAGCAGTGGGGCTTTTAAGCTTAATGAGCTTTCCTGCCCCTTGGAGCATGGAGGCTTATCTCTATGCGCTCTTCTTATTGTTAGCAACTTCTTCTGCTTATAGCTATATGCGCTGGGTGAAAATTGCCCAACAAAATACCGGTGGGCAGCCCTCCAAAGTTGCAGGATTTAAACAGCCGCTGGCAGCCTTAATTTATAGTTTGTTTATGGGACTGGCGTCATTGTATGTATTGCGCTGGTTTTACAGTTGGGATTTGTTAATAGCTCTGGCACCTGCAGTGCTAGTAGCGGTACTTTACCCTTTGGCCTTTCCGCATCCCAATCGATATTTTACTTCCCTGCGCACCATTCCTATGTTAAAGCTCTTGCTGATCTCAGGCATCTGGGCCTGGCTAAGTTTTGCCTTACCTATGCTGCATATGGATCAGATTTGGACCTTCCATTTTTATCTGGAGCTCCTGTTCCGTACTTTCTTGGTAGCCGGTCTTACTATTCCCTTTGATATTCGGGATATGGATTATGACCTATCTCAAATGAAGACCATTCCTCAATTAATGGGGGTAGATGCCTCCTTGCAATTGGCGAATTTCTTTTTGCTTCTGTACCAACTTTGGACCATCGCTGCCTATTTTATTTGGGACTTATCCCTGGCGCAGGCAGTAGCTTGGTTGGTGGGTTTGGAAGTAGGAGCCTATCTCATTCGAAAAGTTCGGCGAAATCGCTCTGAAATCTACATTGGGTTTTGGGTGGAGGCCATTCCGATAATCGTTTTCATTTTACTGCTCTTAGCCCAATGGGCTTGGGGCATTTATTAACTTTGAGCCGCTAAAAAAGAACTATGACAATCCCCAATACTATGGAAGGCGCACGGCAGGCCGATGCAGCGGATCCTTTAGCCTCCTATCGTGAGCAGTTTTTATTCCCGCAAAATGATGCGGATAAGGTTTTGTACTTTACTGGTAACTCCCTGGGCTTACAGGCACGTCGGGCTCGCACCATTTTAATGGAAGAACTGGATGACTGGGCACGTTGGGGTGTAGATGGCCATCTGGAAGCAGAGCGTCCCTGGTTATCTTATCATGAGAATTTTAGTGCGGCATTAGCCCGTATTGTTGGGGCTAAAGAAACTGAGGTGGTGGCCATGAATGGCCTTACGACCAATCTCCATCTCATGATGGTGAGTTTTTATCGTCCACAGGGCAAGCGCACCAAGATTTTATGCGAGGGCAAGGCTTTCCCCAGTGATCAATATGCCCTGCATAGTCAATTGCGTTTTCATGGATTAGATCCAGTAGAGCATCTGATCGAGATTATGCCCGATCCGGAAACAGAGCTGATTGAAGAAGATCGCATTATTGAAGCCATTGATGCCAATCGTGATGAATTGGCTTTAGTAATGATTGGTGGCGTAAATTATTATACCGGTCAATGGTTCGATATGGAGCGAATTACCGATGCTGGTAAACGTGCCGGAGCCATGGTGGGCTGGGATTTAGCGCATGCCGCTGGCAATGTGCCCCTCGAATTGCATAAATGGAATGTAGACTTTGCCGCTTGGTGTGGTTATAAATATTTGAACTCGGGTCCGGGTGGAGTATCCGGCGTTTTTATTCATGAGAAGCATCATGGGAAAGCCGATATTCCTCGATTTGAGGGTTGGTGGGGTCATAGTAAAGAAGACCGTTTCCAGATGCCGGATCGCTTTGTGCCTATTCCTACGGCAGAGGCTTGGCAATTAAGCAATGCCCCGGTAATGGCAATGGCTCCTTTATTGGCTTCCTTAGAACTTTATGAGGAGGTGGGTATGACAGCCCTCCGTGAAAAGAGCCTGAAACTTACGTCTTATCTACAAAGCGTTATTGAAGACGCATCCCGCGAAAGCGGCCAAAACATACGCATTATAACTCCTAAGGATGCCAAACGCAGAGGTTGTCAGATTTCTATTTCGGTGCCCGGAAAAGGAAAAGCGGCCTTTAAGAAACTGAGCGAGGCTGGCGTAATTGCCGACTGGCGCGAGCCTGATGTAATCCGTTTGGCACCGGTACCTCTTTACAACTCCTTTGAGGATGTATATCGCTTTGGCCAATTGTTGAAAGAACATTTAAAAGACTAATCATGCAAGAGAAGAATATTAGCATTGCCGGTGCCGGCTTAGTAGGTTCTTTATTGAGCCTGTATTTAGCAAAGCGCGGTCATAAGGTGGAGATTTTTGAACGTCGCCCGGATGCGCGGAAGAATCTGCTGGATGGTGGTCGTTCCATTAACCTGGCTTTGAGCGATCGTGGCTTACAGGCTTTAGCCAAGGTGGGCCTGGAAGAAAAGGTGCTTAAAGAAATGGCTATTCCCATGTATGGTCGGGTGATGCATAGTAGAGAAGGTAAGTTGACCTATCAACCCTATGGGAAGGAAGGGCAAGCTATTAATTCTGTATCACGAGCCGGACTCAATATGTTAATGATGGATGAGGCGGAGAAAAGTGGAGTGAAGATTCACTTTTCACAAGCTTGTGCCGAGGTAGATTTAGAGAATGCCAGCGCTGTTTACCGCAATCGCGAGGGAGAAGAGCTTAAGGTGGAGAGTGATTTGCTCTTTGGTGCCGATGGTGCTTTTAGTGCGGTACGCAGCGTAATGCAAAAGACTGATCGCTTTAGTTATTCGCAAGAATATATTGAGCATGGTTATAAGGAATTAGAGATTCCGGCGGGAGCCAATGGTGAGTTCTTATTGGAAAAGAATGCTCTGCACATTTGGCCCCGTGGTAGTTATATGCTGATTGCCTTGCCTAATCCAGATGCCAGCTTTACCTGTACCTTATTCTTCCCAATGGAAGGTGAGGTTTCCTTTGCTGGTTTGGATACGGTTGAGAAAGCGCGTGCATTCTTTGAGCAGGAATTTGCGGATGCCCTTGCTATGATGCCCAATTTTGATCGCGATTGGCAGGAAAACCCGGATTCCTCTTTAGTGATTATTCGTTGTTTCCCCTGGACTCGCAATGCTAAGGTAGCCTTGATTGGAGATGCCAGCCATGCTATTGTACCTTTCTACGGACAGGGCATGAATGCCGGTTTTGAAGATTGCTTTGTGCTGGATCGTCTGATGGATGAATACGGCGATGATTGGGAAGGGCTATTAAAAGCTTTTGAAGTAGAACGTAAGCCGGATGCAGATGCGATTGCTGATTTAGCGATGCGCAATTTTGTGGAGATGCGGGATTTAACCGGAGATCCTGAATTTTTACTGCGCAAGAAAATTGAAGTGCGTTTTTCGGAGAAATATCCAGAGAAGTGGACCCCACTGTATAGCCTGGTAACTTTCTCTCCTGAGGTTCGCTATTCAGATGCGATTGCTCTCGGGAAACGTCAGGATGAGCTGATGGCCGAAATTATGAGCATGCCCAATATTCACGAAAATTGGGATAGCCCAGAAGTGGAAGAACGGATGTTAGCTTTGGCCGAAAAGCTTTAAACGAAGAGAAATAGAAAAGCCAGTTTTCGAAAGAGGGCCGGTTTTTTTAGGCATAAAAAAATCCTGACCGGCAGAGCCTGATCAGGATTTTTTATTTTGTTCAGCGTGGCTTACATGTGCTCGCTGTGGTCTTCACCTTCGTGCATGGCTTCTTCTACTTCACCTTCCATGTCGTCAGCAGCTTCTTCAGCAGCTTCCATAGTGGTGTCAGCCATTTCTTCTACTGCTTCAGCAGCATCTTCAGCCATATCGCCAGCTTCGTCAGCAGCTTCTTCCATAGCGTCACCTGCGTCTTCAGCAGCTTCTTCTACAGCTTCGGTAGCGTCTTCAGCTTTGTCTTCAGCTTGTGGGTTGTTACATGCTACGGCACCAGCAAAGATCAGTGCAAATGCAAAAAAACTTACTTTTTTCATCCTTCTCTCGAGATTTGGTTGTTAAACAATTTCGCACAAATATATATTAATTTTAAAGCTCTGTTATTCAATAGGCTTCAAATTTATTTTTTTAGTAAACTGCTCAAGCTCAGGCTTTCGGAAAGTTTTGCTTTTAAATTTTGAATAGGCACTCTTTCTTGTGTCATGCTATCTCTATCCCGTAAGGTCACACAATTATCCTCTTTTGTTTCATGATCTACAGTGATGCAATAGGGGGTTCCAATCGCATCATGACGACGGTAACGTTTACCAATCGCATCCTTCTCATCGTACTGAATATTAAAGTCGTAGCGTAGTTCATTCAGGATTTCACGGGAAATTTCAGGCAGCCCGGCTTTCTTTACCAGGGGTAAGATGGCCGCTTTAACCGGGGCCAAAGGAGCCGGAATACGTAATACCGTTCTGCTACTACCATCTTCCAGGCTTTCTTCGCGATAGGCATAGGATAATACCGCCAGGAATAAGCGATCCAAACCAATGGAGGTTTCAATTACATAAGGCACATAATTTTGACCTAATTCGGGATCGAAGAATTGCAGCTTCTTGCCACTGTGCTCTTCATGCGCTTTTAGATCAAAGTCGGTACGCGAGTGAATACCTTCCAGTTCTTTAAAACCGAAGGGGAAGTTGAATTCAATATCCGCAGCTGCATTGGCGTAGTGTGCCAGCTTTGCATGATCGTGGAAGCGGTAATAGCTTTCATCCATACCCAGGGCACGATGCCAATTCATGCGTTCTTCCTTCCAGTATTCGTACCATTTCATTTCCTCGCCGGGACGCACGAAATACTGCATTTCCATCTGCTCGAATTCACGCATACGGAAGATGAACTGACGGGCTACAATCTCATTACGGAAGGCCTTTCCGGTTTGGGCAATACCAAATGGGATTTTCATCCTACCGGTCTTTTGCACATTCAGGAAGTTCACGAAGATTCCCTGGGCCGTTTCAGGACGCAGGTATAGGGTAGAAGCCCCTTCGGCCACCGAGCCCATTTGGGTGCCAAACATGAGGTTAAACTGGCGTACTTCGGTCCAGTTTTTAGAACCGCTGATAGGGCAGGCAATACCTTTCTCTTCGATCAAAGATTTTACATCTGCTAAATCACCAGCATCGAGGCTGGTCGCCATGCGCTTAACCGTGTCACTAGCTTCGTCGAGGTATTTCTTTACTCGGGGATTGGTTTCACGGTAAAGGGCTTCATCGAAATCTTCACCAAAACGCTTTTTGGCTTTTTCGATTTCTTTTTCGGCTTTCTGACGTTGTTTTTCGGCATAGTCCTCAATGAGTACATCTGCGCGATAACGTTTCTTACTGTCTTTGTTGTCGATCAGAGGATCATTAAAGGCATCTACGTGGCCACTAGCTTTCCAGGTAGTGGGGTGCATGAAAATGGCGGCATCCAGGCCCACAATGTTTTCATGCATCTGTACCATGGCCTTCCACCAATAGTCGCGCAGATTTTTCTTCAGTTCTACGCCATTCTGACCATAGTCGTAAACAGCTGATAATCCGTCATAAATTTCGCTCGATGGAAAGATAAAACCGTATTCTTTCGCATGGGCGATTACCTTTTTAAAAAGATCGTCCTGATTCATGCCGCAAAAATAGGATTTGAGAGAATTATGGACTCTAAATGCTGAATTAATCTTAAGCCAGAATTAGGGAGCTTTTTTGCGAAGCCATCCTAGAATTGTGCTGCCTTCTAATTGGTATTTATTCTCAATTTGGCTTAGGCCGATGCGCACTCGAGAGGGAGCTGTAGGTCCGGGGTTTTGTTGAATGATTTCAATTTCATCCTCAAATACTGCCGAGACGATGGCTACATGACCGTAGGGATTCCATAGGGTGCCATCATAAACCAATAGATCATTTACGACTGGTTTCCACTGACTGGGATTGTGGTATTGAATGAGATTGCGCTGGGCATTTTTTTGACCATCACCAATTTGGGCACTGTAAAAGCTTTTTGCATGACCATAAGAATCTGGCATCTTATGATTCAAATACTCATAGTAATAGCGCTTTACGAATTCTACGCATTGCCATTTTAAACCCAGGTTGTAACCATCTGCCCCCAGGTTACGACCATCGACATGACTTACCGCGCCATTATAATAAACGGCAACCCCATTGAAACTGTCAATTTCATCCCCAATCTCATGACCACTCAAATTCGGTTGACCGGTTTTCAGCCAAAAGCCAAAAAGGCCTAAGGGGACCACAATGATGAGGATGGCGTAGAGCAGATGTTTCTTCTTCATGCTTGGGTTTTGGGGGCAGTGAAAAGCTTAATGGTATAATCCAATAATTCCGAGCTGCCTGCCGGGCCATGTCCCGGAATTACAAATTCCACCTCTGGAATTTTGCTTTTGATGAGTTCAACGCTCCTCGCCCACTGCATAGTATCGGCATCAGCCAGGTTTCCTTTTTGAGCGCCCAGGCTTTTAATTAAGCAACCTCCAAATAGCGTTTTATGCTCTGGAAAGTAGGAAGCGATATTATCCTGAGTGTGGCCTGGGCCGGGGAAACTATTGATCGAATGATATTGACCGACACTGATGATCAGGCTATCTACAAAGCCATTTTGGGGTAGCGGCATGCTATCTGCTGCGGCCAATTCTATGGTTTTTTGATGGGCATAAGAAGGTATCTTATGTTGATGAAAAGCTTCAAGGCCACCGAGGCAGTCTTCATGAAAATGATTGATTATAATTCCTTTGATTTGGACTTCCTGACTTTCAATCCATTGCATGAGCTCATAGGCAACTGAATCTGCCACCGGGCTATCGAAAACCAGTGCCTCACCTTGATCTATCAGAATGGCACCATTGCAAGGAAAAGGACCATAATCGGGGATTTGGATAAAGCTGATATGCTGAAAAAGCCCCTTTTTTAGTTTTAGGATTTGCAGAGACTTTGATTGATAGACGGTCTCTGGCTCAGGTTTGGATGAGCAGGCCATAAGAAGAAAAAATACCAGGATGTGGAGGATAAGACGCATGCTAGAAGTTCTACTTGCAAAATACGGAATGGGAGATTGAATATTTAGAAGAATACTTTCTTAAAGGGTAAGTAGGAGATCTTATAGGCTCAAGGTTTGGATAAGCCAATTCAGGAGATCATCATTATCAATAATGGACCAGGAATGAGGATGTCGCTGGCCATTGGGTCTTAGTCCTTTACCCGTGCTGATCTTTACTTCTACATTTGGGTGGCCCTGCATTTTGAGCTCGTTTACCATCGCTACAATATCAGAGCCATTCCAATCATAGAGGTCACGATGCCTTTTATTTAGCAAATAGTCAAGATCCAAATCGGTGTAAAAACGCAAGGGAGTTTCCAGTAGTAGTTCTGCATTACCACCATTCTCAGCCCCATAGCTGTAGATGGAAAAATATTGGTAGGTCTGAGGTACTTCAGCTGGACTACCACCGAAATTGGTGCCGTAATAGTTTTTGAGCCAACGTGCTTCGGCGATTCCCGCTTCGCTAATGCCTCGCTCCAATTCTCGTTCACAATAATGGTATAATCGAGCGAGATCCAGGGGTGGATCTACCCCAAAAACAGCGGCGGGTTTAATCAAAGTTTGACTGCTGTCCATCACGGCTAGCTGGGCATAGCGCAAGGCAATAACTCCTCCATTGGATAAACCACCCAGAACGAATTTGTTAGCAGGAATATCATACTTCGCCATGCAAGCGTTGATCAAGGTATCCAGAAAGGCCGCTTCAGATTGGCGATCTACCGTTCCCCAATTAATGGAAGGGATTAAGGTCATGATGCCTTTTGTCGCAGCTGCTTGCGGAATCTTCAATTGGGGGATTACATCTTCTACCATTTCCCCTGAGGCCGGGATGATAATTAGACATGCCTTGGGTTTTTGGTGAGGAATGAGCTGGTAATGGAAAAGACTATCCGATTCCCCATCATTGATGTAGAGATAGCTGCTATCTTGATAGGAGCTGGGGATTTTTTCAAATTCCTGAGCAAAAAGGGGGCTCAATCCCAGGCAGAGCATGCCCAGGGCAAGGCGGCTTAATTTGGTCATCCTGATCATTTTAGGAGCCCTAATTTATACCTTGCTTAAAAGCGACTTTAAAGGGAAAAGTTAAAAGAGGCTGAGCTTGAGTTCTTAATTCTGATATCAGCCTCTTTTTATGAAATCTTATTTGTTGATGAGAATTTTCTCCTCCGTAATCCTTCTACCATCCGCAGTTTGTACCACCAAAAGGTAAACACCAGTTTTAAGGCTATTGGTTTTAAAACGGAAGCTATTTTGTCCGACTAAGGCCAATTCTTGCACCTCAAATAATGCCTGATTTTGCTTGCCATCCAAACTCATCAAGCGGAAGCTTAAGACTTCTTCTTTGTCCTGATTCAGTTTTAATTCGAACCAATCAATGGCCGGATTTGGTGCTACCCTACTTTGAAGACTGTTTTCTTTGATTCCAATATTAATAGGGGTATCCTGCCAATTGGGGCTGCGCAATTTTGCAATAGCAGTAAGGGGTTGACCATTGGCCGTTGCTTCATATCCTGAGGCCCAAGCTGTACCTGTTTCGCCATAGGCTTGTTGGTTTCCGGTATAGTCGCCCCAGCGTTCATATTTACGATTGCCATTGCTGGAAATGATGTCGATATAATCACCGCCTTCCACAATTTGCTTGCGGGGGCTGTAGCTGGAATCATTATCGAAGAACATACAGGAGAAACCAGCATTGAGGCTGTCGCCGGTGTGATTGAAGCTAATAATGGCTTCCATCTCTGCATAGGATTTTCCGGTATAGGTGATTTGCGGATAGCCGATATCAATAGGATCAAAATTGATAATCTTGAAATAGCTATTGGTCTTAGGTCCATCCAATTTGATCATACCGTGGTAAATCCCCGAATTGCCTAAAGAAGTAATCGTATTTCCCACATATTGAATGGTGCCATGGGCCACAAATCCACCTTGAATGCGGCTGTCGTTACAATCGAAGGTATGATCATTGGCCTGGCGTGCTTCGGGCGGAAGCCCATAAGGAGTTTCTGTTTGATAAACTTCCAGCGAAAGCTGAGGATTACCACTGGCGGGTCCGTCAATCTTTACCACAAAAATGCTATCATTTAGGGTATCCAAATTTCGGTTCGAGAGGATATACGCAGGAGCCCCGGGGTAATCGGTACCACGATCCATACCCGTAAAATTGAAGAGATTACGGTTTCCCATTTTTAGATTGGAGTAGTAATGCTCAATCATGGGAAGGCTGTCATAACCTGCTTGTTTGTCGAGCTGACGAATAGTCGACTGCACATAGCCGCTGTTATTGCTGGAGCCATTGTAAAAAGTGTTCATAGTGATGAACAAATCATCGCGATTAATGCTGATATGCGGATAATCACTCCAAGTAGAGTCATTGAGCGGATTACCGTCAATTTGGTAGATATTAAAGCCATCTGCCAGATCATTGGACTTGGAGAAGGCCGCAATAATTTTAGAGTTTTCCCAGGTATTGCCACTTAGGTAAAGCACAATAAAGCGATCAGCCACCGGATCGTATAAAGCTCGAGGATCGTACTTGCTTCCGGGTAAAATGGCTGTGGGGCGGTAAAAACGGAAAAGGGTAGTTTCAAAGAGTAGGCTGTCCTTGCTGTAATCATACACCCCAATGGTGCTGTTGCGTACCCGCACCATTTGTTGGTTAATACCGATGGCAAAATCATCATCATTGGGTACGGATCCGCTGTAGGCATTTCCCGCCAGGCTATCTAAAACCTCGGGGCGTGGGGTATTGGGATTTATCACCACATCATTGGCAACCTTATTAAATCTTTGGGCTCTAAGAGCTGAGCGAGACCATTGACGATCCAACTCTCCATCCGGATGATGCATTTCCTGTGGCGTAAGGCTGGGTGCAAAAACGCGTTCGGTTTCCTGGGCCTTAAATTCGCCAACTGGCTCAAGGATAAAGCTATGCTTTTGAAAGCTAAATTGGGCTTGAATGTTAAAGCTTAATAGCAAGACCAAACAAAAAGTGCCCATTCGGCGTAGAGTAAGTATATTCGTCATACAAAGGGAAATAATTCGCTCAATTGGCGTTAAATATAGCGAGTACATTTTTTAAGTTGAAACAAAACTATCGGCCTTCCGCTTTGGGTCTGCTTCTGGGCCTCTTTATTTTCTATAGCCTTCCGGCTGATGGACAATTTTATTATGGTATTCGCCAGGAGTATGGTAAAAACCGAGTGCAGTTTAATGATTTCGATTGGGTTTTTCTTCGTTTTGAAGCCTTTGATGTGTACTTCTACCGTGGTAATGAAGCCCTGGCCGAAAATGTGGCTCGCCTTACCCATAAGAATCTTCCCCAAATTGAAAACTACCTGGATGCTCCTTTGGATGAGCGGATTCAGATTTTGGTCTTTAATAATCTTTCCGACCTCAAGCAAAGTAATGTCAATAGCTCCAGCGAAGATGACTACAATACCGGTGGGGTAACACGCATTAGTGGTCGTCGACTTTTTGTGTATTTCGATGGTAATTATGCCCATCTCGAAAACACCCTGCGGATGGGGCTTACCGAGGTGGTGCTAAGCAATTTGATTTACGGAAGTTTTACGCAAAGCATTACAAATTCGGCCTTGCTCAATTTGCCAACCTGGTATGTAGAAGGTCTAATCTCTTTCATGGGAGAAGATTGGAGCTCGGAAGTAGATGTGCAAGTCCGAGATGGTTTTTACAGCAATAAATACAAACGTATTAATACCCTCACGCAATTAGATGCGCGCTATGCCGGGCATTCCTTCTGGCATTTTGTGAAGGAAACTTACGGGGAAAAGGTCATCCGGAACATCGTCTATATGTCGGTGGTAAACCGCGACATCGAAAGCGGCTTTGTCTATATCTTGGGGAAGGATATGGATGAGATGACTCGCGATTGGCGTGCATTTTATAAAGATCGCTATGGTTTTACTGGTGAGGAAGAGGATTTTAAGGATCCTTCAGTACTTGTTAAAGGTCGCAAGCACCATGAAATTACCGAAGTGAAGCTTAGTGAGGACGGGCAGTACCTTGCTTATGTAGATCGCCGTTTTAGTCGTTACAAGATTTACGTTTACGATCGCGAAAGCGAAAAGAAAAAGCGCATTTACACTGGTGGTTATCGGATTGCTCAGAATACAGATTACAGCTATCCCTTATTGGCCTGGCATCCCGATGGAAAATCCCTGAGCTTTTTTACAGAGGAGAAAGGGGTAACCCAATTCAGTATTTATGATCTGGAGAAGGATGAGGTAACTACCAGGCCCTTCTATCGTTTTGATAAAATAGTTTCGCTGGAGTATTCCCCGGATGGAAAGAAATTCTTGTTTTCAGCCGTTAAAGATGGTCAGTCGGATGTGTATATCTACACCATTCTAAATACCAAAATCACCCCCATTACCCGCGATATTTATGATGACGTTGATCCCACTTTTATCTCAAATGGGAAGCGCATTGCTTGGAGTTCCAATCGCCCGGTGGACAGTATCTTACCTGATGATCAACGCAGTTTAAGAACCCAAAAATTGGATCTCTATGCCACCGAGGCAGTGGAGCTACGTGAGGACTCCATAAAGATTTGGCGCCTAACCCGCACCCCGGGAGTTGATGAGCGCCAGGTGGAAGAAATTAAGCCGGGCATTTTGAGCTTTACTACCGATCGCAATGGTATCCGTCGCCAAAATTTGGTGAAGATTGATTCGGCTATAGCCTATGTAGATACCACTACCCATTACGATTATTTCTTTTCGGAATATCCCTATAGTGAGAATGGCTTTTCCTTGGTGGATATGGATTTGGCTCCTGCAGAGAACCTCAAAGCTTCCGTTTACCTACAGGATAAGCGCTATCGAATTTATTTGGAGGAATATGAAGATCCTCAAGGGATGGGCTTGCAACCGGTAAAAGTGGAGAGTTTAGCTATGCAAGCTCAAGAGGCGGCGAAGGATAGTTCTGAGGAAGGAGAAGAGTTTATTCCTGAATCCGAGTATTACGGAGCCATTCCGCGCTCGAAACTGGAGGTGGATATCCTCGATTATAAGTTCTACGAAGAAAAGCCAGAGTCTAAGCCAGAGGAACAGCAACCCAGCCCACAAAAGGTGCCTTTATTACCAGCCAGTTTAGCGGAGGTAGAAGCCGATGCGAATGATAAATTGGAGATTCCTCCAGTTCGAAACTATTTCCTCTCTTTCTTTCAGGATAACTTTACTGTGCGCTTTGATAATATGTTTGATAACCCACAGTATCAACCTTTCACAGGCTTTGTGAGCGGCGATATTCTGAATCAGGGTTTCAATATGAATTTTAAAGTGGGGGTAATGGACCTTATGCACGATTATCGCATAGTGGCCGGTATGCGTACCACCTTCCAGCCTTTGCCGGGAACTTCCCTAACTCCCAATGCCGAGTTTGTAATTGGGGTGGCAGATTATAAAACTCGTTGGGATAAGTACTATACCTATACCCGCCGCTCACAAGTGCAGTTTTTAGCCTTGAATAATTTCCGTCGCCTTATCAATAATGAGGTGAATTATAAGGTGGTTTATCCATTTAATCCGGTTTCAGCGGTACATATGTCTATAGGTTATCGCTTGGATGAAAATATTCGCTTGGCCAGTGACTTCAATAATTTGGATGAGCCGATTAGCTATACCGACTATGCCATTGCACGTTCCTCTTATATCTATGATAATTCTCGCAAGATTGGCTTAAATCTCTATGCGGGATTGCGTTATAAGGTTTTTGCAGAGTACTATCGCAATTTGTCAAAATCAAACAGCGGATTATATACAGCTGGGATAGATGCTCGTCATTATTTAATTATCCATCGTAATATGATTTGGGCTAACCGCTTAGCGGCAGGAACTTCCTTTGGTCCGGAAAAATTGATTCATATTATGGGAGGTGTGGATAATGAGTTTTCACCCCGCTTGGATCAATCTACCCCAATTGCCACCGATAATAATTATGTGTTCCAAACCCTGGTCACTAATATGCGGGGCTTCTTTCAAAATGTACGGAATGGAAATAGCTTTACGGTGATCAACTCCGAGTTGCGTTGGCCGATTGTGAGCTATTTAGCGAATCGACCCATTCGCAATGATTTCCTTAATAACCTAATGCTAATTGGTTTTGCAGATGTGGGGACCGCCTGGAATGGTCCGAATCCCTGGGATCCCGAGAATGCCATTAATACCCGCACGGTGCCATTAGGTAGTGGTGGGCAAATCGTATTGGATTCTCAAAAAGAACCAGTGGTAGTAGGCACCGGCTTTGGCTTGCGCAGTCGACTGTTTGGCTACTATGTTCGTGCCGATTGGGCCTGGGGAATAGAGGATGGTATAGTACTTCCCAATATATTCTACGTTTCCCTGAGTACGGATTTTTAGGTCGCTAAAAGCGATTAAGGTTTTTTCACTTTGCTTTAGAATATCCTAAATTTGGTAAATGGACCTTCAAACCGAAAAACTTAAGCTCATTGATTGGATTTCAAAGCAGGATGATGAATCCGTTATTGCTTGGCTATCGGAGTTGGTGCAGCTTAGAAACGACAGTTCTTCTAAAGTAATAGGTCCGCAGTTCCCCGATAATGATGATCATAAGCGCATTCTTGACCAAAGATTGGAGGAACACCATTTAGATCCAAACTCAGGTAAACCTTGGAGTGCTCTTAAATCAGAGCTGAACTCCAGGTATGGCTTATAATGCCATTATAAGGCTATTACAATAGTGTGGCCTTAATCTCAAGCCATCAATTTCAATCCTTCCTCCCCGAAATTTTCACGAATTAGGCTTTTGCGTCCAATCTTGCGCGAAATAAAATCCTTGTCCAGCGACCAGCCTCGAGCCGGACTGTATTGACGTCCGTAATAGATGATCTGCAAATGCAGCTTATTCCATTTATCCTTGGGGAAAAGTCGTTTGGCATCTTTTTCCGTTTGCTCAACCGATTTGCCATTGCTCAAGTTCCAACGGTACATCAGGCGATGAATATGGGTGTCGACCGGAAAGGCTGGATAGCCAAACCCCTGACTCATCACTACGGAGGCTGTTTTATGTCCAACCGCCGGCAAGGCTTCCAGGGCTTCGAAATCGGCGGGCACCTGACCTTCATATTTATCCAATAGAATATGAGATAAGCCATAGATTCCTTTAGACTTCATCGGGCTTAAGCCGCAGGGGCGAATGATATCCTGAATTTGCTCCTGACTCATCTTCACCATATCCCAGGGATTGTCGGCTTTAGCAAAAAGCAAGGGAGTGATTTGATTTACTCTTTCATCCGTGCACTGGGCCGATAGGAGCACAGCTATAAGCAAGGTATAGGGGTCTTTGTGATCCAGGGGGATGGGTGTCTCCGGATAGAGTTCCTCCAGAGATTGAATCACAAAATCAACTTTTTCAGTTTTGGTCATAGCTTGTGAAAACAAGGTTTCGGCGAAATTAGGCATCCCACCGAAACCTGAAAGCTTTTACCATTCGCACCACTCTTCAGTGATGTCTTCTTGCTCCTCATAAAAGCCTTTGGCTTCCCCGGCTTTAATGATCAGTTTACTCGCTTACTTTCATCTTCCAATCCACCTTCATCGAGCTTGAGCTTTTTCACTTGCTCATTACCAAAGCGATAGCTAATGCCCACTTCAATTTGACGACTATCCTGCCCGCCAGTTCCGCTAATGGATAAACCACCATAAGACATGCGGCCATACCAGGGAGAGCTAAAGAAGATATCATTGAAATTGACAAAGACTTTAAGCTTGTCATTCATAAAGCTTTTACTAATGGAAGTATTTACAGCACCCAGGCTTTTAGTACGATAGGTTCCGCCCCATAAGCTGGGTGAGCTCCACCAACCGGAAATCTGCCATTGCCAATTATCTCCCAAATTAAAATTGGTTTGTCCATAGAGGGATACCGTGAGTAAATCCACCGCTTGAAAGCTAATGTCGCGGGGGATATACCAGGTTTGGAAGGTATTTACACTTAGGTAGCTGTTCCACCATTTGGCATGTTTAAAGGGGCTGCCAAAGCTTAGGCTTAAGCTTCGTGTATCTGCCACATTTCGAGTGGTTAATGAACTGCGTTTCTCACCAACCGTATCGGTAATCTGGGCAAAGAAATTTTGGGTATAGGAGTAGGATACAGAAGTACTGGTGGAGTAGCGGTATAAATGTCCGATGCGGATATTATCACTGATCTGTGGAATTAAGAAGGGATTACCTTGATAAAAAGTGAGCTCATCTCTTTGGTAGAGGAAAGGGTTCAGGTTTTGGTAATTGGGCCTTTGAATACGGCGGCTGTAGCTCACGGTCCATTGGCTCATGGGATTCTTTTTATAACTCAAAGAAAGGCTGGGGAACCAGTTACCATAATCTCTTTGCACCAGGCTGTCGCCGGATGCGTCTAAGGTATAAAGCTGACCCTTGGAAGTGGTGTGCTCATAACGCAAACCTGCTTGCAAGCCCCAGTTTTGCCAGTCGCGAGAAGTCTCGATATAGCCCGCTGAAATAGCTTCGCGGTAATCGAAGAGATTGCTGCGATTGGGATCTTGGACACGAAGGCTATCCAAAAGGTAAAAGTTGAAATCATTGGCGGTTCTTACTTCTGACCATTTGAATCCGCTATTGAGGTTCCAGGCCCCCAGGCTACGGCTGTAATCTGCTTTAGCACTGTAAAGATCAAATTCGCGGTCGGTGGCCATTTGGTAATGGCGGGAAGAAAGTAAAAGTTCCTCGCTGTCATTTACATAGCGATTGGGTTGATCCGTGGCACTTTGTGCAGAGAAACGCCCCTGATCGAGGTCAATTCCCAATTGGTTTTTATCATTTTTCCAGCGGTAATACACATTGCTAAAGAGGCTGTAGCTTTCGTCCTCAGTGCTGCCTTTTGATAAAAGTACTTGAGTGGTAGTGCTACTGCTATCTGGAATTATGGGGGTGCGGCTACTGCTAAGGTTATCGCTATTGCTGAGATCACCCTTTACCGAAAAGCCAAGGCTTTGTTCCTTGTTAATCCGCCAATCAGCGCCTAAGCGGGTATTGTAAGCTTTACGATCGCTATGTACGAAGGAACGTTGATCGAAGTCGATATTATTCTGGCTGCGATACAAATCCATGAAGTTTCGACTCTGATTTAACCCATACCCCACCGAAGCTAATAAGCGTACGGCCTTACGGTTATGGTATAGGTTGAGGTTCCCATTATTACGCGGGTAATAGCCCTGGGTATAGCGATGCGAGAAGGAGCCGGTGGTTCCTAAACTTTTGTCGCGCTTCAAAACAATATTGATAATACCGGCATTACCTGCGGCATCGTATTGAGAGCCGGGTTGGGAGATGATTTCTACTTTCTCAATTTGATCGCTCTGCAAGTTTTTTAGATAGGCATTTAAATCATCTCCTTGCAAGTTTAGAGGGCGGCCATCCACAAAAACCTGCACGCCGCTGCGGCCTTCCAGAATAAGATTGTCGTTTTGGTCAACGAATAAACCGGGGGCAGCACGCAGTAATTCTTGTGCCGATCCACTTCCTGCGCTCAGATTGGCATCAATATTAAAAATGGTCTTGCCGGCTTCGGCCTGAATCATTGGCTTTTCGGCTTCAACTTGAACTTCTTCCAAAACACTATTGTCCTCCTGCATTACGATTTTACCCAGGTCCAGAATTTCACCTTGATAATTCAAATCGTAGATAAATTTGGATTTCATGCCGATCAGCTGCAGCTTTAAATAAAAATTCCCAGAAGAAGGAGGACGCATTGTAAACTGACCCTCCAGATTAGAGATTTCACCTTTAATGACACTGGAATCAGTAGAGTTGAATAAAATGACATTCACAAAGGGAAGTCCTTCACCTTGACTATCCAGTATGGTGCCTCGGATAGAGGCTTGCCCATAGCTTAGAGTACTACTAAGAAGAAATAGGAAGAATACTAGTTTTTTCATGGCTCAAAGATAGAGTGCTGATCTATGGTATTTTCTTATAAAAAGCCTAAAAGGGTTAAGCCGAACCATCGAGTCGGCAGACTGTTACTTTAGGTAGTTAAAATGATTTCACAAGCATAATGGGAAAATTAGAAGATGGGATTAAAGCAAGGAAATAAACATTTAGAGCCCGAGCTTTAGTCAGGGTTCCTTTTTCGCCAAAATCAGGCGCTTAGCTCCCAAGATTCCCTAATTTTGCTCTTCAAAATCTAATCAAAGATCCATGGATAAATTCGACGTAGCCATTATAGGCTCCGGACCTGGAGGTTATGTGGCCGCCATTCGTTGTGCTCAGTTAGGAATGAAAACTGCCATAATCGAAAAGTACGCCACCTTGGGTGGAACCTGCCTTAACGTAGGTTGTATTCCCTCCAAAGCCCTGCTCGATAGCAGTGAGCATTTTCACAATGCAGAAAAAAGCTTTGCTGATCACGGAATTGAAATCAACAGCCCTAAGGTGAACTTTGAGCAAATGGTGGCGCGTAAGCAGTCCGTAGTTGATCAAACCTGCGACGGGGTGAAATTCCTCATGGATAAAAATAAAATTACCGTATTCCAGGGAATGGGCTCTTTTGTTGATGAGCATACTATTGCCATTAAAGGAGAAGAGGAAACCAAAATTGAAGCGAAGAATATCATCATCGCTACTGGTTCCAAGCCTACCGAATTACCTTTTGCCAAATTCGATAAGGAGCGCATAATAAGTAGTACTGAAGCCTTAAAATTACCTGAGGTTCCTAAAAAGATGATCGTTATTGGAGCTGGTATTATTGGCCTTGAATTGGGTAGCGTATATGCTCGTTTGGGAGCTGAGGTTACTGTGGTTGAATATTTAGATCGTGCGATCCCAACCTTTGATGGTGCCCTGAGTAAAGAGATTACCAAGTCCCTGAAGAAATTAGGCTTGAAGTTTAACTTTAGTCATAAGGTGAGCGATGTAAGTCGCAAGGGTGATACCGTTGTGGTTACTGCCTCTAATAAGAAAGATGAGGAAGTGACTTTTGAAGCTGATTACTGTTTGGTAGCAGTAGGACGTAGTGCTTACACCGCTGGTTTGAATTTGGAAGCAGCGGGTTTAAGTGCTGGGGAGCGTGGCAAGATTGAGGTGAATGATCACTTGCAAACGGCCAAGTCCCATATCTATGCAATTGGTGATGTGATCAAGGGGGCTATGCTAGCTCATAAGGCCGAGGAAGAAGGCGTTTTTGTAGCCGAAAGCCTGGCCGGTCAAAAGCCTCATATCAATTACGATTTGATTCCAGGGGTAGTTTATACCTGGCCTGAAGTTGCTGCTGTGGGTAAAACCGAAGAGCAATTAAAGGAAGCAGGTGTATCTTATAAATCAGGTTCCTTCCCTTTCCGTGCTTTAGGTAGAGCGCGCGCGAGTGGTGATGTGGAAGGCTTGGTGAAAATCCTTTCTGATAAAGAAACCGATGAAGTACTGGGCTTCCATGTAATTGGACCTCGTGCTGCTGATTTGGTGGCTGAAGGAGTAATCGCAATGGAGTTCCGTGCTTCAGCGGAAGACATTGCTCGTTCCAGTCATGCACACCCCACTTTTGCAGAAGCGGTGAAGGAAGCAGCCTTAGCTGCAACCGACAATCGTGCATTACACGTATAAGTTTATATTTGAAATATAATATTAGAAGAGGCCCTGGTTTGGGGCCTCTTTTATTTTATCTTTTAAACTAGCTTTGTGCTATATCCCATGCATGGATGCGTAATATAAAATGGGCTTACATAAGTTATATTCTGCTGATAGTCTTTATCAGTTTCCTGCTGTACCTGTTTTTAAATAGCACTCATGACATGCAGTTTCTTGATGCCCAGCGGATTAATCTTGCTGGTAAGCAGAGGATGCTCTCCCAACGATTGGTTAAGGAAGCTCTGCATATTACTGAGTTTACGCAGGTTAGGGAGGTGCAGAAGAGTTGTTCTGATCTGGAACAAACCATCAGAAATTATAAGGAGCAGGAAGAAGCCTTAGCTAATGGCCCTTTGTATTGGAAGGTTGAAAAGGAGTCACGCTTAATGGTAGATTCACTGCATGAGCGATATCTGGGATTACGCAACCGTTATTTAGCTACAGCGCAAAAGGTTACCGCTTATTGCCATGGCGGTATGACCGCTGATGAAGCGCGTAGCTTAGCATTGGAGATGTTGTCAGATAGTGATGCTATGCTATCCTATTTGGAGCAGGTGGTGAAGGAGTACTCTTTGGATGCTCGCGTTAAAAATGAGGAAGAATATCGCCTCAATACCTTTGCCTTTTTAGTGGTGGCCTTCACCTTTATCCTCTTATCGGTATTATTTTTCTTGCCCATCTTTCGTCAGCATAAAAGGGAATATGCGGCTCGCTTAAAGAACCTCGAAACCAGTCGGGAAACCGGTAAAGAACTGGGTCGTTTATTAGAGGCTGAGAAGGATTATAACCTTGAACTGCAAAGGCAGCGCAATGCTTTGGCTACTAGTCAAGAAGAACTCAAATCCTATGTAAAGGAAATTGAGATGGCACGCATGAAGCTCAAAGATAGTGAGAGTGAATTATTAGGTGTCATTGATAATTTACCGGTAGGAGCGATTTTGGTGCAAGGCGAAGATTTATTGGTGAATAAACAAGCCAGTGAAATCCTGGGCTTTAGTCCGGATGAAATTGATTCACCAGAAAAGTATTTCGAAAAGGTCTATCGGGAAAAATCCATGGACATTGTAAATCAATACCGCGAAGTACTGGAACAAGGCGGTATAGATCCATTTTTGTTCCCCATTTATCGTAAGGATGGAGAAAAGCGGGTGATTGAATTTGGCGGCTATAAATTTAATCGGGGCGTAGTTTGGACCCTTAATGATATTACCGATAAACGAAAGGCTGAGCGTAGCTTAAAGCGCAATGAGGAGGCCATTCGAAAACTCTATTCCATTTCAGCCGATGCCAATTCAAGTTTTGAAGAAAAGGTGCAGCAAATTCTCGAATTGGGAACCGAACGTTTTCGAATGCCTGCCGGGGTGGTTACCCGTTTCGATATGGAAGGTAAAAGTTACGAAGCGGAGTATGCCCATAGTATTCATGGTACGGTGGAACTTAATCGTAAACTTCCCTTGAAAGGAACCTTAAGTGCCCTAATTCAGGAAACCCATAATGCCGTGGCTTTTCATAATGAAGCAACGGCTCCGGATTTTGTGAATCAAGCGGAGAATTTCCCCATCAAAGCTTATTTGGGCGCACCTATAGAAACGGATAGTGGCTTTTATGGTACCCTTAATTTTAACAGCCCAAAGCCGGTTCGTTCACCATTTACCCAAAATGATACCGACCTATTAAAACTGATTGCCCGTTGGTTGGGGGCAGAAATATCCGCTGAACAGTCCAGGCGTCAATTGGTGGATGCAAAGGAGAAAGCAGAACTAGCCGCTACCGCAAAAAGTGAGTTCTTGGCGACAATGAGCCATGAGATTCGTACCCCCATGAATGGTGTTATTGGAATGACCTCCCTGCTTTTGCAAACCAAATTGGATGACGAGCAAAAAGACTATGTAAATACCATTCGCCTTAGTGGAGATACTTTATTAAGTATCATTAACGATATCCTCGACTTCAGTAAAATTGAGGCGGGCAATATGGATTTGGAAGAGTATCCATTCTCCATCAAACAGTGCGTAGAAGAATCGGTAGAATTATTGGCCAATAAAATCAGTGAGAAAAACCTGGAGCTGATTTATAGTATTGATCCTAAAATTCCAAATTATATCATTGGCGATATCACACGCCTGCGTCAGATATTAATTAATCTCCTCAATAATGCGGTGAAATTTACCGAGGCCGGTGAAATTGAAATCCGTGTACAATTACAGAATTACTCCAATCAGGAGTATGAGGTTCACTTCCTGGTGCGAGATACCGGGATTGGGATGTCCAAAACACAACAGGAGAAACTGTTCAAGGCTTTTAGTCAGGCCGATAGCTCCACTACTCGTAAATACGGTGGTACTGGCCTGGGATTGGCCATTTCTCAAAGGCTTACACACCTTATGAAGGGCGATATTTGGGTGGAAAGCAAGCCCGGTCAAGGATCCAGCTTCCACTTCACAATCAAAGTGGAGCAAGCCGAAGATCAGATTGATAAAAATGAGGAGCGTATCCTTAGCCTACTGAAAAATCGCAAGGTGATGGTGATTGATGATAATCATACCAATCTCCGCGTGTTTATCAAGCAATTGCGAATATGGGGCATGCAAGCTTATTCTGAATCTGATTCACGTATTGGGCTGGAAACTTTAGTTAAGGAGAATTTCGACCTCCTGATTACGGATTTCGAAATGCCCATGATGAATGGTTTGGACTTGAGTAAGAAAATAAAAGAAGCCAAGCCCGACTTACCTATTATCATGTTGAGTTCGGCTTATTTGGAACTTCCAGATAAGGAAAAGCATGAGCTCTTTAAATACTACCTGTCGAAACCTGTGAAGCATTCGCAATTAATGACTTGCATGGGTGAGATCTTTAAGGATAGTTCTGCGCCACAAGAAGTGAAGATTCAGAAAGAGCTCAGTAACGAGGAGCTTTTAGAGGACTTAGGTAATCGATTCCCCTTGCGTATTTTATTGGCAGAGGATAATGCGGTAAATCAAAAGCTGGCAGTGCTCACTTTCAAGAAGATGGGCTACAGTACCGATATTGCAGGTAATGGTCTTGAGGTTCTTCAAGCTCTGGAACGTCAGCATTACGATCTTATATTTATGGATATTCAAATGCCGGAAATGGATGGCATGAAAGCTACCCATGAGATCATTGCGAAATATGGTGATGAACGTCCTGTAATTATAGCCATGACCGCTAATGCTATGGAAGGAGATCGCGAGAAATTCCTCGATGTGGGCATGGATGATTATGTTACTAAACCTATCAACCTGCGGGTAATTCAGAATATGCTCCGTAAGGTTTACCTCAAAGAGTATTCTCAGGAATGAGTCAAAGTTTTCGGTTTGCATGGCCAGAAGCGGCGCAAAGGTGGCAGCAGCTAGAAAGCTTGGCGGCTAGCTCGGAGCACTGCATCTTGCTCGATTCGCATCAACATAAGGATCTCTATGGCACTTGGGATAAGGTGCTGGCCTGGGGAGCAAGAGCCATTTATCAAGGCGATTTTGAGGGATTAAAGTCCTTTCGACAAAGGCATAAAGATTGGTTGTTTGGTCACCTGGCTTATGATCTTAAAAATCAATTGGAGGATTTAACCACCTGTCATCCTCTTAAAATAGCATGGGCCGACTTGCAATTTTTTGTTCCCCAAACTATCCTCCTGTATAAGGAGGGTCGGTGTGAGGTGTTGTCCTGGCAATATGCTAATGCAGAAGCTTTGGAAGCAGATCTGAGCTTGGAGGCCGTCCAGGAATCTTTTCCAAAACTGAATTTCGTAGGGCAAACTTCACGGGAAGTTTACCTCCAAGATATTCAATCCCTGAAGCGGGAATTGCAATACGGCAATATTTACGAAATCAATTACTGTACGCTCTTTGAAGCTCGGGGGCCGATGCGTCCTTTGCAGCGATTTCGAGAACTGAATGAAAAACATCAGGCACCCTTTAGTGCTTATTATCGCGACAAGCAGCGTCATCTACTCTGTTTTTCACCTGAGCGTTATTTACGGATGAAAGGTGATGAGTTGATTTCGCAGCCTATTAAAGGAACCGCGGCTCGGGCGCAAGATCCAGTGCGTGATCAGGAACAAAAGGCCCACCTGCTGAGCTCCGAGAAAGAGCGCGCGGAAAATGTGATGATTGTAGATTTGGTAAGGAATGATTTATCGCGGACCGCTCGTACTAATTCGGTAAGTGTACCTGAGTTGTTCGGCTTGTACAGCTTCAATGCGGTGCATCAAATGATAAGCACGGTGCGCAGTGAATTGGATAGCGATCGCTACACTTTAGAGGATGCCCTGCATTATTCATTCCCCATGGGGAGCATGACCGGTGCACCCAAAGTATCGGCCATGCAATTAATCGATCGGCACGAGCATTTTCGTCGTGGCCTGTATTCCGGTGCCTTAGGTTATATCGATCCCGAAGGGAATTTCGACTTCAATGTGGTGATTCGCAGCATTGCCTACGATGCCGAGCAAGAATATGCCCAAGTAGCAGTTGGTAGCGCCATTACCATTCATTGCGACGCTGAGGCAGAGTATGCAGAATGCTTGTTAAAGGCGGAGAAGCTCATTCGCTGATTACCTTTGTAGGATGCTGGAAACCCTACAGGCGGCATTTGCCAAATATAATATTGATTCGCGCGACAAGCTTCTACTGGCTATTAGTGGAGGCTTGGATAGTGTGGTCCTTCTGCAGGCCCTTATGGACTTGGGCTTTCAGCCTGAATTGGCTCATTGTAATTTTGGTTTAAGGGGAGAAGATTCCGAAGCTGACGCACTATTCTGCCAGCGTTTGGCCCAGCAGCATGGTCTGGCTATTCACATAAAGAAATGTGAAACTGAGACCTATGCTCAGAAGAAAGGCCTCTCTATTCAGATGGCGGCACGGGACTTGCGCTATGCTTTTTTCGAAGAATTGGACCTTTTGGGAAATTACCGCGCCATCCTTACTGCTCACCACGGAGATGATCAATTGGAGACTATGATCTTTAAATTGGCACGCGGCAGTGCTTTGGAGGCAGTGGCCGGAATCCGCGAGAAGCGCCAGAAATATTTACGCCCCATGTTAGGGGTTCTGCGTAATCAAATTGAGGCTTTTGCCCAAGATCGCAATTTGGCCTGGCGCGAAGATGCTTCTAATGCCGAAACAAAATACCTGCGCAATGCCTATCGTCACCAACTGATTCCTCTTTGGGAAGAAATTCAGCCTGATTTGAAAAGTAAAATGTTGCTGAGCTCTCGATTATTGCGGGAGCAAAGTGATGCTTTGGATGAACTCTTGGAAGAAAAGCTTTCTGCCACTCTGATCCAAGAAGAGGGCTGGGAGCGCCTGAATTATAATTCCATTGTAGATAAAGCCTGGTTTGGGCAATTACTCTATAAATGGCTTTCGCCGAAAGGCAAATGGGATTGGCCAGCGATACAGCATTTATGGCAAAGCCGCAAAGGGCGCTATACTGAAAACGAAGACTTTCGTCTGTACCACGGTGAGTCCTGTTACGAACTACGGAAACAAAGCACTGAACAGAAAGTGAATTTAGTGATCTCGGATGGCGATTCCCAGATTAGTTCACCTATTGGGATGGAAATGCAGGTATTGCTCCGTGATAATGTGAAGTTGGACGGCCTTAGAGAACATCATTTTCTCGATTATGAGGCCTTAGAATTTCCACTCACTTTGCGTAATTGGCGCGATGGAGATCGATTTCAGCCCTTAGGTATGTCAGGAACCAAAAAGCTAAGCGACTATTGGATTGACCAGAAGATGCCAATGGCCGAAAAGGACGGTCAATTGGTATTGGAAAGCGCAGGGGAGATCGTAGCCTTGATTGGACATCGCATCGACCATCGTTTTCGGGTCCGGAATTCGACGAAAACCATTTACTTTGTTCGACTTAAATAAATTTCTCTAAGCCATCATTGATGAGATTACTAAGCACCTTTTTGACCCTCTGCCTGAGTGTATTTTTTGCTTCTGCTCAAATTTTAGATCCAGTTGATGTAAAGTTTGAAACCAAAGACCTGGGAAATGGCCAAATGGAATTAATCGCCAAGGTGACCATGGAGCGCGAGTGGCATATTTACTCTGTTAATACCCCCGAAACCTCTATGATTATTGGTGCTGATTTTGTTTTCACGCCCAATTCATCCTATAAATTAATTGGAGGTCTCATAGAACCAGAACCTCATTGCTATTACGACTCACTTTACATGGAGGACCTCTGTTCCCATGAAGAAGTGGTGCGAATTCGTCAGAAAATTCAGATACTTAGCGCCAAGGACTTTGATTTGGAAGCCGAGTTTTCCTATCAAACCTGTAATGCCGAAACTTGTTTGGCGCCAGAGTATGAGCCTCATACTTTTAAGATAAAAGGCTATCAAGGCGCAGCGAAAGAAGAGCCAAAAGCGAGCATCGATCCAAAAGCTGATGATTCAAAAGCTGACGCCACCAGTGCTTCAAGTACTGAAGAAATTGGAGATACCGGCGCAACTTCAGTGCCTGGAGAGAAAATGGAGATCGACTATACGCAAGGGGAAGAACTAGCTCAAGCTGAGGCCGAAAACTCTGAGTCTGATCAGGCTTCCGAAATGGAAACCGAGAAAAAGGACAAAGGACGTAGTATGTGGGGCACCTTTATCCTGGCATTCTTGGGGGGCTTCTTAGCACTTTTAACTCCCTGCGTATTCCCAATGATTCCGTTAACGGTAAGTTTCTTTACTAAACAAAGTAAAAACCGGGCTAAGGGAATTGCCAATGCTTTAACTTATGGAGCGTCCATTATTGTAATCTACACTTTATTGGGCTTCGTAATCGTAAAGGTATTTGGTAGTGATGCGCTAAATGCTCTATCCACCAACCCTTGGATGAACCTTGCATTCTTCGTCTTATTAGTAGTATTTGCCATTAGCTTCTTTGGAGCCTTCGAGATTACGCTGCCCAGTTCCTGGGTGAATCGTAGTGACCGTGCTGCAGATAAAGGTGGAATCATCGGAATCTTTTTCATGGCCTTTACCCTGGCCTTGGTTTCCTTCTCTTGTACCGGTCCTATCATTGGAACCTTATTGGTAGAAGCTGCCAGTGGTGGTGTGCAAGGTCCCCTAATTGGGATGTTCGGCTTTAGCTTAGCTCTGGCCTTACCTTTTGCCTTGTTCGCCGCCTTCCCCGGATGGTTAAACTCATTACCTAAGAGTGGTGGTTGGTTAAACTCCGTGAAGGTGGTTTTAGGTTTTGTAGAATTAGCCTTTGCCTTTAAATTCTTAAGCACAGCCGACCTGGTTTGGCAAGCCCATATTCTACCTCGCGAATGGTTTATCGCCATTTGGATAGGTATCGGAATTCTCTTAACCGCTTATCTTTTAGGTAAATACCGCATGCCTCATGATAGTCCTTCAGATAAGGTATCGGTATTCCGTTTAATCTTAGCGGTGATCACCATCAGCTTTACTATTTATTTAATTCCCGGTTTATGGGGAGCACCTTTGAAAGCGATTTCAGGTTTCCCACCTCCCATGTTCTATAGCGAGTCTCCGCAAGGGGTTGGGGCAGCAGCGGCGCCAGCGGTGCTTTCTAGTGCTACTACAGAAACGCATATTCCCGAAGGTGCTGATCCTGATCACTGTCCACATCAATTAAATTGTTTCCACGATTTCGAAACGGGTAAAGCTTATGCTGAAAAAGTGGGTAAGCCAATTCTGCTCGACTTTACCGGTTGGGGCTGTGTAAACTGTCGAAAGATGGAAGAGCAGGTGTGGAGCGATCCCAAAGTATTGGAGATTCTTCGCAATGATGTGGTGCTCATTTCTCTATATGTAGACGAGCGTGCCAAATTGCCCAAAGAAGAGCAATATGTAAGTGAATTGACTGGTGATGAAGTACGCACGGTAGGTAAGAAATGGAGTGAGTTCCAACGCGAACATTACAAGTCCAATTCACAACCTCAGTATGTACTGATTAACCACGAAAGTATGAGTCCCTTAAATGGAACTACTGCCTATGATCCCGATATCCAATTGTATGTAGATTGGTTGGAAGAAGGGATTTCCAAATTCGAGCAGAAGTAAATACGCTAAATATTTTATCCAAAGCTTTGCCTTGATTTTCGAATCAAAGCAAAGCTTTGGCTTTTTAAAGCCTTAGGGCTAAAGTCCCATTACGTAATTTTGCCACATGGTAAGCAAAGAACAATTGCAGGAATTGCAGTCGCGCTTAAAATCCTTAAATGCCTATTTGCAGATCGAGGAGAAGCGAATCCAAATCATTAACGAAGAAGAGAAAACCGCCGATACTGGTTTTTGGGAAGACCAGAAAACCGCTCAGCAGGTAATGAAGAAGATTCGGGGGATGAAGTTTTGGACCGAGTCTTATGATGATTTGGCAGCGGCAGTAGAGGAAGTGGCTCTGGGATTGGAGTTTATGGAATTAGGCGAGCTCGAGGAAGAAGAGCTGGATGCGATGTATCAAAAGGCCGTTCAAGTTTTGGAGGATCTGGAGTTCCGCAATATGCTTTCCGGTGAAGAAGATCAATTGAGTGCCGTACTTCAAATTACCGCTGGCGCCGGGGGAACCGAATCTTGCGATTGGGCTTCCATGTTAATGCGGATGTACATTCGCTATGCGGAGCGCCAAAATTTTAAGGTTCGCGAACTTAATTATCAGGACGGGGATGTGGCCGGTATTAAAACCGTAACCCTCGAGATTGAAGGTGATTTTGCCTTTGGTTACCTGAAGGGTGAAAACGGAGTACATCGCCTGGTGCGTATTTCTCCCTTCGATAGCAATGCCAAGCGCCATACCAGCTTTGCTTCGGTTTATGTGTATCCTTTAGTAGATGATTCTATAGAGATAGAAATTAATCCTTCGGATATCGAATGGGATACCTTCCGTTCGGGTGGAGCTGGTGGACAGAACGTAAACAAGGTGGAAACCGGGGTGCGTTTACGACATGCGCCATCGGGAATTATCATTGAGAATACTGAAAGTCGTTCCCAATTGCAGAATAAGGAGAAAGCCATGCAATTGCTGAAATCTCAATTATTCGAAATTGAACTGGAAGCGAAGAACCAAAAGCGAGCTGAAATTGAGGCTGGTAAGAAGAAAATTGAGTGGGGTTCTCAAATTCGAAACTATGTATTGCATCCTTATAAATTGATTAAGGATGTACGAACAGCCGAAGAAACTTCCAATGTAGATCAGGTTTTGGATGGCGATCTCGATGCCTTCATTAAATCCTACCTAATGAGCCAGGGCCAAGGCGCAGAAGTGGAGGAAGCCTGATCGGAGAATAAGGAATATCGATAGCTCTCTCATTGGCTGCGGATTTCTCGCAAATGCTTAGTAATTTGCTGGAAATTGAAATCTTGCGCTGCCTTATACTTTCCATCTTTCTGGTTTTTGGGCTCTCTGCTCAGGAAGTAGGCTTTGTGCCGAATGCCGGGCAGTGGAAAGGTGATTTTGATTTTCGATTTCACGGCAGTCAGGGTTATGTTTTTCTGAAAGCCGGAGAGCAAAGAGTAGTGCTCTTACAAAGGCAGCACCACCATCATCAATGGCATCATCAAAGTCATACTCAGACTAAAGGCCATGTGTACCGAATCCATTGGTTAGGAGCTGATACCAATGCCCGTATCAGCACTGAGCTTTATCCCAATCATACCCGCTTGAATTTTCTTTTAGGTAGGGATCGAGAACAATGGAAATCCGGTTTAAACCAATATCGAATTATTACCTATCACAACATATATCCGCAGGTCGACCTGCGCTATATTGCGGATGGTTCGGGCTATTGCCGATTTGATTTCATCCTGCATCCCGGCGCCGACCCAGAATTAATACGATGGGAAATTGAAGGTGCGGATAAACATGGTATTGCCGGTTCGGACTTAGCCTTGATAACTTCAGTGGGTTCGGCAATCTATACGGCCCCGCGATCCTACCAGGAAGAGGAAGAAATAGCTTCCGATTTTAAGCAATTTGAAGACGGAACTTATGGATTTGATCTGGCGAAATACGATCACCGTAAGGAATTACTGATCGACCCCACTTTGGTTTTTAGTACTTACAGTGGCAGTACCGACGATAATTTTGGTTTCTCTGCCACTTATGGTATTGATGGTTCTGCATATGGGGCCGGAATTAATTACGGTCATAGTGTAATCCACAGGGGTTTTCCTACCACTTTGGGAGCCTTTCAAGATTCTTCACAAGGAGGAATAGTGGATATCAGCATCGCTAAATACAATCCGCAGGGATCAGCTCAAATCTATGCTACCTACCTGGGTGGCGATGGCAATGATTTACCTTTTAGTCTGCTTGAAGGCCCCGATAAAAGCCTAATTGTGATGGGGGTGACAGGCTCGGTGAATTTTCCGACCCATCCTAATTCTTTCGATACCAGCTTTGCACAAGGGCCTATCGATATGATCCGCATCGGTGGCAGTTTACCCTTTCCGGTGGGCTCCGATATTTTCGTTACGGTTTTAGATAGTAGCGGTGGCGCATTATTAGGCTCCACTTTTTTTGGAGATAGCCTTAGTGATGGCAATAATAAACGGATGATGTTTAACTACGGTGATCCCGCCAGAGGTGATATCACTTTGGACTCCCAGGGAAATATCATCATTAGTTCATATACCTTTTCTTCGGGCTTGCCTGCGGGCGTGGCCTCCGACTCTCATTACCAGGGTAAACAGGATGGTTTAATAGTGTCCTTTAATCCGGATTTAAGCCAGTTGAATTGGGCACGCTATTTAGGAGGGGAAGACAATGATGCTAGCTTCTCCCTGCGTTATACCAATACCGGGAGATTATTTGTGGCGGGTTCATCGGAAAGTGACACGATTACCTTTGATACCACAGGAGTATATCAGCCTCTTAAGGCGGGGAAGGTAGATGCATTTTTAGCTGAATTAAATCCTCAAAACGGGGATGTGATCAAATGGACCTTTAGTGGCACTGCTGAAGATGATCGCGCCTATTTTGTGGACTATACGCCAGATGGGAACCTGGTGATATTTGGGCAAACTGCTGGTCCCTGGCCCTGGATTGGAAACAATGTTTGGGGTGTACCCAATAGCTCACAATTTATTCAGGAATTGAGTCCCGACCTACAACAGGTGAGGCATTCCACCACTTTTGGTGATGGCCTTTTAGGGGTTACGGATATCAGTCCCACCGCATTAATGGTTTCCGATTGTGGGGATGTTTTTCTTTCCGGATGGGGAGCTCCCTATAATTCAAGTTTAAGGGGAGTGATGGGGGATACACGAGGTTTGCCGGTAACTCCAGATGCCTATCGTGATACGGCTGACAATCGAGGGGATTTCTATTTTATGCGGATGGATGCCTCCTGGCAAGAATTGGAGTACGCCACCTTTTTTGGACAATGGCAAAATGGTGCCGATCACGTGGATGGCGGTAGTTCTCGCTTCCGCCGAGATGGTAGTATTTTCCAGGCGGTATGTTCCTGTGGGAGTATTCCTTATGGTTTCCCAATTACTCCCAATGCATTTGAAGATACTGTACGCAGTGGAAACTGTAATATGGCGGTATTCCGATTTGATATGGAAGCGGATACCGTACGCTGTGAGGTGGATTTAGCCAAGGGGGTGCCAGATAGCACTTGCCTTCCGGCGGAGGTGAAATTTGTGGATCGCAGCTTTAATGCGGATGTGGTATTAGTGATAGATCCGCAAGGCAATGTGGATACACTGAATAATCAGATGTTTACGGTTCAAGACAGTGGCCTTTCCGTTTTTCGCTTTGTAGCCCTGGATACGAATTGTAATCTGGTGGATAGCAGTCAGGTATTGATATATGGATTTAATAATCCGCTGGAAGCCGACTTTAGTTTTGAATACGATAGTTGTGATGCTAGTGGTATTGTTCAGTTTAAAAACCTCAGTATAGGAGCGGGTTCCTATCAATGGGATTTTGGTGATGGGAACAATAGCAATGCCTCCGAACCCAGCCATACTTTCCTGCCTGGTAATTATACCATTCAATTAATAGTGGAAGATCCAATCTGTAATCAGCTCGACACCTTAGAGCAGGAATTGGAAGTGCATTACCGCTCCAATAAAGGTGAAATGCTGGTGGAAAGCGATGCCTGTGATCCCGAACGAAAATTAAAGGCCAGTGCTGATTTAGGAACCACAAACCCCGGCGACTTCCATGCTTTCGAGTGGTATGTAGATGGTCAATTGGTGGGCCAGGGTGATAGCCTCAATTATCAGTTTATGACGGGCGGTAGTTATGAATTGGAGCTTCGCTTCTTAGACACGCTCTGTAATCGCTCCAAATCCGAAACCTATGACCTCTACTATTACGATGAGAGCTTTGAGCTGAAATTCCCCAATATTTTTACGCCCAATAGTGATGGGATTAATGATGAGTTTACGGTTCTCGATTTAGAGGCGGTAGCGCCATTCTTAGACCGAGCAAGCTTAGAGGTATATAATCGTAATGGTGTACGGATCTATGCCGGCGACCTCTTGCAGGCATCCTGGAATGGTAAAAGTCAGGGGCGGGAAGTTCCGGATGCAGTTTACTTCTATATCTTCAATTATGAGGATATTTGCGGTCAAACTAAGGAGCAAAATGGCTTCTTCCATTTAGAACGATAAGATGCGATATTTCCATAATCCCCGTTGTACTAAAAGCCGTGAGGGCTTAGCTTATTTAGAAGAAAAAGGCTTAAAACCTGAAGTAATCCTCTACCAAAAGGAGCCTTTGAGTCCGAATGATTTGGAGGAGGTTATCGATAAACTGGACATTGAGGCCATTGAGCTTATTCGCACTAAAGAGGCGGTTTGGAAAGAAGAGTTTGCTGATAAGGAATTGGATGAGAATGAACTGATCTTGGCCATGATTGAGTATCCTCAGTTAATGGAGCGCCCCATTTTAATTAATGGCGATAAAGCTGCCATCGGCCGACCTAAGGAAAATTTCGATTCCATCATTTAATATCCTGCACCAATCCATAAACGATTGGATTACCAGTCCATAGTCGCACATCAATGTTACCTGAGCAAGTGGCCGTATCAGACCCCTGGTCGATTAATACCTTCCAGTTGAAATTGTTGACTCCGTAATCACCGATCGGACTACTGATATAATTGCTTCCTTGCTTTAAAGGATGAGCAATCCATTGGACGGACTGATCTCCGTCCATAATATGGAATACCAGATGAGCATTTTCAGGCCCCTGGAAATTATCGATATGTGCCACCACCTGACTTTGAGGCTCATCGGCTAAGAGGGTGTAGGAGCTTAAGCTGTCGATATAGAGATAGGGCTTGGCCTGCGCCTTTATTTCCTGGCTTGCCATTAAAGTAATGCCTAATTTCTGGCTATCAGTATTTTTTCCTGTACGCTGATAATGATGCAAGCTAAAGCCAAAGTGATTGGCTCTCTCCTTTATTTCATAACCGGCGTCGATAATCTTTAAAGGCCAAAAACCAGGGCTGGTATGGTCCATAATTAGTACAAAGTCATTTGGGAAATGTTCCAAATCCAATTGATCGATGGCTTTGCCTTTGGGGATTCCATTACTGATCTGACGATAAAAATCCCATTTTTCGGCACTCCAGTGGTAGAATACCGGGAGGTCATTTTGTTGGATACTGGCTTTATAACGACCGGCTTCTTTGGGTGGACTCAGATGGGCTTCCTGATAATAGCGTCGTGTTTTTAGCAGTGAAAAACCAAGGAGGATTGCTAGCACCAAGTAAACCAGGGGAATTCCCTTTTGCAGCTTTGTCTCCTTTAAGGGGATGAAGAAGATAAAGGGACTTAAGAAAATTAAACTTGAAAATTGCAGCACGGGATTGCGCAGATGGGAGTACAGAAAGGCAATGCCAAAACAAGCGAGAAACCAAACCCAAGCATCCGGAAAGCGACTTTTAAAAGCCAGCCAGGCCAGGGCAATCATTAAAAATGGCCCCCATAATGGGAGGTAGTTTAATTGATAGGAAAAGAAATTAAGCAACCAATCATAATCGGGTTTTCCTAACCATTGGCCTACGCCACCCATGGCTAATTGATCTTTAAAAATTCCCAGATGGGGAGCGAAGAGTACTAAAACACCCAGACCCGTTAGTAGCCAGGGCCATGGTTTTTTACGAGTTCTTATTAAGGCTGTAATACCCATCAATAAAACGGAAAGCAAGGCCAGGTAATGACTGTAAGCGGCTAAGCTCGCCGCAAGGCCAAATGCAATGAGGTAACTGGTCTTGGGCTTGTGGAAGAAATAGCTGATGTAGGCGTATCCGGCCCAAGCCACAAAAAAGCCTCCCCAGGCGTAGGGGCGTGCCACCGTTTGGTAGTAGAGGAAAAACTCCGAGAGACAAAGGATCAGCACCGGGAAGGCCGCCCATATTCCGGTTTGGAGTCGCCGACTAGCCAAATAGATAAAGATCATAGTCCCCAACCCAAATAATACAGAAGGCAGCTTTATCCAGAATTCTGAATAATCTACCAGGGGTGCCCAATAGTAGAGGAATACCTGCACCAAAGCGGGATGTCCATCTATACGGACTGCTTTTTCAATCAGCTCCGAGAAGCTATTAAACTGGGTGCGATATAAAGCGCTCAGCTCATCATGCGAAAAATCGAAATCGCCCAGATGCCAAAAGCGCAGGAATGCCGCTATCAAAAAGATCAGGCCGAAGAGCCAATGCTTTTTTAAAAGCTGTGTTATTTTTCGATTCCCGCCTGCCAAAGTAAGAAGCTAAATTCCATTGCCGTTTCTTTCAGGGCTTCAAAGCGACCGCTGGCACCACCATGACCAGTACTCATATTGCAATACATCAAAATCTGATTTTCACCCTGATGGTAATCCCGCAATTTAGCACACCATTTGGCTGGCTCCCAGTATTGCACTTGCGAATCATGCAGGCCAGTGGTGATGAGTAAATTGGGATAAGCCTGTTCCTTCACATTATCATAGGGGGAGTAGGACTTGATATAATGGTAGTATTCCTCATTTTTGGGGTTACCCCATTCATCAAACTCACCGGTGGTAAGGGGAATGCTTTCGTCCAACATGGTGCTTACCACATCTACAAATGGAACGGCGGCAATAACGGCTTTAAAGAGTTCCGGGCGCCAGTTAATTACGGTGCCCATTAAAAGTCCGCCGGCACTGCCTCCCATGGCGAAGAGTTGCTCCGGTCGGGTGCGACCTTCGGCAATAAGCCCTTCGGCCACTGAAATAAAATCCTGAAAGCTATTTTTCTTTTTGAGCATTTTACCCTCTTCATACCAGGGTCTGCCCAGGTATTGACCACCTCGAATATGGGCAATCACAAAAGTGAATCCACGGTCTACCAGGCTCAGGCGATTGCTAGAAAAGCCTGGTTCTACCGTAATGCCATAAGAGCCATAACCGTAAAGTAAGAGGGGATTACTGCCTTCTTGCTGGCGATCTGGGCGCCATACTATGGAAACGGGAATTTTCACGCCATCCTCAGCCTGGTACCAGCGTCTTTCTTCACGATATACTGAAGCGTCAAAGTCTCCCAGCACCTCTTGTTGTTTGAGGGTTTTCTGTTCGCCGGTATCCATATTGTACTCCATCACCGAATTGGGTTGGATTAAACTGGAATAGCCATAGCGCAGTAGGTTGCTTTCAAAGCTGGGGTTAGTGCCAATTCCGGCAGTATAGGTTTCGCTATCGAATTGAATATAATGATCTTGCTTTCCATCCCAGGACATCACGCGTAAGCGGTTTAGGCCTTGTGAGCGTTCTTCTAAAACCAGGTATTTTTCAAAAATCTCCAAACCCTCGAGGTAAACTTCCTCGCGATGGGGGATAATATCCTCCCAATTTTCCTTTAAGCCCTGATCCAGTGCACTGCGCATCAGTTTAAAATTGAGGGCATTCTGATAATTGGTACGGATATACCAATGTTCACCAAAATGAGCTACGGAATATTCCAGATCGCGCTCCCGGGGTTGGATTAAGGCAAATTCGCCTTCGGGCTGATTGGCTTCTAAATAGTGGTATTCATTGGAAACGGTGCTGTGGCAACCGATCATTAAAAAGCGCTCGCTCTTACTGCGATATACGGAGCAGATAAAGCTGCTGTCTTCCTCCTCATAGACCAATTGGTCCGCTTCGGGGGAGCTGCCAAATTGATGTCGGTAGATCTGGTTAGGACGCAGGGTTTCATCCTTGCGAGTGTAGAAAACGAATTTACCATCACTGCTCCAGGAGGCAGAACCCGTACATTGAGGAAGCTCATAGTTAAGCTCCTCGCCGCTTTCTAAATTGCGAAAGCGGATTTTATATATGCGCCGACTTTGATCATCATATCCATAAGCCAACCAATTGCGATCTGGACTTAAACTCATGCCACCCACCTGGAAATAATCTTTACCACTGGCTTCAATATTTACATCCAGCATAATTTCTTCTTCCGCATCCATGCTTCCTTTGCGGCGACAATAGATAGGATGGTCTTTTCCCTGGTCATAGCGCACATAAATCCAATAACCATTTTTGAAATAGGGAACAGAACTATCGTCTTCTTTAATTCGGCCTTTTAATTCTAAAAAGAGCTTTTCCTCCAAAGCTTGCAAGGGAGCCATCACTTCCGAGCGATAGTCGTTTTCTGCATTTAAATAATCCAGGGTTTCCGGGTTTTCGCGTTCCCGAAGCCAGTAATAATTATCTTCTCGGATATCGGAATGAATCTCTAAAATTTCCTTGTTTTTAGGAGCTTTTGGAGGAGTAGGGCCTTTTGACATTCGTCTTGAAATTTGGGGCTAAGGTCCTAATTTTTTCTTGGCTCGGGGAAGCAGTCCTCCGGCGCATATTTAATTATCTTGCGCATTCACAAAAATGCATACCATGACCCACAAGGGAATGCTTCGCGAGGGAGCTTTAAAGGATAAAGTGATCGTAATTACCGGTGGCGGAACCGGATTAGGTCGAGCGATGGGAGAGTACTTTCTTGAGCTTGGCGCTAAACTGGCTATTTGCGGTCGACGGGCTGAAGTTCTCCAAAAGGCCGCTCAAGAAATGATGGCCGAAAAAGGCAGTGAGGTAATTACCTATTCCTGTGATGTGCGCAAATACGAAGAGGTGGAAGCTTTCCGCGATAAGGTAATTAGCCATTATGGTAAGGTTGATGTGCTGCTCAATAATGCTGCCGGAAACTTTATCAGTCCTACGGAGCGCCTTTCACCGGGAGCCTTTGATGCGGTTATTGATATCGTGCTCAAAGGAACCAAGAACTGCACCCTGGCTTTTGGTAAAAAATGGATCGAGAATAAGGAGCAGAACAAAGTGGTGCTTAGTATTACCACTACCTACGCGGCTACAGGATCAGCCTTTGTGGTGCCTTCGGCCATGGCCAAAGCGGGTGTGTCTGCCATGACTCGTTCTTTGGCGGTAGAGTGGGCTCGTCATGGAATTCGATTTAATGCCATAGCTCCTGGGCCTTTTCCAACCGAGGGAGCTTGGAGTCGATTATTGCCGGGTGATATTCCGGATATGCTGAAATTAGAGAATCAAGTGCCTCTGAAGCGTGCGGGTAACCTTCAGGAATTGGCCAATTTGGCGGCCTATTTAGTAAGCGATTTTGCCGGCTATATGAATGGTGAGATTGTGACTATCGATGGCGGTGAATGGCTATTAGGTGCCGGGGAGTTAAACTTTTTAGAAGCTGTTCCAGATGAAATGTGGGATTGGATTGGTGAAGCAACCCGTAAAGGGAAATAAGCTTTTCATCATTTTACTATGCGGACTATTAGCTGCCTGTAAAACGGGAGTGCGCGAACCGGAAACCTTTGATTGGCAAGGGCATCGCGGAGCGCGAGGTGAAGCACCGGAAAACAGTATTCCCGCCATGCTTCGAGCTTTGCAAGAAGGGGTGAAAACCCTGGAAATGGATGTGGTTCTTAGCAAGGACTCGGTAGTCTTACTTTCGCATGAGCCCTGGTTTAATACCGATATCTGCCTGGATGCAAAGGGTCAGGAATGGGCGGATTCTGCTGATCGGAATTTATTCCACTATGACTATTCAGAAATTGAGGCTTGTGATTGTGGGACTAAGCTTTATGATCGCTTTCCGGCTCAGGAGCATCTTAAAACGGCTAAGCCTCGATTGTTGGATGTGATCCTCGAAGCGGAAGAAGCGGCCTTGATGGTAAACCGAGAGGAGCCCTTTTACAATATTGAGATAAAATCGAAACCCGAATGGGATGCAGTGCATTATCCCAGTTTAGAGTATTACTGCGATCGGGTAATGGAAACTCTGGCCAAAGCCAATTTAGGAGACCGCCTGGTTATCCAAAGTTTTGATCCTCGGGCCTTACGCTATATGCATGAAAAATACCCTCAAGTTTCTTTGGCTTATCTGAGTGAAGATGGCGAACGTAGCCCGGCGGAGCAAATCAAGGAATTGGGTTTTGTGCCCGCCATTTACAGTTGTGAGTATTCGCTTTTAACTGAAGCTACCGTGAAGCAATTGCAGGCATCAGGGATGAAAGTAATTCCCTGGACGGTCAACGAAATTGCGGATGCTGAGAGATTAAAGGCTTGGGCTGTGGATGGGATAATAACCGATTATCCTGCTCGTATGATCAGCGCTTTAGGGACGCATTAATCGTATCTAGCTTTTCTTTAAAATCCTTAGCTCGATCATGATCGCCAATTCGGGTGCAAATAGCTTGCATTAACTCATAAACCTGGGCGGCATTACCCTGATTGAAGTGTTGGGACATCCATAGGATTAACAAAGACTCAGCTGCTTTTAGAGTAGTGTTGTCCAAATGTTTGCTGAGTAATTCTGCTTGCTGTAAGAGTGCTAATTCCTGTTCCTGGTGATCTGCCTTGCGGTAGTGTTGGTAGAAGTTCTGATGGGCCTCATCGTCCCAATTAAGGTGCTGGTACCAGTCGCTCATCTTAATTATTTATCCTTTGAAGTCCTTCCTTGGCAGGTTGATGTACGGGGAGTAATTCCAAGGTTTTAAGGTATTCCTTTCGAGCATTGATTACATCGCCCAGCATTTCGTAGGCATAGCCCTTACCATAATGGGCTTTGTAATTTTGATTGGGATTGGCCTTGATGCTTTTGCTGTAATAATCCAGGGCTTCATGATAGTCCTTAACCTTTACCGTGAAGATGTAACCCAAATTGTAAAAGCTATTGGCATCATTGGGGTTTAGTTGGGTAGCCTTTGTATAAGCTTCAATAGCGCGGTTGAGTTCATCAATATTCATATAATGAACACCTAATTTGTAATAGATCTCAGCATTGTTGGGTTCTAATTCTAAGATGCGCTTATAGTAATACTGAGCTAATGTGTCGCCTCGAGAGGCTAAGGTTACGCCTAATAGGTCGAGGGCTTCAACATTTTCTTGGTCTAAATCAGTGGCTTTTTGGAAATACTGCAGGGCCAGGTCAGTATCATGGCGAGAGTCGCGAGCAATAATCCCTTTGTAGAGATAGGCGGGAGCGAAATACTCGTCAATCTCAATAAGCTCATTGGCGTATTTCAAAGCCGGTTCAAAGTTTTGAATACTGGCATGCAGCTTCACTAAATTTAAGCGGCAATCGATATTCTCCGGGTCCACATTCGCACATTGGGTCCAACGGTTTCGGGCTTGTCTGCTTTGATTGCGAAGCATATTTAATTCACCCAGGTGAAGTAATAAGGGAGGGTAGGTAGAGTCTACATTAAAAGCTCTTTGAAAGTCGAGCCAGGCACCTTGCTGATCATTGCGCTGTAATTTTTCAAAACCTCTTTCCGATAGGGCTTCCAGATTATTGGGTTCTGCGGCAATTAGGGCATCCAGGCTATCCAGGCTTGATTTTGGTTTTGGGCTTTGGATCGCAGCCTCGGTACTGTCTGTGCTAGTGCCGGAGGTGTTAGTAGGGCTGGGGTTCTCATTATTACAGGCAAGCAAACTTAGGCTGGCCAAAAGGAGAATGCTTCTCGAAAATCTCATAATACGAAAGTAAGGAGGTCGACTGAATTATTATATCGGCTTTGGCAATGATTAGATGCAGAAAGTCTAAAGGGCTGCCTGTGGCTAAAATAAAAATGCCGCCCTGATAAAATCAAGACGGCAAAAGAGGTCAGAGGGCTGGCTTATTTAGCGGCCAGGCTCTCTTTAATTTTGTTTTCAATTTCATCTGCCAATTCGGGATTGTCTTCCAATAATTGACGAACGGCATCGCGACCCTGACCTAATTTGGTGTCGCCATAGCTAAACCAACTTCCGGATTTCTTCACGATTTCATGATCTACTCCGAGGTCTATGATTTCACCCACCTTGGAAATACCTTTTCCATAGAGGATGTCGAATTCCGCCTGACGGAAAGGAGGAGCCACTTTGTTCTTTACTACTTTCACACGAGCGCGGTTTCCGGTTACGCCTTCCGAATCTTTGATTTGAGAGATACGGCGGATATCCAAGCGTACTGAAGAGTAGAATTTAAGGGCATTACCACCGGTAGTAGTTTCGGGGTTGCCAAACATCACACCGATCTTTTCGCGTAATTGGTTAATGAAGATACAGCAGCAATTGGTCTTGCTAATAGTACCGGTTAATTTACGCAGGGCCTGAGACATCAAGCGGGCTTGAAGTCCCATTTTACTGTCGCCCATTTCACCTTCAATTTCACTTTTAGGGGTTAGGGCTGCAACCGAGTCGATGATGATTAAATCGATGGCGCCTGAGCGGATCAGGTTATCTGCAATTTCTAATGCTTGCTCACCATTATCAGGCTGGGAAATTATCAGTTCTTCGGTATCGATACCTAAGTTTTCCGCATAGACCCGATCAAAGGCATGTTCCGCATCAATAAAAGCAGCGATTCCCCCTTGCTTTTGCACTTCAGCAATGGCATGCAGGGTAAGGGTAGTTTTACCTGAGCTTTCAGGACCGTAAATTTCCACAATTCTACCACGTGGATATCCGGAAACACCCAGGGCTAAATCTAAGCCTAAAGAACCGGAAGGGATAGTTGCAATCTGTTCAATTGCGGCATCGCCCATGCGCATTACTGCACCTTTACCGTAAGTTTTATCTAATTTATCGAGGGTCAGTTTTAGGGCCTTTAATTTGGCGCTTTTATCATCGCTCATCTGCTCAGTATTAAAATCTATTCAAAGCAAATATAGGGTGCTTAGGCCTTGGCTTGGCAATAAAAAAGGCCCACTTCTTCACAGAAGTGAGCCTTAAACGTTTTAAAACGGTTAGAGACTATAGAACTAGTCTTTCAGCTCTACGGTTTTGCCACTCTTTGCTTCTAGCATTCCGCGTAAACGCTCAATTTCAGCGTCAGAACGCTTGCTGAGTTCACGTTGGAAGGAAGCAATGATATCTTCCAATTCTTCTCCGCTAAAATGAGAGAAGAATTGAACGGCAAAAGCATTTTTTAAACCACGTTCTCCGCGAACAGCAATTTGACTCTTCAGGTATTCGGCAACTTGTTTCGGTGTGTGTGCGGATTTTGGTACTCTAGACATGTTGTTGTGAGTTTTTAAACGTTTAATAAATCCTTTTAAATAAAGGTAAATACAAAAGTAAATATTTTTGATTCGGCCAACTATTAATCAATGTTCTTTAGTGACGGATGACTGATTTTTTATGCTTAGATGGGCTTAATAACTAATGCTTATTAATTATACCTGATTCTTGATTAATCCAAAACCTGAATATGCTCGTAAAAACATACAGTAGTGCCGTGCTTGGCGTGACTGCTACAACCATAACCGTAGAGACTCATACGGATCAAGGAATCAACTTTTATTTGGTGGGTTTACCTGATTCAGCAGTTAAGGAAAGTCAACATCGAATTGTAGCAGCATTGCGAAATAATGCATTGAAATGGCCGGGTTTGCGAATCACTGTAAACCTTGCTCCTGCTGACATTAGAAAAGAAGGTTCGGCCTACGATTTACCCATAGCAATTGGGGTTTTGGCCGCTTCTCAGCAAAGGGAGTTTCCTGATTTACAGCAGTATTTAATTTTGGGGGAGCTTTCTCTGGATGGTGGCTTAGTTCCGGTAAAAGGCGTGTTGGCTTCTGTTTTGCAGGCCCGAAAGGAGGGCTTTAAGGCAGTCATTTTACCCGAGGAAAATGCAAGAGAAGCAGCAATGGTTTCTGGAATAAAAGTATTTGGAGCCACTAATATTTTGCAAACAGTTGAGCATTTAAGTGGCGAAATGCCCATGCAAGCTTTGCATATTAATATTGAGCATGAGTTTCGGAAAAAGACTATTGAACCCAGCTTTGATTTTTCAGAAGTTAAGGGTCAGTCTAATGTGAAACGGGCTTTGGAAATAGCCGCAGCCGGAGCTCATAATGTGCTTTTAATTGGTCCGCCAGGAGCTGGTAAAACCATGTTAGCCAAGAGGATGTCTGGGATTTTGCCGCCCATGAATATGCAGGAAGCCTTGGAAACTACCAAGATACACTCCGTGGCTGGGCGTTTGGAGAAGGGGCAGAGTTTAGTAGCAGAACGACCCTATCGCAGTCCTCATCATTCTATATTGGATGTGTTGCCCATTTGTTCACAATTCATAGGAAGAGGAGTTTGGTATTCTGGAAGAAGTTTAAAGAGTCGAATATCTATTTCTTTTTCCCCCACAATAATTTTATCTGTGATTGTCTCTATAATTTCTCGTTTCTGATTATCGTTAAAAGTGTTCCACTCTGCAAAGAGATTCTTAGCCTGAGATAGGATTTCAGAAGTTGAATCTTCTGTCTTCTGATTTAAAGTAACATCATTTTCCAGTTCGTGAATGCTTTGTTCTATTTGCTGAAGTTGCTCGTAAGGTTTTTGATGGTAGGTGTCAAATGCTTCTGTGGCGATTTTACCTTCAGTATGAAGTAATAGAATTTGTTCTAAATGCAAGGTGAGTTTCCTTTTATCTTCTTTTAGACTTGCGAGTTGTTTCTTTTTATCCCTTACCGAGGATTTTAGTTTTTTAAAGTACTCTTTGACTCGCTTTTCTGAAACAGTGTAAGAGTGTAATTCACTTCTGAAGATTTCTTCTAAATCATCTTTTCTAATTCTATTCCCACAACTACTGTGACAAACATAGTTTTCGCTATTATATCTTGTATACATGCGTGATCCACAATGGCAATGAATAAACCCTGTGAATAGATGAACTTTGGTGTTGAGTACTTGCTTGTGGCTTTTTTGCTGACTATCAATTATTTTATTAACTTCTTCCCAAAGGTCTTCATGAACTATTGGCTCAACTTCATGGAATATCCACTCCTCTTTAGGTTTCTTTTGGTTTGGTTTACTTGTGTTGCTGTATCGCGTGTTCATGACTTGAACACCTTTAGCTACAGGGTTTTTTAAAAGCCGTTTTACAGTTGAATCAGTAAATTTATTGCCGCGTTTTGTTCTAAACCCCTGCTCATTAAGCGCAGTTGCAACTGTCTTTTTACGCTTGTACTTTAGAAAGAGTTCAAACATTAGTTTAAGGATAGGGGCCTCTTTTGGGTCGGGTTCTAGTCTTTTATCTACATATCTATATCCAAATGGTGCTTGACCACCAATATGCTTCCCAAGTTCCGCTCTTGTCCTTACACTAGCTGAGATTCGCTCCGCAATCATTTCACGTTCCCATTCAGCCATAGAGCTCATTTGCCTAAAGAAATGTCTTCCGATTGATGTGGAAGTATCAATGCTCATATCCATGGATATTAAGTCGGCTCCATATTCTTGGAAAATCTCGGATATTTCGATAAGCTCTTTTGTGTTTCGAGCAAGTCTTGCGATTTTGGAAAAAACCAGGCCTGTAATAGCACCTGATTTAATATCATGCAACATGCGCTTGGTTTCCGGATAGTTCATGATCGACTTACCACTCATTGCTTCTAAACGATAAATCTTACCTATTTTCCAACCCCGAGATTGGACGAAGCTTTTAGCACGTAATTCATGATGTAAATGGCTTTCCTTTTCAACTTGCATTGTACTACTAACTCGAACCCAGATGCCTATAGTCTTATTGTTCATAACTAATTGATTATCAGGTCTAAGTTAATGAATTAAGATCAATGGTCCAAGGGTGTGTTGCCTTGTTTGGGCTAGTTTTTGCGAGGTTTGAGGCTATTGAGGATAAGTCTTTGAATTTGCTCACTTCGCGACTCAGTATCAGCATTGTTTGTTGAGATATTGGAAGTTTTTACCCGGTAGCCGCGAACTTTTTTTATCTGTTTTTGGGGAGGTTTTTCTAGCTTGTCTAAAAACTCAAGGAACTGGGATGGCGTTCCGAGGAATACTTTCTTTTGATCTTCGGTTGAGAGGAAGGACTTAGTTTTTTTAGCAATATGTTTGAGATGCTCAACCCTGTCGGAAATAATACAAACGAAAGAAACTTGATCTTGTAGACATTTCTTAAGGTTTTGGATTTCGTATTGCGCGGTGTTTGTTACTGAGACTTCAACAGCTATAGTATGATTGTCATTAGATAGGAGGACATCAATTCTCCCTCCATTTGATGCGGGTGCTTCGAGAGTAGATTTGTAGTTTCTTTCCTGACCTAGATTTAGTACGAAATTCTGGATAGCTCGATGCTCAGATTCGATCTTTAGCTGTTCTTCTTTTTCAAGAATGATTCGTTTTTGTAGATCCAAGTCTACATTTTGCAGCTTGTCTTGAACGATACCTTTTGTAATTGGACCGCTGCCTTCTGGCTTTTCTAGGGAAGCCTGGACATCTGAGGAAAAGTTTTGGAAAGATGACTTAGTCGAATTGGAATACATTTCGTTGAGAACTTGATCAATCTCAGAGATATGAGTTCCGTAAGAGGCGCGTGTAGAATTAATAATCTCATTTGAGAGGTCATTTTCTATTGGCTCCAGTGGGGAAGTGGTAAGGTTGAAATCATTGGATTGGGAGTCGATTCGCATTATAGCTTCACCTCGCTTTAGGTTTTGGAGGTCACTGTGATCAAAATAAGAGAACCCGGACTCAAGGCGTTTGGCATCCTGATCGCCAAGTCGAAAACAAATTCGGATAGTAGGGTTGGAGATTACGGAATTTAGGACCTTTTGATCGTCAATTTGAGCAAGTTCTTGGTGAGCAAGAATAAGACCAAGTCCGTACTTGCGAGCTCCACTGAGCATTGCTCCAATACTTGGTGTAATAAAGTTTTGAAATTCATCACAGTATAAAAAATATGGTTTGCGCTGTTCTTTAGGGATTTGTTGACGGGCATGAGCTGCTTGGCTGATCTTAGCCAGTATGAGTGAACCCAGTAGATAACTGTTTGATTCGCCAATAAGGCCTTGCGAAAGCTTAATGAGTACTATTTTTTGCTTTTCAATCGCCTGGGTAATATCTACTCCTGTTTTTTGAATCACCATGGAACGAATAAGAGGTGAGCGTAAAAATGTATCAATTCGAGTGAGCAAAGGGGTAATGCCCTTGCGCATCATTGGGTATTCTTTGTTCCAGTAATAAATGAGAGATGGATCAGTCACAGTTTTTAAGAAGGTTGAACGAAAAGAATCTTCAAGTAAGAACCGTTTAAGTTCAATCAAAGTGCCTCCCTGACTGCTGTGTAAGAAAGTTGCAATAGCGGAGTGGAGTACCGCGGTCATATTATCTCCCCAAGCAGTAGAGTGTTGTTTAAAGATGGAGACTAGGTCTGATATAAGTACAACTTTTTCAGCTTCAGAATGAGCTTGAAGAATATTCAGCCCAACCGGGAACTCTGAGTCAGATGGATCGATGATAATTACATCTCTTCTACGGTGCTCTGGAATACGGGCTAATACATCATCACAAATGTCACCATGTGGATCAATCAGAGTGCAGCCTCTGCCTGAGTTAATATCCTCCAGCATCATGGTTGCCATGAGTGTAGATTTACCAACCCCTGTAGCACCTATAATGTGAGTGTGTGAAAGACGTGTTTCAGTATTAAGTCTAACTGGTTCAGGGAGATTTTCATGCGCGTTAACACCAATTGTTATCCCGTTATTTTGAGATGACTGTTGTCGTTTTGATTTTACATCTCCGCAGTTGAGTTTGGGGCTTATGACATCATTTGTAGGGTAATGGATAAGTAATGCTAATTCTTTTGAGTTTAAAATACAGCCCAATCGATTTGTAGTTCTGTAAAATATGTTTCGTAAATGATCATCGTATGAATATCCTTCGTTGGATAAAGGAATTAGTCGATTTTTAGCCGAATTTGAAATGGAGGTTATTGACTGAGCTAGTTCCTGTGCTAAGTATTCACTTCGTTCAGTATTTTTTCCTTGTGTGCCAACCCGAACTATTGCGCCAAATAGAGGGGTTAATGTTTTTTCTCTTGCGTATCGAGGAAGATCTGGAAGATCATTGAAAAAACTGCCTCCTTCGCCATCGGAAGTTGCGCTCAAAATGTCACGAGTCCAAGGAGTTGTTGTTCCCTGAAAAATAATTTGGATAATAGCTGTCTCTGATTCGGAAACTAAATCAAGTGTTCCAAATATCGATGTGAGGGGGTCGGAAGTTACATGGTCAATTGTTTGTATTGGGATCATGAATTCGTCGTCTAGCCCAAAATCGGCAATTGCAACTGGTTTGTTTATGTCAAAATCAATGTCAAAAGGATCGGACTTTATTAAGATTGAGGTAGGGAAGAACGCCCTTAGTTGAGCCTCCAATCTTGAAGAGTCTTCGTGGTACGCTGTAAATTGAATGATGATCGTTCCGTATTGCGCTAGAATCTCAAATGAGTATGCCCGTATCGAATGACATAGTAATTCAAGTAGTTGTTGAAACCGCGAGGCTGGAATATTTTCTTTTCTTGAAAAGGTGATTTTAAAGGCAATCCTCTTGTGGTCAAAGTTGATTGGGCTTAACTTAATGTCTTCGAAATGTGGTTGAGGATCTTCCGAAGGGGTCTTTCCCTTAAGCATTTGTGTAAATTGCTTGAGAAGGGAAGGGACTTTGCCATCATCGATAAAAGTAGAATAGTCAGCCTTAAACTTATATGGAGCATAAGGAGGAACTAGGTCTATTGAATCGGTATAAATTATGTGTCCTCTACCTCTAGCTTCCCACTGATAGAAATATAGCGTTGCAAGTTCTTCTGGCGATGTCATCGTTTAAAGATGTCCTTCAGCACGGGCTTTCTGTCATTGTCGTTAATTCGGAATCCTGATTCTTTCGTTATTTTTTCAGCTACCGCAAGCATGGAATGGTGGCAATAGGTCATAAACATAGCGGCTGAGTCAAGCTGAAAATATGTTGTAGGAAAGAACGTTTTATTAAGCCACTTTCCGAGAAATGGTATGCGGGAAATAATTGCTTCGCGATTTGTTGTGTTGTAAATGAGCCACCAGCTAAGGAACATTCCACTGCCAAACGGAGCACAGCACATATCATATTGATACTTTTCCCAAGTAACCCGTAAATACAATCTTCTTGAGGTGAACATTCCTCCTTCGCTTAGAGCAACAGTTAGGGTTTCTAGTCCAGGAATTTCTTGTTGCGTTAATTCTTGCTCAAGTAGGTTGTAGAATTCCTTAGGTGAGTATTTGAAATTTGGGATAAGAGTATTCCAATGTGAGTGGTAGTTTTCATATTGTTTTTTAAATACCCATATTAGAATGATGCCTAAAACAATAAGGTAGAGCCATGGAATTTGCTCATACCATGCTGGTTCGTGATAATTTCTTGAAAACATAAAGAGAGAGTGATTTTCTTAAATGTATGGCAATCAGGTTAGTTTGTGCATGCTCCTATTGATTTTCAGGCTTTTTCCTTGTTGAAGGAAAGGGAATTTCCCTATTTAAATTTTCATTCTAATCTTTAGAAACAACATGTAGACTCTTTGTGTCTCTTAAGGGGTAAGAGTTTGGGAGAGATCTGGGGCAATGGCGATGAATTAATGGATTAAAATATGATATGATATGATTTTGATTTTACGTAAGTTGGCTATTTAAAAGTTTGAATAACAACAATTTTTAATCGCTCTATTAGTAGGGGCGGTTTTAACCAAAAACCAATCAAATGAAGAAAATTTGTTTCGCGGCCGTAGTGTTTCTGCTTTATCAATCGACCCTTTTTTCACAGGATCTCTTTCGAATTGAAAAAGGACAATTTGTTGAACAGGTTTATGGAGGCTCACTTTTAGAAGAGGGGAAAGATATTATTGATTACAATTCTGATCATCTGATGGCCGGTTGGGTTGAGAATCAGTTTGAAGAGGAAACAACTTCTATTGATGCCGCATTTTGGTATATAAGTAATGTGGGGGAAGAAATTCTGCATACATCATATGGATCAATTGAGTATGCGGAAATTGGTGAGGCTCTTACGACAAATAATGATTATATCTATTTAGCTATTCGAAAGACATCTTCTACATCGATGGATGAGAATGTTTCAATCGGTGATTCATTAATTGTCCTTTCGCTGGATATTGATGGGGTTGTGCAATGGGAATTTAGAAAGGGGATTGCTGAATCTGGTATTGCTCCGAAGGATATTATTATTGATTCAGATGGTAATCTAGCTGTCCTAGCTAATAATATTACAAGTTCTGGGGTGCAAGGAACTATGATTGTTAAACTTGATCAATCTGGATCGTTGCTTCTGCAATCGAATAGTTACTACGGGGACACAAAAGATGGTGCCACTTCTTTTGAGCTAATTGAGTATCCGGAAGAATACTATTACACGATATGTAACGACATTGGTGGGGCTTACCCAATTTCAGTGCTTTTTGGGATGTATAATGCTTCGAATATTCTGGATTACCCTTACACAGCTCAAACGGATCGTTATCTGTTTGGATTTACTCTGAAAAACACAGATTCCATATATGCTGCAGGCTTCTCTGTCTACGAAGGAGACACGGATGCCTTTATTGTGGAAATAGATTCAGCCTTCTCAATCAATAAAACAAAGCGTCATGGTGCAACAGGTACTGAAATGCTGAAAGATATTGGGCAAACTTCTGAGGGCTTTATAACTGGTGGCCTGGCTAATAATCGAGGTGAAGGTGGTATAGATTGTTATCTTTTTCAAATTGATCCAAATCTAAGTTCGGTTACGGTTGAAGAGACCTTTGGTAGTGAGAATGATGAAACTTTCAATCATATGAGAGTCAAGCTGGGTGATCCTAAAGCGTACTTTGCTGGTCAAACTTTAGAGTTCGGCCAGGAGTTTGGAAATGCATATGTTGGTGGGAGCCTAACCTTCCCTCAAGGTCCAGTTGGTGCTAATTGTTACTATGAACGTATTGCATATTTTCAGAATTCTGTCACTTTCGATATTAATACTCAAGAAGTGGATGGGACAAATTCATTAATTCAGAACCCTAATGCATTTTTTGCGGTTGCAGATAAGTACAATATTGATCATGTTGTGCTATATAAAATTGATCAGCTTTTTCGGTTCTATGATTATTATGGTCAACAACCTATTGGTAATCCTGCAACAACAACGCAGGCTCCTTATTTAGACGCTATGTATTACGTGTTAAACTTGATTAATGAAGCTAAAAAAAACAATAGGGATATTTCATTTGGCATGGCAGTCGGTGCATGGAGTGAGTTTGTTGATCGCTCAACCTTAGTGAATGATGCTATAGCGACTTCAAATCTGATAAACGCTTCAAATCCTGGAAAGATATCTTTTTATGTACTTGAAAATGAATTTTGGAATTTCATTGGGTCAGGAGAGGAATTAGAATCGGAGGCTGATTTTAGAAATTCAGACAGAATGACCACATTGCTGCCATCGGCAATTCCAGCAGGTCCGATTGTACAGAGTATTAATGCTACAGGTGGGACAATGGCTGCAAAGGCAGAGGCTCTTGCGGCATATTATTACTATCAACTAAAAGAGCGGAAGCAGTTTGTGAAACAGCTTTTTATTTCGAGGCATACTAATGCGAATATTAATGCAGTTGCCGATTACATTGGGTCAATTCAAGCAGATTTTTCAGGAGCTGCATTCTGGTCAGGTAATGAAGTATATTTTAGTTCGTATGATGTAACCCAAAGTAGCGGTAGCCCAATCACCACCACAAAAACGGGGCAGGAAAATGGAATTATTCAGTATTTACTAGATGGATTTTCCAATGTGACAATTGGAGGCAATCAAGTTTCATTGCCGGGTGTAGATGGGATATTATTTCCTTATTACATAAACCCATCAACGCATGTGGTTAATTATAGCTTTTCGGATAGAGCAAGAAACTCTACTTACACATATGAGGCCTTTGGGTCATACTCAAGTTCAAACGATGTTCCATATATTCCATTATTTAGTGCGGAGGAAGTTAGCGTGTGTACCGGTGAGCATAATTCTACAAATTCTTTTATGGGAACTTGGTTAGGGGGAGTAAATAACCCTAAGAGCGCTGAAGATCAATGGGTGGATCAGAATATTGCAGCATATAAAGGAAGTGGAGCAACTAATAATTCATTTTGCCCAAATTGTTTTTCAAACACTGAAATTGTTGGTATGGGATGGTTTACTATGGATTGTTTAGATGCAAATCAAAATAAATCGGGGGCCACAGCATATACCAATTTTGGGCAATCTTCTTGCAATGGAACCGGAACATATGTTGACTTGAATGAAGTGGGAAATCAGACATTTGCGATTTATCCAAACCCTACATCTGGTCTAGTAAAAGTAGAGGCCTTGGTTAAGGAAAAGAAAATAGGAAAGCTTCAAGTTTTAAATATAAATGGACAGATAATGTCTTCACGTGTTCATGAAACGGCAACTGCTACAGTGGATTTTAGTAATCTACCTGTTGGTGTTTATTTGCTCCAGATTATTGATGTTGAAAGAGGTCAAACAGACACTTACAAGGTGATAAAGCAATAATGTTAAGACTACTAGCGATACTGGTATTATGCCTTAACTCCGTTACTGGTGTTTTAGGGCAGGGTTTTTTAAAACCTATACCTACAAATTCCTATCCGTTACCATCTCTCAAGTCTGCATATGTTGTCGGCCAGCATTTAAAAGATGATGAAATTCGAGTGGCTTTCGAGGCTTATTTTGGAAACCCGGGACGTCTTAAGTATTTTTTTGGGACCTATACAGCTCAAGGGGACTTGGTTCAATGGCATGAAATTCCCGACACTATAGGGAAAACGGAAAAAAAGTTTTACTTCTTTGATTCAGTTTATGTTAGGGATTATGAAATTAGTACGGATTCCACAATAGTTCAAGCTTTTGATTATTCCGGTTCAGAATTGTGGCATCTGTACATGAGTGATTATCTAGATCGGTATTCAGCGCATGTGGAGAACCCATCAGAACTCTTTTTCTTAGGGTTCAGTGGCTTTTATGAATACTTGAATCCGATGAACGGTTCAAGCTCTCCAGTTTGGAAAGCAGATAGTTTGCATTTGGCAATGCAGAATCAATTAAATCTAGATTCTATTTTAAGAATTGATCGTCTTGCTGAGGTAGCTACAGGGATTTATTATATGGCGACATACGTCAATGCAGGTGTTCAGGGAAGTAGAATTGTTTTCCTAGACCAATCGTGCAGATGTTGGTTGGCAAAGGCAAATTTGAGTAATAACCTAAAGCTAGTGGTGAGGAATGGAGTTCCACTCCTCTTTTCACAAAGTGGTGTTCAGCTTGTTGGGGATAGCGTGCGGTCTGATTTAGTGATTATGAATCCTGGTTTAGATACTTTATGGTCTGAATCACTGATGGAGCCTGCTTTTGTGAAAAAGGACTCTTCGTTTATTATTCAGAAGTATGTGATTAGTCATAATAATGATGGTTATTTTTTATTGGAAAAACCTCGGTCAAGGAGATCAAAAGAAAGTTTTATCCCTGATCAATACCAGATTGGAATTCATTATTGGGTTTTGGACTCTAATTTCATAGATATTCTGGAAGTAACGGTCTGGCCAAAGGATACTATTGGTAGAGTGATAGACGAAATGTATAGCACAAACCAACTGTTAGTAGGAGGTAATAGGTTTAATGTCGACTTGGATAGTTCCTTAACCGTATGCTTTAATATTGCTCAACTTGGTCTTGGTGAGCCTAGGCCCATGATTCTGAAGACGGGTGCTGGTGGGCTGTCTTTTTTAAATACTTCCGAAAGAGGTTTTGATCAGCAATTTAGCCTTAGTGTCTTTCCTAACCCAACAAACGAGATTCTGAGAATTGCGGGTGGCCAAATGTTATATGATCACTATCAGGTAACCAATTTGTCAGGTGAGCTTGTGTTGAAAGGGAATATTAATGAAGTGGGATCGATTGAAGTGAGAGGTCTGCAAAATGGTGTGTACCTTCTCACGGTTATTGGTGAGTCGCAAGAAAAGTATGTTTTTCGATTTATAGTGTCCAGATAGGTTTTATTGAAGAAGATAAAAGCAATGCTCTTTCATAGCTAATTGCTTGACTTTCCGCTTTAACCGTAACGAGTTTTCGTTAGATAGTCAATTTTAGTACTTTCACTCAAGTAGCGCTTAAAACAGCTAATGTGTTTATTTAGAGCGTTGTAGATAAGGTGAAAGTAATAGGTAAAAATCATTTTATGAAAAAATATATAGGACGAAATGAAGAATGATCCCAAAGGCCTCTATACTAGATTAGAAAATTGGAGGAACACAAATAAGAAGAAGCTTTGGTATGCCATATTAAAATTATTCATAATTGTTTTAATTATTGGAGGAATTCTCGGCAACTTCGCTGGTTCTAAGCTAAATGACTGGTATACTGATTTTACTGCTGAAGAAGAAAAGTATGTATCTGTTATCATCACAAATAAGTCTGACGAATCGTTTACTATTCCGCAAGAATTCAGAAGAGGTTTTACTAATGTTAATGGAAATTACATCGTGCATAACAATAAAAAAGTCGAGTTCAAACTTGATGATGATGCATTAGATCCAGACCAAGCGGAAATATTGGCGAATAAATACGTAAATGATCCAAACTGTATTATGATAATAGGTAACTCTACAAGTACATTGTCGGAAATAACTCTGAATAAAATACTTGAGACAAAAGGTGAAAAACCAGCCTTTTTACTTCCTATTGCTACTGCAGACGACATTATTGACAAGGCGAAAGATCAGGAGTATAAGGGTATTTTAAGAATGATGCCCAATAACGAAAAACAAGCAATAACTATTAAGAACTTTATTTTCCACAAGTGCCCTGAGAAACCTAGAGTCTTAATATATGTTGATGAAGACAACTTAACCTATTCTAAGAATCTTTCTCAAAAAATAGCAGATAAAGTAATCAAAAGTCAGGGAACGATAGTTTTAAAGAAAAATTACGGAAATTCAAACAGATTAATAAATGACTATAATTTATTAAAATCTCTGGAGCAAATTCCAGACATGATAGTATTTGTTGGCATTTCAACCAATGGTAGTCTGTTAATGGAAGAAGCATGGAACCTTGGGCTTACAATACCAATAGTTTATACTGATGGTTGTACAGTTAATAGTCTGATGAAGAAGTCTCGCCAAAATCCCAATAATTACTTTGTATCTGCCGTAGAAAAATCTTTCAATGGAAACTCTACTCCTACATACGAGCCGGTGGGGTTTGACACTAAAGGTATTGCTGTTAACTTAATTAGGCGTATTAAGGAGAATATCAATAGAAAGTCATTAAATAATGTAATCTATGAAATTAGGGCAAATCAAGATCCAGTTAAAGAAGATGGTAGAGCTGGTAAGTATTCTTTTGACAACAATGGTGAAAATACTGAACTCAGTTGGAAACTTTATAACTATGTAAACGGTCAGCTGGTGATGGAATATGAAATTGATTGATGAGAATCCAGCTAATACAGCCACGTCATATATATGCCCCTCACAGTTCAATAAAAAAAATGGGGCATGTTTATATGCCTACTTCATTGATTTCCATAGCTTCTGTTTTGAATCAGCTAAACCTTGAAGTAGATATAGTTGATGAAAACTTAAACCTGGATTATGATTTACAAAATATTGTAGGAATAAACCTGCTAGGAGCTCCGTACATTCCGGTAGTTAAAGATTTTGAGTCAAGGTTAGAAAAGAAATTTGGCAACGATTATACGCTATTCATAGGTGGGCAAATAGTAAATGGATTTACTAATATAGAATTTAATAAACTCTTTGGTGTCAATACTTATAATGGGAATGACTACAACATATTGTTCAATTATTTTAAAAAAGGAATTCCGTTAAAAACAGAGAATAATCTTTCTTTTGTTCCGATTTATAAAAAAATTAATGACACAGACTTAAGGCTGTATTTAGAAAATGAGTTTTCAATCTATCTCTCACAAGGCTGTAAGTATGCCTGTACTTTCTGTTCGGCTGTAAGAACTAAAAGAGTAAGTGGGGTAAAAATTTTTCAAAAGGAGGTTTACAGAAACATAAATTTGGTTATTCAAGATCTGAAGTATTTAATTGAAAAGGCAGATATTTTTGGGATAAAACACCTGAAAATTTATTTGTCTAACTTAGATTTATTTCAAACTCCAAATAAACTTCGTGAATTAATAACTGAAATTGAAAACTTAACAAAGCCTGAAGGATTTAGATTAGATTTCAGGGGTTTGGCAACTGTTGCCTCTTTTCTTTCCTTGTATAAAAACGATATTGAACTATTAAAGCGATTTAAACACGCAGGACTTACTAGAGTGGGTTACGGGATTGATGGGGCTACCGCAGAGGTCTATAGGAAAATTAACAAGCCTCAGAATTCTCAGATGTGTCTTGATGCCATAAGACTTACCCATGAGTTAGGTATTACTCCGGAAACTCTTATGGTTTTCGGACATAATAATAAAGAAAATGAAGAGTCACTTAGAAAGGCCTATGAATTCAGTAAAGATATGTATTACAAGTATGGTTCATGCCCAAGGCCTCATATTTCCAAAGATATAGTGCCTGGAAATGATGGGTGGGCAGACCCGAAAAACTCTGATATAATTAAAGCGTTTTATAGCGACATTCAGCTTTTCCAGAATTTGGACTTCACTGCTTTACCCTCGGAATTTACCCACCCAAACGAAGGGTTTAGAAAAATGGTTAGTAAGTACTTTGTCGAAATTTGCAACTTACCAGGTTCCTTAACTCAGTATGTGAAACCCTATAATCAAAACGAGTCAGATGCTAAAAAGAAAGAAAGACAAAAATTCAATGAAGGTAGATATGATTTATAAAAAGATTTTACTTTATGGATTTTTAGCTTCTTTGTTTTTTTCAAGCACTTTTGCAATTAATAAGTTCTTAAATGTTGATACTGGGGGACATTGGTATTGGACAGCCTCTCTTAGATATATTTATGTTTTTATTCTTTTAAATGCGATAATACTATTTAAAAGCGGTTATAGAGATTTAAAGGAAACTTATAAATGCTTTTTAAAGAATATTCATTTTTGGTTGTTTGCTGGTGGTATAGGGTTTGGTGTTTTCTATTTGAGTTTATGTTACGCTGCGAGCTTCTCCGATGGGTGGGTTCTTGCTTCAACTTGGCAAACAACAATTTTATTTACACCTTTTGTTCTTTACTTACTGGGAGAAAAAGTGAATTTAAAAGGCATCTACTTTTTACTTCTAATGTTTGTAGGTGTCGTATGTATCAATAGTTATGCTTTCGATTCTTTTGATAGTAATCTGGCAAATTCTATTATTCCTATTATAATAGCGGCTTTTTCATACCCTCTTGGTAACAGTCTCTGTAAATATGCTAGCGAAGGGAAATACAAAAAACTATCGGTGTCAAACTACGAAGTTTCAAGAAAGCCTTTGAATCAAATTCTCCTAATGGTATTGGGTGCATTACCCATTATTGGATTGATGGGATGGGGTGTACAACCTACCGAACCTACTAATGAGCAATTTTTATATATAATTATTGTTGCTATTCTTACAGGTGTATTTGCGACGTTCTTTTTATACAAGGCAAGAAGTTATGCAAATGAGGATGCTAATGCTTTGGCTTTTGCTGACGGCACACAAGCATTAGAGTCACCATTAGCACTATTTTGGGGGTATTTGTTTTTCAATGAAGAGTTACCAAATTTTTTAGGGATTGTTGGTTTGGTCTTCTTGACGTTGGGAATGTATTTATTTTACACAAAAAGTATCAAGAATGATGCGTACCTAAAAAAGGGATATGAAGCAAGCAGGTAAAAAGCCTTAAAAATGACTTTGAACTATATACTACATATATAGTAGCGAGAAATTTCAATTAAACAAAAGTTATTAGATACCTGTAAATAGGTGCTTCTTTCTTATGATATATCATATAGACAGGTGTTTCCTAGAGGATATACATGACCGTTATAAAGGGGGCTTGGGGAACCTTCAACAAGATGCAAGGTTGTGAAGTGTCAACGGAATGAGCTATCTTGCTTCGAGTCGACCGTCAACGATAGGATACCAATATTAACCTCATAAAAGAAAATCCCCCAGATAAAACTTGGGGGATTTTTTATTGAATTGTCGTCATTTCTTAATGACTCTCTGTACCAAAACAGGCTCATTAGCCCTATCTATTATATGCACGAAGTACATACCGGAAGTAAGGGTGGAAAGGTTTACTCGTTCACTTATATCGTGCTCCTTGAAAATAACTTTCCCGGATACATTGAACAGGGTAAACGTGTAGTTCTTGTTTTGATATTCCTGAGGAATATTCAGGTGGTCATGAAAAGGGTTAGGGTACAAACTGAGTTTTAACTTCTCCTCAGGAATGGAAATCCCCGAGCTATCGTTCGTGTCCGGTGAAATAACAATGGCTTTCTCTACATACTGACGCATGGTCGTTAAGTCACTAAATTTTAAATAATCTAGCGTAAACGAGATAATGGTGGTATCCGTAGAAAAGTCTATTACACTATTTACTTCAGGGCCAACAATAGAATTCTCAACACCCTTAATTCGGGTGATATGTAGGCTTGAAAGCTTGGAGCTATCCGAAACCACATACCTCACCAAGTGTCCGATTCGTTGCACGGAATCACATTCGGCACAAAGAAACTGAGTTTCAGTACCCGGACGATCATCAATAGATAGGTCTATACTTCCTCGACTAACCACATGATCATCATCATGCACGGAGTAGCTCAAGATTGGATTACCGTCAAGATAGAGCCCAGGGTGAGTCGTATGAATGGTATTTCTACTGTAATACTGGATTTCACCATTTAGTAGTGTGCCAGCCATAAACCCTAGTCCTCCAACTCTTGCTTCTTGTTGGACACTTGAAATTCCGTAACCATGTAAGTTTGGGTCATCCGTAATCCAATCATGGCGGATAATTGAAGATTTCATGGTAGAGAGCTCCACCCTTTTTACGAATCCATGAAAAAAGATAAAGGAACTATCCACAAAGAAGGCTCCGGTAGATCCATAGGGATGATCAACCATAAGTTTTGAAATGTCCTCAATGTAATTCACTACTCCAGTGCTTAGATTAATAATCACCGGAACGGTTTCCGCAATTACCCCTAAGTAGTCTTCACCTTTGTAACTTCCATAGGCCATTTCTCGCTTAGCGTAATAGGGATAATTCTTTGACTGACTGGTATCCGTTGCAATGGCATAGGTAGACACTGAATCCAAATTACGGTTGTAACCGTGAAGGATAAAGTTTTCTCCCAGGCTACTGACACTTGAAAAGTAAAAATCATCATTCACCGCAATCATAGAAGTGTTCCAAAAGGTCAGGTTTAAGCCTCCGTCATTGTCATTATGATGAAAGTAAACCTGCTTAAGTAAGGAACCGGTAAAGCGATCAAACCTTAAAAATCCTGCACCAACTCCGGTAAGGGTTCCTCCACTTTGAGCGGGTCCATTATTCTGGACAATGGAAACTAAGGTATTCTGCATAATGGCATCGGTTAGGATGTAAACACTACTGTCAGAAACAAAGGCCCTTTTGATCGTCAGGAAAGGTATTACTCCATGGAAATTGATGGCTAGAATGGTTGAATCTGGATTACTAAGATGAAACATCCTCAAACGCATTCTCGTTACCGTGTCTAATATAGAATTGATATAGGAGCCATAAGTAAAGAGAGTACTGTCCTCATTTTCTACTACCCCGACCCCAATACATTTTGACCGTATTGATGAAGGGTCGCTGTTGATAATGAGTGCATCATGTCGAACTCCATTAAGATAGAGGTCAGAATGGATAGTATTGTCTTCAAGAACGACAAAGGCCTCCACAGTAGGTGTAATTAGTGCATCAGCAAATTCGTCTGGATTATTAAAGATCATTGACTTTGAAGAATCAACATGGGCAGGCCATTGAGCTTGAACGCTGAATGTTAGAAGAACTAACACCCAACCAAATACTAGTTTTTTCATGAGATAGGTATTAATTTTTAAAAGAGATTATTCTTACAAACAGTCGTTCTGTTTGTCAAGATTATAACCCATAAAAACTTCATAGGCAATTAGTTATCCCCGTTCTCGGCCGAATCAAGGCTTCTTATCCACATACCAGATTTCCATGATTTTAAGACTTTGATATAATGGAACACATGAACAAAGAAGGAATACAGAATATCAAAGTGAGTGTCGTTTCAATCATACTCCTTACGGTGCTCTTCATCGCGGTGCAATCTGTAGCCGTTGCCAGTGCTCCTGGAGCTGGAGGACTAGTCAAGGGTAGAGATGTTGATGTAAACAAGTTTCAGATTTCTCCTAGTCCAAATAATACTTTAGTTACCTCTGGAGGAATACCTTCATATCGCTCTTTATTAGGTTCAACAGAGTACTTTAGAGTATATGGGGATTCCATTCTTGCCGATGCCGTCATAAATGAAGATGCAAGGTTTAGAGGAGTGGAAACAAATGATGCAAACATCAATGCTGAAACTCCAAATGGTGTTTTCAATGTCGGCTACACTGCTCTTACTGGTCCAGATGGTCCTCCTGACCTCGCTCAATTCCAAGTAAATGGTGACATTCGAGTGCTTGATCTTGAAAGCTCAACTCAAGCTGGAGTGTATTGCCTCTGTGCAAATGGTTACGGAGAATTGGAACGATGTGGAGTGTATGACCCGGCTAATGGGCATACATGTTAATCACCCATTATTAGGAAAGGCTCCCCAGATTTATTCTGAGGAGCCTTTTTATCACCTGCTTTCTTGGAAGAGGTAACTCGCATTCTCAACGCGTTTTTTAGCTCCTAACCGGTTATACATACCAGCTAGGTTTAGGGTTATTCCACCCAGCATGAATATTGTCGAAATGGTACGGGTGCCACTTAAACTCTCTATAACCAATGGAGCCAGTAAGAGAGCTCCACCAGCCCCAATAGCGATGTAACTGATAGTTGACATTACCTCACCCTGATTCCTTTCTTTAAGAGCAAAAGAAAGCTCCATGTTGATGTTGTCGTTGGAGTAATCGTATTCGGTGAGCGGAAATCCATTGGACGTGATCCAAGACTTATCATCCAGGGTAAGTTGCCGAAGGCTAACAGGGAGGATGGAGTCTTGGGGCTGGCTTTGCCCCTTAAGGCTAAGGCTGGAAAAGAGCACGCAGCTTAACAATAGTAAGAGTCTCATTGTAAATAGGTTATTAGTTATGGGACAAACATAAGGAAATAATGTTTATGTATGGTGTAACACAAAAGAGGTAACACGAAGAAAACACCACCTGCATCTTTGCCTTGAAACAATTGAAAGAAGGTGAGTACAGGTGGAGACGGGCAGTCTAAGAAGCTAGATCCGCGAATATTGGCAATTGCCCAAAAGCTGGAGAAAATAAGAGTAGAGAAGGGGTATACCTCCTATGAGAATTTTGCCATAGAACATGGCATATCAAGAATGCAATACTGGCGAATGGAGAAAGGCACGAATTTCACCTTTGCTAGTTTTCTAAAAATTTTAGATGCTCATGGAATGAGTCTTTCGGAGTTTTTTGAAGAGTTCTCAATCGCTCACAATAAAAAACGCTAACCTCATAGGCTAGCGTTTTGGTATGTAGTTATTCAAACCAAATCTTTCGGGCTTGTTCAAAGCCACAAAAACGGTTGTCCCTATCATAGCCCCGAGCGGCGAGTTCAAAACGAATGAACTTGCTAAGAGGAACTTGATAGCGGAGGATAAAGCGAAGGACTTCACCGTCGATGGTGGAGAACATCCCAAGAATGGCCTCCCAGAAAGATAGAGGCTCTGGGTCCATGGCAATTCCTTGAATCTGCTCATAGTCCATAGACTCATAAGAATCCGGGAACGTTTCAAAGGCTTCACCTTCAAAAGAAGGGTGATCAGTAGGCATGACCAAGTATTGTCCGGCTACTCCTTGAATGGCTCCAAAACGGTTGTTCCGGAGTCGATTCTCAAAGTTTAACCAAACAGCCTGGTCTAGAGCCTTTTGCTTGCTAAAGAAAGCTTGCGATGCACTCATGACTTTTTCTTAAGCGTTTCCTTTGTATCCTTGGAAGTATCGGCAGGTGTTTTAACCGGAGCTTTTTGAGGCTCAGGGATTGATTTACCCCATTGACCGGTAATATGTGAAATGATTAAAAACTCATTTCCTACCAGCTCTAGGAGCTCTTTGCTTTCCATTTCAGCTAGTTCCATGCCTTCAGGCAAGTTCTTGTCTTCTTTGGATTTGATGATGTCAATTAAGGCCTTCCGTGAAAGGTGCTTTAAGACCACATCGGGGTGAAGGGTGGCTCCGTGATCTCCGGCGGCCTTGCGTCTAAACAGTGATGAGAAATGTCTCAACAGAGCCTTAGGTGGCTGTTCCATAATTATTGGATTTTAGAATTAAACAAAAGGGTAGTTGGCAGTCAGCATTTCTGTTTTCCGAGGCTTTGAAGCCCCATTTTCAGATTTATGTGCCGCCAGTGATTTATTGAAAGTCTTAGTGTACCAGCCATGTTGTTTCTGGTACTTCGATAAGAGTTCGGAAGGGAAGGATGAAAGCAGAAACTTTCCTTTGATATTAGAAAGGGTTTGTAGAAGCCTTTCATAATCTGCTTCGGTATAGCCTCCATAATGACCTAAAGCGGTGCCTACATAGGGAGGGTCAACATAGATAAAGGTGTCTTCGGTGTCAAAACGTTGGATTACTGAGCAAGCATCACTGCATTCTACCGTAGTAGTCGCTAAACGATCCACCACCGAGCGGTCAAAAGCAAGCTTTTTGTTGAGAAAGGACTTGGTTCGTTTTCCGTATTTATCATAGCCCCAGGAACCAATTTGACAGGCAAAACCCATGTTGGTTCCCACATAGAAAGCCCACGCTTGTTGCAAGGCAGAGAATAGATGAGGGACGCGGTAAATACTCCAGGCAACCGAATAGCTAGCTCTTGAGAACAAAGTGGCTTCTACTTTCTTTTTCAGATCTTCGAAATGGGTTTTAGCCACCTGATAGAAATTCACCACCATGTGGTTATTGTCATTGATCACCTCTGAAGGGGAGGGCTCTTTAGCAAAGAACACCGCACCCCCTCCAAAGAAGGGCTCTAGGTATACCTGATGTTTTGGGATTAAGGGAAGGATATGCCGGAGCATATTCTGTTTACCTCCATAGTACGAGACTGGAGTTTTCATAAAGGAAGAAAAGGGAGCTTAAGGCGAGTAAAAGGATTAATGCAGTCGGAAAGTCTCGGCCGAAAAAGCACGAGAGGGCTTCCCGTTAATCATGAGTTTTAAGTAAACCTCAAAATTGGCGAGAGAAGTAAAGTCAGCTATTTCGTATTTGGGAATACCAAGTGGGATAAACTCTTTAACCAAAAGGGAAGCATCGGCAATCGAACAACGAAAGGCGACAATAGTGCCTACGTTTCCAAGCAGGGAAGCACGTACTTCGGGTTCTAATTGACTAAGAAACTGATTGGCTAAAACCAGTCCTACTTTGAACTTACGTAGTTCGGAAAGCATCTCGGCAAGAAGATCTGTATTCGAGAGCGTTTGAAACTCATCAAGGTAAATGAAGAAGGGTTTTCTTAAGTGATACGGCGTATCAATACGTGAGAAAGCAGAAGAGGCCAGTGAGGTTAAGAGCAATGAACCCAGAATATGAGCAACATCAGAACCTACTTGTCCTTTGGCTAGGTTAATAAGAAGTACCTGTTCCTTGTCCATAATGGAACGAAGGGAAAGCTGCCGGGTATTCTCAACCAGTACTTTTCGCACCATGGGGTGAGCCAGAAAAGCACCGGTCTTATTAAGAATAGGAAGTAAGTCCCCAGGTCTGTACTTTGGGAATTCAAGTTCCCAAAATGCACGGATATCCTTATTGCTTACATGGTTTAAACAGCTCCGGCGAAAGGACGGATCTTGTAGGATTCGAGAAAGGTCAGCAAAGTTGGCTTTGGGTTGATCTAATAGAGTAAGCAGGCAATAACGCAGGATATGCTCCATTTTCATTCCCCAGGCACTCTTCCAATTTCGTTTAAGAATCTCAAGGATGTTAGAAGCAACCAAGGATCGTTGGGAGGGTTTTACCTTACGAAAGGGATTATAGCCCCATTGAAGATCAGGCTTAGTTACATCCAGATAGATGACCTTTTCCTTAGCCGAATCTGAAAGCTTTGAAAAGAGCTCTGAACAGGCATCACCATGTACATCGAGAAAAGTAAAGCCTCGTGAAGCGACCAGGTCTTGTTGCATCAAGTATTTGAGCAGGGAAGTCTTACCAGAACCCGTTTTCCCAAGGGCATAAAAATGAAACAAGCGGTCGGCCTGTTTGATTCCAAAGCGAATATTGAAGTTTCGAAAATTGGTTTTAGCGAAATAGCTGACCTCAAAAGAAGGTGAGCTCATAGGGAATAGGGAAGTGAAGAAGTAAGTAGACTATGGAATTGTAAGGAACAAGTGGGCCTTGAGGAAATCGTATGGATTTACTATGTTGAAGTGGAGCGTTGGAGATTTTTGCTTACGATTATTATAGCATGGCTAAGATTTACTACAAGTGCATTTCAAGGCTTGTCAAATACTTGGAATACTATACAATGGCAGTGCCTGAATGTAAAGGCGGGCAGGGGAGTAGAGCAAGGGTTATCCTTGCTTTTTTGATTTGGGTGCAGTGAACTCTTGCCATAAATATCTATATGGTATACACTATTAAACGTAACTTAATTATCAGAAATACTCGTTGCCCGAAAGGGTCACACATCTTTTAATGTGTTTAAGATCAACAACGGAGTTTTTATACAGTTCATCGGATGTCATGGACTGTATAAAAGACCCGCTTTGATTGATCTTAAGGCGGGTCTTTTATGACATGAACATTCAAAAAGCGATAGAGATTTACTTACAATGGAAAGATTCCCATACTCAGTATGCGAAATCAAGATACGAAGTGCGATTAAGGCATTTTCAAGATTATTTAACCCCGGATATTGCCTTAAGAAGCTTATCGGGTAATGATGTAGCGGGGTATCACCAATACATGCAGGAACATTATGGGCTTGGAACAGTAGCATATTCCGCTCGTATTCTTCGGAATTTCTTTGAGTTTTGGCATGGGAGAGGGGGGGTAGCTTTGAATCCCAAGGAGATCATTCCAATTCGTTACACGACAGTTGATAAGGCTGTAGCAACAAAGTCGGATTTAGAGGAAATGGCTTCGATTCTAGAAGAGGGTAATATTATAGATCTCAAGAAGAAACTCATCCTGCATTTACTTTGGGATACAGGTATGCGTATATCTGAATTATCTGAATTAAAATTAGGCCACATTAGTGCTGTTCATAATGGGGTAAGGACGGCTAAGGTCCGAAGTAGAAAAAGTATGCGTTATAATCTTGTGGCTTGGGGGAAGGAGGCTAATCGACTGTTGGACCTTTACCTAGCATATCGTCTCGATTTGGAGCTGGAGCATGACTATTTATTGGTGAATCAACGAAAAGAGAATCTTAGTGTAAGAAGTATTCAAAGGTGGATTAAAGAGTTGTGCGAGCTGGTAATGCTTGATAAAGATTTGACGCCTCATAGTTTCCGGCACGCTAAGGCTCATTATATCCTTGATCATGGCGGTAATGTCCGAGACGTGCAAGCGGTGCTTAGGCACGTTAAGCCTGAATCGAGTTTTCATTATTTGCAATTAAATCCTTCACAATATCTTCAGGTAGCCCAGAAATATCTGGTGGCATAAAGAGTGGAAGTAATATTGCTGGTGTTGCTTTTGATTTATGGTAGAATGGAACCATAGTACATTCAATGGAAGAGTTCATATTTAAAGTGTTCTATTATTCAGTTTAATCTGATAATTAAGTTACACCTGATACCGTCCGACTAATTAGAGTGGGAGCTATTGAAAATCCTATTGATAGGGTATTTCTTTAGAAACTTCCAACGTCGCACAATACTAGTTTTACGTATTTCTGTCAAATTTAGATGGGTGGTGTCATCCAAGGATACTTTATGGAGGACTTTGTTGAGATTGAATTGTACTTAACATTCAAAAATTATTTATGTCTAAATATTATACGGTTTGCTCTGAACGCATTCAGGCAGATACATTAGAAGCTAAGAGTACCTTTCAGAAAGTTGGAGTGGTGAAGATCACCAACAACGGTGGGTGGTTTTTGCAACTGTACCAGCAACCAGAAACTACTTTTCGCATTTTCCCTAATACTGAGGAGGAACTCCCGGTTATCAACTAGTATGGAGCTCAAAAACACTACTCCCGTTCCCAACGGGATTTTTGAGCATATGAAAACGCTCACCGGAACGGAATTAAAGGCCCTACTCTTGGTTGTTCGAAGTACCCTGGGGTGGAGAGATAAGCTGACGGGAAAGCGAAAGAATCGGGACTGGATTGCTCACAGTCAGTTTGTACAAAAGGCTGGAATTAGTGACCGAAGTGTCACTTCAGCTATCCAAAGGTTGATAGAGAAAGATCTCATTGAAGCTACTGATAGAGAAGGTAACTCGCTAAGGAATCCCAAAGACCGCCAGCAATGTCCACAGGTGTTCTATGGATTAGCTGTTGAAACCAAGGCAAAACTTGCAGT